>ERZ781272.42-NODE-42-length-198353-cov-13.160582_pt1 | contig 198353 bp, 200 predicted proteins | sample MGYA00375850_ERZ781272 | MGnify/ENA primary metagenome ERZ781272 (study PRJEB29790, sample SAMN06051246) | human gut metagenome | host: Homo sapiens | place: USA: Cincinnati, Ohio | collected 2013-06-21 | study: EMG produced TPA metagenomics assembly of the Gut...
TTAGGCGTGGCTAGTGGTAAAGGGCTATGCCCGTTAATGCAAAACCTCCGGCTAGTGATGTGACCCCAATAAGTTAGACTTTATAGCGTAGTAGTTTTTAACTGCTACGCTATTCTTTATGCAGCCTGGTTAAGACGATATTCAACAGGACTCATCCAAGCAAGTTTCTGTTTGATTCTTTGATTATTATAATACTCTATATATTTTTCTATTGCTGACTTTAATTCTTCATAACTATAATAAACACAGCCATAGTACATTTCCTGTTTCATAATGCCAAAGAAATTCTCCATTACAGAGTTGTCATAACAGTTACCTTTTCGAGACATACTCTGAAATATTCTGTTCTCTTTAAGTGTATATCTATAGGCTTTCATTTGATAAGCCCACCCTTGATCAGAATGAAATGTCCTTCTATAAAAGCAATTGGATGTGATATCTATAGCCTGATTCAAAGCTACCATTATGTTATGTGCCGATGGTTTCTTTGATATACAATAACTAAGTATTTCTGAATTATACATATCCATAAATGGATCAAGATATAGTTTATGGATCGTCATATGCCCTTTATTATCAACTTCATAGTACTTAAATTCAGATGTATCAGTTGTTATTTTCTGATGTTGAATACATGTATTAAAGCGTCGATGAATACGGTTTGGAGCAACCTTTCCAACCTTTCCTTTATAGGAACTGTATTTTCTGCTTTTTCTGGTAAAGGATATAACCTGAATTCCAAGCTTTTGAATAATGCGCTGAACTTTCTTTTTGTTGACAAACATTCCGCGTTTTCGAAGTTCACCATAAATTCTTCGATATCCAAAATCCTTATTATTCTTACGAATTTCAAGAATAATGTTTTCTAATTCTTGATCAGGGTTTTCTCTGTCAAACCGTTTTTGCCAATACATATATGTAGCCTTTGGAAATCCTGTAAATGAGAGAATATCTTTCAGTTTGAATTCTCTTCGGAGGCTGTGGATGACTCTTGCTGTTCTCTCAGACGAGCTTCGTCCTCTAAACGCAACCTCCTCAATTCTTTTAAATAGGCATTCTCTATTCTGAGTTTTAAGTTTTCTTCCTCTAATTGTTTAAGATACTCCCGATTATCATTTGATGCATCAGTAGTTATAGCTTTAGTTTTATCCACTTTTCGTCTCCGTCCTTTACGCTTAGTTTTTAAAGCATCAGGACCAGCAATTCGATAGTCATTTACCCATCTAGTAATTAGAGGTGGGTTATTTATACCCACAGATAAAGCTAACTCCTGATATGAAACTTCTGTTGTTAAATATAACTTTACTACATGAAGCTTAAATTCGAAAGAGTAACTTTCATTTTTTCTTGCTCGTGTCAAACCATCTTTGCCAAACGCTTTATATGCATTTACCCATTTTCTAATATCCCTTCCAAAAGGAATTTCATATTTTTTTGAAAGATAGTTATAACTACCTTCACCATTTAAATATGCTTGAACAACCTGTAACTTAAATTCAAAACTATATTTTGCCATAAAAAACTGACCTCCCATAAGTTAGATTTTTAGGTCTAACTTTTGGGGGTCAGCTCATATTGCCAATTTTTCCATTGATACTATTATTACTATTTAATGATTTAGTAATATCATCTATTAAAGTTAATGTTGTTTCTGCCATGATCATGGGACTTTTTCTAACAATGATTTTTGAATGTATACGTAATCGTAAGAATATATCTAATATATTTAAATCAATGCAAGTTTTCTTTGATGGTATGGGAAAACAATTTGCAACCATTGTTACTCTTATTATGGCAGGTGAGATTTTCGCAGAAGGTCTTAAGCACATGGGAGTTATAGATATGATTATTGAAGGATGTAAATCTATCGGATTTGGTGCTATCCCTATGACTATTATAATGGTAGCCATAATTATTATTTCCAGCATAGTAATGGGATCTGGGGCTGCTCCTTTTTATGCCTTCATAGCTCTTGCTCCAAGCGTTGCTGAAGCTTTTGGAATTCAACCTGTTGTTATGATTATGGCAATGCAATTAGCTACAGGTCTTGGTAGAAATATGTCCCCTATAGCATCCTGTGTTGTTGCAGCCTGCGGTGGTTCTGGAGTATCACCAGTTGACGTAGCTAAACGTACAATAATACCTATGCTTCTTGGTACAGCTGCTTTAATATTAGCTGATGTAATTTTCTTTATATAACAGAAATAAAATTTATCAAATATCTATCAAATGAGGAGTGAAGTAAAATATGAAACATTTTAATTTGGATGAATATCTTGACCTACTAGAGAGGTTAGTAAATACAGAAAGTAATAGTTTTGATCCAGATGGCATAGATAATGTAGCTTCTATTATGGCTGAAAAATATGAAGAGCTTGGACTGCATGTTGTAAAACATCGTTTTGATAATAGAGCTGGTTATTGTTTAGAAGTTCGTACTCATCCAAAAGATGAAGATATAGATGTACTTATGGTAGGACATATGGATACAGTTCTTCCTACAGGTTCAGTTGCAGAACGACCATATCATCGTGATGAAAAAGCAGCGTATGGTCCTGGAGTAATAGATATGAAATCCGGACTTGTAAGTATGTACTATATAATTAAAGAACTTTTGGCTGATAATAACCCTCTAAAACTATGTCTTGCTCTAAATAGTGATGAGGAAATATCGTCTAGATACTCTAATCCATGGATAAGCCGTCTTGCAAAAAAGAGCAGATGTGGATTAGTATTTGAGCCAGCTAGAAGCAGCGGTGCTTTAGTAAGTGATAGAAAAGGTCTTGCTCGTTATTCAATAGATTTTAAAGGTAAGTATTCACATGCTGGTGTAAATCCACAAGATGGAGCTAGTGCTATTCATGAAATGGCATATTGGATTACAAAGTTAGTTCCTTTAAACAACTATTCTATTGGTACAAGCCTAAATGTAGGAATTGTATCTGGCGGAATGGGTGCAAACACTATTGCCGATAAAGCCAAATGCGAAATTGATATTCGTTTTATGACAATTGAAGAATGCCATAAAATTGAAGCCGAAATAGAAAATTTGCGTAGAAATCCTTCCATTAATGGTGTAACTGCAGAAGTTACTCGAGTAGGTTTCAGACCACCAATGTCATCTACAGAACTTTCTAGGAAATTAATAGCGGTAATGACTGAAGAAGGTAAAGCTTGTGGAATAGATATGAAATGGGTTAGAACCGGTGGTGGTTCTGATGGTAACTTTATGGCCTTTGAAGGATGTCCTGTTATGGACGCTGTAGGTCCAGTAGGCGATGGTGCTCATGGAGTTAAAGAAATGATTTGGATAGACAGTATAAAGCCTCGTGTTGAAATGGTATATCATACCATAACTAGTCTAACCAACTCCACATTACTTAATAGAGAAATTTAATCCATATAAAAAGTGTAACGGGAGAGAGTTCTATCAAACTTTCTCCCATTACACTTTTATTACTAGCTATATCTCTGCAATACACTCAACTTCAACAAGTCCGCCTAAAGGAAGCTTTGCTACTTGAAAGCATGAACGTGCTGGGAAATCCCCATTAAAGTATGACTCATAAATTTTGTTTACAACTGCAAAATCATTCATATCAGCTAAAAATATAGTAGTTTTAACGATATTTTTATAGCTGCTACCTGCTGCTTCAAGAATTGCTCCAAGATTTTTCATTGAAAAATGAGCTTGATTCTCTACTCCATCTACAAGTTTTCCTTCTGCCGGATTTATACCAAGCTGTCCTGAACAATATACCATTCCATTAGATTTTATTGCTTGTACATATGGACCTACTGCCTTAGGTGCTTTTTCTGTAAATATTATTTCTTTTGCCATTATTTAATTACCTCTTTTCCTTTTTTTCTTAGTACAACACCACTTCTATTTTCTGTATGTTTACCGTTTTCAACAGTTACCTTACCATTTATTATTACATATTCAATTCCTTCAGGATATTGTATAGGCTTAGTAAAGGTTCCCTTGTCGATTACAGTTTCAGGATTGAAGATGCAGATATCAGCATAATTTCCTTCTTTAATCTCTCCTCTACCTGTCATATTAAATGTAGTAGCTGGCTTTTTAGTCATCTTATATACTGCTTCCTCTAATGAAAGTGCCTTATCTTCTCTCACATATTTTCCTAAGATTCTAGGGAATGCACCAAATACACGAGGATGAGGCTTTCCGCCTAAAAGACCATCTGTACATGCATTCATTTCAGGGCGCTTCATGAAAAGTTGAACGTGCTCTTCTGTGCCATAAAAATCTACCATTCCTACAGCATTTTCCTCTTCATAAAGAAGATCAAAAGTAGCTTCATATGGGTCTTTTCCTCTCAACTTTCCAAGCTCTGTAAGACTTAATCCTATAGCATCCTTATTCTTTTCAGTCTTTACACTTGTAACAAATATTTGATCAAGTCCTGCAAACTCAACAAAATTATCCCATCCATGAATACCATGTTCAATATCATAAACCATCTTACGTCTAAGCTCTTTATCTGCTAAACGTTCTAAAACCTTATTTGTACCTCCATCATGCACCCATGGTGGTAGTATAACTCCAAGCATTGTACTTCCTGCAACGTATGGATATTGGTCAAAAGATACCTTAATTCCTTCTGCCTCAGCTTTTTCAAGAAGTTCCACTACTTTATCTATCTTATCCCAGTTCTTTTTACCACATACTTTAAAGTGAGAATAGTGAATTTTCACTCCTGATTCACGTCCTATTTTTATAACCTCTTCCATAGAGTCAAGTATTGTATCAGCTTCACTTCTTTGATGTATTACAAATATACCATCATACTCTGCTACTATCTTGCACATTTCAATTATTTCTTTTGATTCTGAATAAGCACAAGGCATATATATTAATCCTGTAGAAAGACCAACAGCTCCTGCTTCCATCTCTCTACGTGTTATCTGACGCATTTTTTCTAGGTCTTCTTCATTTGGAAGGCGATTTTCAAGACCCATAGCTTCCATTCTTATATTTCCATGAGGTACTAAATAGCATTCATTTAGACCTGGCTTTACATTTTCTATCATCTTCAAATAGTTTTCTGTTGTTTCATAATCCCAATCAATATTATCAGTATCACCATCAAGACCTGCAAGGTTCTTTCTCCATGGGCTTACAAATTCCTTTGGAAGCGGTGCCATAGATATTCCATCTTGTCCAAGAACTTCTGTAGTGATTCCTTGCATTACCTTTGGCATTACCTTTGGATCAACAAGAATTTGAAGGTCACTGTGACTATGTGTATCTATAAAACCAGGTGCTACAACTAAACCTTTAGCATCAATAATCTCCATGTCACTGCACTCACATATATCTCCGATTTTCTCAATTTTATCTCCGTCTATCAATACATCAGCTTTAAATCCCTTGTGTCCACTTCCGTCTACAACAAGTCCATTTTTAATTAATTTTTTCATATTCTTTTCCTCCGTCAAATTATAATTATTTAGTTAAAACTCCACTTGAAGTTAAGAATTCAATTCATTATTACACTTGCTCACTAAATTCAATTTCAGGTGCTGGCTTAACTCCGTTTTTCCTGTCAATAGCTGACACAGCAAAGATTACTGCAAATGCTGCTATACCACCAGGTACCATTGCGCTAAGTCCCCAAGGTGTATTAAATCCATAAATCCATATAGCTGCTACTATTGTACCTGTAACTATTGAAATAAAGCCTGCTCTTTGAGTTACATTCCTATAGAATATACCGCAAATAAATGCTGCGAAAGGACCTGCACTTCTAAGGGCAAAAGCACCCATCATAACGTTTATTATATTTTGAGCGCTTAATGCAACTCCAAGTCCTACTAATCCAACAACAACCATTGTTACACGAGATATCCATACTTCTTTTTTATCATCATGCACACCTTTATTTATATAAGGTCTAAATACGTCATTTGTAAACATTGTAGCTGTACCTATCATATTACCTGATGCACTACTCATAGTTGCTGCAACTATTGCCGCTAAAACAATCCCTGCAACAACAGGAGGTGCAAATCTTATAGTAGCTTCTGCTAAAGCATTCTTTTGAGCTCCACCTAGTGCATATCCATCAATACATACATATGCTAGAAGACCGATTATAGCTGGAACTATAGCATATGCAGCTGATACAACACCAGCAATTACCGATCCAAGCTTTGCTGATTTTCCGTCTTTTGCAGAGCAATAAGTTTGAACTATTTCTTGTCCTGTAGGGAAAGTCATAAAATACATAGCTATATATCCAAATATAGTTGGAATTCCAATTTTAGTCATACTTAAAAGATCAAGATTTCCGTCTGCATTTCCTGTTATGGCCTTTGCTCTCTCAAATAGAGCTCCAAACCCTCCAACAGCATCATTATTTACCATTATGAACATAGCTACTGTCATACCAACTGTAATAAATAAAACGTGCATAAGATTTGCTGCAGTAACAGACTTAAATCCCCCTACCATCGTATAAACGATAACAACCACAGTAGTTATTATAGCGGCAACTTTAAATTCTAATCCTGTAACAACATTGATTATAGAAGCAGTTGCTATTATCTGAGCTCCAGTAGCCATAAAAAGAGCTGCGATAGATGTAAACGCTGTAAATATATGTGATGCTTTTCCATATCTTTTATTTATAATTTCAGGCACTGTATTAGCCTGTGCTTTTCTAAAATATGGAGCTATAAATGAAACTAAAATGAATCCTATACCTGATGCAATAACATACCAGCATGCAGATAAGCCATAGCTGTAAACATTAGTTGCTATACCTGTTGTACTAGCTCCTCCTGTATTAGCTGCAAACAAAGTACCTGCAAGTACTAGAGGTCCTAAAGATTTTCCTGCCATAAGAAAATCATCATTGCTTTCTACAGCCTCTTTAGATTTTTTACGTTTTGATACAAAAAGACCAAGTGCAACTGTAGCTGCCATATATAATAAAATGATTACTAGTGCTGTAATTTGTGTACTGCTCATAATACACTACCTCCAAAATAATTATTAATTTTCATCTTATGGTTAGCCGTTATAATACCCTCCTCTTTCTAGATGAGTATTAACGACTTCTAACTTTTAGATGGAGTTAATACTCCATCTAAAGTTAAAAATTTAGTTTATTTAAGTAAAGCTTCTATTACTCCGTAGTAACATTCTGTCACTTTAGTTAATTGGTCTATTTCAATGTATTCGTTTAACGTATGGGCAAGATTTTCTCTTGATGGTCCAAGACCAATTGTCTTAATTCCAGCTTCTCCTGCATAGTGGCTTCCATTTGTACAGAAGTTATATTGAGTTATTTCTGGACTAAATCCTTTTTCCTTAAGCTTTTCATATACAGCTTGTACAAATTCCTCATCCTTATCAAATAACCAACCTGGGAAGAATCTCTCACCTTCTATAACATTTCCTGTATGACACTCTTCTTTTCCTACTGCATAATAAGCTTTTACTTTAAGTTCTGGATCTTCAGACATCAATTTTTTAAGAAGTTCATTTATAGGAGCAAGAACACTTTCTTTTGTCTCTCCTACAAGAAGTCTTCTGTCATAAGTTGCTCTGCAATATTCTGGAACTACTGATGCTCCTGGATATGGAGCTGATTTGATGTCTGTCAATTCCAAAATACCGTCCCCCAAAACAGGATGATGTGTTGGTTTTAATGTACGTATAGCTTCAATAACTTTTGCCATCTTATAAACTGCATTTATTCCTTTCTCAGGATTTGCAGAGTGGCAAGGTTTTCCGATAGTTTCTATTACAATTTCCGCTCTTCCTCTTTGTCCTATTTTTAAATTAAGAGTTGATGCTTCCCCAATTACAACATAATCAGGATTTACAGCTTTACTGATTTCTCTTGCTGCAACACCTTCAAAACATTCTTCATGAACAACTCCAGCCACATAAATTTCACCTGAAAAATCTTTATTTCTGTCATTAGCAAAATCTGATGCTGCGCAAATCATTGCTGAAAGAGAGCCTTTCATATCGGTTGTGCCTCTTCCATATATCTTTCCATCATGAATTTCTGCTGCAAAAGGAGGATACATCCATTCATTTTCTTCTGTAACTGGAACTGTGTCCATATGTCCATCAAATAATATCTTCTTACCAGGTCTATTTCCACGGATACATCCTATTAAATTTCCATATTTATCAACAGTAACTTCATCAAATCCCATGACCTTCATTCTTTCTGAAAGAACTCTAACCACTCCATCTTCATGTCCTGAATAGCTCTTTTCATTTATAAGCTTTTGACATAACTCTATTACTTGTTCCTCTCTTGATCTTTCCATTTTTATTACCTCCTAAATTAATTATTTTCTTTGGTATTTTCCATCCCATACAATTGATTTATAGCTTTCTCCATCTGTGTCGCCTTCAGTGCTGAATAATAACACCTTTGAGTTTTCATCTAATTTAAGTTTTTCTTTTATTTCTTTAAGTTCTGGATTTCTCATGATTTCAGCAACACATCCAAAAGCTGATGCACCACTTTCTCCTGAAATAACCTTGCTATCTCCATGTGATGGATTTCCAAGGATTCTCATTCCTTGTGCTGCTGCATAATCAGGACATGAAATAAAGTTGTCTGCATAGTCTCTTAAAATCTCCCAACCTATGCTACAAGGCTCTCCACAAGCAAGTCCTGCCATTAATGTATCCATATCACCTGTTACAAAGTGAAGTTTTCCATCATTAGCATCTGCTGTACGGAAAACGCAGTCTGCCTTATTTGGTTCAACTATAGTTATAATAGGTCTTTCTTCTCCATAAATAGATGAAAAAAATCCTGTTATAGCTCCTGCAAAAGAACCAACTCCTGCTTGAAGGAATATATGAGTTGGCTTTTCATTAAGCTGTGTATAAGCTTCATAACCCATAGTTCCATAGCCTTGGATTATCCAAGTTGGAATATCCTCATAACCTTCCCAGGCTGTATCCTGTACCATAACCCATCCTTTCTTTTGTGCTTCACTAAATGCAAGTCGAACTGCTTCATCATAATTAAGATCTGTTATAGAGGCTTCAGCTCCTTCTGCTTGTATATTTTTAAGTCTCTCTTTGGAACTTCCTTTTGGCATATAGACAACTGATTTTTGTCTAAGCTGTTTTGCTGTCCACGCAACACCTCTACCATGATTTCCATCTGTAGCTGTAATAAATGTTATTTCTCCAAGTCTTTCTCTTATTTCATCAGAGATTAACTTTTCATATGGAAGATCTGAAATATTTTCTCCAAGCTTATTTGCAAGGTAATTTCCTATTGAATAACTTCCTCCTAAGACTTTAAAAGCATTAAGCCCAAAACGATAAGATTCATCTTTTATATAAACGTTTCCAAGACCCATATCCTTTGCTGTATTTTTCATTTCTGCAAGCGGTGTAAATTCATATACTGGGAAGCTTGCATGAAAATTTTGAACTTTCTTAGCATGTTCAAGGCTTAAAAAATCTAAGTTATATTTGCTTCCTTTTTTTCGTTCGAATTGAACAAGTTTAAATTCTTCTTTCATTTCAATTTCCTTTCCTTAGTGAATTTGTTTACGCTTATATTAATAGCAATTGTTGTGCCAAAATCATTTAAATTAGAAGTTGTTTATTTCTATCATGGCAAAGACCTTAATTTCAATAGATTCATAAAGGATTTTTTATAAAAAAATAAAAGTATTGAATTCTTTACCTTTAAATTTCAATACTTTTATCTATTATCATTTTGAGAAAAATTATCATTTTGAGAATGCTTTTTTATCATTTTGAGAATATTCTTCTAGTTTGCGATACAAAGTTGCAAGTCCTATTCCAAGAGACTTTGCCGCTTTCTTTTTCCCTTCAGTATCACTTCCATAAAGTCTTATAGCTTTAAGTATTTCTTCCTTTTCCAGTTCCTTTAGGCTTCTAACTGTTTCATAGGATACATCTATAGATTCTTTAGTTTCCTCCCTAGCCTCTTCAAAGAAATTGTCAGGGAGAGTTTTTGTATCTAATATTCCTTCATTTTCCATCATATTTATCATAAATTCCATGGTATTTTCTAGCTCTCTAACATTTCCATACCATGGATAATTATAGAGATAATCCATAGTTTCTTCAGATATTCTTCTCAAATTCTTCCCGAAAAGTTTTGCATAACGTTTAGCAAAGAAATAAACGAGTTCTTTTATGTCCTCTCGTCTTTCACGGAGAGGTGCTATTTTAAGAGGAATTACATTTAATCTATAATACAAATCCTCTCTAAATTTATTTGCAGCCATCATTTCCTTTAAATCTTTGTTTGTTGCCGCAATTACACGTACATCTATAGGTATTACTTGATTGGAGCCTATACGTATAATTTTTCTTTCTTGCAATACTCTTAAAAGTTTAACTTGAAGATACAGCGGCATATCCCCTATTTCATCAAGGAAGATTACTCCTTTGTTGGCAAGTTCAAATTTCCCCATACGACCATTAGGATCAGCTCCTGAGAATGCCCCTTTTACATATCCAAAAAGCTCAGATTCTAAAAGAGGCTCTGGTATAGCACCACAGTTTATGGCGACAAACCTATTATCTTTTCTACTGCTTGCTTTCCATATAGCAGTTGCAACCATTTCTTTTCCCGTACCGCTTTCTCCTGTTATCAAAACTGTAGACGTACTTTTAGCGACTTTTTTTATTTCCTTCTGCATATGTATTGTCTGCGGACTGACACCTATTATATTAAAAGAGCTCATTGGATTTATTGTACTAGTTATTTCATAATATTTTTCTTGAAGATCTCTTATACTATCAAATATAAGGACTTTTGAATATCTCTGAGGCTCTTTATTAAGGTCATATAAGTGTCCCATTATGTAATATTCTTTTTCTTTAAGCAGCATTATGTACTCATTTTGACGATTAAGATTATCCCCAGTAGGAGTTACTGTTGCTATACTTCCTTCAAGTTTATCCATTGCAAGCTGACGTTTAGCAGAATCATTAGCCATAGTTATTACATTATCATTACCAAAGATTATTATTCCACGCTCAATATGATTTATGACACAATCAAGGGCATTAAGAATAACAGCTCTTTTCTTCATCTCCGTAACTTCGGCAGCCTTTACCGCAATGAAATCTGCAATCTGTGATAAAAGTTCCAAATACATAGATTCTTTTGATAGAATAAGTTCCTTTTGTTCTTTTGTACTTCCTACAAGGCCTATAGCTCCTATAATCTCTCCACCTAGTCTCAATGGCATTGAAATTTCTATTTCTTCTTTACATGTATCACGCTTAGGACATTTCTGACAAAGAGCTTCCTTACCAGGATTGTATATTATCTCTGTATTTCCTGTAATCATAAGATGCTTGTACACATATCCTTCAGCTGACATATCTTCGTTTATATGCTTTTGAAAAATACCTGTTCCAGCTACACGAAATAGATTTTTATCAACAACCTCTACCTCAACTTGAGCTATTTTTGACATTATATCAGCATATTTCATTACAGTTTCCTGGATTTCAAGAAGTATACTAGCCATGATTTCTCCTTTCTAGCTTTCCCATTATAATTTTTATGTATATATCTATTTTTTTAATAATTAATTATATCACAAATTCGAACTCTTAAGACTCCAAATTTCCCATTTGTAAACTTAAAAAATTTATATTTGCTAATTATTAGAATCATGCAAATGTTCAATCTTCAATTTATGGATATGTGTAAGAAAGGAATCAAACGAGGCAGCCTAAACTGTCTCGCCTATCAAGTCTAACTTTTGGAAACCACATCAATTCTTTCTGAATATAAAGTGTTTTTTTAATCTAATAATATATAAAAATTGACCAATTTTATCTTCTTGGATTTTCAAATGAAGGGGGTGTTGGATTAGGAGCTTCATGAGAAGGTCCTGGATTTGATAAATTGAAATAAAGTTTAGAGTCCTCTGTAACTCCAAAATCTTTATTTGAACCACTCTTTTGAATCTTATTAAGTGCTTCTCTAAATAAAGCATTATGAGCTTCTTCCCTATTGAGCAAAAAATCTATAGTTGCTCGTACTTCCTTGTCTTCAATCTGTCTATATAAATATTCATATACAACTTTTGCTCTTTGTTCTGATGCTATATTCGATAATAAGTCAGCAACTAGATCACCTGTTACTGTTACATAATCTGCAGTCCATGGAGCTCCTGATGAATTAATTAATACTGGAGATAATCCACATTGTACATGAGTTTGAATTTCTCCATTTTTAACATCATTATTATTCACATCATGACCATTTAATAAATTTATTGTTTGTGCAACCATTTCCATATGACTTAATTCTTCCGCACCAATATCTAAAAATAAATCCTTTATTTCTGGATCTTTAATTCTAAAGCTTTGAGAAATATATTGCATTGCTGCCTTTAATTCTCCATTACCTCCACCTAATTGCTCTTGCATTAACACAGCATATTGGGGATTAGGTTTTTCTACTTTTACTTCATGCAATAACTGCTTTTTGTGTTCAAACATACTCTTTCCTCCTTGTTAATAAACATAATTTTAAGTCTATTATTTCATATTATTAGAATTAATATGCACTATATAAATATAAAATCCACGTATAATTTATATGTTTATTTCAAATATTGTGACTAATATTAAAATTTAATTAGGAAGATGATTATATGTCTAACTTAAATGAATTAGAGTTACAAAACTTACGTCATTTAATAAGTGCTCATTCTAATATTGAAAAGAAACTAACTTTCTATTCCCAACAATGCACTGATTCTAACCTTAAACAAATGCTAGAAAAAGATGCTCAGGGTGCTAAAAGAAGTAAAGATACCTTAATGGGATTTCTAAATTAGGAGGAATATATTATGAATGAAAAAGAAATGATTAATGATTACATGGCTGAAATAAATTCTAGTATATCTGCTTATGGTAGCATAATTGCTCAAACTGAAAATGAGCAACTTCGTCAAACAATTCAGGGAATGAGAAATCAAGACGAAATTCGTCAATATGCTTTATTCAAATAAGCAAAGAATAAAACATATTATATTCCTGCTCAACAAGCGACTTCTGAAGAAATTGCTACAGTTAAGCTTCAATTGTCTCAAGATTAATTTACTTAACATAAGATGGAGTCGTAAGATTTATTAAAAAATCTTACGGCTTTGTTAAATTTAAAATAGACTTAAAATCTTAAAAGATATGATATAAAAATCATATAAATTAATTTTTAATAAATTATATTATATATTATGCAACTTATGTATTATGTCATTTTCTACCTTTTGCTCTCCTAGTCTCTCTATGATTTCTGCAAATCTTTCTTTACCCTCTGCCTTTTCATTGTAGTATTCAATGGCTATTTTTATAAGTTTTTTTATATCTTCTTCTTTAAATTTTCTATCCATTGGATTAGCTTTTCTAGCTTTTCTACCAGAACGTCCTCCTAAGAAAATCATAAATTCCATTTCATTTTTTTCTGCATTATAAGATGGCATAACAGAAAAATCATTACTTTGAGCTTTTCCGTAGCTATTTATACATCCAAATACTCCTATCTTAAATTTTCCTGGAACCTTCATACCTAAAAAGTCATTTTCTATTGATTTTGCTAATGCTCTAGTATCTATAAGTCCATGTTTGCATACAGTACCTTTACATGAAATGATTGCCCTTACAGTATTGCCGGCTCCGCCTATTCTAAGATTTCTCTCCTTGGCAAATTTAATAACTTCTTCTATATCTTCTTCTTTTATAAAAGGTATTTCAATAGTAAGTCTGCTCGTAAGACTTATCTCGCCATTTCCATAAGTTTCGGCTATTTTTGCTAGATCTCTCATCTCACTAGCTTTAAAATACCCTACATCACTTAAAAATCTAAAAACATAAAAATCTTCCTGTTTTTGATTTATTATACCTTTTTTCTTTAAGCTTAATTTTTCTTCATTACTAAATTTTCTATTCATTATATCACCTCTTAATATTTCCAACCCTATTATATATCATATATTTGTCAGAAACCTATATAAATATATTATGATAATAATATGTAATTACCTATACATGATAATTTTATAAAATAGAATACCTCATCGAATTAAATCAATGAGGTATTTTTTAGCTATTTTATTTTCTGATAAGCCCTTCGTGGACTTCCGTCTTCAACGGTAATCTGACCACAATATTCAAAACCATTTTTACATAAAATATTCTGCATTATCTTGTTATCTTCGTGAGTATCTATTCTAAGATTTCCGCATTTTTTAAAGCACCATTTAACACATTCATCAAAAATACCTTTTTTCTCACCGCTGCTTGCAATTCTATGAATTGTTCCATAAGGTTTATCATTTATCCATTTTCCGCAGGTAATAACCTTATAGGTTGGATCCTCTCCCACAATAAAAACAAAGACTCCTACTATATTCTTATCTTCTTCTATTACATAGCATATATTATTTAGAATATCTTCTTCTATAAGTTCCCTCTTTGGATATCCATTTAGCCATTGATTAGGATTCCCAGTTTCACATTGAACACGCTTTGCATATGAATATATTTCTAATAACTGATTTATATCTTCAGTTGCTGCATTTCTAATGTTCATCTTAATTTCTCCTCCTAAAACCATTATAAATTTTAATCCTTATACACATTTCTTAATATTTCTATCTCTTTTCCATAACCCTCAAGCTCATTTGGTGTCTCTAAAAAGAATGGAAGATGTTTTAGTTTTGGATGATTTATAATCCTTGTTATTGCTTCAAGTCCTAATGAACCTTCCCCTATTTTTTCATGTCTATCCTTATGGCTTTCAAAAGGATTTTTGCTATCATTTAAGTGAATAGCCTGAAGTCTAGATAGACCTATAATTCTATCAAACTCTTCTAAAACTCCATCTAAATCATTTACTATGTCATAGCCTGCATCATAAACGTGGCATGTGTCAAGACATACACCCATATGATCCTTAAGATTTACTCTATCTATGATTTCAGCAATCTCTTCAAAACTTCTTCCAACCTCTGAGCCCTTTCCAGCCATTGTTTCTAAAAGCACTTTTGTAGTTTGCTCTGGCTTTATAACAATATTTAGCATATCTACAATATAGTTTATTCCTATGTCTACTCCCTGCTTTACATGGCTTCCTGGATGAAAATTATAGAGATTATTTGGCAGGTATTCCATTCTAGCTAAATCATCAGCCATGGTTTCCACAGCAAATTCCCTAGTTCTTTCATCTGCTGAACATGCATTTAACGTATAAGGAGCATGGGCTAAAAGCTTAGCAAATTTATTTTCTTTCATAATTTCTTTAAGAGCTTCTATATCAGACTCATCTATATCCTTTGCTTTTCCTCCTCTTGGATTACGTGTGAAGAATTGAAAGGTGTTTGCATTTATTTGAAGTGCTTCTTTACCCATATTCTCAAATCCTTTTGTAGTTGATAAGTGACATCCTATATTTAACATTACTTTTCCTCCATATTTATATCTAAAGTTTATTATTTGAAACATATAAAAATGTTATTTTTCATATATAAATAATACTATATTAACTATATTTTATGCAACGGATAATTTCTATTATTTAATAAAAATTAGATTATAATAAGATTTTCTTTATGTTTATTTCCTTGTTCTCTAAATATTATAAAAAAATCTCCATGGCATAATTGCCACAGAGATTTAAATAAACCTAATCAATATTTTATATAAAGTATGGTAAATTTGAAATACGTATTTTATTCATTAAGCTGCAATTAACATATATACTATTTGGAATATTAAAATACAAATTGCAGGTAATAGTTGCTTTTTAATTACTCCATAATCATCCTTCATTTCAAGAATTGCAACAGATGTAAGGTTAAAGTTTGCAGCCATAGGTGTACATAATGTTCCACAATAACCACATGTAAGTGCAAGAGATCCAACTATAACAGGATCTGCACCTAATGCAAGAACAAATGGAGCACCTATTCCTACTGTAATAACTGTGATAGCTGCAAAAGCATTACCCATGATCATTGTGAATAAAGCCATTGCAATAGCATATATTATGATACCTACTGTCATATTTCCTGATGGTACTACCTTTCCTACTAGATCAGCGATAACTTGTCCTACACCTGCTGAAGTAAATATAGCACCTAATGCTCCTAAAAGCATAGGAAGCATACTGAACGCTCCAACAGTATCAAGAAGTCTTCTTGAATCATCAATAAAGACTTTTGGTGTATTGTCTTTTGAAAAAATCATCATAAGAACAACAGAAACCAAAACTCCTACTCCCACTCCTACAAGAGCACTGATCTTTGTAAATAATGCAAATGCAAGGGCACAACATCCTATTGCAAGAGCAGGTATAAATATTTTCATTCCTATTTTATTATAATTCTGTTTTGATTCTTCAGCTGTAGGAACATTCCAAGTACCTTTGCTAACTTTATTAAGCATAGCTGGAGCGGCCATAATAACAACAAGTCCTCCAATTATCATCTTTCCTACATTAACTTTGTCTACAACAATTGTTGAGATAGGTTTACCAATAATAAATATAATAGCTAGTGAACACCAAAATACTGCTGTGCCTAGTCTATGAGGGTTACCTTTATCTTTAGCATTTTTGATTCCTGTGTAAAGAGCTATAAAACCCATGATTATATAAAGTATTTCTAAAAGTTTATTACTAAGTGATAATTGTCCAAAATAACTAAACATTATTTACCCCCCTTTACACTAAGAGTTTCCTTAGATCCGTAGTATTTCTTAAATAATTTTTTATCTTCTAGATAATAGTAAATTGAAGCTAAAACTGTTGCAAATACGGCTACTGGAATTTGTACTTTTGCAAGATCAATAAGTTCTACATTATAACCTAGTTCTGCTAAAGTTGATTGCACTAAAATTGCTCCAGAACCACCTACGAACAATACTTGTCCAAAGAACCATGTGATATTTTCCATACCTGCACTCATACCTTTGATTGCATCAACGTGTTCTTCATTAGGCTCATTACCTGTCGCTTCTATTGCACCTATTGTCATAGGCATGATTACAGGACGAACAAAACCTGCAACTCCTCCAAAACCTACATTAAATGCTGCAAATACAACTCTCATTAGTCCATAAAATGCTATTACAAGACCTGATGTAGCATTTTTAGCCTTTGAAATAAGATTTGCTGCCGCCTCTTTTAATCCATTACGCTCAAGAGTACCTGTTGCTATCATTACAATTATGAAAATACACATGCTTCTATTTGCTATAAAAGCATTACCTAAATTCTCAAGTAGTCCTGCTATTCCAAGACCTCCAGTAATTGATGTAACAAGTGCCGCTGCCATAATGATTGATATTGGGTTCATTTTGATTGCAAAACCAATAATAACAATTAAGACACCTAAAAGTTTTATCATTTCTTTCACTCCTTTTAATTTTTTTATATAAAATTATAAATTAGATAACTTACTCTAGGACAGGGGGACGATTACGTATATATTTAAGGGAAGATTTTTCATAAACACACCTTGAGTTAAGAATCATATCAATACCTGCAAGAGTATGCATTTTATGAGTTCTTGCACAAAGATAAAGGTACTCATCTTGTGCTGTTTCATCAGCTACTTCAGATGTAAAAGAAATAGCTGTAATCCACGGAAATCTCACTGCCATATATCCATGCTTAGGATTATAGGATGAAGGCACCCAATAATTTATCATATTTTTATAGTAATCTGCCGGAAAAAGCTTTGGCATCCACCTATGAGCATATTTTTCATGACGATTCTTCCAATCCATATTCCACTCTTGAATTTCATTGTCATCTATTAAAGAATCTGCAATTGCATCGGCAAGCTGCTCATTAAGTTTCTTGTTGTTTTTATAGCATTCATCGGTATTATACCAATAATATCCATATAGCAATGCACGTGGAAGCCAGAATCCCTTAAACCAAGGTGAAGTATATCCAGCAAATTGCTGTTCCCACTCATGAGATGGAACTCCATGATTATCTACAAAAACGTCAGGAAGCCATCTATAATAAAGCCTTCTAACAGCATATGCTTCAGTGTGTATTGTTTCAATATCATAATAATCACGATAAAACTCTTTTCCTAAAGAATTATATCTAGCTATATGAAATATCCATGTAGGATGCTGTTTTTGAAGTTCATAGTGTATAGCTGCTCCATCCGCATTTTCCATAGGTGTTATAAGTAAATTCATGCGATTTCCTAGGCCTTTATATTTTTCATTTGTCAAAATTTCTTTTAAAACCATAAACGCCGCATTAGTTGCTGAAACCTCATTAGCATGGTGACGTGAATTAATAAGCTCAGTTGGATTTAAGTTTATAAGCTTATTAGTGGATACATATCCTTTAAAATCTGGCAAAATTCTTATTGTATAAATATCTCTGCCTTGATATGTCTGTCCAGATTTAAACACTTTAATTCCTTTTACATGTTTTAGTTGCTCCATTATCTCTATATATTGTTCATATCCTATAAGCTGATTTTCCAATATATCAATGTCTTCTATATCTATATACTGTTTTCTTTCTTCAGTATATTTAGGAAGCTTAGCAGAAAATCCCTTGCGGTTTTCTGATGTTTTAATTGAAATTTCACCATAAGCAGAAAGTTCCTCACCTATTTGAAGCATTGATTTGTGTATTAAATTTGACATAGACTCTGCTAAACTATCTGTATTACCCTTAGAATCAACAACAAAAGACATACCTACTTTATTATCAATATCATAGAGTTTATCAATATAAATAGTCACATCTTGCTTTTTTACTGAACTTTCTACTATACTTCCATCAAAATCTATAAACGGATCATTTGAATGTGATTTATAGTGTGTAAATTTAAAATAAGGTTTTCCTTCCTTCTGCTCTATTATCGGAAGCATAAGGCCAGGAGCTTCCAAATTTGCACCTGTAGTAGTCATACCATAAGTCTTGAAGAAATCAAGTCCAGCAAAATAAATGTCTTCATGTAATGCATTTAATGGAGAAAATAAATCCTGTCTAGTTCCAAGTTCACGTTCTGTTTCACTTAGACCAATTTCCATCTTCATCTGTGCAAAGAAAGGTTGCATATCTTCTGTAGGCTTTCCATCACACTGCTTATCTATAAATTCTTTGCAATATCCTAAAACTCGTGTTTGATAGATATCCCATACACTTTCAAGGTCTGTTGCTACTCTTTCATTAACAATGGTTTTTCCATTAACAACAGCTTTTATATATCCTGTTGATGGGTGCACAAGTCCCATATTAGGGAAAATATCTAAATATGGTCTTTCGATGTATGCCGCTTTGTAAGTATCTGAAAAAACTTTTTTATCCTCTTGAGAAATCGCTTCCACAAGATATGTTATGTCTTCATCGCCCTCATAAATCTCCATGTGTATGTCATCTCGACTTATACCAAGTTTTGCACAGATTATATCATCTACAGGATATAATTCTTGAAGATATCTAAGTGGTAAATCAAACCATTTTTCAGGATCTCCATCTGTTTTATAGCTTGGTGAACGTCCATCAACATCTCCCCAATCCTTTTCCCCTGGTTTCATGAAAGGTTTAAAATATACAGTCATTGACTTTATATCTTTATCTGCTAATTTAGGAGTTACTACCTCCTCAAGCCATGAAAATCCCTGCTTATAGGCACATATGATTTCACAATTACTTACATTTGCACCTTTCTTGTACGCTTCTTTTTCGATAAACTCTTTAACCTTAACACGAGCATCAATATCCTCACTAAGAGCTCCATATATCTCTACAATATCGCCACTATTTAGTACAGGAAAAAGCTTTTCTATAAGTATATCCTTTGCCACATCAACTTCCCATGGAATATCAAATTCTTTTTCATAAACGCTTTCAAAATCTATATATTTTTTAAATTCCACCTCAGGATAAGCGGCTTTTAATTTTTCATATTTTTTTTGAACATCTGGTGAAAAATAGCATGTTGTATTATTATTTATCTTCTTTTTATTAGCTTCTAGATAACATAACTGTCCATCTAAGTTTTTCATCGCGAAGCTTTCTCTCATTACATCAACAAAATCAACAATGTGATTTTCATCGTTGCCTGCTATAGGGTAATGTGAACATATATTTGTAATAAACCTTATTAAATCATCGCCGGACCCATTTACTTTTATATTTAAGCTAACACTATCCTCCATCTCAATAGAGCAGCTTCCTTCAGCTGTAAAATTAATTGTATTTCTATCAAGATCTATATCATCTGAAAGAACAGGATAATTCGAAGTAACCATCTCAAGTCCAAAACGACAGTTTAATTCACAAGCTGCTCTTACCACAGAAATATCATAACTATCTAAAGTAATAGCGGCATCAAATCTATCTGGCAATCCATCATTGTCGCAATCCTTCATAAGAAAATCTTTTTCAAAAAGATACTCAAGGCCTTTTTTAGCTGTATCATAAAGAGGCTTCATTGGAAGAGCTGATTTCGTAGATGAAACAAAATCCTTAATTTCTATTTCTCGAGAATTTTGAGAGAAGTCTTTTGTAAGACCATTAAAATTATCACTTATAAACTTAAATGCAGCTTCTATTCCATTACTGTTTTTTATACTTGTCCAATATGTGTTATCTTCACTATAAATATAGAAATCATTATTATCTACAACTATATTTTTCTTTTCTTCACATTTTCCTAAAATAAAATATATCGTATCTTTTTTATGTATGTCATAACAATCAGTCGTTACAGGAAACTCTATGGATACAGAATGGAATCCTATAAGTCCTGCCAATTCAACGGCTAGTTTCTTTTCCTCTATAGTCGCATAATCTTTTATAATCATTTTTACTTGATTTATAATATTAATTGCAATCACCACCAATATTTATTTTTTAATGTTTTGAGACTTACATAACTAATTAATCTTACTAAAAAAACGTTGCACAAATATTCAGAACTTTAATCCAAAGTGAATACTCTCCCAACTAAAAAAATCTTCTTAAAATTCTTTTTTATTAATTATAATAACGCATAAATATTTTGTCAACTGAATAGGGATTTTTCTGATAATAATCCAAAAAAAACATCCTCAAATTTATAATAATACTTTTGCACTATCTATAGATACTATAAAATTTTTAATTTTATTAAAAATTAATTTTGAAATCAAAAGACTTCTATAATTATATCTGTTAAATTATAGAAGCAATATTAATTTATTTAATATCCTTTTTAAAACATCACAGGATTATTTATTTAAACCCATTCTTTAAAAGCTTAATGTATACTTCAATAACCTTATAAAATGATTCTATTTCCTCTATAGTACATTCTTTAAGCAAATCATCTAAAGTTTTCGCAATGTCTATTGTATCGTAAAGTTTATGTGCCTTACTTAATTTTAATCCATCTTCTGTTACAAATAGTAATACGGTTTTTGCATTATTTTCAGTTTTGTGCCTATATACTAACCCCTTATCTACAAGCTTACTTACAGTCTGGGACAAAGCTCCCTTAGTTTTATTCCAGTACTTTGCTAAATTCGTTATTGTAGTTCCTGGATTTTCTTCTATATATGTAAGAATATGTGCTTCAGTCATAGAAACTACTTGACCAATTCCATAATCATGGGTAGAAACAATATAATCATTATATAGCATAACAAATTGGTAAATATTATTATGTCTATCATTTAATTCATGAAATTTCTCATTTAAATTGTTTTGATCTTTTATATCCATTCTTATCCCTCATTTCGTCAATGTTAATTATGTCATATAAATAGATTATTTTCAAACAAAAGTATTTACGTCATTTATTGTTTAGTATCTAAATTATTTTTATAAATTCATTGACATATTTATGAATTTATTGTAGATTAATATTGTAAATTGTTTAGCGGTTAAACTATATTTTTTTTAAAAAAGGGGTTTTGAAAATGTCAGTAAAAGAATTTTGCGAAAAATATTATATTAGTAGGAAAGGAACTAACTCATTAAAATGGGATGCCTTAGACGCTCGTTTTGGAGATCCTGATCTAATATCTATGTGGGTAGCAGATATGGAATTCAAAACAGCTCAACCTATTATTGATGCGTTAATCCATCGTGTTCAACATGGAATTTATGGATACTCATATGTTCCTGATTCTTACTATGAATCCTTTATCAACTGGGAAAATGAGCATCATGGCTTTCAACCAAAAAAAGAATGGATTCGTATTACACCAGGTATAGTTGCAGCATTATACTGGTTTGTAAATATGTTTACCAAAGAAAACGATTCAGTAATAATTCTAACACCAGTATATTATCCTTTCCACAACTGCGTAAAGGATAACAACCGCAAACTTGTTACTTGTGATTTAAATTACTCTAAGGGACAATTCACAGTTAATTATGAAAAATTTGAAACAAAAATAATTGAAAATGATGTTAAAATGTTTATATTATGTTCTCCTCATAATCCTGCAGGAAGAGTTTGGACAAGCGAAGAGCTTGAAAGGATGCTAGCTATCTGTAAAAAGCATAATGTATTAGTTGTTTCCGATGAAATTCATCAAGATATAACTGCACCAGGATGCAAACATATTCCTAGTGCTACTATAGCTAATGGAAAATATATGGACGATATTATTACATGTAATGCACCATCTAAGACATTTAACCTTGCTACTTGTCTTACTTCCAATATTATAATCTCTTGTCCTGAAAAGAGGGCAATATATGATGAATACATAAAAAAGGTAGCTCAAGTTGAAGTAAATGTTTTTGGAATAACTGCTGCAGAAGCAGCATACCGCTATGGCTCAGAATGGAGAGGTGAAGTTCTTGATGTTATTTACAGCAACTACAATTATGTAAAAGAGCAGATGAAAGAATTCCCTGAAGTTTATATAGCTCCATTAGAAGGAACTTATTTAGTATTTATGGATTTAAGAGCTTATGTGCCTTTAGAAAACATAAAGGATTTCACTCAAAACAAATGCAGATTAGCTGTAGACTATGGTGAATGGTTCGGAGAAAATTGGAAAGGTTTCATTAGACTTAACATGGGAACACATCCTGACATCGTAAAGAAAGCTGTAGAAAATATCAAACTTGCTCTAAAAACTCAATATTGCAAATAAATAATTAAATAAAGGAGATTAATTCTATGAAAAAATTATTTCAGACATATAAATCTTCCATACTATTACTTGCTTGCATGATAATCGGTGCAGTTTCAGGTTATTTTTGGGGAGAGGGAGCTTCAGTCCTTCAACCAATAGCAGACATATTTTTAAATTTGCTATATTGTAGTATTGTACCACTAATCTTCGTTTCTTTAGTTTCATCTATAGGAAAAATGAAAGATTTAGCTAAACTTAGAAAAGTTTTACTTATAATGTTAGTATCTTTTATAATAACTGGTATCATAGCCAGTCTCTATATGGTATTTGTTACTGGTGTATTCGACCCTGCTAAAGAAACTACTATTGCATTTGATAAGACAACTGAAGAATTTACAGGAAGCACAAATTTCTTGTCAATGTTCACTGTAAATGATTTTCCTGGTCTTTTATCTAGAAAGAATTTAATGGCTCTTATGGTATTTACAATTATATTCGCTATTTCTTTAGTTAGTATAGGAGAAAAAGGAAAAGTAATAACTGATTTTATGGATGCACTTTCAGACGTAATATTAAAACTTATTGGTATAATAATGAAACTAGCTCCACTAGGTCTAGGATGTTACTTTGCAATATTAATGGGTCAGAATGGAAAAGAGTTAATAGGACCTTTATCAAGAGCTATTATAGTTTATCTTGTTGCAGTAATTATTTACTATGCATTATCTAATACACTATTTGCATATATTGGTGCAGGTAGAGAAGGAGTTAGGCGATATTGGAAACACTGCATTACCCCAACTATAACTGCACTTGGGACATGCTCTAGTGCAGCTTCCATACCAGTTAACCTAATTGCAGCAAAAGAAATTGGAGTATCAGATGATATAGCAGACATCTCAATTCCTATGGGTGCTAATTTGCATAAAGACGGAGCCTGTATAATCACAATACTAAAAATAGCCTTTATGTGCTCTGTATTTAATATTCCATTTTTAACAGTGCAAAATATTATAACAGCTGTAGTAGTTTCTGTAGTGGCCTCAACAGTAATGGGTGCAATTCCTGCTGGTGGCTATGTAGGAGAAATATTCATAGTTTCAGCATTTGGATTTCCTCAAGTATCCATTCCAATAATGGTTCTAATAGGAACAATTACAGATGCTCCAGCTACAGCAATCAATGTAACAGGTGATGTAGGCATAGCAATGATAATTTCTCGTTTTGTAGAAGGCAAAAATTGGCTTCAAAATAAATTAAGCCTAAAAGCTCAGCAATAAATTTAAAAGCAATTAAAAATCGCTTCGTATTTCATTTTATACAAAGCTAGCCCAATAAACTGCTATTGTTAAAGATGTTTATTGGGCTTTTTTATAGATTAATTAAGTTAGTGTTTATTCATATATTGAGTTATATTGTAAAAAATCTTCTAGTCATTCTATGATACTTGTTAAGCCGAAGTTATATTGTAAAAATTCACTATAATAAGACTAATAACTACAAAGTTGAATACCTTTAAAACATATAACTCTTTAATTGATTTATTATATCTAGATCCTAATATTCCTCCTAAAATTCCTCCAACTATCATAAAAGGCATAACTGATAAATCAAAGGTTTCAAATCCTGTGGTTGTTGCTATACTTATAAGTTTGGATCCTTGAGAAAAAAGTATTGTAACTATTGAGTTTACTGCTGCCTCCTTAGTATTCATAGAAAAAAACAATGTTAATACGCATACATTTATAGGTCCTCCTCCTATGCTTAAAAAAGATGCTATTGATCCTAAGCCTATTCCTATTAATATGCATGAAAAAATCCCAGATACATTATAAGTCTTAAATTTATTTCTATTATTCATAAATATGTATACTGATATCAATAAAATTAAAAGAATGCTATTTTGAATCGTAGTTATGCTACTTCCATCACTTAAGTTTAATACGTATTTAAGCACTTTTTCTCCAATAACTCCACCAACGATAGATCCTATACCAATTAAAATAGTCTTCTTGTATTGAATTTTAAATCTATATCTTATTTGCTTTATTATAGAAACTATCGCCATTGAAAATACCGTCATAGATGATAGAACACTTATGGTTGCCACATTAAAGTCCCCTAACACATCTAATAAAGGCTTTATTATAACTCCTCCGCCAAGTCCTGCCATAGATCCAGCCGTAGTTGCAAATAAAGCTATGAAAAAATAAATAATTGTCATTTTTATATTCCTCTTTAATCATGCTGAATTATTTTTTATTATAAAAGGGGCCCTTATAGTACCTCTATTTTAATCCTAGGCTTACATAATCATTCTTATTTTTTGAACTAGCCTCTACACATTCTTTCTTATTGACTTTCCATTCCTTTTTCACAGGGATTTCACCTTGCAAAATCATATCATTTGTATCCTTTAAATGTTTTTCAAGTTTATCTCTCAGATGAATTCTTATATTTTCATACCTAAGATCATCTATCAAATTATTTCTCTCTCCAATATCATAGTATAAGTCAAATAATGCTTCTTCATACTTTACTTGACTGCTTAAATCGTTTTTCATATAAAACTCTTTGGATAAAGATGAATCTATGTTTGATCTATTAATATTTAAATATTCTTTATCATAGTATCTTATATACTTATATCTTTTGGTTCTTACACATCTAATAGGTTCATAAGATGTATGAAAAGTAACCTCTGCAAAAATTTCTTCTCTCGTTGGTGCTTCAACATTTATAAAGGATTCTGCAAAAGACTTTCCTTCTAAATATTCAGGTTTATCTAACTCTAACAAATCACATAAAGTTGGAAATACATCAATATGAGAAACCAAATTATCTATAACTTTACCATTAGCACTAGAATTAGGAACTCTCATGATAAGACTTACTCCTATTCCACTATCAAATAAAGTACATTTGCTAAAAGGATTTGCTAGTCCATGATCTGTAGTAAATATAATTATTGTATTATTATATTTATTTTCTTTTTTTAACGTTTCTATAACCTTCCCAAAACAATTATCTGCACTCTTAGCACTTGTCATATATCTTGCATGATCTCTTCTAGTCATTGCATTATTAGGAATTGGATAAGGTGGTCTTATCATATTTTCATCTATCTCTTCATCTATGCAATCAGGATATCTTCGATGAGTAGAGTACATTCCATATGAAATAAAAAACGGCTTTTCTCCATGATAATTTTCTATCCATTCACTTAAACTTTCAGCATTTTTTTGATCCCATAACGTTAAGTCCTCTTGTCTATATTCTTTATTATCATTAGTTATATTTTCATTGTAACCTATAGTTTTAGCTCCTAAATCATGGTCTAAATACCATCCTGCTTCGTGTTGAATACCACATAAAATAGTATGATAATTATTTTTATTCAAGTAATTCACCAAATGCTTATTGTAATCTATAGAAAACCCTCTTTGTGCTAGTCCTAACATCCCATTTTGATGCGGATAAGTTCCAGTAAGTAATGCAGCTCTTGAAGGTGAACATGTAGGTGAAACGCAGAAACTTTCTGTAAATATAGCTGCATCCTCAGCAAACTTGTTTAAATTTGGTGTTGGTACATTATAGCCATAAGGCGATAATATTCTTCCTGAATCATGGGTATGTATATATATAATATTCATATATCTTGCTCCCTTCACTGCTTCTATACTAAGTTCACTTTTACATTTAAGAATTTATCATATATTGTTTGTTTTCTCTTAGTGAAAAAGAAAGAACATATACAGAATATACTAAAAGCATTAGCAATAATTTGTAAATAACTAAAATTATTACCTAATTTAAGCATCAGTATATCTACTAAATAAATATAATTAGGGTTCAATATCCCCCCTAATAAAAATATAATTAATCCTTGTCTCATTAATAGTGTCTTTTTCGAAATAATGTTGCCATATTTTTCATAAACTTTAAGTTTGAATATGGTTTTTCCTAAGGTTTTTCCTTGATTAAAAAGAGGTATTATTATAAGAAATATAAAAGCTATGATTATTGCTATCTCATCATATAACACTCTATATTCGAAGGGTAGCTTATCTAAAACTATATAATTAATTTTCAGTTTAATATTGATAGAATAATAGGCTATTACGCTAGTAACCATTAAAATTATTAAATAGTCTGATATATACGCTCCTAATCTAGTTAGTTTTTCTTTTTTATTTTCATTTCTAACTTTCTCTTTCATATTTCCTCCTCTTTTTATTCTATATTTGAATTATGAAATCTAATTTTTAGGTGGAGCAAAGAAAGCTCCACCTTTCATCAATTTTTATTTTTATTGTGAAATAGATTCTATATACTCATCAATTTCTAATTTTATTATATTAACCTTTGGACCATATACTACTTGTACATTTTTGCCTCTCAATAAGGTATTGTGAGCACCAGTCTTTTTAAGTGCATCTTGATCTATTACATCCAATTTCTTTACATTAACTCTTAATCTAGTAGCACAGTTGTCAAGGTCTGCAATATTTTGCATTCCTCCTAAAGCATTAATTATCTCCTTTGCTTGTCCACTTTGATATGAGGTACTGATTTTCATTTCCTCTTCCTCATCATCTTCTCTTCCTGGAGTTTTAGCATTTAGTTTAGTTATTAAAAATCTAAATATAACGTATGTAGCTATGGCAAAAGGAATTCCTAAAATTATAATCCATACATATCCAGTCTTTGCATTGCCTTGGAATACTCCAAATAATAAGAATTCTATAAGTCCTGCTGAGAATGTTGAACCTATTGTTACACCTGCAAAGGCACACGCTACAAAACCGAATGCGAATATAATAGCTTCAGCTATAAATAAAATAGGATTAGCAAATAATAATGCAAATGATATCGGTTCTGTTACTCCTGTAATAAAACATGTTAATGCAATAGATAGTATAAATCCAAATGCTCTCTTACGCTTTTGCTTATCTGGTATAGATCGATACATAGCTAAACATACAGCTGGTAATGTAAATAACATATGTATGTATCTACCACTGTTATATAACGCTATATTACCAAAGAAATGTGTAGTATTTGGATCTGCTAATTGTGCTAAAAATATATTTTGCCATCCTTCTATAACTACACCGCCAACCTCTGCTACTCCGCCTGCTGCAGTTGTCCAGAATGGCAAATAGAATACGTGATGCAATCCAAATATATATAAAGTTCTTAAAATAAGTCCATACAAAAATGCTCCAAAAACACCTAGCCTAGAAGCTAATGCTCCAAAGGATGCAATAGCATTACCTATTGCTGGCCATACAAAGAACATTATGACTCCAAATATGCAACCTACTACTGTTGTTATAATAGGAACACTTCTTGAGCCTCCAAAGAAAGCTAATACTTCAGGAAGTTTTAATTTATAAAATTTATTATGTACCCAAGATGTATATAAACCTGCTAAAACTCCTCCGAATACCCCCATCTGTAAAGTCATTATTCCGAATTGAGCTCCTTGTCCTAATGATTTAGGATCCACTCCTTGTCCTGGTAATTGATTTGTTACTTTTAATAAAGCATTAATAGTTGTTATAAGTACGAAATATCCTACAACTGCCGACAATCCTGCAGTTCCTTTATCAGCTTTAGCAAGTCCAACTGATATACCTACTGCAAATATAAGTGGTAAAGCATCAAATACACTCTTTCCAATAGCATTTAAAATTTGAAGGAATGCTTGTAATCCTTGGGATCCAAGCATAGGATATGCCTCTATAACTGCTTTATTTGTAAGAGCAGCTGCTAGTCCTAAAAACAATCCTGCAACTGGTAGAATGGCTATGGGAAGTAATATAGCTTTCCCTAGCTTCTGTGCTATGCCAAAGGTTCCATTGGCCACTTTGTTTTCCTTAATACTCATTTTAGACCTCCTTAATTATATATAAATAAATTTATTATTTTTTATTTACCCAAATTGGTGAAGACCAAGCCACTGATCCATCAGTTTCATATACCTTTGCTAGGTAAAAATTATCCCCTTTATTCTCTAAATAGAAAGTTTTATTTATTTTGTATGCAATTTCAGGTTTCCCCTTCATGATTCTTACCTTATAAGCATTATGATAGAAAGGATCACTTCTATAATAATCTTTAAATCCAAATCTTTCTTTTGCCAAAGCCTTTGCTTCCTCTACAAACGCTATAACATCTGTATTCGCTAATATAGATGCTACTTTTTTTATATAAGTCTTTCCATCTACCTCTAAAATGATATCTGAATTTTTGTCTGCCTCTATTTCAAAAACAAACCCTTCTGTAGTCACAGGAGATGGTCCCATCCACTTTCCAGATTGTGTAGTTTTTCTTGTAGTAAGCTGAAATTCACAAGCTTTATCATCTATTACTTTTAAACTTTGACCCTTTGAAGCCCAACATTTTTCTATAGATTTAATTGTTCCTGTTGTTTTTAAAGAGCCTGTCCATTTTTTCTCTTGAATATCTGGATAAATTTTCAAATCTGGTCCCCATCCAAATTCTATTTTAAATTTAAATCTTACTGTATTTTCTATTTTTTCTTCCATCCAATTTTCACTATGATTATATGTGAAGTATGGATTTCCATTTTTATATATTACTACTCTATCTATAGCATCTTGTGTCTCCACGGATATGTGATGACTTAGTCTATCCTTATCTGTTGAAAACTCTGAACCCATTATATTTCCGTCTATTTCATAAAGTAATTTGACCTTTCCTTTAGTCATTCCATATACTCTTCTGTGAGTAAGTGCATCCCATATACTATCTACAGTGTTATCCTCTGCTAGCACTCCTGCAAATCCATGTCCATATTGAGCTGCCACTAGATGATTATCCCCAGATGCTATTATTCCTACTTTATGCCCCATTTTTAATCCATCAAATACTGATGTCCCGCCAGTTCTCGGTCCCATATGAATATGTCTAGTCATAGGTATATCAGTATCTCCACTTTCTGAACTTCCATGTGACGAATATATCTCTGCAAAAGGAGAAAATTCATCTATATGAGTGCCCCAATTCTTTCCTCTATGATATAGGCTATAGGCTAAATGGTGAGGTATAGCTATTACAGAATACTGGGAAAGTTCATTGTATAAATCTACATATCTTAATGGGTTTACTAAAAGTCCTTCATCTTTAAAAAATACATTATGATCTCCATCCAGCCCTGCTCCTTGCCATTCATATCCTGCTAACACAGGGAACTTAGGATTCAATTTGTTCTTTTCTTTTACAAACTGAGTTATATTATCCCAATCTTCTTTCACCTTTTCAATTGGATGTATATCTTCAAGACTAATGCCAGTTTTGTCTTTTCTGACATGATAAGGATAATATGCAATAGGCCAAAAATCTAACATCTCTTTTGCCTGCTCATACCACTGTTCTAATTGACCCATCTGCTCATGATGAATATTGCTATGTAAATCTGAAAATAAATATTTATACTTCATTTTACCCTCCTATGTTCTCTCTTTAAATTGATTGTAAACATTTTCTAAACAAATGTCAATACATTTATTTAAATGTATTTATATTTTTTTCTATCTCAATATTACAAACTTCTTTCTTATTTTTTGCATACTTTAAAGCATCTTATATTAAGCTTCTAATCATACTATTCCGGCGTCTCTCCCATATGAAGAGCAACGTCTTCAACTTAATGAAAATCTTTAGTTTTAACCTGATACAAAATAATAACTTCTTCTTTTGCAGTATAAAAAGTGTATCTTTTATTTTTTTAAATAAATATATTAAATGTAAATATAAATACATTTAAGAGAGACATATTTGTTTTACCCATTTAAATGTATACTTTTTAAATATATACTGTTATAATATACTATAATCATGATTTTATTAAAATGAGGTGATTAGCATTAAATATGAGTAATAAGATGGCTCAATATAAACAAATTGAAAATGATATTTTAGATAAAATCTCAACATGTTTTTATAAAAAAAATGATATGATTCCAACGGAATTAGAACTTGCAAGAAATTACAATGTTTCTAGAGTCACTGTAAGAAGAGCAACTGATAATTTAGTTGCTAAGGGGCTGCTTTATAGAACCCCTGGTGTAGGAACTTTCGTTACAGGTAACACAGCCACCCAAAAAATAGCTGTATTGCGAAGTTTTACAGAAGAAATGAAAGAACTAGGATTGACCCCTTCAACAAAAGTCAACTCCTTCACAGTAAAAGAAGCTACTCCAGCTATTGCTAATATATTAGGCATAGCTGAAAATGATATGGTCTACTATATAGAAAGATATAGATATGGTAATGGAGAACTTCTTGTTATTGAACACTCTTATATGTCAGTAAAAAAACATTCCGATATTTCCATAAAAATTTTAGAAGGCTCAAAATACGAGTATTTTGAAAAGGTTAAAGGAATAAGTATTGATTATAGTTATCATCAAACTTCTCCTATGCTTCCTACTGATAACTTATGTAAACTATTTTCTATAGATAATTGTACTCCAATAATAAGAATAGGAAATACAACTTATTCAAAAACTGGAGATGTATTAGACTACACCGAATTATTTTTAAACTCTCCAAAATATCAATTAAACTATATAAGAAAAAGATAAATGATTTTTAACGCAATACGAAATAAAGGATGCCTAATGGCATCCTTTATTTTAAATAAGAATCAACTATATATCTTATATAATCCATTGTTCTATCTACACTTTCTTCAACCGAATATATCGGATCTTTTCTAAGAAATTTTCTAAGCATTCCTTCATGAATTAATACTGTCATTTCATTAATCTTGTATATTTCCTCATCGGATAAGTTGTAATTACCCAAATATACTTTTATTATAGAGTAACTTCTAGAATAAATATTATCTCCCAAAAGCATAAAGTTTAACTCTTCCGAGCTTCCCAGTTCATCTGGAAATATAGAGTAATATTCTTTTATTATGTCTGTTAAACAATTGCTGAACTCTGAAAAAAATATAAGATTATATATCTTAGGATTGCTAAAAGAATATTTACAAAAGCACTCCCAAATAAGAAAGAATTTTTCTTTATTTGATTTTGCAGTACTTACATAAGAAGTCAATGCCTCTGTATATTCTTTTAAATATTTCATAGAAGCAAATAAAATCAAATGGTCAAGATTACTAAAATAATTATATAAAGTTGCACTATTATATCCTGCTTCATCTGCTACCTTTCTTATGGTAACATTCTCTATGCCTTCTTCTTCCATAATCTTAATAGTAGCATCTATAAAATACCCCATTAATCTTCTTTTTTGAATTGTCTTTTTGTCCATACACGTTTTCCCACCTATTCATCTAATCATGTCCTACATATTATATCATATTTCTCTCTATAATTAGGATAACAATTTTAAATTATCAGAAAATATAATCATGATTATTATATAATCCTATTTTATTTATAAACACGATTGTGCTAATATATAGTCAGACAATTTTTTATTTTCTAATTTCTATCCATCAATTTTAGAAACGACCTATATTATTTAAATAGTGAAAGGAGCGTATAATATGAAGTTAGAAATCGGTAATTTTTATGTCAAAGATATTTGCTTTGGAGAAAAAAATTCCTATGACAAAGGACTGCTTACCATTAATAAGGAAGAGACTCTAAGGTTTATAAGAGAGGATGAGCATATTACTGAAGCTGAGCTATACATTGTAAAACCTGGTGATATGGTTCGTCTAGTACCAGTAAAAGAAGCTATTGAACCTAGAGTAAAAGTCAATGGAGATCCTGTTTTCCCTGGATATACAGGAGATTTAAAGCAAGCTGGAAATGGAAAAACTCATGCACTTAAAGGCACTTCTGTATTAGTAGTAGGACGTCACTTTGGAGGATTTCAAGATGGACTTATTGACATGGGAGGCGAAGGCGCAAAATATACTTATTTCTCTCAATTAAAAAATATAGTTCTCGTAGCAGATACAGATGAAGATTTTGAAAAAGGAGAACAACAAAAAAAGAACAAAGTTTTAAGACAAGCTGGTCATAAACTAGCAGAATATATAGGTAGCATAGTAAAGGATTTAGAACCTGAAGAAGTTGAAACTTATGAATTACCTCCTATAACTAAACGCAGCAAAAAAGAAAACGATTTACCTTCTATGGTTTATGTTATGCAACCTCAATCTCAAATGGAGGAACTTGGATATAACGACTTAGTATATGGATGGGACAGTAATAGAATGCTTCCTACCCTTATGCATCCAAATGAAGTTCTTGATGGAGCTATAATATCCGGAAGTTTCATGCCTTGCTCTTCAAAATGGTCAACCTATGACTTCCAAAATTGCCCTACTATCAAAAAATTATATAAAGAGCATGGAAAAACAATAAACTTCTTAGGAGTAATAATGTCAAATCTTAATGTTGCTCTTGAACAAAAAGAAAGAGCCGCTTTATTTGTAGCTCAAATGGCTAAATCCTTAGGTGCTGATGGTGCTATTGTTGCTGAAGAAGGTTACGGAAATCCTGATGCTGACTTCATAGCTTGCATAGTTGCATTAGAAGATGCCGGTGTAAAGACTGTTGGTATAACTAACGAATGTACTGGAAGAGATGGAAAGTCTCAGCCTCTAGTTACTTTAGATGAAAAAGCTAATGCCATAGTTTCCTGTGGTAACGTTTCCGAGCTTATCGAACTTCCGCCTATGGAAATAGTTTTAGGTGAACTCGAATCCCTAGGAAGAGATGGACTTTCAGGAGGATGGGCTGGTGATGAAATCTTAGGACCATCAGTTAGAGAGGATGGCTCTATAATAATGGAAAATAACGCTATGTTCTGTGGTGACCAAGTTATAGGATGGTCTCCTAAAACTATGAAAGAATTCTAGGAGGTGTGTGAATTGAAAAAAGCTTTATTGTATATAAATCAATTCTTTGGGCAAATAGGTGGTGAAGAAAAGGCTGATTTTGAACCTATTGTTATAGAAGGTTTAGTAGGTCCTGCTATGCATCTAAACAAAGTTCTGGATGCAGAAGTTACTCACACAATAATATGTGGAGATAATTTTATGGGCTCTCATGAAGAAGAAGCCATTTCAAGAATTCTTAAAGATATTGAAAATATAGATTTTGATATTTTCTTTGCAGGCCCTGCATTTCAAGCTGGTAGATATGGATCTGCATGTGGAAATATATGCAAAGCTGTTAAGGAAAAATTTAATGTTCCTACTATATCCTCTATGCATATAGAAAACCCTGGTGTAGAAATGTTTAAAAATGATATTTATATATTCAAAGGTGGTCATAGTGCAGCAAAAATGAGAGCTGATATAGAAGCTATGGCAAGTTTCGGAAACAAGCTACTAAATAATGAATCTTTATTAAGTGCTGATGAAGAAGGCTACTACGGTCGTGGAATACGCCATCAAGTTTGGCTAGACACAGCTGTTCCAGCTAGTGATAGAGTTGTTGATATGCTTATAAAGAAACTAAATAATGAACCTTTTAAAACAGAGCTCCCTATTCCAAAGCTTGATAGAGTACCTATTGCAAATCCTATTAAAGATTTAAGCAAAGCTACTATCGCTTTAGTTACAACTGGTGGAATAGTTCCTGTAGATAATCCTGATAGAATTCAATCAGCTTCTGCAACTAGATGGGGAAGGTACGATATATCATATACCGATGATTTAAAGGGTGGAGTATATAAAACTATCCATGCTGGTTTTGACCCTGCTGCCGCTGATGCAGACCCAGACGTTATAACTCCAATCGATGCATTGCGTGCTTATGAAAAGGAAGGAAAAATCGGAAAGCTTCACGAATATTTCTATTCAACAGTTGGTACTGGTACAACTCAAGCTGAAGCTGCCAGAATGGCAAATGAGATGACAGTTTACTTGAAAGATGCCCACGTAGATGGTGTTATCTTAGTTTCTACATGAGGAACTTGTACTCGTTGCGGTGCAACAATGGTAAAAGAAATAGAAAAAGCTGGTTTTCCAATAGTTCAAATGGCAAATCTAGTACCTGTAGCAAAAACTGTTGGTTCTAATAGGATAGTTCCAACAATATCAATACCTTATCCTCTAGGTGATCCATCTACGACTAAGGAAGAGCAATGGAAGTTAAGATATCATAGAGTTGGTATTGCTCTAGATGCTCTTACTTCAGATATAAAGGAGCAAACTGTATTTAAGGTTAAATTTTAAAATGAGGTGTTAATTATGAAAGTCTCTAAAAATAGTAAAAACAGTGTGTATTCTATTTCTCTAATAATTACTTTCATAATAGTCATACTAGGTGTCGTATTTCCAGATAAATTTAATGATGTAGCAAATAACATATATGGATTTTTAGCAAATAATTTTGGCTGGTCCTATTTAATATCTATGTTGGTCTTTGTAATATTTGCTCTTATACTAGCTTTCAGTAAATATGGAAACATAAAACTTGGAGCTGATGATTCAAAGCCTGAATTTAGTACAGTTTCATGGTTCGCAATGTTGTTTGGAGCTGGTATGGGAATAGGACTTGTATTCTGGGGAGTTGCTGAACCGCTCTCCCACTTCACTTCTGACATAACCGGACTTACTCCTGGCAGCCCTGAAGCTGCTGCCTTTGCAATAAGAGCTTCATTTAAACATTGGGGTTTTCACCCTTGGGCAAATTATAGCATAATAGGACTTGCTTTAGCTTATTTCCAGTTTAGGAAAAACAAACCAGGTCTAATAAGCAGTATTTTTATTCCTTTATTAGGCGAAGAAAGAGTTAAAGGTCCTATAGGCAAAACAATAGATATTTTAGCTATATTTGCAACAGTAGCTGGTGTAGCCACTTCATTAGGTCTAGGGACGCTTCAAATAAACAGCGGATTAAATTATGTTTTTAATATTCCTGAGACTAAAATGGTTCAATTAATAATTATATTAACAATAACTTTTATATTTATTTGGACGGCTGTCAGCGGAATAGAAAAAGGTATAAAAGCCATCTCAGACTTAAACCTTTGGCTTGCTTTTGGCTTGATTCTATTAACATTTTTAGTTGGTCCATCAATAAAAATGATCAATACATTTACTACTGGATTAGGTGATTATATCGGAGCCTTTTTCCAAGATAGTTTGAATATAAGTCCATTTGGAGATAATACTTGGACAAATGCATGGACTATCTTTTACTGGGCTTGGTGGATTGCATGGGCTCCATTTGTAGGAACCTTTATAGCCCGTATATCTAAGGGAAGAACTATAAGAGAATTCGTTGGAGGAGTAATTTTAGCTCCAGCTTTAGCATCACTACTATGGTTTGCTATATTTGGTGCTTTAGGTATAAACCTTGGTATCACTGGGAAAATGACTACTTCTGCACTTCAATCTATAGCTGCAAAACCTGAACTCACACTTTTTGCAGTAATAGAAAACTACCCTTTAGGAACTATAATTTCAGTTATTACTATAGTGCTTCTTTGTACTTTCTTCATTACTTCTGCAAACTCAGCAACATTTGTACTAGGCATGTTTTCATCTAATGGAGATTTAAACCCAAGTAATAGCAAAAAAATTCTATGGGGTTTAGTACAAGCTTTATTAGCTATCTCTCTACTATTTGCAGGTGGCTTGAAAGCTCTTCAAACGGCCTCGGTGGCAGCGGCATTTCCATTTATATTTGTAATGCTGTTCGCCTGTGTGTCCTTAGTAAAGGCTCTTCGTCAAGAAGATCTTACATCTATCATTAATAGCAAGAATAAGACCTCTATTAAATAAAATGCAAGGAGTCATAGAAAATAATAACTATGACTCCTTGTCTATGATTTTAAATATAATTTTATCCTCTGAGAGTAGCTTTTATCCTATCCGTCTTAAACAAAAGTTCAAAGCCATCATGTATAGATGAAACTACTATATCACTTAGAGTAATAAGCTTTCCTGAGCAGCCTTCCTCACCCATTATGCATACTGAAATGGTAGAGACCTTAAACATTTCTATATCATTAAAACCATTGCCAAAGCATATTGTATCCCCTTTAAGAGATTCTACTAAGTTTCTTTTGTATACTGCTGCATTATCAGATGGAAAAGTAATCAGCTTTACAGGAAGTCCATGGCATTTTGCAGTTACAGTTCCATAAGTATCAGCTGTAAGTATATAGATTTTAACTAATTTGCTCAGTTCCTTTATATTATTAATAGTTTCAATGCTCATCTCTCCATCTAGTGCAATAGTTCCATTGTAATCAAAAACTATATTCTCTATTTGGTACTTTCTCCTTCCGGGAATGTTTACTTCTATCATATAAATGCCTCCCTTTATACTTTTTTAAATATCTGTTCCATAAAGCTTAATTACATTTATCATCGGCTCTTCATAGGAATGTACCTCTTTGATATTTAAAAATTTCTGTGTTTATATTCTATCCTCCAAAAGGTTTGTACTATATATATTCAACTATAGAATATTAGGTAACCTTTTCATTATGCACTTCAAAACGTCTTCATCTTTAACTAAAATTTTCCTTTCCCTGTAAAGTTCCCTCCAAATAGAATACTTTTCATATAATATTTTTTCATTTATATCAATATTTCGTTTAGTCAATTCACTTATCAATAATTCTTCTATATACGCAATTTCAGAATTATCTCTTGTATTTTTTGCTGATAAATCTTCTGATAAAGGAAAACTAAATCTAAATTTATCAACCAGTTTATCATCCTTACTAATAAATATTGTATGGGTACTATCCCAAGCAACAATTTCAATACTAGCTAATGGGTGCTGTATACCTACATCATCTACCCAAAACCCATTATATTCCTCAGCGAGAGGTAGCTCATATTTTAAAATTTCTTCGATCTTAACCTCTTTAGAAAATCCAGAAAAAACTCCCCAAATAAATTGAAACTCTTCTTCGTAAACAATTTTTGTAAGCTCTTCACCTGAAAGCCAAATATATTCTTTTGAGAATAATTCCTCTAATTTTTCATCGTTAGGATAACAAACGCAATCTGTAATGAGCCAATTGTATTTTAACTGCTCATTTTCTATTGCTTCAAAAACACTAAAAAGATTAGTGTAATATTCTTCCCCCTTATCTAATATTGCACTTTTCAAATTCTCACCCCATTAAACATAATTTTGATTAGCATTATTATAAATTAATTATATCATTGGAAACTAGAAAACCTCCTATAAAATCATAAAATTAAAAAAAATGTGATAACCATTCACTGCTTATATGAATAATTATCACATCTTTTTACATGTTTTTTATAGCTTTTACAACTAGAATATCTGCCGGAACCCATCTAGGGTTGTTCAATTCATCTAACTCTATCCATTTTGCATCATTATGAGTATTTAACTTTAAATGTCCATCTGTCACTTCTGATAAGAAGCAATGCATTGTAAGATGAAATTTTTCATAATCATACTCGTCTTTTACATTCATACGAACGCTTATAAAGTGTATTATCAATTCGCTTTATATATATTTTATGATTGATTATCCGCACAATCCGCTTCGTCCGTAATGTTTTTGTAGCCAAAATGTAGCCACTGTTTTTATTCACCTCAATGCACTCTATTATTTGATACCGAAATTTTCACAACACAAAATGAGTTTTACCAATTATCCCTAATAAAATCCCATTTGGCTATATTACCGTGTCACTTATATCCGAATGAAGAAGCTCATCAGGCATTTTTAAATTAAATTGCTGATACAGATGTTGAACAAATTGTTTTTCCGTCTGAGAAAGAGGCTCTCCTGCTCGTTTAATCCATAAAAGTTCTAGAGTATGAGGTGTAGAATCACTAACCGGGATAGCACGTATTTGGGGATTTTTAAAACATCCCACTGCCCATTTAGCTACATACATCAGTGCATCCGTCTGAAGTAAAAAATGCTCACAAGCACTTATAGAATTTAAAAAAATGATTCGCTTCATATTGAAATGATTATTGGAATTATCGACATATAAATTCTGACTAGCAGCCTCCTCCATATCCAATGCCACATGAAGATTTTGTTCACACTGTTCATATGTTAAACTTTTACAGTCATAATAAGGAGATTTTGGTCCAATGCAAACATAAGCCTCCGCACTATCCAGAGGATATAACTTCAATCTTTTGGCATTAGAAGACCATAAGTACGTTTTTGCATCTGTGTTGCTACGTACTAGAAATCCCAAATCAACTTTACGTTCCAACACCATTTTGGTAACAGTATTTCGATCAGTTTCCACTAAATTGTAATGAATACATGACATCTTATTATCCAAATACGTCTTATAGATTAAATCATATATAAAATCAAGTTGCTGTGCGGCAATAAAAAGCCGTGAACTCTCTTCCCTGTTTTCAAGGTTAAAATTACTCTTTAAAGATCGAGCCGCTGTCAATACTCCTTGTGCGTAATGAACAAATCTTTTCCCTTCCTCCGTTAGCTCAATACCTCTTGGGTTTCTGATAAGAATCTGAATGCCATATTCCTCTTCCAATCCCATAATGGATTTCGTAAGGCTTGGCTGACTGACAAAAAGTTGCTGTGCGGCTTTTGAAATGGAGCCGCATTCTACTACCTCAAGAAGATATTCTAGTTGTTTGATTTTCACTATTATCTACCTCCTGTAAATTTGCATGACATTGTGCAAAATAACCGATTTATATAAAAGCCATTCAAATACAGCAATATTCCCACTCTCTATATCACGGATATAGTTTATTGGTATTTGTCATCACTTTATTATAGCGATATATTGTCATTAAATCAAGCAATACAAAGCGATTCGTATTTTAATTAAGGAGGATATTATTTTATGTCAGAATTTTACAACATTTATCCCAAAGACAAATGGCGAAGTCCAGAATATAAGGTAATGGACAAGTTTTCTCTAAAAGGTAAAAAGGGATTCGTTACCGGCGGTGCAGGTGGTATCGGGCGTAATATTGCTACTGCATGGGCAGAAGCAGGAGCTGATGTTGCTTTAGTTGGTACTCCTACTTCCCAAGAAAGGCTAGCCCCTCTTGCAGAAGAAATGTCTAAACGGTATGGGGTAAAGATAATACCACTTTACTGCGATGTTTCTGATAAAGAGCAGGTTGACCAATTGGAAAAAGATTTAATTCGTGAACTTGGAACCGTAGATATCGCCCATATTAATGCTGGTGCATGCCTTTCAGGAGACGATGTGGATGTTTCTTATGAAACATGGAAAAAAGTCATTGATATCGACTTAAACGGAGCTTTTTTGACAGCTCAAACAGCACAACGCATTATGCGCAAACACAACCACGGAGGTTCCATCATTATAACCTCTTCATCATCTGGTTATAATGTAAAACTTATCGGTGGAAATCCTTCTCCCGCATTTGCTTATGGTACCGCAAAAGCAGGTGTTTCCCAGATGGCACGTTATATGGCTGCCAGTCTTGCTCCTTACAGAATTCGTGTAAATACAATTTCGCCAAGTTATGTCTGGTCTGGTATTCATGAAGGTGTGATGGACAAAACTGGGCACGACGCTTGCCTTAAAGTTGTCCCAATCAAACGTTTTGGAACAACAGAAGAATTACAAGGTGCACTTTTGTTCCTTGCTAGTGATGCCTCATCCTACATCACTGGTATCGATATTCCGATTGACGGCGGGTATTCCATTTTTTAGGAAAAACAAAATTCGTCATGGCTATAATTATCAGTTACAATATACATGTATTTGTATAAAACAACCAATTTCAAATTATAAATCAGAATAAATATAGTGATATTCACATTTTTTATATACAGGCCATAATTTATTAATATTTGTCATTATAGAAGTATAGTGATATATTATCATTAAATCAAGTGTTTCAGAATGATTCGTACCATATTTTAAGGAGGTTGATTGAAAATGTCTGAATTTTACGACATTTATCCAAAAGACAGATGGAAAGACTCAGAGTACAAAGTAATGGACAAGTTTTCCCTGAAAGGAAAAAAAGGATTTGTCACAGGCGGTGCAGGCGGTATTGGACGTAACATTGCTGCCGCATGGGCAGAAGCCGGAGCTGATGTTGCATTAGTTGACATTCCTTCTTCCAAAGAAAGACTGGAACCTCTTGCAAAAGAAATGTCAAATCGATACGGTGTTAAAATTGTACCGCTGTATTGTGATATTTCTAACAAAGAGCAAGTCGACCAATTAGAAGAGGATTTAGTTCGTGAACTTAGAACCGTAGATATCGCCCATATTAATGCTGGTGTTTGCCTTTCAGGAGATGATGTAGATGTTCCTTATGATACATGGAAGAAGGTAATTGATATCGACTTAAATGGAGCTTTCTTAACAGCACAGGTTGCACAGCACATTATGCGCAAACATAATCATGGAGGATCCATCATTATGACCTCTTCTTTATCTGCTTATAATGCAAACTTCATTGGTGGTGGTCCTTCTCCAGTATGTGCTTATGGTACCGCAAAAGCAGGTATTTCTCAAATGGCTCGTTACATGGCTGCTGGTCTTGCGCCTTACGGAATTCGTGTAAATACGATTTCACCAGGTTATATTTGGTCTGGTATTCATGAAGGTGTGATGGACAAAGCAGGTCATGATGCTTGCCTTGAGGTTGTTCCGATTAAACGTTTTGGAACAACAGAAGATCTACAGGGTGCACTACTATTCCTTGCTAGTGATGCCTCTTCCTACATTACCGGTATTAATATCCCGATTGACGGCGGATATTCAATTTTTTAAAGAAAGGGCGGAAATTTATAATGGCTAAAGTTTACATTAATGATGTAAAGGATCTGATCGTAAAAGCTGGTGAGATCCGTGAAAAACTTGCGCTAGCTACAAGGCGTATTGGAAATGTTCATATCGGTGGTCCAATGTCTGCAACTGATGTGACAACAGCAATTTATTATAAGTATATGGGATTTGATCCTGATAACTTAGATGATCCAAATAGAGATATTTTTATCCTAAGCAAAGGTCACAATGGTATTCTTCTTTTCACAATCTTTTGTGATATGGGTATGTATGATTGGGATCTCCTTTTGGATACATATAATACTATTGGACATCCATTTGGTGCTCACCCTAACCACAAACGTGTAAAAGGTATTGAAGTTTCCAGTGGTTCTCTTGGACATGGACTTTCCTGGTGTTGCGGTATTGCACATGCAAATCGTGCAAAGAATATAAAGTCCCGAATTTGGACTCTACTTGGAGACGGAGAAATGGAAGAAGGCTCCAATTGGGAAGCAATTCTTTATGCAGCATCTCATAATTTGGACAATATTGTCGCAGTTGTTGACTTCAACCATGCATCCGCTGCTTTTGAAACAGGTCAGAATCAGCGTTGGGGTGAAAAAGGCGGACCAGAAGGTATGGCTGACTGCTTCCGTGCATTCGGATGGAATGCAGTTGTCATCGATGGTACAAATATGGCAGATATCGACAAAACACTTTCTGCTCTTCCTGAGGTAACATTAAATGGAAAACCGAATGCGATTATCTGTAGCACGACAAAAGGACAGGGAGTTTCTTTCATGATGGAGCGTCCTTGTGCATGGCATATCGGTGGCTTTGACGATGATAAGTTGAAGGAAGCTGTAGAAGACATCAAGGCATATACTGCCGAAAGATTGGCGGAGGTGTAAAAAATGAGTGGATTTACATTTTGTTGTGGTGATATGGGACCTGCAATGGAAGCAAAAGGTACTGTTACCAACGAGATTTTAGAGATGATTGAGGACGATCCTCGTGTATGTTATGTAAATGCTGATGGCACAAGTTTTGGCGGGCGTGTACAACAAATGCAAGAAAAATATCCAGATCGCGTTCTAGACAGTGGCATTCAGGAAATGAATATGGTTACAATGGCAGCTGGTTTAGCAAAACAAGGATATCTTCCTTATGTGCAGACATTTGGTCCTTTCTTATGTGTTCGTGCTTTTGATCAGATTCACAATGACGTAGCTTACAATGACTACCCTGTACGTTTGATCGGTACTCATGCAGGTGTATCTTCTGGATATGGCCCTACTCATAACACAATCATTGAATTTGCTGTTATGAATTCCCTACCAAATATGACTATGATTGCTCCATGTGATGCTGAGCAATGTAAAAAAGTTCTTAGGAAAACATTGGACTATCCGAAACCTGTATATATCCGTATTCCTCGTGGTGAAGAGCCTCTTGTTTACACCAAAGACTATGACTATGATTACGAAATCGGAAAAGCAATCGTAATTCAGGAAGGTACTGACTTAAATATTATCGCGACAGGCATAGGTGTATACAATGCTGTTCAGGCTGCAAGACAATTAGAAGAAAAAGGGTACAGCGTTGGTGTAATTGATATGCATACAATTAAGCCAATTGATAAAGATGCTATTATCAATGCTGCAAAAAAGAGCGGACGAATCATTACCGTTGAAGATCATAATATTCTTGGCGGTCTAGGAAGCATCGTTGCCGATGTTCTGATGGAGGCAGGTGTATTTGCAAAACTGAAAAAAATTGGTATTCCAGATACATTTGTTGAATTTGGATATCCAGAAGAAATTTATCCATATTATGGCATGGATGCAGCAGGAATCACAAAAACAGCCTTAGAATTTTTGAAATAATTTGAATCAAATCAAGGCAACAGATAATCTTGAAAAGATACATCTGTTGCCTTATCTTATGACATAATTCTATTTCTAAGAATAAATAATATTATCTTAAAGGCAAGAAGCTCCATTTGTTTCAATTACTTTTTGATACCAATAGAAGCTGTGCTAACGGTTGCTCTTGTTTCTGTTCTGTCTGATTTTTCCATTCTCTTAGTTCCTCGTTATATTCCTGAATGAGTTTTTCCGACTTATGATACACTTTTACAAAAGACTAAACATCTGGATATCCCGCCTCCTTTGCTATCTGTGCCATATTTGTATGCATACGCTTTTCTGACTTTTCTGCCTGCTCAATTTTTCTTTCTAAGGATTTCCGTTCTTTTCCTTTGAAAAATCCTCTTATTTCGGAAAGCTGTTTCTTCTGGAAAGAAATCTCCTGCTGTATGTTTTTTACCTCCTGTGACTGTTTCTGAAGTTTTTCCATGACCTTCTGCATATCTTTCCACTCCTGCAAGTCAATCTTGGGTACTGGTTTTGGCAGTAGCTTAAATTTGAAAATCATTTCCTGTAAAAACTCTTTCGCACCTCGGATAATCTGACAGAACATATCCGGCAGCCAACCGTATGTCCTAATAGATTGCAGCGTTTTGTCTGTGATTTTTTCCTGCTTGATCTTCAAAATATCTTCTTCAGGAACGCCCTCGACTAATGCCACATCAACTGTCCGATTCCATTCCTGCCTTGCCGCATTGTCCACTTTTATCTCCTCTGCTTTCGGATTGTTCTTTCCGATTTTTTTAGTTGCCAGATAAACACCGCCTTGTTGAAATACAGAAAGTTTTTCTGCGTCTTCTTTTACATAGCAGTTGATCGTATGGATAAACAGTTCCTTAACTTCTTTGGTAAATGCTTTGTTCTTAAACCATTCTTCTTTTTTCGTGAAGATATGACTTTCATAAACTTCCCCTTTGGAGATAATACTGCACCCTGCCCGAAGATTGCCCTGCTCGTCTAAAATTTCTTTCTTTGTGCGTCTATGATTCCCCTGCCCATCATAAAACATATTTCGGGTAGCAATCTTTACTTCGGGTTGTTGTAACATTTTCCGTTCACTGAATACCAGATGAATATGATAATTCGTCTTTGTCTTGTTGTGATGAAGGGCCGCGCTGCACTCCACATCATATCTTCTATGAAAAGTTTCTGTAAAAAGCCTTACCACATCATCTGCGCTGTACTGAACAAAACTTTCGGGAAGTGCTATGATAAACTCACGCCCTTCAATACATTTCCCTGCTGAACCACTCGCCTTAAAGTCTAACTGGTTTTCTCTTGCAAGATTTTTCCAAAACTCTGATGTTGCTCCTTCTGTCTGATAGGTCGCATAGAGATATTCCTGTCGTTTCGGATTAGAGATATAGTCAATTCTTCCTGCCACATCAGATAACTTGCTTTGTCTGATAAATGAATGTCTGCCTATAAGCATCCTCCTTCCTCGCCTCTCGCCGACTTTATTGTGAGTAGGTGCATAGGCACCTGTTTACGAACTTATTGCCGTATCCGGCATAAGCCTCGTAGAGCGAAATACACAGAGTATAAACCGTAGGTTTGTGCGATGGGTGTATTTCGCTATCAAACGCCTAGGGCTATTTTTGTTTAACACAATCCGATTACTTCTCGGACTTACACTTAGATTTATGGGCGTATCCGCCCTTTTTATTTTCCCGTATCCGGGCTGCTTTTTTTATGACTGACAGCAGATTATCTACGGTACTTTCTTCCCATCCGGCAAGCCATATCAAAGTTCTTTCATCTGCTTTTGTCAGTTCCACACCTTCCAGTACCTTGTTCATTTTTTGTATCTGTCTGCCCTCCATCTCATAAAAGAAATCATTCACATTTCTGCTTTCCCTCTCCGGTTGCTTTAGCATCTCCAACACTCCCTTCTGCAAAAAATAAAATAAATCCAAAAAATATACGTATAAGGGTATAAACGTATCTTCCATACTTTTCAGAAACACGTAATCCCTTGATTTTTCTGAAGATATATGCATATACGCTTCTTTGGAAAATTCTTTTTTATCTGTGTTTCATCCGTATCAACGATAGCAGTCTATGCGTATCTGAGTATGGATTCCCTGAAATCCTCTGGCATTTTTCCCATTATCTGAGAGAATATTCGTAGAATAATGAATGTGATACTTCTTTTCATTTTCTTTTAAGTACCCCGAAAAACTTTTTGCACTCATAGGTTTTTCCGTATTATCTTCACACCAGCGTCAGTATGCCTGATATAAATTTTTAGAAGTTGCTGTTGTATTTTCTTCCAGCCGGATATACCCGGATGATTGCATAAAAGCAATAATGTTATTCCCGGATTCCATAGCTTCATGTAGATTTTTCTTTGCACGTTCGCTGATGGTAAAGCGGTAATTATTTTTCAATAATCGTTTCAATCCCTCTAGACACCAGAGAAAAATATCATCCGCTTCTCTTTGCAGTTTCTCAATCAGATAAGGATCATCTACTCTGTCTGGCTGCACATCTTTGACTGTCAGTATCATCTGCCTGCGATAAAATCCATAGGAACGGTCATGTAAGGCACTCAGACTTCCGTTTCCGAAGCAGAGAAAACTGACATATAAATTCCCCTGCACACTCTGCTTTGACTTTCGTTCCAAATCCATCTTATCCTCCAGAGTGACTATGGTTTTAATGTAGTTGGTGTCTTTCAAGGCTTCCAGTTTCATATCATCATCCACCATAAAAAGCCTGTATTCCAAATCTGCCCTTGCAAAACGATTATGCTCTACCTTTTGAATATTGCTTACATTCATATTCGTTCCGAGGATTTTTCTCATAATCAGACCGATACGTGACTTTCCCTCTCCTCCTTTTCCTAAGATAATCAATAACTTCTGTGCCTTGTTGGATGGGATTAATCAATATCCCATATATTCCTGCAAAGTAGGAATATCATCTTCCTCCAACAGTTCTGAAAGAAATTTCAACCAATTTTCCGGCTTTGCTTCTTTCATTTCATAATTTACAGGCAAGCGGTTCAGGCAAAACTCTTTCTTCTCTGTAAAACTGCCACTCAAAAAGTAAGTTCCATTATTCACGTGAATGCGATCCATCTGCACCGGAAGTTCTTCTGAATAGTCTTCCAGTTTAAGAACCTCCAAAAGCTGTTTTACTTTCTTGGAAATCCCTTTCGTAAGAACCGGTTTTACCATTCTGTAAATTTCTTTTTCCACTTCGCTGTCCGGCAGCATTCCATCATAACTTAAAAAGATACCGTTGATACACTTCAATGGCATTCTTTGCAGAAAATTTTCACAAAATGCCACCTCATCAATCTGCCCATCCTCAAACCATTCCTGAGAGTACTGTTTAGAGTTCATTTCCCTCTGATCCAATGCTTCTTCCAGTCTGTTCCTTGTTGTTTAGTCTATATTCTTCCATTCGTTCTTCAATTCTTTTCACATCCTTCCCACTATCCAATAAAAATTCAATTCTATCCTGTAACTCTCCAAACACCAGTAAATCAAGATAATAATTTATCTTTTCTGTCTGCTGACAGGCTTCTATAAATTCTGCTTTCCATTCTTCAAATTTCTTTTCGGTCTAGTACAGAGTTCTTTTCGGTTTTTCTTTTTTCTTACTGATATTCCTTTTCTTTGAGCTATCCGTAATAATCGGTATCCGAAAATCTTCTGCCAGTTTCTTTGCTGCTTCCAATGGTGCAAGGTGAAGGAAATCTGCCACAAATGTGATCACCTCCCCTTTCGCACCACAGGCAAAACAGCAAAAGCCTTTATCTACTTTCATACTGGGATGCCTGTCATCATGAAAGTGGCAACAGACCATCCCATTTTTACTTACTTTCAATCCGTACTGTTCGGCAGCCTGCCTTGCAGTTACGTTTTCTTTTACTATCTGAAAGATATTCATTCTATTTTCATCTCACAGCCATAATATTTTTTCTGGAAATATCTGACCAGAACTTTCCCCTTAATGATGTTATATCCGGCATTTTCCAGCTCCTCATTCATTACCCTCACGATTTCATAGGCTTTGCTTCTTCCTACCCCGAGAATCTTCATAATGTCATTTGCGATAATATAAGATACATTGATCTGCATACACTCTCCTCCTTTTTCTACTTTCTATCTATCCAAAGTGCCATTACAGCGCGCTTTTATTTCATATTTGCTATTTAATGCGTTTTTAATATGCACTTTCAATTCGTTTTATTTCGTGTTATATTATCCATGAGGTGAATAAAAAATGAACGAAATGGAAGTTTCAACAATAGGAGAACGAATTAAAACACTACGAAAAAAAGAGGGTACAACCAGAAAGATTTAGCAACCCTTCTTGGAAAAGCTCTCCGTACTGTTCAAAAATATGAAAGCGGGGAAATTGAAGTGTCAATCGCAATGGTCAATGAACTGGCTAAAGTGCTTGATACTACCTCTACCTATCTTCTCGGACACCAGACAGGGGATTTCAAATTTGACTGTCTCTCTGATGTTATGGAATGTCTGTTTCAACTGAAAAAAATCAACGGACTGCATTTTTCCATAGAAACAAAAAGGCCGCCCCACCATGATGGCTGGCAATGTTCCATTACTTTTGATGGAAAAGATAAATCCGCCGAGCAGAATGCAGATATGTGTCTGTTCCTCGAGGAATGGGAAAACAACAGAGAGTCTTTTCAGCATTATTGCATAGCAAAAGATGTCTATGAAGATTGGAAAGACAAAACCCTTGCCTACTATGCTTCACAGGGAGTAGAGATAAAAGAACCAGAAAATCTCGATACTAAGGAACGGTTAAAAAGAAGAAATGCACTTTTTTCTGGCAAGTAAACCTACATAAGATGAGTCAAAAACTCTTATGAAAGGAATGATGTAATTTGTCATTAACAAAAGATACAACAGGGAAATGGATGTCACAGGTGCGTGTCAAAAACTACATAGGAAAAACCATCCATAAGAAAAAACGTGGTTTTGCCACAAAAAAGAGGCTCTGGAGTGGGAAAGAGACTTTCTCAACAAAGCCAATGCAGATATGGGTATGCTGTTTCAGGATTTTGTTAATCTATATTTTGAGGATATGAAACACCGTTTGAAAGAATCCACCATCATTAGCAAGCATTATATGGTAGATAAAAAAATTCTTCCGATGTTTAGAAAAATCCCAATCAATGAAATTACTCCGAAAGATATTCGTAAATGGCAGAATGGCTTAACCGCATATCGTGATGGAAAAGGCAAGCCTTATGCACAAACCTACCTTAGAGCAATCAACAATCAGATTACAGCTATGTTCAACTATGCAGTAAAATATTATGACCTGCGGGAAAATCCATGCACAAAAGCCGGTAGCATGGGAAAAAGCAATGCGGAAGAAATGCAATTCTGGACAAAGGCTGAATTTGAACAATTTATAGCAGCCGTACAGGATAAACCAGCTTCTTATACTGCCTTCATGACCATGTACTATACTGGAATGCGGGTAGGCGAATTATGTGCTTTAACACCGGCTGATGTGGACTTAGAAAACAATACCATCACCATTAACAAAACTTTCCAGAGAATCAATGGTAAAGATGTTGTCTGGGCACCTAAAACACCAAAAAGCAACCGAGTTATCACGATACCGCAAACACTTGCTGATTGTTTAAAAACTTATATGGATAAGTGTTATGAGATTCAGCCCCTTCTGATTGCAGACCGTTTAGGGCATGAAAAAATACAGACAACCTTAAATACTTACAGTCATCTGTATCCAAACAAACAAGTCGAAGTCGCACAACAGCTTGAAAATATTATCAACGGAACAACAGTCCCAGATAGTAGCCAAATGGCAGATGTAGCCAATTTGTAGCCAATAAAAAGAAAAACCTCTAGAAAACCTTATAAATCAAGGCTTTCTAGAGATATAGCAACTATTCAAACTCTACTGTTGTAAGATACTTTTCTATTTTTATCATCTTTCATTATCCAATAACAAAAATCCACCTTTTTATAGTGCTTCACCCTGAAAACTTAATGTCATCCATTCATTAAACTTATTTTTTAAATTATCATCAGATTCTAAGCTCTCATAATATTTACTTATAGAATTTTTTACTTTCTTATTCCTATTTTCTTTCTCCTATACATCCTACTATCATTTGTTAAGTAATGTTATATAAAACAATATTACTTATAAATTATATCACATTTTGTAAATACTATATTATCTAGTTTCAGGGAGATTTTTATCTCGCACTTCAGCAATATGGAAAATTTATCTTCTTCTTTTTTATATAAATTTCATCTATTATTTTAACATTAATTAACAATTAGTTTTAAAAAAATTAATTTTACTATAAATCTTTTTTAATTTATAATTATAGTATAATATAGTAATTTGAAATATCATTTAATTCTAACCTTTGTATTAGCTATTACCCCATATTATAGCTAATACGTTTTTTTAATTCATAAAATATGCTAATAACAGAAAGGGAGATTCCCCTCTCCTGATTATATAATTGCTAAGAGGATATAACATATATTGAGTTATATCCTCTTTTGTAAGATTCTCTATCTAAGTTTTACTTTACTTTTTTCTTCTATCTCATTTATCATCCTATCATATTCATTTTCATCAATCCTATATTTACGCTTTATAATTACCTGTTGGCATTATAAATTCTTTTCTAGCTCGTCATAAATACTGAAACTGCGCTCATCAAGATTGATTGTAATCTCTTTCTGCTCTCCAGGCTCTATTAAAACTTTTGCAAAGCCATGTAGCTCTTTTAAAGGTCTTAGATAGTTGCCTTCAGGATTTTGAACATAAATTTGGACAACTTCCTTTCCTCTTCTTGAGCCTACATTCTTTATCTTAAAAATGACCTCCATGGTGCCACTGATAAAATTATATGTGCTTAACTTTATATCTGAGTATTCAAAAGTTGTACATGATAATCCATATCCAGATGCAAACTGTACAGGCTTATTATAGGTATCCATAGTATCGGTATCCTACAAAGAGACTCTCTCATTTCTCTATAGTATAAACATATGAAAATTCAACTTTAATTAATACCAAATTATTCGATTTAATTAAAGTTTAACTGTCATAGTATAAAAATAGAGCTTACTTTTATTGAAAAGCAAACTCTATTTTTAAAACTTTAAATCTATTATGCTTGGCTTGCCCAATCAGCTGGATAAGTTACATACATAAATCTAGCATAATTCGGAACTGAGAATTGAATCTTTGATCCTTTAGGTATTAAAATAATTTCCCCAGCATCTGCTGAAACCTTTCTTCCATCTATTATAATATCTAGATGACCTTCTATGATATAGTCAATTTCGTCATAATTTAAAGTCCAATCAAAAGTGGTTTCTTTCATTACCATTATTCCAGCACCTAATCTTGGACTTTCTTCTAATGTAAATACGTCCTTAGTGTAAACAACATCTCCTGATTTTCCAGTGTCTAACCTGTTTGATTCATCAACGTTAACTGTTGGAAGCTTAATTGACATTATTCCGCTTTTATCTTTATTTCTTATAAAGTCAACTGAATCATTATTACATGTGCCAGCAAGCTTTTCCTCAATTATTTGCCTTACTAGTTTTTCTAATAATTCTTTACTTAGGTTTTCCATAATTATTTAGCCTCCTCTGTTTTTCCTAAAGTTTTATTTGCTATAAACATTGCAAGAATAACTGCTGTAATTCCACCAACTAACTTAGCAGCTATCATAGGAAATATCATTTCTGAATTAAATCCAGCTGTAAATCCTAAATGATCTCCTAATACAAAAGAAGCTGATACTGCAAATGCAACATTTATTATTTTTCCCCTATCATCCATATCTTTTAGCATACCAAACATTGGAATATTATTTGCCAAACTAGCAATCATACCTGCTGCAGCTATTTCATTCATTCCTAATATTTTTCCAAGACCCATTAAAGGTTTCTTAAATACTTTAGTAATTATATAAACTAATGGGAATGCTCCTGCTAAAACTATAGCTATATTTCCAACTATTTCTATTCCCTCATTTATTGGTGCCATTCCAGGTATTATAACATTTCCTGTTAAGGCTTCTATAATAGCTGACGCTAAAGCTAAAGTTATAATTATAACAACTATCTTACCGAAAATATTAAATCCCTTTATCATTGCTTTTTCTGCAAATGCTAAGCCTATAGCTATTAAAATTGCAAATAATATTATTGGAATTAAATTTTTAATAACCATCATTATTGGGAAACCGGCAACTAAACCTCCAACAAGAGCTCCTACTGGTATAGTTATTATTCCTGCTAAAATTCCTGTTGCTAAAAATTTATGATCTTTCTTTTCTATAATTCCTAATGATACTGGTATTGTAAATACTATAGTAGCTCCCATCATAGCTCCTATAATTAAACCACTGAACATTCCAGCTTGTGGATCTTGTGCTAAACTAGCTGCAAGAGGTGCTCCTCCCATATCATTTGCAAGAATTGAACCTGCAAACATTGCTGGATCTGCTCCTAAAGCATTAAATAATGGTGTTACTATTGGTCCTAAAACGTCAGAAAGTACTGGTGCTAAACATATAACTCCAATCATTGCTAATGCTAATGATCCCATTGCCATAATACCTTCTTCAAATTTCTCACCTATTCCAAATTTGTTTCCTAAACACTTATCTATGGCTCCTAAAGCCATACATATAGCCATAATAAATACAATTACTTCATTGATATTCATTTTCTTCCCCCTCATTCTCAAAATATAGATTTAATAATTTCTCATAAATTTATTTAATTAAATTTTTTGCTATCTCACTATGTACGGAAGGAATTATAGAAACATTTATAATATCCTTTTCAGGCAATACAGCTTCTCCTTCTCTCATTCCATTTTCTACACTACTTAAATCTCCTGTGACTATGTATACAAGCTTTCCGCCAATTCCAAAAGCCAGTTGAAGCTTAACTAAGTTAACTTCACTGCTTTTTAATGTTTTATCTAAAGCTAATATACCTGAAGAAACCTTTCCTGTTTCCATTATTCCAATGGCTTTATCTTCTATGTTTTTTTGAAAATATTTTCCTTTAAGAGCGTTTATTATATCATCATGAACAGAATTTATAATAAAGCTTCCAACTAAATATTTCTCTCCAATTCTTTTTCCAAATTCTATAGCTTCCTTGACCTCTCCAGCATCCCCATTAACGATTAAAAAGAATTTTCCCGGACAAATACTTTTAAGGTAAGAAATCTCTACAAAAGCTTTTTTAACAACCTCATTTGAAACCTCAATACCTTTGCTGATACTTCTAAACTCTAAAGCTCCTATGCTTTTATTCATATTAATACCTCCAAAGTTTAAGTATTTCTCTTTATTTAATACTATTCAATATCTATAGAATCTACAATACCAACTATAGTAGCATCTATAGGAATTTCTTTATTACCAATTGATTGCCTTGCAGCACTTCCATTAGTTATAAGAACAGTATCTCCAATTCCAGCACCAGCATTATCAGCAGCCACAAATAAGCCTTCTTTTTCCTTATCTTTACTTATAAGAATCTTTACTATTAAAAACTTTTGGCCATTTAGTTTTTCATCTTTTCTAGTTGCCCAAACATTTCCTACTACTCTCCCTATTTGCATAATACTTTCACTCCTAATTCTTCACTTTCTTAAATTAAACTCTACATCTTTAATTTGATAAACTTAACCTATTACCATGAAGGTATGTTGATAATGAGTCGCTTAAACAAAACCAAAATATGGATGAATCTTACAGCCTATTGTCCATTTAAACAAAAATCATCCATATTTTAAAGAATCTAGTCACTTTAAGAAAGTACAACATTTAAATTATTTATACGTATATAGTCCTTTGCTAGTGGAGTAAGTATAGCCTTCTTATCAAGTATTAATGTTTTCACTCCATTTATATGAGGCTTTCTCAAATCACTTTCTGATACTAATTTCTTATTTGAAAGATTTATTGTTATCTCATCTGCAACAATGGAAGATTCTAAATCCTTCTCTTCTTTGATTCCATTAAAAGAAATTTTTTGTTCCTTGCTTTCTATTGAAATCTTATTTAAATCATTTATAATTTCTATCCCATAAGATAAAAGATTTTCTTCAAATTTAATGTATTTATTATATAAAACCTTTGGAGCTGTATTTTTATACTTTCTGTACTCAATACCATCCTCAAGAATATAAACTTTTTTACCCTTTAAAAGCATTTCTAAGGCAAATTTTTCTGACTTTGTTGTACATGTTCCTTGAGATATATTGCTGAGTCCCTTAATGCAAAGCTTTGATATAAGTAATATATCACAGTCTTTACATTCTGATGTTAATGGATTGATATCAAATTCTTTTAATGCTTTTTTATAAAAATCAACATCACTCTCTCCCATTACAACAATAGACTTTTTCTTTTCCAAATAATTACTCTTTTTGTCTTCAGCTTGAATCTTTTTGTAAATTTCATCTACTAAAAATTCAATTAACTTTTCATAATCCATATTATTTTTACCCCCTTCCACTTAGAGGTTTCTTTTGACTTATATTAGATTATTATTTTTCGTCTTTTCCAACTATTAAAGCAAAAGTACCCTTTGAAAATCCACATGCATTTGCCTCATCGTAATCAATATGCATGAATGTTCTATAATCCTTGCTAACTCTCACAATAACATCATCGAATATTAAAGGTCTTTTTCCTAATACCTTAACTTTTACACTCTCGTTATTACTAACTTGAAATTTTCTTGCATCTTCTGGTGTCATGTGTATATGTCTTTTAGCTACCATTAATCCTCTATTTAAAGATATAGAAGCTCTATCTGTTGAAATTGTTATTTCTTCAGTATTATCTAAATCTCCACTTAGTTTAACTGGAGGTTTAGACCCTATTGCTAGAGTATCTGTAAGTGAAACTTCTACTTGAGTTTCCTTTCTAGCTGGTCCTAAAACCACAACATTATCTATTCTACCTTTAGGTCCTGATATAGTAACTCTCTCTTTGCAAGCATACTGACCTGGTTGAGATAAATCTTTTATTCTAGTAAGCTTATATCCCTCTCCAAATAATATCTCTATATGTTCTTGAGTCAAATGAACATGTCTACCTGAAGCCTCAACTTCTATAAAAGCCTCATCCTTAACTCTTCTAACTACTTCCTCTATGATGTCATGTAATAGATTGTCCATAGTTTCCTCCTATTTCTCGTACTTTCCTGTTCTAACTTTAAAGATCATAATCCAAAATACTGAGGATAGCCTATTCAATGTTCTAATTAAATCTTCTCTCTCAACCTGTCCATATTCACCTTTAAAAGCCTCATATGCTGAAAGTTCTGTTTCTCTAGTTAAAGTTCTTAAAACATTTAATTTAGACACTATTTCACCCATCTCATAAGTTGGCATTTCATGTCCTATACCAAAGTATTTCTTGGGGTTATGTGATCTTTCTCTAAGATCCTTTTCTGTCATTCCTTGAAGAACAAAATCCTCTAAAGGTTCACTTAAAACCTCACATCTTAATATTCTACCTATAAGAGTTAGTATTTCTTGAAGATCCTCTACAAGTTTGTTCATTCCCTGTTTGTGACAGAGAACTTGAGTTTCAACAATTCTCGCTTCAAGAGAGTCTATCTTACCTCTAAATATTATTCTCTTATGATCTTTAAATACAAGAAGATTTCCTGTTAGATGTGTCATATGTTCTGGTTTTTCATCTAACTTTGCTCCAAAAACAGTTTCATACTTGTATTCTTTTTCTCTAACAACTTCTCTAATTATTTCTTTAGTTTCTACTTTTTTATCTAATTTTTCTTCATTAGAATTAATATAAACTAAGCTTATATTATGTTCAGCCAAATAAGACTTTGCAGATGGAGTTATTATTTCTCCTTTAACTACCTTAAATTCTTTTACAGATTTTAAGTCTTCTCTGCTTAATCTTTTTCTTACCTCACCTTCTGTCAAAACAGCCATTTTATCACATCCCCTATTAGATGTATAAAGGGAGTGCACAAAAGTTTTATTTTAATCGACTCTTTATTAATATTATATAAAGCAGATTAATTTACAAAGGATAAATTATCCCTTAGTAAAAAACTATTTATGCAACCCCTAATTACAACTTTTTATTATTCAGCTTTTGGTGACTTTGGTAGTATAGCATCCACTTCAAAATGTGGTCTTGGGATTACATGTACTGATACTAAATCTCCAACTCTCTCAGCAGCTGCTGCTCCAGCGTCAGTTGCTGCTTTAACAGCTCCAACATCTCCTCTAACCATAACAGTTACTAATCCTCCACCAACTTGTTCTTTTCCTACTAATTGAACATTTGCAGCCTTAACCATTGCGTCAGCAGCTTCTATTGCTCCTACTAATCCTCTAGTTTCAATCATACCTAATGCGTTTGCGTTTGCCATAATAAATTCCTCCTAAAAATATCCTTTTTAAAATTTTTAACTAAATTGTTTTAACTTTATCTTTATCTATAAGTCTAAAGAATTTTCTTAGACTTTTAATATTGCCTTAGCCTTAAGATTTGAATTTCTCAAAGCTAAAACATATTAATCACTTTGAATCTTTTAATCTATATCTAATGAAGATTACTTAAGTTCTTGAATAATCTTCTTAACTAATAAATTTATTAATTCTTCTTTGTCACCTAAGTCTAAACTTGTAGCAACTTCTTTTGTAGCACCTACAGCTAGCTCTCTAATATCTTCAAGCTCTCTAACTCCATAAGCCACATTTTTTGTATTCATTAAATCTAATGGTCCTATATTATGTGAAGTAGAACTTCCTCCAACTGCACCACAGCCTAGTGTTAAGGCAGGAACTAAATTGTTTGTAGCTCCTATTCCACCAAGAGCTCCTGGTGAGTTTACTATCATTCTTGAAACTGGCATTTCTAATGCAAATCTCTTAACAAGTTCTTCGTTATTTGCATGCATACAGAACGTATGTCCAGCCCCTTCATTTAGTAATATTTCTTTACATCTGCTTAATACAGCATCTACATTTTCCTCTACAAAGAAAGTTAAAATAGTTGTTAACTTTTCTCTTGAGAATGGATACTTGTGTCCTACATGACATTCTCTTGGTACTAAAACTCTTGCCCAAGATGGTACTCCTTCTAATCCAGCTAATTTAGCTATAGCTTGTGGAGTTTTTCCAACTATCTGTGGATTCATAGTTCCATTTGCTCTCATTACAAATTTAGATAATTGATTTGCTTGCTCTTCAGTTAATAAATAAGCTCCTTGTTCTTTTAGCTCTCTAACAACTTCATCTTCCATAGCTTTTTCAACTACTATTGATTGTTCTGATGCACATATTGTTCCATTATCAAAAGTTTTGGAATCTAATATTCTCTTAACTGCTAGCTTAACATCTGCACTCTTATCTATAAAAGCCGGTCCATTTCCTGGTCCAACACCTATAGCTGGTGTTCCTGATGAGTAAGCAGCTCTAACCATTGCTTCTCCACCAGTAGCAAGAATTAATGAAGTATCCTTATTCTTCATTAGTTCATTAGTTCCTTCCAATGAAGGCACTGTAATGCATCCTATAGCTCCCTCTGGACACCCAGCTTTTTCAGCAGCTGCAGCTATTATCTTAGCTGTCTCAATAATACATTTTTTTGCACTTGGATGTGGTGATACTACAATTGCATTTCTAGATTTTATTGATATCATAGCTTTATATATCGTAGTTGAAGTTGGATTTGTTGAAGGAATAAGTCCTGCAACTACTCCAACCGGAACCATTATTTTAAATGATTTCTTTTCAACATTTTCCTCTACTATTCCAACTGTCTTTATATCTTTTATTGAATCATAAACTGTTTTTGCAACAAAAACATTTTTTAATACTTTATCTTGCCATTTACCAAATCCAGTTTCCTCATTTGCCATTTTAGCAAGTTTTTCAGAATTTTCATAAGCAGCATCAGATATAGCCTTAACAATTCTATCTATATCTTCCTGACTCATAAGTGCTAGCTTTTTTTGAGCTTCTTTAGCCTTTCTTATAAGTCCCCTAGTTTCCTGTACAGAAACTAAGTCTTTATCTAAAAACTCCATTAACTGTCACCTTCTTCATTGTATTTTAGTAATATATCTACTAATTCTTTTTTCTTTAGAGATTTAAGCTTGTTAGAAGTTATGTTAATATTTAAAGATTTTATTTTCTTTCTTAATTCCTTAACACTCATTTTAGATATTTCTTCTATTTCTATGAAATAAGATTCTTTATTTAAGTTATCATTTACTTTATCCTCTGAAACTTCTTCACTATCTTCTATGATTGCTAAAACTTCAGATTCTTTAATAACTTCTTGTAAGTTTTCTTTTTCAATTTCTGTTTCTTCTAAAATATCCTCACAAACCTCTTCTAACTCTTCAATCTCTTCTTCTAACTCTTTAATTTCCTCTTCAGTATTAATGCTGTTCATTAAAAGATTTTCTACTTCATCATCAAGTCTAGGAATCACATGAACACTTCTTAAGCTTCCAATTCTACTTGCATAATTTTCAGCAGCTCCTATAGCAGCTTGTACAGCATCAACATCTCCTCTAATTTTTACAGTTACAATTCCTCCAGTAACCTTTTCTATTCCAATCAAATCAACATTTGCAGCTTTTAAGGCCGTATCTGCAGCACATATGGCTGGTACATATCCTATAAATTCTATTAATCCTAAAGCTTTTCCCATATTTTTAGCCTATTAAAATCCTAATGGATTACTAGCTACTGATTGTACTGCCTCTGTAAAAGCATCGCATGCCGCTTTACATGCTGATTGTGATCCTGTAAGTAAGGCTCCTGCAAAGTTTGTTTCTGTTGGAGGTGCAAAGAATTCACACATTTCAACGTCTGCAGCTTTTAATGCTGCATCTAAAGCATACATTGCTTCTAATGGAGGAGCTACTAAGTAAGCTAAAGCTTCACCTTCTCTTACTCCTGCTATTTTTGAAAGATATGATCCAGTTCTTGATATACATTGAGCATAGTAACAAATTGAATCATCATCATTGGCACTCATAAACCCAACTCCACTATCAATGAAATCTAAAGTAGCATTTAACCCACTTCTAACTTCTGCAGGACTTGGTCCAGCAAGAATACCAATTACTTCTCCAGCTAATTTTGTTGAAGCATTCCCTGCTCCAGCATACATTGATCTAGCATAAACTACATCAACTTCTGCAGCTTTTGTAGCCTCATCTAAAGCTGTATAAGTTACATCATCACAGTCAGCTGTGATTAATCCTAAACTCTTATGATGTGGTTCCAACTCTAATTTTTTAGCCATTTCTGGACTAACATTTGATATTATCTTAACGCTTAAAACATTAGGACGTATTAAATCATTTTTCATACTTAATTTCCTCCAAATTTATTATTTAAGATCTATTCCTGAAGCTTTTTTATCTAACATTGTTTTTATTAGTTCGGCAATATGAGCACCTGCTTCAACTGCAGTTGTTCCACCTTTATGAATATTTGATATAACTGTTCTTTTAGCTTCTGGCATTCCAACCTTTGGTTTATATGCTATGTAAGACGACATTGACTCAGCCGTTACAAGACCTGGTCTTTCTCCAACTAATAAGCAAACAACATCTGCCCCAGTTGCTTCTCCTACTGCATCCATAGCCGCAACTCTACAATATTTAGCAAATACTATAGGTCCAACATTTAATCCATACATTTTTAATCCTTGCTCTATTGATGGAAGAATATCTTCTAAGTTAGCTTCTATTGCGGCTGAGCTTAAACCATCTCCAACCATTATTTGAACCTTAGGATTTTTTTCACATTTATCTTTTATAGTTTCTATTGTTTCTGGTGAAAATTTTCTTCCAAGGTCTGGACGAGTTACATATTCATCCTTATCATTACACATAGTTTTCACAAATATTAGATTATTTTTCTTTATAAATTCCTCTGAAACATCTGAGAACACTGAGTCTTGAGCTGCAGCATGATCTGCTCTCATTCTTAATGCTGTTATAGTTTTATATCTAGCTCCTGCTCTTCCTGAACCTAATCTAGCAGGTGTTTTAGCCTTCATTTCTAAGTAAGCTTCTCTATCCACTGGATTATCAACTAGAAGCTGCTTCTTTATGTCTATCTCTGTAATATCTGGTATAAAGTCATCAATTTCCACTTTAGATTGATTTTGAGTAACTTCCTTAACCACTTTTTCTACTGATTGCATATCAACTTGTCCAACCATTTGGCTAACTAATTGTTCAACCATTAGTTTTAAATCTTTTTCGTTCATAACTCTATTTCCCCTCCTATCCTAAAAGTGCAGATGCATCTCCTGCTTTTTCAGTAAGCTTTCCATTTTCATCTATGAATCCCATTTCAACTAACCAATCTTGGAACTCTTTAATAGCTGTTAATCCAAACATTTCTCTTAAAGCAGCTGTTTCATGATATCCTGTAGTTTGATAGTTAAGCATTACATCATCACCATGTGGAATTCCCATGAAATAAGTGCATCCTGCTGTTGTTAATAATACAGCTAAGTTTTCTATATCATTTTGATCTGCTTTCATATGATTTGTGTAGCATGCATCACATCCCATTGGTATTCCAGTTAATTTACCCATGAAATGATCTTCAAGACCTGCTCTTATAACTTGTTTTGAATCATATAAATATTCTGGTCCTATAAATCCAACAACTGTGTTAACTAAAAATGGTTGGAATCTCTTAGCAAATCCATAACATCTAGCTTCCATAGTTACTTGGTCAACTCCATGGTGAGCGTCTGATGAAAGTTCTGAACCTTGTCCAGTTTCAAAGTACATTACATTTGGACCTGTAGCTGTACCTTGCTTTAAAGCTAATTGTCTAGCTTCTTCTATAGTTGCTGCATTAAATCCAAAAGCTTCATTTCCTTTTTCAGAACCTGCTATTGATTGGAATATAAGGTCTGTTGGAGCCCCTTGTCTTATCGCTTCCATTTGAGTTGTTACATGAGCTAGTACACAAGTTTGAGTTGGAATTTTAAATTTCCTTTTAATTTCATCAAATCTCTTTAATACTTTTGTAACACTCTCAACAGAGTCATCAACTGGGTTTAATCCTAAAACTGCATCTCCAATTCCAAAAGTTAACCCTTCTAATAATGAAGCCATTATTCCATCTGGGTCATCTGTTGGATGGTTTGGTTGAAGTCTTGCTGATAAAGTACCTTTTTCACCGATTGTTGTATTACAATGAGCTGTTACCTTTATCTTTCTTGCTCCATATATTAAATCCATATTAGACATTAATTTTGCTACAGCTGCTACCATTTCAGAAGTTAAACCTCTTGAAATTCTTCTTATATCAGCACCTGTTGTATTTTCATCTAATATCCATTCTCTTAACTCAGATACTGTCCAACTTTTTATTTCGTTGTATATTTTTTCATTTACATCATCTTGAATAATTCTAGTTACCTCATCTATTTCATAAGGAACTGCTGGGTTATTTCTTAAATCTTCTAAAGTTATATTTGATAATACAACCTTTGCTGCCACTCTTTCTTCTGAAGACTCAGCTGCTAATCCCGCTAATCTATCTCCTGATTTCTCTTCATTTGCCTTAGCCATAACCTCATTTAAAGTTTTAAAAGTATAGGCTTTTCCAAATAATTTTGTTTTTAAAATCATTTTTTATCCTCCTTCCGATTAGTTAAAAACTAGTGTTTTTATAACAACAGGTAATACTTTTCCCTCTGCAATTGGTGCTCCAAGATCTATATAATCTCCATTTTCAACCTTAATACCATCAATACAGATAATTTCTTTTTCAAAATTAAGTAGGGAATATATTGCTTGTCCTAAAACTTTAGCCATATCATTTTCAACAACTACTATTAACTGTCCATCTTTTTCAATTGAATCCTTCATTCCATTTACAAGGCCTTTTGCATATTCTTGAATTTCTATAAAGGATGGATTTTTCTTACCATTAATAGCTATAGCTATTTTTTGAAAGTCATTTTCTAATCTGAACCACTCTATTTTTTTCTTAAGAGCCTTTTCTAACTCTTTAGATCCCTGACTTTCTTCTTCTAAGCTAAGCTTTAATATTGGTAAATTTTTTATTGGAAAACTATCCTTTGTATAAGTAATTGTACTTCCACTTATCTCTGTTGTATGAGAACCAGCTCCTACAACCGTTGCTCTTATAGTTTCAATTGATCTTATTACTTCAAACTTTTTACATAAATCTGAATTTCTAATAGCTTGTCCTAGTATTATTCCAATATCTCCATATTTGAAGTAATCTTCGATCTCTCCTTCATAATATATATAATCTGCAACGCCTCCTGAAAAAGATATACATCTGATCTCATTTTCTAAGTCTATGCTTTTATTTGTTACTATGTAATCAAAATACTCACCATTAGGTTTTAACCCAACACTTTCTTCTAACCAAGAAACCATCATATTAACTACTGGCTTAATATTTTCTAATGTTGCTTTTTCGCCTACTTCTAAACCTAAATTCTTTTCTTTTGCTATCCTTTCTATTTTAGGTGAAATATATGTTATCTCTCGTGTATTTGGATTAACCTTTATAAGTCTACCTCCAATATCAAGACACCCTGTTTCCTTAACTTCACCTCTTAAAAAAAGTGCAAGATTACTTGTTCCTCCTCCAATGTCCATATTTACAACACTGGTCGAATGTTCCTTAGAATAAATATGTGCTCCGGCACCCTTTCCAGCTATGATACTTTCTAAATCAGGTCCAGCTGTTGCCACAACAAAGTCACCAGCAAATCCGCTTAGTGTGTGTAATACATCATTTGCATTTTCTTTTCTAGCTGTCTCACCAGTTATTATTACTGCACCTGTTTGAATATCATCTTTATTTATTCCTGCTTTTTCATATTCTTCTTCAATAATTCTTTTTATTTTTTTTCCATCTATTTCAGTATTTGAAATAAGTGGTGTAAAATAAACTTCACTTCTATAGATAATTTCCTTATCCACAATGCTTATTCTTGGAACGGTAAAAGCTGATGCTTCATTTTCAACTATTAACTTAGAAAATATAAGCTGAGTTGTACTCGTACCTATATCTATTCCAACACTCAAAAGTTCCTCTCTCATCCTTTCCCCTCCTTAATACTTCCCAAAATTTCACAATTTATTATTTTTATATAAGCTTATAATATTCTAATTAAATTCTTTAACTTAGATAAGTATTTATTTTAAAGAACTAAAAAGGCTTAAAGTTACAGAAATAAACTTGATTCAAAAATCCAAGTTTTATTTACTATAACCTTAAGCCTCATTGCTCAATTCAAACCACTACTTCGCAGTTCATAGTTATTTATATTCTTAATTTTCTTCAATTTTAAAATTTAATAGTACCTTAGTTCCTTCTTTATTAGACTCTATATCCATACTTCCCTTTAGTTGATTATTAAGATAACTATTAACTATAAATAAACCTAAATTACCATTATTAACTGAATCTAAATCAAATCCACAACCATCATCAATAACAGCTATGGCTTTGTGTTCTTCATCACTTTGTATAAGAATTTGTATTTTACCTTCATCCCTATTACAAAAGGCATGATCGAAACAATTTTGTATAAGTTCATTCATTATTAAAAGTAATCCTGTTAACTTTTCTCCATCTATATAAAAATTATCTCCAGTTATGTAGATATCTATATTAGATCCACACCAACTTTTCTTTATATTTTCAGTTAACATCTCTATAGCATCTCTAACCTTTATATTACTTTCTTGAGATTTGGATAATAAATCGTGAGTTGTAGCAATAGCAAGTATTCTGTTTACACTCTCTTGTAAATATTCCTTCGCCTCTTCACTTTTACATCGTCTACTTTGACTTCTAAGTAATGCTGCTGTTGTTTGTAAACTATTCTTTACTCTATGATGAGCCTCTCTTAAAGCTACTGACTTTAGAACTAACTTAGCCTCTTTATTTTTAATATCACTTATATCCTTTATTATCTCAATTATTCTTAAATTTTCTTCATCTATAAAGGTTCTATTTAGTTCAAAGTAAGAATTTTTTACTTGAACCTCTATTCTTTGCTTTAAATCACTGTCTTCTCCAATAATATTTGATATATCTTCAAATTTAGTATCATCTAATGATAATTTATTAAAGTCATCTCCATAGTTTATACTTTTATATCCTAAACTATCATATATATTATCTGCTTTGGTATTTTTTATAACAAGCTTTCCCCTTTTATCAAAAACAAGAATTCCATCATGAAGATTGTTTGTTATTAAGGTACCTGCTTTTAAAAGTTTTAAAAATCCTTTTGATTCAGAATTTTCATTTGTAGAACTTATGTCTATCTTAAAATTGTTTTCAAGCTCATCACTAATGTCATTTTCTACTATTACAACTCCTACAACCTTTTCTTCATTAAGAATTGGATGTATTCTTTGCTTTACAAACTTATTTTCTTGAGTTAGTGCTTTTATGTCCTTATTAGCAGTCTCGTTTTTTAATGTTTCTATAACACCTGGCTCATTTTCCTTTAAAGCTTTTTTTCCAACTGCTTTTTCTTTATATAAGGAAGGCTTGTCTTTTGGGATAGCATGGGCTACTACAATAGCAAAAGTTTCATTTTTATCTAAAACATCGATAAATACATCACTTTCATAAAAGTCTGCCATAAGCTGCAGAGATTTTGAAATGTCCATTATCTTATTTATATCATCATAACTTAAAAGTGTGTATTCTCTACATAATGCTTCTATCATCATTACCCTCATAAGCAATTATAATTATCTTTGCTATTTCAGCCATGGTAGTTCTTCTATCCATACTTAAATTTCTTATTCTGTTATAAACTTCATCTTCATTTAAGTTCAATTGCTTAACAAGTATCCCTTTTGCCTTCTCTATTAATTTTCTATCATTTAATTTATTATTTATTTTATCATAGTCTTTTTTTAGTTTATCAAATTCTTCTGTCTTTGATAAGCACATTTCTACAGTAGGAATAAATACTTTCTCATTTATAGGTTTAACTATATATCCAAAAGCTCCTACTTCCTTAGCCATTTCAATATATATTTTACCTTCAAATGATGTTACTAATATTATGCCACCAACTAAATTTTCATTGCTTAATACCTTGCTAGCTTTTATTCCATCTAATAAAGGCATATCTATATCCATTAAAACTAAGCTAGGATTATATTTTTTACAAACTTCAATTGCCTCAAAACCATCAGAAGCCTCTCCTACAACATCGTATCCATTGGCTTCTAAAATTTCCCTTGTATCCATCCTTGTAATAGGCTCATCATCGACTATTACTATAGTTCTTTTCATTAACAGTTCACCTCAAATTAAAATTTGTTTAAGTAATTAAATAATTCTTTAATTCCCACATCATCCACTGTATCAACTTTAAATATTTTGCTTGCTCCAGCTAAATTCAATCTTTCTTCTGCTATTTCTATTTCTGATTCATCTTTAGCTAAATTTATTTTAGTGATAATACCTATAACTTCCTTACAAAATATACTTGCAAAGCCTGGGGCAATATAATTTTCTTCTGAAGTACAATCATAAACTAAAGCTATAAGATCAGCATCTGCTGCTGTAACTATTAAAGCAGTATAGTATCCTCTGTTTTCCATATATTCTCCAGGAGTATCTATAGCATTATCATAAAGTTCTATAGCTTGAGTTTTCTTATATTTTATCTCTAAGTTATTTAATCCTTGACACAAGGTTGTCTTACCACACCCTGTCTTACCCATAAATATTACTCTTCCCATATATTAGGTCCTCGTAATCTTAGTTGATGAGAAATTTAGAATATTACTTAAAACATCTAAAACTTCATTTAAAGCTGACTCAACAGAACTTATATCGCCATTTATTACTAAAGATCCACTAAATCTATCTATAAAACCTAACGAAGCTCCTGAAGCCTTTGTAGCAACATCTGCTGCTATAATAGATGCCTCACTTGGTGTTATAGTCAGTATTCCTATAGCATCCTTTTTGTCCACTATAAGTCCTAGTTTTTTGTATATATCTTCATTAGGATTTGCTATTATATGAGCAAGTGTGACTTGTTTCCCTGGTACATATTCTTGTATAATTCTCTGCTTTGACTCATCTCCCATATGTTTCTCACCTTACTTTCCCTGTTAAATTATTGGCTATCTAAAACGTTTAATAACTTATTTAATAAAAAAGCTCCTCAAAGTTTCATTCATACCTTTAAGTAAATGAAATTCCTTTAAGGAGCCACATCGCTCAAAATCAATCACGCCATTGTGATATATTTATTATAAATTTTAATTATCTCATTGTCAATATATTCATATATTTTTTATATTAGTTTATCATATTAATAAAATCACTCTATTTTTCCTAATTCTTTGTTAACTAATTAATTTTTTAGAATCAATTTAAATGTAATATATCAAAATAACTTGTAAATATACTAAGAAAATTGTCTAATTTTAAGTAAACTATAAAAGGCTATTTTATTTTATTTATAATAAATATTATATCTTTTTCATCTGGAACCTTCGGATTAGTTTCTGTACATGCATCTTTTAATGCTAATTGAGCTATTTCACTTTCTAAATTCTTTAATTCTTCAATATTGACTTTATACTCTCTTAAAGTTGTAGGCATATTCATGGTCTTTTGCATCTTTTTGATTTCATTTACAAGATTTTTTACTAATCCTCTAGTGTTTGATCCTTGTAATCCAACTATTTTAGCTATTCTAGCATATTTTTCTGCTGCTTCACTAACTTCCCTAGAGCTATATCCCGTTATATCTGCATTATACTCTATTACGTGTGGTAATAATATTGAATTAGTTCTTCCATGAGGAATATGGAGTTTACCTCCTAAAACATGAGCAATACTATGATTAATGCCTAAAGAAGCCTCATTAAACGCTAATCCAGCTAAACATGAAGCATTATGCATTTTTTCTCTAGCTTCTATATCGTTTCCATTTTCATAAGCTCTCAACAAATAATTAAATACTAAAGTAGCTGCCTTTTCAGCTAAAGCATCTGAAAAATCTGTTGCATTCTTAGAAACATAAGCTTCTAATGCATGGGTAAGTACATCCATACCCGTATCTGCAGTTATAAAATTCGGAACTGTTTTCACAAGTTCTGGATCTAAAATTGCTATATCTGGTAATAATTCATCTGATACTAAAGGATATTTAACCCCCTTTTGCTTGTCTGTTATTACTGAAAATGAAGTTACTTCTGAGCCTGTACCACTTGTTGTTGGTATAGCTATAAGCTTAATATCCTTTAATTTAGCTATTTTTTTTGAAAAGTCTATTATTGCTTTGGTTGCATCTATAGCAGAACCTCCACCTAAGGCAATAACCACATCTGGATTAAAGTCTCTAAGCATTTCTATGCCACTTACAACTAATTCAATTGGTGGGTCTGGAACTATTTCACTAAATACGAATACATCAGATGATGTTAGTTTATTAGTCAGTTTTTCAATAGCACCTGACTTTACCATAAAAGGATCTGTAACTATAAAAACTTTTTTGTTTTTAAGTTCTTTTAAATAATCTAATGCTCCTTCTCCAAAAAGTATCTCTGTTTTAATCTTAAATCTCTTCATTACTAGCTCCCCTCTTCTTATTAATTGTGGGTTTATAAGAAAATTTTTATTCTTAGCTTTAACTCAACATTTTCTACAAATATCACTATAAAAAATAAGAAGCTCCATAGGATTTTCCTATGGAGCTTCTTTGCTCTCTAAACACCACATTGTGCTATTTTTAATATACTCTTTTTAAAAATGCTTGTCAATAATAAAGTGTTCTATCTATCATCTATTATTATATTATCTCTTTATACTTTCTTCTATACAAAATAATTGCTGCACCACTTAGAAGCATAGTTATAATCCAAGGAAGCATATTAATCTCATCACCAGTCTTTGGCTTTCCTAACTCTCCTTCATTTATATTATTGGTGTTTTGCTGATTATCCTGTGTAGGTCTATCAACTTCACCATGTTCTGGATTATTAGTTTCACCTGTACCTGGTTTAATTGTATTTTCCATAAAAGTAAGCTCAATATTTCTCATATCATAAAGAGCACTTTGCCCATTAATAAATCTATACATGGCAGTCAATGCATAATACCCCTGCTCTGTAGCAATAGAATTAATCTCTCCGCCAATAACATGAGCAAATCCATTACCAACTCTATATCTATGAAGAACATTTATAAGGGTATTATCATTTTTAATAAAACGTGTATCTGTCATAGGATTGATTCCAAGGCTAGTTAAGGCAACTATAACCTGAGCAGTTGACTCAAGGCTGACATCACCATATATAGATGAAAATGCGCCATCTTCTTCTTGAATATTTGAAAGGTAATCTAACGCTTTATCTACAGCGACCTTTACCTTTGCATCACTGCTATAATATGGGGCAAGTGACTGTAACACTATAGCAGTAATATCAACATCACTAGTAGCACCAGCTAATGACCATCCTCCATCTTCTAGCTGCATATCAAGAATTTTATTTACTAGCTTTTCTCTAGTAGTTTGCTCTCTGCCTGCTTTTACCTTTGGTATATCATATCCATGACTATCCAAAGCAATCAATGCCCAAATTGAACCATTTATACCTTGATTATTCACATAATTAAAGTCTGCAAGAGGTTCTAACAAATTATAGCCTTCAACATTAGTTGGATCTATACCAATAGAAGTAAGTCCAAGTATAACTCTTGAATTTTCAGTAGATTTATAATTATTAAGGATTGCTGAACCATTTTCTTTTATCACTTTTACTAGGTTTTCACAATACTCTCTTTTCACTTTGTCAGTTACAATACCAGATCTAGAAAGGCTAATAAGTGCCCATTCACCGCCTATTGTGCCCACAGTAAGTCCATATTTTTCAGCATCACTTAACATTGCCGCACCAATAGCTTTATAGCAATCAATAAATGAACTTTCAGCATCTTTTTGAATTTCTGCCATTTTCTTAACGGCCTCATCTAATTTAGCTTTTTCTGCTTCAGTTATTTTTATCTTAGCCTGATCACTTAAAGAATTATATGCATCGCGTGCTTTTGCAACGATTTTAGCATCAGATATAGTAAGCTTGTCTATTTCCGGAATTTCTGAAATAAGCGTCTTAACAATTTTAATGGATTCATCATCATCAGGAAAGTATCCATCTTTTATATAATCATCTGTATACTTCCAAACTACAGAATCACCTTCACTTAAAACATATGCATCATATGTCTTGTTAATATTTTTCCCATTTACATTATATATCCATCCACTATTAGGTCCATTATCAAATTCACTAAGACCATTGATTGATTGAATATAAGTTCCTCCAGCAGTAACAACAAATGGTATGTTATTTTCAATCAAAAGTTTATCTGTTAAATACTTAGCTGTTGATCCCTTTGGAACTGATACTGTAACTTTTTGAATCCAATTTTCAAAGGAATCATGCATTCCTTCTGCATGCTTGCTATCCCCAATGAGTTCAAATGTTACATTAATATTTTCTTGAGGAATAACTTCTGAACGTTCAACACGAAGCTTATATTCCTGTGTCTTTGTTTCGTCAGAAGAAATTACTGTAATTGTAACTTCAGCAAAGCCTTTTTCTGGAACCTTAATAATTTCAGAAGAAGTCCAGTTCTTTTCAGGGGAGATCTCTTCTCCATTTACTTTTACATAAGCTTTCTTGTTGCTTGGAAGTGCTTTTATTGTTATTTTTTCAACATCTGAAGGAACTTTGGCTGAATAAATACCATCATTTCCGCAAACTGCTTTTATCTCACCTGGTACGATGAATATACTCTCAAGCTTAGTATTTACTGCGGCTTCACCAATTTCTTTTTTAGGAATTATAGTGATTTTAGCTTTTGTTTCAGTCAAAGCATTAATTACAGCATCTTCATTTTTAGCTGCATTTATAGCCTCTATACCTGCTTTTCTAGCTGCAGCTACCTTAAGCCAATTTCTTGTTGTGTAATCTTCCTCATTTCCACCATATAAATTTATCTCTGCAATAGCCTTAGCCTTTGCATCAGCAAGCTTTAGTGATTCAATCTTCTCAGTAACCTGATTCAATTTTTCTACTGCAATCTTAGAAATTTTATCTTTCTGATCTGAAGTTAATGAGTTGAAGGCATCACTTAGTGTCTTTACTGTATTTATATAGCTCTTATAATTATCTTTTGTAATCTCATCAGATGATGGTAATTTGTTTATTTGCTCTTCAAGCTTTCCTAAAGACGACATTACAGTAATTTTATATATCTTTTCATCCCATTTTTCATTTAAAGTATTTTTAGTCCAGTCATTTACCTTAATTTCTATTGTCTTTACTTCACTATCTAAAGCAACTTCTGCTATACTTTTTACTTTCTTATTGTTTATTTCAATTTCACATTTTGGAACTATTGATTCTATATTTAATGTAATTTTTTTGAGTCCCGATGTATTAAAAATAGTATATTCCTTAATATCGCTATCAAATTTTAAATTTTGAAATTCTTTTATTGATAAAGTTTTTAGCCTTGCATCATATTCCTTAAGTTTAAACTCAGTTGAAGCTGACTGTTCAACTGCACTTTCCACCATGTGTGTAAGCTTCGCATCAAACTTAATGTCTGCAGCTGAAGAATTTCTACTAGGTCTTTTATTTAATTTAAATGCTAATACATATCTAGTGTCAAAATCATTTCCATTATGAACATCTACATATTCTGGAGCACTACTTTTAGTCCAATCAATTCTAATGCTGCATCCTACTACTGGCTCCTTATAGAAGGTTACCTTATCTCCTTCTATCTTTGCATATCTAACTTCTTCTAAATCGGTATAAACTAAATCTGATGATTTATTTTCTCCTTTAATTCCATCAAAAAGTTTGCTTTCAACTAAATCAAGTTCCTTTTTAGCATCATTTTTAGGATCTACATATCCAGAATTATATTTTTCAATTTTTTTACTGCCTTCAATCTTAGCTTTGTCACTATCCTCTAATCCCATGTACTGTCTGTACAATAATTGAGCTGTTTTAATCTCTTCAGCGTTTGCTTTTGAAGGATCGTACGGCAATCTTTTAATTGAATCCTCTAAGAATTTCTCACTAACTACAGTTATTGTATAATCGCAGTTTTGTTCAGTTCCAGCATTCTTATTATCACAATCACTTATATTTATACCAAATCTAGCATATCCATCATTCAAGTTTATTTCTGCTTTGTGAATATTGGTACAATCATTTCCTGCAATTACAAGGTTTGCACTCATGTTTGATAAAACTGTTTCAACAGAAATTTTTGCTAAAGTTTCAGAAGTTAGAACAGAATACTCTTTTTCACCATCTTTGATTGTAACTACATAGTTTCCAACTTTAATATTTTTACAGCTTGCATCAACTTTTTTAACAACTATATCAGTAGTTATAGTTTGTCTCTTCAATTTTTGTAGTTCTTTATTGTCAGGATAACATTCCGCATATTTTTGTAGCTGCACACTCTCAATTTGATGTCCAATATTTACTTTAGTGTCAATATCGGGTCTTTTTTGAAGAACCATATTGCTTGGATCAAATAGATCACCTTTGCCATTCTCATAATTTACAGTCCAACGACCATTTTCACGACCTGTAGAAAACTTAAATCCATAATATTTATTTTCTTTAGCACTGTTTGATAAAACTAATTTGTTATCTTCATATCTAGCTTCTGATATATCCCTAAGGCTGTCATATACGTTGTTTGCATCAAAGTTATCTCCTTTAATTCCTTCAAAGAAATTCTTTTTAATATCATCTAAAAGTTTGATTTCTTCCTGAATTTCTTCGTTTGTAAGGGCTGGAATAGTGAAGTCTATATCTCTTGACACTGACTCTTTATCTTTTGTCAATGTATATGTAAGTGTTATAGTTTTAGATTTACCACCTACATCAGCTCTAATAGGATCCCATACATAATTATTAATTTTCTTTACTCCATCATTATTCTCGGTAGAAACTGAGGTTTTTACTTCTCCCCACGGTAAGTTTTCTAATGCAGAAATATTCGGTAATTGCAGTGAATATCTAACATTGTTATTCTTATAATCTTCTGCAAAAGAAACTCCTGATTTCTTTATATTTGTATATGAAAAATTCTCAGGAACTAAATATTTATCTAAATATCCCTTTAATTCTTTCTCTATCTTGGTTAGAGATTTAACTGTTAACATTAATTCTACATTTTTAGTTTCCTCTGGTTTAGTTAAATCTGTTAGTGTAGCACTTAGCTTAACAGTTGTATCTATTTCAGGTGAATTTAAAACTTTAATTTTTCCGCCTTCAATTGCAATTAATTCTTTGTTGTCACTATTAGTAAATTCAATTTTTACATTGCTTGTCTCTTTCTTTACCCCATCCCAAGTTATGTTTTCTCCAGTTGCAGTTGCAAAAAATGGATTAACTTCTCCTGGCATTATCATATCTGTTTTAATCTTATCTGCTGATACATTATTACCTTTTATTGCATCAAATAATTGTTTTTCTACAACATTAAGTTTGTTTTTTGATGCTTTTACAGTAAGATTCAACTCAACAGTCTTTTTATTATCTTGATTTTTCAAATCTGTAAGCTCAAAAATTAAAGTTACTAGCTCATCCTTTTCTGGCTTTGATTTTAATTTTAAACAGTCTGTACCTACTTCAATAATATCAGGGTTACTGCTTTTTGTAATCTCAATCTTTGCTAATGCACCAAACCTAGATGCCCACCACTGAGCTGTTCCATCAGGCTTAAATCCTTTAAAATAAAAAGGATTGTCCCCATTTGCTGGAAGACTTAATACATCAGTTATAGAATCTTTAGATATATTTTCACCCTTAATTGCAGTGAATAATATCTCTTCTGTCAATTGATCTAAGATATTTGTTTCAGTTCCATCCCCAGATCCTGAATCTTTTCCTTTTACAGTCAATGATAAGTTGAACTGGTCTAGAACCTTTTTGTTGCCAACGTTTTCTTTTATAGTAATAGGAATCTCAACCTTTGTATCCTTAGCTTGGCGAGTTACGGCAATTTTATCTTTTGTTACATTAACTACTTTAGAATTTGTGCTTTGTCCAAATTCAATTAAATAAGATGATGACGAATATTTGCTTTTAAATACAAGTTTGTTTTCTTTATTGATGTTTGCCTTAATAGTTATAGCTTCCTTATTAATATAAGCATTTGGCAATTTCAAGTCTTCTGTTATATTGCCTGCATCTATATTATTGCCTTTAATTTCTTGAAAAATGTCTCTTTTAATTATCTCAAGCTCTGTTGGTATAGCCTTTCCCGGTTGTATTTTTAGCTTTAAATCAACAAGTCTTTCATTCTGAGTTGGAGTCCAAGCTTTCATTGTTAAAACAACATCAGCTGATGGCTCTCCAAGTAATGGTCTTTTTAAAAGGTTCAACCCTCTTGTGTTTGGAGCAACATTGATATAATCTTTATATTTATCATTGTTCTTCTCTGTGTCCCACTTTAAAAAGATTTTTTCTTCGGTATCGCCCCACTTATATGGAACCAACCTTCCAGTTGAATCTAATTTCATAGTCACTTTTTCATTATTGGATACCATATCTTCATAGTCTTCTAAGTCAGTGGTTATATCATCCATTAATAAATTTTTCCCCTTAATTAGCTCAAATATAGCTTGAGGGGTTACCTTGTCCAATACTGAATCTGTAGTCTCGCTTGCAGCAAATGCTTGAATAGGCACACTTGACAATACTATACATATAGTTAAAAGTAGTGAAAGTAGTTTGCTGGCTTGATTTCTTTTTTTCAATTCTATTACGCCTCCTTAAATATCTACCACATTTTTGCGCAAAAAAAGTGGCCTGTTGTTCACAGTCCGTATTCACTGAGATTTTTTTCATGCAGAAAAACATATGCGTGTCTCCCGAAACACATATGACTCTTCTTTTATCTTACTATGCATGTCTTCTGACTTGCGCTTCAACATTGTTCTCGCCTTCCCAAGTGTTATATAATATAACTCTCAGTGACATAATAAAAACAACTATTCGCTTACAGCGGCGGGTACCGTTTCGGACTTTAACCGAATTCCATCTTAGTTACATACTACCGTGATATGTAAAACATAGAAATTATATTTAATATTTACATTATATTTACATATTAACATATAAGTAGAGTTCTATGCAATAGAAATAACAATCCGTGTGTTTCTCTTCTTTTTTATATAAATAATATAGTAATTTGAACTATCATTTTATTCTAACTTTTGTATTAGCTATTCCCCCATATTATAGCTAATACGTTTTTTTTAATTCATAAAGAAAGGAGATTCCCCTCTCCTGATTGTATATAATTACCAAGAGGATATAACATATATTAAGTTATATCCTCTAAACCTTTAAAGAAAATTTAATCTACATTTTCATCATTGACTTATAAAAAATTAATGTTATACTTTAGTTAGTTATGACTAACCAAGGAATTGCCATCTAATAATGAAAGGAGTAGAGAAAATTATGAAACAAAAAATCAATTTATCAGGAGTCAATGAAACCATGTTAGTCCCTGTCTATGCAAGAGCTTTAGAGAGCAGAAAGAAAAATCATGCTTTCTACGACAAAACTGCTATAGCTGTTATAGATTCTCTAGATTATGATTTTAAAAAACATGGTAAAAGTAAAATGAATATGTGGGGATGCGCTGCTCGAACTATTATTTTTGATAGAGAAGTTTCAGAGTACATCCAAAAGCATCCTAATTGCAGTATTGTCAATATGGCGTGTGGACTTGATGATAGATTTAGTCGTGTAGATAACGGTACCATTGAATGGTATAATATTGATTTCCAGAATGTCATGAAAATTAGAGAAAAAATAATACCTTTAAATGACAGAGTTATTAATATTTCTTCTTCCGTTTTAGACTTTACATGGATTGAAAAAATAAAAAATAAAGAAAATGTTTTAGTTATTGCAGAAGGATTATTAATGTATCTTAAAGAAAATGAAGTTCAAAATCTATTTAAAAAAGTCTCTACATCCTTTAAAAATTGTACTCTTTTATGCGAGCTTATGAGTACCTGGATGGTAAACAATCAACAAATACACGATACAATAAAAAAAACTACAGCTGTGTTTCAATGGGGCATTGGGTCTACCGAAGATTTCACAAAGCTTTGCCCTATGTATAAAATGACAGGAGACTTTAATCTTACTGATACTATGAAAAGATTCTCGCCTATTTTTATATCACTTATTTCTCCTAAACTTCGCCCAAAGAATAATAGAATTGGTCGCTTTGAAAAAATTGCTTAAATAAATAATCGATAGTCATTAAATGACTATCGATTATTATAGTTTAAAAATTTTTATATAAAGTTAAACTCTTTCTTCATATATAAAATTTTAATCAGTATTACTGCTGAACAAATTCTGCTCCTCGTTTTTCAAGAACTTCAAGTTTAGTAACATTGAGATACAGATCATTAAAGTCCCCGTTCTTAACTAATTCAGGTTTTCCCGTTACTTTGATCCAATCATTATCTTTTGGAAGTTCTCCATCAAATTTCAAGAAAAACCCTCCTCCTCCATCATTTCCACAGCAGCCAGGCCCTCTCCTATACACGGCTGGAATATTTTGCGTTCCATCCTGATTAGAAAACATTTTAAACATCCCTTCAACCACGATAGTTTTATTTTTGTAATTATCAAAATTAAAATTAATATCGATAATTTGGGTTAAGAACATTTTTTCGCTGATCACTAAAACATCCTCCCTATTTACCTGTGTATCACTTGGCAAATAAGGCATAGTAACATTATCTGTATTTTTGGCTTTATCATCTGCGCCTATATCCGATTCTACTGGTTTAGGCTGATTATTAACTTTACATCCAGCAAACAATAGCATGATACCAACCACTATAGCTACAATCTTGATATTCTTCATTCTTTACACCTCTTTCCCCTAAGCCATCCAAACACTGAAAAAAGCATAAAGCATCCAATATTTAGTATTGCTACACTAGCACCTGTTGGAGTAGCATATACATAAGATAATATAAGTCCTGCTACAAAACAAAACACTGAAAGTATCGCAGAGGAAATTATTACTGCTCGAAATTGCTTAAATATCCTCATTGATGTTAAAGCAGGAAAAATAATTAAACTAGAAATCAGTAGTGCTCCCATGGTTCGCATCCCTAGAACAATAGTAAATGCAGTAAGTAATGCAATTAACATATTATATAAATCTGCATTTGTTCCAGTAGCTTTTGCAAAAGTTTCATCAAAAGTAACTGCAAAGATACGATTGTAAAATAATACAAACAGTATTAAAACAAAAGCAGACAATACTATAGTTAATACTACTTCGTTTTGTTTTACTCCTAAAATAGAGCCAAACAAATAATTACATACATCTGTATTCATGCCTGTGCTCATAGAAATTACCATAACACCAATGGCAAGAGATCCTGTAGAGATGAGAGCAATAGCCGCATCTCCTTTTATTTTGCTGCTTTCTTTGATACGAAGAAGAAGGAATGCAGCTAAAACAACTACAGGAAGTGAAATAACAAGTGGAGCCATATTAAAAGCTGTAGCAACAGCTAATGCTCCAAATCCAACATGTGAAAGTCCATCACCTATCATAGAGTACCTTTTCAACACCATACTTACCCCTAATAGAGATGCACATAAAGCCACAAGTATACCTACAATCAATGCACGTACCATAAAAGGATATGCAAGCATTTCTTGCACAATACTAATCATGAGATGCACCTCCTCTAGAGAATTGTACGCTCAGAGGAGTATTTCGATATTCCCCAACAGTCCCAAAAAATAACTGTTCTCTATCTAAATGCAGCACTTTATTTGAGTAACGCAAAACACTTTGAATATCATGAGATACCATAATAACCGTAAGTTTTTGTTCTCGATTTATTTTTGCAATCAAATCATATAATTCACCAGTTACAATAGGGTCAAGACCGGCTGCTGGTTCATCTAATATTAATATTTTTTTTGTTGCACATAAAGCTCTGGCCAAAAGGACTCTCTGCTGCTGACCTCCAGACAGTTCTCTATAACAATGATGTTTTAATGATGCAATACCAAGTTGTTCTAGTTTTTCATCTACTAAACGTTTCTCACTTTTCCCATAAAAAGGGCGAATTTTTAATCGGTTTAAACATCCAGAAAGAACAATTTCAAACACATCTGCTGGAAAATCCTTCTGAATTTCTGTTTGTTGTGGCAGATAACCAATTTCATCCGCCTTCAGTCCCTCTCCCATATATATATTTCCACTTGAGGGACTTTTCAATTGTAAAATCCCCTTCATTAATGTGCTTTTTCCAGCTCCATTTTCACCTACAATACAAAGATAGTCTCCACTTTCTACTGAAAAATTTAAATTCTTTGCAACTATTCTGCCATCATAAGCAAAGCTTACATTCTTACATGTTATTAATGACATCTTAATTCAAAGCCTCTCGAATCTTATCTACATTTTGTTCCATAATAGATAGATAAGATACTCCATTTGCAAAATCGTTGGCAGACACGTTATGACAAGAATGAAGTGTCATTTTTTTTGCTCCTGTCGCATCACAAATAGAATCTGCAATTTTACCATTAGAAAACTCAATGTTGAAAACAACTGGAATCTTTTCTTCTTTTACTTTATCAGTCAAAAATGCAACTGTAGCAGCACTTGCATCAGTCTCAGTGGAACAACCAGAAAAAGCTGCAAAATAATTTAATCCATAGGCATCAGCAAAATAGCGGAAAGGAAAACGGTCTCCAAATACTAAAGTCTTCCTTTTACCAGAACTTACAACATCTTGAAAGCTTTTATCTAAAGCTTGTAATTTGCTTATATATTCTGCGCTATTCTCTGAATATGATTTTGCATTTTTTTCATCTTTTTCAGAAAGAACTTCTTTAATTTTCTCTATAATTAAAATTGCGTTCTTAGGTGAAGTCCAAACATGTTCATCAATTTCTTCTTCGTGTTCATGAGAGTGACTGTCATGTCCAATCATTTCATCTGCAATTTTTTCTCCAGTCAAATTACTCTTATAATAAGTAGGCCAATTATCCATTTCATTTGACAAAGTATCGAAACTATCATCACCAAAGTAAAGGTGAAAATGCTCCACATCATCTGTAGGTTTAATTAAATGATCACTAAATTGTACATACTTAGGTGCTCCACTATTTTTATCAACTGCTTCAAACTGATATCTAACACCTTTTTTACCTGAATCATAGGTTAGAATTTTAAAACCTTTATAAGTATATTCTGAGGTAGATTCCTCTCCATTTTTAGAAAATGTTATTTTATTATCTTCAATTTTGATTCGATTTACATCTGTCTTATATCCTTTAGTATAATATTCTTTATACTCTTCTTCTGTTTTATCTTGCTTTTCTTCAGCTTTATGATGAAAAACTTTATCTAAAGTCCCGTCTAATAGATATGGATACACAGACTGCCAATCACCTGCCCAATCACTTAACTTACGTTCTTTTACATCAGAATCTTCAAATTCACCATCATTATGGTGGCGTTCTTCCTTTTCATCATGTTCGTGCTCCATTCCCTCTACGATCTTTTCATTGACAGTAGGTACACAATCTAACAATTTCAAAGTTTTCGGTTTCTTATCTCCCATTGAAGACAGAATATCGTCAACCCAAACATCATTTTCGCCACCTGTATAAATAAAAAGATCAGCATCTTGAATCTTCTTGATATCTTGTGGTGTAGGTTCAAAAGAATGGCTTTCAGCACCAGGCTTTAAAAGCATAGTTACTTCAGCATGTTCCCCAGCAACCTGACGTGCAAAGTCATATTGTGGAAAAATAGTAGTTACAATCTTTAATTTCCCATTAGAGTCTATAGCCTTAGAATTTGATGTCCCACATGATGTTAAAAGTCCAATCATCATAAAACATGTTATTAATAAAGATAATATTCGTTTCATAAAAAACCTCCATAAATATATATTCAATATTTAAACAAAGGATTGTATTATATAACTATTAAAAATGATATTACAATCCCGTTGGAGGCTTCAATTATTCATTCTTACCCGCAATTCTACAGGTGATAAAACTTTGATCACCTTATTGTATAATAATAACATTTCAACAAATATTATAAAAAATGCTACAAATGATCCTACGGCATTAATTGCTGTGGACAACTGACGTATCGTATTTTCTATTTGTTGAATATGAGCACAAATAGGACAATTATCTCCAGAACAACTATGGTCAGACTCTTTTGCCTCATAAATAGTGCCCAAAATCAAAATTGTAAAGAAACATATGCATACCAAAAAAGTCACTATTCTATTTTTCTTATTATCAAGCCTTATCCTTATTTGCATTCACCTCTTTTACCTCATTTTTAAAACATATGTCACATATACCATAAAATACAGTTTGTCCTAAATCAATTTTAATAGGTACTTCTTCCTTAAAATAAGCATCTAACATCTGTAATTTTTCACTTTGAAAATGAAGAAGTTTGCCACAATCTTTACATCGAAAATGAAACTGCCTTTGTGGCCATTCTCTATCTCCTATATATTCAAAATAAGCACCTGCATTTCCTTCCATAGCATATTTTTTTACTATTCCCTGTTCCACAAGTGCATCCATATTTCTATAAATTGTAGTCGTACCAACTTGTATTCCTACTTTTCTCAAATATTCTGATATTTGAGAAATAGTTATATGTTCATCACAATTAAGTTTTAAAAAATCTAAAATTGCCTTTTTTTGTTTTGTTTGATATGACAATCTAGACATTTTATTATTCCTCCCTTGCGAATTTGAAAATCATTTTCAATTTAGCATTTATTTATACTTTTGTCAATATGATATTAACTAGCTACACAACATTTTATTTTAATGCTTCCAGACCTATGAAAATCAGTTTTTGATTCAAATACAAATATATGTTTTTATTAAAAAATAGGCATTTACAAAATATTTACCTATATTTTTAAAATGATAATGTTTTCCGCTTCATTTCCTGAGTATTCTCTTTAAATAGTTGATATCTAACAGATTTACTGTCTCAAATTTTCCCTTATAAAATACACCCCAGTTATTGAAAACACAAGGTAACTCCTTTACCTTTTGCAGCGTATCCACCTAAAGAAAAGATACAGGAACACCATTCATTCCACAATACTGTTTTATCATCTCAATGGTTTGATAGATATAAGGACATTGCATATCATAATAAATTGTTAGCTCTTTGCTTTCGATTTCTTCTTTTTTAGCCTTTTGTGTAAACTCTGGTGTTGTTCCATCAAAAGAAAGTGCAAGCAATTCGTAGCCATTATCCGTAGTATCGACAACTTCAAAACCAAACTTTTGGGCAAATAATTGATCAGCAAGCCATGATTTTTGTTTTTTTGCTCCAAGCATACAAATTCCAGATTTACCACTTCCCTTAGCATCAGCTAAACAATATTCCATCAACAATTTCCCATACCCTTTTCCTTTGTAGTCACCAGAAACCCATAAGCAATAAATATAATAATAGAAAAAGTCGCCCATTCTAAAATAAGAATAAGCGACTTCTTGGGCATAATTATTAAACAACAACCTTAGGAAAGATCAATGTAACTCCAAATCCATCTTCACATTTGCTATTTACTTCTAGATTTATTTCTAATCTTTCTGATATTTGTTTTGCTAAATATAATCCCATTCCTGTAGAATTTTTTCTTTGTTCTCCAACCTCACCAGTAAAGCCTTTTTCGAATATAAATGGCAAATCATAAGCCTTAACACCAATTCCATTATCTCTTATATTAAGCCTTACATTTTGCTCATTTTCATCTGAAGTAATAACTATCTGTGGGTGACTCACTTCCATATTCTTGTATTTTACTGCATTACTGATTATTTGCCTTATTATAAATTGCATTCCTCTTTTGTCAGATACAACTTTACACTCACCAACATCCAATATTACAGCTATACCTTTTTCCTGCAATATTACTTTATATTCTTCAATTACTTCTGCACAACTCTCTTTTAATGGGAGCTCTTTAAAAAAGTAATCATTGCAAGTAGATTTTAATCTTGCATAGTACAGCATTCTTTCTATATCCTCTTGCATTTTTGTTCTTACATATTGTAATCTTTTATAAACAATTTCTGATATTTCATCTTTTCTATTATCTAGCACAAAGGTCATTAATCCTAGTGGAGTTTTTATCTCATGTGCCCAAGCCTCTACATACTCTTCATATTCTTCAACTTCTTGCTTATAATTATTTATAGTGTTCTGATTTTCTCTTAAGATTTCACCTATATTTTTAAGCACATTAGCCTCTTTATAATGAAACAAGTTTATGATTTCATTTTCTCTATCTATAGTAGGATCATTTAAAAAATTACTAAGTGCCTCTTCTCTTTTTAAATCATTTTTATAAAGAATAAACGCTGTAGCACAATATAAAATTAAAGAACCAATTATCATAGTAGGGAATATATAAACAAAAGCCTTCTCATTACTTAACCATAGTAATCCACCGAATATAAAATTCAATAGTAGTATAACAATAATCCAAAGTCTATTTTTTATGAATATTTCTCTTAACCTTTTAATCATTATTATTGTCTCCTATAGGCTCTAATGAATAACCCTTGCCCCTAATGGTGCTTATCTTATAGTCAGTATCTAAAGTATGCAAGGACTTCTTTAGCCTAGTCATATTTACATGAAGAGCATTTTCATCAATAAATTCTGTTGTACCCCAAAGCTTCTTTAGTAACATTTCCTTAGTAACAAGCTTTTGATAATTCTCAAGTAATAATTCCATTATCTTTCCTTGATTATCAGGTAAAATAGTAGCTTTCCCTTTCACATTTATAGTATAGGTTTGTAAATCTAAGCTAATATCCTTTATTTCTGCAAAATGCTTTCTATCGTCTAAACGACGCAATAAATTAGTTATTCTTGCCAATAAACGCTCCTTATGACAGGGCTTATTTATATATTCATCTGCACCAATATCTAGTGCATGTAACTCATCCTTCATTTGATCCCGACCTGTTAAAACAAGTATTGGAACATTACTTTTATGTCTAAGTCCCTTGCATATTTCAAATCCAGATATTCCTGGTAGATTTAAATCTAATAATACAAGGTCTGGTGAAGCAGCTATAATTTCATCTACCACATTAGAAAATTTAGTTATACAAAAAGTATCATACCCTTCCTTTTCTAAAATTAACTTGAGCTCTTCTCTCATAAAAAGCTCATCTTCTACAATTACAATCTTCTTCACCATTATCCTCCCTAATTATCTTCTCTTTTTATATCCATAAGCTTTAAAATATTCTTATCACTACTTTTCTTTACTAAGTGCATATAAAATAATTCTATCACACATATTACGGCAATAACAGGAATTGAAATAACCATCAGTTTACCAACATGATCTTTCATTGATGTTGTCATAATACCTGTAAATAATGATCTTACTGCAAATATACTACTTATAGTTGAAACTATTATTGGCAGTGAAAAATACCAAGTAATTTGATTTCTTGAAGATTTACATAACATTTCATAGTTTGCTCCAAGGTAAGTTAATGATACGTATCTCTTTCTCGTTTTTTGTTGATGCATTAAAAATTGCACTCCCATAACCGTATTTGCTATTATTAGAAAAATAACTGCTAAATAAATAGTAGTATAGCTTGCTGATACAGTGTAAAATAACTCTCTTCCTATATTCTGAAGATAACTTTCATAACGTATTTCTGCAGTATTTAACTTTTCATTAACCATGCTAATAGCTTGCATTAGTCCTTTTTCATCAACAAATTCTTTTTTTAAAGTTACATTCCAATAAGTGCTAACATTATTTTTATCAGTATATTTGTCAAACATTTCTTCTGGCACTATTAATCCATTCATTATAGTAATTAAGCTATCTGTTACTATACTATCTGAATAGTATTTATCAACTAATCTATAGTCCTCTCCATTTATATATAACGTAGGTCTTTCCTTTAAAGTTCTTTTAATTGTATCACCTGTTCTAAACTGCGGATCATTATAAAGAGCTACTTCATTATCCTTTAATTCAATAGTATCCTTTCCTTGTATCTCTAAAAGCTTATTATATGAATTTACTGATATTAAGTACGGTCTATCCATATGTTGAATATTATTAAGAGCAATATCTTTATCTTCACTATTTGGTTGTTTTTCAATAACCGCAACTAACTCTTTTATGTCGATACCTTTTTTATAACATATACCTAAGTTCATATCATATATGCCATCAATATACTGTTCTAAATTGAGGTCTTTTATTATTGATTGTACCTCTTCCTTACTGCCTTTAAAGGTATAATCCATAACATGTGCTTCCTTTGAATTATTTAAGTACCCTACCGGTATACCATATGCAAAGCAACTAATTGTCATTAGAATCAATAGGGATGAAATGGCCATAGTATTTGGTTTTAAAAATACTGATTCTTGTAATTGTCTAAAGGTAAACATTTTTAATTCACCTTTACTCTGTTTCTTTCTAAGTATTATTTCAAATAGAACTCCTATTCCTTGAAATAATAGGAACATTCCACTAAGTCCTAGTATTACTGTTATTGCAAATAACTTTATACTTTTCCACGATAACCCAGCTATTGCTATAGTAAAAGCTACTGCAAGGAATATAATTCCTAATAAAAATTTAATAGCAACCGCTACTTTATTAATTTTCCTTTTCTTTTCTGTTTGTGAGTCTGATAGTAATTCTATAACCTCTTTTTTTGAGAATTTACCGCTTAAAATAATAAGTGCTATAAATCTAATAATAAAATATCCAGCAATTGTTCCTAATATAGCTGTCATGGAAAATGAAAAGCTATGACCTATTATACCTAGCCCTACTATTTTAGCTGTAGCCAAACTAATAATTTCTGATATAAAAATTGCTATTGGAATACCAATTGCTAATGATAATATGCTATTCCTTAACTCTTCCATAAAAAGCATTAACAATAATTTTCTACGTTTCATTCCAAGCATTAAGTACATTCCAAGTTCTCTGTTTCTTCTTTCTAATTGATATTTTCCTGCAAAATACACAAGAAAAAATAAAATAAATAAAGACAATCCATATAAAACTGGAATCAATAAAAATAACTTATCTAAAGCCTGACTTTCCATAGTCTTTAAAAATATAATAACATCTTGTTTTTCAAGAGATAAAATAATATAAAACGCAACTATAGATACTATTAATGATATAAAAAATAATCCATTTTCTTTTCTGTTTCTCTTGCTGTTTCTCTTAACTAAATCATAAAACATTTGCGCTGCCACCTCCTAGTTGTGCCATAACTAGAAGAATTCTTTCATAAAAATCTTGTCTAGACTCCTCAGGCTTTTTACGTCTTAGCTCATGAAAAAGCTTTCCATCTTGTATAAATAAAATTCTTGAACAAAAGCTAGCTACATTTGCATCATGAGTAACCATTAAAATAGTTGATTTTTGTTCTTCATTTAAATCAGATAATTTTCCCATTAATGCTTTTGCATTTTTAGAATCTAATGCTCCTGTTGGTTCATCAGCCAAAATAATTTGTGGATTTAAAATTAAAGCTCTTGCAGCTGCAACACGCTGCTTTTGTCCTCCTGAAATTTCATTTGGAAATTTATCTAATATATCTTTTATCTCCATATATTCTGCTAATTTTTCTACTTCTACCTTACTATTATCATGTAATTTATTATGAATAGCCATTGGTAGTAAAATATTTTCCCTTGCTGTCAGGTTTTCTAGCAATTCAAAGTTTTGAAATAGATAACCAATCTTATTACCTCTATATTGAGCTAATTTATTACCTTTAAATTTTTCTACGTTCTCTCCATTTAATAAAATATTACCTTCTGTAGGATGAGTTGTAGTTGCGATACAATTAAGTAAAGTTGTTTTTCCCGAACCACTACTCCCCATAATCCCAATAAATTCACCATTCATCACCTGAAAGCTTATTCCATCCAAAGCCTTAGTTACAGAATCTTTCTTGCCATAATATTTCTTTAAATTTTTAACTTCTAATATTCTTTCACTCATTATAATCACCTTTCACATCATATCCTTATAGCAAACAAATAAAACTCCGGATTTTTATTTGTCCTAACTTTTCATGTTCTATAATTATTATAAATATAATTCCTAAAATAAAATACTTACAATTGGTGAAAGGTTAGAGATTCACACTATATTTCCTTAATTTTAAGCATAATAAAAGCACCTACTTTCAGCTAAGTAAGCGCCTTTTAAATCCAACCGGCTTTCTTTCCTATAGGTTACTTCATCCTGTAATTTCACGTAGCAAAAACTTGCCTCTGCCAATCTCTAACTCACCTTGAATATGTATTATTTTCTAATAAGATATTTAAGGATTCCCTCATGTCTTCGATTACTTTCAATAACCTCTCTTCATTCATGACAACAAATCTCTCCTTCTACATTGAAAATAATGCTCATTCTCTCTATAATACCAATCAACATCATCTATAAATTTATACAAATACTGATTATTGTCTATGGTGTAAATACTCTTCCCTGTATTTAGTATATTTATTTTTATAAAAATATCTAAGGTTTCACTGTTTAAATCCACAACATCAATTCTACGCTGAAGAAGATCTTCTAAAAATAATTCGAACCTTAAAATTTCACTTATCGAAAACTTTGATGTACCTAAAACTGCAATGTCAATATCAGACTCTTCAGTAAAATCTCCATTTATGGTGCTTCCAAAAAGTAAGACATCTCTCACTGCCAAATTGCTAACGTAAGACTTAAACTCTTCACTATTTAACTTTTTTATTATATCTGCTCTTACCTCTTCCACAGCTTTCACCCCTTACCTTAAGACTTACCAAATTATAATATAAATCAACTTATTAATAGTATTTTGTTGATTTATACTTAAACTTGACCCGCCTTTAACGAATAAACTTGACCCATCTAAATCTTATAAACTATCCTAATCTTGAAACAAAAGATTAGGAGGAAACAAGGTGAAAGATGTGAAGGATTGGATAACTGTTAAGACAATGCACAGGAAAGGAATACCCATTCGGCAGATAGCTAGAGAATTGAAAATATCAAGAAATACAGTTAAAAGGTTGATACAGTTTGAAGAAGAACCAAAATACAAGAAAAGAGATTATTCAACAAAGGTAGATGATTATCTAGAAAAAATCAAGATATGGTACCTTGATCCAGAGTATAACTTTATAGGTACTAGGATTTATAGAGAATTAAAAAAGCTTGGATATAATGGGAGCATCTCTCCAGTATATCGCTATTTAAACACACTAAAAGAAGATAAATCTAATCTTCCATTAAAAGCTACAAAACGTATAGAAACTCCTCTAGGAGATCAAGCTCAATTTGATTGGGCACATTATATAATGAATATAGCAAGTGAAAAAATAACAGTCTATTGCTTTTCATTAATTTTATCAGCATCTAGAAAAAAAGCCATCATATTCTCTAAGTCTTGTGACGGCGAAGCCATATACGATTCTATATATTTGCTATTTAAAAAAATTGGAGGTGTTACAAAGGAGCTACTAATTGATAACCCCAAGGCACTAGTTAATTCAAATAAATCTGGAGATGAAGTTGACTTCAATACCAATGCACTACGATTATCACATTACTTAGGCATACATTTAAATGCTTGTAATCCCTATCGGGCCCGCACTAAAGGTAAGGTAGAAAAACCTTTTCAATATATTGAGGAACAGTTTGTTAAAGGTAGTAAATTTAATTCTATGACTGAATTAAATGAAGCAGCAGATATATTTATAGAAGAATCTAATAATCTTGTTCATAGTACAACCTTAAGACTAACAAATGAATTTTTTGCTGAAGAGGTACCACATTTAACCCCAATAAGAACTAAACCATTTATTATTTGTGATCTTAAAGAAAGAAAAGTGAGCTTGGATTCCTATATATCTGTTGAAGCAGTAAAATATAGTGTTCCCGTTGAATATGTAGGCAAAAAGGTATCATTTAGAATATCCTTAGGTTATAAATTAGAAATCTTTAATGCAGGTTTAGAAATAATTGCAACTCATGAAATTATTAAAGATAAGGGGAAAATGATCACTATTGATGAGCATTATGGTGACTTAAATAATATTGCACCAAAATCTATTCCTGAGATAATAAGGCAGTTTGAAAATATATTTTCTAATGGACAAATTTTTTATAAAAAGTGTATTCCTCACTTGAAACAGCCTAGTTATCACTTGCGTCAAATAATTAAGCTTAAGGAGCTTTATGATATAGAGTCGTTAGACTTAGTTTTGAAATATTGTATTGAGAAAAATATTTATGAAATTAGTGGTATAAAGGATGTATTAAAGACAAAGTACTTTGATATTGTTAAAGGTATTAGCTCTGAAAATGAACTCCTTACTATAAATGAAACTAGCCGTGACTTATCTTATTATGAGGAGGATCAATTTTAAGTATGAAAAGCAAGATTAATACATCATCAGACCATATTAAATCTCTTTTAAAGCAATTCAAATTATTAGACATCCAATTAAATTATGAAGCGGAAATAGCTTACGCTATTGAACATAATATAGGTTATAGAGAATTTTTAGTAAGATTACTTGATATAGAGGCGAAAGGTAAAAAAGAAAGAAATGCTGAACGTAATATTAAAGCATCAAAATTTGAAGGAATAAAAAGATTAGAAGAATTTGATTTTTCATTTCCTGATAAAATTAACGAAGCTAAAGTAAGAGATTTAGAAACATTATCTTTTATAAATAATAAAGAAAATGTAATTTTGATAGGGCCGCCAGGCGTTGGAAAAAGTCATATTAGCATCTCATTAGGAGTATTAGCTTGTAAAAGTGGCTTTAAAGTTCTATTTACCACAGCTCAAGAATTCATGGACAAACTATACAAGAGCTATCTACAAGGTACTTTAGAAAGTAATTTTAAAGCAATACGAAAGATAGATTTACTAATTATTGATGAGTTAGGCCACTTTCAAATGGATAAAGAAAAAGAGAGCATATTTTTTCAAATCATCCGCCAACGATATGAAAAGGGCTCTCTAATACTAACTACCAATACACCGCTAGGTAATTGGGATAAAATATTCACAAGTAAACTAGCTGCAACAGCTATACTTGATAGACTGATGCACCACTGTCACTTAATAAGTATAACAGGAGATAGCTATAGAGTAAAGGGAAAAATAAGGAGGAAATCTAATGATGAAACAGAATCATAAGGATCTAGATTTTGAAAAATTTATACATATTTTCAATACAGAAGGTAAGAAAGCAGCTAAAGAATTTGTGTCTCTTAACACAAGTATTAATTATGATTATTTTGTTAGATTACTTAAAAAATATACAGGATATGTATACAATAGAACTTTTAAAAGATATGAACTTCCAACTACTATTGAGACTCCATTCATTAGTATAGAGGATTTATTTAATAAAGATAATGATGATGCTACAAAAATTGTAGCATCTATACCTAAAAAAATACATTACAAAGATCCTATCGATGCTCTTAATATAGATATCCTTCAAGATAGGCTTATAGAGTTATCAAAATACATTACAATAAGTCAAAGTTCCAAAACTATTGAAATTAACTTGGTACGATTACGGGAAAATAGTTATGATATTGATGTTATAAATTAATATTTGGTGGATCAGTTTTGCTCGTTAATGTGGGTCAAAGGTACTTGACAATCTACACATATTTTCATATGCGCTGCTCCTTATTTCATTATATGACTCGTGAAAATAACAAAATCGTTATAATCACCGATGAATAATGTTCATCAAAAAAAATTTTAGACCGGATAAAAAATCCGGCCTAAAGGAAAACTCTTAACTTATAATGGTGGCTGATGAATAAGATAGTCTAAACTTTGTTCTTTAAGTTCATCATACACGTTCCCGTAATCAGTAGCCCATTTAAGATGTAACAACATATCATAAGTTTCATTATCCGCACCTATTTTACCAGGCGAAGTCATATTTAAACTTAGATCTGCTAATTGCAGCATTCGGTCACTTACCCTATATGGAATATGAATTCCGAGACAAGCAGAAATAACATTTAGCTTAGTAAGGTTTTCGCCTTTTTTCATATTACTGATGGTTCTGATATCCAAGCCGGTTACACTTTTCAACAATCTACCCGAGTAATTGCAAATATGTTTATCCATAAGCTTTGTCAATGCATCTCCAAACTCTGATTCCCCAATAGCTTTCAGCATTTCTTTAGACATTTCATTTACCAGTCCATATTGAGTAAGTAATTCTTCACTTATCTCATCGTAATAATTGAATGTCACATCTGCTTTTGCTGCGGGAAGTTTAACATAGTGCAATTTCCCATCATTTTCACCCACAATGAATTGAAGGAAACATTCTTCCTCATGAGCTTTTGCATATTCTGTTAATTCAAGGTGGCCATCGTCAGTTCGTTGAATATATTGAGAAGATGCCAGACAAACCTTATTGTCCACATATGCAAAACAATCAGTTTTTACTGCGCTTGCTACTGCTTTACTTTCAGAGTACCAGTTGGTCAGCGTTTTACTTTTTACCGTTGAAACTGTCTTTTTTCCAACATAATCATTTTCTGTAAGAACAACTCCAACATTTGGTGCTTCTGATACTGAACCGTTATCATTTGGCTGAGTATACATTTCTTCGTCACTCACATATAGATATGGATCATGTCCTCCACTTAACAAGAAGAAACGGAGATACTCTTCACTATATAATGGTAATCTAAGTTCAACATACTCGTTTCGGAGAACACGCTTAAAAAACTCTCTAGATTTAATCTTATTTACCGAATTTTTAAGTTCTGTAAATTTACCATAATTATCAAGAGTGCTACTATTAACTTTTCTCTCCAACAGTTCACGAAGAAGATTAAAGCTACAACCAAGTCTCCTAACAACACGATTAATTCTGGCATATTCGTCTGCCTTCATGTAATCTGCAATATACTGCCTGAAAGTTTTTCCATGAACTAAATCTGCTTTTCCATTCTCTACAGCATGCACAAATCGTTCAGCGTAGCGTTGTTCTTCTTGAGATAACATGGAAAAAGATCTATGTAGTTCTTTTAATGCCGCAGCCACAATTGCAGGATCGGTATCGCCCTGTATCAATGTGACATACTTATCAAAATTGGAATTCATATAGTTAGCATCAATTTTTCCAGTATCATATTCAGTGATATGAATATCCACCTCGTAAGGAACATCTCCGCCTCGGCCTCCACCACCGCCTCTTGAAAGTTCTTTGTATCTAGCAAGGAGGGTCAAATATGTCATCTCGTCAACTGCTACTTCAATAGCATCCTCAACCTGATTCTCGTCTGGATAAAATTTTCTAGACCATACAAATCCCTGAATCAATGCAGCTTCCAGATGTGTTACAAACAGTTTGAAATCCTTGGCAAATTTCGCTACTGTAGCTGAATCCTCTGGTAGTTTTTCAAAACTGTCAATATTAGCATTTTTGAAGAGCTGCTCAATACCCAAATACAAAGTATTCATATGTCTGAGGTTATTTGGGAGCTTGTCTACAAAAAGACCTGTGGGAACATCTCCCGAGTAGGCTTTTACCGCGGCTTCAATGTTTTTCTCCATGGTATTAGGACGTCGATAGTATTTTATGATTCCGAAAGGTTTCTCTGCCATATCATAGAGACGGTTGGTTCTAGAAAATGCCTGGATAAGATTTTCGTATTCCATAACTTTATCTAGGTATAACGTATTAACCCACTTAGAATCAAATCCAGTTAGCATTTGATTTACAACAATCAAAATGTCAATTTGCTCATCTTTGCCCAAGCGTTCATAAGGCTTTTTATGTGACATGCGCAAACTAACATCTTTACGAAATTTATCGTAAGAAGCAATGGAGAAAGATTGAGAAAACTTACTGTTATAGGCATCCAACATTTCTACAATGCCGTCTTCCTTTTCAAGAGAGCCACCACCCTCGTTATCAATAGACGGATCGAACATAGCCGTAATCGTTAGTTCCGGCATTTCCTTTACCATCAGACGATAGTACTCTACTGCTTCCGGAATACTGCTGGTTGCAAAAATAGCATGAAATTGTCTGTCTCGGCTGTAAAGGGGCCATTTCTTTTTAATATCAGTAATAATTCCCATCTTATATTCAGGTGTTTGATACTGCTCGTTTGGAATGTAATCCTCTATACCACTGATCCATTTACCATTAACAATCTCTCCGTACATTTTCACCTGTGATGAATCCATATATTTGAGAAACATTTTCTTCTTTTTTGGGTCACTCATGGCTTCCTGCTGAGAAGATGCTTTTGCTTTTTCTAATGCAATTTGTTCCCTCAAATCGTTGTCATCATATATACGAACAAGGTATGGATCAAACCCAAGTACATTCCTGTCTCTTATTCCATCTCCTAAAGTATATCTATGAATTTCATCTCCAAAAATAGTAGGTGTGGTACTGTCTTTCTTTGCATTTAAATCCTGTATTGGTGTTCCGGTGAAACCAAAAATAATAGCATTCTTAAAAGTATTCTTGATGTGAATCAGCATATCTCCGAATGTAGAACGATGACATTCATCAATAATGATAACCATGCGCTTACGCTGTATTGCTTTGAGGTCTGCATCATTTAATCCAGAATCCTCAGCAGTAATATTACTGAGTTTCTGAATAGAGGTAACAATTAGCGTATTATCAAGATCATCACTTTTCAATTTAGAAGTCAGGATCGTCGTATTTTCAGTTGCCTGTACTGATTCACTTTCAGATGCAAAAGAACGGTATTCTTTTAAGGATTGAATACCTAGTTCTTTACGGTCAACCAAGAATACTACCTTCTCTGCATCATGGTTGCTGGCAATCAACTGCGCCGCCTTAAAGCTGGTCATAGTCTTACCACTGCCCGTTGTATGCCAAATATGGCCTCCCAACTGGTTACCGTCATCCCAGTGACTTTTCTTATCTGCCACAATGTCAGCAATGCCTACAGCAGCATAATACTGATAGCTTCGCATTACCTTAAGAATTCCATCATCAGTATCTGCAATCGTATAGAAACCTATTAACATATGTGCCATAGGTATAGACAAAAACCTATATACGAAAGTATGCCAATCATTGATGGGATTATTATTAACGTCAGCCCAATGGAAGTAAAACGCCTTATTAAACACGCCATCTTCACCCGGATTGGCAAAATAAACTGATTCCTTTGGCTGCATTGCCACAAAAATCTGAACCATAGAAAAAATTCCACGGAATACACCTTCGTGGGAATATTTCTCTATCTGGTTATACGCTTCACTTACTGGGATACCACTACGCTTTAACTCTAGGTGGATTACCGGCATACCATTAATAAGTAGCATCAGATCTCCACGTCTATTGTTAAGAATGGGAGACTTGGTTTTGAATTGTGGCTGCTGTACTATTTGATAGCGACTTTGGCCTAAAGCAATTTCTTGACGGTCATAAATTTTCAAACTAACTTCTTTTCCAAGATGTAGTTGATCTTCTGGGTTATCGCGAGTGATTGAAATACTTCTACCGTTGATAAATTCATTCAGTAGAAGTGGTGACTGTAGCGCCTTTACCTGGTTTATAATCTGATCCATTTCACCTGCTGTCAAAGGACAATCATTCAAACGTGTATTTTGCTTGTTATTATTGAAAAGAATATCTGCCCAGTTTTGAATCAAATCTTCTTCAGTAGGATATCGTATAACATCCGGTTCCCAGCCATATTCAATCAGGGTTTTAATGACAGCATCTTCAAAGTCTTTTTCTTCTGTATATATAATTTCAGACATATAACTTCCCCCCCCCTAATTTACACAAACATTTTTTCTAAGCAACCGGCTTTAATGATTTTTAATTTATCCAATTTACGCTGATGAAGGGTAATAAGATTGTCGAGATTCTGAAAATAGTCTCCGATCTTCTGCTGTTCAATCTGTGATTTTGGGCACATGATTTCGCTGCGCAAAATATTATCATTGTACAAGTGCTTAATCGTAGAACCTTCAATAAGCCAATTAATGACTTGATATGAAATCTTCAAAAACTTTTTATTAATGCGACCATCAGTCTTAAGCCACACGACATTGGAATCCTGAAAGTACTCATCTTTTCCCATATATTCAGCAGTTCTTCCTATACTCCCAACTACAGAGATCAATATATCTCCAACTTCTGGATATGGATATATCCTCTTAAATTCTTCATATATTTCACGAGAAATGTACGAATCTGGTTCCAGTCCTAAAGTTCCATTTTTATAAAAAGGGATTTCTCCATTTTCAGATGTTTGTTCTTTGAATATACGCTTGCAAGTCTGAACCGTTCCAAGTTCCCCTAACTTACGAAGTTCCCAATCATCAGTAAATTCCTCAAATCGTATTTCAGGAGTTTTCGAACCTTCTTGTGGAAACATTTTTTTGAGCATTGCTTTTTTCATGATTACTAATTTTTCATATTCACGTTGTTTAGACGTGATTAGGTTATCTAACTCTAATAGCAGTTTTGTGATCTTTTCTTGTTCATCAGCTGTTGCTATTTTTACAAAAAGTCTAGCTAATTTTTTCCCTGATAGCGCATACCTTGTTCCACCCTCTGTACTCTGTACAATTTGATTTTTAAAGTTACTATTGTGGTTCATATAGTAAGTCAAAAAATCTGCAATATTATTTTCCTTCACTGAAAACACAGGATATGCCGGACTCACAATACCAATTTTTATCAGCCTTTGAATATTGAAATAGAATTCATTTGTATCACTCATAGCCCTATATGTAATAAATCCATATGGGACTTTTTTATATCCGCGATTAGAAGCAGTTGTTACTTCTTGATTGAAATAATCCTTTTGCAGATATATTCCACTCATTGTTGATGACAGAACTGGATATTCATCTTCGATAAGAGTTTTGTCATCAAGAAAATTTATTATTGATCCAACCATACAATGTTTCCAGTCTTCAGTAAATCCTTTAAATCTGACAGCAGGTTTTTTCTTTTCTTTATCCATCCTTAAACCTCCAGACTCTTTCTAAACTCTGCCAATCCTTCCATATCAGATACACTTCCGGTAAGATCACCAAGCATCTTATACAAGGTTTTGCTAGTATCAGTTATACCTTCTTCAATATTTGCAAATGTAGTAGCATATTTATTGTTCAGTGTGATGATTTTGGAAATCATCTGATTAATCGTATCTTCTGGCAACTCGAATATTCCACTTACAAGTGGTTCAATCCATTTCAAATCCAAAAGTCGCAATGCAGTATCTTCATCCATATGCTCAATGGTATCTTTTGTTTTTAGATGGAGTTCATCCTTTTTGATTCGAAGTTCACGCTTGATTTGTGTTTCTTCGTCCATTAGCATAAGCACTTGCTTCATCTTTGCCTCAAAAGAATTCTCAGGAAAATCGTATTCCATCTGCAATTGCGCAATACGACTGTTAATAGCAGGTTTGCCATAAGTGCCATCCTTATTTGCATTCATCTCATCCCACGCAACTATATTGGTTGTGGCAATATAATCCAACTTATCGTTCTTTTTTGAAAGTAGTAGATATTTTTGAAGAGCAGCAATTTCCGGACTATCTACATCCTTTAATGCCTCTGCTACAAAAATTTTGACTTCCTTCGCAACAAAAGAGTCCTTTTCTTCAGTCACTGTACTTCCTTCCAGTTCGTCATCTTCCAACGACTCTAAAACTTCAGTATAGATAGAAGTGATTTCATGCAAACGATTTTCAATCGCGATAATCTCATTCAGTTCACCTGTGTGTATTTCTTTCTGCACCAATTCAAAAGGAAGAATACGGCCTTTCCAGCCTTCCTGTACTTCTGGCACTTCATCGTCGTCATCTGATTTCTTTTTAATAACCATATTGGGGTCAACTTGGAAAATCGCTTCAAACCCTTCACCCTGTATCATTTCTAAATCAGCCGCAATAACGTCCCAATTCTCCGATAAGATTTGGTAGGCTTTATATTTATCCAAGAGTTTGACTTTTGAAATGCGATTGAAAATATCTTGACACACTTCATCCTTTTTGCCTTGCGAATTTACATCCAAAATATCTTCGATGAGAGAATCATGTAAGGATTTATAAAAACCATCAAAACTAGCAGCAAAAGACTGTCTGTATTCTTCGATGGATGGAACCTCAAGGGTGACAGCTTGGATGTCCTCGTGTGGAATCATTAAATAACCTTCAGACATCTCTTTGAATAGCGCATCAAAAATACCAGGAAATGTATCCCAATACTCCTTAAGTAATGTGGCTTCGTGTAACGGAATGCCACCAAACATAGTCGACCGAATATCCCAAGTTTCTGGAGCATCAGAAGAATCCACATACCTAGGAATGTTTAGGTTGTATTCATTTTCACGAATTTTATTTTTGGTCACAAGAACTGCATATTTTTCAATAGGCTGTCTGAGTCTTACAGCATCTGCAATCTTTTTAATATCACAGGCACGAAGTTTGTTATTTTTTCCTGCTTTTTCAAATCCTTTTGAAGCGTCAATAATCAACACATCAGAATCCTTACGTGTTTTTCTCAACACCATAACAATCGTAGGAATAGATGTTCCAAAGAATATGTTTCCAGGCAGACCGATGATGGCCTCTATGTGATTTCTTTCGATAAGCGTTTCTCTGATTTTACCTTCTTCACCACCACGGAATAATACACCATGTGGTAAAACAATAGTCATAATACCATCATCTTCTAAATGATATAACTCATGCAACAAAAAGGCATAATCTGCCTTTGCTTTCGGAGCCACGCCATATTCCTTAAAACGTCGATCATACTCTTTATCTTTTGGGTCCCATTTTTGAGAATACGGTGGATTAGAAACTACAGCATCCACCTTGACTAGCTGATAAGTCTGCTCTCTATTTTGGTCATTTTCAAAGAAAGGCCAATCATCCTCTAAGGTATCGCCATTTCGTACATTAATGTTTCCAGGGTTGATGCCACGCATAACCAAATTCATACGAGTAAGATTATATGTGTTTTCCTTCAACTCCTGTGCATAGTAATCGACCTTATTCTCACCAGAGATAAATCGACTAATTGATGTACCTATATTAATGAGTAGAGATCCAGAGCCAGATGTTGGATCATAGATTCTAATGTGCTTTTTGTGCTTTAAATTTTCAGCTATAATTTCAGACATCAGAATTGACACCTCATGCGGAGTGTAGAATTCTCCAGCCTTTTTTCCTGCATTGGCTGCAAACATGCTGATAAGATATTCATAAATAAATCCTAGAATATCATAATCCTGCTTCCCATCCATAGGAATTCGTCTAATTAGCTTTAACAAGCTCTTTACTGACTTAGTCTGCTTTTGAGCTGTATCGCCCAATTTAGAAAGACCAGACTGCAGAGTCTTAAAGATGTTCTCAAAAATCTTCTTATAGGTCTCTTCTATGTTTAAGTCAAATGCATTTAGAGCATCACGAACATTGGCGATATTAAAATCATCGCCCTTCTCAAGCCATGTAGAGAACAGATTATTATATGAGATAAAATATCCAATATTCTGGCGAATGTGCTTTGCCAGTTGAACATCCTCCTCACTGATTTTTTTTATGTCGACATCTTTATATCCTTCGTCTTTCAAAAACTGAATTTCACGTTCTGAAAGGTACTTATAAAACATAAAACCGAGGATGTAATCCTTATATTCATTTGCTTCTATCTTGGAACGCATTTGATTTGCTGATTGCCAAATTGTAGAAGCTAATTGTTGTTTATTCATCGTCATTCTCCTCCCGTTTTTCGTAGGTAAGCCTAATGTCATAACCTAATCCTTCCATCATTTGAATAAAGGTTTTATTTATAACACCATCATCTTTCTTTACGATACGATTCACATACTGTACGGTTTTTCCTATTTTTTCAGCCAAAGCAGCTTGTGTTGTATCAGCTTCAACACATTTTATTTTAATATCTTTTTCGATGTTATTTTTTATCATAGAACTGCCCTCCGTTCAGTAGATATACAAATCCATTTAACATTATGGCACAAATAAGATGATTTTGTCAATATATCTGGTTTATAACCACTGAGTAAGATTTTTTATAGGATTTTTTATAGATTCTTTTAGTTTTTGTATCACTTTAACAATCCTATCTCTACAACCTACCCAATTTCAATCCTGTCAACTCAACCCTGTGGCTTTCTATCCTTGGATATGCTTAGTTCTTGTCTTACAAAGAAAAATCCGAGCGCCGGAATTTATACTCCGACCCTCGGAAAATCCATATTTCAAGCATTTTTGCTTACTTACTTATCAACTCTTGACATCAATACTACCGTCTCCACATGTGGTGTATTGGCAAACATATCCATTAATCTAGTCGCCACCACTTCATAGCCATGGTTAGTCAAGTAGTTCAGATCACTTACCAAAGTCTTTGGGTTGCAGGATACGTAGATGATATCTTTAGCGTTGAATTTCACTACGTATTCTAGGGCTTTTGGGTGTACTCCACTTCTTGGTGGGTCTAGGATTATTAGGTCTGGTTTTTCTTTTACTTCTGTGATGACCTTTGCAACGTCACCTGCTATGAAGGTACAGTTGTTTAGACCGTTTAGCTTTGCATTTTCGTTAGCTGCAGCTACTGCTTCTTCTATAAGTTCTATACCTATTACCTTCTCTGCATTGCCGGCTACTATTTGGCCTATGGTTCCTGTACCGCAGTAAAGGTCAAATACTACCTTATCCTTTGCATCTTCCATGAAATCTTTCACTATGGAATAAAGCTTCTCTGCTCCTTTAGTGTTTGTTTGGAAGAAAGAAAATGGTGATATTTTAAACTTTAGACCTAAAAGCTCATCATTTATGTGGTCTTCTCCAAAAAGTATATCTACCTTTTCTGGAATTACTGCATCTGATAATGAATCATTTGTAGTATGTATTATAGACTTTAGGGTGCCTTTAAGTTCTAGCTTTTTAAGTCCTTCCACATAAGGAGTTAGATCCTCTTCTATTTGAGATGAAGTAACTAGGTTTACTAGTAATTCATTAGTGTTGATTCCTTTTCTTATGATAAAATGTCTTAGATAACCTTCGTGGTTTCTTATCTTGTAGTGAGGAAGATTTCTCTCTCTAAAGTAATTTAGAGTATAGCTAAAAATTGTTCTAAAGTCCTCATCTACAAGCAGACATTTATCTACTGTAATTACTGAGAATGGACTTCCTTTTGCATGCATTCCAAGTTCTAGAGGTCCATCCTTTTTCATATCTCCAAAGGAGTATTCCATCTTGTTTCTGTAACCAAAGTCATTTGGGCTTTTTTCTATGCCTTGAAAATCTCCAAAGGAGACTCCTGCTTTATTGAAAAGCTCTTTTACTTCCTCAACTTTAAGCTCTAACTGCTTTTCATAAGGAAGGTTTTGGCTTACACAACCGCCGCATGGTCCAAAATGTGGACATGGTGCATCTATTTCATAAGGAGCTTTTTCTATAACTTCTACAAGCTTTCCTTCAGCATAATCCTTCTTCTTTTTGCTTATTCTCATCTTCACTCTTTGCCCGGGAAATGCTCCCTTCACATAGATAGTTTTATCTTCTAAAGAGCCTACGCCTATAGCTCCAAATTCCGTTTTGTCTATTAATACTTCAATTTCTTGTCCTTTTTTCATTGGTTTCTCCTTAATTGTTGTTTTCTTCTACTTCCTTAGCTTCTACTACTTCGAAACCTGATATTTTTCTTCCAATAGTATTGCCAAACTTGCTGCATTCCATTATTAATGGGTAAACAATTGAAACTAGTATAAAGAATACTAGATACATAGATACCATATTTGATACATAGTATCCTAATCCAAATCTTATTATTAAATCAAAAATTAAAAGTAGTATATATGCAGATGCTCCTATAATAAGTTCATCCACTATAATAGCTTCTAATCTTGCCATAAATCCCTTTTTATTCTTTTTAGGTTCTTCTTTTATTTCTTCTCCAGACACAAAAGTTTCCTCTACAAGTATCTCTTCACTTTCGTTTTCAATAACTTCTTCTGTTTCCTTAGTCTCTTCTTTTTGGATTTCATCCTTATTCATATCTTTTTCACTCATATTCTATAAAGCCTCCTAATTTATATGATATAACATTAATAAAAATAAATACTTTTATGATAAATTATTTATACATCACTTTTATAACTATACTATATTTTAACTTTGATGTAAACACACCTAATGACCCCTTGATTTTATTAGGTTTTGTTTACAAATACATAATATTTTATGACCATTATAATAGCTAGCTTTATCCCCTACAATATGGTTATAGATGCCATAAAAAAAATTTTTTGTAACAATTTTAGTTTTTTTATTCTTTATAAATATTTTTCCCCTTTTCAATAAAAAAACCCCTTTATAATATATATTATAGAGAGGTTTTAAGTGCAAGCTGCTTTTTATAGCACCTTCTTTAATTTTTCTATTGAATAACTCTTTATATACTTCTCTTTAGTTTCAGCATTCACATGTATGACCTTCACTTCGTCTTTGCCTATCTTCATGATTTTCCCCTTTAGTTTGGTTCCTAAGATATTTACAGGAGCATTAACAACTAATTCCTTAATTTTTGTGCTTCCACAATAAGGACAAATATCCTCTCTAAAAACTCTTCTACAATCAACGCAGTAATAAAGTTTATCCATACCTTTTCCCCCATTCTAAATATAAGATTAGTTTTATTCTTATATTTATATTCTATATGATTCCAACTAATTCCTCTTATTCTTTTCTAAAAATTCCGAATATTTAAGCAGTGTTGTAATATCCTCCTCATTAACTTACCTTAATCAAAAGTTGTCCACGCCTCCATTAACCCCTGTCTTTTTACCTACCCAAAATGGAGAAATTCCCCCCAACTCTTCACTATTCACTCTTAACTTTTAACTATTCACTCTTAAATCTTATCTATCCAAATAAAAAAGGGGGCCATGCCCCCAACTCTTAACTCTTAACTTTTATCTATTCACTCTTCACTAAATCTAGTAAAGCACTCTCTTATCTTCAAGTCTCTTAGTTAATTTGATTGTATCAAAGTGTTCTAAAAGACCTACCACATACTTTCTTGAGGAATTCAGTATTTCTCTTCCATCAGCTGGAGTTATTCCCCCGTTTTTAATGATGTGCTCTCTCACTAAATTCTTTGCATTTTCATAATGCTCTTTTAAGAAAATCAAATCATCTCCGATTCGTACAAGGTCTCCGCTATCTATTAATGAATCAAACACCATCTTAAAGGCTTTTTTGTCTTTTTCTTTTGCTGAAAGATCTTCAAACTTCGGAGGAGCAAAAGCACCTTCTTTAAATGATTTTAAAATTAAATCCTTCATTATTTTCTGTGGCTCGGAATAGACGATCTCGAAATCATAAAGGCTTAAAAGATTGTTTATCTGTTTTATAGATCTTCTATCTTCATATAAATCTAATATCTCATCATAATTTTTCTGTTTTAAATTCTTTGAGAAAATCTTAGTTTTAATCTCCTCTTTAGACATACCACCTTTTAGAGGATTTTCTTTGTGGAACTTTGTAAGCATAGCCTCGATTTCTTCTATCTTTTTCTTAAAGAAATTCTTGTGTATATAGACAGCCTTATCTAAAGAATTAAGCTCAATTATAGCGCCATCTTCCTTTAGATCAGCAAGTTTTTCCTCTATATTTTCTTCATTCTTTCCTAAAGCTTTTACTATATCTGCCGCCGTAGGATAGGAGGAAGATAGATTTTCAACAGTCTTTTCTATGATACTTTCTGCTTTTCCACTTTCTTTTATCTTAAGTTCTTCTATATATGATTCGCTAAATCTCTTTGCCTTTTTAGCTACAGGCTCTATTATACTGCCTCCTGCTATAGTATGCATTGGAGAATAGGACCTTATTACATATCTGTCGTTTCTCTGACATGTAAGAGGTTCTTCCAGTCTAAGCTGTACATAAGCACTTTCTCCAGGCTTTATCTCTTCTTTGTCTAAGATTATAACTCTGCACAATATCTCAGAAGTACCATGATATAGTCTTACTCTTTGACGATTTTCTATTGGTTTTTCTGCACTCTTTATATGATATAATTTGCAATCTATTATCATAGAAGGTTCCATCATATGAGAAAGTGAAACCACATTTCCTCGGTCTATCTGGTCTTTCTTTACGCCAGCTATATTTAAGGCACATCTTTGTCCTGCCTCTGCCATCTCCACGTCAGTATCATGAACCTGTATATTTCTTATCTTTCCTTCTACCATAGATGGATAGATGCATACAGAATCCCCTTCTTTTATTCTTCCACTTATGACTGTTCCTGTTATTACTGTTCCAAAACCGCTTATAGAGAATACTCTATCTATAGGAAGTCTAAAATGACCTTCTGTATCTTTAGATTCTACTTCTTCAGTGGCTCTATCAAGTTCAGCTATAAGCTCATCTATTCCTTTTTTAGTCTTAGATGATACAGGAATTATTTTGCTTCCTTCTAAGAAAGTTCCTTTGAACTTTTCCTTTATATCTTCTGTTATCATCTCAAGCCATTCTTCATCTACTAAATCACACTTTGTAAGAGCAACAATACCTTTCTTCACGTTTAAAAGCTGTAATATCTCTAAATGCTCTTCTGTTTGAGGCATTATTCCTTCATCTGCTGCTATAACAAGTACCACCACATCAACACTGGACACACCAGCAAGCATGTTCTTTATAAACTTTTCATGGCCTGGTACGTCTATTATTCCAGCTCTTCTTCCTGATGGCAGGTCAAAAAAGGTGAATCCTAAATTTATAGATATTCCTCTTTCCTTTTCCTCTCTTGTTGTATCAGTTTCTCTTCCTGTAAGTGCTTTTATAAGTGTAGTCTTACCATGGTCTATATGTCCTGCTGTACCTATTATTATGTGCTTCATATTTATTCCTCTCCCATGTTTTTAAATGCACTAGCTATAACGCTATCATCACCCTTTTGAAGTGTTCTTACATCTATAAGCACTTCTCCATTGTAAACTCTAACTATTATAGGGGTTTCATATCCTCTTAGATAATTTTCTATTTCTTTATCACTGTACTTAGAGCTTGTAACCTTCACTACATAAGTTCCCATGGTTTCTGTAGGCATAGATCCCCCTCCTACCATTGAGCGGTCTTCGCCTACCTTAAAAGTGAAAGCCTTTGATGCATTTTGAAGCTTTCTTCTAAGCCTATCAGCATCTCTTTTAATTTCCTCTGATGGTTTCAGCATCATATTTAAAGTTGGAACCTTCTTTATTGCTTCTTCTTCATCTAGGTAACATCTCAAAGTAGCTTCTAATGCAGCTAGTGTCATTTTGTCTATTCTAAGTGCTCTTGTGATTTGGTTCTTTTTTATCTTTTCTATATATTCTTTTTTACCTACTATTATCCCAGCTTGTGGGCCTCCAAGCATCTTGTCTCCACTAAAGGTAACAACATCTGCCCCCTTTTTTATACTGTGTTGAACTGTTGGCTCATATATAAATCCATACTTGGATAAATCCACCAATACTCCGCTGCCTATATCTTCTATTACAGGAATGGAGTTTTTATGTCCAAGCTCTACTAATTCCTCTAAAGGTACTTCTTCTGTGAATCCAAGAACCTTAAAGTTTGAAGTATGAACCTTTAAAAGTACCCCTGTGTTTTCTGTTATATTATTTTCATAATCATAAAGATGCGTTCTATTTGTAGTTCCCACTTCTACCAACTCAGCTCTTGAAAATTTCATAACCTCTGGTATTCTAAATGAACCACCTATTTCTACAAGCTGTCCTCTAGAAACTATGGCTTCTTTATTTTCACATAGTGTATTTAATACTAGCATTACGGCTGCAGCATTGTTGTTTACTACAAGGGCACCTTCAGCCCCTGTTATCTTCTTTAACAAGTCCTCTATGTGGCTATATCTAGATCCTCTAGCTCCCTTTTCTAAATCATACTCTAAGTTGTTGTAGCTCTTTGATACCATCTCTACAGCCTTTACTGCATCTTCGCATAAAAGTGAACGACCTAAGTTTGTATGTATTACAATTCCTGCTCCATTTATAACTTTAGTAAGGTGAGGTCTCAACTTTCTGTTTAGAAGACTCTTGTATAGACTTACGACTTCCTCAAGCTGAAAATCCTCTATTTCTCCATTTAATATCTGTTTTCTCACAGCATCTATGGATTCCCTTAAGGTATCTAACACTAAATTTCTTCCATACTCTTCTATGTTCTTGTTTACCTCTTCATTTAAAAGAAGCTCATCTATCTTCGGTAATTTTCTAAGTAATCCTTTATTCATATTATCCTCCTAATTACTGAACAACTATATATTTATCTTCTTTCTTTGCAGCTTCTCCTATAATCCATGCTGGAATATTCTTTTCTTCAAACTCTTTCATAAGCTTTGCACTTTCCTCTTTGGAAAGACTCACTAAAAGTCCACCTGAGGTCTGTGGGTCAAATATTATATCTTCCATCCAAGGCTCTATATCTTTAAGGTCATATTTACCTTCAAGATAAGCTCTATTATTGTATGAGCCTTCTGGCACAAGTCCCATCTCAGCATATTCCTTTGCTTCTTCTATATATGGTATGGATGATTTGTTTAGCTTTAAAGTCATATTAGATCCTTCAGCCATTTCATATCCATGTCCCATTATCCCAAAGCCTGTTATGTCCGTACATGCATGAATATCATAATTCACTATGATTTCTCCCGCATATTTGTTTAAAGTAGACATCCATTTTACAGCTTCGTCATATACCTTTTTTGAAGCTATTTCTCCCTTTATAGCTGTATTTACTATTCCAACACCTAGAGGTTTTGTAATTATTAAAACATCACCTTCTTGGCATCCATAATTCTTTAATACCTTCTTTGGATGTACAACTCCTGTAACAGATAGACCAAATTTAGGCTCATCATCTTGTACTGTATGTCCTCCAACAACTACAGCACCAGATTCTATAACTTTATCTGCTCCACCTTTTAAAATTTCTCCAAGGATTTCTATATTTAAACAGTTCGGAAAACATACTATATTAAGTGCAACTATAGGTTTTCCTCCCATAGCATATACATCGCTTAAAGAGTTTGCTGCTGCTATCTGTCCAAAAGTATATGGATCATCAACAACAGGTGTGAAGAAGTCTAATGTTTGAATTGTTGCTATATCGTCACTTAATTTATATACTGCGGCATCATCACTAGTTTCAATGCCTACTATTAAATTGTCATCTTTCATCTTTGGTAATTTGTCAAGTATCTTTGAAAGGGTCTCCGGCCCTATTTTAGCTGCTCATCCAGAGGTTTTTGTAAGTTCTGTTAATCTTTTATTCATCAGTAGCACCCCTTTACTTTTAATCTCATACACAATTATATATTATTTTGTAATCCTTGTGAACGGGTGAAAGGGCAAATTACTACCTGACTTCCAAATAATCCTGAAATTTTTTAAGAGTTGTGTCGCCTATTCTGCCAACTTTTTTAAGATCATCTAAAGATCCAAAAGGGCCGTTCTTTTCCCTATAGTCTATTATTTTCCCCGCAGTAACGTCACCTATACCTGGAACTGACTTTAATTCTTCCTTTGAGGCTCTATTCACATCAATCTTCCCACTAGGAGTTTTAGCACTTTGAGATGAAGCTACATTGTTAGATGGTGTACCTTGTGTTCCAGATGCTTCTCCATTATCCTCTGCCTTTGAAGGTATAGTTATACAATCTCCCTTTTTTAATGTCATTGCTTGATTTACATGAGACAGATCTCCCTTCTCTGTAATTCCTCCAGCTTCTAAAATAAGATCCTTTACTATGGAATCTGTACCCATTATATAAACATCAGGATTCTTTACCTCACCCTTTACCTCAACTACTACTTTATCTTTAGATGCAGATACTGCAGTGCTTTTATTTTCATTTGAAACAGGCACATCAACAAATATATCTTCATCTTTGTAAACCTTAGGCTGAGATTTGAAATATCCTATTATTATACCTATAACGATTAGTGAAGCTATAACAATGCCTCCTATATATTTGTCCTTCTTTTTCATAACTTTTCCCCTTTCTTAAGTCTATCTTAATATTATTGACAAAAGCCAAAAAAATTTATCGCAGTTTTCCTTAATTTTTGGTATACTTTTACTATGGTTTAAAATTAAATTAATTTGGAGTGAATAGAATGAGACAACTTAGTATTTTTATCTTAACGTTATTTATGTTACTTAATATAAACATTCCATGCAGTGCAAAAGCAGCTCCTCCTGAGGTATTAGGTGAAGGTGTAGTGCTTATGGATGCAAAGACTCATGAAATACTTTATGAAAAAAATATGGATAAACCATTGCCACCAGCATCTACTACAAAGATTATGACAGCCTTAATTGTATTAGAAAATGGGAATTTATCAGACAAGGTTACTATAGGAAAAAACCCTCCAAATACAGATGGTACTGCTCTTGGACTTATAGAAGGAGAGACAATGACTGTTGAGGATCTTTTAAACACTCTTCTTATTGGTTCTTGCAATGATGCAGCTGTGGCTCTTGCAGAATATGTAAGCGGTTCAGTTAAAAACTTTACAGTTCTTATGAACAAAAGGGCTAAAGAGCTTGGAGCTACCAATACAAATTTTAAAAATCCAAGTGGATTGTATGAAGATGACCATTACATATCAGCAAAAGATATGAGTCTTATAATGGCTGAAGCAATAAAATATCCTGAATTCCTGAGCATAACTCAAAAGCCCCATTATGTTATAAAAAATACAGATAAGGTTTCTTCAGAAAGATGGGTAAATAATAGAATAAGACCTCTTTTAAAAGACTCTTCTATATACTATGAGCCTATTATAAGTGGTAAGACTGGGTATACAATTCAAGCAAAGCATAGCTTTGTGTCAGCAGCCAAAAAAGACGACATGACATTGATTGTTTCCATACTTCATACTGATAATAAGGACAGATACTTTGATGATTCCAAGAGTCTCTTTGAATATGGTTTTAATAATTTTGAATTAGTTAAGCTTTTCTCTAAAGGTGACAAAATAAAGGACTTTAGCGATGAAAAAAATAGTATACCTCTTTTGGCCAGCGAAGACTTTTACTATGTTACTTCTAAGGATGATAAAGTTATAAAGCCTTCTATAAATATAGATGAGTCAAAACTTTCTACTATGTCTTTTAAGCGTGGTGATGAAATTACCACAGCTAATATAAGTTTAAATGGTGAAAACATCGGAAATTTAGCTGTTATAAGCGGCGGTGATAGAGAAGAGGTAAAAGCTATATCCTCAAAGTTGAAAGATAGTTTAAGTTTTGGTATATATGGACTTCTAGGTATATGTATAGTAATTTCTATAATTTTGATATTATTGAAACACAACTTTAAAAAGCGTAAGCGCTTAAGGCAATTACAGAAAAAATTTAAAAAGAAAAGATAACTTAAATGTATTGATATGTTTTGTAAAATTATTTATAGAGCATATCTTTTTGTTTTAAAAAAATAATCCCATCTTGTGGTTATATCCACATTGATGGGATGTAATTTCTCTTTAATTTTTCTTTAGTTTCTCTATAAGATTTTTCATATCTTCGGGCATATCACACTTAAAACCTATTACCTTTCCATCCTTAGGATGAGGTATCTCAAGTTTGTGAGCATGAAGTGCCTGTCTTCCTATGAAATTTTCATCTTCAGTACCATATAAGGTATCTCCAAATATAGGACATCCTAAATGACTTAAATGAACTCTTATCTGATGAGTTCTTCCAGTCTCTAATTCAAGAAGAAGAAGCTGAGCATTATCATAAGTTTCTATAACCTTATAGTGAGTAATACTCTCTTGCCCTCTTTCATCTACTACTCTTTTTATAGCATCTTCTGTAGGTCTATATATTGGAAGGTCTATAGTACCACTTTCTTCTGACATCTTTCCATGAACTATAGCAAGATAGATTTTCTTGAAAGTATCTTCCTTCATATCTCTTGACAAAGCCATATGAGAAAATTGATTTTTAGCTATTATTATAAGACCCGAAGTATTCATATCAAGTCTGCTTACAAGTCTCACTATAGAATCATCACCTTTTTCACGAAAGTATCCTATGACTCCATTGGCTAAAGTTCCTGTTGGATGACTTTTAGTAGGATGAACTACCATAAAAGGAGGTTTATTCACCACTAATATATTATCATCTTCATATACAACTTCAAGGTCCATATTCTCAGGAAGAATATCTTGAGTTTCCTTCTTATCAAGGATTATCTCTATGGTCTGTCCTTCCTTTAAAACATAATCAAGCTTAACCTTTTGTCTGTCAACTAAAATCCTCTTATCTATAGCTGCTTTTCTTATAAATCTAGTAGACATTTGAAGTTTTTCTTTTAAAAATTCTCTTATTTTCTTTTCATCATATTCCTTAGGTACTGTTTCAACTACTTTATTCACCTGTGTCTCCTTTAATGACTTCCTGTAATAAATAATTCCTTGCCTCAATAGTCTTTAGATGAAGTATTTCTTTCCTGTCTATTACAAACTTTATAGTATTGTCAAAGCCTTGAAGTACTCCTTTATCTAAATTATGAAAAGTTATTTCTCTAAGCTTTTCAACTCCCGGAAAGTCCCTATTTGGCTCTATATAATCGGCTATGTACACTATCTTTTCAAGCAGTGTCATATTAGCTTTTCCTGTTGTATGAAAAGATGCAGCATTTAAAATTTCATTATCTTCTATACCCATTTCATTTTTAGCTATTATAGCAGCAACAAGCCCATGTAAAAGTTGAGGTGATCTTCTCTCTTCATAACATATATCATAACCGTTTTCACCAGTTATTTTTATGAGATCTTCATCACTTCTTCCTTTAGCCAGATCATGAATAAGCGCAGCAAACCTTGCTTTATTTTTATCTGCTCCATAAATTTCTGCTAACTTTTCAGAAGTTTCTACAACACCTAAAACATGCTTATATCTAGATTCTTTCAAATGCTTCTTTAAATAATCTTTTATCATTTCTTCATTCCACATAATTATCACTCCTGAGACTCGTAGAGATTATTTTCTTTTATAAACTTCATAACCGACATTGGAATTATATCTTGTATTTCATCATGATCCTTTATAGCTTTCCTTATATCTGTAGAAGATATCTCTAGTGGTTTTATATCTAAAAATATAATTTTTGTATTAAACTCTTCTTCCACCTTTTTTTTCTGTGCAATAATATCATCTTTAGAAAACCCTGGCCTATTAAATACCACAAGAGTGGCTCTTTTAAATATATCAGCTACGTTTTTCCATTTGTATATATTTATAAGGCAGTCTGCCCCGGATATAAAATAAAGTTGGCTATCTTTATAAATCTCATTGAAATATTTTAAGGTTTCATAGGTAAAGGAAAATCCTTCTTTATTTATCTCATAATCACTTAAATCAAAATTATTATGTCCCTGTATGGCAAGACTCACCATACGATATCTTAAATTTCCATTTAGAAGAGCCGCGTCATTAAGTTTATGACGCGGTCTTCCTGTTGGTACAAATATAACCTCATCTAAAGCTAAAGCTTTTAAGGCTTCTTTACCTATATGAATGTGTCCATTATGGATAGGATTAAAAGTTCCGCCTAATATTCCTATCTTTCTCATTACTCGCTCTTTGGTGCCTTTGGTAATTCTATTTTAGGTTTCTTTTGAGATTTTCTATAAAGAACAACTTTGCTTCCGATAGCCTGAACGCCCTCACAATTAAGCTCTTCACATATAGCATCTGACGCTTCTCTAGCAGTATATCCGCTAGTTTTAAGTACTGTAAGCTTTATAAGTTCCCTAGCTTCTAAGGCATCATCTATCTGCTTTACAAAGCTATCTTCTATTCCGTTTTTTCCAAGCTGGAATATTGGAGTTATCTCTTGTGCAAGCCCTCTTAAATAAGCTCTTTGTTTACTTGTTATCATATATCCTCCTACAAACTACAATAAAAATTCAAATTCAAAATCATTAAGTCTTACATAATCGCCGTCTTCTATTCCCATTGAAACAAGTTCATCAATTATTCCCTTATTTCTGAGAACCTTATGGAAATATCTTAATGAATCAGGATCATTTACATTGACAGCTAGTAAAAGCCTATCAACAAAGGTACCTGTTATCACGTATACTCCATCTTCTACATTGATTTCATAAGTAAATTTCTTTTCTTCTGGCATGAACTTTTCAGTTTCATCTATCTCTAGATCCTTAACTGGAATTTCACTTAGAAGTCTTGCTGCTTCCTTCATAAGGTCTGATACACCTTCATTTGTAGCTGCAGAAATCTTAAATACTTTATCATATCCAAGTTCATTTACTTTTTTCTTGAAGTTTTCATATACTTCTTCATCAAACAACATATCGCTCTTATTTGCCGCAACTATCTGTGGTCTATCCCAAAGTTTTATGCTGTACTTTTTAAGCTCCTCATTTATCTTTAAGAAGTCTTCTATTGGGTCACGTCCCTCAACTCCTGATATATCTACCACGTGGATTAAAACTCTTGTTCTTTCTACGTGTCTTAAGAAATCAAGACCAAGTCCTACACCTTCTGCTGCTCCCTCTATAATTCCTGGTATATCAGCTATTACAAAGTTTTGTATTCCTGGCATACTTACAACACCTAGATTTGGCTTTAAAGTTGTAAAGTGATAGTTTGCTATCTTTGGTCTAGCTTTAGATACCATTGATAATAAAGTAGACTTCCCAACGTTAGGGAATCCTAATAATCCTACGTCAGCTAAAAGCTTTAATTCTAGTACTATGAATCTCTCTTCTCCAGGCATTCCAGGCTCTGCAAATTGAGGTGCCTGTCTTGTAGGAGTTGCATATTTAGCATTTCCTTTTCCGCCTTTTCCACCTCTACAAACAACATAAGTATCACCTTCATGAGAAAGGTCAGCCATTATTTTTCCGCTTTCTTGGTCCTTTACAATGGTTCCCATAGGTACCTTTATTATAAGCTTTTCTCCATCTTTACCGTAACACTTAGAGCCTTCTCCATTACCGCCCTTTTCTGCTACGTACTTTCTCTTATATGTAAAGTCTAATAAGGTTGTCATATTTCTATCCGCAACTAGTATAACGTCTCCGCCTCGTCCGCCGTCTCCGCCGTCTGGACCTCCTAGAGGTACATACTTTTCTCTTCTAAAAGATATAGATCCATGACCACCATCTCCAGATTTCACAAATATTTTCGCTCTATCTATAAACATAATATAATTCACCTTCTTTTCTACATTAGTTTCATTATTTAATATAACCATTTCTCTTATTCTTTAATATAAAATTCATATGGTTCAATATTAATTTTTAGTTTTGTAATTTTAAAAAAGCACCCTCTCACAAGGGTGCTTTTGATTTATTATTCAGCTAAAGCTTCCTCTACGTTTATAGGATAAACGCTAGCCTTCTTCTTGTCTTTTCCAACTCTTTCGTATTTAACTAGTCCATCAACTTTAGCGAAAAGAGTGTCATCCTTACCTATTCCAACATTTGTTCCTGGGTGGATTTTTGTTCCTCTTTGTCTCACTAATATGTGTCCAGCAAGTACAAATTGTCCATCAGAGCACTTTACTCCAAGTCTCTTTGATTCACTGTCTCTACCATTCTTTGAGCTACCTACTCCCTTTTTGTGAGCGAATAACTGAAGGTTCATTATTAGCATATCACTACACCTCCTTCTCAATAAGGTTTATATATTCTTTACGTTTTTTACATCCAAAACTTATATCTAAGCTTTTTATGGTACTCTCTAAGCTCTTTTCAAAGGTTTTTAAAAGCACCTGAGATAACTCAATACTTTTGCCTTCTAATGGGCTTAAACTCAAGTAACCATCTTTTATTGAATATTGAGGCTCTATATGTAAAACCTCTTCCATTCCTATTATAATACTTTGAGAAAGTACAGATACTGTGTTGCAAACTAAATCATAAGCATCGCCTATGGCGCTGTCTAATTCCGCTTGACTCACACCATGACCTGAAATATCAAAAGCAATAATATTATCGCCTTTTTTCTGCAAAACTATCTTTATCATAATTATGCTTCTATTTTCTCAATTACTAGTTTAGTGAATGGTTGTCTATGTCCTTGTTTTCTTCTATAGTCCTTCTTAGGCTTATACTTGAAAACTATAACCTTCTTAGCCTTACCTTGAGAAGCAACCTTTGCTACAACCTTAGCTCCAGCTACAACTGGGTTTCCAACTACGAATTCTCCGTTTTCCTTAGTAACTGCAAGAACTTCTGTTAATTCAACTGTTGAATCAACCTCAGCATTCAATTTTTCAACGAATATTACGTCTCCTTCTTGAACTCTGTATTGCTTTCCACCTGTCTTTAATACTGCGTACATTCTAAAACACCTCCTCAATCCAGTCTCGCCAACTGAGGTACATCCCCTAATGGAATGTTTAAATAAAAAACCCTTCGCGTGCGGTCTACAAAAGCCATTTTAACACATTTAACTAGTGTTGTAAAGTTTTTTTATAAATTATCTAAGGTTACTTTGTAACCTTTTAGATTTTCTATTTGACTATGAAATATAAGCGGTTCTACTTTAAAGTACTCTACTTCCTGCACGAAGTTTAAATATATGTTTTTATCTAAAGCTTCAATATCTTTTAAGAAAGTAAATAAATCTTCTTCTATAGCTTCCTTATAGAGACTATTGATCTCTATATAAATGTCTTTAACTACACTTTCTGCATCCTTTTTTAATATTTCATTATGGATCAAAAGAGTTATATAGGACATTTTAAGCTTCTTTCCATGGCCACCGCATACCTTGCATGGCTCTTCCATATACTCATATATGGTTTTTCCATTTCTCTTTCTAGCTATTTGTACAAGATTAAGCTCCGTAGGTTTATATATGACCGTCTTATTTTTATCTCCTCTAAAACCTTTTTCCAAAAGCTCAATAATTTTTTCTTTGTGATTTTCATGTATCATATCTATAAAGTCTATTATAATTATGCCGCTTAAATTTCGAAGACGTATCTGCCTTGCTATCTCAGAAGCCGCCTCGCTATTTGTTATGAAAGCCGTATTTTCCATATTAGAAGCCTTTGTATTCTTTCCAGAGTTCACATCTATCACATACATAGCTTCTGTATGCTCAATCACTAGTGATCCTCCACATTGAAGATGAACATTTGGATTTCTTAAGGCTAAAATCTCTCTTTCTATTCCATAGTAATCAAATAAATTTCTATGACCATCATAAAGTTGAAGTTTAGCTTTCATATCTTCTTTTCTGTTCATGTACTTTTCTACTGTATTATAATCCTCTTCACTATCAACAAATATAGTTGAAGTATTATCATTGACACAATCTCTAAGTATCTTACTTACTATAGAACTATCACCGTAAAGCTTTTTAGGCTTTATAGAGAATTTAAACTCTTTTTCTATGGCTTCATATTCTTTATATAAATCTAATATCTCCTGCTTTACAAGGTCTAAAGATACATTTTCACCTTGAGTCCTAATCTTTACACCTATAGGAATTAACCCCTGAAGTTCTTTTGCAGTGTTGATTTTGAACTCCTTATTCTTTATCTTTTGAGAAAAACTTATTTCAGCATCTTTATTGCATAAAACAACATATCTCCCTGGTATGTTTATAAAAGGAAAGACCTTTGCTCCTTTAGAGTTCAGCTCTTCCTTTATAATCTCTACCAAGACTTCCTGACCTTTTTTCACGTATCCATTTATCTCTTCTCCTAAGTACATATAAGCATTTTTTTCATAGCCTATATCAACAAAGGCACTTTTTATGGCTGGAACTATATTTTTTACTACTCCTCTGTAAATTTCACCTACAGAAGGCTCATTAGTTTCCTCTTCTATACGACATTCTAGGAGTCTGCCATTTTCTTTTATAGCTACACGCCTTAGCGCCTCATTCTTTTCTATAAAAATTTCTCTCATAGAAGTACCCTTTCTAACGCCTTTAAAGCTTTAAACATATTTGTATAGTGGCACAAAGTTTCCATTTTTATCTGCATACAATTCATTTCTTTCTATATAAGTAAATCTTTCGCCATTAAATCCTTCACAGTTATTTTTTATATAAGTGCTTAGAAGATCTGGTGACAAATGCTCTCTGCTTCCGCAAGCTAAAGTGCAGTTCATAACTAAATAGTCATCTTTAAGCCAATACTTTATCTCTTTTATAAGAGGTCTTATATCTATTTCTCTTTCACCTTTTTTGCTTTTCTTTATAGTAACCCATGATGGTTTTTCTAAAATAGCTGTAAGAGCTTTTTCTGCCGCTTTACCATCTTCCACAGGAAGTTTCATACTATAATTTGCTCTGTCTATAATCGCCATTGAAGGTGGAACTTTTTTCTCTGTAAGCTGAATAACCTTAGTAACCTCAATTATTCTTATTGTCATAGGAGCACTTTCATTTAATTTTTCCTTGATGAATTCCTCGTTTAATTCCTCTACAAGTACTAAGTCCATGTATTCTCCCTTTGAGCTCATTCCAACTGATAGCGGTTGAGCTAAAGATAATGACATATGAGGATTAAATCCCTTTGAATACTCAACAGGAAGGTCTGCCCTTCTTATAATTTTTTGTATAGTTCTCATCAAATCTAGATGTGATATGAATTTTATGCTGTCTTCTTTAGAAAACTTGATCAAGTAACGCACCTTCAAAACACTTCCCTTCTTTAAAGTTTACATTTACTCCGCATCCTGTACATCCTAATCTGCAGTTTTGAGTAAGTGCTGCATTCTTTGCCTTTTCATTTTCTTTAACTAGGTAAGATTTATTTACCCCTATATCTATGAAGTCCCAAGGAAGTATTTCTTCGTAGCTTCTCTCTCTATAAGCATAGAATTCTCCTGAAACATTACACTCATCCATAGCTTCTTTCCAGTAGTCATAGTTAAAGTATTCAGACCATCCGTCAAACTTAGCACCTTTTTCATAAGCTTTGATTATGACATCACAAATCCTTCTATCACCTCTTGCTACCACAGCTTCCATGTAAGAAACTATAGATTCATGATAGTTGTAAGAAACAGCTCTGCTCTTTATAGAAGTCTTTACTGTCTTAATTTTTTCTCCTACATCTTCCATTTTATCTTGTGGTGCCCATTGAAATGGAGTAAATGGCTTTGGTACAAATATAGATGTACTTGCTGTAACCCTAAGGCCTTTGTTCCTAACTGTCTTTGGAACCTTAAAGTATTCCTCAGTAACCTTATCGGAAAGGTGAGCTATACCAGCTACATCCTCCATTGTCTCATAAGGAAGTCCTATCATAAAGTATAGCTTTATTGCAGACCATCCTGATTCAAAAGCTGATTTTGATGCTTCGAGAACTCTCTCTTCTGTTACACCTTTATTTATGATATCTCTCATTCTCTGACTTCCTGCCTCTGGAGCAAAGGTAAGCCCTGTCTTTCTAACCTTTTGTATTTCCTTTATAAGATCTACCGAAAATGCATCTATTCTTATAGATGGAAGTGATACTCCTACCTTTTCCTCTGCATACTTTTCTATTAGGCCGTTTATAAGCTTTTGTATATCAGAATAGTCACATATACTTAAAGAGCTAAGAGATATTTCATCATAACCCGTAGTTTTTAAAAGCTTTGCTGCATCTTCCATTAAAGTATTGCAGCTCTTTTCTCTTATAGGTCTATATATCATTCCTGCCTGACAGAATCTGCATCCGTTTGTACATCCCCTGAAAGTTTCAAGTATTATTCTATCGTGAACTATTTCAGTATATGGAACTAAAAACTTATCTGGAAAACTCACTCTATCAAAATTAGTTATGAATCTCTTTTTGACAGTTTTAGGAACATCATCATATTTAGGTTTAAATTCCTTTATAGTTCCGTCTTCATTGTAAGTAACTTCATATAGTGAAGGAACATATACTCCTCTTATCTTTGATATCTCTCTTAAAAATTCTTTTTTGCTTTTCTTTTGCTCCTTGAACTCTTTGTACACATCAAGTACATCATTCATAACTTCTTCACCTTCGCCCAGTTCAAAGAAGTCTATAACATCATGAAGAGGTTCTGGATTGTAAGCACAAGGTCCTCCAGCCATTACTATAGGCTCATCCTCTCCTCTTTCAGAAGCTCTTATTGTTATTCCGCTCATATTTAACATATTCAATATGTTTGTATAACTCATTTCATATTGAAGACTGAATCCTAAAATATCAAATTCTTTTAAAGAATCTTTAGTCTCCAAAGTATAAAGAGGGATATTATTCTCTCTCATAAGTTTTTCCATATCTGGCCATGGAGCATAAGATCTCTCGCAATAAGTGTCTTCTCTTTCGTTTATAGTATGATAAAGAATTTTACTTCCTAAGTGAGACATTCCAACTTCGTATACATCTGGAAAGCAGAAAGCAAATCTTATATCTACTTTTTCTTTATCTTTATATACAGAGTTTATTTCTCCTCCTATATATCTAGCAGGTTTTTCAACTCTAAATAAAATGTCATCTAAGTTTTTAATCATTAGATTTCCTCCTTGGAAAAATTTTAATCCCATTCATTAAAGAAGGAAGCATAATTTTAATGCTTCCCGAATATATTATATTCTATCATATTATTATAAAAATGAATAGTTAACTTGTAAAGTAATTAAGGTGACACATGATACACCACACACATTACTTGTGATATAAAAGTGCCACCTCTATTTTTCATCCCTTATCTTCAAAAACTCTTCTATAGTGATATTTCCGTAGAGTTTAAGTCCTTCTAAAACATCGTATTCTGTAAGTATATCTACAACTTTCATCTCTTCATCTAGCAGAGTGAATAAATTGTATTTATTCTTGTCCACTAATCCTAAAACTGTTATAAGATCTTTTTTATAATATACAGATATAGTTTTATTTTCTATATAGCTGTCCTTTAGAAATCTTCTTTTCTTCCTTATTATATCTCCCATTATTATATACATTATCCTTTCTCGTTCTTTATAGGATATGGCTATTATAAGAAATGCTATGAGTCCTATGCTTAAATTTACTTTACCTAAAATTAGCAAAAAAATAAAATATCCAAGTAATAAAAATCCTGTTATCAAACTACATTTTACAGTAATTTTATTTGCCCTCTTATACATTATCTTTCTGCTTAATACTGCTCTCAATATTCTAGCTCCATCTAATGGGAAAGCTGGCATCAGATTAAAAATCCCAAACACAAGATTTGTGTCAAAACTCACCTTTATTATATTACTCGGAAAATATTTATAAACATTATATAAAAAAGCAGCCATAATTATATTAGTAAGTGGCCCTGCTAAAGATATTATTATATCTTCTTTAGGCTTAGTTTCATCAAACATTTTTGATTCTATATATGTGCCCATAGGTATAAAGTGCATTTTTATATTATCTATTCCTAAATATCTAGCTACTATAATATGGGCTGTTTCATGAAGTACTATCCAAAAAAAGGCCACCAAAAAACTATATCCAAACCCTGCAAAAATTAATATTATTACATAGGGTATAAATAATTTATTTATTTTTACCATTCATATCTCCCACTATATAGATTGGTCATAGAACTTGATATACTTTTCCGGATCTTTAGGCGCTCCCATATATAACAAACCAAAGTATAAATGTTCTGAGGAAAGATTTCCTTTTCCTCCGCTTGTGCCTATCTCCGCATTTTCTTCAAGTTCATCTCCTCTTTTTACATTCACATCTTTTAAATTTCCGTACTCCGTTTCTAATCCTTCACCATGATCAACTATTATATAGTTTCCTAAAGCTTCACTGTTCCCAACTTCTCTAACCGTGCCTTTCGACGCAATTGTAACCTTCGAATTTTCTGATGATTTTATTACTATTCCATTTTTGTATCCTACCCATCCTAAATCTTGAGCACTTCCATATTTCCCAATTACCTCCCCTTTTATAGGCGCCTTAAAATTTTTGCTGGTTGTCTCTATAACATTATCCCCACCTAAATATTTTGATTTTATATTTTCTATATAGGTTTCTGCACTGTCATAAGCTGCTTTATAATCAAAAGATTTTATTTGAGCTATAGCACCATTGTAGTCAAAGGATGTTTTTACTGTATCCTTAGCATAGTCATATATTTTTTCTGTCTGGGCAGTAGTGAAAGTCTTACAAAATAGTATAACAACAAACAAAGCTGCCGTGCCTGCCAATTGAAATATTAAGATATTTATAAGACGCTGAGGTGTAATTTTTTTACCTTTTATATTTTTAGCATTTTCTCTATAACTAAAGCCTCCTGTATTTTTGCCATTATTGTATCTAACACTTCCTCGTCCTTCCTTTGATACTATCTCATTATAATAACTCTTGTAGGCATCATTGTATTTTCCCATTTACTCTTCCCCCTAACAAATCAATAGATTGCTATGTGTTAATGATAAACTAATGGATTTCACGAAACTTTTCTTTTATCCGTAAAATAAATCACTATAATATATATTGAAGAAAATAGATTTTTATGCAAAAAAATATAAGAAATCTTAGGATTTCTTATATCTAAAAACTTATTATCTAGTTTTTTTAAGTGCTGACATAAATATCTCTGCACTTCCCAAATTAGTGGCTACTGGAATGCAATGAACATCACATAATCTGATTAAAGCCGATACATCAGGTTCATGAGGCTGAGCTGTAAGCGGATCTCTTAAAAAGATTACCAAATCCATTTCTCCTTCAGCTATCTTTGCCCCTATCTGTTGGTCGCCTCCAAGTGGTCCTGATAAAAATCTTTGAACATCAAGCCCAACTATCTCTGATATAAGCTTACCAGTAGTACCGGTTGCAAAGAGCTCATGTTCCTCTAATAGGTTTTTGTATCTTTTTGCCAATTCTATTATGTCATCTTTTTTCTTGTCATGTGCTATAAGAGCAATTCTCATAACATTCTCCCCCTTCACCGCTAAAAATTAATTTTCTTTCGTCTCATACCTATATTCAGTATCAGTCCTATAGATATGAAATTTATCAGAGCGGAACTTCCTCCATAGCTCATAAGAGGAAGGGTTATTCCTGTAATAGGCATAATACCTATAGTCATTCCTATATTCTGTAGTATAGAAAATAGCCATGAAGCAATTATTCCACCACATACTATTCTTCCAAATATGTCCTTAGAAGTCTTTCCTATATTGATGGCCTTATATATAAATATGCCATACAAAACCAATAATAATAATGCCCCTATAAGTCCCCACTGCTCTCCTAAAACAGCAAATATGAAGTCAGTCTGTTTTTCAGGCACAAACTGTGCGGAATAGCTTGTTCCGTGAGAAAGTCCGCTTCCAAGGACTCCACCAGAACCTATAGCTATCATAGATTGAATCAACTGTCTTCCTCCTCCAAGAGGATCTGCTGCTGGATTTAAAAATAGAGTAAGTCTATTCTTCCAATAATTTTTCATAATAGGAGAATTCCACACTAAAGCTACAACTATAGTTAATGACATAAGTCCTCCAATTATAATTTTTATGTTGAGACCAGCTAAAAATACTATACCCAAAACAGTAAAGAAACACACCATGGTCATACCCATGTCTGGCTGCTTGACTATAAGAAGCATTGGGACTAATGCATAAACACACAATATAAGAAAGTTTCGTACATCATTTATTTTACAGTCCATATCATCAAGCTTTTTAGCAAGCATAAGGGTTATAGATATCTTTGCAAGCTCTGCAGGCTGAAAACCTATAGGTCCAAACTTTATCCATCCTGTAGCTCCATTTATGGTTACTCCTTTAAACTCAGTATACACAAGAAGAAGTACAGAAATCCAATAAATAATAGGAACGTAATTCTCTATTATTTTATAATCCACAAGAAGAATAAAGTAAATAGCTATAAGCCCTAAAATCAGCCATATAAACTGCTTTTCTGCGTCTCTAACTCCTGTTGCAGTATATATGTTTAAAATACCATAGAGCATTATCATTATGGAGGCTATAAGTATGCCAAAATCTAACTCTCTGATTAGCTTTGAATCTAGCTTAAAATTATTAAACATAGCAAAATTCCTCCAAATCTTAAGATTTCATATCTTAGTATATCACATAAATCTTAAAATTCTATGATATTTTACAAACTTAATAGGCAATTAATCTTAACTTTATCTAAGGTGTTTAATAGGTATATTTGCAACTAAAGCCGGTGAGGACTCTTGCTCACTATCCATTCTGCTTAGAGATATTTCAACATCATCACTATCAAACTCTACATACTTTGATATTACTAAAAGTATCTCATTTTTCATCTTTTCTAGGACGTCTTTAGGCAAATCTCCCTTATCATTTATAAGTATAAGTTTTAATCTATCTTTTGCTACATCTTTAGACTTTTGTCTCCCAAACATTTTCATAAAATCCACGGTTCTACGCCTCCAATCTATTTCTTAAATAGTTTTTTAAATACTCCCATAAAACCACTTTCCGATGTTTGTTTTAGGTCTAATAATTGAACTTGTTCTCCTAAAATCCTACGGGCTATATTATTGAAGGCCTTTCCAGCTAAAGCTTTATCATCTAAAACAATAGGCTCTCCTTTATTTGTAGATACTGTTATATTTCTATCATCAGGAACTACTCCTATAAGTTTTACAGAAAGTATTTCTACGATATCACTTACATCCAGCATATCGCCTTTTTTAGTCATATCATAATTTAATCTATTTACTATTACCTCATAATCTTCTAAGCCTTTTGCTTCAAGTTTTCCAATAACTCTGTCAGCATCTCTTACTGAAGTGATTTCTGGATTTACTACTAATATAGCTCTATCTGCTCCAACTATAGCATTTTCAAATCCCTGCTCTATACCTGCTGGACAATCAATTATAACATAATCAAATTCCTTTTTTAGTTCTGTAACTAATGATAGCATTTGTGATGTGGATATATCATTTTTATCCCTAGTCTGAGCTGTAGGAAGCATAAATAGGTTAGGCAGTCTCTTATCTTTTATAAGAGCTTGTTTAAGTCTGCATCTATTTTCCATGACATCCATGATAGTATAAACTATTCTATTTTCTAATCCCATCAACACATCTAAATTTCTTAGCCCTGTATCTCCATCTACAACAACAACAGATTTTCCTAACGCTGCTAAAGCTGTTCCTATATTTGCAGTGGTTGTTGTCTTTCCAACTCCACCTTTACCTGATGTTATTACAATTGACTCTCCCATTTTCTTACCTCCAAAATTCAATTTATATGTATTTATTAAGTATATATGGTTCAACTACTATTGCACCATCTTTTATCTTCGCTATTTCCGGGTAGGGTGGCTTTTCTCCTCCCTCAGGTGCTCTTGTTATTATACTGCCTATTTGTATTATTTCTGGCTGCATACAAAAAGCCCCTATTATAGATTTTTCGTTTCCGGTATATCCTGCATGAACGTGTCCTCTGATAGTTCCTAAAACCATTATATTTCCACCAGCGTAAATCTCAGCTCCTGCATTTACATCCCCAACTATAACTACATTTCCTACGTACTTTATACACTGTCCCCCTCTAACTGTCTTTCTTATAAATTTAGTTCTTCCTTCATATATTCCTTGAAAGACTTTGTCCTTTTTATCCTGCTTATTTTCAAAAATACAATCCATGATTTTGAACTCATCAAAAAGAAGATTCTTTAAGTTTGATTGCTCTCTATGAGTAACATTGCTTGTATCCATACTTAATTTTATAGTAAAGCCCTTATAAAAGCCTTTTCCCCTTTGGAGTTTTGCTACCAAGGCTTCTACTATAGAATCAAAATCTTGGAACTTATCTGTATTTATCACAGCAATTAACCCATCTTTATTTCCTTTTATCATTATTCCGTCATCTTTCATAGAAATACCTCCAACAAAATAACCTAATCTATATATTTCAACATTAATTTAGTAAATTCCTTCAAAAATTCTAATTAAATATAAAAATCCAGTAAAGAACTTTTAATCAAGCTCTTTACTGGATCAAAATTTTTATTGTGCTGCTGGCAATTCATAATTAAATCTTGGAGTATATCCTGGATATTCTTTTTGAAGTCTTTCTTTAAAGTAAGACTCATATACAGCTCTAGCAACGTTCGCAGCTTCTCCTCCGTGACCACCATCATAAATAACTACTGTTATAGCTATTTCCGGGTTATCAACTGGTGCAAAACCAGTATATACAGCGTAAGAAGTTCTTCCAACTGCTTCCTGTACTCCACCTTCTCTGAAGGTAGCACTACCTGTTTTACCTGCAGTTCTCATAGGAAACCCTTGGAACGCATATCTTGCTGTACCATCATTAGTTGTAGCTGACATACCATCTTTTACTATCTGTAATGTCTTTTGGCTTATCCCAACGTCCTCAATAAGTCTTGGCTTTATATCTTCAACAACTTCTCCATTAGAGTTTAAAATCTTATCTACAAGATGCGTTTCATATCTCTTTCCACCATTAGCAACAGTAGACATAAAGTTTACCATTTGAAGTGGAGTATATTCATTTATACCCTGTCCTATAGCTGTATTAAGTATATTCGCCGGAGTAATTATTTCTGTACGTTTATCAAAAACTACATATTGTCCTAATGCGAAACTCATAGATTCTATATCCTTTTTGCTATACTTTGATTTTTCTTCATCTGAAAGTAAGTTTATATAGTTGCTTATTAAACCTTGAAGGTCTTGAGTGAAGACTTTGTGTTCTTCTCCCTTTCTCTTGTCATCTATATCACTTAAAAGCTTCTCTCTAACAGCAGACTTTATAGCTTCTTTCCCATTTGCTATATCTTTGCTGTCTCCGTCTTTCTTTCCTATATCCAATGAAGTAAATCTGTAGCCCGCATAATATCCGTCATTAAGAATTCTTACTACATCATACTTTGAAGTTGCAGCAACGGCCCTCTTTATCTTGTCATAACTGAAAGTCTGCCCCATTGGATTTTCTGTAATCTCAATTCCAGTTGTAGAGTCTGTTCCTTCCTTACTTCCAAGTCCAAATTTCCAAGCATACCTAGCTATTATGTCTAATCCGAATTGCTGTTGTAATCTATAACCAACTTCAAAGAAATAATAGTTACAAGAAACAGCTATTGCTTTTCTCATATCTGTAGGTCCATGTGTCTGTCCACTACTATTATATATATCATCTGCACCCTTAAAAGTCTTTATATCATCATATTTATTAAATATACCCACGTCATTTACTATTGTATTCTCATCAACTACACCTTCTTCAAGACCTGCTATTGCAGTTAAAATCTTAAATGTAGATCCTGGTGCAACCAATCCTTGGGTAGCGTAATTAAATGTATACTTAGGATACACGTCAAACGGATCTTTTCTTACACTCCCATCTTTAAAGTTATCATCCACAGGGAAGATATAGTCTAAAGTATTTTCATTTACACCAGCCTCTGAAATAACAGTGTTTTCAGGAAGTCCCATTTTCTTAATATACTCTTTTCCAAACTTCTCTAAGTTAGGGCTAAAATAAGTTTCAACCTGCTCAGTTGTAAGCTTTCCTGAAGTAGCAAATAGGTTAGGATCATAACTTGGCAGTGATACCATGGAGATAATCTCACCAGTGTTAACATTCTCTACCACAACAGCTCCCCTATTGGCATTTTTTACATTCAGCCCATCTCCAAGTCTCCCTCTACTTTGAAGGCTTGACATTACTTCCTTTAAGGATTGCTCTGCAGTATACTGAACATCTTTATCTATTGTAAGCTGTACATTTTGTCCTGGTGATGCAGCTAAACTAAATAGCTCCTCAGTTTTCTTACCTTGACTGTTTACTTTTACTACATTCCCACCTTTTCTACCACGAAGTCTATCTTCAAATGCAGATTCTATTCCGTTTTTGCCTATCATATCCGTAGATACATCATAGCCTCTTTCCTCATACTTATCTTTCTGATCTGTACTTATGGAACCTAAATATCCTATTACAGCTGAAGCTAAATCCTTATATGGATAAACTCTTGTAGGCTGCATAACAACATCTATTCCTGGAAGTACACTTGCTTTCTGCATGAAAATCAAAGATGATTCTTTTTTTATATCACTTGCTATAACAACAGGCTTATATCCTGTAAATCTCTGCATCTTCATAGCATCTCTAACAACTATATACTTTCTAACTTCTTCTAGAGAATACTTTTTAAGAAGCATTTCTTTTACATCTGCTCCAGTAATCTTCTGCTTCTTTATATCATCAGATGTTAATCCAACCATTCTATAAAGTTCATAATCTATTATGAGTTTATCAAATACTTCCTCTGGAGTTATTTCCATCATAGCTTCATTTATGGCTGTCTTTTGATCATCAGTAAGTTCATCCTTTTGATTAGGATAAAGTTTTTTCTTTATAACATCGTCCAAACCTCTGTCAATCTTAAATCTTCTTTCCATAGCTTTTCTTGTATCTGGATCAGAAGAGTTAAATTCAAACCTATATGGATTTATTTTTACAGCAAGGTCATCTACAAGTGTCTCTCCTGTCTCATCAAGAAGTTTGAATGTGTCTCTCAGCGTGTCAAATATAAACTTATTATTTTCTTCTGTTTCATTAAATACTACCATATAGCTCTGTTCAGATTTTGCAAGAACAGCCCCATTTTTGTCTAGTATCATTCCTCTCGGTGCTGTATCAACAATTTGTCTTACAGAACTGCTATTAGCTTCTTCTTTGTAATTCTCATGGTTTATAATTTGAATATAAATAAGCCTAGTGACTATGGCCGAAAATATAAGTACCATAACAACAATCATAAAATTGTATCTATTAAAACTTTTCTTCTTTTTCATCTCATCACCTATGCTTTAAAATTTCCATTGCTTTTTCATAAAAGGTTTTTCACAAAGTCTATATACTCTTTTATACATGAAAAAGCTTAGAACTATGGAATATACACTGCTTATAAGGATTGAACTTATATCCATCTTTATTTTTAAAACATATAAGATGGTAAAAATAGCAAATCCTTTTAATAAGCACAAAACAAATGTACCTATAACTGGTATCAGTCTTTTTTCCTTGAAGATGTTTTCTCCTATTTTGCAAGCTAAAATGCATAAAAGCATGTTTGTAAGAGCATTTAGTCCCATACCATTAAACATATATAAGTCTTGAAGAAGTCCAGAAAACACTCCAATTATAACTGCATCTTTGTAATCATTTATAAATGAATAGCTTAACACAAATACAAATAGTAAACTTCCATAATTTCCACCTATACTAAAAAATGGCACAACAGTATTGTCTAATATTAAAAATAGAATACAGAGAGCTATTAGGGTTAATTTCTTTGCATAGTTCATATTAATACTTTATTTCTCTCTTATCTTTTGGCACTATTACCATAAGTTCTTCTAACTTATTATAGTCCACATATGGTTCTACAATGGCTACTTTCATAAGCTTAACCTTATCCTCAGTAACACCTATAACCTCTCCAATCTTTATATCTTTAGGATATATATTTCCGCTTCCTGAGGTTAGTATTACGTCTCCTTCTTTTACTTCCGAAGTTAGAGGGAGGTTATATACTTTTGCTAAAAGTCTACCATTTGAATCTCTGTATCCAGTAACTATTCCTACAGTTTCCCTAGTGCTCTCTACTAAGGCAGCAACTGCTATATTTTCATTGGTAAGTGACTGTACTATTGCCCAATTCGAAGCCACAGAAGTTACCTGTCCAACTAATCCTTTAGCTGCTACAACAACCATACCTTTTTCTAGTCCATCATTTTTTCCTCTGTCTATTGTATAACCATCTAAAAAGCTGTTTCCAGCATTCCCTATTATGTTACATGTCAAATATTCGTACTCTGACTTTTGATCCTTGAAATTTACTAAATCTCTTAATCTTTCATTTTCATTTTTTAAAGATCTATATTCTATTGCCATACTTTCAAGTTCATTATTTTTCTTTTTAAGTTCTTCATTTTCCTTTTTTACATCTGAAAAATTAACGGCAAACTCACCAAAATTTTTTATAGAATTGCTTATATTATAAAAAACTTTCTGCACCGGATTTAATGCACCGGTAACTCCATCTTCTACGAAACTCCTACTATCCCTCTTAATACTAATTCCAATTAATCCTAAAAATGCAACTGACAGTACCACTACAGTAACTGCCAGTTTGTTTTTAAAGAACTTCATAATTAGCCTCTTTGTTGTTTAATTATACTGTCTATATTTTCCAAAGCTTTTCCTGCACCTAAAGCTACGCAGTCAAGAGGAGATTCTGCAATATGAACAGGCATATGAGTTTCATGGTTTATTAATAGATCAAGGCCTCTTAAAAGTGCGCCTCCACCTGCAAGCATTATTCCTTTATCCATTATATCTGCAGAAAGTTCTGGTGGTGTTTTTTCTAAAGTTATCTTTATAGCTTCTATAATAGAAGATACTGGCTCACTTAAAGCTTCTCTTATTTGTTCTTCCGAAATTTCTATAGTTTTTGGAAGACCAGATATAAGGTCTCTTCCCTTTATATCCATAACTTTTTCTTCTTCATCTTCAACTTTAAATGCAGAACCTAATTCCATCTTTATAGTTTCAGCTGTTCTCTCACCAATCATAAGATTGTATTCTTTTTTGATATAGTTTATTATAGCGTGGTCAAGTTCATCTCCAGCTACTCTTAATGATCTGCTTGTTACTATACCACCCAATGATATTATAGCAACTTCTGTAGTACCGCCTCCGATATCTACTATCATACTTCCAGTAGGCTCATCTACAGGAAGTCCTGCTCCGATTGCTGCTGCCATAGGTTCTTCCATAAGTACTACGTCTCTTGCTCCAGCCTGTTTAGTTGCTTCAAGTATTGCTCTTCTCTCTACTTCTGTAACACCTGATGGGAAACATACTATTATTCTTGGGCTTGAAAAGGCTGATTTTGTTATTACTTTATCTATAAACTTTTTAAGCATTATTTGTGTTACATCAAAGTCAGCTATAACCCCATCTTTCATAGGTCTTATAGCAACTATGTTTCCTGGAGTTCTTCCTATCATTCTCTTAGCTTCTGCTCCAACAGCTAGAGGCTTTTTTGTAGTGTTATTTATAGCTACAACGGATGGTTCTCTAAGAACTATCCCTTTACCCTTTACATATACTAATGTGTTTGCAGTTCCTAAATCTATTCCCATATCTTTAGTAATACCGAAAAATCCCATATTTTTTCTCCTTTCAAAGTTAAAGTAAGTTCTTTTCCTTAAGACTTACATATTTCCTATTTCCAATTATTATGTGATCTAAAAGCTCTATCCCCAAAATATTACCGCATTCCTTTAATCTCGAAGTTATATTTATGTCCTCATTACTTGGTGATGGATCCCCAGATGGATGATTGTGACATATAATAATGGAAGCTGAACTTTCTCTTATAGCTTCCTTAAAAATCTCTCTCGGATGTACTATAGAAGAGTTTAAACTTCCTATAGATACAGTTTTTATAGCGATAACTACATTCTTAGTATTTACCATTATAAGTTTTAAAATCTCTTTTTTTAAAACCATCATCTCTTTCATCATTAAACCAGCTACATCCTTAGGACATGTTATTCTGTAATCATCTCCTGATGAAAAAGTTTCAAACCGTTTTGCAAGTTCTCCTAATGCTATAATCTTTGCAGCCTTTGCATCTTTAATGCCATTTAAGGATGTAAGTTCATCTTTTGAGGCATGAAAAAGCTTATTAAGTCCGCCCATCTCGTCTAAAATTACATTACATAATTCCAACACATTTTCACCTTTGAATCCGCTTCCTAAAATAATGGCTAAAAGTTCTGCATTTGATATACTTGATGGTCCATATCTAAATAGTCTTTCTCTGGGACGTTCATTCTCAGGTAAATCTGTAATCTTTAAATTAGATTTCATTACAATTCTCCTTTTCTATAACCCATCCCAATATTACCTATATAATTCGCTAAAACTACTTTAAAGTTAATGTATCTATTAGTTTCTTAAGCTTATTTAACGGAAGTCCTACAACATTGTAGTAACAGCCATGTATTTCTTCTACAAATACTCCAGCAAGACCTTGAATACCATAAGCTCCTGCCTTATCCAAAGGTTCCTTTGTCTTAACATAGTTTAAAATCTCCTCATCACTAAGCTGAGAAAACTTTATGCTCGTCATTGCGAAATCACTTAGAGTAGTGAGTTCTGGAGTTTTTATTACAGTAATGCCCGAGTAAACCTCATGAGTTCTTCCACTCAGTGCTTTTATCATGTTAATAGCTTCTTCTTCGTCAGAAGGCTTACCTAACACCTTATGGTCTAATGATACAATTGTGTCAGCACCTATAACCAAAGCTTCCTCTGAAATATTTTTTGCAATATCCATAGCTTTGTTATAGGAAAGTTCCTTAACATACCCTCCAAAATCTCCTTGAAAGTTGATACTATTTTCGTCAAAATCACTAATTTTAACATCAAAATTTTGTGTTATCCTACTTAAAAGTTCTCTTCTTCTTGGAGAAGATGAGGCTAAAATTATATTCATCCTGACCACTTCCTAGCTTATTACTCAGAGCTTACTTCTCATACCATTGTAATGGTCCAAGCAATATAAACTCATTATACTTCATCTTATATAGTTTACCATTTAATATTTTCTTAAACAAGTATCTTAGGATGTTTTTAAGAAATTTTAAAGTTTATTAAAATACTCTACACGAAAATAGAAAACCATAGAAAAACTTATCAAAAAGTTCCTTCTATGGTTTCACTTTATTTCTTAAATTTTTTCATTATTCCAAATAATTCAGTATAATATTTTTCAATATCTGACTTTAATATTTCATCTGGAAGTTTTAATGTATAATCCTTAAGTTCCTGCAAAAGCTCCTTATTACTTCCATCTCCTTCTGCTTCCTTAAGGTCCTTTGTCCATTCTTTTATAGTTGTTGCTGATATTGATTTTACACCTTCATCTTCTAATTTATTATATATTTTTCTATTTGCATCGCAAATCTCTCCGATTTCTGCATTATATAAATTATCATTTCCAAAATCAAAACTTACCTTTACAGGCGAAAGCCCTTCCTCTGTAAGTTTTTTTACAACTTCATTACACTTTTCTTCTTCGTAAATTCCAACTACCACTCTAAAACCATCATTTTCTCCATATAAAAATACAGGATATTTTCCATTAAGCTTATTCTTAAGCTGTTCAGCGTTTGCCTTTTCCTTAAAAAATCCACATTGAACTGAATAGAGCTTAACGCCCTTCTGAACATTTTCCTCATTCTTCTTTTCCTCACCTGTATTTTCTTTCTCTTCAGTTACAATATTGCTTCCATTATTATTTCCTTCATCTTTAGGCATTTTGTCTTTGAATAAAAGCCTTGACATCATAGTTCCTATCAAAAAGGCAGCAAAAATAATTATAATCCCCATAAATAATATATTAAGAAATGAGTTGTTTTTCTTTTTATTATTATATCTTGTGTATTTCATTTTCCATCCCTCTCTTTCTAAAATACTGAATCCTAATAGAAATGTATATTAAGATTTCATATAAGTATCTAATTACCTATATATAAAATATTTATTAGAGAAGTTTGATTTTTATACTAAAAAAAGACCGACATTTTTTACGCCGGTCTCAAAATAATTTTAAATTGCTTAAAATAAATCTTTCTAATTAAGATATCTTCTAGCACCTGCATATCTAGTGCTATAATAGCTTTGAGATAAATCACTTATAGTTATTCTTCCTCCACCGCTAGATGCGTGAATAAATTCTCCACCACCTATATACATTCCAACATGAGATATTGGTCCCTCGGTATTAAAGAATATTAAATCTCCTGCTCTCAAATTTTCTCTTGATACACTCTTTCCCATTGAGTACTGAGATCCTGTGTAATGAGGAAGGCTCACTCCAAATTTAGCATATACATAAGCAGTAAAACCTGAGCAATCAAAAACTCTAGGACCTGAACCACCCCATACATAAGGACGTCCCAAAAAATTTTTCGAATAAGCTACAACTGAAGCTCCTGTGCCACTTCCACCTCGCGAAAGAACCTTAGATCCCACTATAGTATTATAAGAACTTTCTCTATCCTCTGCTTTAGGAACTTTTATCACCTTGTCGGTAGATAAATTTGTTGCCCTTATAACTACTCCCTTTTCATCTTTTGCCGTGGTGTCTGCCTTTGCTCCCTGATATCCTAGTACTATAAAAAGGCACAAAGGTACTATAAATTTTACAAGTCGTTTCATAATAGTTTCCCCCCATTATTCCTAAGTATATAAACAATTTTTTTCAATAGCTTTTAAGCTTAAAATTCTTCTTTTAAAAAATTTAATATGAAGCATAACATCTCCCCATATAAATATTCTATAAAAAATTCTATATCCCTTCACTGCATAAAAAAACTTTAATGCGTGTCCATATGTATTGCTTTCTTAAATAATATCCCTGAGATAGATGTAGATATTACAAGTATTATTATAGGTACAATAAAACTTGGTGACAATGGATTTAATACACTTTCTCCCATTATTGAATAACATAAAGTTTCCGGAACAACACCTATAAGAGATGCCGCTATAAAGCTTGTATACTTTATGTCCGTAAGACCGCAGGCATAGCTTAATGGGTCATAAGGAAGTATTGGTGGAAGTCTTAATAGAAGCAAAATCAGGAATCCTCTTTCCTTTAAATTAAACTTATGCTTTATAGCTCTGCTCTTTAAAATTTTGTCTACAACATCTTTCCCCAAAATTCTAGATAAGAAAAATGCTATTGTTCCCGATATAAAAAAACCAAGCATATTTATCAAAAAACCTTTTACGGGTCCAAATAGTATTCCTGCTGCTACTGACATAACAGCTGATGGAAATACAAGCAAAAATGGCTTCAACGAAAATGCAACCAAAAATATACAGCTAGAGCTTTTATTTTTGCTCCTTAAAAACTCAATAAGTTCAGGCAAATTCTTCAGTCTATGTAGCATATGTCTATTTGAAAAAATAAATGAAGCTACTGCTATTATTAATATTAGAGTCAAAATCTTTAATATTGTTTTTAATTTGTAATTGTTCACTGATGATTTCTCCTAATCTATTCTATAAAATATACTATTCATAATTCATTTTTTTATAACACACCAATATATTATATCTTGTAAATAAATATATAACAATTATATTTTCCTTAAATCCTAAGCACTTTTTGCTTTCTATATAAAAATAACAAAAAAAAATAAAACACCTAAGTTCCACTCACTTAAGATTTAACGGAATGGTACCAAGGCGTTTACTCTTCATTAAATTATTTTTTATATCCTATGTTTTTAGTTTGCACTGTAGAAGCATCTCTTTGGAGACGCTATCTTTTCTTCTGCTTTTAAAGCTTTTATAGCCTTATCTACTTCTTTCTTGTCAACTCCTGCATTTTCAGCTATTTCTCCAGCTTTCATTGGTTCTCCTGAATTCTTTAAAACTTCTAATACTTTTTCTTTTATATCCATTTTTATAATCCTCCGAAATATTTATTGACTATATTATACCATGTCAATAAAGAAAATTCTATAATAATCATTATTATTTAAAAATTTTTATAGGAGTTTTCAAAAAAATAAATAAGGGAGATTGCTCTCCCTTAACTTTTAAAGTTAGCTCCAAAATACCGTTGCCCTGATTTTGACACCTATCCATTAGATAGGTGGGTGTCCGCATTAATGTTTCAATCTCTCCATGCCTCATTAGGACTTACAGGTCTACAAATCAGCATCAAAATATAAGACTCCCTTTTAAGTACTGTAGGTTCAAAATAAGAGCTTGTCGTGTATTTCAGAAATCTTGCTTCATTTCTTAATTTGATTATAGCACATTAAATGCAAAATGCAATAATAAAAATCATACCTATTCTTCCTTGCAACATTATATATTCCATATTTTGTAACACTATTCTCTTCTTTAGAATATACTAAATTAAATCACTATATAAATAGAGAGGATTTATGACTAGACGCAATGGATACCTCATTAAGTGGGATAAAGATATAGAAAAGCTTCTTCAGTCAAGTGAAGTTTTAGGTATAGGCAATAACGGGATAGTTTACATGCTCCCCGATAATAAAGTACTTAAAGTATTTAGCGAAAGCAAAGTATGCCATGACGAATATTATATACTGAATAAAGCTAGTAAAAAATCAAAGCATTTTCCTAAAGTTTATCAATACAGCGATAATTATATAGTTAGAGAATTTGTCGGCGGACATAGATTAGATAAATATCTAAAAAATCACCCTTTAAATAAAGAGCTTGCCTTAAACCTAATTTTACTTATAAAAGAGTTTAAAACTCTTGGTTTTAAAAAACTTGATATACGATGCAAAGATTTATATGTACAGGATGATATGACTTTAATGGTTATAGATCCAAAACAAAATTATAAAAAGAAAGTACCATATCCGCGCCATCTTATGAAAGGACTTCACAAAAAAGGATATCTAGAGTTTTTTTTATCCTGCGTAAAAGAATATGACCAAAATCTTTACTTTTTATGGAGCAGCCGAATGCATTTATATTTAAATAATAATATAAAATAAAATGCTATAAAAATGAGTATTCAGCGAAAGTTTTTTAGATTCGGCTGCATACTCTTTTTTATTGTTCTAATCATTAATATATTGATACCAAAATTTAATATTTTAATATCAGATATATAATATAATTTTCATATAGTTTAATAAAATTTTAATTATTTTTCATATTCTATGGAGGTTACTATGGGTAAAAGAACAGATAATAACAATACAAGACAACTTCGACGCAAAAAATTACGAAGAAGAAAAATTGCAGTTCTAATACTGGCTTTATGTTTTATTTTAGGATGCACACTTGCTGCCTTAAAACTCTCTTCAAATCACTCTAAAAACGAAGAAATTTCTGATGAGTCTAAAGTGGCAGTAGATGAAAATAAAGAATCTCAAGAGCCCGTAAAAGAGGAACCTGAAATGAAGGAAGTTCGAGAAGAAATCCTTCTAACCTTTGCAGGAGATTGTACTTTAGGTACTGATACTAAATTTGGATATGCCGGAAGTCTTCCTGCCATGTTCGAAAACCAAAATAAAAACTACTCTTACTTCTTCAAAAATGTATACGATATTTTTTCTAACGACGATTATACCTTGGTGAATCTTGAAACACCTCTAACAGATGCCACTGTAAAAGCGGATAAAGGTTCAGGTACAGTTTATCATTTTAAGGGGCCTAAAGATTATATAAATATACTTACGTCTTCAAGTATAGATGGAGTTAGTATTGCAAATAATCATATGAACGACTATGGTAAGCAAGGTCTCACAGACACTGTAGAAACACTTTCTTCTAATAAAGTTGATTTTTGCGGTAAAAATTATAAAATTGAGAAAGAAATCAAGGGAACAAAATTTCTATTTTTAGGATATGAAGGTTGGTCCTTTAATAATGAATTAAAAAATCAAATTTCAAATGATATAAAAGAAGGAAAGAACAATGGATCTATTGTTATCCCTTATTTCCACTGGGGAATAGAAAAGCAATATCAGCCTTATGACGTCCAAATCAATTTAGCTCATTTTTCAATTGATGAAGGCGCAGATATGGTTATCGGATCTCATCCTCACGTAATACAATCCTTAGAAAACTATAACAATAAACTTATAGTATATTCTTTAGGTAATTTTAGTTTTGGAGGAAACTTTAATCCATCCGACAAACGTACATTTATACTTCAAACAAACATAAAAACTTTAAACGGAGCTTTAGATGCAATTAATTACAAAGTTATTCCAGCATCTATATCTTCTGTTGACTATAAAAATGACTATGCCCCTACTCCAATGACTGGAGATAATAAGGTTCAGCTTCTAAATAAATTGAACTCTTTGTCACCTTCCTTAAATGGAAAAATATCTGACGAATTTTTTTCTATACAATAATGTACACTATACTATGAAAGGTAGGTGAAGTTTCATAGTATATGGCTATATCTATTTATTTAGACAAAACTGTAAAAGATAATTTATCTATAGAAGAATTTATGGAAGACAGCACTGCCTTAGTATACATATCTGATAAAATGGAAGATATATTTTCTAACAGACCTGCTTATCAAAATGTAGATAAGGATATAGACATAATAGATAAGGACACCATAATAATGAATATTCCTTATATTACAGGACCTCATAAGTATAAAATACAAGGAATCTTAGAAAAGGATAAATTGCTTCTTTACATAAAGGATAAAGACTTTACTTCCTTTCTCATAGAAAAATTATCTTTAGAAAAAAATATTAGCAGTAAATACGCTCTCTTAAGTGTATTTGAATACTTATGCATGATTTACGATAAAAGACTCATCAAAATGGATGAAATGGTAGACGATTTATTTGAAGAGGCTGTAACAAAAAATCAAATTCAAATGGAAAGAATATTAAAAGATAAAAAGACTTCTTCAATAATAAAACGGTTTGTTAATTATTACAAAGCCATGATTACTTATTTAGAGGAAACATTTAAAGATGAAAGTTTATATAACAAACTTTTCTTTTCCTTTAATTACACACTCCAAATGGTAGATGACGTTGAATCCTCTATATACTCATGCATAGAAATATTCAACTCCATCTATTCTAATAAGATGAATAAGACGATGGAGCTTTTTACCATTATAACTATAATAACTCTTCCTGTCACAATAATAACAGGAGCTTTTGGCATGAACTTTGATGCTATGCCTCTAATAGATAGTGAAAATGGTTTTTACATTCTTTCATTTATAATATTCTTAATAATAGTTATTGAACTCATAATTTGTAAATGGAAAAAGTTTATGTAATACTAAGCAAAAAACTCTTAAAGTGTCAAACTTTAAGAGTTTTTTATTCAAGAATCTTGTAAGATCATTGTTTAATTTTAATTCGTATATAAGCTAAATGTGATTCCTTGATATACTGCTATAATATATCTTTTGATGACCCTTTTTCTATTGTTATACCGTCTCTTAGTATTATTACTTTATCTGCAAGAACTTTAGCATCATTTTTATCATGAGTTACAAAAATAGATGTTATTCCTGCCTTCTTTAATATATCTTTAATTTCATCTCTTATCTTTTCTTGAAGATTTGCATCTAAATTTGAAAACGGCTCATCTAATAGTAGTACTGAGGGCTTTGGCGCTATTGCCCTAGCTATAGCAACTCTTTGCTGTTGACCTCCACTTAATTCATATGGATATTTGTCTTTATGCTCAACTAAATTTACAAGTCTTAACATATCCATAGCTATTTTCTCTTTTTCCTCTTTACTTTTCTTCTTTAACCCATACTGTATATTTTTCTTAACAGTCATATGAGGAAATAAAGCATAATCTTGAAATACCATTCCTATTCCTCTATTTTCAGGTTCAGTAAATTGATTCTTTGAAAATATAGTTTTATCTTCAATTTTTATATTTCCCGTATAAGCTTCTTCAAGTCCTGCAATTATTCTAAGCATAGTACTTTTACCACTGCCGCTCTCCCCTAGAATTGCAAGTATTTCTCCTTTTTCTAATTCTATATTAAAATCCTTAATTGTGTCCTCTTTACTATTTGGATATTTAAAGTATATATTTTTTCCTTCAATAAACATTAACTTTCCTCCTTATCAGCAACTTTATATAATATAAATATTGCTACAAAGCTAACTAAAACAATTACTAATGATGGTATTGCTGATTCTGGTATCATTTCATCATTAGCATATTCAAAAACCTTAGTTGATAATGTATAAAAGTTAAACGGTCTTAAATTCAATACTAATGGCAGCTCTTTTATTATATCTACAAAAGTAAGGGCAAATGCTCCAAGTATAGCTGGCTTTAACATATGTATATCAATTTTAAAGAACGTCTTGGTAACTCCATACCCTAATGTTCTTGATGCTTCAGTAAACTTATTACCTACCTTTTCAAATCCACCTTCAACATTTTGGAATCCAATAGCTAAAAACCTAACTATATATGCAAATACCAACATTATTATGCTTGTACTAAGAGCTAATCCTTTAATCTTTTTATCTATATCAACAAAGAAAAGTATCATAGTTATAGCTATAACAGCTCCTGGTATTGAATATCCTATTAAGGTTACCTTTGAATATATTTTTGATAATATATTTGAATTCATTCTACAATAGTTTGCTATTATAAGAGCCATTACTACAATTAATAAACTACATCCACCAGCAAGTAATACTGAGTTCATTATCATAGTTAAAAAGTCACAATAATAAATATTTTTGTAACTCATAATACCCCATGAAATCATTTGAATGACTGGAATTAAAAATCCTAAAGCAAATATTGTTAAAGCATAAGCTGAAGCTAACACTCCATAAATTCCCTTAAGTCTCTTTCTTTTAATTGGTCTAACTTTTGTATTAGTAAAACTAAATTTCTTCCTGCCTCTTAAAACTTTTTCTCCTGATAATAAAGCAAATACCGCAACCATAAGTATTCCTGCTAATCTTATAGCAGAATCTACATCACCTAATGAAATCCAACTCTTAAATATAGCTGTACTAAATGTTTGAACACCAAAATATGATACCACTCCATAATCACTTAGAACCTCTAAAGCAACTAATGTACCTCCAGATACTATAACGCCTCTACATATTGGCATTATCACTCTAAAAAATACTCCTAAAGAATTGCTACCTAAAAGCCTAGCACTTTCAATCAATCCAGATGATTGTTTTTCTAAAAATGTTCTAGTTATCATATATACATATGGAAACAAAAATATTATAAATATAAATATTGTTCCTTCTATAGACATAATATCAAAGTACTTTTGATCCACCTGCATGTTCAATACATTTCTAAAAAATCTTTGAACAACCCCCGTATAACTTACCATTCCGGCATAAGTATATGCCCCTATGTATGGTGGTATAGCTAATGGTAATATTAGTGCCCATCTTAAAAACTTCCTAAGAGGAAAATCATAAGCTGATATTAACCAAGCTAATGTTACCCCTATTATTACTGCAAATATTATTGTAAATATCACTATAATAGCTGATGTTATAACATAGTCTTTCAATAAATATTCTTTAATATGGAACCATGTTGCATTTGGTTTTTGAAACAAATGAATAATTATATCTAAATTAGGAAGTACAACCATCAAAGCGATGATTGTACTTAAAATAGCCCATCCATTAAATTTTAGCTTTCTCATTATTTCCACCCTATTTGGTCAAATATTAATACAGCTTTTTGTTTATATGCTCCTAACTTTTCAAAATCTATATTTTTACCATCAAAATCTCCCCATGACTTCAATAATTCTGGTAATTTAGCATTTTGATTCAATGGGAATTCGCCATTTTCTGATGCATAAGCACTTTGTGCTTCTTCTTGTGTTAAGAATTCAATTAATTTAACTGCATTTTTTTCATTTTTAGAACTATTTGTAACAGCTGCAAAACTCAAATTAACATGTGTATCTTTTGGGAATATTAATCCTATATTTTCAGCCGCCTTTACCTCCTCTTGGTCTGATGAAGTTACCATCTTAGCTAAATAATATGAGTTAATTATAGCAACATCACCAACTCCAGCTGAAATAGCCTTAACTTGATCTCTATCATTTCCTTCTGGAGTTCTTGCAAGATTCTTAACAATTCCTTCTGCCCATTTTTTAGCTGCATCTTCTCCTTCTTCTTGAATAAATGCAGATAACATTGCTACATTATATGAAGAATTTGAACTTCTACTCAAAACTTTTCCTTTATATTTGTCATCTAATAAATCATCATAACTATCTATCTCTTCTGCTTTAACTCTAGTCTTATCATAAGCTATAACTCTAGCTCTTGAAGTTAATCCAACCCAGTCTTCTCCTCTATAATCTTTTGGAATATTTGAGTCAATAACATCTGAAGAGTATTTCTTAATTAAATTTTTTTCCTTTAATGTATATATATTTTCAGCTCCTACAGTTAAAAATACATCTGCTGATGAATTTTCTCCTTCTCTTGTCATTCTCTCTATTAATTCATCCGCCTTACCTTCAACTAAATTAACTTTTATTCCAGTCTCCTCTTCGAACTTTTGGAATAATTTCTTATCAACATCATAATGTCTTGCTGAATAGACATTTACTACATTTTCACCTTTAGCACTATTATCTACATTCCCCTCAGCATTCCTCTTTGGGCTACATCCTACTAATAATCCCATAGTCATTACTGCTGCAACTATTCCTGTAACTAATTTTTTATTTCTATTAATCATATTTATTTTCTCCTATCTTATTAATTCTATATGTAAACTATGAATTTTGGTTTTCTTAATGATAATGATAACCTTTATCATCTAATTTGTCAATAATATTGATAATATTTTTCTATTAATAATAGTTGTCATCAATATTTTACACAAACACTACTTGAACCTTTATCTACTTTATAGAAATTCTAAACTATATTAGTCTCCAATAAATATGATTCGCACTACAATGCAATTGTGAACTACACAACTATATTTGCAAATTGTAATATAAAAAAAAGATATAGGATTTAATAATTTATACTTACCATCCTATATCTATATTTGATTTAAACCTCTGTTTTAATATTTATATCGTTAGTTATTAGAGACTTTGTCACTTTCATTATTTATCTTTTTAAGATTTGCGTATCCAACGAAGCTTAATACTATACTTGGAATCACAAACATAATGTAAATTAAAAACATAACTCCACTAACACTATATAAAATTCCACCTGTTAGTGCAAATCCTCTCTTATTTGTGAAATATCCGACCCAGTTAAATATAGTAGCTAAAACTACTAAGACCATATGAGGTGTTACTAATGCTGTAGCCATTGCTGCTCCTACTTGTTCTGCTCCTTCACTGCCACCTATAGCACCAGTAAAATAACAAATTAGATAAATTGAATATAAGGCCCCTAAAATAGCACTTATAAGTAGCGCCTTTGAATGTTTACTTTTCATTATCTTTCCCCCTTAATAGAAATTATAATAAGATATTAACATATAATTTATAATTTTTCAATATTTTGTAAAATTTATTAACATTTGTTACAATCAAAAAGACAACAGAATTTCTTCTGCTGTCTTTTTGAAAGTCAAAAATTTTTTAGAAATTATTTTTGACGAAATTTTTGACGAAAGCATTTTGTTATCAAAAATTTAATACAAAACTATTTGCTCATTATATATAAGTATAAAAGTTTTATAGTATTTTCAAATGCTGTATAGTGAGATCTTTCCATGCCGTGAGAAGCGTGAACACCAGGTCCTATAAGGGCTCCTCTTATGTCATTACCGCCTCTTAGTGCAGCCCCTACATCTGAACCATAGTATGGATAAATATCTACAGCATACTTAAGCTCTGCTTCTTTTGCTAGGTTTACAAGTTTGGTTGTCATATTATAATCATAAGGTCCGCTGGAGTCCTTTGCACAAATTGACACATCATATTCTGTACATGTAAGGTCATCGCCTATACATCCCATATCAACTGCTATCATTTCAGTAACATCCTTTGGTATATATGATGCTCCATGACCTACTTCTTCATATACAGATATAAACACCTTTACTGTATATTCTGGAACTATATTTTCTCTCTTTAAAAGTTCTAATAATCCCATAAGACAAGAAACACTTCCCTTGTCATCAATGAATCTTGATTTTATAAATCCACTTTCTGTTATAGTTGTCTTAGGATCGATAAAGATGAAATCTCCTGGATATATACCAAGATTATTTACATCTTCTTTAGAATGAACAACTTCATCTATTCTTATTTCCATGTTTTCAGCATCACGAGTTTTACTAGCACTATCCTTAAAAACATGAGCTGCTGGACTTGTGCTTAAAAACGTTCCCGAATATAATTTTCCCTCTCTTGTTCTTATACTGCAGTACTCTGCATCTAAAGTTGGAACTATAGGTCCTCCAAGTAGTGTAAACTTTAATGTTCCATCAGCTGTCACAGATCTAACCATAGCGCCTAAAGTATCTACATGGGCTGAAAGAGCTATAACCTTATCATTGCTCTTTCCTGGAACCGTTATAATTCCACATCCTTTATTATTAGTTTCAAAAGCATAACCGAATCCTTCTGCTTTTTCCTTAATAATATCCATTATTTCAAAGCAAAAACCTGTAGGACTATTGAATTTAAGTATTTCTTCTGCAGTTTTTAAAACATATTCTTTATTAATAGATATATTCATTTTTTACCCCCCAGTGTTATTAATATACTTTATATTATAACACTTATTTTTTTTTTAAAACATAGGCTGTAAAAATGACAATTAATATGTGTCTATTTTGTAAAATCCCACAAATGCATTTGCAATATTTTGAAACATGTGCTATATTGGTTAATAACAACTTAATCATCTCTTTTTAAGTTGTCACTTGGTAAAGATAGGAGTTGATACTTTGATAGAATTTAAGAATGTATCTAAAACTATTGGATCTAATGTTATATTGAAAAATATTAATTTAACTATAGAAAGAGGTACTTTAATGGTACTTATAGGCCCTAGTGGCTGCGGCAAAACTACTACACTTAAAATGATAAATAAACTTATATCATCTAGTTCTGGAACTATCCTCATTGATGGAAAAGACATCTCAAAGGAGGATACTATAAGTCTCAGACGTCGTATAGGATATGTAATCCAAAGTACAGGTCTTTTTCCACATCTTACTATTAAGGAAAATATAGAGCTTATTCCTAAATTAAAAAAAGAGGACAAGAACTATATATCTAAAAAAACTCATGATCTCTTAAATTTAGTTGGTTTAGATCCTGAAAAATATATGGATAAATATCCAAGAGAATTAAGTGGAGGTCAGCAGCAACGTGTAGGTGTTGCTAGAGCTTTTGCAACAGATGCCGAAATAATACTGATGGACGAACCATTCAGTGCATTAGATCCAATTACAAGAAATTCACTACAAGAGGAACTTTTTTCTCTTCAGCAAGAACTAAAGAAAACTATTATCTTCGTAACTCATGATATGGACGAAGCAATAAAACTTGGAGACAAAATATGCATAATGCATAATGGAGTTATAGCTCAAGTAGACAAACCTGAAAATATTCTTAGAAAACCTGCAAATGAATTTGTTAAAAATTTCATTGGTGACAATAGAGTTTGGGATAAACCCGAATTTATAAAAGCTATGGATATTATGATAAAAGATCCTATATCTATAAGATCTCAAAGAACCATATTCCAAGGAATAAATATAATGCGTTCCACTAAGGTTGATAGCCTTCTTATTGTAGATAAAGAGAATATACTTATAGGAATGGTAACTTTAAAAGATATAACTAAACAGACTGATCGTAACCTGATGCTTCAAGATATAATGGAACATACTGTATTGTCAGTTAAAGCTGATGATAACTTATTGGACATCCTTACAATAATGAAGGAGAACTCCATAGGATATGTCCCAGTTACAGATAATGCTGGGAAATTGGTAGGACTCGTTACACGAAGTTCACTTATATCAGTATTAAGTGAACAATTTTTAGAAACGGGGGTGACCTTCCTTGAGTAGTTTTTTAGAATTTATAGTATCTAAAAAAGAACAGATATTAAGTCTTTTATTTCAACATGCAACGTTGACATTTTGGGCTATAATAGCTGCAATACTTATAGGTGTCCCTCTTGGAATACTTATAACAAAAGTGAAATCTATAAGAAAACCTATAATAGGTTTTATAAATATAATTCAGGCTGTACCTTCAATGGCTCTTTTAGGACTTTTAATACCTTTCTTAGGTATAGGAAGTAAGCCTGCCATAATTATGGTTGTTATCTATTCCCTATTGCCTATAGTAAAAAACACATATACAGGATTAACAAATATAGATCCTACATTAATTGAATCTGCTAGAGGCATAGGACTTACTAGAAATCAAATTTTAAGGCTAATTCAGATTCCTCTTGCTCTTCCTATAATCATGGCTGGTGTAAGGATATCAGCTGTTACTGCAGTAGGTCTTATGACACTTGCAGCATTTATAGGTGCTGGAGGGTTAGGATACCTTGTATTTTCCGGAATACAAACTGTAAATAATAATATGATACTAGCAGGTGCTATTCCTTCATGTATATTAGCACTTTTGGTTGACTACATTTTTGGAAAAATAGAAGTATTAGTTTCTCCTAAAGGAATAGCTTCTCCTGACGGAAAGAAAAAGAAAGTTTCCATAGGTTTTAAAGTTGTACTTGTAATCCTAGCTTCAACAATGATAATTACAAGTGCTTCAAAATTATTTGCACCAAAAAAAGATACTATAGTAGTTGGTTCAAAAAGTTTTACGGAACAGCTTATATTAGGCAATATGGTTGCCGATCTTTTAGAAGCCAATACTGACCTTAATGTAGATAGAAAGCTTAATTTGAACGGAAGTTCTGTAATGCTTTCAGCCATAAATTCTAAAGAAGTTGATGTTTACGTTGATTATATAGGTACTCTTTTAATAAGTGTATTGGACGAACCTATGATAAATGATGCTGATAAAGCATATAGCCACGTTAAAACTTCAATAGAAAATAAATTTGGACTCACAATGCTTGATCCTCTAGGATTCAACAACACCTATACTTTAGCAATGAATCCTGAAGTAGCTAGTAAATATAATATAAAATCAATCTCTGACCTCACAAAGTTCAGTAAAAACTTTACTATAAGCCCTACCATGGAATTTGAAAATAGAGATGATGGTCTTAAAGGCATGAAAGAAGTTTATGGTCTTGAATTTGGAAATATAAAAGCTATGGATGGAAGTTTAAGATATACTGCCATAGACAATAATGAATGTCAGGTCATAGATGCATTTTCTACTGATGGACTTCTAAAAGCATTTGGTTTGACCGTATTAAAAGATGATAAGAATTTCTTTCCTCCTTATCACGCAGCTCCAGTTATAAGAATGGATACTTTAGAAAAATATCCTGAAGTCAAAGATGTAATAAATATGTTAAGCGGAAAATTAGATGAAACTACTATGATGGAGCTAAATTATAAGGTGGATAAATTAAATGAAAGTCCAGAAAAAGTAGCAAATGATTATTTAAAGGAACAAGGTTTAATAAAATAGATTTCGAGAATATTATTTTACACTCCCCTTTTCAAACTTAATAAAAGGAAGAGCTAGTCATTATAATTATGATTTGCTCTTCCTTTTATATTTTAATTAAACACTAAATTTTTGTTTTCACTATTCTTAAAACCCTCTGGATTTTTGATAGGGTTGTTCAAACTTGGTGCTTGAGGAATAACAACAAGATCTGAACATTCCTCTTCATTTAGTTCCCAAACATTCTTATTAAAGTACTTTTTACTTGCCTCCTGAACTCCATAAGCACCTTCTCCATAATATATGACGTTAAGATACATCTCTAATATTTCTTCTTTGGTAAATAGCTTTTCCAACTTTTGAGCTATAAAAATCTCTTCTATTTTTCTTGAAAGATTTTGGTCAAAACTTAAATAAAGATTTTTGGCAAGCTGCTGGGTTATAGTACTTCCACCTTGCACAATCCTTCTAAATTTTATATTTTCAACTGTTGCTCTTAATATAGCTTTAACATCAAAGGCCCCATGGTTATAGAACCTTCTATCTTCCGAATGAACAACACCCTCAGTAAGCGCTTTTGGCATTTTATCCAGTTTTACATAAGTCTTCATGCTTTTTTCTATTTTATTTTTAATATCACTATTTACATTATATTTTTTAGAAATTAAATTTGTAGCTGTTATATTACCCAATAATATCATAAGAAGTAATATTATAATAACGGTGAATTTCTTCTTCATCAAATTCCCTCCCCTGATATATCTATTTTATTATATTATAAGGTTTAAATCTAGGTTTTAACATTACAGTTATCTTACACTTTTGTAATGATCATCTTTATATTCTATTATATATGGCTCTCCAATCCATTGTTTTGTAATGACTTCACGTCTTCTTATGATAACTTTAGAATCGTATACTTCTAAGGCTAATCCCTGGGTTTTATATATAGGTTCATTAGAATCATTATAATTCATGACATAATAAATAGCTGAAGTGTTTATCATAGTAAACTCCTTTTTTACAATGGTTTTCTCATTTGCAAGATCATAATGAGAATGGCCACTAAAAAATATTATTTGAGGATACTTTTTTAGTATGTCGTAAAGCTCTTGATCATTTTCAATGCCACAACTGTCTTCACTTCCAAAAACAGTATCTTTAAATGGTTGATGCAAAAATATAAATATAGGCTTAGAATCCCTAGTTTCTTTTAATTTTGTTTCAAGCCAAAAAAGTTGTTTCTTAGATGGCTTGGCACTCTCTTCATGCTCAGGAGCTAAAACTATGAAATGATATCCTTTTATCCATTTATCATAATACAAACTTTTAAGTTTCAATTCTTCCATAAATCTTTTTTCATAATCCTCTTTAGAAGTATCATCAAAATAATACTCATGATTTCCCATAGCTATTATTTTATCAGCATTTGGAGGTGTACCATTCCTTAATATCTTTTTGAAATTTTCATAATTTACCTTTTTGCATGTATCCACTACATCTCCAACTATAGCAATAGCATCATAGTTTCCGTATAATTCTTCGTAATCTCTTAATGCCTCTTCAAATTTCATATCAGCACCTATACCACCTATATGAATATCACTTATTACGGGTATCGCTAAGATTAATTTTTCATCTTTAGATAACTTTACTTTTTCAACTCCACTTATCATATTAAAAATTATATATATACTTAAACTTAAAGCTACAACTAATACTGTAATAAAAATTTTCCTTTTTTTCATAAACATATTCACCTTGCACTAATTTTTAATTTAGTATTAACTATTTGAAGATGAGATATGCTTTATCACAACTTTTACAGGCTAATTATTCTATTGTGCTTAAATATTTGATAAAGCTTACATTAAATGAGCATGATGCCGAGGATTTGACACAGGATGTCATAGTAAAGGCTATAAAAAACATTAATTCCTTTGATAGTTCTAAGGCATCATTTTCAACTTGGCTCATAACTATAGCAAAAAATCTATGGCTTGATTCAGTCCGAAAAAATAATGTGAGAGAAAAGTTTTTTAGAAAATCACAGAATAGGTTTGAAACCTCCACCAATCAAGTAGACAGTTTTATAGAAAGTGAAGAAGTTTTAAGCGCATTAAAAAACTTAAGTGACAAATTAAGAATTCCTATAATAATGCAATATAACTTAGGTTATAGCTATGATGAAATTGCAAAGCATTTAAGAATTCCTATAGGCACTGTAAAATCTAGAATATCTAATGGTGTAAAAGCTTTAAGAAAGGAGCTTTGTGAATATGAAGAAGAGTAATAATAAAGATTTTAAAAATCAGCTTACAAACAGCTTTTCAGAAATAGATGATCTAAACATAGATACTCCAAATTTAGAATACTTCTCATCTCTCGTAAGAGAGGAAAAAGTAAAAATAGAAAAAGTTAATAATAAGCAGTTTGCATTGTTCTTAATATGCGCTATTGTAATTGCTTCTATATCTATATCCATGTTTCTATACTATACAGAAGTATTCATGAAACTTCATCTTATTTTCTTATCAATTCCTTTGCTATTTTTACTTTTAAGACTATTATTGAATTCAAAGGAGACTATAAAATGAGTATGTCATCTCCATTTTCAGAAAACATAAATACTAATATACTGCTATTGATAATATTATTTTCTATAGTTTTAATTCAAGGCACATGGATATTTAGAGATGCTCAAAAGCGCGGCATATTTCCTTGGCTTTGGGGATTATGGGGGCTTATTCAAGCACCACTGCCAATAATATTTTATTATATATTCGTAATAAGGAAAGATAAAAAAAAGAAAAAACCATAATGAAAGGAGTTTTTCACAATGGATTCTCTACAACAGAATTTCGCTTTAATTTTGCCTTTATTAATATTACAGATATCACTTATAGTTCTTGGACTAGTTAATCTCTTTAAAGCCAAAAGAGTTAAGTGTTTAAACATTCCTATATGGGCTATCATAATAATCTGCATCGCAATAATCGGTCCTATACTTTATTTTGTCTTTGGAAGGAGTCAAGATTAATGAATGCCTTAGAAATAAAAAATCTCACCAAAGTTTTTGACAAAGTGACTCCTATAAAAAATTTAAATCTAAGTGTGAAGACAGGAAACATCTTTGGATTTTTAGGTAAAAATGGAGCTGGAAAAACAACAACTTTAAAGATGATAACAGGACTTATCAAGCCTACATCTGGAGATATTTTCATAAAAGATAAAAAGGTTATTTTAGGCGGAGGCACTACAAACTGTCACATTGGCTTTCTTCCTGATGTGCCTGAATTTTATGGTTATATGACACCTAGAGAATACCTTAAACTTTCAGGAGAACTTTATGGAATGAATAGCCGTCATATAAATGAAAGATCGCAGGATTTATTGAATCTAGTAGGTCTTGACGGAGTAAACAGCAATCGAAGAATAGGAGGATTTTCCAAAGGCATGAAACAAAGGCTGGGAATTGCTCAAGCTCTAATTCACAATCCTGAATTAATATTGTTAGATGAACCAACTTCTGCTTTAGATCCTGTAGGCAGACGTGAAATACTTGATATAATAAGTTCTTTAAATCACAAACACACAGTTATATTTTCAACTCATATACTATCTGACGTAGAAAGAATCTGTGACACCATTGGAGTTCTAAATGAAGGCTCTTTGTCTCTTGAGGGTTCTATAGAAGATATAAAGCAAATTTATTCCTCTCAAAATCTAAAGGTTCAGATTTTGGAAAAGGATCATCTAAAAGAAATATTGAAAGCTTTCTCTGCCTTTGATACTGTAAAGAATATAAGGTTAACAGATGACACTCTTATGATTTATAGTAATAATATAGCCTTATGTTCTAGAAATATATGTTCTTTCTTGAATAATAAAGGTCTCACCTTAAAGCATCTTGAAATTTATGAATGCAATCTTGAAGACGTATTTATGGAGGTAATAAAAAATGAGTAGCTTTTTGACTTTTACTAAAAAAGAATTAATAGAATCCATGCGTACTTATAAAGTATTTATACTTATAATAGTTATGGTGATTCTCGGGATTATGAGTCCTATATTTGCAAAGATAACTCCAGATTTATTATCTTCAATGAATTTAGCTGGAATAGAAATATCTATTCTTGATCCAACTCATATAGATTCATTCAGTCAGTTTTTTAAAAACATTACTCAAATGGGGCTTATAGCTGTAGTATTATTATTTTCTACCTCTGTGTGCCATGAAAGAATAAAAGGCTCCTGCATATTGATGCTTACAAAGAGACTTTCCCGCAGCTCCTTTATACTTAGTAAATTTTTCTCCATGGCATTATTGTGGACAATATCTTATATACTTTCTGTTGTCACAACTATATACTACACTAAACATTTATTTCCTTATGACAATGTAGAAAATATATATCTTTCCTTTAGTTCTTTGTGGCTATTTGTAATTTTGATATTAGCTATTAGTATATTTTTCAGCACTTTATTTTCAAATAGTCAATATTCGGCCATGATAGGAAGTTTTGCAGGTTGGCTTTCACTAAATTTGACAACTTATATTCCAAAATTTAAGGACTACTCCCCTGCACTTCTTTCTCAAGAAAATATAAACCTGCTTGTAGGAAAAGCTGATATAAAAAATATTTATTATGCCATTACTATAACTGTCTTATTGATTTTATTTTTTCTTTTATTAAGCTGTTTTATATTTAAGAAACAAGAATTATAATTATAAACTTTACCAAATAAAAAACACTCACATATGAGATGCGAGTGTTTTTTTACGCCATTTATAGTTTTAAACCTACGTCATCATTAGGTTTACTTACTTTCCTATTTTATCACCCATATAAAGAGTGCGCAACCTTTCCTTTAGTATTTAACTGAATACATAAATATATTGTTGTAATTCATAAATTTTAAGATATCTATGCTATTTATATTTTTGTTTTTATTGATTTCATTACAATGGAAAGATATAATGTAACTAAATTAAAGGAATATTTTGGAGTCAATTTATCTTTACAAGATCACAAAATGTGTTTATCCACTTAATTTGATACTATTAGATTCTTGCGGCTTTTAGAATCATCAATATAGATGCCCCGTGGATAGTTAAGTCATTTTTTGTGTTAGGCACAAAATATAAACTAGAATCGGGGAGGCTACTTTATTTGGATAAGCAGTACAAAAAGTACCTTTACATGCTGATAACTACGCAGATATTAATTTGTATTGTTGTTGCATCTGTTTTAATATTTTTGTCAAAGGATATTTCTTCTCATAACAATACTATTTTACAAATTTCAGCAGTAAAAAATACAGAAGATTGCATGAGAGAAATGGTTGATAATACGATTATTCGTATTGATTTAAAGAGAAAGAAAGCAGTTGAAGAAGCCAAAAATATTATAGATTTTACTTCTAACTCTCTTTCCCTAACTGACGAGAGCAAAATATATGAACAACTTGAAAGTTCCATGAAAAAACTATATGGTATGGAATATGGACAGCCTATTAAGGGTATTATTCATAACTCTCAAAATCAAAAGACCACTTTTTTTGAAAATAATAGAGTAATGAATATTACAGATCAATCCAATATCCCAAAAATTAAAGATTATATTGAATCATGTATCCTACATAAAACAATTGTAGTTAATGATGTTACGTTATATTTATTTGCAGAACAAAGTGATATTGATGCAATAGCGAAAAAATCTATCTATGATGAAATTCATAGCTCAATATATGATGAAAATGAATATATTTGGGTCAATGAGATCATAGATTTTTCTGGTGGAGATAATTATGCAATTCGCCGTATACATCCAAACCTTAAAGATAGCGAAGGTACATACCTATCTACAAACAAAGAAGATATTAAAGGAAATCTTTCATATTTAAATGAACTAAATGGGATAAATCAAAAGGGTGAGGTTGTACATATTTATTACTTTAAGAACAAAACTAATGATGACATCACTGAAAAAATTTCATATGCCAAATTGTACAAGCCCTTTAATTGGGTTATTGCTACAGGAAAACCATTAAATGATATATTCGGATATACAAATGAATTAATAAATTATGATTCACAAGTTGTTAATAAAACAATGATTGTTTGTTTAATCTTTATGATTATAATTTTCTTTATCGGTATACTCATTATAATAAAAGTTCATAAGAGATATCGTAAAAAAATAGATAAATATATAAGAACTGAAACTGAACTTGATCCATTAACTGGTGCTTTCAGCAGAAAGGTCGCAGAAACTATTTTGCTAGATGCTTTTAAAGCATCAAAGCATAATTCATTTTCCTCACTTATAATGATTTTCGATATAGATGACTTTAAAAAAATCAATGATTCATTTGGACACGATGTAGGAGATATTGTTTTGAAGAAAGTCTCTCAAGTTGTTTTGTCTAATATTAAAGAAGGGGATTATCTGTTTCGCTGGGGAGGAGAAGAATTTATTTTATTGTGCAATGATGTAAATGGAGAATATCATTTTCAAGTTGGTCAGAAAATATTGAAATGTATAAGTGATATATCATTCAAGGGAAACAAAGAATTTTTTAATGTTTCTGTTTCAATCGGAAGTTCTTACTTTCATGATGAAGACACCGATTATTTGCAGGCACTGAAGAGAGCTGATATAGCATTATATCACTCAAAAAATACAGGAAAAAATAAGTATACAAACTCCGAGAAATTATTCAAAGAAGATTGTTAACGTATTATATAAGTAGTTGTATGTGTAATTAATTATAAAAATATAAGACCAAAAATTTAAATATTATCTGTTATATAAAAAAGCTACGTTTTTGTTAGTTTATTACCAACAAAATGTAGCTTATAATTTGGTGCGAGTGACGGGACTTGAACCCGTACGTCATGGACACACGCCCCTCAAACGTGCCTGTCTGCCTATTCCAGCACACTCGCTTATAATAGATACAAGCATATTTTATAATATGTCACATCTTTAAATGTGATCAATATTTATACAAATATCATTATTTATTATACAAAAATTTCATATAAAAAGTCAACCTAAAGTTGGACTGTCTTATGATTATTCTGTAAATATATCTTATTACGATTCGTTATTCTAAATTTGATCCGAACTTATTATAATATCCTAATCTATGTTTGGAATTGCTCTATGTCCAAGTCCTATAACAACTTCATTAAGGTGAAGAAGACCTATACTTAAGAATATGCATACGCTTATATGCTCACCTTGTCTTGCAATGCCTATTTTACCGCCAACATTTAGTCCATTTGCTTTTAAAGATATCTGCATTAAAGCATCTCTAGTTGCTCCAGCTATAGCTCCATCATGAACATGGCAATCCTTTATTATACCAGTTCTTTTGGAAGCTACTAAAGCTCTTTCTATTATTTTTGGTATAGAAGAAATGAGGTTACCTCCGATATCTACCGCAACAGCATAAATATCGCTTTCTCTAAGTTTTTTTATTAGATATTCCTCTTCTTCACGTTCAGAAGTGGCCATTTGTATAGCACATTTTGCCACTTCTACGCTCTTCAAATTCTTCATTTTTCCCTCCTAAGATTATTTCTTTCTACAATATAGGAATCTATATACATCAAAATTAACTTTTACTTTTTTTACGTATTTATCAGTCTCAGCAAAAGGTATATAACTTAAAGTCTCTCCATCACTAGAGTATCTGTTGTCTTTAAGCCACTTTTGGACATTTCCTCTTCCTGCATTATACGCTGCAAGAACTAAATCCATATTCCCATTAAACTCTTTGCTTAAATCATTTAAATACCAGCAGCCCATAGCTATGTTTACTTCTGGTTCATGGAGCATAGATACATCGTAACCTTCTATTCCCATTTGGGTCGCTATATCATAAGCTGTTTCTTCCGTAATCTGCATAAGACCCTTTGCATTTTTATGTGATCTCGCATCTGAATTAAAGCTACTCTCAGCTTTAATTACTGATGCCACCAAATAAGGACTTATATCATATTTTTTTGCTTCCTCAATGATGATATCCTTATATTTAAAAGGATATAGTGCTGTTATGAAAGTTTTTGCTAATAATATAATCAGCAAAAATGAAACTAGGGGTATTATTATTCTTTTTATAAGCTTCATGTTTTACCTCTGTTTTAATTAATTATTATTTAAATCCCTCTTATAAACTGAACTATCTCTTCTACCTGTTCTTCTGTATTTTCAAAGTTCCCCCCATTATCTATGATGAAATTTACAAGACTTTTCTTTTCATCAATTGACATCTGTGCATTTATTCTATTTAAAACTTCTTCTCTATTCAGACTGTCTCTTTCCATAACTCTGAAAATTTGAATATCATGATTTGCATAAACCAATATATTAAAATCCATTTCGCTATGAAGATTATTTTCTATTAGAGTAGGAGCATCTAGTATTACAGCTTTCTCTCCTTTATCTTCATAATATTTGAACGTTTCTTCTATGTCTTTTTTTATATATGGTATTATTATATTTTCATAAGCAATTCTCTCATTAGGGAATTTGAAAATATAATTTCCAAATTCCCTTCTTTTTAGTTCCCCATTTTCATCAAAAAATCCATCATTAAAGGTATTTTTTATATCCTCTAAAATTTCGGGATATTTCTTTAAAACCTCTCTGGAAATTATATCTGCATCTATAATAGGAATCCCGTAGTCTTTAAAAAGCTTAGATACAGTGCTTTTTCCTGTACCTATTCCTCCAGTTAATCCTATCTTAAACATCTTAAAACTCATCTCCTACTTTGCTTCGTACCAATTATCTCCTATGCTCATACTAACTTCTAAAGGTACTTCTAAGTCCATAACATTTTCCATTTGAGTCTTTACTAATTCTTTAACTTCTTCAAGCTCATCCTTATAAACATTCAGTATAAGTTCGTCGTGAACTTGAAGTATAAGTGTGCTCTTAAGATTTCTCTTTTGAAGTTCATTATAAACTTTAACCATAGCAAGCTTTATTATGTCAGCAGCACTTCCTTGTATAGGAGTATTCATGGCTAATCTTTCACCTAAAGATTTTACTATCTTGTTTGAAGAATTAATCTCCGGAATATATCTTCTTCTATTTACAATAGTTTCAACATATCCATTTTCTTTTCCTTCAGATATTATATTTTCTATAAAATCTTTAACTTTTGGATATCTCTCAAAATAAGTGTCTATATACTCTTTAGCTTCTTTTCTAGATATTTTTAAGTCTTTTGCAAGACTAAAATCACCTATTCCATAAACTATTCCAAAGTTTACTGCCTTAGCTCTGCTTCTCATAAGTGGAGTTACATCTTCTATAGCTGTTTTAAAAACTTCTGATGCAGTTTTAGTGTGTATGTCACTATGATGTTTAAACGCATCTATCAAATTTTCATCTCCTGCTATATGTGCCAAAACTCTAAGCTCTATTTGAGAATAGTCTGCTGATAATATAACACAGTTTTCATTATCAGGTATAAATACTTTTCTTATTTCTCTTCCCATTTCATACTTTATAGGAATATTTTGAAGATTAGGCTCTGTACTTGATAATCTTCCAGTAGTAGTCACTGTTTGGTTAAAAGATGAATGTATCTTTGAATCATCATCAATGACATTTTTTAATCCTTCTATATAAGTTGAATATAATTTTGACAGCTGCCTATAAGATAAAATCTTTTCTATTATAGGATGCTTATCATAAAGTGCTTCTAAAACTTCAGCATTAGTGGAATATCCTGTCTTAGTTTTCTTTATCACAGGCAAATCAAGTTTTTCAAATAATATTTTTCCAAGCTGTTTTGGAGAATTTATATTAAATTTCTCCTCTGAAAGCTCATATATCTCAGATTCTAATCTTACAAGCTCTCCATTAAACTTTATGCCTAAAGTTTCTAAGATATCACCATTTACTTTAAATCCCAAAGTTTCCATGGATGATAACACTTTAGTTAATGGAAGCTCTATATTATATAGAAGATCCTCCATTTTGTAATCATTTATCATAGAATTTAATTTTTCATACAAGGGTTTCAAACTCCATACCTCTTTTGCTGTAAGCTCTAAACCCTCTCCATTAAAATCCTTATGTAAATATTCATTTACTAAAGTTTTTATATCATACTCACTTTTAGCAGCATCTATAAGATAAGCTGAAATCTTTATATCATCAGACACTCCATTTAGCTCTATGCCAATCTTTTTAAATGCAGTATAAGCATTCTTAACATCAAAAGTTATCTTCTTTATACTTTCATCCTCAAGAACTTCCTTTAAAATAACAATTGAATTATCGTAAGTTTTAAGTTTTTCTAAATCTACTATATAAACTTTGTTTTTAACCATAACATTTAAAGTACTTATATATATGGTTGATTGTCTTGAGGCATCATTTATTGTAAAAGTCATATAAGCTTTTTTATCTTCTTTAAGCTCAGATATAAAACTTTGAAGTTTATCTAAAGAATCAATCATTTCAAAAGCCACTTCTTCTTCAGGTGCCTCATTCTCGTCTTTAACCCTGTCTAAAAGAGTTTTAAACTGAAGATCAAAGAACATATCACGTACACCAGCAGCATCGTAATTCTTCTTCGACTTTATATCTTCTAAATCTATTTCTATAGGTACTTCTGTTATTATAGTTGCAAGCTTTTTAGAAAACATAGCTTGTTCTCTGTATTCCATAAGGTTTTCTTTTACTTTTTTCCCTTTTATATCGTCTATATGGTTTAAAACTTCTTCAATACTTCCATACTGCTTTATAAGCTTATATGCAGTTTTTTCTCCTACACCAGGAACTCCTGGAATATTGTCAGAACTGTCTCCCATAAGTCCCTTTACATCTATAAATTGAGTAGGAGTCACTCCATAATCATCTATCATTCTCTGCTCATCATAAATTTCTTTTTCTGTGATTCCTTTTTTAGTTATAATTACTTTTATGTTCTTAGATGCTAATTGAAGTGCATCTCTATCTCCAGTAACTATAAAAACTTCCATTCCTTCATTTTCTGTGTATTTTGCCAAAGTTCCAATAAGGTCATCAGCCTCAAAACCATCTATTTCAAATATATTTATGGCAAGGCGATTAAGAAGTTCCTTCATAATAGGAAATTGCTCAGCAAGCTCTGGAGGCATTTTCTTTCTTCCAGCTTTATAATCACCGTATTCTTTATGTCTAAAAGTAGGAGCTTTTCTGTCAAAAGCAGCTACCACGTAGTCTGGTTTAAGTTCATCTTCTAATTTTAGAAGCATGTTTGTAAAACCATAAATTGCATTAGTATGAATACCATCTTTATTCGTCAAAGGTGGAAGGGCATAGAAAGCTCTATTCATCAAACTGTTGCTATCTAGTATAAGTAATTTTTCCATATTAATCCTCCAAATTAAGAGTTATACTTTGTATTTTTCCCATGTACATAAATATTATCCCACTAAAAGATACTCAAGTCTAGTTCATCGGATAAATCCGTAAGGACTCTCATACCTGCAACTGAGTTGCCTTTTTCATCTAGAGAAGGTCCATAAACTCCTATTCCTATTCTTCTTGGAACGGCAGCCATAATACCTCCCCCTACACCTGATTTTGCAGGAATTCCAATATGTACAGCTACCTCTCCAGATTCATCATACATACCACAAGTAACCATTATAGTTTTAACTATTCTACTAACTTCTCTTGAAATTATTCTTTCACCACTCCAAGGTAATATTCCGTCATTAGCAAGCATGGCAGCTATCTTTGCAATATCAACACATGTCCCTTCTAATGAGCATTGTCTGAAATAAAGGTCTAGAATCTCCTCTACATCACCATCTATAAGTTTGTTGCTTTTCATAAAATAAGCTAATGCCCTGTTCCTATCACCTGTAGCTTTTTCAGATAAATATACTTCTTCATTGTAGTTTATATCAGGATTTTCTGTAACTTTTCTTGTGAATTCAAGTATCTTTTCCATCTTTTCTTCTACTGAATTGCCAGTTATAAGAGCTGTTGTAGCTATAGCACCAGCATTTATCATTGGATTAAATGGCTTATTAGGCGTCTTAACCTCAAGAGAAACTATGCTGTTAAATGAATCCCCTGTAGGCTCCATTCCAACTTTAGAAAATACATTTTTCTTACCATTATCTAATAGTGCAATTATAAGTGATACCACTTTAGTTATACTTTGCAAAGTAAATTTTTTATTGTAGTCTCCAGCTGAATATTGCTTTCCATCAAGACTTATTACACAAATCCCTAAGTCCTTTGGGTTTGCTTTTGATAATTCAGGAATATAAGATGCTACCTTACCATCATCTGTATATTTTAAGTTGCTCTCTATAATACTTTCCAATAATTTTTCCATAGCTACACATCCATTTCATAATAGTTTAAATATATCTTTACACATTATATTATATAGTTTTTTCTATCTATATCAATGATTAAATATAATATAAAAAGGCGCTCTTAAAAGAACGCCTTTTAAACTAAAATAACATTTATTAATTTACTCTAAATATCCCTTTTTATAAAGAAGCTCAGCTGTAAGAAGTGCACCACCGGCAGCTCCCCTCAATATATTATGAGAAAGACACACAAATTTATATTGGAAGATATTATCTTCTCTTAGTCTTCCAACAGAAACAGCCATACCTTTTTCTAAATCCCTGTCAACCTTAGTTTGAGGTCTGTTATCTTCTTCAAAATAGTGTATAAATTGTTTTGGTGCCATAGGAAGTTCAAGTTCTTGAGGAATACCTTTAAATGTTCTCCATCTTTCTTTTATCTCTTCCATAGATGGCTTATTTTTAAAACTTACACTAACTGTAGCTAGGTGTCCATTTGTAACTGGAACCCTTATACATTGAGCGCTTATCTTTATATCTTTATTGAATTGCACTTTTCCGTCTTCTACTGTTCCCCACACTTTTAGAGGTTCTACTTCGCTCTTTTCCTCTTCCCCTCCGATATAAGGGATAACATTGTCTGTCATCTCAGGCCAATCCTCTGGCAACTTTCCAGCTCCTGATATTGCTTGATAAGTGCTCACAACAAGCTGGCTAGGTTCAAAATCCATAAGAGGAGTTATTGCTGGAACGTAGCTTTGAATTGAACAATTAGGTTTTGCAACTATGAAACCTTTTTTAATTCCAAGTCTCTTTCTTTGACTTTCAATAAGCTCTAAATGATTTGAATTAATCTCAGGAATTATAACAGGTACATCCTCTGTCATTCTATGGGCTGAATTATTTGAAACTACAGGAATTTCAGCCTTTGCATAAGCTTCTTCTATTTCCTTAATCTCTTCTTTTTTCATATTTACAGCACAAAATACAAAATCAACATGCTTTTTAATCTCTTCTATGTCTTTTAGATCTTCTACTATAAACTTTTTTGCGTACTCTGGCACAGAAATATCCATTTTCCATCTTCCATCTATGGCTTTTTCATATGTCATACCCTTTGATCTTTCACTGGCAGCTAATAGCGCTACATCAAAATATGGGTGATTTTCAAGCAAAGTTACAAGCTTTTGACCAACAAAACCAGTGGCTCCTAAAATTCCAGCCCTCAATTTCTTTTCCATATTATACAACTCCTCCAATATATTTAATTCATATTATATACTCTATCTCTAGTGCCCTACAATATCTTCTTTATATGTTTATCATCTATTAACACTATTATATTAAAAATCTTTAGCAATAATTATTGTTATTAATGCTTATATTATTGTAAAAAGTGCTATAATATAAAAAATGGAGGTGTGCCATGAATAAAAATTCTATAAAAAGAGGTTATCTCAATGATAATTTTAGAGTTTTTCATTTAAAGGACAAAATTGATATGAATATAGACTTTCATCATCATGACTTTAATAAAATAGTTGTTCTCTTAGGGGGAGAAATAACTTACTATATAGAGGGTAAATCCTACAAACTTAAACCATATGACATACTTTTAGTTGCAGCACATGAGGTACATAAACCACAGGTTACTTCAACTAATGACTATGAAAGAATGATATTTTGGGTTAATTCCAGCTTTATAAAGTCAATAGATAGCGAACTTCTGTTACCTTTTCATACCTGTATTAATGAAGGACTTCATCTATTAAGGTTGCCAGATAGAAATTCTGACAGCTTGAAGAAGCTTTTAGGGGAAATAATTCATGAATTCAAAAGCAACGATTTTGGAAGTAATTTATTTTGCAGCTCATTATTCCTTCAATTTATAGTAACTATAAATCGTATGTACAGAAGGAGAGATTTCTTAGAGCCCTCTGAAGTAAGCTATGACAAATTTATATGGTCTGTAATTCGATATATAAATGAAAATCTAGATAAGGAGCTGTCTATAGATGCACTAGCTTCAAAATTCTTTATAAGCAGATATTATCTAATGCACAAATTTAAAGTAGAGACTGGCTACACTCTTTACAGCTACATACTTGAAAAGAAGCTGTCAAAGTCTAAAGATTTGCTTATTGAGGGAAAATCCATTCAAGATATATGCACTTTTTTAAATTTCAATGATTATTCTAATTTTATGAGACAGTTTAAAAAACGCTTTGGGAAAGCCCCTGGTGCCTATAAAAATGATATTTCAAATTTTAGCTCTATGACATCTCCAACCTTTAAAGAATAATTTTATATAAAAATTTAACTCTTTAGTTTTTCTAAAGAGTTTTTTTCTTTCAGTAAATACCAAAAACATAATAATGAATCTCATATACCGTAATATTAATTATTTAATTCAATTTCATATTTTTTAATTTTTTTATATAAAAGACTTTTATGTATTCCCATAACTTCTGCTGCCTTTGAACATTTCCAATTATACTTTTTTAATATATCACAATGATTAAACTCTTTTCATAATTCTCAACCATTTTATGAATTGAGCAATTACTATCACTATTGCATTGAGCTACTCTACTGATATTATCCATCTTCGATGGAAGATCACACATCTTGATAACCATGTCGTCACTTACGGCATAAGCACTTTTTATTACATTCTGCAACTCTCTTATATTTCCTGGCCAAGTATAGTTAGTAAAACAGTTTTTAACATCATCACTTAAAACTTTTAACTCTTTATATTCAACATTTAATTTATTTAATATATAATTTGCTAATAACAAAATATCATCTTTTCTATCCTTTAATTCTATCATATGAATATTTATTACATTTAATCTATAATATAAGTCCTCTCTAAATAATCCCTCTTCAACCATTTTACTTAGATTCTTTCTTGTAGCAGAAATCACTCTTACATCTATTTTGATAGTTTTAAGACCTCCAACCGGCTCTATTTCTCTTTCTTGAAGAACTCTTAAAAGTTTTGCCTGCATAGTTAAAGGCATATCTCCTATTTCATCTAAAAAGATTGTCCCATTATTTGCAACCAAAAACTTTCCTTTCTTTCCTCCTTTTTTTGCTCCTGTAAAAGCACCTTCATCATACCCAAATAATTCTGATTCTAATAGTTCTTCTGGTATAGCTGCACAGTTTATACTAACCATAGGTTTATCTGATCTACTGCTGTTATTATGAATTGCTCTAGCAAAAACTTCTTTTCCTGTACCTGTTTCACCAGTTAAAAGTACTGAAAAGTTTGTTTTAGAAGCTTTCATTCCAGTTTTTTTAAGTTCAATAAAAGCTCTGTTTTCACCTATAAGCTTATCAAAGCTACATTTATCTTTAAACTGTTCTTTATAATACTGTAGTTCCATATATTCTGACATTAACTTTTTAGCTACATCAAATGATTGTAATCTGAATTTAACTTGAGCTACTCCTGCAACTACTTCACCACTATCATTTTCTACATAAGATCTGCTTACTATTACACTTTTTTCTTTCGTTTTTCCTCCTAAGTAATGGTGTATGGCTCCTTCTTCACAGTATTTATCTCTCATAATGTCTAACATTTTTGTGTTTGGTATAATACTTTGTATGTGTTGTCCTATTATATATTCTCTTTCTGTCCCCAAAAAATCACAATATTTATCATTAATATCTATGATTATACCTTCCTTATTTACTACAATAAAACCATCATCAGTCATGGATAATACTCTTGAAAAGATATCCTTATACCATTGTTCTTTCATTGTTTCATCCCCTCACTATAACCTTTAGTAAAATAATAAGTCCTATAATATTATATTATAAGACTTACTATTCTGTATATTTAATATTTTCTAAAAGTTACTCACTTAATGATTCTATCATTTCAGGGATAATTTCATACAAGTCCCCTACAATTCCATAATCACATATGCTAAAAATAGGAGCCTTTGGATCTTTATTTATAGCAACTATATATTTAGAATCACTCATACCTGCTAAATGCTGTATTGCTCCAGATATTCCACAAGCAATATATAATTCAGGTCTAACAGTAGTTCCTGTTTGACCTACTTGGTGAGAACTCTCTATCCATCCTGAATCTACTGCAGCTCTTGAAGCTCCAATCTCAGCGCCTAATTTATCAGCTAATTTTTTTATAAGTTCAAATCCTTCGGCTTTTTTTAATCCTCTTCCTGCTGATACTATTATTTTAGCATCAATTAAATTTACAAGTTTTTTCCTGTGGAAGAACTTTTATCAATCTAGTTCTAATCATCTCTTCGGTAAGCACTGGGTTGATAACCTCTAAAATTCCAGTTGAGGTTTCAGTCCTTTTAGCTTTTTCCATAACCCCTGGACGAACTGTTGACATTTGTGGTCTATTCTTTGGGCAAACAATAGTCGCCATTAAATTTCCACCAAAAGCTGGTCTTGTTTGCAATAATTTATTATCTGTTGGATCTATTTCTAGCTTTGTACAATCGGCAGTTAAGCCCGTTCCAATCTTACCTGCAATTCTAGGCGCTATATCTCTTCCTATGGAAGTCGCTCCAACTAGTACAACCTCTGGTTTTTTATCTTGAATTAAATTAGCAATTGAAATTGCATATCCATCAGTTGAGAAATTTTCAAGAAGATGGTCGTTAATATAATATGCTTTATCAACACCGTAATGAAGCAGTTCTCTTGCTTCTTTCTCTATACCATATCCAGCTATTACAACTGAAAGTTCTTTTCCTAATTGGTCGGCAAGCTTTCTCCCCTCTCCAATAAGTTCGATAGTAACAGGATTGATTTTTCCCTCTCTTTGTTCTCCTATTACCCAAACTCCATTATGATCATTCAAATTTATATCTTGATTAACTTTTGCTCTCATCACATTAACACTCCTATACTAGTTTCAAATCAGATAGTATTGCCATTAACTTCTTAGCTTTTTCAGTTTTACTTATACCTTCAATTATTTCATTATGCTTTTCTTTAACTGGAACAAAAGATTTATAAACATTTGTAGGCGAACCTTTTAATCCAATTTGAGTTGTATCAACATTTAAGTCTGCAAGCGTCAATACCGTAATCTTTTCATCTCCATTATTATAATTTTCTAAAATCCCTTTAACATTTGGATATCTAGGGTTATTTAACTCTTTTATAGCAGTTATTAAAACAGGCATCTTTACTTCTATTAGATAATCTCCAGTCTCTGTATAACGAGTTACTAATAATTTATTGCCTTCAATCTTTACTTCTTTTGCATAAGTAACCTGTGGAACTCCTAAAAATTCTGCAACCTCTGGCCCAACCTGCGCTGTATCACCATCTATAGCTTGTCTTCCACAAAATATTACATCATAATTTCCTACCTTCTCTATGGCAGAAGCAATAATTGTAGATGTGGCCCAAGTATCTGAACCGCCAAAAGCTCTGTCTGAAATTAGATATGCCTCATCAGCTCCCATTGCCAAAGCTTCTTTTAAAGCATTCTTAGCTTGAGGAGGTCCCATGCTTACAACCTTAACTATTGCACCTACTTCATTTTTTATTTTTAAAGCTTCTTCTAAAGCATTTCTATCGTCTGGATTGATTATACTTGGCACACCATCTCTTATTAGAGTACCTGTTTCTTGATTTATTTTAACCTCATTAGTATTTGGAACTTGCTTTAAGCAAACAACTATATTCATTGTTTTCCTCCTATCCTAGTACTGCTCTTGAAATAACAACTTTGTGTATTTCTGAAGTACCTTCATAAATTTCTGTAATCTTAGCATCTCTATACATTCTTTCTAATGGATAATCTTTCATATAGCCATATCCACCGTGAACTTGAAGTGCTAAATTTGTAACTTTTCTCGCAGTACGTGATGCATTATATTTTGCCATAGCAGCTTCTTTAGTGTGTTTTTCACCTCTAGCCTTCAAATCTGCAGCATAATAAACTAAAAGCTTTGCTGATTCAACCATAGTAGCCATATCTGCTATATACCACTGGATTCCTTGTAAAGAGGAAATTGATTTTCCAAATTGTACTCTTTCTTTTGAATATTTGATACTCTCTTCTAAAGCTCCCTCAGCAATTCCTACAGCTTGAGCTCCAACTCCAATTCTTGCTCCGTCTAGACAAGTCATAGCTATATTAAATCCTTTTCCTTCTTTCCCTAATAGATTAGCCTTTGGAACCCTACAATTATCAAATATTAATTCTGCAGTTTCAGAACCATGAATACCCATTTTCTCTTCAATTTTTCCTATTGAGAAACCCGGAGTACCTTTATCAACAATGATAGCAGACATTCCCTTTATTCCCTTTGATGGATCTGTTAAAGCAAATATTATTAATGATTCTGCTTGACCACCGCCAGAGATAAAACACTTTGTTCCATTTAAAACATATTCATCAGTTGCTTCATCAAATATTGCAGTTGTTGTAGCTCTTGCAGCATCTGAACCTGCATTAGGCTCTGTTAAAGCAAATGCTCCTAGACAACCACCTTCAGCCATCATTGGCAGATACTTTTTCTTTTGTACCTCTGTACCAAACTTTAAAATAGCTTGTGCATATATCGTATGAATTGATAATATAGCTGCAGATGCCGCACACTTTTTAGCAATCTCATTAACAACAATTACCTTTTCTATGTCTGATCCACCAGATCCTCCATATTCCACAGGTGTTCCAATACCATTAAAACCAATCTTAGCCATTTTATTAAAAAGCTCTTTTGGGAAAATTCCTGTTCTATCCGTTTCAGCAGCTATTGGTAATATTTCATTCTCTGCAAATTCTCTTGCTACTCTTTGAAGCATTAATTGAGCTTCTGTTAATCTAAAATCCATAAAATTTCCTCCTATTTATTAGCATACTTCACATTTTTCTTTATTCATCGTTACTATTCCAGATTCAATCAAATCTTCTATATCACTATCGCTATATCCTAGCTCTCTCAATATTTCATCTGAATGTTCTCCTATAAGTGGAGCGTCACAAGTCATATTAACTTCAATATTTCCAAACTTAATTGGAGTAGCTGCAAGCATAGTCTTATTTCCATTTTTACTTGTATGTTCATAGATATATTGATTAGCTATAGCCTGTTCATCAGTTACTACATCCTTAACATGTTGAATCTTTTCATGTGCTATATCAGCAGCAGTAAGTTTTTCAACCATCTCATCTTGAGTGAATTTTGCGAATTCACTATCTAAAATATAAATAAGTTCTGCTGCATTTTTCTTACTTTCTGTTGAAGAAGCAAACTTCTCGTTGTTTATCAAATCTTCTCTTCCAAACAATCTGCATAATGACTCAAAATATCTTTCATGCTCTAAAATACTTAAAAATATCCATTTCCCATCCTTGCAACGATAAGAGTTTATAACTGGAGAAATAGCATTTTTTCTAGTTTTAGGATACTCATCACTGAACTGAGTAGATGCCAATAATGATGATGCATTCCATATTGCTTGTCCAAATAATGATGCCATTACTTTTTCTCCCTTGCCTGTTTTAGCTTGTCTATACAAAGCTGCACATATACCTCCAGATAAACTACAAGAAGTTGTAGCATCTCCAAATCCTATTGGTGGATTTATAGGATTTGTGTCTTTCTCTGCAATATCAAGCATGGCTCCACTTCTTGCCCAAAAGGCAACTGTATCAAAACCGGCATTATCTTTAGCTGGTCCAAAATCACCAAATCCATTTATTTGAGCCCAAATAAGATGTGGGTGTTTTTTACTTAAGGTTTCATAATCAAGTCCTAATCTTTTTAAAGCACCTGTTCTATAGCTTGAAACAAATACATTTGCTTCGCTTAAAAGCTTATCCATAATTTCAATTCCAACTTCACTCTTAAGATTTATAGATAATCCTCTTTTATTTGAGTTATATGTACTATAAAACGGATTATTAAAATCTTCTATAGGCATTGTCATTGTTGCCCCTGTCTTTCTACCTGGATCTCCAAAGCTTGGCTCTACCTTAATAACATCGGCACCCCAATCAGCTAATATTTTAGCGGTTCCAGGACCTGCTACAAAATACGTTAAATCAATAACTTTAACTCCTTCTAATGGTTTATTCAACATTTTATTTCCTCCTTATACTGTCAATTTTGATTTTAAATATAGTATTAAAAAATAATTTATTTTTATTATGGTAATCCTGGGAACATTGTAAACAGAATAACTGCAACCACAGTTCCAATAAGCGGAGTTATAACAGTTACCCAAAATATTGGCATGTAAGCATCTTTATGTGATTCTTTACATAAACCATTTGTTACAGTAACAATATATCCATTGTGTGGAAGTGAATCTAACGCTGCTGATGAAATTGCCATAGTTCTAGTTAATGCTGCCGCAGACACACCTTTAGCTAAAAATGCTGGTCCAAGAAGTGGAGCTGCAATTCCAAGTCCCCCTGAAGCCGATCCACAGATTCCTGCTATAACTGTAGTTCCAAGTGCTGCCCCCGCAATAGGAGGTCCAGGAATATTTGTCATTGCATTAACTATAAATCCAAATCCCACTGCTGATTTTACAACCGAACCAAAAGCAACTACAGCACAAGTATTACTTATTGCTACTACTGTGGTCTTACACGTATCTCCAATATGTCCAACTATTTTTTTATTATCTTGATATTTGTTTAACAGCAAATATACTAATAAAGCTCCAATAAATACTCCTACTTCAATTGGTACTATTGGCTTTCCATTAATTTTCACATTAATTATTAAAATTGATACTATTAACGGGATTAATGCCATTAAACCATTAGGGCCATTCTCTCCCTTAAAATCAGATGCTGCTACCTCGTCAAATACATCTGATTCATGAGCTATAAAATGTCCACCATTTGCCTTTTCTTTTGAAACCATCTTATATAAAATAATGCTTCCAATTATAAACATTACTGCACATGACATAAACCCATTTACTGCTCCAGCCATAATATCTGTCCCTAATGTTGTAGATGGAACAATATTATGAATCTGTGGTGCTCCAGGTGCTACCATTGCAAATGTTGAACACCCAAAAGTTAATGCTGCTGGTATAAATCTTCGTGGCAAATCAGCCTCTTTAAAAATTTCTAAAGCTATTGGAAATACGGCAAAACTTACGACAAAAACACTTACTCCACCATATGCTAATATTCCACAAGCTATTGGAATAGATAGTAACGCCTTATCCTTCCCGATCCATCTTACAATCATCTTAGCAATAGATCTTGCTCCACCAGTAATCTCCATCATTTTCCCCATTAATGTACCAGTCAAAAATATAAAGAAATTTGCCTGAAGGAATCCTACAAACCCTGCCATATAATCCACTTTGAGTGCATCATATACATTTAAATTTCCTGTTATAGCAACTATTACTGAACATACAATTGCTATTATAAAAATATTTACTCCCCTCATTACCATTACAACCAAAAGGGATAATGCTATAATAATACCTACTAAACTTACAATTACTTCTGTGTTCATAAATTGACCCCTTTCAAAATTGATAGTTTATTTATTTTTAAAAATAGGTTTTCTTTTTTCTATAAATGCATCCATTCCTTCTTGCTTATCTCTTGTGGCAAAAGTTAAACCTGCAATATCTTTTTCAAGTTCAAGAGCATTTTTTAAATCCATATCCATTCCTTTATTGATGACAACCTTTGCATATCTTACTGCTATTGGTGCCTTCTTAATTATTTCATTCATCATCTTCAATGACTCTTCTAAAAGCACATCACAAAGAACTACTTTATTTATAAGACCAATTTCCTTAGCTTCTTCTGCTTTTACTTGTCTTCCTGTGAAAATTAACTCTTTAGCTACTCCTGTTCCAACAAGTCTTGATAATCTTTGAGTCCCGCCAAAACATGGAATAACCCCTAAATTAACTTCAGGTTGACCAAATACAGCTTTTTCTGATGCAATTCTAATATCACAACTCATAGCAAGTTCACATCCACCACCTAGTGCATATCCGTTAACTGCTGCTATTACTGGTTTCTCAAGCTCTTCAATTTTATTAAAAACGCTTTGAGCATAACCTGCATATTTTCTACCTTCCTCGCTTTTATAGTTTTGCATCTGGCGTATATCAGCTCCAGCTACAAAAGCTTTGCCTTCTCCAGTAATAATAATTCCTAATATTTCTTCCTTTTCTGATACTATATCAATGATTTGAGATAATTCCTTAAGAGTGTCATTGTTAAGAGCGTTTAAAGCTTTAGGTCTGTTCATAGTAATAATACAGACTTTCTCTTTAACTTCCACCCTAAGATTTTTTAAGCTTTCCACTAAAGTTTCCATTAGATTCCCTCCATTATTTAATGTTATTTTTTTAACATTTATTTTTAATATATAAAAGCAAATCTTGTGCCAATTCTTATTAAATTTATTTTTTATGATTAAAATTTTATTTTCAGTAAAATATTTGCACTTTATATGAAATTTAATAATGTTTTAAATAATTTCTAACTTTAGAATTAATCGAAATCCTATATCACTAAAGAAATTTTTTCCAATATAGCTTTCAAGATATTATTTTCGTCTCATTTTTGAGAACATATTTTTAAAATCTAGTGTCATTTTTGAGAATATAGTCTCATTTTTGATATATATTTTGAATAAACTAAATATAAAAATCCTAATGCATTATAAATCTAAAGACTAAATACATTAGAATTTTTTTCGTTTAAAGAATAATTTTATGTAAAAAATTTATTGAAATCTTTGCTAAGATGTGTTATTATAATGAATGTAATCTTGCCGGTGTGATGGAATTGGCAGACGTAGAGGACTCAAAATCCTCCGGTAGCAATACCGTGCCGGTTCGAATCCGGCCACCGGCACCAAAGAATAAAAGAAATCCTTATGTATCAAAGCTTTAAAGGCTAAATACATAAGGATTTTTCTTTGTTTACCACTACTTTTACCACTTCTACGTAAAAATAAAGACTAGATAACGTGTCTAGTCTTTCAATATTTCTATATTTCTAATATTAGTACACTTAATTAACACTGTCTTTTTATCATCATCGTATTCCTCTATACCCTCTCTATCATTAAAATAATATGACGAATATGATGATAGTAGTATTTCTCTTTCTTTATCATCTGGATCCATTGTATATACAATAAGCTTGCCTTCATATATTAAATTTTCATCACATAAATAAACCCTAACCCAAGCTCCTTCACTTGCTTTCATTGCATAATTCCATACATCCGGTTCTGATATAACTTCATTGCCAAGAAATGAATTTATTTTACCCTCAATCTTACTATCCTTATATATTATTGAAACTATTGCAAATATAATAGCTACTATTATTAATAAAAAAGTTTTTACCGTATCATTTATAATAAAATTAAACATATGAAAATACTTTATACAATATAAAATCATTTCAACTACAGAATTTACTATAAAACTTAATACTATACTTAAAATAAGTAAATGATTAGTTTTTTTGTCTTTTTCATGCCTATATATCTGCTTTATATAAAGCGTTATATAACCTGGGATAAAGTATATGAATAAATTAGGTATGTTGTCTATTAATTTTACTAAATCCATATTCTATTTTCTCTTTGGAAGTCCTGGTTTAGTACTAATTGGAGGTGGATTTTTTCCTATTCCATTGCTCTTTCTTACTTCACTTCCATCTTTTATATTTTTATTCTTGATATTTAAAACACTATCCTTATTTCCCATTTTATTTTCCCCTTTTTATTAAAATTTTATCTTTAATATTATTTTTTTAATCTATCCAATCTATTTCTTTATTTAGATCATCACATATAATTTGTATTACTTTATAATAAATATCCATTGTATCTATTATCATTTCGATACTAGGAATTATTGATATATTATTTGGATCAGTATTACTATTCTCTTTATTATCATCTTCTTTTTTTTCACTTTCAATATAGTTTTTCATTTTCGATAGTTCACTTTTGCTCATAACTCCCTGATCATGAATTAAGGAATTTCTAAGCTTGCTACATGACATTAAATAATTTTTGATCTCTTTTCCTATATTAGATTTACTGTATCTGGTTATAAATGATAAGATATTTTCTACATTTCTTGTGTACATTATTGATTTAAATTTTTTTTCTATTAATTTTTCTACAATATCTTCTTTAGATCCATCACCTAATAATTCAGAGCATTGAATAGTTGACTTTGGATTTAAGACTATTTCATTTTTTTTATAGAGTATACATCTAACTATCTCACCTAAGGTTTGTTCAAATAATTCATATAAACTTATAAAACACCGTTTTTTTTCATTGTCAATACTTTCTTCAGATAAAATGAATTCTTTTAGATCTTTATATGTCAATCCATCCACATTTTCATATATTTTTTCCTCACTATGGCTATCAAATAATTTAGTTATTTCTGAAAATCCCCTTATCATTTCATACATTTTCAAATTACATAGTATTGTTTTTAATTCTTCATTAAAACCTATATCAGCATTATCCTTTATAATTTCACAGGCACCTTTCTTATAAAACTGTTCAAACATTTAATCCCCCCTTAATATTTATTTCTACAACATTTTTTAAATTCCTCCATAAAATGTATTATATTAAGTATTTTGAAAAATATTGTCTGAACTTATAATCAAATAGTTAATATATTTTCTATAAAAAAAAGAGAACATATTACTTAAATACGTCCTCTATCCCAATAAATCTATTTTCTTATCTATATAACTATAAGTATTGTCATTGTAGGCTGCATACTCTTCCATGTATATTCTTACCCAATATTTTCTTAGATCCATATTATTTCTTAAACGCCTTAAGGCTCTATTATAGCATTGTCTTGTCTTTTCTTCACTTATTGTGATTATATCTGAGATTTCTTTTAAGGTCATAGGATTACCATTCCACCCATACTTAAACTTTAATACTTCTCTTTCCTCTAGGCTATTAGATTTCATCATAGCAGCTTCTAGATTACTTCTCATTTCGTCATAATACATTCTATTCTCTATGAGTGTAATATCGTCAGAATCGCTCTCAATCATCTCTATGAGTTCTGTGTCATTATCATCACCAATAAACTGATTAAGGCTAGTACAATTATTGTTTAACTTTTCATTTTCCACATCCCTGGAGCTACGTCCATTAACTTCAATATTTATATATCTATCTATCCAAAACACCGCATAGGTAATAAACTTAGCTGCAACTTCTAGGGAAAAATCATATTTATCTATAGCCTTTATTAATCCTATATTACCTGCTTGTGTTAGATCCTCAAATTCAAGCTTTTTATTGATACCATAATACTTATTAGCTATCTTATTAATTATGCCTTGATTAGCTGCTACAAGCTCATCCAGTGCCTTTTTATTGCCTTCTCTATATGATATTATCAATTCTTCGTTAGTCATGCCTTGCCTCCTTTTTAACTAGCCATCATATGCACTTATTCTCATTAACTAATCTTCTAGGAGTATCATGTGTTACTATTCCATAAGCTTCTTTTTTAAGCACTATATCACCATTAGGTAATGTTTTATATATACTTCTATTTTTTAAAATGAAGGCTCTATCTGACATGTATTTATTAGATTCATGATTTAAAGACCTGGCTACATCTCTTTTCTCAGCTTTACTCTTAAGATGTTCTTTTTTTAGATTACTAAAGTTTCTTTGAATGCATTTCCTTACTGATTCCGTACTTACATTTAGTTCCTTAGCTATTTCTACAGCATTATAACCTTCTAAATATAGGTCTTTAACCTTTCTTTTATTTAACACATTCTCACTCCTTTGTATGCATTGTATTTTTTGTAAGCTACCTTTTTAGGGCGTTCAGAAAGTTCATATTTTTAAATACTCTCTAACTATCTATTTATCTGTATGGTCAATTAATTGTAGTAGCACATGTACCAATAACCAAAACTCTGAACAACTAACTATTTCTTTGTTTCTTATTGCTCTTGTAAATTCGGTTTCTTCTGGTAATTGTACAAGAGAATCAAGTATTGTAGTTCCCATAACTTTTAATTCGCTACCATCTGCAAATTTAATAACTGCCATTTTTCCTATATCCTTTATTAACTCTTTTTTAATTCTTGATAATCTCTTCTTATTTATCATTAACCATGTCCTCCAGCTCCTGAATCTGCTTTTCAAGTTCATCAGTTCTTATGCTATTAAGTATTGCATTACATGAATATATAATCGTATTAGCCTTTTTAGTATCTATCTCATTATTAGCTATCATATTTGTTATCCTTGCTAAGGTCTTTCTTATTTCACTAGGGGTACTTAGCCTTAGCCGTATTTTTTTATCACTCATGGGGGTATACCCCTCCTTTCATTCTCTGTAATATCAACGCTTTAAACAGATTTTTAATAGCCAAAAAGGGGCTTTTTCAACCCCTTAACACTTTACTAACTGTTATTTTCTCTTTCTATATGAAGTTATAAGTCTCTCACTTCTTCCCATGGAATTACTGAAAAATCATCTCTTAATCTAGTATCAATAAACTGGATCATGCTATCTAAAGGCATAGATATTGAAGCTTTTATGTTAAACGGATTTATATAATTCTCTATATTATTTCTTAAATCATTTAATATTTTTTTGTTGTATTCTCTATTATCCTTAGGTATTAGCATTAACAATTCTAACGCATTACCATTGTTAGCTAGTAATTCTCTTATTATTGATAATGCATTATAATCATCTTTATATACATCAATAATATTTATGAAATCTTCTTTACTTGTAATTGCTCCTGCTTCAATCATTTTTATTATATTAGATAATCCTATTTGATAACTTGAATCTAATAGCTTACCTGTAGTATTAGCTCTCCACCTATCCTCTAATGCTTTTATAGCACTATCTAATATTCCTATTGCTTTATCATGTACATTTTGTGCCACTGCTTCAAATGGTTCTGTAAGATTATTTATTCTTTGCTCTATGCCTATTGGTGTAAGCTCTTTATTATTATTTAATTCTAAAATTTTATTACTCAAAGCTTCCTGTTTTTCCTTATAAGCTTTTATTGTACTTATTAATTCACTCTTTTTGCTCATTTATATTTCTCCCTTACTTATCTTTTTAATTTCTTCTTTTAACTTCATGTTTTCTTCTTTTAAAGCTTTATATTCCTCATACGATATAGATTTGTTGATTGAATTTTCTATAATATTACCTTCATTATCTGAAATATCATATCCATTTTCCCTATAAAATTCTTTTTGTGTTTCATCTATTGTATAAACTTTATTTCCTTTGACAGCTTTCATTTTTACTACTTCCTTTCTACTTTTATATTATTAATAAACTTTCCCATCTTTCTGCATTTGCTCTGCTCTTTTCTCCCAGTATCTCTCCTGGATTAATTTCACCTTATTTTTGTTCTTAGCTCTCCATTGTCGCATATACTCTCGTCTTGCTAATTTAGCACTAGACTCCATAGATAAATCCTCCTTTAAATATAAAACAAAAAGACCACAGGATAATATTCAGCTTAAAACTGATATATTTCCCGTGGCCCTTAATCTCAAATTAATGCCTTCCACTCTAATAAGTGGGGTACTTATGTTATATTTATCTTTGTATTTATTATACCACAAATACCTTTGTAAAGCTAGCAATATCAATAGTTTATAACTATTTTATATAATAAATTTATGGCTCTAAATCAACGTATACGCTCTTAAAAAGTGCATTAGGCTTTCCATACTCTTTAGATACTTTATACACCTTACATTCCTTGCTAAGCTTATTTATAAGCCTTTCCTTTTCTTCATGGTTTCTATATTTAACAGTTATCTTTATCAAGTGTAGTTACCCCCTGGTTAAATATTTCTCTTTAATTAAACGGTGTAATATCAATCCCTTTTTCCTTGGGCTTAAATTAGAATTTATAAAGCAGCACTTAAATCCGTTTCTTTTATAGCAACGCCCTGTAAAGCCTTTAATATCTTCTTTTAGCTCTGTTACTATATGTCTTACACCATTATATTTAAAAATTCTTGTATTTGATTTTCTTTCTGATAACTTAATCATTTTTATCTAGCACCCCCATAATATTTAAGACACTTTTTCCTCTTAAGCATTATATGTAGCTCTTCCTGTCTTTCTTTTGTAGACAGTTCGCTATTAATCTTTATCACCCAACTTCCATTATTTATATTTTTTAAAAGTAAACTTCTATATGGCCTTTCCAATTCTTCATATCGTACATGGTACCTTGCACCATTATATTTAAAACGTGTTCTTGATTCCAAATCTTCAATTTTTTTCTTCTTATCACGTACTTTTTCACCTATAAAATGCATGTAATTGCTCGCTCTTTCGAACTCTTCACATAATTCAATATAATCATTTTTAAGTATTTCTAATTTATTCATTCCCTTATTTCTCCTTTTTATTTGATTATTTGGAGCATAATAGGATATACTTAAGTTAAGTTAGTTTTTGGGTATATCTTATTATGCTCATGGTGGTAATAGATATTGGTAGTATCTGTTACCATTTTTTCTTATAGTCTATTTTGGTTTTACCTTCCAGTATCTCTCCAATAGTAACTCTTAACGCTTTTGGAGCTTGATTATATTTACTTCCAACTCTTAAAATAATTTCTTTTAAGCTTACCTTCATGTGTTACCTCATTTCTATTTAAATTATTGGTAACCTCCCTTTCAAGCTACTGTTCTTAATACCAGTTACTAATTCTGTAATTCTTACTTTTCCACTTCATAGCAACTATATCTTTCCCGCTTGCTCTACTCTTCTTGATTAATAAAGTCATACATTCGGGATTTTTATCCGAGTTTTTACTGAAATAATCTATATTTTTATTGTTTTCCCTCTGTAATTTATTTCTTACTAGCTCATTATCAATTTCAATATTTCTATAAATTCCTATAACTATATCACTATCCCTATAGATTGACGCCCCACCTGCAACATCATTAACCGCTACCTTTTCCCAAATATTCAAGTTGTTATTACTCATCTTACTGGCTGCTTCTTGCTTAGCTTGTGCTAGTATAACAATAGGTTTATTAATCTTTATTGCTAGTCGTTTTAGTAACCTTGTACATTCTGCAACCCTGTAATGTTCCTCTTTGTTGTTTCCTGTTATGTTAATTAGATTTATATAGTCAATAAATATTATGTCTATATTATTTTTCATTATTTCCAGTTGAATTTTACTTGTAATATTTAATAACTCATCTTCTTCACTTATTAACAGCCTTTTATTTAGCGATAAATAAGTGTTGGCTTTTATAACTCTTACAAGTTCATCATCTTTTAATTTTCCATCCCTTAGATTCTTAGAAGGAACATCTGCTAAATTTGATATTATTCTATCCCTTACTTGTTCTTTAGGCATTTCTAAACTGAAAAATAGTACTCTTTTATTATTCTTAATATTATTTAATGCTATTTGTGTGGCTAATGCCGTTTTTCCAACTCCACTAAAAGCAAATATTGTAACTAGATCACCTCCAGAGAACCCCCCTATTTTTTCATCAATTCTCGATAATCCTGTTTTTACTGCTACTATTTCACCATTCATTCTTTTTTCTAATGTCTTTAAATATTCTTCTTCTTGTTCTTCTGCCGTTTCTGATGCTTGCTTTTCCTCAACTAATTCAGTTACAAGACTTGTTATCTCTTGCTGCAACTCTTCTATATTTTGATTTATATTTGAGCTTATATATTTTGCAATATAGTCTAATTTCCTTTTTCTACTGTATTCTTTTAGGATTTTTAGATACTCTAGTAAATTTGTTGTACTTGCAACGGAATTAGCAATTTCGGATATATAAGACATGCCCCTAGCTTTTTCTAATAAATTTTTATTTTTTAGTTCTTCTATTAGCATTAATAAATCTATTGTATTTTTTTCCTTAAACACTGATTTTATTGTTACAAAAATTATTTTATTATAGTCATGATAAAAATCATTTTTATTAATATTATTTTCTATAACTTGTATGCAGCTATTGGTATCTATAATCATAGAACCTAGAATATTTATTTCCACTTCTTCACTATATAGCTTTTCACGGTCCACTTACTCACCTTCTTTTACATAAGTTCTTCGTATAGATCATCACAGTTATTTTTATTACTTGTCCCATGATTAATCTCTTCCTTACTTTTTAAATAGTTTAAATACTTACTACCAGTATTTAAAAACATTTCTACCTGTCTAATTCCATCCTTATCTTTTCTCAATATAAATTCATTTAAACTCCATTGATAGTCACACCATTGATAATTTTCATCATTATACATAGTCCCATAGTTTCTAATAGCTTGTTGTATTTCATCTATTGAATATTCCTTTAAAGTTTTATCAATAGCTTTTTTCATGCTATCAGTTAAAGCTCTATGGTTTTTAATATTACTTTCAATCCAACAATTAAAAATACTATTATATTTATTAGATACTATATTGAGATTATTATATTGAGATGATTGAACCTTTTTCTGTTCCTCATTCTGTTCCTTTTGCGTTCCCTTTTCTGTTCCTAAGCACTTGCTTAGTCCAGTATTTTCAACACCTTTTTCTGTTCCTATTAAGTTCCTATTAAGTTCCTCATTCTGCTCTTTTTTCTGTTCCTTGAATCTAGCAAGAAAATACTTACTGGAAGTACCTCTCTTTCCTTTTAGAACCTGTATTATTACAATGTTTTTAGTGGTAAGCTCTTTTATAGCTCTAACTAATTGCTTTTTAGATATTTGTAATCTTCTCATCCAACTTTCATAATCAAATCTGAATTCTCCAGGCTGCAATCCATCATATTCTTTATCTGTTAAATTAGCTCTAAACTCACATTCCATATAAACATCAAATACATAGCTTAAATTTGAGTATCTATATTTTTTTCTTATTTCGTATTCAGTCAAATTCAAATACTCACCTACTTTAAAGCCATCTTAAAATACTTTAAACCATCCCAACTAGGCTCTTTATTAAATTCTTTGCATAGATTTATATACTTAAAAAGCATTGATACCTTCATAATATCCCTCCATCCTTGCAACTATGATTTTGACATATTTGCTATATTTGCTCTTTATTACAGACATTCACCTATATGGTTTTCTAAAAATTCATCTAACTTTGATAATATGACCCTTCTATCTCTACCAATTTTTATCAAAGGAAATCCTTCCACATGTGTCAATGTTAAAGCCTTAGGATATGACACTCCTAGCATTTCTGCTAATTCATGAATGTTACAAGTCTTTTTTCTAAGTCTATCTCTATACTCTTCAACTGTTATAGGTTGCTTTTCTAATTGTTCCATTTAATTTTTCCCCTTTCTTTTATTGATTTCGCCTTATTCCTTTGCGTTTATACACTTATAATAATTCAAAGGTGTAATTGCATTATTTGACGGTTTAACATTTCTATAATCCTAATATATTGGCACTCTCATAGTAATTAACTGCATTTAAAAACACCTTTACCTATAAAGCTTGGAAATCTATCAAAAGTAAATTCAAAACTCATAGAACATATTTCTCCGTTCATTTTATCTATATTTTTAGGTTCATAATTCATATTTAAAAGCCTATTCATAACGGTAGATTTATTGGTATAAATTCTTATTACTTTATCGTAATAATCAATATTTATATTTGTTTCTTGGCATTCCTGTTCTATAATCTGTTTAATCATTGCATACTCCCCCTTTTTTTCTATGAGATATAACATTTTTTTATGTTCTGCAATATTCAAATTACTTTCTAGTGTATTTACACCTTTAAGAGCGTTGCACCCTTATTCTGCCCTTCTAGCGTTGTCTATAGAATTTTTAGAAGTGTTGCCATTTATGGCAATGAGTTTAATTACTCTTCATCTGAGAAGAATAATTCTGATACTGTTGTGCCTAATGCTTTGGACAATTTTTCAAGAGTCTTAACTGGAATATTTTTAATACCTTTGTTTTCAATATTAGATATTGTTGTTCTGGTAACTCCTGAAACTACTGAAAGCTCATCTTGTGTCCATCCTTTTTTTATTCTTGCTATTTTTAAAGCTAACATTACATCATCTCCTTACTAAGGTAGTCTCTAAATATCTATTTATAGATAAATTTTATCTGTTATTTCTTATTTTATAGATAATTTTTATCTATGTCAATACATTTTTTATTTATTTATAGATATTTTTTATCGTTAATGATATATTGTTATAGAGGTGATTTAATGAAATATAAAGAATTAAGTGAGAATCTCAAAATGTATAGAAAAAAAGAAAATTTAACTCAAAAAGATTTAGCAGAAAAAATATACAAATCCGAGATAACAATTCGTAAATATGAAAGTGGTAAATATAATATTCCACCTTCTACACTTTTTGATATTTGTAAAGCATTAAAAGTACATTCTCAAGACTTATTAGGGTCTGATAGTGATAAATACCATATTGAAAACTTTGGTGAAACATTATCCGAAACGCTTTCTAAAAAGAAAAATCATGATATTATCAGCAAACAAATCGACATAGATGATATAGAAAACTTAAAAATTTCTGACATAAAAGAAATTATTTTTTCTGATCTAGTTATTGCAATGTCTTTAGCTGCTAATAGTGATGAAATAAATTATTGTTTGGATGATTTTTCAGAAGATGAATTAAGAGAAATATCAGAATTTATGTATATGTCATATGAATTAAAAGTAAATGAGATTCTAAATAGGCATAAAAGCTAATGTAACAATGTGTAACACAGAGATAGAGAAAAAGAAAGAGAAAGTGAAAGAGTTAGAAATAAGAGAAAGAAATAATACTAATGAGGTAGTATTTAATAAAGACTACGTTGTAGTTGAGAAAGACAACGGTAGTATTCAAGAAAGACAACAGGTAGTAGTTGAGAAAGACAATAAGAATACTAATAAGAATACTAATAAGAATAAAGAAAAAAAGTAATATAAATAACCATAACTAATCCTTATTAGGGATTAGGTCTCCACAAAATTGAGGACACCCTCATAATGAAGAATAGCTGCATTTAATGGGTTCGACATACTGTCGAGGGTAAGGTTCAACATCATGTTGATGGTATACCCTAAATTAGGGGTCCCTTGGTATCTAAAATAGGTTCGTCATTATGACGAGGTATCCTCAAAATAGAGATACCTTCAAACGGACAAATTGACCTGTCGCACTATCTAAAAGATAGGTAGTTAATATATCAAAACGGAAAACTCCTGTTTGACCTTAACTGGGTGAATGGGAACCACTGAGTTAAATCCGTGGTGAATTTGAGTCACAACGAAATATCATGACAACGGTGGTTTATATTCACCGTTTTAACCTCCAAATTTTAGGTAGTTAAACTTTTCTGTTATATTAACAAGTGGTTTATATTCACCCGTTTTAAAGATAAGTCCTTTTGAAAGACCTGTTTTTTAATTTTATTATTAACTTAAACGGTAAATAGAAATGACCATTAATAAATCTCGGTCGTTTTGGTCGACTGACATTTCCGCTATCGATTTAAGCGATAGCAAAATATTTCGCTCTGATATGGAAGTTCCGTAATGGTTTTATTACCCCTGCTTGAAATTCCAAGCACCCAATAAACTATTTTACTTAGGGACTAATGACCGAAATTAACCCAACGCAAAATTGCATTAAGTACTTTATAGGCACTGAATACAAGGATTCAAAAAGTTAAATTTAATTAAGTCCACAGATGTGGACAAGAAAATAAAGGAGAAACCCAATAAACTATTTTACTGTTACTCTTTTTTGAGTAATAGCCAGGGTTTTTAATTCAGATGTACCACCACTATTCTTTTTAGACTTGACCACCTAACATTTTCATACTTTCTGCCAAAGGTGGCAGAAACACTAATAAAGAGAAAGGAATTAGTCGTGATAATATTTTTTCTTATTTTCAACTAATGTATTCCTGGAAGAAGTATCGGAATTGATAGTTCCGAATCGACTAAAGAAGATTATATTCCTACTGATACGAAAATTCCGTAATGCTTTAGATTCATAGCTAATGGGTTTAATACATTAGGGTTTATCTTAGTCGTTTAAATCAACTGACATTTTAGGTATCGATTTAAACGACACCTAAGTATTTCCCAATTACAATGGGATTCCGTAATCGTTCAAAACGCTTTAGACTTATATTTATTTTGAATAATCTAGGATAAACTCAATAACAAATCATTATCGAGTTATCGTCAAAAATGGCGAAAACCCTTGTAGTTACTTAGTAATGATTATAGATAACTACTCAATAGGCACAGGTGTAGTCATTTTACCCATACCTTAAAAAAGAAAGGAGTAATAAATATTGACAAAGAGATCTAATGGTGAAGGTTCTTCCGGTTGGATAACTAAAAATGGCCAGAAATACTGGAGAATAAGAATAACTCTTGGGTATGATCCTATTACTGGTAAGCAGCAAAGAAAAGACATCTATGGAAAAACTCAAAAGGAAGCTAAAGACAAATTAAAAGATTTTGAAGAGAAAAATGCAACTAATAGCGATAAATCAACGTTAGGAGCATTTATGTATGATTGGTTATGGAATATTAAAAGACCTAGTCTTAAACCTTCTACATTTGAACGTTGGGAAGGTATATATAGACTATATATTAAACCTAACAAAGGACTTAATGATAAGAAACTTATTGATATAGATACTATGCACCTTCAAAAGATAACTAATAAGCTTTTAGAAACTCATACTATTAATCAAGTAAAGAATATGAATAGCTGCATAAGCACCTGCTTACAATACGCTGTTACTATTCATAAGCTTAAATATAATCCTGTAGATGGAATTATCTATCCTAAGGATAATGAAGTTATTGAAGAGAAGGAAAATTATATATCTGAAGAAGAGCAAAAACGTCTTATAGAAGCTTTAAAAGGTGATGTATCAGAAGGTATAATATTAATAGGTCTTGCATGTGGCTTACGTCTAGGTGAAGCTATGGCCCTTGAAGAACGTGATATAAACTTAAATACTAGAATGGTTAGAATAAATAAATCTGTAAAATATGTATGGACAGGTAAATGGAATAGTAATAATAAAAAGATTTATGAATACAAGCTTACTATTCCTAAAACCAAAAGTAGCACAAGAGAAGTGCCTTTTCCAAGTATGTTAGTACCTATTCTTAAAACTATAATTAAAACTAATAAAGAGAATAAATTAAGACTAGGAGAACTTTACTTTGATAGAAACTTAGTATTCTGTAAGGAAAATGGAGATTATCTTGATAATAAGCAGCCTAATAGACGTTTAAAAGCTGCATTAAAAAGAGCGGAGATTGATACAGAGATACATTATCATAGTTTAAGACATATCTTTATTACAAATTGTTTAAGTCATGAAGTAAATCCCAAAACAGTGATGGAATGGGCCGGTCATAGTGATCTTAAAATGACTATGTTGGTTTATGCAGAACTTAACAAAGATAAGAATAAAAAAGAGTTTGAAAAGATAAATAGTATATTTGATTAGCTTAATTTTTTACCACTATTTTTCCCACTATGAAAGTGGTAATTACAAAAGATTGCTTGTCTATAAAACGGTATTAATCCTTTATATATCAACACTTTCAACTATCATTAAACATATACCAAAATCTTATTTGCTGAATCCGGCCACCGGCACCAAAAAAAGACAAATAAGACTAAATCTTATTTGTCTTTTTTTATACCTAACTTTAAGCTAAAAATGATTGAAATTTCTATACCTCAATGTTAAAACTTTTAAGTTATTAATTTAAATAAGGGGACAAACTGTTTATGAATAAAAAAGAAACAATATCAATAATCACTTTAGTAGTGATAGGATGTACTATTATGGCATTTATAGATGGTGTAATATCTCCTCCCTACTATATTAAATCTTTAATTAAAATTATTTTATTTCTTGTGATACCATTTATTTATTCTATTTTAGATAAGCAAGTTTCCTTTAAATCTCTTTTCAATTTTAATAAAAAAGGCTTTTTATTTTCCTTAGGTTTAGGAGTATCCGTATATATATTTATATTAGCTGCTTACTTTATACTCAGTCCATATTTTAACCTTTCTAATGTGACTTCCTCATTACAAAATAATATAGGTGTGAATAAAGGTAATTTTATTTTTGTAGCCTTATATATCTCATTTATAAACTCACTGCTAGAGGAGTTTTTCTTTCGAGGATTTGCCTTTTTAAATCTAAAAAAGGTTTCTAATAAAAATTTGGCATATATATTTAGCTCTAGTGCTTTCGCATTATATCATGTAGCATTTATGCTTGATTGGTTTACACCTCTTTTATTTATACTTCTGGTTGTTGGATTATTTATTGCTGGAATATTATTTAATTGGCTAAATGATAAAAATGAAAATATATATACATCTTGGTTAGTTCATGTGTGTGCTAACTTTTCCATAAATACAATTGGGTTTATATTATTTGGTATTTTCTAAATAATAATTTGCATAAAAATAAAGACTAGAAATTCTAGTCTTTTAAACTTTTAGTTATTATTCAAGTTTTAAAACAGCATAATTTTCTTTAAATAATTCAGGGTACTTCTCTTTAGCTTCTTTTTCTCCTATACCACTCATAGTATCACTAATTAATTTTCCCATGTTCGTATAGTCAATAAATTAATTATATATTATAGGTTTTTCTTAGCCTTAGCTTCATATAAACGTCTATCAGCATATAAAAAAAGCTTATCCCATGTCCAATCATTCCCAAATTCTTCACTTGATGCGATACCGAATGAAATGTTAAATGGAATTTGTATGTCATTATTATAGTAGCAAATCTTGTGCATTTTTCTGTAACATTCTTCAATTTCTATCTTAAAATTATGTAAACTCATTCCGCATACAATAATAAGCATCTCATCTCCACCAAAACGTATAACTAACCTCTCTTCATCTTTTTTTCGAGAATTAAAGTTCTGCTTCCAAAAACAAGCTGCCTCCTTAAGTAGCTTGTCTCCTGCCTGATGACCATAAGTATCGTTTACAAGTTTAAAATCATCAAAATCCATAACACAAACTCCAATAATTATTTTTTTATCATGACAACATTTTAATGATGGAAGAAATTTTTCATCTAAAAAACGTCTATTATAAACTCCAGTCAGAGAATCTGTTATTAATAGATTATTATAACTATGAATTAATTTTCCTATTTCATCTTTTTGGTTGCTATCCATTAAAAGATTATTTGTAACATCATTTATAATTTCCATAACATAAGGTTTTCCTTCAATTTTTAAATAACGAGATGTCACTAAATATGTCTTATTATTTAGAATTTCAATTTTATATGCTCGTCCTTTTGACTGTAGTGCACGGAGGGAAGTGCAATTTTCACACCTTTTACAACGCCCCCAAAATTTACTACATATAGAACCACTCTTTTTATAATAATCATTGCAATATATCTGTTGAGTAATTGGATTAACAAGACGCAGTATATCATTCTCTCTCTTCTCACATTCTATAAGATTCTCTGCTTCTTTTTGTGTAAAATTGATTTTCAATTTATCCATAGTTCCCCCTTACTTCTAAGTTAATTAGGACTTTCAGCATTCCTTAAAGTTATTAAACATAAAAATACTTAATTTTAAATTCTGAATTAGTCATCAAAAAAGGTAGTAAAAAAAGCTACTATGATAATTTCCGAGCAGCTTTTTATTCTATTATAATGTTATTATTTAATTTTATTAATTCTTGTTTTAATGATGTAATGTTATTTCCATTATAAATTATAATGTTATTAGCACGTTTAAGTCAATACTAACATTACATAAACTAATGTTAATAGGTGGTGTTGACATGTTAAATAAAAAATCTCTAAATGTTGAAATTGGAAGTAGAATAAAAGAAGCACGAGAATCTGCTGGATTGACTCAAGAACGATTTGCTGAATTAATCGGAATGGGTACAAAAAATGTATCGGCTGTTGAACGAGGTACTGTTGGTATATCACTTTCATCATTAAAAAAAATATGCCGTATTTTATCTGTATCTAGTGACCAAATTCTTTTTGGAGCTCAATTTAATAATCCTTCTCAAGAATTGGCTGAAAGACTTAATCATTTGTCTCTAGAGCAATTCTTAATAGCAGAAGACATACTTAATAAACTTTTTGAAGCCTTTGCTTTAGGAGAAAGTAAATAATTTGAAATATGCTTAAAATTTTTTAATTTCAATACAAAACAAAAATAAAGCCTTCTATAATAAATTAACATATCATAGGGGGCTTTATTTTTTATCTTTAAGTTTGAAAAGATTTTAAGGTTTTATAAATAAATTTTCTACATCCTGCAAAAATCACTTTTTATTTTTACTAAATAAACTTAATCCAACTAACAGACACCCTTCTATATATTGAATATTATTTCTTTTCATATATTCAATAAGCTCATCACTTTCTGCACCAGGCTGAATTACTATACACTTGTAGTTTTTATTACATTCTTTTATAAGCTCCAATCCTCTTATTGGATTAATACACAAGTCAATTATATCTATATCATCATCAACTTCATTTATGGATTTCAACTCTTTTCCCACTCCATATACTGTATAACCATGGTCAATAAGCTTATTTTTTATCTTAAATGCATATTTTTCTTCCTTGATAGTGTCACCTACTACAACAAATACATTTTCCTGCATGATTTCTTTTAAATCCATTTTATCACCTTACTCTTCTTTATATTTGAGAAATTTTAAAATATTATTAATTTCTAGTTACTCTTTTCTCTTATTTCTTAAAAAAACAAGTCCTAATCCAGATGCTGTAAAAATACTAGCAAGCAATCCCAAATTATTTATATCTCCTGTCCTAGGAACATCTTCACCTTTAGTTGGTTTTTCAGTTTCACCTGGTTTTTCATCTTTACCTGATTCCATTTTTTCAATTAATCCTTCTTTAGCTGCTTTTAAAGCTTCTAATACTGAATCTACATCCTCTTGAGTTAAATCCCTATTGTCAGAAGATATTAAGTCTTTAGCTCTTTCTAAAGCTTTTTCAAATATAGTCCATGATTCTTCTGTATACTTCTCTGATGTTTCACTTTCACATGACTTTAAGTATTCAGTCAGCTCCTCAACACTACCACGTTTTACAAACTTACTAATTATATTTTCCAATTCATTAATTGCATTTTCAATATCATCTTGACCAATATTATCTTTGCTAACTAATTCTTCAGCAGCCTTTATAGCATTATTTAAAACTTCTTGATTAAATGAAGAGGTTGTATAATCTTCACTATTTATATTCTTTGCTTTATCAATAGCTTCCTGCAATGCTTTTTTATTTACACCACTATCAATATCCCCTGATGGTGAATAGAACGACATCTCTGCCCCAGAAGCAAACTTATTCTTTGTATCTCCATTAGATTTATTAATAACCATACGAATTGTCTTAGCTTTTACTGCATCAAATTTGGCAAACTTAGTCGATGAGTCTCCTGACCAAGCTTTAGCATCTAAAACTTTTGTTTCTTTTCCATTTTCATCTGTTGCATATAAGTCAAATTCCATTATATTTCCATTTGTAGTTCCATTTTGTCTTGGTATATATGATAATTTTGATATTTCCGTAGGTTTTTCAAATGTAAATATTAATTCTTGTGGTAATTTAACATTATTATCAGCCCAATTTGAATGCCATATAGTATTTTTATTCCCATCTAAAAGATTTTCTGGTCCTTCTCCTGTATATTGAGATGATGCAGTAACAGAAATCTCTTTATTAGGTATCTTATTTTTATCTTCCCCTGATTTTTTAATAATAATATTATCAATCTTACCTTTTATAGAGTTAGTCATAGATCCAATTCTCTCTAATGATAATGCAAATGTAGAATTTGTAATATTGCTTTTCTTAATCATGTTATTATGAACGAATTTACCTTTTGCACTTGCAACCATCTCACCATTAACATATAAAGTAGTATTTTGGTTTTCAGTCTTAATAGCTATATTAACCCATTCTTTAACTGGCAATACATAATCAAATGTATAATCATACAACTCTCTAGTAAATCCTAACACTCCATTTTCCATAATACGAATATCGTGAGTACCATATGAACTATCACTTTCAAATAAAATTTGACCTGGTGCAGCTTCCTCTAATCTTAAATCAAATGAAAGTTCATTTCCTTTTCCCAATTTATCTAATGGCATTTCAATAAAACTTTTGTTTCCTTCTAATGATATGGCATTGGAAGTTTTTCCCGTCTTAAATGAGGCATTAGTTAAATTTGATAAATCACGATTATTTTTACTTGAATCTTCTAATTCATTTTTCTTCTCAAATGTATAATTTGCATATTGATCATTTATAGAATTTTCTTTAAACAATGGATTTGTATTTGGTGATAGTCCCACATTTTTGCTTGCATTCTGTAAATTTTCTAAGCTTCCCTTCTCTTTACCATTTGCCCAAGTTTTTTCAGCAACTATTGGTAATGCATCCTGAAAACGCTCATACATATCAGACTCAGTCAATCCACTAGCACGCTTATCAATATTATCATTCCATATTGCAAAAGCAGCTCCTAATGCTTGATCGTCTCCAGAAGGAATTGCCTTCCATCCTGATTTTGTAGATACTATATTCGGTTCAAAATTACTATATAGACTATTTGTATTTAGATAATCCCCATAAGCACCTCTTCCACCGTTTCCATTTGGAACCATATACATATAAGAATCTATTGTATTTATTAATTTATATCCCATGTCATACATTTCTTTTCCATCAGCCCAATCTCTAGACCATAAATTCATTTGAATATTTTCAATAGCTTCAGGCTTTATTTCTGTAACCGGATTATCTTTTATCCATGTTAATCCGCCCCACATACGAACTGGATTTGTATTTTTTATATAAGGAACGAACTCATTAATAAAATTACGATATGCTTTATAATTTGCTAAAAACTCATCTGCCCCTATATGAACTACAGTTTCACTATCAAAGGTTGGATTATCTCCTTTAGTATATTCGTCAAATATTTCTTTAACCTTTTTAATTGATTCAGGTTTACTTACATCTATGTGATCAATTAAAGGTCTATTGTTTGCTAATGGTGATCTTTTATTCTTCACCATAATCTCTGGAAATACCTTAGTAAACGAGTTTGCATGAGCTGGAATATCAATTTCTGGTACTATATTTACTCCAATTTTTCTTGATTCATTTATAAATTGTTTAAATTCCTCTTTAGAATAAGCATAATCCTTTGCTGTTGCCGATTCATTTTTACTATTTTTTACATTCGATTCTAAACGGAAAGCATCATATGCTTTAAAAGCTTCATTTTCTGTTTCTCCAACTCCATAATCCTCTAGCCAAATATAATTATCACTTAAGTGAACTTGGAAATCATTCATTTTGTGCCATGCCATATTTTTAGTAATGTCTTTTAACATATCCATAGAAAAAGGTTTACGAGCTACGTCTAATACAAATCCACGAACTTTATACTTAGGATAATCTCTTGTTGTTCCACAAGGCATTGTATTATTATTCTTGCTTTGAGTTAATATTTGAAGAATTGAACGCGTTGACCAATAAGCACCTATTTTATGTTTTGCTTCTACTATAACCTTATCAGTGATCTCCATATTATATCCTTCATCACCCAATAAATTATCTTCACTTCCTAATGTAAAATAGAAATCACCTACTCCTACATTATCTTTATCATAGCTAATAGATATCTTTCTTCCTGTCATATCTTCATAATCTTTCTTAAACTCATTAGCAGCATATTCTAAGTTATTCTTATATTCAGGATTTACTACAATTTTACTATTTTCGTTTGTAGTAAATAATTTATTATCACTGCTATACCATTCTGCTAACTCTGGAGATACAACTGGCTTTTGATTTCCTTTATTTGCTTCATGTAACCCTGGAATTACTACTTCAAAATCATTTGTAATAGTTACTTCTTTAGTATTATTATTAGTTATCTTTAATGATATTTTAACTGTTTTACTCGTCAATGGTTTGTGTACATTGAAATTATTATCTACTATCTGTTCAAAGTCTGCACCATTGTTTTCTATTGTGTATCCTGGAACCTCACTTACTACTATTTTATTAGTTTCTGCGTTATATACTGGACGTACACTCTCAATAGTAGGTCCTTCATCCAAAGTAACTACAGTAAATGGATGATCATATAATTCAAATTCAACTATTCCCCCATTATCCCACGCTGCTTTATGGGTTTCTAAAACTTCTAATTTTACATATTGTCCTAAAACTGGCTTTTCAAAACCTGTGCTATCATATGTTGTTTGATTGTCCAACTCTCTTGTAATTGATGGGTCTGATTCATCAAAAGTATTATCTTTTGATACTGTCACCTTATATTTCTTTACGTTGTTAAGAGGCGCTTGTCCACGCTTTTCTAAAAATAAATGGAAATTATCAATATTCTTTTCTTTTCCTAAATCAAGTTTTAAAATAGGCATTGTATTTTGAGTAGAGGCTAAACGTGTTTCATAATCACCATCTATAGCCTTATCATAAGTATTACCATGACCTTCTGAATTTTCTCCACTAGCATTCGCTCCTATAGATTGGTTAAGAGTATTTTTATACAATTCAAGCTCAACTATTCCTGCATTATCCCACATATTATCCTTATGCGTTTCAATTATTTCTAGCTTAATATAACGAGTATTTACTGCCTTAGATAATTTTACATCATCACGGATAGTTTCAGTATTTAGTTCTCTTTCAACTCTAGAATCGTTTTCTTCAAAGTTTTTATCTAATGAGAAAGTTATCCTATACTTTTTAACATTGTTTTTATATTGTACGTTTTTTCTATCTTCCAAAAACAGACGTAAAAATTGTATTTTCTTTTCTGATCCTAAATCTAAAATTACTGTAGGTTTAGTATTCCTATTAGATGATAAACGAGCATTAAATTCATTACTTTTATCTCCATCTACTACATTATCATAGGTACTTCCATTCTCAGCATTCGTTCCCTCTACCACTGTAGAATTTAATGCCACATTATCATTAGAAACATATTCTTTTGCAAATACTGGAATTCTTAAATTAATAAATATTACTGATAGAGCTAGGTTGCTTGCTAAAAACCTTTTAAGTCCTTTGTTCATATTCATCCCCCTTTTATTTAAGTAGTATAAAATTCTATACTACTTTATTAATATAATTGTTATATATTAAAGATTCGAAATTTTGATTTCTACCATAACGAATCCTCAATTATGCCACCATGAACTTCATATTAAAAGTTGAACTATTATAAATCCACTTAATAAAAGGCTGCACCAATTCAATAATTTCAAATATTCTTACTATTTTTGAAAAATAAAAAGCTGAAAGCAGTATTATCATAAATAATACTGTTTTCAGCTAATGCCACTCTCGGTTACACGCATAATATTATATTAAAATATATTTATATATTATCTTACCTTCTATAATTTGTCAATATTGTTTTCTAATCCTATGAAGCTGAATTCAAAAGATTAACGCTATCTATTCCTCCAAGCTGAAAAATTTCATTAATCATATTGTTTTCTTCTCTTTGAGGAATTCTTACTTCGTAGACAAGTTCAAAGGAATCCACTAATACATTTTTTGCTTTTACAGAACTGTTACCTTGAATTTTATCTATGATAGTTTGAATGCTGTCTAAATCTGTATTACTGCCTCTTACTACAAGAAGCATTGAATTATTTCCTTCTCCCCTTTTCTTAGTGAATATCATTACTACTGCAAGTATTATACTTCCAATTATACCTATTACATAGCTTTGAGTAGCTGCAGCAATACCTATTGCCATACTCCAAAAGATAAAGCCTATATCCCTTGGGTCTTTAATGTTTGTACGAAATCTAACTATTGAAAGAGATCCGAGCATCCCTAATGATAAGGCTAAATTTGATTGAATTAAATCCATAAGTATTGTAGAAACAAACGCAAGTGTCACTAGGGTTATTCCAAATTTAGGTTCGTAAGTTGAATCTGTATGAGAAATTCTATAAGCTCCCCACATTATAAATGCAAATAGCAGTGCAGTGCCCATACTTATTAAAATTACTGATGTATCTGGCTTAGTTGTAATCGTATTTAGCAATTGATCCATATTGATTTGAAATTGTTCATTCATCATCATTACCTCACTATTTAGTATTTTTATCAATTATATTTTCAACTTTTATAGATGTTCCGTCAGAAACAAAATCTACAGCTAATTGCTCTCCTTCTGAATAGTAAGCTTCAACACTGTGACTTTTCAATCTTTCAGCTATTTCTTGATTCATTGAATCAGGATTTTCTTCCATATTACCACATATAATTCCGTATTTAGGTTTAACCTTTTGCAATAAACTTACTGTTGTAGCATCATCCTCTCCATGATGTCCAAGTTTTAACACTTCTGCTTGAAGATTTACTCCACTTGCTAAAAACTTTGCTTCCTCTTCCTTCTCCATATCTCCAGTCATAAGATAGGCTGTATCTCCATAAGTTATGCGTAATACTACCGAATTATTATTAGCATTTTTCTTGTCAATTTTACTAGGTATCCAAACTTCCACATTGGCACTTCCTAAACTCAGTTTTTCTCCACCTTTAAGTTCCACTAAATCTATACCATTTTCCTTGGCAATTTCTCTGGCATCAATGTTTTCATAAGATACTGTGTCTAAGGCCGATATATATATTTTCTCTGTTTTAAAAGCTTTTACTAATGCTTCTAAACCTCCTGCATGATCTTTGTGTCCATGAGATAAAAAGATTCCATTTAATTTTTCTACACCTTTTACCTTTAATAGTCTTGCAATCTGCGGAAAATCCTGAGCCTTTCCTGTATCACATAAGTAATAGCCATCTCCTGGTACGTCAATCAAAAAAGCATCTCCCTTACCTATATTAATAAAAGATAAGGTTAATTTTTCTCCATCTTTTATAGAACTCTTTTCATTTTCTACAGTTTTAGCTTCCCCACATCCAGCTAGTGTAATAATTGATATAATCAAAATAAACAACATTTTCTTTAAACGTCTCATCTTCAATTAAATTCCTCCCTAAGCTACCTTCGTCTCTGGTGCTAATATATTAACTCCTTGAATTCCTTCCATATCATTTAATATAGATATAATAAACTCCTCTTCCTTAGGCTTTACTCTAAGTTCATAAACAAGTTCAAAGGAATCCATAAAAATATTTTTGCTTTGAATGATGCTTCCAGGAGTTTTTCTAAGCATTTCTTGAACACTGTCTATTTGTGATTTTGCACCACGTACTACCATCATCAATGATTTTTTCTTTTTCACAGTTCTATCAAATACAATTAAGACACATCCTAAAGTAAGTGAACTCAAAATGCCAATAGCAAAAGCTCCTACTGCAGAAGAAATACCTATCGTAAGTGCCCAAAAAATAAATCCAATATCTCTAGGATCTTTAGTATTAGTTCGTACTCTACATATAGATAGTGAACCCAGTACCCCCAAAGAAAGCAATGGATTATTCTGTACTAAAGCCAAAAGTACTGTTGAAATAAAAGATAACATCAAAAGTGTTACATTAAAATTTTTATTATAGGTTAAAGAATTGTGACACCTTTTATATACGATAAGCATGAATCCTGACAATATCATTGTAAATGCTAAACTAAACATTAAAGCTATAGGAGTAACAATATATGGGTTTGACAAACTGCTTCCAGTAAAAAATTCAATAAATTTACTCATTTCTTAATACATCTCCTTAATAATAATACTCTTTCAAGATACTTCTTGAGGTTCCAAATTTACTTGGTGGTTTTCCGTTTAAATCACATTTAGATAGCGCATCTTGAATTTGTTTGAATAGAAAACGGTCATATTTAATTTCTAAAATGGTTTGCTCCTTTGGCATAGCCATCTTAAAATTTAAATTGTGGCTAAAAAGGTCGTAGCAAAAATCACAATATCTCAAGTTATTGTCTAGAGTTATACGAGTATTAAAATTTTCATGAGTATATGCTCTTCTATCATACTCTACCATTGAAACAGGCCTATACAATCGTGTTGTCATAATATTATAAGCATAATTTGCTGTAGGTCCATCATATTTAAGAAGAACTCTATAGTTTCTATTTAAAAGCTTCATTGCATCATTACGGGTTATAACTAAACTCTCCTTAATCTCTCTGCCAAAACTTTTTCTTTTAAGTTCAAACTTCACCTTTTTATCGTCTGGGTTGTAAACTCGAAGACGAATTCTCTTTTTTTCATCTGCATGTTCTCTTTTATCCCTATAATCTTCATTAGTAATGCTGTCAAAATAAACACTACGTACAGTATAACCATTATAGCCACCATACTCATCTGCAGTCAGAAGCTTGTCCAATGCTTCTATTAAATAAATACGATCTGTAAGAGAAATTAAATATTTCAGTTCTCTACGTGAAACAGATAATACTTTCTGAGTTTTTAAGTCTCTCCTTTGTGTACTCATAATTAGAATCCCCTTTCCTTTTCCTGTATAGTAATACAAGAGAAAAAAATAATTTGGGTACTGTTTTTGAAAATATACTCATTTATTTATAAATTTATATAAAAAAAGCTTCTCCAGCAGATTTTTATTTTCTACTAAAGAAGCTTTAACTTTCCAATTCAGACAACTATTTTATTTAAGCACCTTTGAAGCGCTAAGTTCATCTTATCTTCATTTATCGGTTTTTCTAGAAAATAAGTAAGATTAATATCATAACCCATGAAACCTAATTTCTTTTCGTCACTTACCCAGATAATCTTACAATCTGGATCTGCCATTCTTAAACTTTGAGAAACTTTATATCCTTCCATACCATTGTAACTTACAATAGCGATATAAAATGGATTAGTTACCCGTTTAGTGATTTCTTCTTTTTCGGTAAATGATATTATTTCAGGAATCAAATCAAATGCAGAAAAAAAACTATATACTACCTCACTAATCTTCCCTTGTTCTTTTCCATCCTCACTGCATATGGCAACAACCATTTTCTCACCTCTTTTTCTTCAAGCAAAATTTCATGTATTTTATTCCATTTAAATTATACAATATAAATTACTTAAACTTGCAAATTACATACTCAAATGCATGCATAGGGAATGAAATGCATTAACTTAACTAATACGTTTAACAATTTAACCTATTAAATTATCAATAAAATTAAATAGTCAGGATAAAACTTGCCATGAACATATCTCCCTTAGATTCAAATTTACAAAAGCCATCATATTTTTTGCATACATCTCTCATAGAACTTATTCCCACTCCAACTTCATTATTTCTCTTTCTAGAAATAAAATCATCATCTTTTTTCTTTAAGTTTCCATCAAAAGTATTATCTACAGCAATCAAAAGTTGGTTTCCATCTATTTGAGACCTAATTCCTATATGTTTTTCACCTTTTACATACTTACAGGCTTCTATAGCATTTTCAACACTGTTTCCAAATAAAGAGCATAAGTCAAAATCATTTATGTTCAAATTATTACTTAGTTTACAAGCAATATCCATATATATACCATTTTTCTCAGCCATTTGTTGGTAATAATATAAAACTCCATCTACTGCTGCATTTCCTGTATATAACATAGATTCATTGACATTTTGTTCAAGAATACTATAATATTCCACAAGACCTTTTTTATCATTTGTCTGTATAAACCTCTCTATAGCAGCTTTATGATGCTTAAAGTCATGTCTTGATTTTTTAGCATCATCCATGCTTTTAGTTAGTGCTGCATAATAATTTTTTTGAAGTCTTATTTGTTCTTCACTAAACTTTAGTTTTTCATTTATAGCAATTTTTTCTGTCATTTCTTTAAAATCATAAGCAATACCCTGACATATAAAAATCATCGCTAAACACGTAAACAATCTACTTGCTATCTGTTGCCAGTCTTGAATCCATACATAGTTTATTGACATTAAAAAACTAGCACAAAACATGAACATTGGAACAATCCATAAGGTTTTCCAATATTCTCCCTTATTGTATTGCAAAAATGGTTTTATCGTAATATCAATAAGTTTTTTTACAATAGGATAGGAAATTACTGATATTATAAGAAACAAAATATTCTGCGCAATGAGCCTAGTTATATTTTCTGTTTCTACTGAAAAAAAATTTTGTATAATAGCACTTATAGAATGAATTGTTAGAATGTATATGGCTATCATCCAATATACAAATAAATGCTCTGGAAGTCTTTTAGGAAGGACATAGCAATTTATAACAAAATACATTAATCCACCCATTATAAAATAAAATTTATAAAAAAGTACATCCAAACCAAAAATCCTCTGAGAAATATAAAAAATAACTATATTAACTATCATCATTATTCCATATAAAATAAACAATATTCTTCTTTGTTTTTTATCTATATTATCCTTAAAAGGTATATATCTAAATATAATTCCAGGTATCTGAGCTAAAGCTGAAAGTAGTGATGGAAATATATCCATATCTATCCCCTCCTAAATATTGCCACGAAGTTTTCTCCATTTAAAATCAGCAAATGCATTTCTTACAGTTTCTTTCTCATTTCTGCTAACAGAAATCGTTACTCCATTGCTCAAAGAAATTTCATCACTAGGCATGCTTTTTACTTCCCAAAGAGATACTATAGCATAGCGGATAGGTTTACAAAAATCATTTTTAGGAAGCATACTCCAAATTTCTGAAATCCCCATACTTACCTCTATATTTTCCCCGCTTTTAGTGTGTATTCTGCTCTTCTTTCCTACGGCTTCAATATAAATTATATCTGCCAAGAAAATATTTACCATAGTTCGTCCACTTTTTACTTCAATTGACCTAACCTTAAACATCATAGCACAAAACTTGTCTAATACTTGTTGAAACTTTTGTTTATCTATTGGTTTTACCAAATAGTAAAAAGCATCTACCTCATAAGAATCAGCACCGTGTTCGAGACTTGTTGTAGTAAAAATAATTTGGCTTTTAGCATTATCTTCTCTAATCTTTCTTGCCACATCTACTCCAGTTAAACTTTTCATGTATATATCTAAAAAAATCAAATCATAATTTTTCGAATCTGCTTTCTCTAGGAATGCTTCTCCACTATCAAATGCATCAAGCTCCATGCTCATATCATTTTCAAAGAAATACTCTTTCAAAGCAGAGGATAAATGTTCACGGTCTTCTTTTAAATCATCACATATAACTATCCTCATCTTATCTCTCCCTTTTAATACAATATAAATTTAACTTATTTAAATCTCTATTCTGATTACCTAACATTAACAATATAACTGCCAAATTTAATTATATTATATTTAGCAAATCCATTCAACATTTTCGCAAGCATAATTTCCTATATATTACTATTTTCCCAATAAAATTTAAATCCTTCTTATTTAATAATGTAAAAGTTTAGTTTACCTTATACATTATTAAATAAGAATTTTTATATAAAATAAAGCCTGAATAGCTATTAAAGCATCCAGGCTTTTTAATGAAAATATTTTATTTTGCAATAACTTTTTCTGATTTCTGTGGTGCTTTAAATAAAAACATCACATATCTTACAAGTACATAAAGCACTATTACAGATGCTATTATCTGTTGTGCTGTTAGTATATACTTTAGAAAATTAAAGTTATAACCTGCCTTTGATAAAAATGTGAATGCTCCACCAGTTGCTATACCACTTATTACCATGGGAAAAGTAAACGATGAAAAACTTGGATAAAACTTTAAAGCAAGCAGCTTTATCATAGCTACGATTACCACAACATATAATACAATGGATAAAACAGTTAAAAAGCCAACCATATATACGTTCTTATCTGAAAAAGATTTCATATATGCTGCCAATACAAGGCTTGCTGGTGCAGCAAGTATCGCAAAAGTAGGTGAAGCAGGCTCTGGAATCCCTTTTATTTTCATCAATCTATATGTAACTACTGGCAATAGAATTAGTAATGATATAAAAGCAAACCAAAAAGAGGTTTGTCCTATAGAAGCCATTTTAAAAGCCGGAGCTGTTATTCCTGCAGTTCCTATTCCTACATATACTATAAATATACTCGGAAATATTTTCTTTATATCAAATTTTACTATAAATCTTAAGGTGTACATTACTATAAACACCATATGAATAATTATTCCTAAAGCCCATATGGTAACAGCTAATGTATCTTGTCCCAAAGTTTTAACATAAGCTCCTAAAAGCATCAATGCCATGGAATAAGTTGGTGCTACACTAAGGATAACTGGATTTTTAAAATCTTCTGCCACAGACTTTGGAGCTATTATTACTTTTAGTGTTAATAACACTAAGAGTATTGCTGATATTATTCTGAAGGCTGCTAATATAACTGGATTTAAAAATGTTACTAAATTTGCTAGTGCTACTAAAGCTAAAGCAAGTCCTGCTATAGGTATAGGTATTCTTTTTATAAAATTAACCATTAGCCTCACCCACTAATTCGTCAGTGTTTTTTATATTTAATTCTCTAATTATTACTTCTGCTACCTTTTCTGCCATTTCTCCAGTAAATCTTATACATTGTTCTTTGTGTTCTCCTGAACCCATATCCATTCCCTTTGTTTGTACTGAACAACATAGGCATTTATGATTTTTTCTAAAACTATCTTGCACTTCATAAGCTAGATCTAAAGTATGTTTAACTTTTGGATCTCCTCCTTCAGTTCTTCCGAAAAAGTATCCTAATGCTAAGATAGCACCAGTAACTGCTCCACAAGTACATTTTGATCTTCCTATTCCTATTGGAAATCCTGATGCTGCTGCTACAAGAGCCTCTGGCATATCTTTATCTATGTTGTTCCTTATAGAGCTTACAACCGCTTCTGAACAAAAAAACTTTCCTTGTCTATATAGTTCTTCTGCTTCCTCTTTTATTTTTCTTACACTTACTTCCTTTACCATTATAAAATCCCTCCACCATAATATTTCTAAATTTATTATAAATTCATTTACATTATAATATTTCTCATTTCTATCCGTCTAATTAAATATTCCAATAAATGATGACTTATGTATTAGAACAACAAATAGTATGTTATATTAAGAATTTAACATATTTTTCAACATATATTCTATACTTATATTTATATATTCGTAATAATATGATACAATATTGACTAATATGGCATTTGAAGACAGTGATCTTCAAAAATTTAATTTATATGGGGAGATTTTATATGAACTTTTTTAATGGAATTTTAGGGGCTGTGAACGATTTTATGTATGGGTATATCCTAGTAGGATTACTTGTTGCAACTGGAATTTATTTTACCGTAAGAACAAAGTTTGTTCAATTTAGACTTTTACCAGACAGTTTTAAACAGCTATTAGAAAAAAATGACAATGATTCAGCAGTATCGTCTTTCCAAGCCCTTATGATATCAACAGCTTCTCGGGTTGGTGTTGGTAATATAGCAGGTGTTGCAACTGCAATTGCAGCAGGTGGTCCAGGCGCAGTATTTTGGATGTGGGTTATGGCAATTTTAGGTTCATCATCAGCTTTTATCGAAAGCACTTTAGCTCAAGTATATAAGGTCAGAAATGGAGAAGAATTTAGAGGAGGTCCTTCCTACTATATACAAAAAGCCCTTGGACAAAGATGGCTTGGAGTTATATTCTCTGTTGCTCTTATAACGTGTTTTGCATATGGATTTAATTCTCTTCAAGCAAACAACATAGTATCAGCTTTTTCACACTATTTCGGTGGAGAGTTTCCAAATATGTTTATACCTGCTTCTATAGGATTAGTTCTTTCTTTATTTACTGCTTTTATAATATTTAAAGGCCAAAAGGCAATAGCATTTATATCCTCAGTAATAGTTCCTGTTATGGCTATAATGTACATGATCCTTGGATTATTTATAATAGGAAAAAATTTCAGCTTAGTTCCTGAAATGTTCTCACTTATATTCTCAAGTGCATTTAATTTCAAGAGTTTTGCTGGAGGCTTTATGGGTTCTTGTGTACTTCATGGAATAAAAAGAGGTTTATTCTCTAATGAAGCCGGAATGGGTAGCGCACCAAACGCAGCTGCTTCAGCTCAAGTTTCTCATCCAGCAAAACAAGGACTTGTTCAAACATTATCAGTATTTATCGATACTCTTTTAATATGTAGTACTTCAGCATTTATAGTACTTATCTCTGGTGTTGACTATACAGCCTTAAAAGCAATGCCTCTTGTTCAGCAGGCAGTTGCTTCTCAAGTTGGAGAATGGGGAATAACATTTATAACAATTTCAATATTCTTCTTTGCCTTTAGTTCAATCATAGGAAATTACTATTACACTGAATCAAATGTAATGTTTATAAAAAACAAAATGGGCGGCTCTATGACTTTATTTAGAATAACATGTATCGTTGCTGTTTTCTTTGGAAGTATCGCAGGATACGATTTTGTATGGAATCTTGCAGATGTACTTATGGGAATAATGGCTATTATAAACATAACAGTTATACTTCTTCTTGGAAATACTGCTATCCGTGTTCTTAATGACTACTGTGAACAAAGGAAAGCTGGAAAAGACCCTGTATTCTCTGCTAAGGCTTTAGGCATAAAAAATGCAGAGCTTTGGGACGAAATTAATCCTTCATCAGAAGAAGAATCACAAATAGGATAAATTAAAGGAGCTGTCGCACTAACTAATTATTGCGAGGCTCCTTTTAGTATTCATTATAAAAACATCTCCGGTTCTTTCCTCATTGAGTACTCTTCCTCTAACTCATGTTTATGATATAAATATCCGAAATCATCATAATACTTTGCTTCTGCAGGGCATTTTTTTATACAAGCACCACATTTTATACATATTCCATCTACCTTACTTGGGTCATCTTTATCTATAGAACCCATTGGACAAATCTTTGAGCATAATCCACAGTTAATACATTTTTCATTTGTTTTTGGTTTTACTTTTAAAATATTAATAAAAACACCTTTTCTATCACGAGGCTTATAATATGTACGTATTGGTTCTTCACCTGATACTTCCACTGGAATTTTAAAATCATTATTGTACATCATTAACTTTTCAGCTATTTTATCCGCAAAATTATATGCTAGTTTTAAATCTTTGAAATCTGGTCTTCCTGATGCTAGAATTTTGGAAAAGGAATGTTCTCCTACAAAAGCTCCAGCTGCAATAATGCAAAAACCATCCTTTTCAAGAATATTTCTAAGTTCAATCAAAGCATCATCATAATTTCTATTACCAAACATCACAATAGGTACAGCTAAAGCCCCATTACCTCTGAATCCTGAGTTTAAAAATGGCAGAAGTATATTTGGAATTCTTCCTGCATATACAGGTGATCCAAATATTACGATATCATTTTCATTGAATTCATATTCTTTTTGCCTTTGATGTGGCAGTGTATAGTTTATCTCATTAACCTGAGCACCTATCATATTTCCAAGTTCTCTAGCTATTGTTTTTACTACTTTTTCAGTTGTTCCAGTAGCACTAAAATAAATTGCCCAAACTCTTCTCTCCATCTATATCCCCCTGTTCCCAACATCTAATTTTTTTCATAGTACTAATTATATATTAACATAATTTGTCTTAAACTATATAAAAAAGACACAATCCCTATGTATTGTGTCTAAAATATCTCAAACAATATTAATCTTACATTTCTACAAGCTTTCCATCACCTTCAACTTTGAAAAGAGGTAATTTCTCTATAAATATTATATCTTCTCTATTTGCTGCATCACCTTCTGCTAATATGGAAGCTCTTTTCTTTATATTCCCCCCGGCCTTCTCAACTAAGCTTTCTAATGTCTTTAATGACTCTCCTGTTGAAATCACATCATCTATTAATGCAACATTTTTTCCTTTTATTTTTTCTGCTTCAACTTCATCAAGACATAAAAATTGTTTTCCTTTAGTTGTTATAGATTGAACCTCTTCTATAATAGGATTATTCATATATGACTTTATGCTTTTCCTTGCAACTATAAATTCTTTCATGCCTAAAAGTTTTGATATTTCATAAGCTAAAGGTATTCCTTTTGCTTCTGCTGTAACTATAACATCCACATTATTTAATTTTTTTACAAGCTCTTTTGCTGTAACCTGTATAAGCTCCGTATCCCCTAAGATCACAAAACTTGCAATTGCTAAATCTTTTTTAATCTTTATTATAGGTAAATTTCTTTCAAGTGACAAAATGTTTAATTTATATGTACTCATTTTAAAATCCCCCTTAAATTCCTAAAACAAATCTTGTTATTATTCCTGCAACCATTCCAAAGAATGGATCACTAACTGCCGTAACAGCCATTGTAACTCCACCAACCATGCCTGATGATCCAGATAAAGCAGCTGCTGCATTTACTGGAACTGTAGCAAATATTCCAAGAACAAATAAAAATCCGCTGATTGACTGTGCCGGTACATATTTTCCTATTTTAGGTAATAGACCACAAAATAATATAGCAGCCATTATAAGCATCATGATTATGCCTGCTGCAATTGGATGGGGCGCACTACCTGTGGCTGAGATTATTGATTCAACTGGTGCTCCTCCAAATAAAGATGATCCCATATCAGCAACACTGCTTATAACAGAAAGATGATCTATATTAACTGTTGTATTTGCAATTTCTCCAGTTATAGCTCCAAATGCTATGTTTGATCCTATGTTTAAACATACCATCCCTAGTGCTCCTCTTAATATGTTTAAACTCACTGTTATCTTCTTTTTTTCGACCTTCTCTTTATGTATTTCCACATTTCTCATATCTTTATTAAACATATTAGCTGCTATACTTGATAGCACAACTGATACAGTTATTGTCCATACTAAATCCTTTGTCATCAAGTAAACTACAACTGCTGAAGCTATAGATATTGCACTCACCTTTTTCTCCGCCTTAAACATGTCCATAGAAACTTTAGCAAGCATAATTCCAACACCCGCCATCATACCTGATGTTATTATTGGTCCAATAAAATCAACTATCTTTCCTAAAAAGCCAAACATACCTATAAGTGCCATTATAAGTGCTCCGATAAAGATCATTGATAATCTTTCTTGCATGTTTTTCCCTGCAGTTCCTGCGTAAGTTATAGTTTCCGCTTGAAATGATATAGGCGCAACAGATCCTGTTATAAAGTTACCTACTGCACCAACTAAAAATGCAAATGCCGTAGGAATAGACGCAAATCCGAACGTTAATGCCAAAAGTCCTTGTGGTAATCCGTTTAATATAACTCCAACTATAGCCATAGCATCAGTTAATAATTCTGAAAACATATATATAGGTCCTCCTTTTTATTACTGTAAATCCATATTACATCTTATTACGAACTTTTTCAATATTTTTATAAATATTATACGGTTAATTTCGTTATTTTATATGAATTTACAATTTTTATTTTCGTATTTTGTAATTTGTTATTTATTTATAAGTCAAAAATTGAATTTAGAAAAAAATTACAATGCGAACATTCACTCACAAATCACATTTCGTAATTCACAGATAAAAAATCGTTTTTTCTTATAAATGAAGTAATTTCACAGAAAAGTATAAAAAAGCTGGACAACTTAAGTAATGTGACCCCCAAAAGTTAGACTTTATTAGCGAGACAGTTTTGGAGTTGTCAACAAAAAGTAGACACAAAGTTAAGATAATTTTATGAATTTAAT
>ERZ781272.43-NODE-43-length-196354-cov-14.540487_pt1 | contig 196354 bp, 246 predicted proteins | sample MGYA00375850_ERZ781272 | MGnify/ENA primary metagenome ERZ781272 (study PRJEB29790, sample SAMN06051246) | human gut metagenome | host: Homo sapiens | place: USA: Cincinnati, Ohio | collected 2013-06-21 | study: EMG produced TPA metagenomics assembly of the Gut...
TCGGACAGGTTGATACCGAGCAGGAGCCGACGCAAGTTGTCAACCATGACCGCCGCAACATGGTAGATGTAAAAAGTATCGCTATCTAACCCCAGCAAAGTTCGCACCAGAATAACCGTCGTCCGTGTACCAGCGCAGATTGGAAAAACCGTTCTGCTTTGCGTAGGTTTCAAGAATACGCTTCTGGTTGGAAATGGAATTACTTTCGCCTTGCAGCTCGTCCTCATGGGATAGTCTTGGATAAAGGGCAGTGATTTTCTGGGTGGTCTGTCTTAACATAAAATCCTCCGTTTCCGACAGCCAGCCCCACTATTCAGTATTTCGATTATACCACATGGGGCGGCTGTCTGTATAGCGGCTTCTGCTTCTTTACCGCCCGGTAAAATGACGATTTTTCTGTGCGGCTTGTAGCGTTAGGGCGAAAGCTGGGCTTTGTGTCCTGCGGCGGCTTCCGCCTCCAGCACTTTCATCATCTTATCGGCTGCGGTGTCGGTGGTATCTTTTTTGAAAAAGCCGGAAACGACAAGGACGGTGTTGCCCATGCGGATCTCTGTCACGCAGTCCGGGCGGCGTTCCGGGGTGGTGTTCTGCTTGTTCTCTGCCATAGGCAACTCCTTTCATTTCATCAATTCTTTTAGTCTGTTCAGCTTGGCTTGCGCCGTTTCACGGCGGAAGTTCTCTCCCGTAAAGAGGATAGGGGCGCACATTTCCAAAAGGCGGTCATAAATCCGGGCATGGGCGGTGTCCAGCGGATTTTGCAGGCTGTCCAATGTCAGATTGGTGGTAACGATTAAGGGCTTGCGGCTGCGGTAGCGGCTGTCAATCACATTGTAGACCTGTTCTAAACCGTACTCTGTGCCGCGCTCCATTCCAAAATCATCAATGATAAGCAGAGGAAAACGGCAAAGACGCTCGATATACTCGTTGCGCCCCTCAAAGCTGGCGGTCAGGTCATTCAAAATCGCAGAGAAGTTCGTCATGCGGACAGCGACTTCCTGCTCCATGAGGGCATTAGCGATACACCCGGCAAAATAGCTTTTTCCTGTGCCGACCTTGCCCCATAGCAGATAGCCGATATTTTCCTCGCGCATGATTTCCCAATGCTCCACATAGAAGTGTGCAATCTCCATTTGCGGGCATTTCCCGTTGTCGTTGGCGAAAGTCCATTCCTGCATGGTAGGATTGGTAAATCCCTGGCGTTTCAAGTCCTCCACGGTGTCAAGGTGCTTTCTGCGCTGTTCGGCGGCTTCACGCTCCAAACGCTGGGCTTTCTGGCAGTCACATTCTGCCGGGTGCCGGTCACGCCCAAACAGGGCGGCTTGCTTTTCCGGGAAGTAGGCTTCTTTCGGAGTGTGACACTTGCCGCAGTAAAGCAGTCCGTCCTCGCCCGTGTAGTCCTCCGGCTGTGGGGTAACAGCCGCCATATTCAAAACTCGTTCTGTAAACAGATTACTCATAAGCTCTCGCCCTCCTTGCAGGTGTATTCGGGTATGCCCTGTTTCGGGGCAGCCTTTGCGGTATCGTCTGCCGCCCATCTGCGGATAGTGGCGGCGTGGTTTTTATATTTCTTGCCCGTGGACGCGATATAGCCGGAAAGCCGCTCAATGTAGTACGCCCATTTTTCGGGCAGCTCCGCTTGCAGTTCGGAAAGCTCCGTATCAGTCAGAAATACATTCTCATATCTGCCATAGTTGCGGGCGAGGGCTTGTCCCTTTAACTCTCCCTCTTTTTCTAACTCTATATCTATCTCTTTCTTTATCTCTATCTCTGGTGGACGAATGTCGGACAAATGTCCGCCATTTGTCCGCGGCGGCAAAAGTGCCTTATTTTCAAGCCTTGCGGCGCGTTTCCGTTCCGCTTCGGTAGAGGATTGACCAATCATCAGCTCAATGTCGGTCATATAAAGCAGCCCGCAGTCAAGCTGCTCCACAAGCCCTAACTGCTGGAAGATGGCTAATGCCCGTTCCACCGTCCCGATTTGGTGACGGGTCAGCGTGGCTATCATCTGGGCGGTATAGGGGATATGCTCGTCAAGCTGCAATCTGCCGCCATTTTTCAGCGATTTTAAGTACAGCTTCAAGAGGATATTGGAATACAAAATCCCGTCTTTCATGTCCTCCAACAGCACAATGGAATCGCTGTCGAAGAAGTTTTCTTTCAGTTTGAGGTAGTAATATTTGCGGTTATCTGCCATTGGCGGTGTCCTCCCTGTGTTTCCATCTCTTAGAGAAATACCGGGGGCAGAGGACGATAATCGCCCGGAAGCTCTGCTTGCAGCCGTGTGTGCAGCCCCGGCAAAGGTCATTGTAGGTAATACGGTTTCGGTGGTTGAGGAAAAAGCTCCATTCCAACCGCCGCTTTTTGCTCATGCGTGGCATTTCTCGCTCCTTTCTGCCGTTTCCGCTGGTATAAGCGGATAGGTCGGTAAAAATGTAGTTTCTCGGTGTCATTTTCGGGGATTTCCTGCGCTGTGCGCCCCGTTTCAAAGGTGGGCAGTTGCGGATAGGGTGCAGGGCATATCCCCGTTTTGGTATCGTTTCGGGGCGGTTTTTAACGCTCATGTTTGTGCTTTTTCTCTCTGTCTTTCTCGCCTTGCAGGATTTGAGAAAGATTGCTTTTCACGGTATGCAGCTCCTTGACACGGGCTTTTTTCTCCCGGTATTCGTTGTAATGGGCGTTCTTTTCGGCGGTAAGCTGCTCGATTTCCGCTTGCAGGGCTTTATGGCTTGGCAGCTTGGAAACGCCATGCGCCCGAAAATAACGGGTGGCTGCGTCCGCTATGATAAAATCGCTTTCGTGCCGTTCCCGGTAGGCGCTGCGGGCTTTTTCCGTTTTCTGCGCTTTCAGACCGTCACGGGCAGGCTTGGTCTTGGCATAGGCAAGCACCTGTGTCTGAAGCTCCTTTTTCTCCCGGATAGCAGCGTCCAGGGCTTTCAGCTTGGCGGTGCTGTCCTGTAAATCCGCATTGGTGGATACAAGGGCTGCGTTCAGCTCCTCCGGCGAATAGCCGTACTGCCCGTAGGCGGCAACGGTAGCCGCCATTTGTTTCAGATTGTGGACTGCCGCCCAGCGGTCATAGCCCACGCCTTTTCCCTCCGCTCGTTTTGCCGCCCGGTCAACCATGCGCTGAATACCGTCCTTTTCCGGGGTGGTTTGGACAGCTTTTTTACCCTGCAAACGCTCCCTTATGTTGCGGGGGTATTCGGGTACGGTTGCGGTCTGCTCGGCGGCTCTGTGGGCATTCTGTTCCAAAAGGGCAAGAACGGCAGCGCGGTCAAAATCATCTCCCAGCTTGCGGGCGGTAATGGGCTTTGTCCTGTCCGGCGTGAGGTAGGATAGCCGCCCTCGGCTCTCCTTGACAGTCACGCCCTGTTGCAAGAGAACGGCGGTGAACTCGCCATAGCTTGCGGCAGAGGACAGCGCGGTGCGTATGGCCTGCCGCAATTTTTCCTTGTCTGTTTCAAACTTCGTGGGCTTGGCTGGCTGCTCCTCGGCTGGCAAGGCGGCAGCTTCCTTGTCCAGCTTTGCCTGCCCTTTCCGCTGCGCCCAATACTCACGCTCGGTAATGCGGTTTTTGCTGCCATGCAAAAGGTCGATTTGATAGAGATTTTCCCGGTGGCACAGCTCCATGACTTCGGCTTTGAAGTATTCCATCGTCGCGTCTGTGCAGCGGTGTTTGCACCCGGCGCGGGTGTCTGCCGGTCTGTCCATGTAAGGCAGGAACGGAACTTCCTCTATCCGCAGAGAATTGATAACGATATGCACATGGATATTGCCGCTGTGGTTGTGTCCGTCCGGGTGGGTGCAGACAATGGCTTGGTGTCCGGGAAACTGCTTCCGGCAAAATTCCTCGCCCAACGCCTGCGCCCGGTCTACGGTCAAACCGTTGTCCACCGCGTCCCGTGGGTCAAAGCTGATAATGTAGTGGTGGCTTTTTACATCTTCCCGCTTCTGGTTCTTCCCATAGCGGAGATTGGAGCGCATACAGGCAACGGCAAAATCCTCGTCGCCGCAGTTCAGCGTGGCTATTCGATAGTCCTCCCTGAGCATGAGCCGCCCGTTTTCATCAAGGGTGGGCTTCATGGTAAACTCGTCATGTTCAAAGGTGAGGTACTGCTCGGCTGCGCCATAGTCCGCATTTTTAGAGCTGATATGTTTGAATGTTGCCAACAGCGTCACCTACCTTTCGCAGGACTTCAAACTTCAAGGCAGCAAGGTCAGAAATGGCGGCGCGGACTTCAACGGACAGGGCGTTGTATGGTGTGCCGTACTCGTTGAGGGCGCGGGCAATCTGATTGAGGTTGCCACCGATTTTTCCGTATTCGGCGGTCAGCCTGCCAACGGCGGACAACAGTTCATCATTGACCGGGGAAACGGTAACGATGGGGCGAATGGTCGCCCGTGTAATGGCTTGCCGGATAAATTCGGCTTGGCTCATGTCATAGTGTTTCAGCCGCTCGGTAAAGTCGGCGTATTCTTCCTCGGTCATGCGGGTTTTGACCACATGGCAGCGGTGGGGCGTGTTGTATTTTTTCTTCAAGCGTTGACCTCCTTTCTCGCCCGACAGGGCGCATGAGCAGGGTTTGGGGAAGGCACTCCCCAACAAGATTTACCAAAGGGGGCAAAACCGCAGATATGCGGATTTTGGCACCGTGGTAGAATCTTGCTCTAAAAAACTACCGCTTTCCTCGGCGGCTCTGGTTTGCGGATATACTGGCTTGCTCCACCAATATAGCGATTGCGGCGGCGTGTTCTGCCCGCTGTTCACCACTACAACGGTGAAAAGGGGGCGTTTTGGCAAACGCAGCGGAAATTTTTTTGTTTTACCTGTCTGCTCCCTACAACAATCCGGCGGTGTGGTTTGCCAAAGATTTTTGAAAATGGGCGCAAAAAAAGCAGTAAACCTTTTCAAGATTTACTGCTTATCTGCCGCTGTGATGGGCGGCGGTATTAAATTGTCAGCCGTTTTTCAAATGGAATTTATCTGCAATCGCTTTCTTTCTGCTTTCCAATTCCTTTTCTGTAATCTTCCATAATCCTAACGCAATGATCTGCTATCTTTTGCATTCCGAGTTTTTCAAAAAAGGCAATTTGTATTTTCATCATTTCTTCACAAACAGTCAACTTCTGCTCATCCATATTGCTAATAGCAAGCCATGGGAACGCTTTATATTTCTTAGTGTCCCCAATGAGAAAATTGTACCCTATCAACTCATTTTCACGGAAAACGAAATAGAATTGTGGGCCTGAACCTGGAACTGACTTTTCCATAATTTGCTGCATTGTTTTCACGCCGCCGTATGCCGGAAAAAAACCTATTCGCTCAAGAGCATTTAATATGTCAATCCTTTTATCTGTGGGTATGTCTCTATAATTGATAATCTGTTCCATTTGCTCTACCCTCATTGAAGTTTAATTTGTTAGGCTCTAATTATACAACTTTTCTGTTTAGCGGTCAAAGTGGAACTTCAACAGGCTTTCTATCAGTTGCCTGACGATATGCTCCTGCATATCCGTGTTAATCTGTCCGTCCATTTTCGCACAAGAGCGGATATATCCCGCATAATGGGATAGGACGGCGGCAACAGCTTCCGGGTCGCCCTCGCTTGCCTTAACGATTGTCTCATAGGGAAGTAGCTGGCTCATAGGACAAACCCTCCAACTCTGCCCGTAGCCGCCGTAAAATCATCTGAATACGCCGCCCGGTTGTGTTGCCAGCCCGTCCATATCTCCGTCCAATCTCCCTATGCGTCAATCGTTGGAAGTAGTACAAGAAAATGATTTCCTGTTCCATCTGTGATAGTGCGGACAGGGCTGCGGCAAGCTCTGGGCTTTCCAAAAGCACCATCTGACCACAGACGAAAAGCGGATAGCTGGTCATGCCGGATTGCTCCGCAAAGTATTTATCTGTGGTACTGAATGGATAGTGTTTTTCTTCTATCAGATATTCAAGCGAGATTTCCCGCTTGCGGCGGCTCCGTATGCTCCGGGCTGCGTCTATGGCAGCGTGGCGAATAACAGTCTTGCAAAAGGCATCGTGTGTATGCCGGATATGTTCTTGATACTTTTCGTGTTCGGTCATGGAAAATCCCCCTTTCTGAATAATGGCAGAGGGCGGCAGCATCTTGTGCTGTCGCCCTCTTGATTACCGAACAGCAAAGACGGGCGGGGCTGTCAACAGCGGCGCATTTCCGCCGTTCATCTTGACCGTTGACAGGCTCGGCTGGGTTTGCTATCTGCTCACGGCAATTCACTCTCATTGATAGGAATTGCTTCAAGTTCCGTATTCAAATTGTTCCAATAAGAGCCGATATCCGCACTTGTGAAATACTTAAAACCGCCTGCTGCTGACTTCAATTCGCCGTTTTTAACTCCATAGCAGGCGTAAATCAAATCGTAGCTTGTTCCATCTGAGAGGTTAAATCTAAAGCTGGTCACAGCTGCTCCGGCAGTTTCCTCAGTTGTTTTGTCTTTTAAGGATAAGCCCTTGAACTTATCATACAGGGTCTTTATATCATTTTCAGCAACAACTACTTTCTTTTCTGCTGATGCAGGCACTTCGTCATAGTGGTACATTTCAACGCTTTCGACATCTTCAACCTCAAATGGGAAGTCGATTTTGACAGGCTCATAAGCAATGTTTATAGGTAACAGAAAGAGAGCTGCAAAAATTGCAATGATACAAAGAGCGATGGAAACGAGAACAGCAATCGTTATCTTTTTTTTGCCTCTCTGCTTTTCTTTTGCCTCATGGCGCATAATAACGCTTTCGCTTTCTTCGTGAAGAACATCTTCGTTCGTGTGAGAAAGCAATTTCTGATAAATTGCGTTACAGTCAGCACAGGCGTTCAAATGCTCTTTTACCATCTCTGCGCTTGCTTCGCTGCAAGCACCGTCAACATACAGCGGAAGAATATCTCGAACAATATCGCATTGTTTACTCATGCTTTTCATCCATCCTTTCTTGAATTTTTAGCTTTGCACGATGATAAGTAACTCTCGCCCATGATTCTGTTTTTCCAAAAATTGCAGCGATTTGTGAAAAAGATAGTTCCCCGAATACGCGAAGCTGAAAGACTTCTTTGTATGGTTCTTCCAAACGGTGAAGAACGAGGTGTATGCGGAACGCCATGTCAGAATCTGCAACTGAGTTCTCAACATTTTCATTTGATGGCAAGTCATTGATTTTACTCACATCAGCTACTCGCTGACGGCTTCGCATTTCATCATGGTAAAGATTTTTTGCTATGGAGCAGAGCCATGTCAATTCATCTGACTTACCTTTGAATTGTGATGTTGTAGAAACAGCCTTATAGAATGTGTTCTGCGTGATTTCCTCTGCTATCTCACGATTTTTGGCAAGAGAAATAGTATACGAGTATACCTGTAAATAGTAGGCTTTATAGAGCTTTTCATAGTCCATACTTGTCATCACCTCCTTCAGCTTCATAGGTTAGACGGAGAAATCGGAATTTCGTTACAAAGAAGTTTGAAATTTTTATACCTTTACGATACTCTTGCTTTCTGCGGACTATTGGTAGACGCGCATTAACGGCAAGCAAAGAGATTGCTGTGTCAGCTTGATATGTTCAAATGCTAATTAAGTATAGCACACAGCTATGAATTTTTCTATTGCGTTCCCCTGACTTCGGAATAGTGGCAGGGCTGGCTGTCTTTGTTTTGCTTTGTGCTTCTCTACCGTACATGAGCATTTGCCGCAGGGTTGTCCGACCCGTAACCTTCCAGAAGGTTGATGACGCCCCATACCGCCAGACCGGCGCCAAGAGCCATGACCAGAATTTTAAGAATGTCGATTGCCTGATTGAAAAATTCCATATACGTTCCTCCATTTTGTTTGTTTGATGGTTTTGGGTACAAAAAAAAGCCGCCCACATCGGCGGCGCTTCGGGTCATCATGGCCCGAAGTTACACAAACTCGTCGCTGTCCAGATCATCGAAATTCAACAGGTCAGCTTCTTCGTCCGTGTCGGAGCCGTCCACTTCGTACACCGTGTATTCGTCCTCCGGCTTTAGTCTCAATGGCCGGTGGCGGAACAGGCTTTCCAAGCGGAAGGCGTTTTTCTTTTTATCAAATTCGGCTGTGTACTTGTAATTCGGGTGCTTTTTCAAGTCATACTTCGGGGACAGGAAGGGCGGGAGCCCCCGAAGCTGCAAGATACATTTATCCCCGGGCATGGTGGTGATCTCGCTGGTGGTCATCAGTTCCCGGCCAAGCCGCTGCATATTCTGGCTGTAACTTTCAGACTGTCCCCGGCTTCGGCCCTCGGTCTGCATAGAGATGGTGGCCTTGCCCAGCCAGTTTTCCGAAATATCCTTTAGGGTGGAAGCCTCCCGGCCTCCGAGGAACACGATACTGTCCATGTTTCCCATGATGGTTTCGGAATGGTCTTTGTACAATGCCTTGCACTGGCTCATAGCCTGATAAAAGAGCGTCAGGCTGATCTCCCGGGAACGAATGACGGCCACAATCTTTTCCAGCCCCGGCACCTGCCCGGTGTTGGCAGCCTCGTCCCACAGCACCCGCACATGGTAGGGCAGACGCCCGCCATAGGTGTTGTCAGCCCGTTCACACAGAAGGTTGAACATCTGCGAGAAAGCAAGGGCAACCAAAAAGTTGTAGGTGGTGTCCGTGTCGCTGATAAGGAAGAACAGCGCCGATTTTTCGTCCCCCAGCTTATCAAGCTCCAGCTCGTCATAGGACATGATCTCCCGGAGTTGGGGAATATCAAAAGGAGCCAGCCTTGCACCGCAGGAAATCAAAATGCTTTTGGCTGTCTTGCCGCTGGCGAGCTTGTATTTCTTATACTGCCTCACGGCGAAGTGCTGGGGGCTGCGGCGTTCCAGCCCGTCAAACATATAGTCCACCGCGTTTTTGAAGGTTTCGTCATCCTCCCGGACTTCCATGCTGTTTATCATTTCCACCAGCGTATTCATGTTGCGTTCTTCCTCCGGCCCCTCAAAGACGATGTAGGACACAAGGGCGCAGTACAAGAGGGTTTCTGCTTTTGTCCAGAACTCGTCGCCCTCCTTGCCGTCGCCTTTGGTGTTGGCAATCAGGGCGGTAACAAATTTCAAAACATCGCTTTCTGTCTTGATATAGGCCAGCGGATTGTAGTGCATGGATTTTGAAAAGTCGATACTGTTGAACACCCGCACCCTGTATTTCTCCCGTTGCAGAAACCGCCCGCACTGGTCGAGAGTGCCGCCCTTCGGGTCTACCACCACATACGAGGAATGGGCTTGAAGGAGCTGCGGGGTCAGCCAGAACCTTGTCTTTCCCGAGCCGGACGATCCGATGACACAGGCGTTTAGGTTCCGGGCATTGGCGGGTATCTTCGGACGGGTGTTCATGGTAAGGAACTCCGTCCCGGTCAGAATGACATTGTTCTGAAATTTAGGGTCAACAAATGGCTTTATATCTTCCTTTGTTCCAAAGCGGGCGGTGCCGTACTCCGCATCCCGCCGGAATTTTTTCGCCTGCCTGATCTTTGACTGTATCAGCAGATACATCCCAGCCGCACCGGCAAGGCCCACCAGCAGGTCAATACCTCCCAGCCCCGGCCAGTAGGTTTCAAAGGCTTTGGGGAAGGTATCAAGCATCCCCATGAGCTTTGTCCCGAAGTCTGTGCCGGGGGCGATCCGGTAGGCCGTCCCGATTTTGGAGAAGAACCAGAACACAAAGAGGTACGGCAGGTTTGGGAGCACATATTTTCTGATCTTGTCACTCAACGTCCGTCCTTCACCGCCTCTCTGGTCCGCTGCTTTTCCTTTGCCTGCGTCCTGATTTGCTCCGTGAATTTCCGAAGCTGACCGAGGATGGAAGGCTTGTCCTGCTCTTTGTTCAGCACCTTTGCGCTGTACTTCTGGAAGGCCGCTGTGATGGCGTCCGCCTGATTGGCTTTGAAAAACAGCAGGTAATGACCGGGGCTCACTTTATGGAAAGCGTAGTCCACATGGAACTCCTTCGCGATCCGGTCAAAATCCTTTGGAGCTCCCACATAGGGCATGGCACTTTTGCCGCCATAGTGGTTCATCAGCTTTTTCATGCTCTGGCGTCCCTGCGGGGTCAGCGCCTTCTGGTGGTGCTTTTGCAGCGCCCGAACCACCTTGCCAAGAGCGGCAGCCAGCACTTTTCCTGTGAGCTTCGTTGTCCTGATCGAAAGGGCAACCGTTTTTTGGTTTACTTCTTCCTGCATAAAACCTCCTTTCCGTCGGGGTTCTCGCTATCCGGGAGGCCCCCGTACAATCTCGGGGAACAGAAAACCTCGGGCCAATGTGGCCCGAGGCTTACCGCTCGGCATCTCTGCCGGACGGAGCTTTCTTTTCCGGCTCCGTCTGGACTTTTTCGTCCTGTTCCCGCATGGTCTGCAAGATAGAGGGCTTCTTTTGAAGCTGGGAGGGCTTTTCGCCGGACAGCGGCTTGATACATTCCAGCCGGTCAGCCGCCCGTATGGCGTTGTCCGTGAGCTGCCTCTGCCATGCGCCTACGCTGGGAGCCCAGCGAAAGCCGCTGCTTTTCAGCTCGGCCCGAGTGTCCGCGTCAGGCTTTCCATCAAAGAACACCTGCAAGCGGTTGTCCTCCCGGTTCATCTCCACACGGCCCCCATCGAACTCCCAGCCGGAAAACTCCCGCTGTGCCTGTTTGGAAAGCTGTTCGATACGGGCCTTTACCCGGCGGATCTCTGCATTGTTGTTGGTAAGCTGGTAGCTTTCAAAGGGCCTCGGATCGCTCCGCCAGCTTGACGCCATGCTTGCTTTCAGCTTTTCGATCTGGTCCGGCACCAGCAGCGCACAGCCATCCAGCTTGCCATGCTTGCGGTAATAGGCGTTGACCTCCTTCATAATGAGCTGGGAGCGTTCCAGCCCGTCCAGCTTCTTCTGGAGCTTTTCAATCGCTGCCGGGTCATCGGCGCTGATCCCGCCCATGCCGGTACTGCGTATCTTATCCAACAGCCCTTGAATATACCGCCATTCCTCCATGTTGCTGTCCCGGGCCCGGTTCTGTTTTTCCTTCTTTCCCACCGGGAAATTGGCAGGTCCGGCGATCATCATAGAGGGAACCCTTGCGTCAATGGCAAAGCCCTGGTTCATGTTTTCGGCCAGCTTGCGGGCGTAGGTGTCTAACAGATGGTCGATCTTCTCATGGTACATGGGGTCCACCCGGGATTTCTGCTGTTCCGCTATGGCAGCGGCCTTATCCACCATTGCACGGTATTCCGCCGTTGCGCTCCCTTCCTTGTAGTCGGAAAAGCTGTTCATTTCTTTTGCCCGGCGGGCAGCTCCTTCATTGATAGGGTAATAGTTGATGGTATGCACCTCCTTCATGCTTCGGGCCATGCTGGCCCGAAGTCTTACCGTTCTTCATGGGAAGGCCCCGCCTTGTCCTTTTTCGGAGCGGGCGAGGCTTCTTGAAACCGTTTGAGTGTAGCGAGAATGGAGTGGACAGGCTCGGCCTTTTCAGGATAGGCAAATATCCGGTGTTCCGGCGGAATGTCCTGCGGCCCGTGGTAATACTCCTTGAAGCCCTCCGGGACTGCCGACACATACCCACCGGGAGCGAATACGCCGCCCTCGTTGATACGCACATCCCGCCCGTATGCCTCATAATCGAAGTAGTTCTGAATGTGCTCCGGTATGTCGATAGTCCCAAGCTCGTCGGCGTAAAGACGGCCCAGCCCTTCATCATCGGAAATATCCGGGTAAAAGCGGTAAAGGTCAAGGTTCTGCGTCAGGTTTATCAAATCCTTCACGCTCCTTGTGTGGTTTCCCAAGACAAGAGCGGCTTCAAAGGTTTCCAGTCCGCCCTTATCCCGTACTTCCAGCAGGGCGTGGCCCAGCTCGTTCAGCTCGTCGATGTTCTCACATTCGTAGAGATAATCGTAGAGCCCCAGCACATCACTGTCAAAGCTGGTAAAGAACACTTCGCTGTACCGTTTCCCGTCTATCCCGATTTTGGCAAGGGCGGCCTGCAACTCCTGTGTCGTCATGGGGAAATGTACCGTTGTCCCTACCTCAATCCCCATTAAGGGGTATAGGGCTGTATTGGTTATATAGGCTTCAAACATGGGCTCATTCCTCCTTTCCGGACCGGTCAGCCAGCACCTCATAAATCCCGGCCATAATGTAATCGGCGCAAGGGAGGGCAATCGCGTTTCCCAGTGCCTTGTAGCGTTGCAGAGGCCGGATCTCCACGCCGTCCGCCCCGTACTTTGTCCAGCCCTCTGGCAGCCCCATCAGCCGTTCGCTTTCCGTTTCCGTCAGAAAACGGATACAGCCGCCCTTCGGGTCGCCCTCATACCAGAAGGCAAAGGGCGTTACATCACTGGCTAAAAGAGTGGGAAAAGGGTCAGTTGGTAATCCGAAGCTGTTTCGGAAGGCCGTTTCTTCCTGCCTTTTTGCCGCTCCCCGCATACGGAAGCACTGAAAGGGGTGGATGACTGGTATCTGCCGCCCTGTTTCAAAAGAAGCTGTTCGATCTCCTTCGGCGGCGGCCCACCCGCCCTCTCCGCAAGGCGGAGGAAGTGGGAGCATTGGACGGGGCTTAAATAGTATGTCTGCGGCACGTCTGCCTCCAAAATCCGCCACGACGAAAATCCGCTGCCTTCGTGCCAGCCTTCGGGAGCCTGCCCAATACTGGGCGTCCATGAGTCGCCAGCACACATCAGGCGTTCCCCCTCGCACCATTCCGGCGTTTCCCCATCTTCCCGAAGGAGGCATTGGAACTTCGGTGTCCGAGAAGGCGGATAAGACGGCTCTAAAGTCCATCCGGTCATTTGTAGAAAACGCTCCCATGACGTTTTCCCAAACAGCGATAGCTGGATATAGGTTATCAGTAGCATCCCTCATTTCCTGTATGATACGAAACGCCTGATAGAACAGGCTTGATTTTGCCCCGGCAAGGCCGGAGCGGTTGCCGATCAGAGAAAGGTTCTGACAGGGGGAACCGAAGGTAATTACATGAACCGGCGGGATTTTCCCGCCGTCCACCTTCGTAATATCCCCCAAATGCGCCATGTCGGGAAAGTGCCTTTTGGTTATGGAGATGGGCGCTTTTTCAATCTCACTGGCCCATACCGGACGGATACCGCACCGGGAAGCAGCCAGAGGGAACACGCCAATCCCGTCGAAAAGGCTTCCCAGCTTAATGTCCGGCATGGCCCGGGGTGCCGTGTCCCTTCACGGCAAGCACCCCTTCCAGTGTGGTCGCCGCAATGCCCAGCCGCCCGGCAACCGCAATATCATTTTTTACATCCTCGTCCACAGCGCTGCCGCAGACAATCAGGGTGTGGGAGCGCCGCAGCATATCCCGGCGCATATCAATCCCAGCCTTGTGTTCCTCGGGAACGCTGTCATTCAAAAACAGCGGCAGATACAAGAGCGGGCAGATCGGGGAAAAGCCCGCCTCATAAGCAAGACGGCAGTAGTGGGCCGCCAGCTCCATATCAACATCCGGCTCGCCGCTCCATGCGGCGGTCAGGTATGCTAAAGGTCGTTTCATTGGTTGAGCCTCCATTTCTGTTTTGGTTTAGGGAAAAGCAAGGTATCGCCCAACCCCTCCGCCCCTTCCCCCGGGAAGGGGAACGGCTCTGGAGAATTTATATCCCCGTCGCTTGACCGGGAAAAAGCATAACCGGGAGAAATCCGTCAAGGGTGCCTCTGGCACCGCCTGCGGCGGCGCTGCCCTTGACTGATTTTCCCGGCTATGCTACGGAATAACTGGCGACGGGGAATGATTTATATCTCCAGAGCTTCGGGGCGCGGGGCAGAGCCCCGCAATCCTCGGGCCATGTTGACCCGAAGTTTCGGCTTACTTTTCCTGTTCGTTTTTCTTCTCCGGCTTTTCGTGTTCCTTCTGCTGGCCCTTCCAGTCGTCCAGCAGCTTGATGATTTGGTCCTTCATTTCCCTCGGCGTAGTTTCCTTGCCGAAATACTTGCTCAGTTCCGCACCTGTCAAAATCACTTTGTCTACCTCCTTTTTGTCCTCCATCATAATGCCGTCGATCACATCCCCGTTGAGCAGCTTCTTTTCGTCCAGCTCACGCATACGCTTTGCCTGCGCCTGTGAAGGCGAGGACTGCTGGCTGTCAATGGCGACGGCGATATAGTTCTGGTTCTTCTTGCCGATATAGGAAAGCTCCACCGCCGTAGTAAAGCCCAGCTTTTTTTCATCCATCAGCTTCATCAGGTCGGGAACCAGCTCATTGAGCCGGATATACCGCTGCACCTGCTTGACCGCCATCTTATTGCGCTCGGCTACAATTTCGTTGGAGCGTTTTCCTGCGTCCTTCGGGTCAATCTGGCCCGAAGTGCGGGAGCCCTGGTGCTTGATGGCCTCAAGCTGCATTTTCAAGGCTTTGGCCCGCTCACTGGGGAGGATTTCTTCACGCTGGTTGAGATTGTCCTCCACCATCTGTGTGATGGCTTCATCGTCCGTCAGATTGCGAACAATACAGGGCATATCCGCATATCCGGCAAGCTCGCTGGCCTTCTGGCGGCGGTGGCCGGACACGATCTCATAGCCGCCATCCTCACGGGGACGGACGATAGCGGGCTGGGTAACGCCCTTGTCCTTGACGCTGGACACCATAGCCCGCATTTCTTCATCGTCTCGGACTTCAAAGGGATGGTTCTTGAAGGCGTGGAGCTCGTTCAGCTTGATATAGACGATCTGCTCCTTGCCCCGGCGTGGTGCATCCTTCGGCTTCTCGGGTCCCTTCGGAGCGGAAGCGGCCTGTACCGTTGGAGCTGCTTTTTTCTCCGGTTCCTTTTTGACCGCCTTTTCCGGTTTCTGTGCGGGGGCTTTGGGCTTCGGGGCTGCGGCCTTGTCCTTATCTGCTTTCGGGGGACGGCCCCGGCGCTTTGGCTGTTCCGGCTCTTTGGGTTTTTCCTCCGCTTTCTTCGGAGCCTCCGGCTGCTTTTCCGGTTTTTCCGTTTTTGCCGGGTCAGGCTTTTTCACGCCGGGAGCTGCCGCCCGTTCCTCGGCTTTCTTTTCCTTCATAATTTCAGCGAAGTTATAGACAGAAACCTGTGGGGTCTTTACCTCTGGTTCCGTCTTTTTTTCCGGCTCCGGGGAAACGGAAACCTTCTCCGGCTCTTTTTGGGGAGCGGGAGGCGTTTCCTTGCCCGGCCCGCTATCCGTTACCGGCTGTTCCGGCGTTTTTGTGGTTTTATCATCTGCCATAAGCATTTACCTCCTGTTTTTGGGCATGAAAAAAGGGGCTCAACTTTTCAGTCAAGCCCCCGTGGGAAGTTCCTCCTTTCTCCGCCATGATACAAAAATACCGCCCGTAGTCTCGTTTGGGCGGTACTTTGTGTAAGATTGGCAGTCCATTATTAAGTTTTTTATTATGTTCCCTTTGTACACCGTTGCAAGGTTATCAGAAGGAATGGAATATCAACGGAGAAAAAGTAGTTTTAGGCGTTAAAAAGTATGTATAACAACAATGTGAAAAATGGAAACGAGGGATTTTACATTTTGTAATTTCTCTCTTTTCCCAGAAAATTTTTAGCTACCGATGGTAATAAAAAAACGTTGTTCGGTAGCAGAGTTTTCTTGTGCCTAACAGAAAATAAAGAGCTTAACGGCGGTTTTGAAATAACAATTTCAAACCGCCGTTTTCTTACTGAAAAATTGAGATACGGAGGGGGTATCAAATTCGCCCATTTTTAAGGACATGGCGGTATCCGGGAGGTATCGCCATGTCCATTGTTTTACACAGCACCCGTAAACTGCACCAGTTAAAAAAAAACTTTCCCCTCCTCCGAGTTATTCCGGTTATGTATATGAAATAAATCAGCACCAAAACAATAATGTCATTTCATACGTCCGTGTGGCTTCATGCCACCCGGGCGTTTTTGTGTTTTTATGGGGTTGCTTCGGGCCAACTTGGAACTGTTGAAAAACCCTACCGCGAATAACATCACCTATGATAAAATAGAAGAAAAATGTGGAGGGCAAAGCTATGATGACGCAGGCAACAGGCAAGCAAATCAAATTTCACATGGTAACAATTGAGAGCTTAGTACCAGAGAAATGTGCGCTGGCAGCTTACAGGAGTATCCATCGCTTGTTTGCTATATGATGCCAATAGTGAAAGGTTTCCAAAATCCCGCATATACTGTATCAAATCCCCTGCATGAGGTACACCATGGCGGACTGCCCTATTAACTCAGCCTCAGAGACTATTGCTGACTTTATCTACCGTAATGGAAGCCAGCAGCAATTTCCTGGTAATTCGGAAGATATTCCCTGTATGGACTTTGTAAGCACTGATTTCAGCATTATATATACCCCGCTAGATACCGTAGAACCCATATCACTAAGTAAGTTTACCTATTATAGTATCCCTGGACTGTACACACTGTTAGATAGTTCCAGCATGGACGCTTCCGGCATTTTGGCAACCCATGCATCACCTGCCCTTAGCAATCAAGGGAGAGGTGTTATAATCGGCATCATAGACACGGGAATTGACTATACCAATCCTTTATTTCGTAATCAGGATGGAACTACCAGAATCTTGAGTATTTGGGATCAGAGCCTTCCAGAAGATAAAAGCCTCCTTCCTGCCGGTGTACCCAACCGCTATAATGCCAGCGGGGCAAGCTATGGCACAGAGTACACGCAGGAGCAGATTAACGAGGCACTGGAATCTGATAATCCGTTTGCCGTGGTGCCTTCTACCGATACCAACGGACATGGAACCTTTTTGGCGGGTATCGCTGCTGGAGGAATCCTGCCTAATCAGGATTTTACAGGAGCAGCACCGGAATGTGAACTGGTAATCGTCAAATTAAAACCAGCCAAACAATATCTGCGCGATTTCTATCTTATCAGTAATGATGCGGATGCTTATCAGGAGAATGATATAATGATGGGCATTAAGTACCTGCGTGTGGAGGCATACAGCCAGAGAAAACCTCTGGTTATTTTACTGGGAATCGGCTCCAATCTGGGCAGCCATGAAGGGACGTCTCCATTGAATGTAATGATTCAAGATATCAGCCGATATTTAGGAATGGCTACGGTAATTGCTGCAGGCAATGAAACTGGCCGGGGGCATCATTACATGGGGTCTGTACCGATAGGGGAAGAGTCCGTTGAGGTGGAAATCCGAGTAGGGAATGCGGAATCCCAACGTGGATTTGTAGTAGAACTCTGGGCCGACACCGCTGATACATATTCGGTTGGATTTGTCTCACCCAGTGGTGAATCCATAGGCCGCATTCCTATCATAGGCAGAAACGAAACCTCTATCCCGTTCCTTTTGGAACCCACGGTCATTACAGTTAATTACCAGCTGATTGAGACAGGCGCAGGCAAACAGCTTGTTTTTATCCGTTTTGCAGCCCCAACTAATGGAATTTGGAGAATACGCGTGTATAATACCCAGTATCTTACAGGGCAATTTAATATGTGGCTTCCGGCCCATACCTTGATTTCTGATGAAACCGTGTTTCTGACTCCCAGCCCATACACGACCATAACCCTCCCGGGAGATTCTCCCTCTCCAATCACAGTAGGAGCCTATAATCATTTAAATAACAGCATCTACATTCATTCCGGCCGTGGATATACAATAGGCGGATTGATAAAGCCGGATTTGGCAGCTCCAGGGGTTAATGTAAGCGGGCCATCGATAGGGCAAAGGAACCAAGACTCCATTCCCATGACTACCCGAACCGGAACCTCGGTTGCTGCTGCCCATGTTGCTGGTGCAGTCGCTAATCTTTTAAGCTGGGGCATAATAGAAGGACATAACATAGCAATGAGCGAAGCCACTGTCAAAGCATTTTTAATAAGAGGAGCAAAACGGAATCCAGCACTATCATATCCCAATAGGGAATGGGGATATGGGGCTCTGAACTTATATGAAACTTTTTTACGGTTAAGAGAAATAAGATGAATTATCTAAAGCATCAGATTCTTATGCATATCACGGATACGGGGGAACTTGATGGAGGTTTTGGCTGAGGTGCTAAAAAATAGTCTTATCGGTGGTAAGGGATTAATTTTGAGGTAGCGGTGTGCCGCCACAAATACGCTTGCACCGTATCGGTCAACGCCTTTTCCCTTTATATTTCATGTAGAGGACGGTTGGCTCGATATGCTTTTTCAGAGTAGCCAATCGCTGGTCAATGGGGTTCAGCTTAACCCGTATATCCATCTGCCTCCCAATCATGGACGAAAACTTTTCATCAAGTCAGAAATGGCACGGTTCTTCTGAAAATAGTTGAACAAACCATATGCGGAGGTTAAATATTGACACATACTATATATAGTGATATCATGAAAGTAGTACTGATTTGTGTGTGTTTATAAACCACATTCAAATGTTTGTTCCGGTGGTATCTATACCGGAAGCTAATTTTTAGGTGTAAGCCTTTTATATGAACGAGCCAGGCAGAGTCTCTGTCTGTAAAGTAAGATATCAGAAATCTTTGCGAATTTCTGATGTCTTATTTTTTTGCTTCCAAAAAGGAGAGTGGGAATTTAGGAAAAGATAATTAAAAATCAAGTAAACAGAGACAAGAAGTATAAGACGCCTGATATCTGGAAAGAGAACAAATATGAGATCAGAGTATTTTATTAGGAGGATGTATGAGATACGATTACAGGAAGATTAAAACTGAGAAAGTAGAAGTCAAAGGTATTGTTTGCGAATTTTATGATATGAGAATCGACAGAGCAACAGTACCAGATGGAAAATATCTGTATGAGGTGGCGGGCGATGACGACAGCGGGGCAGAACCAGCAAGGGTAGGAAAAGGTGTTCTGGTTAATTTTTATGGTTCCCTAATATGCAACCAACCACTATTGTTGGAGGAAAAAGTAATGTGGTTAGAAACAGGAGAATTTAAATATGTTTAAAATGAAAACCGGCAGATGCACACTACTGGATAGAACTTAGCGGGGAAGATTTCTCTGCTTGTAAGTAAGACATCAGAAATTTGAAGAAGTTTTTGGTGTCTTACTTTTTGAACAAAAAGGAGTGAATGGAAAAAAGAATGAGAAAGAGCAGTCAATTATATAGGGCAGGGACTGCCTGAAATTATGCCTGTGGAGATAGCAGGTTACGTGGTCGATGAAGCAGAAAATCCATTGGCTTTAGACAATGAGGAGTTCACTCCTAAAAATATATCAATCAAAATGTGAGGAAAATTCGTCACGTAAGCCACGAAAAAAATCGTCAAAATTCGAATTGAAAATTATGGATAATGCTACTAACTCGCTAACTTTTATATTCATGCGATTGGTTTCTAATTTTGCATAAGTGCTCTTAGAAATATTAAGATTCATAAGATGCAATTTGGCAACAGTTTCATCTTGTGTTAAACCAGCTAAATGTCGCAGAAATTGAATGTTGTGGCCAATATCCATATCTGGTCTTAGTTTTTGCATATATAATCCCCCTGGTATGTCTGTAAGTTTCGTAATAACGAAATATATTCTTGATTTTATAACCATTAAGAATTATAATGTTTCGTGATAACGAATTTTATACAATGGGGTGAAAAATATTTATTTATGAAAAAGGCTGATATTGAAAGATTACTGTTTTACTACTTATGCGGAAATGAAACGGCAAAAGAAATGTCTCAAGGAAATAATATAACGTATGAGGAGTTCGATAGAATTACCTATATACTCATAGAGTTGAAATTCTATAATTTATTAATGGAATTTTGGGATGAATTTTATAATCAATTCCAAGAGGATATTGATAAGTCAGCAGAGGATTTTTCTGATAGCTTTGAACGTGAAATAAGCAGATGTGAAAAATGGCTATATCAATTTTGTAAAGAAGCACCAACACAAGAGTTACAAGGAATTTTAAAAGAAATATTTGATATATCATAATAGATATATCCAAAGATGGAGAAAGAAAGGAATTACGCCTTACTTGAAGAAGCCTCATTGATGTTTTTTGGAATTCATTTTTCTCTATGAGCTGCATAGCAACACTGATTATTTCTTCTCGGCGCTCTTCTTGTTGTTCTGGTGTAAGCATAATTCCTTTTGGCATATTATGATACCTCCTTATAACGACCATCGGTCGCTTCCTGTTTCGCATTATGGAGCGTGTATTTATTTCACGAGGATTCAGCTTACATTGCCAGCCGCCTCTATCAGCGAAACATTATTTACAAAATTTTTTCAGGGAGCGGCTCGTCGCGCTGGTATAACAGATACTTCTGTTTTCCTGCTTGGATTTGATACGATTGCTCTGCAAGCCGAAAAGACTATCCTTCTACTGACCCTGAAGTATATCTTGCTTCATTGAACTAACCGTGTGATTAACATAGACCACCAGCTATTGCGTGATACAGAGGTGGGTTACTATATTTCCACACCTAAGACTGGTATGCGAGGCAGGGAAAGGAATGGGCCCTCAACAAGTTGCATGGATTGGATCGGAATAGAAAAAAATCCGAGTATCGGCAGGGGTATACAAAATGGCTACCACTGTATGAATCGGATATTCTGATATCACACTACTGCTGTGTTAAGCAGAATGAGGAGCCGATTGCCCTGTATGAGAAGCAGACTGGACGGCATCCCATTTTAGCACTTATGGCAGAGGAATCTGCCAGGCGCAAGGAAGCATATCTTCGTACTGGCTGTAATGGCTTTGAAAGCGAAAGGCCATTTAGTAAGCCAATGGGATTTTGGAGAGCACAGGATGTGCTCCGGTATACAGTGGAAAAACAGTTAGAAATTGCAGAGCCTTATGGTGAGGTGGCCGAAGTGGGGCAAGTTCCCGGTCAGATTGGGTTCTTTCCATCATGTGGGCCGTTTAAGTGCACAGGAGAACAAAGAACCGGCTGTCTGTTCTGTCCGGTGGGCTGTCACCTGACAAGCTTTGAAAAATTCGTAAGGCTGAAAGCATATAATCCCAAGCTTTATGATTTCTGTATGGAGGAATTGGGAGAGAAAAATCTGCTTAGCTGGATAGAGAAAAACTATAGGAGAGGATATAAACAGATTGCATGATATTACACAGTAGAGAGGATATGAAGAATTGCTGCGATTTAGCAATCACATGGGATTGAATAGCTATATATAGATTTGAAATATTGACAAACACTATATATAGTGATAAAATAAACATGACATTGATTTGTGCCGCTTTTTTACTAAGCGCATTGGAATGTTTGTTCCGGGCAACCGGAAGCTAAGTTTTTCAGGCATGAGCCTAACATAAGAAAGCCAGGCAGAGAAGCAATCTCCGTTTGTAAGTAAGACATCAGAAATTTGAAGAAGTTTCTGGTGTCTTATTTTTTTGCTAAAAAAGAAAAGGAGAAAGAAAAAATGAACATGGAAACGCGTAAGACAAGTTTTGAAGAGAAGTTAAAGGAGAACTTGGGAGCGGAATATAAAGCGACATTTCCGCAGCGAATGGAAAAACAGGACGAGGAATTTCTCAGGGTTGGAGTCCAAAAATTCGGTGAATCAGCTGGAATTTGGATATACCTAAACGGCAGTGAGTTTCATTGGCTGGATAATGAGGAAGACATTCAAAGGGCGGTAACAAAAGTGATAGAAGAGTACAAAAAAAAGAGAGGATTCTTAAATGGTCCATATCTCACAGGAGATAGCTTTAGCAACGTAAAAAACAATCTTGTTTGTGCATTGGTCAATCGCGAAGACAATGAGGAAGTGCTGAAGTATATACCGCATATCAGATACTACGACATGGTGGCGTACTTCTTGATTTTTATTACGGTGGATGGAGAATCGTATGTTAGAACCGTGGTAAACGAGGATTTAGACCGGTGGGAAGTGGAGCTGCAGGACGTGCTGGAAACGGCAAAGTCAAATACAGATCTCAATCCACCGGTGATTGAAATGGTTGGAATTAAGGACTGGAAGGTGATATCAGCTCCAATAGGAAACACATTTGGTGAGATGCTCCAATCTATCAAAAGCCATCAGGAACAGAAGAACCCTATGTATGTGCTGTCAAATCAAAGTGGCCTGTATGGAGCCAGCAATATGATTGACAATCATCTGTTGGGACAGATTTCAGAGAGCTGTAATGACAGCCTCCTTATACTTCCGGTAGACATTCATGAGATTATATTAATTCCGTCCAGAAAAAATAGAACCTCTATTGCGGATTGGAAAGCTGTGATACATGCCTTAAATATTGAAAATAAAGGAGTGAAGCTTTCTGACCTTGTATATTTGTTTGACCGGGCGGATAAGAAACTGCATGTAGCAAAAAATGATGATTTTCAGGCATAAAGCCTGGACAAAAATAAAAGAAAGGAAGGAAAACAAATGAAGTTAGAAGCAAGATGGGATAACGCAGGGAGAGACCAGCTCACAATCGGCGAAATGGTTGAGATGGGAAAGGATGGCTATGAGTTTGTTATCAGCGGAGGCCATATTGTATCTGTTCTAATTAACTTATAAGGAGAGGGCGCATATGAATTTTGCAGATGATTTTTCAAAGACATTCTGTGATAAGGAAGAGTTTCTCGAATTTTTGGATGGGATTGAGTGCGGGGCAGAATGGCAGAAACATCCCACCAATACTGTACTTGTGATTGCCGGAGAGGAAGAACCAGAGATTTGCGAGAAGATAAAGGACATGGACGAGAAAGAGGAAATCATAAAAGATACAATGAAGAATTCCGGCCTGTTCTTATGCCTTGGCAGTACCTATTATCCGGTCGGACAGACCACCATGAAGTCAATCGAGAGCAGGGCCAGAATTGCAGGTTCTGCTCTATTGGATTTGCCGAAGGGGAAATTAGCCCGGGTATTAAATGACTGTCTGAATGTGACAAAGGGAAATGCGCTTGTGAGAATTCATGAAGGAAAGGTGCGCGCGGTACATGGCGGAGACCCAAGTGACTATTCCGTCCTGCCAATGCCGGAATTATTTGAAGTAGCATCTATCTATGTTGCAGAAAACTATGACAAGGCTACCTTTTCAAACGGCCTGTTCAGTCATTCTCTGGCAATGGCGTCCTGGGAATTGGAAGAAAAAGGACTCTTGGATACATACCGGGAACTGCTGCTCCAGTATGGCTTACAGGCAGATAACGTATTATCAGCTTTGATTCGTGTCCAGACATCCGATGTTGGCGTAAGTGGTGCGAATATCTATTATTCTCTTCTGCTGGGAGCAGAGAAGAAGCCGTTGATTTTAGGAAAACCATTGAAATTGGAGCATACGAATAATGCATCCATAGAAGATTTCTCTCAGAATATGGGACAGATATTTGCCAGATATCAGGAGGCCATTGGTGATTTGTCGAAGCTGTTTCATGTATATGCCAGCTATCCGGCTAACGTTATGGCTAGTGTTATGATTAAGGCTGGTATCAGTAAGGCGCTGACAGCCCAGACGGTAGAACAGTTTAAGGCCGGACATGGACCGGGAATCTGTAATGGCTATGATATTTATTGTGGAATCTGTGAGGCGATTTTTCTGGCACAGAGCAATGGAATGGGTGCAAAGGCATTAACCGATTTGGAAGAGATGGTTTCACGGTGCTTGACCTATCGTTTCCATGAATATGATATCCCAGGAACGATTCTGTACTGATGAAAGAAATAAGGCAGGGCAGGGAACCCTACTGTTCTGTCAGAAAGGAGACAATATGCTGAACCTGAATTATGAACCAGATGTGCTGGTGGAGGATATAACAACCCTATCCCATGACGAATGGAAATTATACAGAACACTGGGGATTGGGGGGAGTGATGCGGCGGCCGTGTGCGGCATCTCGCCATGGAAAACAGCCAGGGATTTATATGAAGAGAAGGTACATAAAAAAATCAAAGAACAGAATGATGATGGCTGGGTAGCAAAGGAAATCGGAAAGCGTCTGGAGGAATTGGTGGTTCAGATTTTTATGAAACGCACAGATACCAGACCGTATGCTGTGCGTAAAATGTTCCGGCATCCGCTGTATCCGTTTATGATATCTGATTTTGATTTTTTCGTTAAGCTTGATGAAAAGATCTATTTGTTGGAGTGCAAAACCTCGTTCAGTTACCACCACATGAATGGCTGGGAAGGTGGAAATATTCCACCGCACTATGTTCTCCAGGGGATTCATTATATGAGTGTGGCTAACGTAGATGGCATAATTTTTCTCTGCCTTCATGGTAACCATGAGGGTTCTCTTATCATACGGCGCCTGGAGCGTGATTTGGCACAGGAAGAAGAACTGATTCGGCAGGAATCGTATTTCTGGAATCAGTGTGTAGCTTTAAGAAAACCACCTAAGTATACGGAGAAGGCTGACTTAATGCTTAAAAGCATTCAGGGACGCTATGGTGTGCAGGAGAATAAACAAATTGTACTCCCACCATCATATGCGGCAAACATGACGTCCTATCTGAAACTGAAAAAACGGAAGTCAGAATTGAAGCGTCAAATGGATCAGATAGATGAACAGATGAAACTTGCCTATGCGCCAATAAAGGAAGCCATGGAGGGAGCTGAGGAAGCGGTACTGGAAACTGGTAATATCAGGTATTTGGCCGGCTATAACAGGAAAGTTACAACTTCCATCAATAAAGACAGCCTGGAGGTGCTGCAGCTTATGCATCCGGATATTTACAGAGAGTATGCGCAGACAAATACCTCACAGTCTTTTTATATTAAAGAGGATAAGGCAAGTTAGGGGAGGAAAACGAAAATGGACGAAGAAATGAGACAGCCAGAAGAAATGGTATCTGTGATAGATGGAAAGAAGGTACAGGAAATCTTGGTTGGCCGATATCTCAATGTTGTTATTGTGGACCATACGGATTTTATGAAGCTTATGTTGAAGGAAGACTACAGAATCAGGCATAATTTTATGATGTTGATTGGGCAGTGGTTTATATGTTTATCCTCCAGTAGTGAGTGGGATGAACGAAATGAGGGCAGTGTGAAATTGTCCTGTAAACTGAAACCAGAGCTTTCAAAGACCAATTTATGGCCTTGGGTCACGTATAGGGATTCTGCACCCAATGAAGTTTCGGTCAGCGGCCACCAGACGGAATCAGTTGAACGGCTGTTTGCAGCATATTTATCTAAAACAGAATGGGAAATATGCAATCCATTTCGCCAGTTCCTGGTTGCTATGCAAAAGGAGGACCGTACACTTCAGCAGATATTGACTCGGTTCGCAGTGGAATGGTGTGACTGGGTGGTAAAAGAGGAAAAAGAAATACAGGGAGAATCTTACCGTATTGCCAGTCTGATTGCATCAATACCCTCTGTCTTACTATAACATAGGAGGAATTTTGACTGATAATGAGAGACATTTTCTGGAATTAAAGCTTAGAGTTTGGTTAAGAAAGCTGAAGCGGGAAAAAGCCGGTTTTGCCGGCCATAGAACTCCGAATGACTGGTCCTGTGAGCTAACAGATACTGCGAAAAAATACTTATGTGATGTGGTATATTCCGGTCAGGGCGGTTATGTGCTTGCGAGTGAAGAATCTCGCTTATTTACTGAGTTGCAGCAGGCTGTGACTCAGGCAAAGGTAAAGGAAAAACTCCATCAGGCATTGTTTGTGGATATGGATTTTGAGATGGTACGAGATCTGGCATATGGACTAAGAGGCCAGGTGGAGACAATTATGATGGAATACAAATCACACGTTAAGAAAGGGAATGAACATGGAACAAAAGATTTTAACACTACAGGAAAAAATGGTAAAGATCCGCTCGGAGATACCTGCATTGGTAAAACGCGCATACAGTGAGGACGTGAATTATGATTTTATAAAGATTGATGATATTTTCCGCTATCTGACCCCGGCAATGAACCGATGGAATGTGAACTTTGAAATTGTTTCGGAATGTGCTTCAAAGAGAAACGAGAATGGGGACTCTGTCTATGTTGAATTCTTAGCATATTGTCAAATGTGGCTGTATGAGGCAGATTTAGAACTAAAGTGGATTAATGCAGAGAAGCCAGAAGACGAGGTAACCGTTACAATCCACGCCATCGGTACCCATGAAATGCCGGAGAAAGCAAAAGGCAGTGCGCTCACATATGCCATGAAATACTACCTAATGGATAAATACTGCATCGACCAGGGCGGTGTAGACCCGGATATGCGGGATTTTCCACCGGATACATATGATGGGAGCATACCGGAAAATGATGGCTTGTCCTCTGATGCATATGATTTCTCAGATCGGGATTCAGAAGGGATAGCAGGAGATGCCTCTGGAATAACCGATATGGAACTGGACGCTGAAATGGAAGGCGGACAGGAAGTACCGGATGAATTACCGGAGGAAGAACCGATGGAGGAAGCTGAGGAGAGCGAAGTTGATGCATCTGAAGAACGTTCCATGATGAATGATTCAGAGATGAACCCAGAATCAGGGCAGGAGGAAGCGGATGCGGAAGAAACAGCAAAACAACAAGATGGGGGTATGGAATCAGATGCAAAAAAGACCAGAAGGAAATCTGCAAAAGATAAACAGAAGGCAGATAAGGGAGACACGAACCGTCCGGTTCTGAGCCGCCATATCATGCCGGAGAATGGGACGATGGTGAATCTGCCAAACGAAGTAAGCCCACAGCCGGCTGTAAATATGACAATTGAGGAAGCTGGCAATATTGTTTGCACATTTGGTATCTATAACAATAAATGTCTGAGTGAGCTGCTCAATCAGGGAGAAGAAGGGGTGAAGGCGTTGGAGTGGATAGCCTATAATTACCGCGGCAGAAATGAAATAATCCGACAAGGCGCCAGATTGCTTTTGAGCACGCTGTAGGCCGCATGGTGAAAGCAGCGGGAAAGAATACTTAAAAGATGTTTAACATATCAGATGTAGCAAATTTGTTGGGAATTAAGAGGCTGACGGAAGGAAATTCCTTTAATGTCGTATGTCCGTTCTGTGGCGATACCAGAGGAAAAATGAATTTCCGTATTGTAAAAGACGGTGAGCTGGCAAATACCTATCACTGCTTTAAATGCGGCGCTCATGGAAATATGCTGACACTCTATGCAGACCTGATGGGAATTTGTGGTGTGGATCGGTATAAAATTGCCTATCGTGAAATTAAGACGGCGCTGCATGAGGGCGCTGGCTGCAGAAACAGCTATGACAGCAGCTTCACAGGAACGATGACACAGATAGAGGAGGAAGAAACAGCAAGTCTTGAGAAAAGAAGTCAGATTTATCAGAGACTCATAGAGATGCTGTCCCTGTCGGAAACTCACCGGAGAAAACTGATGGACCGGGGGCTAACAAGCAACCAGATTGAGGCATTCCATTTTCGCAGTACTCCAGTTCATGGGACTGAGGGGCTCGCAAGGAGGCTGATAAAAGAAGGATATTCTCTTGCGGGCATACCGGGATTTTACATGAATCAAAACCAAAACTGGGATATTGCGTTATATCGGAATAACCAGGGAATCCTATGCCCGGCTTACAGTGTATCCGGAAAGATTGAAGGTTTTCAGATACGGTTGGATGCTCCCCATGATGATAAAAAGTATTTGTGGTTAAGCAGTACCAATAAAAAACGTGGTGCTGGCAGTAAGAGTCCGGTCAGTTTTATTGGAAATCCATTTGACAAGACGGTACGGGTAACGGAAGGAATATTAAAACCGATTGTCGCTCATGCTTTATCCGGATACAGCTTTTTGGGGACACCGGGAGTAAACCAGTATAAGAGCCTTGAGAAGGCATTGGCAGTCCTAAAGGAGAACGGTCTTGAGATGGTCATGGAATACTTTGACATGGACAAATTCATGGATATCGGCTGCTATGGTGATTATAAGTCCTCTATTTGTGGTAAATGTCAGAACAAGGAGCGTTACTATGGAAGGAAGATTTGTGAAGAGAAACGGAAAAAGCGGGACCAGATTCGTGCGGGGTGCTGCAGGCTCTATGAGAGCTGTGACCGGCTAAAATTAAAATGCATCCGCAAGACCTGGGACCAGAGAGAAGATGGGATTTGGGCTGGAAATGATAAGGGAATTGATGATTACTGGTGGTCTGGCCTGAAGAAAAAAGAGGAGCAGATTGGATATGATGGGATGGACAGAACAATTCATCATCGAAGCAATTTGCCGTCATACGGAACAAGAGTTGCGTAGTGATGAGACAAAAACAGAGAGAATGAAGCTTAGTGCCTGTAGCGCCTTAGAAAGTATCAGAAGACGTGTCAATGGATACGGAGCAGAGTGTTTTGCATTTGTCCTGTTGGTTGGGATTATGTTAAAGAAAAGTCAGATGATACTGAATGCAGATACAAAGGGGGAGCTGGAAGCGATTTTAGAGCCTTCCGTACCCCGGTGGAATTACGGAGGATTTCTAACAGGTCCCTATCATGTACCGGAAGAAGAAGCAATCTTTTGGTCGAAAGCTTCATTGGAGGCCCCGTTGAATGATGAAGGAGCAAGACGGTACCGGGATGTGGCTGCAGTAGCCTTTCCAGAGGAGATGGCTGAAATCTGGGGAACAGATGATACAGGAGAAGGCGGCATTGCCGTATAAAAAGGCAGGGAGAGAAAACATCTTTCCGTGTCTATTTTTGCGCATGAAGCTAAGATGGAGCAATCCAAAAGTGGGTTTGTATAAAAACGAAGGAGGATAACAAATGAACAGATGTATATTTGTGGGAAGATTGACAAGGGATCCGGAGGTGAGTTTTTCAGAGAAAGCCCAGATGTCGATTGCCAGATTTACTGTGGCGGTGGACCGGATACCAAAGAGAGAAGGAGAACCAGAAGCAGACTTTTTTAACTGTGTGGCATTCGATAGGAAAGCAGAGTTTGTGGAACAGTATTGGTACAGTGGTATGCGTGTGGTGGTAAGCGGAAGAATGCAGAATGATAACTACACAAATAAAAAGGGAGAAAAGGTATATGGCGTTTCTTTGAAAGCGGACGATGTTGAGTTCGCTGATGGAAAGAGAGAGGCAGATAATGAGCAGGCGCAGAGCACGGCTCCGTCCAGAGCAGCAAATCCTGCAAATGCATCAGCGGCACAGATGTCCAAAGAAGCTCCGGTGACGAGAAATGCAACACAGGCACCCAGAGCAGCCACTGCGGCATCCAGAGCAGCAGCGCCAGCTACGAATCAGGGCGCCGCAAAACCGGCTGCCAGCAGAAATACACCACAGCGTCAGGCACCTAGCCGAAGCGCGGTAGGAAGAAGCGCATCCCAGCGAGGGGCTGCGAGGGCAGCTGCCGGCGATGACTTTATGAATGTAGCGAGTGGAATGGAAGAAGGTCTTCCGTTTAATTGATTTAACAGTATGAATACAGACGGCTAGGATGTGATGGCGCATTCTAGCCGCCTGCTTTTGGAGGATAAACGAAGATGAATGAAAAGAAAGTACAGAAATTCATCATGGTATTTTTAATGTGCACAGCGGGGGCCGTGATGTTACAGCTGGCAGCTCCCATGATTTTGGGACTTATTGTGAATGCGGTATCGATTGGGATTCCATTTGCAGTGTATTACTTGCTTATCAGAAAAAAATGGAGAATCAGGATAATTAAATCATCGGAGGAAAAAGAGCAGTCTGGCAGTGGAAGTGGAGCGGCCGAGGAAGGTCTGGATGATGGAAATAATGGTAAGGACGAAACGGACAACCCGGTATATGAATGGTATACACGGTGCGGAAGGGAACGAATCAAAGCGATATCTACCAATATATTTGCACATGGAAAAAATGAATTTTGGATTCGTACCGATGGTGTCTGTAATATCCGCACCCCAAAGGGTTACAGACGGGCTGGCAATCTTCCTGGATATCCGGGCGCGCAAGCCAATACCATTACCGAATATTTAAAGCAGGACGGATTTTATGCAGTCAATGATGGGAGATACATTTATGTTTCAAGGTAAGCGGGAGGAAGAGAACCGATGGTATGTAAATTTAAGAGCCGACTGTATATAAACCCGGGGAATGGTTATACCGTGGCTGAATACAGCAGTATGGAGCTGGATTGTATTCCAAGTGAAGCAGTCATATCCAATTATGGAACAGAGGTGACGTTCACTGCATTTGGAAAAGAACTTCCTTGTATGGATAATGTAGAGATTGAGATGGAGGGAGACTGGAAAAGGTCCGAGAAATATGGCCTTCAGTTCGGTGTTGACTGGTCCAGGGTTCTCCTTCCCAAAAGCCGGGAGGGAATCATCGGTTATCTGTCCTCCGAATTGATTACGGGAATCGGCCCGGTTATGGCAAGAGAGATTGTCAACCGGTTCGGAACCGATACCTTCACTGTTATGGAGAATCATCCTAATGAACTCCTTGCTATTAAGGGAATTACTGAACAGAAGCTGGAATTTATTATTGAATCCTATCAGAAGAGTGCGGAATTAAGGGAATTAATGGCGTATCTTGCACCTTACCACGTCACACCCAAAAAGGCCGAAAAAATCAAACAGCATTTTGGTCTGGAAGCAGTGACACTGTTGAAGGAAAACCCATACCGTCTTTGTGAAATCAAAGGGTTTGGTTTTATTACCGTTGATCCCATTGCCAGAGCCAGTAAAGACCTCGCTCCGGATGAGCCTGAAAGGATTAAAGCGGCTATTCAATATGTTTTGAGAAAGGGCGCTGAAGAAGGAAATCTGTATTTAGACAGTACCATCATTGTCGATATGGCATATAAGGTGCTCAATGCAGGCTTTCCAACTGATACAGTCAGGCGCGGACAGATTAAGCTGGCAGGAAATGAGCTGGTAATGAAGGATAAGCTTCTGGAGGCAGATGGAACGGCTATTTATTTAAAGGCATACCGGGAGGCGGAGAAAGAGGCAGCGTATCATCTTGTCAGGCTGCTCCGTTCACCGGGGAACACGTATAATATTGAGCGGGAATTAGAGGCTGTTTTAGCAAAAAGTAAAATGACGCTTGCACAAAAACAGGAGGAGGCAGTCCGAATGGTATTTCGGTCCCAGGTATCCATCATCACTGGCGGCCCTGGAAAAGGAAAGACTACCATCCTCAAAATTATTCTTCAGATATTTGAACGTCTGGAAAAAAATAAGTCTGTACTACTTTGTGCACCCACAGGCAGAGCCAGGAAAAGACTTTCAGAGAGCACTGGGTATCCGGCTTTTACAATCCACAAAGCATTATATGTAACGGATGATGAGATGGACAATATGGAACCCGAAATCCTCGAAGAGGATTTAATTATTGCGGATGAATTTACCATGTCCGACATGAAGCTTGCCAGTATGCTGTTTTCAAGAATCAAGACAGGAGCCAGACTTATATTGGTAGGTGATGCGGATCAGCTTCCATCGGTGGGACCGGGAGATGTATTTAGGGAATTAATTGTCTCCGATGTGATTCCAGTTACGGTTCTGGACGAGTTTTTCCGGCAGGCGAAGGGGTCAAATATCATATGGAATGCGGATTTGATGAACAGAAATCAAAAGAATCTTCTTTATGGAGATGATTTTACCTTTACCTATGTGGAAGACGCATATGACGCCGCAGAAAAAATTTCAGAAATATATCAGGAGGAATTGGAAAGAAGCGGCGGTGATTTGGATATGGTTCAGGTATTATCACCTCTGCGCACAAAAACGGAGGCAGGGGTAACTGCTTTAAATAACCGGCTGCAGGGAATTGCCAATCCGTTTGCTGTTGATAAAGCGGAGTGGCAAACCAAGTACGGTTTGTTCCGTGTTGGTGATCGGGTTATGCAGACGCATAATACAGAAGAGATTGCTAATGGAGATATTGGAAGGGTTGTCCAGATTGGAAAATCAAAGGCTGGGGAAATGGAAATGACCGTGGATTTTGGAGATGTCATTAAAACATATCAGGAAGATGAGTTATCAATCCTTGAGTTAGCGTATGCAACAAGTATACATAAATCACAAGGAGCTGAATTCCCAATTGTGATAATCCCGGTACTTACCTGCTTTTGGCCGATGCTAAAGCGAAATATTTATTATACAGGAGTTACACGGGCAGAATTTCGGGTTCATCTTGTTGGATCAAAGAAAGCTCTCTATATGGCAATTTCCAACAGTGATATCGGCAAGAGAAATACCCTGTTGGCAGTAAGGTTGCGTGCAGAGGCACAAAGACAGGGGCTGATTCCTGGACAAGAAGCTGCATAAGAAGGAGGAAATCAAAAGATGATGAAGATTTTTGAAAACTGGACATTTACCAGAGTTTTGCCGGAACCATTTGCGGGCGTGGCTGCAAACCGCGGGAAAAAAGACACAACGGAGGCATCCTGTCTTTCCGTCCATAATCATATGTCAAGAATGAAGCGTGCAACCCTGCACGCTTCCACTTTAAAAGCACTGCTGGCCGTATCTGCAATTATAAGAGGAGACCAGGAAGGCGCATTTGGTGTACAGACAGTGTCGGGAACGGTTAAATGGTATTGTATGGAGTACGCAAAGCCTGTGGCTGCCGGTTCTGAAATAAGAATCGGTGTGTACCATCCACAGGATGGTAAATGGAAAGGGATTGTAAAGAACGGAACAACACTGGCGGCATATCCGCAGATTGGTAAGCGGGGGGCAAGCGGCAGGGAAATTATCATGATGTTCATTTTTGCAAGCTTAGCAGAAGGTTCTCTTCATGACGATGAATTTTCCAAAGCCTTCTTGCTGTTAAACGATGAGATAAAAAATGGATATCCGGATGCGGATAAGGCAACGGACCTGGCTTTTCTATGCTGTGACAATCTGTACCGAAGAATTGTCAATAGTGCGTCTCTCGGTGAGTCTGGTATTTTGTTTGACGGGGATAGTATTGCGTCTGGAAATGTACCGTTAATTCTTACCAGTCAACTGGCCGATGGAGATTATAACCCGACCGAGACGATATATGGAAAATTTCAGGTTCTGGAATGTAAGGACTGTGAAAGAACAATAGCAGAATTAAAAGAGCAGTATGACCGTAAATTTGAGCTTACCGATGAGGAAAAAAATCTGGTTCCTAAGCTGCCGGAAAAATACAATGTATCAGCAGAAGCACAGGAGATTATGGACGCAGTTATCAACAGCCCCATGCGGGTTTTCCTTAGTGTAGGGGAAGCTGGCACGGGTAAATCAACAAACGCAAAAATTATAGCACAGTTGTTGGGATTGCCGTACTATGCTTTTACATGCAGCGAGGGAACAGATGAAGTGGATCTGGTATCTTCCATGGTTCCCAATACAGGTGAACGGCCGGGAAAGATTCAGATTCCCATGCCAACGTATCAGGATCTAATCATGGACCCGGCTTCCGCTCTGGCGCAGATATGCGGATTGTACGACAACGAAATCAGTGAAGAAGAGGCGTTTAGAAAAATCCTGACCATGTTTTATCAAAATGGATTTGAAAATGGGAAGGATGATAAGAAATTTGTCATGGTAGAGTCCCCTATTGTGACTGGGTGCAGAAGACCATCACTGGTGGAAATACAGGAGCCTTCTGTTATTACCAAACCAGGTACTCTGGTTAAGTTAAATGGACTGCTGGATGAAGGTGCGGCAATCACACTGACCAGTGGAGAAGTGGTGAAACGGCATCCCGACACAGTAATCCTCATTACAACCAATATGGGATATAAAGGGTGCCGGGGATTTAACGAATCCGTTTTGTCCAGAATGCGTATGGTTCATTACTTAGAGCCGCTCAATGCGGAGGCAATGGTAGCCCGGGTCAAGAGGAAAGTGAAATTTGACGATGAGACTTTCTTAAAGAAAATGGCGGATATTGTTTGTGAAGTACAAAAACACTGCAATACAGAAATGATTACGGGCGGAGTATGCGGATACCGGGAATATGAGGACTGGGTGTGGGCTTACCTTATACAGAAGGATATATTGAAAGCAGCAAAATGCACGCTCGTTGCGAAAGCAGCGCCGGAACCAGAGGAAAGGGAGGAAATTTATAAAAAACTGGTGATACCCGCGTTCACAGAGGCGCAGGCGGCATAAAAAAATGAGGAGGAACCAATGAATAAAAAAGTGCAGCAAAAACATAACCAAATAAAAAATAGAATGGGAAGGCTGACGGATAAAGATTTTTTTCTGTCTCAATCCTATCATGGCACCATGTTAAAATCTGTCAGATTGTTGGGACAGAAGAATGATATTACCCTGTTCATGGATTATGAAGAGTCCGATGACGCCAGGATTGCGTTTACAAATGGACGGCTCCTCTACTTAAATACGGCGAATCCAATCACAAATCTGATGACTAGCCGGGTGTCTAAAATAAAGAGCCATGAGGGGTTTATAGCCCATGAATGCGGTCATCTTAGATGTTCGGATTTCAAACGGCGGGGCCGGTATGTAAGCGGATTCTCCAGATGGCGTGTGTATCCAAAGCCTCCACAGGTGCAGCTGGTATACGAAAGAAAAGCCTGGGAGGAGATGAAAGGATACTTAAATGCCCATAACGTGGTGGCAGCCTCGGTGATACAGAAAACCGCTTCTTATATAAATAACGTACTGGAAGATGTGTATATTGAAAGCTTTATGTGCCAGAAGTATCCGGGCAGTATTCAAAATGGAATTCAACGTAATGCCGCGCTTATCATTCATCATATTCCAACGCAGGAAGCGCGTAAGGCAGAAAAGAGCGATGGACTGACCATTATGCTGGATATGATTTTCCGCTATGCCAGAGCCGGAAGGACAGAGGCAGAAAAAGAATATGATAAACAGTATTGTTCCCGCTTAAATTCCTGCCGTAAAATCATTGATGAGGCAGTGGTAAGCGCTGACCCGGATATTCGCTTTTATGCTACGAACCGCCTGATGCTAAAGTTGTGGAAATACATCAGACAGGCCATTAAAACAGCGGCAAAGAGCCTGAAAAATGAAATAAACCGGCTTTCGGAGGAAGAACTGAGTAAGAAAATTCAGGAGTATTTAAATCGGAAAATGTTATGGGTGGCACTTTCAGAGACCATCGGTGCTTCGGAAGAACAGAATGAAGTGGAAGAGGAAATTGAAGGCTGGGACGGGGAGCTGGAAGGGGAACCGGAATCTCAAAATCAGAACGGTAAGAACGAAGAATTAGAAAATGCGCTTGAGAAAATGCGAGATGGGCAGAGGCAGGAAGGAGGAGAAGAGGAAACAGAGGAAGGATCGGAGATAGATGAGACATTATCTAATCTTTTGCAGAAAATAGCAGAGGAGAAGTTTCTGCTGGATGAGGAATCGGATTTAAAAAGGAATCTGGAGGAGGAGGCAGCAGATTTTAAATTGGACGGTATCCACAAAGATTCAGTGATTGAAATGCACCGGATGACAACAGTTCCCCAGCGATTGGAAAAAGAATATAAAATGATTGCTCCAGAAATAAACCGAATCACAAAACGGCTGGAAGCATCGCTTGAAGATGTGCTGGAGCGGCTGGAGGGAGGTACGCAATCAGGTCTTTACATGGGGAAACGTTTAAGCCGTGGAAATCTGTACCGGCTGGATGATAAGATTTTTGAAAAAACAATAAAACCGGAAGATGGATTTTCAATCGCATTTGCGGTTCTGCTTGACCTTTCAGGTTCTATGTCATCCGGTGGCAGGATTGAGTCTGCACAAAAAGCGGGTCTTGTCATGTATACGTTTTGCCGGAATCTGGGAATACCGGTTATGCTGTATGGCCATACAACCCATGATACGGGATATACGGAAGTGGTAGACATTTACTCTTTTGCAGATTTTGATTCTGTAGACAATCAGGATTATTTAAGAATCATGAGTGTTAGTACCTATGATTGTAATAGAGATGGAGTAGCACTTAGATTTGTAGGACAAAAACTGCTAAACCGGCCAGAGGATATAAAAATATTATTAATGATTTCCGATGGACAGCCTTATGCCCAAGGATATAATGGCGAAATTGCAAAAGCAGATTTGCAAGAAGCCAAATATAGCCTGGAAAAAAGAGGAGTTAAGTTGTTTTCCGCAGCAATCGGTGATGACCGTAAGATGATTGAGGAAATATACAAAGATGGATTTCTGAATATTGCAGATTTCAATACAATGCCAGTCAAACTGGCAGGTCTCATCGCCCGGTTCATCAGATAGAGGAGGAGACATATGGCAGAAAGGGAAGAACGGGACTGGTCTAACGTAGTATCCGGTCAGATTGCAGTGTATAAAACAGATAAGGCACTGTTAGAGCTCATGGATAATTTAAAACCAGCGTCATATTTATTTCCGGCTCATATCCATGCGTCCGGAGACGTGTCAGAAGTTGGGGAAAGGTCCTTAATCCGTCTTAATATGCTGGATTACAGCAAAGGAACAGGGGATAATACAGTGAGTGTCTATGCCAATATCAGCCCAGAAGAAGCTAAATACATATACTCGGCGCTCTTTAATCATCTGTGGGAATTTGATTATCCCCAGGAAAAGATTTTTGGTAATCCAGATAAGGAGGGTTACAGTATTGTCACAAAACTTAATATTGTCCGGTATGATACTGATTCCCAGGGGAATAAACGTAATTACCCATGGTTTGTAGAAATACAAAACGGACGCGGCATTGCAATGAAAAATTCCAATGGTGGCCGGTATTGTAAAAGGAACAGTTATATCTGTGACAAGAAAGCCAGTCTGTACATCAATGATAAAGACCTGTTTATCCTATTTTGCAAGACAGACGCTTATATACGCGCATTTGAGATGGAGTATGCATTTCGGGAAAACAGGATCGGAAACTTTACCAGCTTGTATGGTCTTTTAAAGAATGAGATACAGGGAGCAGCCGACAGACTGCTCACTTGTATCCATAGGGAAGATGAGGAACCTATGAAAAAGGCAGGATGATTTAGTTCTAAAGACCCTGTAAAAGTTGTTTGCTTGAATAAGAGGGGCAGATATGATATATTAGATTTGTAAAAGCATAAATTGTCTGGAACAGAAAGGAGGGCTTCTATGTGCCAGATCTCAATCCGCATACCGGATGCAGTTATGTATGATACACATATGAGTGAGGAGGAGGCCGCTGCATTTGCCAGATGTATGGTAGCAGTAGGATATTATACGCAGAATAATGTGTCCATAGGATACTGTGCCCAGATAGCCGGTATGACAGAAGAAGAATTTATTAAATATCTGGGAAAGGGGAAGGTCAGTATTTTCCAGTTTGACAATAAAGCAGAGTTTTTGGAGGAACTGGAGAATGCGTAGAGTGATTGTAAATTCCACCCCCATCATTGTACTTTGTAATATTGGATTATTGGATATACTGAAGGCGCTCTATGCAGAGATTTGTATCCCGGAGGCTGTGTACCGTGAGGTGACAGAGAAAGACGATTCGGCATGTCAGGTATTAAAGACTGCATTGAATTGGATACATGTGGAAAAAATCGCAAACCAGTCAGATAAAAAGATGTATAAGGCGAAGCTACACGATGGAGAAGTGGAAGTCATGATTCTGGCCCAGGAGGGGACAGCGGACGATTTAGTCGTGATAGATGACAATGCTGCTAAAAAAACAGCAAAATATCTCGGTCTAAAAGTTACCGGAACAATCGGAGTCCTTTTGAAAGCCAAGAGAGAGGGGATTATTCCGGAGATTGCTTCCGTTCTCGAAAAAATGAAAAAGAACGGATTTTATATCAGCGAAAGCCTGGAACAGCTGGTACTGGAACAGGCAGGAGAACAACACAATATATAGCGCAATGAAGTTGACAAAAACTATATATGGTGGTAAAATGAGTGGGAAAGCTGATTTATGTAATCCAAGGATTACAAGTAGTTTTTGTTCCGGCATTAAAAACTGGAAGCAGGATTTTAAAGTAACAGAATAAGAGCAGCTATTGTGCTGCGGGAATGAAGAGACATCAAAATGAATTGTTTTGGTGTCTCTTTTTTTGTTTGCAGAAAGGAGGAAGAAGCCAGAAGGCGGAAAGGAGGGAGCGGATGAGAGATTCTTACGATTCGGAGGGATATCATTGCCTTATCATTGCAATCTTAATGGGAGTCAATGCAAGGGAGGCCCGGTTTCTGTATGAACATGGCCTGAATAATCCGATTTCCCAAAAAATTTTAAAAAAGAAGCATCCCAAAATTGTGCGGGTGTCAACAAGAAAGGAGAGAAAAGAAGTTATACAGCAACTGAGAAGCGAGGGTTACAGTATAGAGGCTATCGCAGATATTTTAAACTGTGACCATTCCACTGTGAAACGAAATTCTAAATTGAAAAGGAGATTCACATCATGATGACATTAGAAAAATTTGCCGAAGCTGTCAGCTCTGAAGTAGCCAAAAGATTAGGGGCCGGTTTCCATGTGCATGTTCTGAAACCGGTTATCAACAATGGCATAGTCCAGACACAGTTGTGCATTGAAAAAGAGGGGCAGCAGTTTCGCCCCTCTATTCACTTGAAAGATTTTTTTGAGTGCTACAAAAAAGGAACAGGGCTTCAAGCGATTATTGATGAGATTCTGGAATGCTATGCATCGGCGCCAGATATACCGGCTGGTATGCAGGAGATTGTAAATGATATGAGTTTTGAGAAAATCAAAGACAAAATCATGTGTAAACTGGTAAATACCCACGACAACGCTTCTATGCTGGAGAACATCCCAAACATTCCATATCTGGATTTATCCGTTATATTTTTATTATTATGTGAAGAAACAGAAGAAATAGCAGCAACCTTAATGATAACAAATAAGCATTTGAACTATTGGTCTGTGGACAAAGAGGAATTGTATCAGAGAGCATTGGTCAATATGGTAAATAAGTATCCACCAGTGCTTATGAAAATAACGGACATGATGTATGTGTTAACAAACCGGATTCACTTTTGTGGTGCCGAAGTCTTACTCTATCCCGGGCTCATGAGATACTGTGAATTACATGTGGGAAAGGATTTCTTAATCATTCCTTATAGTGTAGATGAAGTGATTCTGTTTCCGACCCTGGGTGTCGAGGATGCTGTAGTTTCTCAGGAACTGGCGGATTTGATACAGTCCATTAATGCAGAGGAAGTTCCGGCAGATGAACGGTTATCCAATCATGCATATAGATATTGTTCCGCTGAGGATAAGGTTATATGCATTTAAGGTGACTTTCATTAGGATAGGAGAGGTTTATGCATATTCATAAATTTGCAGATATCGCCTCGTTTGCAGAGATTGGGGTTGGAGGGAATCTTCCGGCAACAGAAGAGTACCGGGAATTCATCAAAAAGCTCCACCCTACACAGTTCCTGACAGGACGGCTGACAGCTCCGTTATACGAAGTAGAGTATTCCTATGTAACTGTGCGGGGAAATTACCGAAAGGCTTATAAATATATCCTGCTGCGTTTGGAGCATGATGATCTGGACCTGGAGATTGAAATGATATTCTCAGACTGGGTAGAGGAATTAAACCGTAAATGTCCATACCGGCGTATTTTAAATGCACAAATTCTTAAAATAAAGCCCATAGCGTATGCAACAATCCCATTTGAAATCTAAAAAGGTTCCATTCCCTCATTTCCCGGAGAAAACTCCTGGTTGCCGTTAAAGGCCAGGTTACTGCGGACCGAGGCCTTGAAAGAAGAGAGGTTAGCGGCGTAAAAAGACACACCGGAAAGAATGGCTTTTCCGTCAATAGCAGAATAATTGCGAAGGACGGGAGAGAATGGAACAATACAGACTTTTTGATGATTTTTCAGATAAGGTAAAACGGGCAATCCAGTTGTTTCAGATGTTTGAAGATACTGCGGTCCGGTATCATAAGGATGGTTATTACCTTGCCTTCAGCGGCGGAAAAGACAGTGTTGTGCTTTATGTGCTTGCAAAGATGGCTCATGTGAAGTTTCAGGCACATTATCATTTGACAACAGTAGATCCTCCGGAGCTGGTGCGGTTTATACGGGAGGCATTTCCAGATGTCAAGGTTGAGTATCCGGAGCTGACCATGTGGGATTTGATTGTCAAGAAGCAGATGCCGCCGCTGCGTACAGCACGCTACTGTTGTGAAGTGCTGAAAGAAGGAGGGGGCGAGGGAGCCTTTACGGTGACCGGAGTCCGCTGGGAAGAAAGCAGGAAAAGAGCCAACCGGGATTTCTTAGAGATTCATAAGAAGAAAGGGGCTATTTATCTAAATTGTGATAACGAGGAAGATCGTAGAAAATTAGAAATATGCAGCTTGAAGGGAAAAAGAATATTAAATCCCATCATCGACTGGACAGAGGAGGACATCTGGTGCTTTATCCGTAAGTATCAGGTGCCTTATTGCTGTCTGTATGACCAAGGCTTTTGTAGGATTGGGTGCATCGGTTGCCCTCTGGCAAGCATAAGAAGCCGGGAACGGGAATTTGAGCGATATCCCAAGTACCGCGATGCTTACATACGAGCTTTTGACCGTATGGTAAAGGCGCGTACCGCCAGTGGTAAATCTAAGGGAAACTGGAAGGATGGTGAGAGTGTGTTCCGCTGGTGGATGTATGGAAATGAAAAAACAGATAAACAGGTTGCAGGTCAGATGGAGCTAAAGGATTTTATCGACATGGCGGCTTAGTCACTTCACTGGGTTCGTAAAAGGCATCAATGAGTGGAGTAAAACGTATTGCACGTAAGCACCCAATACGGCCGTAATGTACGTATAACGAAAGAAGGAGGACCAAATGAAAAAACAATCGTGTAGGAACTGCCACAATATTGATCTGAATAAAAAAGAGGAAACAGAAGGAAGGCTGAGTGGACGCTACCGTTATGGCTGCACCGTACAAAGAAGCGGGTTTATATGCGGCTTTATTATCAGCGATGAGAAACTGGAAGCTTTGGTATGCCCAAACTGGAAAGGAGGGAAGATGGAGGAGGCAGACTATGAAAGGCTGGCGGACGAATTTGGGGAAAGGCTTCAAACTCTGTATGACCGGTGGAATATGTGGAAAATAAGGGGGTGCCCGGAGGCGGATGTGCCTGACGGAGAATATTTAAATCGACTTCGCAGTGGAATAGAAGCAATGATGAGGCAGATTGAGAATACCTTCGTTGAGGCAGATTACCCAGAATGTTATTATGCTCCGCTTCCTCCGGTTATGGATGTGGATTACATGGCGAATTGCCAGCAAATTAAAGAAACCGCAATTCGTGCTCTTGAAGAATACCGAAATAATAAGGATTATTTATGGTTAGCAGACCATATCCAACATTTGGATAATGAGGACAAAGAAAACAGTGAGGCTTACCGTCTCTTGTGTCATGTACAAAGTTTGGAAGAAGCGATTTGCGAAGATGCCTACTTGCAGATGAAGAGAGTGAGCTTCCAGGAAAGCCTGTATGATGACATGGCTAACTGTAAAAGGCGTATTTTGAAAAGAAAGTGCCGGCCATCAAATAGGAAATCGAAAAAAAATAGCCCGCAGATTGTTGGTCAGTTAAGAATCGGTGATTTGAAGGCTTCATAAGGAGGAAAAGAATGGACCATCTTATGTTAGTAAAAAATCTGTTCAATGATATGTTTGTGTTTCTTAATGGTACTCAACCGCTGCCTTTAGAATCGCTGGATGATGTCTACCAGGGGGAACCACTATTTCTGGCACTGATTGGAGGATTGGACCAGGCACTTTTGGTTGATTATAATAGCGCAATGCAGGAAAGCTATGGATTCTATAAGAAGTATTGCGGCAGAGAACTTACTGAAGAGGAATGGGAACAAGTGGTAGAAGAAATCCAGATGTTCATTGATAAATGGAACAATAGCTGGTGTAAGGGAATGATTTTGGCGTTATTGGCGTTGATGGAACAGGAAGAGGACGAGCGGAAAGGAGAAGGAAAGATGGAGCAGGCAGAAAGTTCCGGAGATGAAGAGTTGGATAGCATAGATAATGCTGCATAAAGTCAGTATAGCCGGGGAATGGTGAATTCTCCGGCTGATTTTAAAGGAGTATGACAATGATAGAAAAATTATATAAAAAGGTTAAGAATATTCAAGATTTTAACGAGACAGCCAGTAATTTGCGTCAAATGGGACTAAAGGATGAACTTAAAAATCTTGCCGGGAAATATAAGGTTCCTGAAGTGGATTTGAAAGAGTTCCTCTCTGGAAAGCGGTATTTCCTGATAGACGGAGGAGAGACGCAGAAAGATTATATGTCAGCCCGGAGTAAGCTGTTGGATGAAATGTTTAATCTGAATGATCCTCAATTTACGGATGTTATCGGCAACTATCTCATAAAGTGCTGTGATAAAAGCGATTTTGCTGACCTGGTGCTCCAGAAACACAAGACACTGCAGCGGTGTGTTGAGTCAATCATGAGTCGGGCGTATGAAATGGTAAGCGATGAGGTGAAAAAAAGTGGCCGATATGCAAACATGGCTGTTTTGGAAGACACAGTTTTTAAATGGGTACGGGATTATTATTTAACGGATGACCGCGAAAAGGAGGCCGAGAGAAGAACGGAAGCAGAAGAGGCCTTCCACAAACGATTGTCGGTGCAGATCAATACGCCGAAGGGAAATAAAAACAAAACCACTAAAAAACGCAACGCTTCCAAGAAAAATAAAGCAGGTGGAGCAAACAGCAATGCATCTGAGAGGGAAGGAAAACATTCTTCAGCCAAGACTGAGGCAGCTGACCAGAATAAAGACCAGATTGAGGGCCAGGTTTCTCTGTTTGAGAACGGCCTGGCTGAATAAGGAGGAAATGACCATGTTGATTGCATTTAAGGGCTTTGATAAGGATTTAACTTGTACAAACCACGGTAATACATACCAATATCGATTAGGCGTGTGGAATGAGGAGGATAAAGCAAATTGCGGAATAAATGGAATGCATTGTGCTGAAAACCCATTGGACTGCTTATCCTACTATCCGGACTGGGACAGGGCAGTGTATTACATGGTTGTCGCTGATGGTGATATTGACGAGGATGCATATGACAGCAAAATTAGCTGCACCCGGTTGAGGCTTATAAAGAAACTGGACAAAGGAGAATTTGTGGCTCATAGCTTAAAATATCTTCTTGATCATCCATTTAGAAAAAATAATCACCTTGTGTGTCTGAATCAAGGCGTGGCAAAAAACGGTATTGTGATTGTCAGAGGAGAGAATCCTGTTGCCAAAGGCGCAATAGGAGATGTTCTGGGATTTGCAAAGGAAGTGAGAAGCCAGTCCGAGATTACAGAGATAGGAATACATGCTGTGGATGGAAAAGAGATTCTTCCAGATACTTGGTATAGCATCAATGGAAAAATAAGAAAGGCAGGATAAGAGTCATGAAGAAAATAAGACTGAAAAAGCTGGGACATCTGTATGCAACAGATGAAATGCTTTGTATGGCAGAACAGGATATACCGGAGAATAAAAAGATTGGGTGGCAAAGAGTTGAGCCTGTCTTCCAGCGAGAGGTATATCTGCAGAGTAAAATTTGTGACGGTATTTTAATGGTTGCTATCTATTTGGCGAGGGATTTACGGCTGGGAAGTAAAAAACCATTATATGAAATTTTCATTGATAAGAGTAAAAGAGAATATCTCACTTGGGATACAGTAAAGGGAAAATGGCGGACCGCGTGTGTGGAGGCTCTTGAATTTCCGCATTATTACAGTTATTCATGTGCCTACATAACACCAGAAGAAGACATTAGATTGGCTGAATATCTGGGAGTTACCCAGAAAGGTATGAAAGGTATCTACCAGTACCAGCAGTCCATCCTGGAGGAGCGTCTGGAGAATAGATATAAAAAAGAGACATCTCTATGGGAGGCGGCGATGAAGTTGGTCCCCGATGTTCCAAAAGATTGGCTTCGCTGGGTAAACAGACATGGATTGAATGAGAATTTTATATTTTATGACTATTCAAAAAATGTGAAAGAGGGGTTTTGTACCTGGTGCGAGAAAATAGTACCAGTGAAGAAAGCCAGACATAATACATATGGTACCTGTATATGCTGCGGGCATCGTATCCAGTATAAAGCTAAGGGAAAAGCAGGGAGGCTTTGTACAAAAGAAGAACAGGTTTATTTACCGCAAAAGTACGGTGATGGTCTTATAATCCGGCAGTTTACAGCACAACGATTTTATCAGAAAGGGGAGTATAAAACACCAAAAATAATGTGTAATGAAACCGGAAGAGTTATTTATGATAAGAATCTAACAGACACACAGTATTACTATGGCAGGTATAAACAAAGAGGATACCGCTGGATTAAAGGCTATCCCAGTTACTCGTTTTTTTATGGATACAACGATTATAAACTAAACCATGCTGGTGCTGTGTATAAACGTACAGTACCAGCACTGTCCCGCCATATATTAAACAGGACAGGTCTGCCGCAGTTGATATCTACCGGATACAAAATAAGTCCGAATGATTATCTTAGCGGCCTGGCTGAGGCCCCGTATCTGGAACGCTTTATCAAGGCAGGACTAAAACACCTTACGCTGGATGCACTCAAGGGTCGGATTGAGGTGTCAGAATCCCATAGTCTGGCAAAGTCGCTAGGAATAGACGGAAACCGTTTGGGACGGTTGCGGAATAATGATGGGGGCGAATTGTTTCTTATATGGATGCGGTATGAAAAGAAAAAACGCAAAAATATCGTGGATTCAGTAATTTGCTATTTTGAAGAACAGGATATCCGACCGGAGAATATAAAATTCATCCAGGATAGAATGAGTGAATTAAGAATATGCAATTATCTGAAACGTCAGTATGCATTAACTAACCGACCTCCCCTGGAACTTCTATCTACCTGGCAGGATTATCTCAATATGTCAAAACGGCTGAAACGTGATATCACATTGGAAATATTCTATAAGCCCAAAAATCTGGTTGAAAGCCATGATGAAGTTCTACAGTTGTGTGAAGATAAAAACATAACGCTTCAGGCAGTTGATATCGCAAAAGTATATCCGGATGTGGATGCAATCTGTGAGTCCATTAAAGAAAAGTATGAGTATAGTGATCAGAAGTATGTACTTCTTATTCCAAATCGGATTGAGGATATTATACAGGAGGGCAGGGCACTTAGGCATTGTATACGATTCAGCGATGACTATTATGAACGGATACAGAGAAGGGAAAGCTATATTGCATTTTTGAGAAAAGCAGATCAGCCAGAGAAGGCATTCTATACATTGGAGTTTGAACCGGACGGGACTGTCCGTCAAAAGCGTACAAGCGGTGACCGACAAAATGTGGATTTTAACCAGGCTGTCAGCTTTATAAAAAAATGGCAGAAGGCAATCCAGCCACGATTAACAGAGGAGGATTACCGGCTGGCCAAAGTAAGCGCAAGTCTCCGTGTAGAAGAATTTAAAGAACTGCGGAAGAAAAATGCGAAAGTATGGCATGGTCATCTTGCGGGCATGCCTTTAGCTGATGTTCTGGAAGCTGATTTGATGGAAGTTTCTTTGTGTATGGAGGATGCAGGGATAACGGAAGCAGACGGTCAGAATAGCGAACTTGTGGCCGCATAAAATCAAGGAGGGATACGACAAATGAAACAGAAGCTTTACTATATTAAGAATGAAACAGCGGAAAAAGCGATTTATAAGAATTTTGAGAAGCAGCGATTTTCAGTGATAGAAAAAGACAGCGAACCTCCAATGGTGCTATCGTTTTTCGATGATAAAAATGTGACTGATGAATATGAGTATGTTTATATTCCACGCGAGATGTCTAAAAAAGAGGTTGAAGGTCGTTTTGAAGTGGAGAAGCAATGCCCTATGTGTGGAACCGTTACAAGTATTTATCTTACAGATGAGGACATGGATAAATACAGCTGGTACAGCAACTCGCGTTTCAATCGTAGGGGAAGCGGCCTGCCGGCTCCGCATATCCAAAACTTATTTCCGGACCGGACAGAAGAAGAACGGGAATTAATGATGTCAGGGTACTGCTATTGGTGCCAGGAATTGATTTTTGGAGAGGATGAGTTTCTTCTAATGACAGAAGCAGAATTTTCGATGGAGCCAGACCACCTCATTGCATATAACCGTGCAGACCATGATGGATATCAGTGGTGGAATAAGTGGTTTCCACAAAAGGGTACGGATGGAAACCAGTACATGGTGCAGGAAATGAATAAATTCTCTGCGTATATTTTGGAGGAACAGCTTGGCAAGGGCATTTCCGACATTCCGAAACTTGGAGCGTATTATGGAGCAGAGCCATCTGAAGACAAGGAATATCACTTGTACTGCGAGGGAACATATTGTAATTTTCATGTGAAGCTTATAAATAGGAAGAGAAGCTACAATGTGTACATATATGTTTACGAAACAGAAGAGTAAATAAAAAATAGGCAGGAAGCCGCCGGGACATATGATATCTGGCGGCTTCCGTACCATTTCTTATAAGAAGAGGATATGGGATGAGAGACTATATTAACAGAAATATAAGGATAGATGGAAGATTGATTCCCTATCCGGTGTATATATCTTGGGAATATTTTGAGTTGCATGATGGGATTGAAGATGTGGAAGATTTTGTAGATTCAAATCCTGCGATAGAAGAATTAGTGACTCAGATTTTAGCGTTAAAACAGAGTTGTTTTCTTTTGCGTCATACAACACATAGCTGCCAAAGCTTAAGCGACAGTTTGTTTTCCCTAAAACTTAAACTTATTAAAGAGCTCAAAGAGAAATATAATTATAATTTTGATGATGTATGGATGGAAAATCTCATAGGCAGGATTTGATACCATAATGACATTGTTCCGTAGTTATTATACAAATATGAAAAAAGATAGTTGCCCATAGTGGCATGAAATGGAGGCTTATATGAAATATGAAGAATTTATTGCGGCGCTTTGCCAGAAAATACGCGAAGTAACAAAAGGATGGAATGGAACGAGTATAGAATTTAGGACAACACCACAGAACAATGGGAGAACCTTGGATTTACTGGTGGTGAGCAAGCAAGGAAAAAAAATGAATGGAACTTACGAATTGAGTTTCCATACACAGGAATTATATGAAGCACTTGCATTTGACAAAATGGATTTGAAACATATTTTGAGAATAGTGGAAAGTAAACTGAGACAGGCTGGGGAAGTTGGAAAAATCAGCCCGCTGGAAGTCGCTGATGATTATGAGCAGATACGAAGTCACCTGATTATTCGGCCGATTAATTATGTAAAACACATGGAAAAGTTAAAAGACGGAATGTACGATTTAATTGGTGACATTGCTTTGACTGTCTATATTCATATTGGCTTTGTTCATGGAGCCTATGTAAGCAGTGCTGTGAGTTCCGAGTACCTGGAGATATGGAATAAAGGAAAAGAGGAGGTAATAAAAGAGGCATTTACGAATACATATAATTTATTTCCGCCAATTATGTTGACAGGTCTTGAGGCATATTCTGTCATGGATACCGATATATTTCAAAAGGATGCTGGATATGATATGGTTGGGGTTACAAATGAAGTCATATTCAATGGAGCAGTTTCAATTTTCCTTCCTGGAGTAGCAAAAAAATTAAGTGATATCTTAGGGGAAGATTTATATATTGTATTCCTTAACTATGATTATGCAGTTATTCATCCTGTCAGCATTATACGGCCAGAGGAGATTCGCAGTTTAATAGCTAGCGTCAATTCTGATAGTCCGGATGAAGAAGGATTTTTGTCGGATATGATATTCACATACAGACGCGATACTGATAAAATGGAAGTAGTGAAAGAAGTTCATAGTTAGGTAAAGTACAGTTTACAAGGGACTACACTTGTACGTCTGAAATAACGGCATTTACCAGCCGTGAAGAATGGACAACTCTGGAGATGCAGATCATGTAGGCATAGTAGAATACTGTGAAAACGGTGTCGTACATACCGTGGAAGGGAATACCAGCGACTCGTGCGCACGCCGGACCTACTCAGTAGGAAGCAGCAGCGGCTTCCGAATCCATACCAGGACCAAAACGGGGAGCCGCCTGCATTTCTAAGCTGTGTCAATGCGACCTCGACAATTTGAGCATCTCCGGCCCCCTAATAGACGAATATCTTGCTGACCAACGTGCGGGAATACATATATCCGCCCACATTGGCCTATTCCTCTGGCAGAATTCAGAGAAAAAATACTATATGATGCAGTAAAGGACGTATATTCCTGACAGATAGAGCTTCCTTCGAGCCGGCCTCGTATTCCTGCGCAGAGAACAACAACGGCGCAAGAGAATGAATGATTAGCTATGGTCGATGCCAAAGGACGCTAGTAGTAATTTGACAATTTGTATTACAGGTTATTTGCATTTTCATAGATTTCCTTTCTATCCTTATCGGATAACAGCCCTTCAGTGATAAAGGCAATCGCAAAAATGACGAACAGATTTAGCCCAAACCGTATCAGTGTAAAGGACACACCCAAAGAGGATATTTCAAAAAGGAGTAAAGGAATGCGGATACTGGCGCTTGTGCATAGGAAAAGCAGCACGTTTGAAATCCCGCAGCCCTTTTTCAACAGTACCCCGGCAACAGGCAGCAGCGCATATATGGGAACGGCTGTTATCGTTCCAGACAATATGGCTACGGCAACACCTTTCACACCGGAATTCGCTCCCATAATTCGTATCATTTTTTCACGTTCAACCCATACGTCCATCAGGCCAATACAGATGAATACAGGCGTAAGTATAAAGAGGAAGTTGATAAAGTTCTTTCCGCTAAAGGCCAATGCTGTTTTTCCAATCTCCGGGTCATAGAGCCAAATGATGAGATTACAAAGCACCATTACAAATAAAAACCAATACTTTTTTATCGCTGTTTTCATTTGAGCAACACCCCCAATAGGTAAGCTGTGATAAAGGAAAATACAAATGCAAGCATATTCCGAAGAACGGCTATTTTCTTACCCAGATATTTTGTCTCTATCGGGATCGTGATCAGCCCAACCGTAGTGAGCGTAGAAACAAATACCGCCATTTGGATTATGCCCGCGCCGCTTTTCAGAAGTTCCGAAACAATGGGGAAAGCAATCATAACGGGTACTAACGAAAACGCACCAACAAGCGAAGCTAAGAGCATGCCGATAAAACCCGTTTCTTCGCCTATCATGCGTCTGATTGTCTCCGGCGAAAGCACCGCAAGCGCCACCCCAACAAAAAGCAGGATAGCAATAAATTGCGGCAGGACGCCTGTAAACATCTTCCACGCCTTTTTTAAGGATAATAGTGTTTTTCTTTTGTCTTTCAAAAAAGAGAAAAGCAGTAAAAGTGCTGCTAAACCATAGAACGAATAGGTAAAAACTGTGTTCAACTCTGTTCACGCCCTCCCTAGATTGCTTTTTTTAACGGCGAAAGTACCAACAGCGCAACACCGCCGCCCAAAAGGGCTGTTAGCAGCTGTGGTATAGAGAACATATTCGAAATCACCGCTGCCTGCGGAGCCGGTAATCTTAAAAAGAACGGCACGGCTATTTGCGCGATTCCAAGGTATAGGACCAAGAATTTGGCGGCTGCCGCAGCTGCCAAAGCAATCATTGGTGCGGTATATTTATGCCCCCAACGCCTGTTGCCAATGAAGTGCCAAATCAGCATGAGGGTAATGTTTCCTGCCACGATAAAGGGGATCAGGCTCCAAAGAGGGCCTATTCCAATCAGCTTCGCCATAACAGGCGAAATGACAGCAACGCAAAGCCCTGACATCATGCCGCAGGTCATAACGGAAACAATCATCAGCATATTCACAACAGACCCAGTAATAATAGTGCTCCCTAATGCTCCGGTAGCCGCCTGCAATACGACAAGTAAGGCGATAAAAACTGCTGTGCGGGTAATCCAAAGCGTTCTTTCTTTGATCATAATTTTGAGATTTCCTTTCTCTTCTCTTGTTTTTCAGATTTTATTATAGTACAATTTTGACAAATCCCTTGTTGCACACGCAACAAAAAACGAGGTTATTGTGATGCGTGAGTTTATAGAAGATTTAAAGCAGACAAATCTATTTTTCGCCATTGAACCAGAGGAAATTGATGGGCTCCTTCATTGCCTCTGTGCAAAGTATGTCCGGTACGCCAAAGGCGACTATATCATTGAGGAAGGGAACAAGGTATACGACTTCGGAATTATACTATCAGGGCATGGACGCGCAATAAAGTGGGATCCCTCTGACAGAGTGATTCTTATTTCTCTTCTGAAAAAGGGAAGCGAGATAGGGGTTATTTTAGCGGCAAGTTTAGAACACAAAAGTCCTGTTACTGTACAGGCGGAGGATGATGTCCTGGTATTGCAAATCCCTTTTGAACGCGTATTGGCCCGGTGCGAAAAGGCCTGCCCCCGGCATGACAGGCTATTACGCAACTATATAAGCATTGTTGCCAAAAAGGGGCTTGTACTGCACGAACGTATAGATTGTCTGCTGCGTCCGACAATACGGGAGAAAATATTGACCTACTTACAGTGTATAGCCCGCGAACAACAAAAAAGAACATTTACGATTCCAATGAATAGAAACTCTATGGCAGAATACCTCAACGTGGAGCGCAGCGCACTTTCACGAGAGCTGTCCTACATGAAGCGGGACGGGATTATTGATTATCATAAAAACACGTTTAGACTGATTTGAGATGCATAGAAGCAGAGGTTCTTGTAAGCACTTTGTAGGAAGTTATGTGATTGAGGAAGAGGAATTGTTGCAGACAATGGAGGAGTGGTTTTCTAAAAAGCGCTGATACCAATCAAGTTTTCCTGCGGCCGCCACTTGCAAAGCAAAATCTGGAATGCTATAATAGCGCTAACAGAATAAACAGGGGAGCTTGTGTGACAGGCTGAGAGGAAGGTAGACCTTCGACCCTTGAACCTGATGCGGATAATGCCGCCGGAGGAAGTCGTGGAGATTGGTACTTTTTCAGGGGGCATCCTATGCAGGTGTCTCCTGTTTTTTTGCGCTTTTTGAAGGAAAGGATGTGAGAACAGCAACCGCGGTATGCCTGCGGCGGGTTGAGGGGGAGCGCCCTGAACCTTGTATGACAGCGATGGGAAGCCGTGTTCCGGCGTGAGAGGAGGCCAGTAAGCCTCGACCGAATCTTTCCAACCGGCAGACTCTAGCGGTCTGTCATCATTAGGGGAAGGCGCCGCTATACAGGGCCGTTTTCTCTCATTACAAAGGAGTATCATACTATGTTTGAACAGATTTTTGAAAGTGTCCGGCAGAAATCCCCGCTGGTTCACTGTATCACCAACTATGTCACTGTCAACGATTGCGCAAACATGCTGCTGGCTTGCGGCGGCTCACCTATTATGGCGGATGATCCGGGGGACGCTGTGGAGATTACCAGTATCTGCGGCGGACTGACCATCAACATCGGCACGCTGAATCAGCGCACCATTCCGGCCATGCTTGCCGCCGGGAAGCGTGCCAACGAGCTGGGGCACCCCGTAGTACTGGACCCGGTGGGAGCCGGGGCTTCCACGCTACGGACGGACACGGCCCTCCGGCTGCTAAAGGAAGTGAAGTTCGCGGTAATTAGGGGCAACATCTCGGAAATCAAGACCCTTGCCTCCGGCAGCGGCACCACCAAGGGCGTGGATGCTGATGTGGCGGATTGGGTGACTGAAGACAATCTGGATGGGGCAGTATCCTTCGTCAAGGAGCTTGCAAGGCGCATTGGGGCGGTGATTGCCGTTACCGGAGCGATTGACATTGTGGCGGATGAGGAGCGGGCCTTTTGTATACGCAACGGCCGTCCGGAGATGTCCTCCATCACCGGAACCGGCTGCCAGCTCTCTGCTCTGACTTCGGCCTTTGTCACAGCAAACCCGGATCAGTCCCTGGAGGCCGCTGCGGCCGCCGTGTGCGCCATGGGTCTGTGCGGAGAAGTCGCCTACAAACGTATGACAGGGCTGGACGGTAACGCCTCTTACCGGAACTATATTATCGACGCCATGTACCGCCTGACCCCGGCGGAACTGGAGAAAGGAGCAAACTATGAAATGCGATAAGCGGCATATGCTGCTCTATGCTGTCACCGACCGGACCTGGAGCGGGGAGCAGACTCTCTATGAGCAGGTAGAAGCGGCATTGAAAGGCGGCGTAACTTGTGTGCAGCTGCGGGAGAAAGAGCTGGACGAAGCGGCGTTTCTTCAGGAGGCTAAGGACATCTGCGCCCTGTGCCGCCGGTACCACATACCCTTTATTGTGAATGACAACGTGGATATTGCCGTCGCATGCGGGGCGGACGGAATCCATGTGGGCCAGGAAGATATGGTGGCGGGGGAGGTCCGCCGCCGGGTGGGGGACGCGATGATTCTCGGTGTCTCTGTCCACACGGTTGATGAGGCCCGTCAGGCTGTCCACGACGGCGCGGACTACCTGGGTTTGGGAGCGGTGTTTCCCACAAGCACCAAGGCTGACGCGGACCAGATGACCAGCGAGACCCTGCGGGATATTTGCAGCGCGGTGGATGTGCCCATCGTAGCTATCGGCGGCATCAACCGGGACAACCTTCTTAGCCTGGCCGGCAGCGGTGTGGACGGGGCGGCCCTGGTATCCGCCATCTTCTCGGCAGAGGATATTGAGAGGAATTGCCAGGAGCTTCGGGCGCTGGCAGAGAGGATGGTAAGGGCATGAGGATTTGCGGCGTGATTTTTGATGTTGACGGTACGCTGTTGGATTCCATGTTTATTTGGGATACGATAGGCGAGACATATTTGCGCTCCATCGGATATGAGCCGCGGGAGGATTTGAACGATACGTTTAAAAATATGAGCCTGCACCAGGCGGCCTGCTATTACCAGACAGAGTATGGTGTGACGCTGAGTATTAAGGAGATTATGGATGGGGTCAACGCCATGCTGGAGCGGTATTACCGTTTTGAGGTTCCGCTGAAGGCGGGAGTAAAGGAGCTGCTGGCACAGCTCCAGCGGAGCAAAGTCAAGCTGTGTATCGCCACTGCCACAGACCGGTATCTAGTGGAGGATGCCCTGGAGCGGTGTGGGGTGCTGTCCTGTTTTGGGGAGATTTTTACCTGCAACGAGGTGGGTCACGGCAAGGACGAACCGGAAATTTTTGAAGCAGCGCTTCGCTTCCTGGGAACAAAGAAGGCAGAGACAGTTGTGTTTGACGATGCGCTCTATGCCGTCAAAGCGGCGAAAGCGGCCGGGTTTCCGGTAGCGGCGGTGTATGACAGCCATGAAAAGAATCAGGAGGAAATCTGTACTCTGTCCGATCTATACCTGAAAGATTTGACGCAATTGGATAAACTCAGGAACTTCCTTCCGGTTTAGCGGCTGGGAGTTTTAAGCGGCAAATTGGGGGCACCACCTTTTGCCGCTCTATAAAAATAATGCAAAGGAGATATAGCAATGAGAACAGCATTATCAATCGCTGGGACAGACCCCAGCGGAGGCGCCGGGATTCAGGCCGATCTGAAAGCGATGACCATGAACGGTGTTTTCGCCATGAGCGCTATTACGGCGCTGGTAGCGCAGAACACCACCGGCGTAAGAGAAATTGTAGAAATGACACCCGATTTTCTCGGGCAGCAGATTGACGCGGTATTCGAGGACATTCCGCCTGACGCGGTGAAAATCGGTATGGTAGCCTCCTGCGGACTGATTGAGAAAATCGCAGAGCGGCTGTGCTTCTACCAGGCAAGGAACGTCGTGGTTGACCCGGTGATGGTGGCGACCAGCGGCGACCGGCTGATTTCTGAAGAGGCGGTGGACAATCTGAAAACCTGTCTGCTCCCTTTGGCGGCCGTGACCACGCCCAACATCCCGGAGGCGGAGATCCTCTCCGGCATGGTTATCCACAGACCGGAGGACATTGAAGCCGCTGCAAAACAGATCAGCAACGCTTACGGCTGTGCAGTCCTGCTTAAAGGCGGGCACAACATCAATGACGCCAACGACTTCCTCTATGCGGGCGGCGTGGGGACATGGTTTCATGGAACGCGCATCAATAACCCAAACACGCACGGAACCGGCTGCACGCTTTCCAGCGCCATTGCGGCCAATCTGGCTAAGGGCTTTGACCTGCCCGCATCTATCCGGCGGTCGAAAGCGTACCTTTCCGGCGCACTGGGGGCCATGCTGAATTTGGGGAAGGGCCGGGGACCTATGCAGCACAATTTCAATCTGACAGGTGAATACGCAAAGGAGGCAGAGTAATGAAGATAACAGAGCGGCTTTTGTCCGCAACAAAGGATATTTGGGCGTCTTATAATGCGCATCCTTTTGTGAGGGGGATCCAGGACGGCACGTTAGACCGGGAGAAATTCAAGTATTACATCATACAGGACTATCTCTATCTGGAGGAGTATGCTAAAGTGTTTGCGTTGGGCATCGCCAAGGCCAAAAGCCCTGAGGTAATCCAGCTGTTTTCTAAATATGTGACCTTACTGACAGAAGGGGAGATGGACATTCACCGTGGCTATATGGGCAGATTCTCGGTTTCCTGGGAAGAACTTAAGGCCACACCCCGGGCGCTGGATAATCTTTCCTATACCTCCTATATGCTCAGGGTGGCATATGAAGAGGGAGAGGCCGAAATTCTGGCTGCTATCCTGTCTTGTGCCTACAGCTATGAGGTAATCGCCAAAAAAATCGTAGAGAACCGTCCGGCGGCGCTGGAGCATCCTTTCTATGGAGATTGGGTCAAGGGTTATGCTGATTCCCACTACAGTGAGACGAATGTATTGCTGCTGGAAACAACAGACCGGCTGACCTGTAGCTACACCGAGGACCAGATCAAGCACCTCACAGATATCTTCGTAGCCTGCTCCCGTTACGAGCTGGCCTTTTGGGAAATGGCCTGGAACATGAGCAAATAGAGGGGATTCAAGGAATTGTTATTATAGGTTTTTGCTTTTTCATACACGGAATCTTGTAGATGTTCTATAAATGTGCTTAAACTGAACGCAACAACAAATCGAAATTTGCGAGGATATGAAAACGGAGTATAGAAAACTATACGTGGATGAAGCGGAACAATTTTGGAGTTTGATGAATCAATTGGATTATGAAACAAAGTATATGCTATACGAACCGGGCGAAAGGACAAAGAATCTTCCTAGAATTGAGTCTTTAATACGAGATTCCGTGGAAGGGCAAGGCTTCCTTCTCATTGCCGAAACAGATAATAAGCTTATAGGATACATATCAGCACAAAAAGGCAGATTGAATCGTATTGCTCTTTCTGCATGGGAATCGGAATGTCAGTTATCACGATTTTGATTTTGGTTATTCAATATGCAAAAAGTAAGAGATTTCTTTGCCAGTTAAGATTTGTTTATGAATACTAGGGGAGATAACGATACAGCGCCTCGTTGGCGTTTAGATAAGCAGATAGGAGCAAAGATATTTTAGGGAGGAGGACCAATATGAAGATTGTACCGACCTTGAACTTCGGCGGTAACTGCTGAGAGGCAATCCAAATGTATGAAAAGGCATTTAGGGGACAGATAATCTGCCTGATTACCTATGGCGAGGCTGATGATCCGCAATACAATCCACTGCTCAGGGATAATCAGAAAAATTATATTTATCATGCGGAACTTCTGATTGGTGAACAGAAAATTATCATGAGTGACCATGTGGACATTGAGTTCCAGATCTGTTACTCGAATTTTCTTACCATGATGTATGATGTGAAAGAGGAGGTTCAGCGGGCATACGAGATTATGAGAGAAGGGAGCAAGACCATTTATACTATGGAGACTACTCCATACAGTTCCTGCAGAGTGTTTTTTGTTGACAGATTCGGCATCCGCTGGGGGATTATGGCGGAGCAGACGGAGAGGTGAGGCGTTGAATTGAAATGGTAAGATATATTGCATTTTTGCGTGGCATTAATATAAGCGGAAAAAATAAAGTCCCGATGGCAGAATTAAAGAAAGGCTTTGAAGAAATAGGGTTTGCGGAAGTAAAAACTTATCTGAACAGCGGGAATGTGATATTTTCAAGTGACGAAGATGATATGGTGGAAATTACAAACCGGATTGAAACGATGATAAAAAGGCAGTTTGGCCTTGAGATCCCCGTTTTTGTCATATCAAAAGAGACACTTGAGGATATTTTAACTCATGCACCGGATTGGTGGGGGAGCGAAGATAAGGAAATCTATGATAATCTGATTTTCATTATCCCTCCCGCCACATTTGCTGATGTTTTCAACGAAATTGGGGAACCAAAGGAAGAATTGGAAAAGATAAAAGACTACAAAGAGGCAGTATTTTGGTCTTTTAGCCGGAAGGATTACCAAAAAACAAATTGGTGGTCAAAGACTGCAAGTACTAAAATAAGTACCAAGCTGACAATCAGAACCGCAAATACTGTTCGTAAGATCGTGGAATGTAGCTGCCAGACTGAATTAAAAAACGAAAGGAAGGACAAATCAATGAAAATCGAAAAATGCAAAAAAGACTCCTTTATTGTAATTGGAAAAGAGGGGGCAACAACAGACGGGGCTGATTTCATCCAAAAGCTATGGGACGATGCAAATTCCCATTTTGGAGAAGTTCAGCATTTGGCAAAGAAAGATGAAAACGGAAATATTAGTGGAATATGGGGCGCGATGTCTGATTTCTCCCGTTCCTTCCAGCCTTGGGAAGAGTTCAATCAAGGACTATATCTTGCAGGAGTAGAATGCAATGATGATGCCGAGGCCCCCGACGGCTGGACAAAATGGGTGATTCCAGGCTATGAGTATATTTATGTGGAACGTGAAAACGATGCTATTTTTCCAGAAGTAATACAATATCTGAAAGATAATAATATTGCCCTAGTTGGGGCAGTTCATGATTTTACATGCCCTCATACCGGGAAAGGATATATGTTTTTCCCGATAAGGAAGTTGTAAAAAGAATTTACGGAGGAAAACAAAAATGAAAAGACCAATACTGAATTGCTTGAAAAAATATTAGTGAACAATTTTGGCAGTTCAGAGTTTTTTATAAATAAGGCAATCGGCTGGAGCCTACGAGATTATTCTAGGATTAATCCTGATTGGGTAAGGGAATTTGTGGAAGAGCATAAAGATAGAATGGATAAATTGAGTATTAGAGAAGCAAGTAAATATTTATGACTTTTAGATGGTATCTGAATACAGCAGTTATGGAGCTGATACGGAAATAATTGTATTCAAATGGTGGAATTTAGCGGAGAAGAAATAGATATTTTCGAGGAAAAAGCATGATAGGCATATATTTAAGTGGAACAGGAAATACCAAGCACTGTATTGAAAAATTGATGGGGTTATTGGATGAATCGGCACGAGCTATCCCGATTGAGGGAAAAGAAACAGTAAATTTGTTGGAACAACATGACTTTATTGTTTTGGCATATCCTGTGCAATTTTCAAATGCACCTGTCATGGTAAGAAATTTTATAAAAGACCATTCAGACCTTTGGAAAGGGAAGATGGTGCTTTGCGTTGCTACAATGGGACTATTTAGCGGAGATGGGGCGGGCTGTTCCGCACGATTATTGAAAAAGTATGGTGCAAAAATCGTTGGCGGCTTACACATTCATATGCCCGATTCCGTTTGTGATGTGAAGTTGCTAAAGAAGTCTATTGAAAAAAATCGGGAGATCATTAAAGCAGCGGACAAAAAAATTGAAAATTGTGCGGGCAAAATGAAGCAAGGCAAATACCCAAAAGACGGATTGTATTTTTACGATAGGATAGCTGGACTACTCTGCCAGCGGTTATGGTGTTATGGAAAAACAAAAGACTATTCCGATAAGCTGAAAATCAGCAACGCATGTACGGGGTGTGTTCTATGCGTCCGTATATGTCCTATGGAAAATCTCGTCATAAAAAACAGCAAGGCGACTGCCGGAAGTCGTTGTACTATGTGCTACCGTTGCATTAGTTCCTGTCCCCAACAGGCAATTACACTATTAGGAAATACAGTAGTTGAACAATGCCGCTATGAAAGATATGTGGAAAGGTAGATATCTTCTATTCTTATAAAAATCAGGATAGGTAGGGAAGTTGCAGAGAACGAAAAATCGGAATTGATGGAGGAATTGACAATGAACAGGTATGAAGAAGGAATGAAATTAATCGAAGAAAGTTGTGGCAACAAGAAAGATAATGCCATTGCACTCTCAACGATTGCTACGGAACCGAGTGCAGATGGTTTTCCTCGCCCTAGTGTCCGTGATGTAAGCGCTTATTATGAAGATGGAGTGTTTTATGTCACAACGTCAGCAAAATCAAACAAAATGCGGCAGATAGCTCATAACAAAGAGGTTGCGTTTTCAGTTTGCTTTGAGGGGATATACGGACATGGAATTGGAGAAAACCTCGGATGGGTTTTGGATCCCCAAAACGCTGCTCTAAGAACGAAACTCCGTGAAGTATTTGCAGACTGGTACGATGATGCAAATAATGAGCAGGATGAAAACTGCGTTATTTTGGCAATCCGTATCACAAGTGCAACGATATTTAGAGACCACGGTGCTTTGCGTTATAATTTGGACTTTGCAAATAAGGTAGCGGTTGAATAACTGTCAATTAAGTAAGGCGTTAAGCGCTATCTAATGAGCACTCTATTGGGAGAAGGCGCACTTACAATTCAAGTTTGTCGAAACGCAAAACGGGAGGCACGCTCTCCTTTTACAATGCGCAGGTGTGAAGTTGCTAAAGAAATCCCTTGATAAAAAATCGGAAGAAGTAGCAGACAGAAAAATGAAAATTGTGTGGGCAAAATGAAGCAAGGCAAATACTCAAAAGTTGGAGGTACTGCAAAATGAAAATACAAAGAGCTCTGGGTTTGCTCTTTTTGGGCATGGCTCTTATCCTGACTGCCTGTAAAGTGGAAAACACCGCTGACACAACAACAGAATTAGCCCAAAACAAAAACAGCACAACTTCAGGCGTGGACACAACAGCAACAGAAATCACACCTGATGAAGAAGGCTCTGTTGTTAGAGGTACACCTGATGATAACGGTCTTGGACAGCTTGAATATTGGGACATAGACGAATTTGAAATCTGGATGGAACAACAACATGAAAGAAACCAGCGTCTTGCGGATAACCATGAGAAGTCGTTTTACGACAAAGGCGCAAATGGAGGTTATTATGGCATATGCTGATGAAAAAATGCTTATGAACGGAAAAAGCATACAATTTATTTTCTTTGGCGGGCAAGATGCATTGATGAATGCTGCGCGGCAGTTGGGATATGGACAGAAATCAGAGCACTGGGAAATGCAATATGATTTTGCATATGCATTGGATTATCCACTGCCAGAAGGTTTTCAATTTATAAAACCGCAGGATCTGGATATATCAAAAGTAGGAAAATGCTGCTGGAAAGGGTTTGACCATGAGCAAAGTGAAGGCCCATGGAACCATCAGTATGAGCAACATAACTGTTTGCTGAGCATCGCGCCGCACGCAACGCCGGAGCTGGATGTGGCTATTGCTATTGCGGATGAGTCCGGGGAATATGTCTGCTATGCAGGAATGTGGTGGACTCCTGAAAATCATCTGGCATATATGGAACCGCTCTGCACCATTCCCGAATATCGACATAAAGGTCTCGCCGAAGCGGCATTGTCTGAAATGTATCGGAGAACAAAGGCGTTAGGGGCAACGCATATGACAGGCGGTGCAAACAGATTTTATCAGAAGCTTGGATACCAGAATGCAGTAAAATGGACCTTCTGGCAAAAACAATAAAAGTATGGGGGACATCCAGTGAAAAGCTCAACAGTGACAGCACAGTTTTCCTGCGACTGTAAAACGGCCTGGGACATTGTTACAGATAATGAGAATTTTGAATGGCGGAGTGACTTGTCCAAAATCGAAATCATTGATAAAAGTTGGTTTGACGAGTATACAAGGGATGGATTTGTAACACATTTTCGGATTACCGCAAAAGAGCCATACCGAGAATACCGCTTTGATATGGAAAATCAAAACATGAGAGGTCACTGGAGCGGCATATTTGAGAGCTGTGATGGGGGTACGCAGATTACTTTTACAGAAGAGGTTCAGGTGAGGAAGCGGATTATGAATCTGTTTGTAAAGGGGTATCTGAAGAGACAGCAGGCCAGATATATTGCAGATCTCAGAAAAGCGTTAGCAAAATTGTAAGATTGTTGGCTGGTTATAGATAAAACAGTTTACAGAAAAATACTGATAATTTAATTAGGAGAACTCAAGGTGGCAATAATATAACGAGAGAACAAAATGAGAAATCCAGAACAAACAATAGGAAATTTAATTGATAAGCAGAATGTTTCTTTTAGTGCTTCTATTTCTAAACACGATGGCGGAAACGTTCAAATCATATGGGCGCAGTCCCCGGCAATGGTTAGAATACAGATTAAGGATAACGGAAGCGGGATTTTGCCGGAAGATATCCATCATATCTTTAAGAGGTTTTATCGCAGTAAAAAATCGTTGGATACACAAGGCGTAGGATTGGGACTTCCCCTTGCAAAAGCGATTGTAGAGGGCCAGAAAGGTGTAATTTCAGTAAAAAGTGAACTGGGTGAGGGAACAACCTTTACAATTTCCTTCCTTACAGACTCGTAAGCGGAAATTCATCGGAATGTAAGGTGCCTCTGTTATACTCTATAATTACAGGAGGTACTGATATCATGGAAATACTAAAGGTACAAAATTTATGTAAGACCTATGGCAAGGGTGAAGCCCGGGTAGACGCATTAAAAAATGTTTCTTTTGCTTTGGAAAAAGGAGAATTTGCAGCAGTTGTTGGTGAATCCGGTTCCGGAAAAAGTACATTGCTCAACTGCATTGGCGCGTTGGATGCTCCTAGTTCTGGCAGCGTGACGATTGAAGGACAAAATCTGCATACTATGAAAGAGGAAGAGCGGACTATTTTCCGCCGTAGGAATATCGGCTTTATCTTCCAGTCTTTTCAGCTTGTTTCGGAACTGACGGTAGAACAGAATATTATTTTCCCTATTCTGCTGGATTATCGCAAGCCTAATGCGCAGGATGTAAAGGAAATTCTGGATATGCTGGGTCTGACAGAACGCCGCAGCCATTTGCCTAACCAGCTTTCCGGCGGACAGCAGCAGAGGGTAGCTATTGGCCGTGCCTTGATTACAAGGCCAAAGCTAATCCTGGCGGACGAGCCGACGGGAAATCTGGACAGCAAAAACAGTCAGGATGTGATGGATTTGCTGACACAGGCATCCCGCCACTATCAGCAGACAATCTTAATGATTACCCATAGTCTGCTTTACCAGTTCTACACTTTCATGCAAAACATGAGCTGTACCAATAAGTATAATTTCTTTATCTTCGTATCTGATTGTTGTTATATTATCTGCCATTACACTTCCCCATTAAGCTATTCTTATACCGACAAAAAGGTAAAGTACCAAAAGGAAAATAACAACAGTCAAGAAAGTAAAGAAAGCTCCTTTCAAAACTGATTTAATCATTCCTTTCTTCCAACGTTTAGATAATTTCTGAACCGCTTCGGCTTCTGCTAAGTTTTCAACCCTGCTACTGATAGACAATTCGCTATCCATAGCCCGTAATTCATCACGGCAGCTTTCACAATGTTTAAGATGTTCTTCAACCGCGTTTTTGCTATCTTCGCTGCAAACGCCGTCATGATATAGCGGCAGCAAATCTTTGATAATGTCACAAGAAATATTCATTTCATTTCCTCCTGTAATTGTTTTTTGGCTCTGTAAAAAACCAATCTCGCCCAACTATCTGTTTTCCCGAATAATTCCCCTATTTGAGAAAATGGTAAATCACCGAAAACCCTCAACGTAAAAACTTCTTTATACGGTTCATCAAGATTATGCAGTAAAAAATGTAGCCGTCTTGCCGTATCTTTGTCAATGTATGATTTTTCTAAGTCTAAAGCTGAATCCGGGTATTCCGTATCTACCTGTGGGGAAAATCGCTTTTCTTTCTTACAATAAGAAAAGTAAGTGTTTTTAGCAATTTGACAAAGCCACACATATAATTTGCAGTTACCGTTAAACTTGTCTATGTGGCGCATTGCCTTAAAAAATGTCTCCTGCGTAATTTCTTCCGCAACTGTTTCGCTTTGAGATAGCGTTAAAATGTATCTGTAAACTTCGGAAAAATATTCCGCATATACTTTTTCAAAATCGGGCGTCTGCACTGTCTCACCTCCTGTTCATTTATAAGACTTCTGAGTATCTAATCCGTTTCAAAAGTTTTTGCCTTTTTTTTTCGTGCGTCGGTAGGTTTCTTTGCGTCTTTTGGTAACAGCCACATATACCCAATTTTTGAAACACCCGGTATGCGATTTTCTTCACATAGTTTCTGAACCCGTCTTTCTGAAATTTTCCATTTTATCGCTGCTTCCGGGCATGACATATATTCCATAAATCTATTCCGTCCTTTCTTTGCACTTTAGCAACATTATATACGGCTAAACGAATAAAATCAACAAACAAGAAACAAATAATATGCTTTATTGCTGTCAATACTATGATATGTGTACTCATATCCAACGGGAAAGGTGAACGGTAAAATGTAATAGAGTGAAAAATATGAAGCAGGACAAAGTGAAGTATGATTTTAAGGCTTTCGGGCAAGCCATAAAAGAAGCAAGAAAGGCAAAGGGTATCTCACGCAACCAGTTAGCGGACAGGCTCAACATTGCGCCGCGCTATATCGCGTCCATTGAGAACAGCGGGCAGCACCCAAGCCTACAAATCTTTTATGAGCTTGTCACTTTTTTGATGTGTCGGTAGACCAGTTCTTTTTCCCGAATGAGGAAACGGACAAGTCCACGCAACGGCGGCAGCTCGACAGTCTGCTTGCCGATATGAGCAGCCGGGATTTAATGATTATGACGGCAACAGCAAAGGGAATACAGGAAGCGAACAGCAAAGAAACGGGGGAATAAAATCCTCCGTTTTTTTGTTTGTGTGCCAAGCATGGCACTAATCTTGCTGGTGAAAGTCCAGCCACGGGTTTTTACCGCCAAGTGTAGCGAATCACAAGTCGGTATCAGTAATGATATAGATGGAGGAAGTGGTGTAGCAAAGTTCTTGAGCCTACGAACAGAAACTTGATAAGGCGATTAGGTGGGGAAGGCTGCAAACCAAGCCGAAGCCCAAATGGTAAACGTAAACCGAAGTTGTAAATCAAGAGGTTGTGGAATGAAAGATTAGTGTCTTACCTTGGGAGATCCTACCCACATATCGTAAGATATGGTCGAAAAAGGTTTGGGGAGGGAGTCAGATGAAGTCATAGTAGGGGTAAAAGCCGAAGGACTGAAACGATTTATAGTACGAATCGTTATTAAGAGAATTATGCATTAGCCAGAAATCAGATGGACTGGAAAAGTAGGAACGTAACCGAGGAATACTGTCTGGATCGAGAGGGGTGATGTGCATAAATTTTGTGATAATAAGAGGAGTAACAACAATGGAATTAATAGATGTGATTACATCAAAGGGAAATCTAAACAGAGCTTATAAGAAAGTAGCAGCGAATAAAGGGGCAGGTGGAGTTGACGGAATGAAAGTCGGGGAACTTGGTGCATACATCAAAGGAAACAAAGACGAAATTGTTCAATCAATCAGAAACCGAACCTATATGCCCAAACCAGTACGAAGAGTTTATATTCCGAAAGATAATGGAAAAATGAGGCCATTGGGGATTCCAACGGTTTTAGATAGAGTAATACAACAAGCGATTGCTCAGCCAATTATAGAAATTTATGAAGAAATATTCAGTGAGTTTAGCTATGGTTTCAGACCTGGAAGAAGTTGTCATGATGCCATAAAACAAGCACTGGAGTATCTGAACGAGGGATATGAATGGGTGATAGACATAGATATAGAGCAATTCTTTGATAAAGTAAATCATGACAAATTAATTCAAATTCTTAGAGAGCAAGTGAATGACAGTACCACATTGCACCTGATTCGGAAATATCTGAAAGCAGGAGCAATGGAAAAAGGGCTGGAAAAAGCAACAATAAGCGGAGTGCCACAAGGTGGTCCCCTGTCTGTAGTGCTGTCAAACGTATATCTTGATAAATTAGATAAGGAACTGGAACAAAGGGGACTTCGGTTTACGAGGTACGCAGATGACACAATGGTATTCACTAAAAGTGAAAAAGCAGCCAACAGAGTAATGAAATCCATAACAGAATGGATAGAAAGAAAGCTGTTCCTAAAGGTTAATGTTACAAAAACGAAAGTAGTCAGACCAACAAGCAGTAAGTATCTTGGCTTCACTTTTCTCAAACATGGAGGGGAATGGAAAGTAAAACCCACAACAGAAAAGAAAAAGAAACTGAAACAGAAGCTAAGTGAATACCTTAAAAGAAATAAAGCTATTGCACGACCGCTGGCTGAAACAATTAAACGAGTGAATGAAATAGCGAGAGGGTGGATTAATTATTTCAGAATCGGAATGATGAAACAATTTATGGAAGAGTTTGGAGCATGGCTAAGGCACAAGACGAGGGTGATAGTTCTAAAACAATGGAAAGTGTCTAAGAGAATATACAAAAATCTGTGCTGTTTAAACCATAAATACAAGTGTGGATTTGACCATGAAGCCATATATAAGGTAGCAAACTCAAGGCTCGGTTGGTATAGACGAAGCGGAATGAATGTTGTTAATTATATAATCAGTCCGGAAGTACTGGAAACAAGAATAAAGGACGGAGCAGGACTGCTCAATCCTTTAAACTATTATCTAAGAAATGTTGGAATATAGGTTGTAGAGCCGTATACGAGACCCGTACGTACGGTTCAATGAGAGGGAAATAACACTCGCTGTTATTTCTCTACTCTATTTGCAGCTATTGGGAACGTCGCAAATTGCGGCGTTTTTCTTTTGCAAAAGTCCGTCAAATCAAAGGTTCCCGGTGTTGTAGGTAATGAGAAGAAAGTTTCATAGCAAGCATAGGAAGTGTAGCCACACTTCCGTATTTTGCCCGCCTGCGGCTTGTCGGCAAAATGCTTGTTGGGAAGTGTCCCAAACCCTCTGAAAACGGAAAGGAGCGATACAATGGCAAACAGGACAAGACCGCTTATCCTGCGTGTCCCGGTCAACGAACAGGAACGGGAATTGATAGAGCAGAAAATGAAGCTGATACCCACGAAAAACTTTGCGGCATACGCCCGGAAAATGCTGATTGACGGGTATATCATTCAGATAGACCATAGCGACATTAAAGCTATGACGGCAGAGATACAGAAAATCGGGGTCAACGTCAACCAGATAGCGCGACGGGCGAACGCCACGGGCAGCGTATACCAAGAGGACATAGACGAGATTAAGAGGGTGCTGAATGAGATATGGCGGTTACAAAGATTAAGCCTATTAAAAGCACTCTAAGTAAAGCCCTTGACTATATCCAGAACCCGGAAAAGACGGACGGCAAAATGCTTGTGTCCTCGTTCGGTTGCTCCTGTGAAACGGCAGACATTGAGTTTGAATATACCTTGTCGCAAGCGTTGGATAAGGGCAGCAATTTAGCCCACCACCTTATACAGTCCTTTGAGCCGGGGGAAACAACGCCGGAACAAGCCCATGAAATCGGGCGGCAGCTTGCCGACGCTGTAACCAAAGGGCAGCATGAGTATGTTTTGACGACGCACATAGACAAGGGGCATATCCATAACCACATCATTTTCTGTGCTGCTAACTTCGTAGATCACCACAAGTATGTTTCCAACAGACGGACATATTACGGCATACGGAACATGAGCGACAAGCTGTGCCGGGAACATGGCTTGTCCATCGTCGTTCCGGGCAAAGGCAGCAAGGGGAAAAGCTATGTAGAGTACCAAGCTGAAAAAACGGGGACGAGTTGGAAAGGCAAGCTAAAGATTGCCGTTGACGCGCTCATTCCCCAAGTGGCAGATTTTGAGGAATTATTGCGGCGGTTGGAAGCGTCAGGCTATGAAATCAAGCGGGGCAAATACATATCCTGCCGCGCTCCCGGACAGGAACGGTTTACCCGTTTGAAAACCCTCGGCGCGGACTATACAGAGGAAGCTATCACCGAACGGATAAGCGGCAAGCGCATACGCGCCGCCAAAGCTCCACGGGCAGAGAAAAAGGGCGTGTCCCTGCTGATAGATATTGAAAACAGTATTAAGGCGCAAGAAAGCCGTGGTTATGAGCAATGGGCGAAAATCCACAATCTGAAACAGGCGGCAAAGACGCTCAACTTCCTTACGGAACATCAGATTGAACAGTATTCGGATTTAATCAGCCGGATTGAGGAAGTCACGGCGGCAAGTGAACAGGCTTCCGACGCACTAAAGAGCATGGAAAAGCGGCTTGCGGATATGGCGTTGCTGATTAAGAATATCACGACGTACCAAAAGACAAAGCCCATTTATGACGCATACCGGAAGGTAAAGAACAGCGGGCAGTACCGCGCCGCCCATGAGGGCAGTATCATTTTGCATGAAGCAGCAGCAAAGACATTGAAATCGGCGGGCTTATCCGGCAAGCTCCCCAACGTCGCCACCCTGCAAACAGAATATGAACGGCTACAAGCAGAAAAAGAAACGCTGTACTCTGACTATGGGAAGCTGAAAAAGCAAGTCAAAGAATACAGCGTTATCAAGCAAAATATTGACAGTATCTTGCGGCAGGGCAAAGAGCCGGAACGGGATAAGGAAACGCCGCATTTATAGTGTTATACAAAGGGGTCTATCCCGGCTTCCGTGTAAGTTGCCAAATACGTTGTCAATTCTTCGGGGGTCGGGGCTTCTCCTTTGCAAGGTATCTTTTTCCAATTCGCCTGTACCTGTGGGTCAGGATTGCATAACCCGGAAATCATGGCAAGTTTCATCTGCGAACGTATGTATTCAACGGTTTTTCCCTCTTTCATGGCAAGCGTCCGTATTGCACGTTCTGCGTCGATTTTCTTTTTCATTCGTAAATCTCCCTATCATAAAGTTTATTGATTGACATTTAGTGAATGTCAATACAGGAACGATTTTAACATATACTTTCCTATATGACAATTAGTAAATGTCAAATTAGGAGAGCTGATATGTATAAAAACAAAGCGGGCGACGGCTCGAACAATATTTGTGGGCGCAAAATCAAGAAGTTTCGGGAATGTATATCCTCCAAACCGTCACAAAAAGAGTTTTCGGATATGCTGCAAATTGCAGGGCTTGACGTGGATAAGAACGCTATACAGAGGATTGAAAGCGGTAAAAGATTTGTAACCGATATTGAGCTAAAGGCAATCGCAAAGGTGCTGAATGTAAGCTACTGTGATTTGTTGGACGATTAACCCAAAAAGAACCGGGCGCGGTAGCCAATCACTGGCCACCGTGCCCGGTCTTTTTGTGGGTGTTGTTTCCTGCGTCCTGTCACGCGATAGAACGCCGATTTTGAGGGAAAAGGTATCAATCCCTTGCCGCTTGATTTTCAAGCCCGGAAAGCCCCATGATACAAGGCTTCCTTTGCCCCTACTGCGTGACATGAGGGCATAAAAAAAGCGGCGTTCCTGTTTTCCCGTGTGGGAATAGGTAACGCCGCCTGTCTGGTGGTGTGTTGTGTTTCTCTATTTGATTGCTGATGTGCCACGCCATTTCCAAACGGCGGTATGGGGTCTATCTTCAAAAGGATTTCGGCGGCATATCAAAGCTAACTCCGTAAGTAGTAAATTGGTAGTAAAATCAGCCTACAATCCTTTGAAAACGCCCGTAAATCAAGGGCTTTCCGAGATAATCATTGAATTTTTGTTAAAATTTCTAAATAATCCCATTCTAATCCTATTTATATTATATAAGGTTTATTTTTTGTACATTGAAAATAGCATAGGTTCAGTTGTCCTATAACAAAAACTGAAATCGAGCATACGAGAGATACGCCATAGCAGAAATGCTGCGAAATATATCAAATCAAAATAAGCCCGGGCAGGGGTTTGATGGCTTGTGACGGCCGCATAAGCTGTGCGAGGATGATATCAGTTGGAAACTTGTGGGGACTGCCGCTCACCTAATGAGGGGAGGCTGCGTTAGTATGGAAACATCTGGCGTGGTTTAAGCTGTTTTGCAAACAGATAGGACAACTCCAGATGCCGGGGGACGAGTAAATACGGCATGAAAATTTGCTTTGGAGAAAGCACAACCACCTTAATGAAATGTTATAAGAAGTAAAAAAATTGTGAAATGCTCTTGAGGAAACAAAAGCCAATTTTTTACAATGATTGTAGAGAAACAGACTGTTTTAAAAACTGAGCGGTTTTGTGAAATCAATATAGTATTAGCGATTAGTCTAAGATTGAACCACGTTAGGTGGCATCAATCATGCTCATGGCTAGTTGCCTTTGTAAAGGGGGTGACAGCGATAGAAGTTTTACAGAAAGATAAAAAAGTATATAACGCAGAGGAAATCCAGGAGATTTTAGGGATTGGGAGGAGCAAAACATATACCTTTTTGGACGAGGCGTATAGGAATCAAAAGCCGTTCCGGGTCCTTAAAGTTGGAAAGCTTTTCAGGGTTCCCAAACAATCTTTTGATGACTGGCTAGACGGAATTAGTTAAGGCGGGTGAGATAGTTGAAAAGAAAACCACAGAATAGTGCAGCTTTTTTTGAAAATAATTCATGGTATCACCGTACCAAGATACTTCAGGACGATGGTTCGATAAAGTACAGCAAAAAGGGCGGGTTTGCTACCAGTGAAGAGGCTGATAAGAGCTATAGGCGACACGAAGATGAGTTTAAAAAGGCGTATCGGGCCTATCATCTGGCACATCAAATCAATACAGAAGTCACGCTTAAGGATTATTTGATTTATTGGTTTGAGGAGATATTCTCTCAAAGAATTGAAACAACAACCAGAATGGTAGGCGCATATGCGGTTTATGACTTAATCCTGCCGAATATTGAGTACGACATCAAGGTCCGGTTTGCCAATGCAGAGTATCTTGATGCATTGTTGGAGCGGGTAGCAAAGGTCAGTGCCTCTGCAGGAAATAAAGGGCGGGAGATTCTAAATATGGCAATGAAAGAGGCAGTAATCGGTGGGTATATTAAAACCAATCCGGTTACTGGCACAAAGCCGTATAAGAGACAAAAGCCAAAGATAACAATTCTGAGTAAAGAAAAAATCAAGGTCCTGCTGAAAGCGTCTTCCGAAAATAACTGGTATTTGGAAATATTGTTAGGGCTATTCTGTGGCTTACGAAAAGGCGAGATTCTTGGACTTAAATTCAGTGATTTGGATATGGAGAAAAGGACTGTAACTATCAGAAGGCAGATTGCTTCAGATCCACTTATAAAAAAAGGGAGTGGAAGTAAAATAGACAATTATGGGCTGATTGAACGAGATCCAAAAACACCAAACAGTTTCCGGGTTTTGCGGGTTCCAGCCATAATCATAGAAGAACTGGAAAAACGGAGACGACTTGTGGAGTCCAATAAGGTAGTGTATGCCGGTCAATATGATGACAATGATTATATCAGCTGTCAGAGAAATGGAAAACTACATAGTTTGTCAGCTTTAAATAGCGCTTTAACTGGAATTTGTAGCAAGAATGGCCTTCCGCATATCACGGTACATGGATTAAGGCATATGTATGCAACAATTCTGATTGAGATGGGGGTTCCACTGATTAAGATATCTGCATTACTTGGGCACGGCTCTGTCCACACAACGTTTGAATATTATTGTGATGTAATGGATGAAAACGAGAATATATTGGCATTTATGAATCAAGCATTCGTTCCTGTGGAAAGGAGGGCAGTATGATAATTGATTTGAGCCTTCAGCAGTATGTGGATTGGGAAGTAAAGCCAGTGATTCCTATAAAGGGAAAATTCGGATACCGTGTTGTTTTAAAATACATAGATGGTACTGAAAGAACTCAGCAAAAGTCGGGATTTAAGACAGATAAAGAGGCTAATGCTGCCAGGGATAACACAATAGGTAAATTACATGCTGGAACTTATATTGTATATGAGAATGTTAAAGTAAGTGACTTTTTAGAGTTTTGGCTAAAGGAGGATATATGCAAGAGGGTAAGAAGCGAAGAAACTTATGCTGCTTATTCCAATATCGTGTATAACCACATTATTCCAATCCTTGGAAAGAAAAAGATGTCAGCCGTTAACCGTGGAGATGTTCAAAAGCTGTATAACGACCGTGCAGAATATTCTGTATCGGTCTCAAGGCTGGTTAAAACGGTGATGAATGTCTCTATGAACTATGCTGTAGCGAAAAAAATCATTGCGGAGAATCCGGCAGTTGGTATCAATCTTCCTAAAACGGTAAAGAAGAAGGAATACCATGCCCGCAGTATTGACACACAGAAAACCCTGACAATGGATCAGATTCTGATTCTATTGGAGGCCAGCAGGGACACGCCGATACATATGCAGATCCTGTTTAATGTATTAATGGGACTTCGCAGAAGGGAAATCAACGGTGTGAAATATTCGGATATTGACTATATTAACCGAACACTAAAGCTTCGCCGGCAGTTGGGGAAGAAAATCAACACAAAAAAAGAAGACTTTCCACCTAAAACCTTTACGAAACAGGAACTTGGATTGAAGACCCCATCGAGCTATCGTGATATTCCGATACCAGATTATGTGTTTGAGGCGATTCTGCAACAGAGGGAGGTGTATGAGAGAAATAAGAGTCGCAGGAGAAGCCAGTTTCAGGATTCAGGATATGTTTGCTGCTCTAACTACGGGAAACCGCGAAGCAAGGATTTCCATTGGAAATATTATAAAAAACTATTAGCGGATAACAACCTGCCGGATATAAAGTGGCATCATTTACGCAGTACCTTCTGCACACTGCTTTTGAAAAATAATTTTAATCCCAAAGCAGTATCCAAATTAATGGGACATGCAACGGAGCTAATCACTTTAGATGTATATGGTGATAACCGGGAAATTATTGCTGACTGTGTAGATGAAATTCAGCCGTTCATAGATGAGGTGCTTCCGATAAAGGAGGTAGACAAGCAGTTTGAGGAAGAACTGTTGGAAATCGAAGTTCCGGCAGAAGATTATGTTTAAAAATTAAGGGCAGTAGTAGTTTCAATCAAATATCAATTTGGTTCTCAAAATGAAACAAGGCGCAGGGGAAAGAACAAATGTTCCTACTTGCGCCTATACTTTTTCCTTCCGCTATGTTATAATTTTGGTGACATTTGGTATTACTAATTTCATTGAGTTTATATAGTGTTGCGGAGTTAAGAAAATAGCATTTTGGTGACCTTCATTCGTAAAATGGCAAAAGTTCGTCTATTAGGCAACTCAAAACGGTCTTCTTTTACGAATTTCTGCCTAATAGGCGAACTTTTTAAGTGGTCACCAAGGAAGGAAAAAGCGAAAATGGAGTTCAAATTACACTCAGAATACCAGCCCACCGGCGACCAGCCGCAGGCGATTGAAGCCCTTGTAAAAGGCTTCCAGGAAGGCAACCAATTCCAGACTTTACTAGGGGTTACGGGCTCTGGAAAGACCTTCACCATGGCAAATGTCATCCAGCGAATCCAGAAGCCTACCCTCATCATTGCCCACAACAAAACCCTTGCCGCACAGCTCTACAGCGAGTTTAAGGAATATTTCCCGGAGAATGCGGTCGAGTATTTTGTGTCCTACTACGACTACTACCAGCCGGAAGCCTACGTCCCTTCAACAGACACATACATTGAAAAGGACTCTGCCATCAATGACGAGATAGACAAGCTGCGCCACTCCGCCACGGCTGCGTTGTCTGAGCGGGAGGATGTAATCATTGTGGCCTCCGTGTCGTGTATTTATGGTTTGGGAAGTCCTATCGATTATAAGGAGATGGTAATTTCCCTGCGGCCTGGGATGGAAAAAGACAGGGACGAGGTAATTCACAAGCTTATCGACATCCAGTATACACGAAATGATATGGATTTTAAGCGAGGCAGTTTCCGCGTAAGAGGTGATGTGCTGGAGATTTATCCGGCTTACTCGGGCGGAGACGCTTACCGGGTGGAGTTCTTCGGGGACGAGGTGGAGCGGATTACGGAGATCGATTCGCTTACCGGCGAAGGGAAGACGGAGCTGGGACACATTGCGATCTTCCCGGCTTCCCATTACGTGGTTTCGAAGGAAAAGTTGGAGCTTGCGACTCAGACGATACTCGCAGAGCTTAATGAACAGGTGGCTTATTTTAAGAGCGAAGATAAGCTGCTGGAAGCGCAGAGAATTTCCGAGCGGACGAACTTTGATGTGGAGATGATGCGGGAAACCGGGTTCTGTTCCGGTATAGAGAACTACTCCAGGCATTTAACCGCATCCAGGGCGGGAGAGCCGCCCTGCACACTGATCGACTATTTTCCCGATGATTTCCTGATTATCGTGGATGAGTCCCATATCACCCTGCCTCAGGTCCGCGGTATGTTTGCGGGAGACCGGTCCAGGAAGACGACCCTGGTCAACTATGGATTCCGTCTGCCTTCCGCTCTGGACAACAGACCGCTGAATTTTGAGGAATTTGAGTCGAAGATCGACCAGATGATGTTTGTGTCGGCCACGCCTTCTGTCTATGAGGCGAACCATGAGATGATGCGGGTGGAGCAGATTATCCGGCCTACGGGACTTTTGGATCCGGAGATCGAGGTGCGTCCGGTGGAAGGCCAGATCGATGATCTCGTCTCGGAGGTCAACAAGGAGGTCGCGAATAAGCACAAGATTCTGATCACAACGCTGACAAAACGTATGGCCGAGGACCTGACGGATTACATGAGGGAGATCGGAATCCGGGTGAAGTATCTTCACTCCGATATCGATACGCTGGAGCGTTCGGAGATTATCCGTGATATGCGTCTCGATGTATTCGATGTACTCGTCGGAATCAACCTGCTGCGTGAGGGCCTTGATATTCCGGAGATTACGCTGGTAGCGATTCTCGATGCGGATAAAGAGGGCTTCCTCCGTTCGGAGACGTCTCTGATCCAGACGGTCGGGCGTGCGGCGCGTAACTCTGAGGGCCACGTAATCATGTATGCGGATTCTATCACGGATTCCATGCGGGTGGCGATCGAAGAAACGAACCGAAGGCGCGCGATTCAGCAGCAGTACAACGAAGAACACGGCATCACGCCGACGACCATCAAGAAGTCAGTCCGTGATTTAATCGCTATCTCGAAGGCGGCGATTGAGGACAAGAAGTCCTTTGAAAAGGATCCGGAATCCATGGACCAAAAGGAACTGGAGAAACTGGCGAAGGAGCTGACGAAGAAGATGCATCAGGCGGCAGCAGAGCTGAACTTCGAGGAGGCCGCAAGGCTGCGTGACCGTATGGTGGAAGTGAAAAAGATGCTCCAGGAACTGGACGAGTAAATAAAACCAGAAAACTATCCGTAAATCATAGAAAGTCAGTAGCATTTGATATTGACAATAATTCTCAATAAGTGTAGAATTTCTATGGACGCCGGAATATATGAGGTGCCCAGGCCAGCGATTGTGAGGCCTGGGTTTTCCATTTTATAAAATAGGGGAAATGCATTTGAAACGGCAGTCCGGAGGAGAACAGAATGAAATTGCACGAAGGCGAAATAGGTAAGACATATATTGTCTACAGCGTAATGGTGGATGACACGATTACGAGGCGGCTGGAGGCCCTCGGCGTCAACGAGATGACGCCGGTAACCCTGATGAATAAAAAAGGCAGCGGGACCGTGATTATAAAGGTAAGGGGTACCCGTCTGGCGTTAGGGCGCAGAATATCAGAGGGAATTGAGATCAGGGAGGCCGCAGACCATGAGTGATGATAATAGGATAATTAACGTAGGCTTCGTCGGAAATCCGAACTGTGGTAAAACAACGCTGTTCAACGCCTTCACAGGAGCAAAATTAAAGGTGGCAAACTGGCCTGGAGTTACCGTGGAGCGGGTGGAAGGTGAGACCAGCTATAAAGGACGGCCGATCCGTGTCATTGATACACCAGGAATCTACAGCCTGACTTCCTATACCATTGAGGAGAAAGTCACAAGAAAATGTATCGAGGATGGGGAAGTCGACGTCATCATTAATGTAGTGGATGCCTCTTCACTGGAACGAAATCTTTACCTGACCCTTCAGCTTCTGGAACTGAAGAAACCGGTAATCCTGGCTTTGAATATGATGGATATCGTGGAGGACCGCGGGATGGAAATTGATCTGCACCGCCTTCCTGAGATGCTGGGTTCCATTCCTGTCGTACCGGTATCGGCCAGAAAGCGTACCGGCCTGGATGTGCTGATGCACGCCGTGGTTCACCACTACGAGGAAGGTCCTCAGGGCACGGTAGTCAAGTATACCCCCCGGATCGAAAACAAGATTTCCAAGGTGGAGACGGTGCTTAAGGCCCACTATGGGGAGATGGACAATTTACGGTGGCATGCCATCAAATTTATGGAATACGATGAGACTGTATGGAATGATCATCCGGTAGATTTAAATAACATCATTGATCATAATTACGAGAAAGAGATTATCAATCAGAAATACGATTACATAGAAGAGATCATAAAGGAGTGTCTGGTCAACAAGGAATCAAAGGCCGCATCGACCGATAAGATTGACGAGTTTTTAACGCATCCAATCTGGGGAATTCCTATTTTCTTAGGGATCATGGCAATGGTATTCTTTCTGACGTTCACTGTCGGTGATTTCTTAAAGGGATTTTTTGAAGTCGGTCTCGACTGGCTCTCGGGCAGTACGCTGTATTTCCTTCAGAATATTCATGCTTCGGAATGGATCACCTCCCTGGTTGTGGATGGCATTGTGGCCGGTGTCGGCGGAATTCTGACATTTTTGCCGAATATCTTTATCCTGTTTCTGGCGCTGGCCTTTCTGGAGGACAGCGGCTATATGGCCAGAGTTGCCTATGTCATGAATGAGACGATGGGGCGCGTAGGGCTTTCCGGCAAGGCATTTTTACCCATGCTGTTAGGCTTTGGCTGCACCGTGCCTGCCGTCATGGCGGCCAGGGCTCTGCCGAGTGAAAAGGACAGAAGAAGAACCATTCTGATCACACCGTTTATGTCGTGTTCGGCCAGACTGCCTATTTACGTTCTGTTTGCGGAGATGTTTTTCCCGCGGCATGCGCTGATCGTGGCCTATTCCCTGTATCTGATCGGACTCATTATGGCCATAGCGGTGGCCCATGTGACGCACCGGATGTCAAAGGGCGGGGAAGAGGATACCCTGTTGATTGAGCTTCCCGAGTATAAGACGCCGAATATGCGCACGGTGGCCATCTATGTGTGGGATAAGGTAAAGGATTACTTGAGCAAGGCGGGAACCACCATATTCCTGGCTTCCATTGTCCTGTGGTTTGTGTTGAACAGCGGACCGTCCGGATTTGTGGAGGATGTTTCCAATAGCTTTGCCGCTATGATCGGACGGGTTCTGGTGCCGGTTCTGAATCCTGCCGGCCTTGGGGACTGGAGAATCGCGGTGGCGCTGATATCCGGCCTGTCGGCTAAGGAGGTCGTGGTATCCAGCTTCTCCGTTCTGTTTGGAATTGGAAACATTAATTCGGCCGGAGGCATGAACCAGCTCTCCGGAGTTCTGTCCTCCATTGGTTTTAGCGGGGTCAATGCTTATGCGCTGATGATTTTCTGCCTGCTGTATTCTCCGTGTATCGCTGCGGTGGCAACCATACGAAAAGAGACCGGTTCTACAAGATGGACTCTGGGAATGGTTCTGTTTCAGCTATTGACCGCATGGGGAGCCGCGGTGCTTGTGTTCCAGATTGGAAGCTTACTCTTTTAATTTCAATAAAAATAGTTTGTAACGCCCGAACGGTAAGGTTGTTCGGGCGTTTTTCTATACAGGTATGAAAAAAATTAGGATCTAATCAGGAACAGGACATGGCAAAAGCCGGATTAAAGCAGCGAGTAACCCTTCTTTAACTGTTCCAGCAGAGAGGTGAAAAGGGACGGAAAATGGTCCGTTTCATCACCGTTTCCACTCAGATAACGGATGATGATGATGGATATCTCCTCAATATAATCGGCACATCTGTGGAAACAATCCGCTGCTTCAACCCAGCCTGCCTGCCGCACCATACCGCCTTCCTCCGACTGCACCATACCGTTTTCTACCAACCAATCCGTTCCGATTTCGACAAGCATTTGGGCCATTTTGTCGAATGTTCCCCGGTAACGTATTTCATCCGGCTCCGCGATTCCCTTCAGCGCATTGGGAACTGTGGGAACGGTACCAAAAAATGTGACCATATTCAGCAGGATTTTGTCATACTCTTCTTTTGTCAGCTGTTTTTTCCAGTCGGGAAGCTCGCGGATCATCTTTTCAAGGCCTTTGTATCCCAGGAAGGAAGCGGGCGGATTCAGAAAATGATCTTTTTGAAGCGCCAGAGCTTCGGAGGCAATCTGGTTCTTGCTCCTTTTTTCCGTCATTCTGACCGTACAGATCGTATTTTCACTGCTTAATCCTGGATAACTGCAGTTCATACTGTTTTTCAGTTCGTCGTATCCCAGGGTGAGAAGCTGCGTCCGGCCGCAGTCATAGAGGCAGATGAGGCGCTGATCGTCGTCGTATCCTGTCATCAGTACGTAATGAAAGGGAATGTGCTCCTTATGGTAAAGCTTTGGATAATAGGAGAGATAGTACATATCGAGAGCCCCCAATACGACGGGATGACCTGCGTCGATTTCCTCTTTCGCCTTTTTCAGCGCCCGTTCAAAGGTGCTGTAGGAATGGTGTGCGTAGGTGAACCCTGCGATCGGTGCCAGAAATGCATACATGTGTTTTGTCCGGCCGTCGCCGAGGGCTACCATGCGTTTCAAGTCTGATTTGTCTGTTTTTCGGTAGCAGAAGGAGCCAAAGTCGGAGAGCAGAAAGAAAAATCCATCCGGGAGAGATTCTCCTGTTTCATTCATATAGAGATCTTCGATTCCATTCCACATGCATTCATAGTCGTGGGAGTGGTGTTTCAGTTCAATGATTTGTTTCATAGTACACCTCGCTTTTCGTGATTCTGTTTATCGTGTTATCCTGATCTTAAACCATGACATTGTGATAGAGTCAAGAGGCTTTTGAGCGTTTGTACGACCGGTTTATCTATTTTTAGACATATTTCTGTTTTTGTCTAAAAACCATCCAACTTAAATAAATTGTATAATTACAAAAAGTCAAAATGGTATTATTGTTAAGGTCGTAAAGATTTGAAAAGGGTGATGGCTGTGAAGACGAGAAAAATAAGAGAGAAAAAACAGAAAAAGCGTTTTAGTATGGTTGATGTGATTGTACAGAAAGGCAGATGGATCGAGAAAATTTTTGCCATTGCGGTGATTCTTTCGGTGATATCTGCCTGTTTTGTGCATGTGAATTACGATTTGAGCGAATACCTGCCTGACTGGGCGCCTGCCAAGGAAGGCTTAAACCGGATGGAAGAGGAGTTCGGCTATCCGGGAACCGCCCGGGTGATGGTGGGGCCGGTGACGCTGTATGAAGCCAAGGCCTATAAGGACCGGATCGCGGAGATTGACGGCGTGGACATGGTTATGTGGGCGGATACGACGACAGATGTGTACAACGCCAATATCTTTATTAACTACGACGATATCCAGGATTACTATAAAGACGGCTATGCGGTAATGGATATCATTTTTGAGGAAGGCGATTCCAGCAGTTTGACGAAATCTGCCATCAATGAGATGCAGACCCTCACAGGAGACAAGGGCTATTTCATGGGCTCCGCAGTACAGAATAAGTCTTTAAATGAGACGCTGATGCGGGAAATCAGCATTGCCATGGCTCTCGGTGTGGTGATGATTGCGGTTATTTTATGCCTCACGACCACTTCGTGGTTTGAGCCGGTCATGTTTTTGATGGTCATGGGAATTGCCATTATCATCAATATGGGAACGAATCTGATTCTGGGGACCATATCATTTCTGACCTTCAGCGTGGCCTCGATTCTGCAGCTGGCCGTCGCCATGGATTACTCGGTGTTCCTGCTCGACATGTTTACAAAGGAGCGGGCCAAAGGAAATGATCCCGTTACCGCCATTACCAACGCGATACATAAGTCACTGCCCTCTATTCTTGCAAGCGGCGCCACCACCATTATCGGGTTCGTCGTACTGATGCTGATGCGTTTCAGTATCGGTAAAGACCTGGGCTTCGTTCTGGCGAAGGGAATCGTGGTCAGTCTGATTACCGTGCTGTTTCTGATGCCGTCGCTCCTGCTTCGCTGGGGAGACCGGATTAAACGGACGGAGCATAAGTCCTTTATGCCTTCCTTCCATGGTCTGGGACAGGTGGTCTACAGAGTGCGGTATGTGGTTCTGGGAGTCGTGCTTCTATTTGTGGTTCCTGCATTTACAGCCCAGAATATGAACTCATTTACGTTTGGAAACAGCGCTCTCGGGTCCAGCCCCGGAACGAAGGTATATGAGGATGAACAGCAGATCAACGGGCGCTTCGGCAAGAGCAATCTGATTCTGGCCGTGGTTCCGAACACCAGCATGGTGAAAGAGAAGGATTTGACGGATGCGCTGGACGATCTGTATTACGTGAAATCGGTGACTTCCCTGGCGGGCACCATACCGGAGGGAATTCCGGAAAAAATCATTCCAAAGAGCGCAACGAGCCTGCTGCACACGGACAACTACAGCCGAATTATGATCTATGTAAAGACCTCGGATGAGAGCGATTTTGCTTTCCAGTGTACCAATGAGATCACGTCCATTGTACGGAGCTATTATCCGGAGGACTCCTATATAACGGGAGTGATCCCTTCCACGCAGGATATCAAATCAATTATTACGGCGGACTACAATTTCGTCAACCTGTTGTCAATCCTCGGCGTGGGATTGGTGGTTCTGATATCGTTTAAATCGCTGATTATCCCGATTGTCGTCCTGATTCCTATCGAGGTGGCAGTCTTCTTCAACATGGCAGTTCCGTACTTTACGGGAGAAAGCATGCTGTATATGGGATATATTATCGTCAGCTGCCTGCAGCTGGGTGCTACGGTGGATTACTCGATTCTGATGACGAATAATTATATGGATGCGAGAAGAACGTATCCCGAAAAGGCACGGGCGATCAAGCATACGGTGTCGCGAAGCGCCCTTTCCATACTGACATCGGGGACAATTCTGACGATTGCGGGGTACGGCCTGTATTTCGTCTCCTCTGTGGCTGCTATCGGCGGTCTGGGTCATCTGATCGGACGCGGGGCATTGATCAGCGTCCTGATGGTACTGTTTCTGCTGCCCGTGCTCCTGACCATGGCGGATCCGCTGCTGATGAAGGAAGAAGCTAAGAAAATTAAGATAGAGGAAACGCGCCAGGCGATGAAGCAGAAGAAACGGGATTTAAAGGAACAGATGAAGCAAAAAACGGTGCAGATGATGCCGGGGCAGCCAAAGAAGAAAATAGAAGCGGAGCAGATGGGACCCGTGAAGCAAGAGAAGAAAATGGAAGCGGAGCAGCCGTCAAAGAATATTGAGGATGAGGTGAAGGAAAATGAGAAATAGAAGAAAAATCAGATATAAAATTACCGCCGCCGCATTGATCAGCTCGATGCTCGGCATGTCCATGGCAGGCAGCGCCCTTGCGGGACCGCCCGCGGTTGCCACGGATGAGGCGCTGTATGTGAACCTGGATTATTACGGAAATCAGGTGGACAGCAGTGTGGTGAAGGGAGTTTCCTTAAACGGCCTTCGAACATTTACGGATTATGGAACTTATACAGATGTAACAAATATGTCTAATTACGCGGAACCGGTGATCAGCGGGGACGGAGTCACCTGGCAGCTGCCGGAGGACTCAAAGGAGCGGTTTTACTACGAGTGCCAGCTGAACAACGACGAGGTGGTTCTCCCGTGGAATTTTGACGTGTCCTATAAACTAAATGGTATTCCAAAGGAAGCAAAGGACCTGGTCCATGCCAATGGACTGGTGGAAATGGAGGTCCACTGCATTCCGAATGAGAATGCAAAGGAGTACTACCGCAACAACATGCTTCTTCAGGTGGCGACCATGGTTAATATGGAAGATGTAAACGCTGTGGAGGCGCCAGGCTCTCAGACACAGGCATTAGGAACGTATAAGGTTGTGATTTTTGCCGCGGTCCCAGGGGAGGAGAAGACCTTTCACATCGGGATCAGCACGACGAATTTCGAGTCCATGGGCCTGATCATGATGATGATTCCCGGAACGCTGGACCAGATGAGCGAGATCACCGATATCAAAGAGGTAAAGGACACAGTGGGGGATTCCACCGATAAGCTGCTGGATGGTATGAATGAAATCCTGGATACCCTGGACCGGATCAGCGGCGGTATGAATGTGGCACAGGCGGGCCTGGAGGATCTGCAGAAGGCGAGATCGGGTCTGGACGCGTCAAAGGACGAAATCATAGCCAACGCGGATAACAGCCTGGACAGTCTGGAAGCTGTCAATGAAAAAATCAGCCAGCTGGCTCCGGATATCAATACGAATAAGCAGTCTCTGGATGAAATCAACACGAGAATCAACGCCATCGTGAAGACTCTGAGAAGCTCCGGCAATGACTTCTTTGATCTGGCAGGAAAACTCAGTGATCTGGAGGACTCTCTGGGGGATTTGCGGGATGATTTGAATAATTCCAACAGGGACGAGATTCTGGATCATCTGCAGATTATAGATGACCAGCTGGAACAGATCAATGAAGTGCTTCAGAATATCATACAGACGGCCGGAGGTATCCCTGCGGAACTGGATGAGGAAGATCTGGCGGAGCAGCAGGAGACGCTGAGCAATTTGCTGGAGGAGACGTATGGAATTCTGGATGATATGGAGTCCGTTGTCGGCTCCGATGCCGTGGACCGCCTGCGCAGCCAGCTGGATGCGATTAACGGAAATGGCCTGGGAGACGCGGCCAGCCTTTCGAAGCTGGCGGCAGCGGCCAAGGCGCTTCTCCCTGTGGTTTCCGGCCTTCAGGGCATGGTGAGTGATCTGGAGCGCACACTGTCTGGAATCCGCCTGGACGACGGCCTTGAGAGCGGCCAGGACGCGGCCGGGGAGATCAGCTCCATCATGGGCCGGATCGAGACCTTGATCGGCGACGTCAATGATTTAAACAGGACTGTCAATGAAGATAAAGCCGGTTTTGACCTGATGCTTGATGACATGGCCGCCTCCCTCGATCAGATGAGTTCCGGCACAAGTCAGGTGATTGCGCTCTTAAGAAGTGTGCAGAACACGGCCAGGACCAACCGGAGCGCGGTGGAAAACGGTACGAAGCAGACCCTTGACGGCCTGATCGATATTCTGGAAAAGGCTGCGGATACCAAGGGCACCAGCGACAAATTAAAGGATGCCAACGAGGACTTGAGAGCCAGTGTAAAGGATGAGCTGGATAAGATCGAGGACGATACGAATCTGCTGGAAATGGACCCGTCTCAGTCCATGATTTCCTTCACCTCGGATAAGAATCCGTCTCCGGCCAGCATTCAGATTATTCTGCGCACAGAGGAGATCAGCGAAGAAGATGTGAATACGAACGCAGTTGATATCGAACCGGTTCCGCAGAATGTCGGGCTGTGGCAGAGAATTGTAAATGTGTTTGTGAAGATATGGGATACGGTAACGGGATTTTTTAAGAAATAGCATCCTGAAGCAAAAAGAAAATGAAAAAGCCTTACTAACCTGAGGATCGTTTTTGGGTTAGAAGGCTTTTTTACGTTTTTCAGTGCGTCAGATATCTGCAGAGTATCTCGACGAACATATCGAATAAAACCGGTGACACTGCACTTTCTTCTGGTGTTGGAGGAATATACGGCAGTAATACCTGGCGGTCAATCAGCTCCTGATAGGGATGGGAACTGGTCACGGTAACGAGCATGATTTTCCCCGCGGAACCGGACAACGATTTCAGAAGAGAGTGCTTGGCACTCACGGAGAAGACGATAAGAAGATCATTTTCATTCATTGAATCGCTAAGCTCAGAGATATTATCATTGGGAACCGCGTGAAAGAAACGTCCTGTTTTAATCATGAGTGTTTCCAGAAGAGAAGCGGGCTGAAAACTCTTGGAAACGCCAGTGGTAAATACCCTGCTGAATTGATTGATATAGCAGACAAGGTCGCGCATATAAGAATCTGTAAGGATTTTTTCCGCTTCTCTCAGAAGCTGGTTCATAACTGAGAAATATTCCAGGTGATCACAGTCCGGCATCTGCTGTGTCCTCTGCTCGGCAAGCCATGCGATAAGATCTGCACGGAAATCCTGATACCGTGTGTAACCAAGTCCTTTTACGAATCTTGTGAGCGCGGGCTGGGAGACACCACAGGCGTCGGACAGCGCGCTGGTAGTCATCTGAACAATCTTGCCGGGATCTTTGGAGATCTTCTGATAAATGAGCTGGTCATTGGGGGTAAATTCTGTTTTTTTCTGTTCCATAATCTGAATGACATTCATGAAGTTTATCATTCCTTTCCGTTAGTTCAAATCATTTTTCATCCATTTAATATAAGTGATACATTTATATTACCATATTATAAAATAAAAATCACTTCTGTAAACCAAAGTTTTACAACAACTATAAATAAATAATTTAGTAAATATACACAAAAATAAATAAAATATTTATGCAAAACAAGTATTTAAAAATAGGAACGATGATGTATAATATATTTATGAGATACAACAAAAATAAATATAATATTCAGAAAACGAGGAGGAAGATGGAATGGCAGCAAACTATGAAACTTTGCCCGGAGATATTGTCCGGCTGGTTGGGGGAAAACAAAACATTAAGGGGCTTACGCACTGTATGACGAGACTGCGCTTTGATCTGGCGGACTACAGTAAGGCCAATACCGACGTGCTCTCAAAAACGGCTGGTGTTCTGAAAGTCATCAATTCAGGAAGCCAGTACCAGGTCGTTATCGGCAATAAAGTCGAGTCAGTCTATGAAGCCATTATGGAACAGACGGGGGTTCCAGGCGGCGGAATGGTTGAAGATGATACATCAGAGGATAAAGATGTGGGATCAGAGAAGAAATCAGGGATAATCAACCGGCTGATGGATACGATATCCGGTGTTCTGGCGCCGACCTTACACGTGTTGGCGGCAGCCGGTATAATCAAGGGACTGATTGCCCTTACGCTGACGCTGGGGTGGGTCAGTGACACAAGCGGTCTGTATATGCTTTTGTATTCGATCGGTGATGGTTTCTACTACTTCCTGCCAATTATACTTGGATTTACGGCGGCGCGTAAATTTAAAATGAATGAAATTCTGGGCGCTGCCATCGGTGCGACTCTGGTTTATCCCAGTATGGTCAATATTGCTTCCAATCTGGCAGTTTCCGGAACTGTTTTTGCTGGAACTGCATTTGAAATGAGCTATTATAACACATTTCTGGGAATTCCTATCGTCATGCCTGGAAGCGGATACACCTCCAGCGTTATTCCGATCATTATTGCAGTATATGTGGCGGCAAAGCTTGAGAAGGCGCTGAAAAAGAGTCTGCCGGCGGCTATCAGGGGAATCCTGACTCCGGTTATTGTTCTTCTTGTCACAGTAGTGTTTACATACCTGGTAATTGGACCTGTCTCCATGGGGATCTGTGGTGTGATTGCAATGTTTGTTACATTCCTTTACAATATTCCAGTGATCGGCGGAATTGTTGCAGGCGCACTGATCGGCGGGGGTTTTGGTATTCTCGTTATGTTTGGACTGCACTGGGTTATTATCTCTCTGGGGCTTTCCACGATTGCTGTTCAGGGCTTTGATTATATGCTGGCATGCGGCAGCATCGGACCGATGATCGGTATGGCACAGGGAATTGCAATCTGTATAGCGGCAGCTCGTCATAAGAATCAGAAGGTCATGGATCTGGCACTTCCGGGAACTCTGTCCCAGATTTGCGGAGTGGGAGAGCCTTTGATGTATTCGGTATTAATTCCGCTGAAAAAAGAATTATACTTAAATATTTTATCAGGCTGCGTAGGCGGCGCCGTATTGGGGCTGCTGGGAACCAGGATCTATATGTTTGGCGGCAGCGGGCTGTTTTCCTTCCCCAACTTCGTAAGCGCAGCGAGCGGTACAACGGATTTGATCAAGTACTGTATCGGTGTAGCAGCAGGCTGTATCTTTGCATTTGCTGCGGAACTGGTGATCTATAATAACGACAAGGCGAAGAAGCTTCTGTAATGAAGCAGGACTATAAAGAATATGAAGAGAAAATAAAAATGAATGACAACTTAAAATTTGATGCAGAGAGAGGTGAGACCAGAACGTATGAAGCGGCTGGTAAAAAAATCACCTGCAGAGCTTATCTTGGAATTGTATACTGTGAACGGCCGGCCGACCCTGTCCAGAAGCTGAATATATTTGTTCCCGAGGCGTACGGCCAGGGGGGAACGGTCTGCGGATACACGAAGGATACCGCTCCAATCTTTATACCGAATACGGTAGGCGGTTATCTGCCGGGGCCGGCGGATGAGCCGGGGCTGAATATAAGAACCGGAATGCCCAATTCGATCTTTACGGCACTGGAGCATGGCTGTGTAGTTGTCTCCGGTGGTGTGCGTGGAAGAACCTCGGGAAAGAGAAATTCAGAGTTTTTTGAGGGGGGAAAGGCCGATGATACCGGACAGTATGATGGGAAAATGGTGGGCAAAGCGCCGGCTTTGATTGTTGATATGAAGGCGGTTATCCGGTATATACGCCATAATCGAAGTCTGATTCCCGGAGATACCGAACGGATCATCACCAGCGGGACCAGTGCGGGAGGTGCGCTGTCTGCGCTGGCCGGCGCTGCCGGAAACAGTCAGGATTACGTTCCTTACCTGAAGGAAATCGGGGCGGCAGACGAACGTGACGATGTTTTCGCTGCAAACTGCTACTGCCCAATTCATAATCTGGAAAATGCCGACGCGGCTTATGAATGGCAGTTTGGAGGTATCCGTGATTACTACCGTACCCGGCATCAGAAGACTGAAAATGGGATAATCCGGATCCCGGAAGAAGGCACGATGACGGACAGACAGATGGAGCTGTCACAGGAATTACAAAACCGATTTCCGGCATACTTAAACAGCCTGAATCTGAAAGATGAAAATGGAAACAGCCTGAAGCTGGATAATAATGGTGAGGGAAGTTTTCTGGAATATATAAAGGGACAGATCCTAAAATCAGCCAGCAGGGAACTGGCATTTCATGGCACTGCCAGTCATTTATCAGGGTTGGCAGCGCCTGGCAGCGCTGTGGATACATTTCCGGCTCTGACGATTCTGGGAGAAAGTGCGGTCGGGCTGGACTGGAAGGCATATATGAAAGCGATTACCCGGATGAAACCGGCCCCAGCTTTTGACGCTATAGATCTTAAGAGTCCTGAAAATGAGGAATTTGGCTCTATGGAAATGGAAGCCAGGCATTTTTCTGAATTTTCCATGGAGCACACGGAGACCGAGGCAGAGATGGCTCCCGCGCAGCTCATTCGTATGCTGAATCCCACGCAGTACATTGGAAATGCGGATACGGCAAAACACTGGCGAATCCGTCACGGATCATTTGACCGGGATACATCGTTCGCAATTCCGGTTATCTTAGCCCTTTTACTTGAAAATAAAGGGTATGATGTGGATTTTTTCCTGCCCTGGGGAATTCCTCACAGCGGAGATTATGATTTGCAGGAATTATTCGCATGGATTGACACAATCTGCGGACAACAATAAAAAGGACGGAAAATACAGTGGAGAAGAAGATTTTTGGAGTGAATACAATGGCTGTTATTGCCGGTGCTCTGATCCTGGCAGCGACGGCGTGCGGCGCTTCCTCTGATGATGGGAAGAAGGAAGCGGCATCAACCGATTCGGCGGCCGAAACTGCAGCGGGGAACCGTGGGACGGACTCCTCTGAACTGGTATTTGAACTATCGGGGGATTCTGTGAAGCTGACGAGCGGAGATGAGCCGGAAAGCCGGGGCAGAGAACGGGCCGGTATGGACGTGGATCGGAGCCGATTATGAAGGAAAACCGGTCTTATGTGATACGAAGCAGGACGATTTTTATGTTACATGGCCGGAAGGCGTAGATGCGTCGGCGCTGACAGCTTCTGATGCTGCCGTGACGCTGTACAGCCAATACGGGGATGAACTAAGGCTGACGCCAGACTCGGATTATTATGTTTACAGTAAAGGGACGGAGACACAAATCGCGGTTCCCTATGTTCAGATGGCATTTACGCCAGTTTATACCAATATGGTTATTACCGTGAATCGGGAGGCGGTTTCCGGCGCAGATGGCGCAGCAGAAGAAGCGTTTACGCAGAGCTATGACATTGCGTCAGTATATGTCTACCAGGTGCAGCATGGCGGACTGAATCCCAACGGAGCGGTGCTCGTTTACCAGTTTTACGGCTTTGAGGAAGATACGCTTACAGACTGGAGGCAGTTGATGCATGGCTTTGAGTATGCGCTTTATATTGAACATGAAGATGGAACCAGGGCGTATTATTCGGAGGAAAATGGAGGAAGCCTTGTTGATTCGGCAGATGCCGCCGCCTTATATGACGCAGCAGGCGCACAGGATTTAAATATCCGTCTCTGGAATCAGGCGGTTATCTATGATACGACATCTGCAATTGAACATGAAGACGGATCCATGACTTACAGAACGGAGACAAAGACGGTTAATGGGGAAAATGTTATTTTTAACAAAATCGTTTTAACTGGCTGGGACGGCAATGATCTTCGCGGTGTGCAGATGACTCCCACGGAGGCGAGAGCGAATGGATTAAAACCGGCAGCCGGGTATGCATTCCCGCAGACGGATGATTTTTACGAGAAATTTAAAGACTATAATTTCGGCCATGATTACTGGGTTGCACATTCCATGTGGCCATGGGTGGAAGGAATAGAGCGCGGCTGGCTGACAAATGCTGACGATATGCATGCAACGTGGAATGGACTGAACAAGGGGTATCACTTTGAATATGGCAGTGATGGCCGTTATCCTGACTGGATCGCGCCGGAAGCGGATGGCCGTGATAACTGGTGGCCATGGCTCAGAAATGGTTTTCCTGACGGGATGTGGGATGCGGTTGATGCAGCGAATGCGGATACCTACCGAAAATAAGTGACCAGATTGGCTAAGAGAATAAAAAAACAGGCCGGATACCAAGTAAAATCAAGGTATCCGGCCTGCTTTTCCGTAATTAACAGGAATGCACCTGATAGGAATCGAACCTACGCACGCAGCTCCGGAGGCCACTGCTCTATCCACTGAGCTACAGATGCATCTTTCATATTCTACTATATTTTCTTATGAATTGCAAGACTATTTTTATTGATTTTTATATCATAGTTTGTTAGAATAAAACGGAGATTGAATCTCCAGGAGGTTAAGGCCCGTATGAAGGACTTGTTAGAAAACTTAAAAAAACGTCTTGCAGATGAAGAAACCATCCGATATTTAAAGTTTATGGTGATTCCGCTTGTTGTGATTATCCTGATTATTGTGATCGTTGTGGCGGACAGGCCGCAGGGGGAAGAGGGAGAATCGACGGAAGCTGTTTCACAGATCGAAATCGGAACGGCGGAAGCGACAGAAGAAGAGAAGACAGGGGACACAGAGGACACCGCATATCATCTGGAAGAGGCAGGGGAAGAGATCCGCAGCCTGATGGAGGCTTATTTTAAGGCGAGAAGGACCTGCGATATCAATGGTCTTGCAGAGGTATACGGAGACAGCGCTTCACCGGAGGAACTGAGAGAAGAAGGCCTTCGTATGGAGGAAGAAGTAAAATACTATCAGAGTTATAACGATATTGCCTGCTACAGCGTGAACGGCCCTGAGGAAAATACCCTGGTGGTCTATACCAGGTTTCAGATCAAGTTCCGTCAGTCGGATACCATGGCACCGAGCCTGTTTGCCTGCTTTGTGAAGCGGGGAGCGGACGGAAGCTGGCATATGATGGCGGAAGTCACTCCGGAGGAAGGGGCGTACATGGCCAAAGTAAACGAGTCGGAGGCCGTGCAGAGTATGGCGGAAGAAGTCAATGTCGGCCTGCGTACCGCACTGGAAACGGATTCCAACCTTCTGGCTGTCTATCAGGCACTGATGAGCGGTGAAGAGGCAGAGAGCGGTGAAGGGGCAGAAGGCGTCGGGGAAAACGGTGAGAGCGGAGAAAACGGAGAATCCGGAGAATCCGTTCAGAGCGAAGGCACCGACGGCGGAGACGAAGTAGAAGCTTCCGGAAATGAAGTGACGGTAAACGGAGACTAAACGTCCGGAAACGAATGACAAAACATACATAACAACAGATGCTTCTCTGCGTGGCACCGTGCAGGGAAGCATTTTGAGATTAAGGAGAAGAGACATGAATGTAAAAGATTTTGATTTTGAACTGCCGCAGGAGCTGATTGCGCAGGACCCGCTGGAGGACCGTTCGTCTTCCCGGCTTCTGGTTCTCGATAAAAAGACGGGAGAAATTGAACACCGGACGTTCCGCGATATCCTCTCTTATTTGAGGAAGGGAGACTGCCTTGTCATCAACGACACGAAAGTCATCCCGGCCAGACTGTTCGGCGTGAAGGAAGGAACCGAGGCGAAGATCGAGATCCTGCTCTTAAAAAGACGGGAGAATGACATCTGGGAGACGCTGGTGAAGCCTGGAAAAAAGGCGAAGATCGGCACGGTGATTACCTTTGGCGACGGGCTGCTGACGGGTACGGTGGTGGATATTGTAGAGGAAGGAAACCGGCTGATACAGTTTTCCTACGAGGGGATCTTCGAGGAGATTCTCGACAGGCTGGGCCAGATGCCGCTTCCGCCGTATATCACTCACCAGCTTAAGGACCAGACCCGCTATCAGACCGTTTACGCAAAGCATGAGGGATCGGCAGCGGCCCCCACGGCGGGACTCCACTTCACAAAGGACCTGCTGGCGGAGATCGAGGCTATGGGAGTCGCGATCGCCCATGTAACGCTTCATGTAGGGCTCGGCACATTCCGGCCGGTCAAAGTGGATGAGATCGAGGAGCACCACATGCATTCCGAATTCTATATTGTGGACGAGGCGGAAGCAAAGAAGGTGAACGATACGAAGAAGAACGGAGGTCGGATTGTCTGCGTAGGAACCACCAGCTGCCGTACTGTCGAGTCTGCTTCCACGGACGACGGCGTGCTGAAGGCGGGGAGCGGATGGACGGAGATCTTTATCTATCCGGGATACCGTTTTAAGACGCTGGACTGCCTGATAACCAATTTTCACCTTCCGGAATCCACACTCGTCATGCTGGTTTCGGCTCTGGCAGGCAGGGAGCACGTGTTAAACGCATATGAGGAAGCCATCAGAGAGCGCTATCGTTTCTTTAGTTTTGGAGATGCGATGTTTATAATTTGACACAAAATGTTACATTTGTGAAATAAGATTTGACATTTCCGGTTGATGTGATACGATACCGTAAAGAAATAAAAGGAGGTATCGTTGTGGAAGAAAGAATTTGGAAAACTGACAAAGAGTCTTGCCCGTACATTGGAAAATTTCCGCCAATCGTAGTAGTTTCACAGTGCAGAACCTGTTTACGGAATGGAATGTGTGGACTTAAGTTTAAAGAAATGTCAGAAGAATATGAAAAACAAAACAAGGTATAAGATACAGCGCAATAGCATATTTTGCTAGTATGATCTGTGTTAAAGAACACCCGGGGATTTATTTGATCCCTGGGTTTTTATTTTGAATAATTTTAAATAATTCAATAAAACACTTGACACCCGGAATGTAAGTGTTACGCTACGCTCACGATAAAACAATGAAATATCAATCAAAGGAGGCAGGCAATATGGAAGTCAAAGTTGGCGGAGTTTACAAGGTTGAGGATAGATACAAGAATCCAGACGGAGAAATTATCACTGAAAGATTTTGTATTGAAGTAACCGGAATTGAAGACAGAGAAGATTACCAGTATGTGAGTTTTAGGATGCCAGCATTCAGAGATAGCAGATTTGGAACATTCAAAATTTACCCGGAAGGAAAAGAAAAACCGTTCGGAAAGAAAATTATAGGCGAGTTCTAAGAAGGAGGAAAATGATATGACAAAGAAAATGGTAGAGACAATCGAAAAGAAGTTAGAGGTTAAGGTAGCAAAAGTCCTGGCAGTAACCAAGGAAGGCAAGGAAGTAGTGGTTGATGCCTGCATCGGCGGCAGAAATTGCATGAAGGTTCAGATGAAAGAAATGAAGAACCAGTACGGACCGTATTACAAGCTGGTATCCTCTGAAAGCTATGAGGCGGCAGTTGAGGAGAAGAAGGAAGATCCAAAGAGAACAGCGAAGCCGAGAACAAAGACAGAGAGACTTTGCGGAGCAACCAGGAAGGCAATCATCGCCCTGGCAGAGCAGACAATCGGTAGCGTAGCTGATGGAACCGCAAGAATCAAAGAAATCGAAGGTGCAGCTCAGAACGATACAGTAATCAGATTCGTACTTCTTATGAACAGCGATGACAGCAGATTCAAAGAAGACATCGAGATCAGCAAAATCAGAGAGAGCCTGGCAGTATAGAAATACATAGATATACCCGGCAGGAAATTACCTGCCGGGTAATTTTTGCTCCCGACATTGATGTCGGGAGCAGTTACTCTTTGAAGATGAATGTGTGAGAGAGACCATTTTTGAATGTAATACGCTGCACCTTTCCATCTTGGATGATAATGCTGTCGATGATGCTGGTTACGAATGAGTGCAGCACCTCGGCATCCACGGACTGAGCCAGCCGCTTGTAATTGACGTAGTTGCGTTCAGTCAGCTTCTGAGCGATGATAAACTCGCTTGCTCGGGCAATGAACATTTCGTCAGTGACAGATTGCTGCCATTCATCAGACTGCATCATGCCAATCTCCTCGTTGACTTCCTCCAGCTTTTCAGTAAGCCGTGTCCTCTCCAGGATGTATTCCTTCTCGGACATGGCATCTTCCGAGTAGAGGTACAGATTCCGGAGTCTGTCCAACGCCCGTTCTGTCTTCTGTTTTTCGACACGCAGAGAGGCGATTTCAGAGCCTTTTTCCTGCTTTGACGGAATGTTCACGCCCTTGCCGTAAACCGCTCCCTGGACCTCTCCCTTAGCCAGAACGTCATATAAATCAAGCAGACCGTCCTCTTGGATGTGGTCGATGTAACCGAAGGTGTCCCCGGTCAGAAGTTTTCCCTGCATTTCGTCCATGGAGCTGATTTTGCAGAAGTCTCGCTGGGTGTTTAGAAGATTGAGTATGTAGTTGAAGGCGAACTCGCCCACAATCGGATCAGAGGTAGATTTGCCAACGCAGGCACTGGCACTTCTTCTCCTGGTAGGACAGCTATACTTTGAGTACCGCCAGCTATCTGCACGGAGAGATGCCGGGGCGGCACCCATTGGATTGCCGCAACTGCCACAGAACACAAGTCCGGAGAAGATGTGGGTGTACTTGCCGGATTTGTAGTTGTTCTTCTTTTTGTTGATTCGGGAGTTTGAGTCCAGGATAGCAATGATACGCATTTTCTGCTCACGGCTGACGATTGCAGGATGATGGTCCTCAATCGTTATCCATTCGGATTCGTCCTTGACCTTCTGCCTATCACCTTCCTTCAGAACATTGTAGCGATAGTCACCGCAGTAAAAGATGTTCCGGAGAATGATATGCAGAGATACCGGATTCCACTCGTTGCCAGCCCTTGTACGGTAGCCCTTCGCATTGAGGATTCGTGCCTCACGAACTAGGGAGCGTTCCTCCTCATACAAGTCGTGGATCATGTGGACGATATTGTATTCGTCAGTATTGAATGAGAACTCCTTGTCTTCGGTATCCCAGTCGTAGCCATACGGAACCCTGCCGCCATTCCAAAGCCCGTTGCTCGCCCTAGAAATCATGGTGGCAGTGACACGTTCGGATGTCATGTTGCGCTCCAGCTCTGCGAAGACCAGAATGATTTTGAGCATAGCTTCGCCCATTGCCGTAGATGTATCAAATTGTTCGTTCTTGCTGACAAAGACCACGCCCAAGTCCTTCAGTTCGTTGTACATGGTTGCAAAGTCCAGTAGGTTCCTGGATATACGGTCGATTTTCCAAACGAGCAGGTGAGTGAATCCACCAGCACGTATTTGGGACATCATTTCCTGAAACTTCGGACGATCTGTGTTCTTGCCGGAGTACCCTGCATCCTCGAAGATGACGCAATCATCAGTTCCGAGCATGATTTTTGCGTATGCCAGTAAGTCCTGCTTCTGCATCGGCAGAGAGTCCCGGTCAATCTGATGCAGGGTAGACACCCGGACATAGATTGCCACCCGGATATGCCCGGGCAATGAAAGTTTATTGTATGCCATAGTTACCTCCAATAGAAAACCGCCCGATTTCTCAGGCGGTCATAACTTTCTGTATCGCATCGCCTATCCCATAGTAGTCGCACCACATTGGCTCCAGCCGCATGAGGTTAGGAAGCGTGATGGTTTTCTGAATAGGCATTTTTTCACTCAGCACCTTTGTGGGAAGAATGTAGAAGTCCCATAAGTCCAGGTCCAAAGGCGTTTCGTTCTCTGAAACAGATTTAAAGACGCAGAACACAAATACATCTGAGTCGCGATGGAGTGGTGCGTCCGATTCTTTAAGCCCAGTTCCTCCTGGCATCTTCGCCGGAGCAATCCCAAATGAAATGCAATCCGGATGTTCTTCATCCGATGATTCGGTATAGGCAGCCGCCTTTACCTCGATTCTGTATCCGTCTTTCGATATGAGGTCATAAGGTCTTTTCAATGTCCTGGAAAGTCCGTGGTTTAAATCCGGAACCTCCAAGGATGCTGCAACAATGAACTCCGCCAAGGCTGAACGGCAGATGCCATCATTTAGATCAGAGTAAGACCACCTCCAAAAATCGTTCACAGTGAGATTGATGGCGTGGCTTCCTACCGAGAATTGTTCGTTGCCGATGTAAGCCATTAGTCAGTCCTCCGTATATAGTCTGTTATCCTAACAATCTTCCCTCTCCTTCAGAAGCTGGCTTAGGCATTGCTGAAACCATGCCTTCGATATAGCCAACTGCTTTCTGGCGCAACTCCGGCGGCAGAAGATGAAACTTCCTCAGCAGCTCCTCGTCTTCGGAATTGGAAAATTCCAGTACAGAAGTAGAAGATGCCGCATGGTCCCTGCCATACACCAGGTAGTCCATTGAGACATCAAAGTATTCCGCAAACTGAATGACTGCCTTTAGGGAAGGACTGCCTTTGCCTTTAGCCCAGTCTGAGAAGGTAGAAGTTGACATTCCAAGCTCTTTTGATAGTTGAGTAGGTTTGATTTCCGCCTTTTCCATAAGGGCGTAAACTCGTTTGAGTAAATCTGACAAAAAATCACCTCCGAAAAATAAATGGAAAATTCCAAATTTATTATTGACAAACTCGAATATTCCAGTTACGATGTTCATGTAAGTTACAAATCACTACAACCTAACGTAAGGCAAATGATAATGGAAACGCCATACGAAAGGCACATTACATTTCCATTCTACCAAAGAATAGCGGAAATGTAAATTACAAATCCGTACTGGAAGGAGGAAAGTCAGAATGGGAAAAGTGTTGTCGCCATGGTGTAAGCAGGCAAAAAAAGCGATGATTGACCTGGACATGACAGTGAAAGAGTTGGCTGAAAAAGTTGGATTGTCCAGGGAATACACTTCCGCCGTGGTAAATGGACGGATTTACGCAGAACCGGCGGTGAAAGCAATCAGTGATGTGCTTAACATCCCGGAAACTGCCTGCTCGTTAAATTGTAATTAGATTCTATCATGAAAGGTTGGTGACGAACATGGGTAGAGGCCCCATGAAAGAGAATGAAAATGTTTACTTTCGTGCTAGAAAAGATGCTTCAAAATACAATGACAAGCTATTTAGCAGGGAAGGAGCATCAGAACTGCTCGGAATATCGGTATCCACCCTGGCGGATTACGAGCTGGGAAATACAAAGTTTGTTCCGGTAGATAAAGTGGTTTTGATGGCAGACTTATACAATGCTCCGGAATTGAAGTATGGATACTGCAAGCATGAATGTCCTATCGGGAAGATGATGCCGCTGGCAACAAAGGTCAATGGCATTGAGGGCATAGCACTTCGCATGATCCAAGAGTTCGATGCGGATAAGCTGAAGGTTATGAAGAATAACCTGGTAAGCATTGCTTCGGATGGAGTTATCAGTGATGACGAGAAGCCGGAACTGGAAAGCATACTTCAAAAGCTGGATGAAATGGCAGTTGTAATCAGCGAGATGAAGCTGGTTGGTGAAAAGGCATTAAAAGGATAGGTGACGGTTATGGATGCTGCCAAGATGAAAGAGATTTTGAGAAGTGAATATGGAATCAGCAACGAAAAAGAGTTCAATGCGGCGGTGTCTAAGATGGCTGGAATCAACCTTGGAATTTTCACAATGCCGCTGGCAGAAAGGAGTGTTGCAGCGGATGAACAGAAGAAAGAGATGGCTATTGCGTAATGCGAAAATGCTTGCCGTATGCGGAGCCATGGTTTACCTGGCAACTGGATTGACAGAGGTTACAAGCAATGCTGGAGGGGAGAAAGTTTCCTGGCCAGTAATAGAAACTCCACCGATTTTTGCAATTCCGGAAATGGAACTTGAAGAGGAGGAATCGGAAGAAGCACCGCATCAGTCACTGGTTGCTTCGAGAGATTGGGATGCGGAGGAAGCGTACCTGCTGGCGAAAATCGCAATGGCAGAAGCCGAGGGCGAAGATACTGAGGGAAAAGCACTTGTCATCATGGTTGTACTGAATCGTGCCTGGAGCGATAAGTTCCCGGATTCGATTGAAGAAGTCATCATGCAAAGGAAACAGTTCAGTGTTACCCAGGAAGGCGGACGTTGGTGGACGGTAGAGCCAAACGAAGATTGTTACAAAGCCCTGGATATGGTTATGACAGAACAGTGGGATAAAAGCCAGGGAGCATTGTACTTCGAGAGCAAAGGCAAGTCTACATGGCACCAGAACCACCTGGAGTATTTGTTCCAGCATGGCAACCATTATTTCTACAAAGAAAAGGAGGAATAGGCGGTGAAGAAGATGGAGAAGTCCATCATCCGAAACTGGATATGGTTTGTAATCGGCATTGTCCTCACCAAGAAGGCAGTTGAGTTCGCCTATATCGAAAGAGGATATGTAGCATTTGGCGGCGAATGGTTGGTGCTTCCGTTTTTTTTAGGATTAGTTCATTTCGCTAGGGAGTTCAGAAGAAATCTGCCTGGACTGATTGAGTTGTTTAAGGAGGATGCTGATGACAGAAGAATTGAAGAAAATAATCACAGAATGGCGGAGAAAAGGCGTCCATATCTCGGACGAAGAAGCTGAGTATATTCTGCGGTACTGCAAACGCAAGATGGAAGCTGCAAAGGTATCGAATCCGGAGGGGTATCTGCCGCTTTTGTATGAAGATGAAGTGAGGAATTATCTGTATCGGCAAAGCGTAAACGCAACAACGATGCTGAGGAAGCTGAAGGAGGAGGGAGTATGTGTTCAGTTTGTATGAGTAACCCTTGCCATCCCCAATGCCCGAACGCACCGGAGCCGAAGCCAGTTTACACTTGCGATAAATGTGGATATGGAATTTTCGAGGGAGACAAGTTTTTGAATGGTCCCGAAGGTTATATCTGCAAAGATTGTCTCGATGACATGACGGCAGATGAAATATTGGAAATGCTCGGAGAAAATCTCCGAACAGCATAGAAGGAGGAAAAGAAATGGCGAATGAGAATACGCAGGTTGCTGTTCAGCAGCCGGGCAAGGTGAATGTCGTAAAAGAAGTCAAAGGCATACTTGCCAAAGAAAATGTGAAGAAGAGATTCCATGAAGTCCTCGGAAGAAAAGCACCGCAGTTTATGGCATCCATCGTAAACGTGATCAGTGCCACACCAGCTTTGAAGCAGTGCGAACCGAACTCCATCATGGGAGCTGCATTTGTTGCCGCCTCGTTTGATTTGCCGATTGATAGCAATCTTGGATTTGCGGCGTTGGTTCCATATGATAAGTCATTCAAAGATGCGAACGGGCAGTGGCAGAAAATCAAGATGGCACAGTTTCAGATGATGTACAAAGGCTTCATCCAACTGGCGATTCGTTCCGGGTACTACGAGAAGATGAATTATGCGGCGGTGTATGAGGATGAATTGGTGTCTTACAATCCGATTACCGGAGAAATTGAGTTTGTCACCGATTTCTCGAACTGCACTCAGAGAAGTGCCGGGGAAGAAGACAAGATTGTCGGATATTACGCCTGGTTTCGATTGAAGACTGGATTCAGCCAGGAGTTGTTCATGACAACTTCCGATGTAGACAATCACGCAAGAAAGTATTCCCAGTCATACCGATACGACATTGAGAAAAAGAAGACTTCGAGTAAGTGGAGTACCGACTTTGAAGCCATGGCATTAAAGACTGTCATTAAGCTGCTTCTCAGTAAATGGGGTATCTTGTCAGTGGATATGCAAAGAGCTATACAGGACGATCAGAAGGTGTATGACGAGGAAGGTAATGGAAATTACCTGGACAATCAGCTGGATCAGGACAATGGAGAAGACCCGTTTTCAATCGAAGGTTCTGCTAATGAGCTGGAAGAACTGGATATTACAGAGCAGGTGGTGATGATAAATGGTGTTGACGGCTGAAAATTATTATAGCCGAGAGGCAAACTTGGAATACATGTCAGTATCTCAGTATAAAGATTTCGCCGGGACATACGGGAAGATGCAGTGCGAGTTCTATGGAACCGAGAAGCTGGCTGGCAGATGGGAAGATGAAAAGACAACGGCATTGCTGGTAGGCAGCTATGTTGATTCTTATTTTGAAGGCTCGCTGGAACAGTTCAAGAAAGAGAACCCGGACATTTTCCGCCAGGATGGAGGTCTGAAGTCTCCGTATGTGCAGGCAGAAGACATCATCAAACGCATAGAGCGTGATGAATACTTCATGCGATGTATGTCCGGGCAGAAGCAGGTGATTATGACTGGAGACCTGTTCGGATGCAAGTGGAAAATCAAGATGGACAGTTACCTGCCTGGGTCAGCGATTGTTGATTTGAAGATAGTAGAATCCATCACAAAGCTGAAATGGGTGAGAGATATCGGATACCTGGATTTTGTGCGGTACTGGGGATATGACATCCAGGGGGCGATTTACCAGGAGATTGTTTATCAGAATACTGGACTGAGGTTACCATTCTTCATCGCAGGGGCAACGAAGGAAAAACCGGAGTCAGACATCCGAGTAATTAAGGTAGAGCAGCATTACCTGGACGAAGCCAAGAATATGGTTGAAGCCAATATGCCCCGAATCCTCAGAGTAAAAAGCGGAGAGATGGAGCCGGACAGATGTGAGCTGTGTGCTTGTTGCAGACACAACCGTGTGCTGAAAGGATATATCTCAATTACGAATCTGACGGCAGATATTTGATGTACGCAATTTCGGAAGAATTGGTGGTGATAAGATGGCATGGATTAGCGTACATGAGCAGGTAATCGGAGGGAAGCTGAGGAGTTTGGCAAAAGAAATCGGATGTTCGCAGAACGAAGCTCTGGGTATTCTGATACGACTGTGGCTGTGGGCTATCAATAATGCCGGAAAGGATGGCTGCATAGTAGGAGCTGATAAGGATGATGTAGCGGAAGTTCTCAATATCGGTATTGACAGAAGGTACAGTGCAGACAATGTTGTGGACGCACTGGTTGTTACCGGGTGGATTGATATGGAGAACGGACTGTACATCCATGATTGGGAAGAATGGCAGCAGCAGTGGTACAAAGCTATTGAAGTTAGAGAAAAGGAGGCTGCCCGAAAAAGGTTAGAGCGAAGCAGGAAGCGTATGATTAAGAATCAGACAGAAGTAAATCCTGCACCCGGCCAGGAACCTGCCAGGGAAGATATGGAGGAGGTTTTACCGAGTCCGCAGCTAAATATCCCACAAGTCGAACCACCAAAACAGCAACCAGCCGCCGCTTACATGAAAGATTTCGAGGAATTATGGCAGTTCTACCCAAGGAAAGTCGGCAAGGGCGATGCCTATAAGAAGTACAAGGCTCGTCTGAAAGACGGCTGGAAACCGGAAGAATTATTGGAGGCGGTGAAAAATTATGCAAGTAAGGTATCCAGAGAGAGAACAGAACAGCAGTACATCAAACACGCAAAGACATTTTTCTCGGACAGCACACCGTTTATTGATTTTCTTCCAAGTAAGGATGAAAAAGTGTCGCAAGCATTAGCTGAGAATGACGATGATCCATACGCAGATTGGAGGTAAAAGATGGAGACAAGAGAAGCTGTTGGCAAAGATGGTCTTCTGTACTGCACGGTCTGTGGAGAGAGGACTGAAAGAGAAATTGATATGCCGATCCTTGATGGGAATGGCGGAACCAAGAAGATTAAGGTTCATTGCATTTGTAGATGTGAAAGAGAAGCGAAAGAAGCCCAGGAGCAGAGGATACGGTATGAGGAAGAACGGAGACAGATCGACAGCCTTAAACAGTTGAGCCTACTCGATGCCAAGTCCAGGGAAGTCTGCTTCCGGACTTATGAGGTTAAACAGGAGAACCGGAAGGTGTTTGGCATCGCAAAGAGGTATGTTGAGAACTTCGACAAGATGTACGCTCAGAGCCAGGGAATGCTGTTTTGGGGAGATGTGGGAACCGGAAAAAGTTATACCGCAGCCGCCATAGCCAACGAGCTTATGGAGCGGATGAACTCGGTGATTATGACATCATTCGTGAAGCTGTTGCAGGATATGCAGGGTTTCGATACGGATGACGGGAGCTACATGAACCGACTGAACCGAGCTAAGCTGCTTATTATTGATGACCTTGGAGCTGAGCGTGGTACAGATTACGCCTTAGAAAAGGTGTATGACATCATTGACAGTAGATACCGAAGCGGTAAGCCAGCTATTTTTACAACGAACCTGACAATGCAGCAGATGAAGGAATGCGCTGACATTCGGTACAACCGAATCTATGACAGAATATTTGAGATGTGCTACCCGGTGAAATTTGAAGGATTGTCATGGAGAAAGCGTGGGGCCGCCGAACGATACGCAAATATGAAGAAGATACTGGAGGGTTGACATGGAGGTTAGAAACATAGGGAAGAACATTAAAAAAATGCGTGAAAGCCGGAGAATTACGCAGAAACAGTTGGGAGAGATGATCCAAAAGGGAGAAAGTGCTATCGGAAATTACGAGACTGGCAGTACAGACATACCGCTTTCTGCCTTGCTTAACATTGCGAATGCCTTTAAGTGCAGACCGGAGGAGTTGTTTGGCGTACAGGTGGAGAAAAGCAGTGTAATCGAACTGAAAATTTATACCAAAGAAGACCGATTGAATGTTGCACAGATCTTGATTGACAATGGATATACGGTCAGCCAGGGGAAAAGACAGCGGACCCCGACCGGGAAGACGCTCGATTACTTCCTCAAAGTAGCAGAGGACGGTGACAATGCTGACACCGCCAAGTAGGAGACAACATGAAAAATGAAGTTAGATTTGTTGTCCTGGGAGAGCCAAAAGGCAAGGGAAGACCCAGGTTCAGCACTCAGACTGGCAGAGCCTTCACTCCGAAACAGACCGTGAACTATGAAACGCTGGTACATACAGAGTATATGGTTCAGTGCCATGGATTCCGGTTTCCGGACGATGCCATGCTGGATTTGAGAATCCTGGCATATTACAGTATTCCGAAAAGCGGAAGCAAGAAGGCGAAAGCACAGAAGCTGGCGAATATCATCCGCCCGACCAAGAAGCCGGACATGGACAACGTAGTGAAGATGGTGGCAGATGCCCTCAACCAGGTGGCGTATAAGGATGATACACAGATTGTAGATTGCCAGGTTCGTAAGTTCTTTTCAGAAGAACCGAGGGTTGAGGTAATCATCCGGCAGATTGGAGGTGATGAGCGATGAAAGCACTTGTTGCAGTCATGGTAGCAATCATCGGGATTGGAATGATTTGCGAGAAAGACAAAAGCAGAGCGAAAAATCTCACGGTTGGATTTGTGGTAAGCGTGATAGCTTTAGCGATTATGGTGACGAATTAGGAGGAAAAGCACATGGCAGAAGAATTAAGTTTGGTGATTAAGAATCCGAACGAAGGAGAGTTTCTTAAACATATCGAATGGAACAAAGAGCAGTTCATGGAGCGTGTTGCTTCGGTGACAGAGCAGTATGAAGGTTTGACATATACAGACGAGCAGATTAAGGATGCAAAATCTGACCGGGCAGGATTGAACGCTATGAAGAAAGAGATTTCTGACCGCCGCATCCAGGTGAAGAAGGCTGTAATGGAGCCGTATACTCAGTTCGAGAAGGAAGTTGCGGAGGTTGTAGCTCTCATTGAGAAACCGATTGCAATGATTGATGCCCAGATTAAAGAGTACGATGAACGTGTGAAGGGCGAGAAGAAGCAGGCGTTGAAGGAATACTTCGAGGAGATTGCCGCTGATTTGGAAGGAGTCCTCACATTTGACAGAGTTTTCGATCAGCGGTATCTGAACGCTACGGTCAGCCTTAACAAAGCCAAGACGGACATCAAGGATAAGGTTGAAAGAGTAAATACGGATTTGAACACCCTGAATAGTCTGGAAGCTGAGTACAGAATGTTTGCCCGAGATGTGTATGTGAAGACGCTTGATATGTCCAAGGCAATGGCTGAAATCAGCAGACTCCAAGAGCTGAAGAAGCAGGAGGAAGAAAGAATCCGTAAGGAGGAAGAAGCGAAAGCGGCAAAGGCTGCGGCTGAAGAAAAAGCTGCTGAATCTGTACCAGAACCCGTTGAAGTTGTACAGAAATCCGAAAAAACTGCACAGAATACAGCCGGAATTACGCAGAAAGAGGAGGTAGCACCGCACGAAAATGAAAAAGTCGAATCCGGAGAAAAAACCGTACTTACTGGTGGAATGTCTATCGACACCCCAGATACGACCGCAGGTGCGAAAAAGGTTGCGGAGGAAGATACAAAACAGTACAAGGCATCCTTCACCGTATACGGAACAAAGGCTGAAATCATGGACTTAAAGCAGTTCATGATTGAGCATAAAATCAAATTTGGAAAGGTGGAAAAGTGATATGGACGGATTTGAACAGAACCTGCATATTGCCGACAGTGCATTTGAAGGGATGCGGCATGATGCGGACCGTGTGTTGCAGAAATTATTGAAGAACATGGTCGAGAAAGAAAGCCTGGAAGGCAGCGTCACCATTAAGATTGATATTTCGCTTACCCAGGAGTACATTGCGAATACTGATCCGGACATCGAAGGGGAAACCCGGAGGGTGCTGTCTCCTGCATTTACCCACAAAGTTGGTTCTATGATGCAGATTAAGGACGAAGCAAAAGGCGGCATCAACTACGAAGGAATGGAAATGGTATGGGATGACGAACTGAAAGAGTTTGTTGTGAAGCCGATCGCCAACACCACGCAGAGGACAATTTTCGATGCTGACTTTCAGTGCGTCAACGATCCCGATGGGGAATGTGGTGAAGGAGGAGAACAGCCAGCCCTCGAAGGGAGGCGGATTGCAGCTTTACCTGGACCTATTATTGGAGAAAGCGATGAATCGGATGAAGGAGTAGACGGGGAAGTTCCTGGAGGCGATACCGAAGCACCAGAAGAATCTGATGATGAAGTCGAGGATATGTCTGATTCGTTTGCCGGAATGAATCCTCCGGAAGAAAATATTACACCGGATGATTTGCCTTTTGGAGGAAGTTGCGAAGAAGATGATTACGGCTACGAGGAGCCGGGAGAGGAGTTCTGATTATGAATATTTATGAAAAGATGTGGAATGAACGCAAGAAAGAGCTGCTGGACAAAATCAGCAAAGCACCGAATGCTAATGCGGCATCCAGATATGTTGAAGAATTAACCAGCATGATTCGCATGGAAGTGTTCGCATCCACTAAGGAAGTGCAGATGAAGCTGGAGAGAGTAGTTGGTCTGTGTACTATCCATATCACACCCGAAAATAAGGAACAGACAGCGGAAGAAAGAGAGAGGTCCTTCCTGGAACTGAAGGAAGCGGCTATGCCTATGCTGGAATACCTCAATGAGCATTTTGACCCGCACACAACAGCAGTTATTACAGAAGGGCGAGTAACCGTCGTAAGAGATGAAATTGGCGTACCGCTCCCGGTAAGAGATTAAGGAGGAGAAGTAATGAGTACAATGAGAAGTTTGGCGAGAACAGTCGCACACAATAAGAGTTACCGGAAATGCGGAACCACAGATATGTTCCAGTATTTCTTCACTAAGCTGTGGAGAGAGAAGGGGCATCCGGCAGCAACTGGCAGACGTAGTTGGAGAGCCTGCAAGAAACCGTATGGGAGGAAGTAATCATGAATAAGCGAATAATGGAGATTAAAAGACCGAGCAATCCCCAGGACGGACCTTGTGATGGGGTGATGGGAGTGGTTGAGTGTATCCGAACTGATTTCCTGGAGAATCCGGCGGAAGGAGAAGCAGCGTTCCAGCAGAGATCTATGAGCGAAGCTCACATCACAGCTTCCGTTGAGATTGGAACCTTTGGAATCCGGGATATGGAAACTGGAGTTATGCTGACTGTTTGCCTGGAGGATGCAATGGAAGTTATGAAGATGGCACTTGAAGCATCGAAAGGAGATTTGATATGCCAGGGAGCATCGGACAATGCAGGAAGTGCGGAAAGCGAATAATGTTTGTCCGGATGAAATCCGGTAAGAGTATGCCAGTTGACACTAGATTCGTCAATTTTAAGAAGGAACCGGGTGGTAAGGACAGAATTGTCCTTCCCTCCGGGGAAGTCTTGTCTTGCACTGCTGGAGTCAAAGCGGAAGAAGCTGACGGATACGGGTACATATCGCATTTCGCAACCTGCGGAAAGTAAAAGAAAAAGACCGCACCACTGGGGTACAGCCTCATTCACAACCTATCGCCATTATAGGCGAATCATTAACGAATGTCAAGGAGGTACGCACAGTGGGAAGCAAAACACAACCTAAGAAATATCTTGTAACAGAAAGTGAATTGTCGATGATTGCGGAGTTGTCTGCGAACACGGCGATTAAAGCCTATGAAGACAGACATAAGCAGGAAGAGAAGGAGCGGCAGAACAGGGTGCTGAATAGTGCTAAGATTCTGATTATGAATTACCGCCGATTCAAAGGAATGGCTGGAAATGCAGTCTATGACGGCCGTACAACCACAGACGATGCTCTGAAGGAAATACTGGAACTTATGCAGGGGGGATTCCGGAACTCAGAGTTTGAAGTCCTCAGCATCAAAGAGAAGACCATGAGGACGAAGATGATACTGGATCATGTAGATACCATGCTGGGAGTCTACAAGAAACAATGTGAAAATTCGGTAGACCCGGAGGAAAGCAGACGTTATCGGGTGATTGAAGGGATGTACCTCATAGAGAAGCCCAAAACGGTAGCAGAACTGGCAGAAGAAGAACACGTCACAGAGAGAACCATTTTCCGTGATAGGGATATTGCTTATAAGAGATTGGCAATTCTGTTCTTTGGTATTGACGGCGTTAGGTTTTAGGTACGTGTCATAATGATGTCATTGTCATTTCAGTCCATAGGATGTAATATGATAAACAGCCAACAACCCAAAATGTCACCACCAACACACAGAGCCATGTAGTTTTTCTTCCCGAAAGTGCATGAAAGGCTGGCAGAAACGCCAGCCTTTAAGCCTGTATATGGTAGACAAATTAACGAGCAGGACTGTCCGGAGCAGGATGGTCTTTTTTGTTGTCATCCGAAATGCTCTCGCAGGCATCCACGATTGCCCGGCAGAGTCCGCTGAACGGTACAGCGGTAAGAGAAAGGTCCCTCACCAGGTTGGTGAGCGAGACGGTTTTCTGATTGCCGTACTTTTCATCCAGGGCGGATGTCTTAGCCACATAGAACTCCCACAAGTTCATGTCCAATATATTCCGCTCTCTTTCTTTTGCTGTGTACACGGTGAAGACGTACACATCGGAGTTACGCTGCATAGGGGCGTCCGGTCGATAGTCTCCGATTTCATCCGGAACTTTCGCAGGAGCTATGCTGAAAGAGATGCGAGGCGTACTCCCCGGGTGCGGATTCCATGACTGTATGTATGCGGCAGATTTTACCTCAATCCTGCACGGAAAACTCGAATTTTCCAGTCGGGGGGGGGGTACTACGGTTGGTGATATTTGGACCTACAAGGTCGAATGGTTCAAAGTTGGAGCGGATGTTATTGTTGGTGAAAATCCCTCCAAGATCAAGGGCGGCTTTTACGATAAACTCTGCGAACACTCCACGCTGAGTATTTCGGAGCATATCGGAGTAAGCCCATTGCCAATAGTCGGCAATATGGAACGGCAGGACTGAACTGCCATCCATAAGATGTTCCAGCCCGGTCAGCATCCGCTGATTGGAGCCGGAGTAGTTTGCGGTTCGTAAAGAACCAAGGTTGGTATCGTCCATGGTATTTCCTCCTTCGGGAAGAATTATAGCACAAAAGGAGATGGTGATAAATGAAAAAAATTGAAGTTGGCAAAATGAGAGTCGGGGATTTGAAGCACAATTTCGGGAACCCTCGAAAGATTTCTAAGAAGAAAGTCGAAGAACTGGAACGATCATTGGATATGTTCGGGGATTTCGGCATTTTTTTGATTGATGAACATGATAATGTCATCGCCGGGAATCAGCGTTCCCTCATACTGGAGAGGAGAGACCCGGACATTGAAGTAGATGTGAAAAGGTTGATTGGCTACACAGAGGCTGAACTCCGGGCAATCAACATCCAGGATAATGTCCACGCTGGAGAATGGGATTTGGAACTGCTGGCTGATTGGACCGCAGACCTCACGCTCGACCTGGGAGTAGACCTCAACAATGAGAGTCCTGACGAACGGAAAATTGAGGATATGGAGCTGATACGATATGAGAAGTACAATTACGTTATGATTGTCTGCAAGAGCGAGATTGATTATAACGATTTGGTTCGTAAGCTCGGAATTGAAGGCAGAAAGGTGGCTATCACCAAGAAGCGCAAGATTAAGGCCAGGGCAATTTGGTACGATCAGATGAAAGCTCAGATTACCGAGAAGCCAGTCGAACAGCCTCAGCCGCATGACGATGGGAAGGGGGAGCAGGAATGAGATATTTGATTGTAGCGGCACACCCGGACGATGAAGCCCTGGGAGCCGGAGCAACCATGCACAAGGCAGCCAAGCATGGCGATGAAGTGTATGTCTGTCTGCTCAGTCACTGGAGTCCTACGAGGGATGACAACCTGGAGGAAGGTATTGCATCCAGTCATGCTATCTTGGGTGTGAAGAAGTCCTATGTCGGTGATTTTGGGTGCATGAGATTCAAAGATGAAGATCATCACGCAATCGTCAGATTCATCGAAGCGGCCATCAAGGACTGCCAGCCGGAAGTATTGATTACGCATCACCCGGCTGATGTCCATGTAGATCACGGTATTACCTCAGAGTGCTGCCTGGAAGCAGCAAAGCTCCCAATGCGGCAGATATGCTCAGTTGGACCAATTAAGAGTATATTGTTCATGGAGGTGCCTTCCTCCACTGATTGGAACATTAACACATCTGTCGGTTGCTTCAGACCAAACGCCTTCATGGAGGTGTCACAAGAAGACATCCGGAAGAAGTTCGATGCTATCAGCGTGTATAAGGATGTCATTCGCAATGCTCCGCACCCTAGAAGCAGTAATGTTCTGACATCCATGGCGATTTGCCGGGGGAGCCAGGCAGGGGCTGAATATGCAGAAGCCTTCCAGCAGGCGTTCAGATTGGGGGTGTAGGTGATGATGGTAACAATTCACCAGCCATGCTACCTCCCATACCTGGGAATATTCCATAAGATTTGGAAGGCAGATGTCTTCGCCTATTTGGATGACGCTCAGTACAGCAATGGGTATGTGTTTGAGTGGAACCGGATAAAGACACCGCAGGGCGAGTGCCGACTGAAGGTTCCGCTGGAGAAGAATTTCGGCGATACACTCAGAAAAGTATTGCCGAAGGATTTCCTCGGATGGCAGAAGAAGCACCTAAAGACCATAGAGATGAACTATAAGAAGGCTCCGTATTTTGCGGAGTTTTTTCCGTTGCTGGAAAAAATGCTGATGAAGCACTATAACAGCCTGGCGGATTTGAACGTCACGCTGATGAATCTGTTTATGGAATGGTTCGGGTGGAAGAAGCCAGTGTACTTCACATCTGACATGGAACTGGAGAGCAGGGCAGAAGCCAGGGTGATTGAGATATGCCAATGCCTGGGGGCAGATGCCTACCTATCCGGAACTGGCGGAAGAAACTACCAAGAGCCGGACCATTTTGCTGATGCCGGGATAAAGCTGGTGTACCAGGAATGGGAGCCGTTGGAATATCGGCAGCAATGGGGAGAATTTCTCCCGTATTTGTCCGTTCTGGATTTTGTGATGAATGAAGGGCATGACATCGACAGCCACTTCAGACGGATGGAGGAGGTGATTGCCAGTGGAAGATAAGGAATTGACTCTTGGGATTTATGTCCAAAGCTACCACCGATACAACAAGATTCTGACCCAGGACCTCCTGGAGCATTGCACCTATGTTGTAAGGGAAAGCGAGGCGGAACTGTACCGCAAGGCAGGAGTGGAGAGTGTATGGGCGGCTCCGGATGAAGAAGTCAACAATGCCATCAAGACATACTGGTGGATAGTAGACAATGCACCGGAAGACATCGTTTTCATAGCAGACGATGATATTGAAGATATGATGTACCGCCTGGATGACACCACCCGGCTGAATAAAGATAAGGACACCATCATGGCTGAGATCGAAAGAATCGCACAGCTCATGGTTGACTTGAATGTAGGATACGCTTGTATTGATGCCACCGGAATCCCGTATGGGTACGATGGCGAATTTGCATTTAAGGGAACGTCCGGCTCCCTGAAGTGGGTGTACAAGAAAGTGCTGAAGGCACGTCCGGATGAAAAGTGCAAGTACAACTATGATTTGGACCTGGTATTGCAGGAACTCCTGCATAACAGAATTATTCTGAAGCCGAGGTACATCGTCTGCAAAGATTACCAGGATGTCAATGCCGGGGGCGACAGCTCCAAACTCCGACAGGATCAGATAGACAGCATCGAGAACATGAAACGGAAGTGGGGAAAGTATTTCAAGTACAATTACAAGAATAACAAGCCAATGATAAATGTTCCTCGGTAAAAATCAGTAAAACCAGTCAACTTCCATTTGACAACGGTGCCGCAGATGCTACGATACGGTCACGACAACAAAACCAATTAGGAGGTATGACATTATGGCTTATGATTTGGTGACTAAGAACGGTCACAATATGTACGACATGGCATCTATGATGCAGAAGGCAATCCGGAGGAGCAATCCGAATCTGGCAGGATATGCTGCCTATGAGCTGTTCGGGAATTTTCACACCTATATGTGGAAACGCCTTGTGGTGGTATCGGCAGAAGACTGTTATGGTATCATCACAAAGGAGATTATCGCCCTGAAGCTGGCAGATGACTTTTGCAACAAAGGAAGAAAGGGATATGATAAAGACCCGTTGTTTGCGGCGAAAGCAATCACCCTGCTCTGCCTGGCAAGAAAGAATCGAGACGCCTGCTATGTAGCTTGTAACTTTATGCTGCCGGATAGAATCCTGGACGAAAGCGAGATTGAACACGTTGACATCACGAAATGCCACCTGGGAGTTGAAGGCATCCCGGACTGGGTGTTTGATGTTCATACGCTCACCGGAAAGAAGAATGGCAAGACAGATCTGGATATGACAATCGAGGAGCAGGCAGCATTGGAACCGAAGCAGTTATCTCTGTTCGATGATTGCTCTTGGGAGAACTACTATACCTGGGCGAGAAGTCAGGGCAAGGTGGGAAACAGGGAGTGGGCGGACTTCCAGCAGTTCAAGAAGGGAAGAAATCTGGAGCCGGAGTATTAAGAATTAGGAGAAACGAAATGAATGAGATAAAAGTAGGAGACCGGGTGATGTGGGAATCGCAATCACAGGGATCGTGGAAAAGAAAAATAGGCAAGGTTGTTGGTATGACTGATAATACCTTAGATGTAGAAGTAGATACGGTTGTTCGTATAGACCCCGATACAGGGAAAGAGGTTGGCGAAAGGAAGCAGTTGAAGAAAGGAAAGAGGTATACTCCACGCAGGAGGTTTTGCCGTAAAGTAAATTAAGGTATCTGCAAAGGAGGAAGAAATGAAATTTTTGAATGCCAGATATGCTAAGGTATATAGTCATAAGGGGTTTGACATCTGCACTCTTAAAAGTGCCTGTCCGGCAAAAGGGGATAGACTGGGTTATGTGATTGATGATGAACGCTTTGCGGGTCAGGACTTTGAATTGTTGGAACATGCTGTCAGGGCGATAGATTTACAATGTTAAGATTTCTTCGATTAACCTATTGACACCGGAACCGCAGGTGCTACGTTACGAGTGCGATGAATCACATGGAAGCGGAGGTAGGCGATATGGTAGTAAGAGATGGCAAGCTGGTAAAGCAGACTGACATAGTAAGGGAAGCAGTAAAAGCCGGGGAGTGGAAGAAAGCTCTCCGGATAGCAAAGGATTTCCGGTTGAATGTAACCCAGGAGCAGAGGAGTACAATGGCCCGGGCATATGAATGTATGGTACACCCGGAGTTCTACCGACAGATAGGTACAGACATAGCCGGAGCGATAGCGAAGGGGAAAGAAGTAGTGAACTGTCTGTATGGGGCGTAGCCGCCCGTAAACGGAATAGATAAATAAACCTTCAAAGGAACTCGAAACATGGCTGCATGAGGCTGTAACGAGTTCCTTTTTTGGTGTTCAAGAAAGGTGGTGAGACAGATGTGGCACAGAAGGACTTAAAGCCGGTACGAACCAAAGAGGAAGCAAAGGAGCGAGGTAGGGCAGGAGGTATCAAGTCCGGCGAGGTAAGAAGGGCAAAAAAATCAATGCGAGAGACAGCGAAAGCTCTCATGTCCATGGAGGTGGTTGGAGAAAACAACCGCAAGAATTTGGAAGCCTTCGGAATCAGCAAGGATGATATGAACTACCAGACAGCAGTTGTTGTTCGTATGATGCAGAAGGCACTGGTCGAAGGTGACACATCTGCCATCCGGTTGATAGGAGAGCTTACCGGAGACTTGAACCGATTTGGAATAATTCCCGAAGACGAAACGGATATTGTTGAGTTGGCGTACCCGACAATCAATCTGCCGGACAACGGAAGGGACAGGAAGAATGCCTTCGAGCTGGCTCCCCAGGCAGGACCGCAGACAGCGTTCATGTCATCCCCGGCAGACATCATCATATACGGTGGTGCGGCTGGCGGAGGTAAGACATATGCTTTGCTGTTGGAAGCCCTGCGGCATAAGGATGTCAAAGGATTTGGCGCTGTCATATTCCGTCACAACTACAATCAGATCACGGCAGAAGGTGGTCTATGGGATGCAAGTCAGAAGATATTCGGGCAGGTCCCGGATGCACACCCACGAAAGTCTCCAAAGCTGCACTGGAGATTTGACGGCGGAAGTAAGCTGAACTTTGCTCACATTGAGAGAGAAGAAGATTTGCAGTCTTGGCAAGGTACTGAGATTGCGTACATCGGATTTGACGAGCTGACTCACTTTACGAAGCACCAGTTCTTGTATATGCTCTCTCGAAACAGAAGTACCTGCGGTGTGAAGCCGTACATGAGAGCCACCTGCAACCCGGACGTAGATTCCTGGGTTGCTGATTTTATTTCATGGTGGATAGACCAGGACACCGGGTATCCGATTCCGGAACGCTCCGGGCAGATTCGGTGGATGGTGAATATCAACGATGTCATCTCCTGGTTCGCTACCAGGGAGGAGGGCGTTAAGTTTGCCATAGAGCAGGGAATCGCACCGGACACAGCAGAGAAACTTCCGAAAAGCGTGACGTTCATCGCCAGTAAGCTGGATGATAACAAAGTGCTGATGGAAACGGACCCTGGATACATTGCGAACTTGTTGGCGATGACCGAGGTTGATAAGGAACGACTGCTGAATGGTAACTGGAAGATTAAAGCTGCCGCTGGTAAGTATTTCTTACGAAGCCAGGTACGAATGATTGACCGACTGCCCGATGACATCATCATGTGGTGTAGGGCATGGGATTTGGCTGCTACTGACGAAGATGAAGATGGCGATGCCGACTTCACGGCTGGCGTACTCATGGGACTAAGGAGAACCGGAACGGTAGTTGTAGCGCACGTTATCAACCAACGTATCAAGGCAGGAGATGTTGAAAAACTGGTACTGAATACTTCAATCTCAGATAGAGCTAAATTTGGATTCCAGTATGTAATCAGAGTGCCACAAGACCCTGGTGGAGCAGGAAAGACCCTTGCGGCACACTACGTTAAGTTACTGACCGGATTCAATATCAAGATAGTTCCGGTATCCGGAAACAAAGAATTAAGGGCAACGCCGCTGGCTGCACAGTGGCAGAATGGCAATGTTGAAGTCCTCATAGGCGATTGGAACGATGCCTACTTCTCGCAGTTGGAGTCCTTCCCGGAATCCAAGCATGACGATATGGTGGATGGCTCGTCTGATTCCTTCACAGAACTCACGGGTGATGGTTTTGACATTGACAGTTTACTCTAAGGAAAGGAGGTAAAGAAAGAATGAATGAACAGCAGAAAGCCATGCTGGCTCAGCAGATGAAACTGCAAAGAGGAGCCGCAATCATTGAAGGCACCCAAGATAAGTTCCGGCAGGACGGATACAGCAATTTGCTGAATAAGTATGGCACGAAGCAAGATAACTCCACGGCATACCAGTACAACCAGGAGATTATCACGAATGACCTGGAACTCATACGGTTGTACGAAGGGAACGGTCTGTTTACGAAAATCATTGACCGACCATCAGAAGAAGCTGTAAAGCATGGCTTTGATATCGACTATGGCGATGAAGGCATCACAGAATATGTCGATGATCGGATGGATGACCTGGACATGGAGGAAAAGTTCGCCACTGCTGAGAAATGGGCGAGACTCTACGGCGGCTCAATCATCGTAATGCTTGTCGATGACGGCAGGGGACTGGAAGAACCTCTCGACTGGAGTAATGTCAGAAGCATCGAAGAACTCCGGGTGTTTGAAAGGGCAATCGTCCAGCCGGACTACACCTCTATGTACCATTTCCACTTCATGGATACGCTTGACAGCAAGAAGCCATTTGGGGAGCCGGAATACTACCAGGTGTTCAGCATTTACGGGTACTTCATTGTACACCGGAGCAGGTGTCTGGTATTCAGAAACGGCAGACTGCCGGAGCAGACCACCAATGCAATCTATCGGTATTGGGGCATCCCGGAATATGTCAAGATTAAGCGAGCGTTGAGGGAGTGCATTACTTCCCACGAAGACGGCGTGAAGTTGTTGGAACGCTCGGTTCAGGCAATCTATAAGATGAAGAACCTGGCGAATATGCTCAGTACGGAAGATGGTGAGAATAAGGTATTACAAAGGCTCCAAGTCATTGATATGGCGAGGGGCATTTTAAATTCCATCGCAATCGACACGGACGGCGAGGACTATGATTTCAAATCCTTGCAGATGTCCGGCATCAAAGATGTGATTGATTCTACCTGCAATATGCTGTCGGCAGTCACGAACATACCGCAGACGATTCTGTTCGGTCGTTCTCCTGCTGGCATGAACTCCACTGGAGATAGTGACCTGGAGAACTACTACAACATGGTGGAGAACATTCAGAAGCAGAACATGAAGGCGAATGCCCGGACTGTTATTGATCTGATACTGAAGCAGGGAGCATTGGAAGGCAGGATTCCGGAAGTGCCGAAGTACAAGATGAAGTTTTCCGCTCTCTGGTCCATGTCTGACACAGAACAGGCAAATGTGGAGCAGACCAAGGCACAGACAGAATACGCCAAAGCTCAGACGGCTCAGATTTACATGGACAGCAATGTTCTTGATCCGTCAGAGGTACGGAAGTCTCTGGCATCCGAAGGCGATTTTGAAGTAGAGGAGGTATTGGCTGATGATGACCTCAATTTGCCGGATGATATGTTTGACCTCTCCTCAGCAGAAATGCTGGGAACATCGGCTGTATCACCCGGGGAGCCGATTGAAATTTTCGGCACTGACATCGACAAGAAGACTGATGATGATGCCGGAACTGAAGTTATTGAAGTCCTTGGAATCGGTGAAGAAAAGGTCGGTATCGCTGACACAATCGAAATCGACATTCCGAATGAGGATGGAGGAGATTTTCCGGCAGCCGCAGTTATAATCATCAAGGACGGCAAGATTCTATGTGCTTCCAGGAGGAACAATGAAGGCGTTTGCGGACCGGGCGGTCACGTAGAAGAAGGTGAGACACCGGAAGATGCAGCTGTAAGGGAGGCAATGGAGGAGTTCAACATCGTACCCTTTAATCTTCTACCAGTAGGAGAATATAAAGGCTCCTCGGGGCAGTATATGCCTTCAATGGTGTACTTCACCGACCAGTTCACCGGAACTCCGGAGGCAGACGGCGATGAAATGCTGAATGAGAGATGGATGTCTCTGGAAGAACTGCAAAGCCAGTTATTATTCCCTCCGTTTGAAGCCGGGCTGGATATGCTGACCGAAATGCTGGCTGGGGGATAAGATGATGTCACTCGGATTGTCCTATGGACGGTCACAAGGACAGTCACGCATTTTGTCACTGACCATACCGTCACCGTCATCGTAACCGTGTGAAAAAACATACGGTTATTTTAATGGAAAAAAATATCAGTTTTTCTATTGACACCTCGGGAGTATCTGTTACGATACGCCCACGATGAAACAAATGCAGTAACCCAGGAGGTACGATATGGATAATTTAAGCAGAGAGCAGTTGGAAAAAATGGTTGATGTCCTGGCAAGCCTGGTACTCGAATTTGTAGACGCTCAGACAGCAGAGAGATTGCTCAGAGCCAATGGCTTTGAAAGCGAGGAGCTGGCGGCTATCGGGTTCGATACGGAGGTGGAATAATGTCAGATACGTTACAGTTTGATGAAAAGGCAATCAAGGGATTGTTCCGGCAGTATGTCGGTAGTTTCGAGGATGCCGAGAGACACACGAAGGAAGCGGTCCAGGAGGCGGAGATATTTGATTCGTTCTTGACCGGGGCGATTCCTTCCAACATGGGATTGCAGATTGCAATGTATGAAAAGGCTATGAATGTAGCTGTCGAGTTTGAGGAGGATGGATTCGTTGCAGGATTCAAATATGCCATGAACTTGTTATTAAGCCAGGAGCAGGAGTTTGCGGCTGATACACAAATTCCTACCTCTGAAGCAGAAACAAGGCGGCATGAGGCAGTAAATGCACCAAAACCAGTCCCTAAGATGACTGATTGCTTCATCACATCATTGCAGATTGCAGAATTGTTCCAGACACCGAATTTCAAGATTGTGAAACGCATTGAAGAACGGATAATGCCACTGCTGGATGACAGCAGCAAGGCTTTGTTTGAGAAGACATCCGGTATGAACTCTCAGAATAAGCCTGTGACATATTACAAGCTGAACCAGGCGGCTTGCATGATGTACCTGGAAACAATAGAGCCGAATAAGACAAAGTTCCTCAACATCGCTGGCGGATATGCTAAACTCCAGGAGCTGATGCAAAAGGTGTTCCCGACAGAAAAGGTTCCTCTCCCTGTATAGCGGGAGAAAAACTGAATAGAAGACCACGAACAGTCTGTGCTATCCGCATGGGCTGTTTTTATGTTTTTGAAGGAGGTGGTGATAAATGTGAATGAACGTCAGATGAATCGACTGCTGATGGAAAAAGTCAGTAAGAAATTCTACGGTCACGACACACTGAAAAGTAAGTATGAACCTCAGATACCAGCTTCTGCTGAAAGGGAGCATGTCAGAATCACGAACGCATACATGGCAATTCTGAAAAGCGAACTGGAAGAACAACTCCCCAAGCTGAAGGAAGCCTATAAGCAGGAACGGGATGCTGATGTGAAGAACCGCAGAAATGATTCTGCCACCGATTTGCAGTTGGCGATTACCAGCATATTCAACACGATTAAGAACAATGTCATTGCGAGGACCATAGGCTTCGGACTCCGCCGCAGATTAGAGAACCTGGCACAGCTCAATCGCAAGCTGACGGTGAAGGAATGGAAACGGGCAATCAAAGCTACCCTTGGTATAGACATCCGAGAGGATTACTACCTGGGTGATTTTTATGTTGCTGAGTTGCAGAAGTGGATTGATTACAACGTCAGTCTGATTAAGACCATTCCGGAAGAAACGCTGGATAAGATGCGGGACATCGTATATGACGGCTTCACCAACGGCAAGACCACCACCCGGATAGTGAAAGAGATTCAGAAAGCATACGGTGTCAGCCGCCGCCGGGCGGAACTCATTGCACGGGATCAGACGGCGAAGCTGAACGGTCAGATACAGAAGGCTCAACAGCTCGATGCCGGGATGACGGAGTACATTTGGTCCACATCTGGCGATGAGCGTGTCAGACGCAGCCACAAGGAGCTGAATGGCAAGAAGTTCTCCTGGAATGACGCCCCGGTCAATTCTGATGGGCGGAAATGTCATCCGGGGGAGGATTACCAATGCCGCTGTATTGGCAGGCCCGTATTCAACCGCAACATCAATCTGCCATTCGTAGATGATGAACCAGCGAAAATAACCATAAAGAAGAATGGAGGTTAGGAAAATGGATGTAGTAATCAAAAACATCTGCCAGGCTCTCAAAGAGGAGGCAGAAGCAATTATCAGCTACACAGACAAGATTCGCTGCACTTCGGAAGTTAACGGTGCGGAGGCGGTCGTAATGCAGCTCGCCAAAATCCGTCTCGATGAAGTGGAGCATATTCAGAATCTGACTCTGGAACTCACCAGGCTGATGATGGCTGATACAGAACCTGCCGCTGAATCTGGCGGTGAAGAAAGTGAGCAATAAAGAAGGCTATCCGGACAGAACAGCAGACATCGCCATCGGCAGGGTAGCCAAGCAGGAGAAGATGGCGGCGAAGAAAAAAGCAGGAGGAAGAAAAGAGCATGGAAAGCAGAGAACCACCCAAACTGAAAAAGGTAACAAGAATTGACAGCGTCCCTGCCGGAAGTACCTACTTCAACGAGCAGGGTTTTTTGTATGATACGCCGATTGTTACCTCAACCGGAATCTTTGAATACGGATTGCCGGACGGAGGCGTAAGGAGAGAGCTAAGACTTCCGGAACACGTTTTTGATAAACAGTCCCTTGCCTCGTATGCTGGGAAGCCAGTGATTATCACGCACGAAGCAGGGGCAATCGACAAGAACAATGTGATGAAGGAGATTGTAGGAACGATCACAAGCGAAGGATTCCGGGACGGGGAAGATGTAAGATGCAAAGTTGTCATCCATGACATTGAAAAGGTGAAAAAAACACCGTACCGGGAGTTGAGTCTAGGATACAACCTGGACCTCATAGAAGAACCTGGCGAATGGAATGGTGAGAAGTATGATGCTATTCAGACGAACATTCGCATCAATCATCTGGCGATTGTAGATAAAGCAAGAGCCGGGGAGCAATCGCATCTCAATCTCGATGGTAAGAAAGTCGGGTTAGATGATAGAAAAATACCAAAAGGAGGTAGAAGCAAAATGAAAGATGCAACAAGAAGTGATAGCGTTGCAATGACACCGGAAGAACTGGTTGAAGCAATCAATGCCTATAAGTCTTCCAAAGGTGGCGGTTCAGCAGAAGAACCTACTGCCGGAGCTGGTGACGGTATCAACAACGAAGGCGGTGCGGCGGAAGTTCCTGCTGAACCCGTTACAGAAGCACCCGCAGCAGCAAGCGAGGCTGAGCCTGCCGTACCGACCGAAGCTACGGAACCGGAGAAAGAAGATGAAGGCGGAAATGGTAAGCTCATTTGTGCGTTAGAGGAACTGCTTTCGGTTCTCAAAGGGGGAGCAGAAGTCCCTGTATCCAATGCCGCTGATGGTGCTGGGTGCGAGCCTGGAAACGAGGAGGACAATGCAGATAATGCCGACAGCTCCAATGATAAGTCTGGTTCCATGAACGCCGATGCCGCTGATGACATTTTCCGTCAGAGACTCAGCATTTGTCGTATGGGAGATAAGCTCCACATGGACGGACTGGAGGAGAAATCTATTCTGGACGGCAAGAAGGCCATCATCGCAAAGGTATTCCCGGACATGAGAATGGACGGTAAGAATACAGCCTACATTGATGCCATGTATGACCTGGCAGTAAATGAAGCCGGGAAACGCAAGGATGTTAACTATCAGAGACAGCAGATGTCCGGCGGCTCAGCACCTCAGCAGAGAGCTGACAGCGCAGATGGTTCCATGGCGGCATCCGCAAGACAGAGAATGATTGAGAGAGAAGGAGGTAACGAGTAATGGCAGCACAGTTAGATTACGGTTACAGCACCCCGAAGGGTGTGGCAGGCAGTAAGTATGATATCGCCTTTGACGAGGTTATCACTCGCAAGAATGAGGAAGCCGATGGTGTCCTCAAATACGGTATGGCAGCAATGGTCGGTGCGAATGCTGGTTCCGGCGTAAAAGTCCCTGCAACTGGCTGTACCGCAGACAAAATTGAAGGTGTCGTCCTTCGTGCAGCAAACACAGAGCAGGATATGGGCGGACACGTTGTTGTTAAGAACAATGTATCTGTCGGCATTGTCCGCAGAGGTCATGTATGGGGCAGAACCGCATCTGATGCAGTTCCTGCTTATGGCGCAAAAGCCTATGTGGTAGTTACCGGGGCTGACGCTGGTACATTCACCCACTTAGACAAGCAGACCGGAGAAGGAACCCCTGCCAATGTGGATATTGGAGCTACTTTCGGCAATGCAAAGGATGACGGCATCGCTGTTATCGAGATCAGAATGTAAAGAGGAGGATAAAGAAAATGAGCAAACAGTACAATCCGGAAATGCCTTCTGCTGGTTACGACCAGGCGGACTTCTCCGCATTGATGGCATCCAACATCACACCTACCCTGGCAACTACTAAGCAGATGCACTTCGACAGTGTTGAAGATGCGTCTATTTTCTTTGCAAGGGAGCTGGACTACATCAAGTCCAAGTCCTATGACAAGATTTACCCGGAGTTCACGGCTCTGAACAATTTCCCCATCACCCATGAGGTGCCGGAGGGAGCAGAGACCATGACATATTACAGCTACGAGAAGACGGGCATGGCTGTCATCATCAGCAACTACGCCACTGACCTTCCGAGAGCTGATGTAAAGGGCAGACCGACCACGGCGATGATTAAGTCCATCGGTGACAGCTACGGTTACTCCATCCAGGAAATGAGAGCCAGCCGTATGGCAGGAAAGAGCCTGGATACCCGTAAGGCAGAAGCGGCCCGCTACGCTATCGACCGCAAGACCAATGAGATTGCCTTCGCTGGTGACAAGGAGCATCACCTTATGGGTATGCTTTCTACGGACAACAATATTCCGCTGTACACTCTGGCAACCGTAAATTCCAAGACGGCGTGGAAAGATAAGTCTGCCGCTGAAATCCTGGCAGATATCAATGGCATGTTCGCATATCAGTCCGGTATCACCCAGGATGTTGAGAGAGCCGATACCCTGGCTATTCCTCCGGCGCAGTACATCGACATTTCCACTCGTCAGATTCCGAACACAGGATACACGGTTAAGAAATTCCTGTTAGAGAACGCACCGTATCTGAAGGAGATTATCTCTGCACCGGAACTTGCTGCCGCAAATACCGCAACGAACCCTTATGGTTCCAATGTTGCAATGCTGTACACCAACAGTGCCGATAAGTTCAGCCTGGAGATTCCCATGGCGTTCTATCAGTATCCGTTACAGAACCGCAACCTGGAAGTCATCGTTCCTTGCGAGGAGCGTGTAGCTGGCATCGTGTTATATTACCCGCTGTCTGCACTGATTGCAACAGGCATTTAGGAGAAGGAGGATCATGGCGATGAAGATTGAAAATATTTCAGAAGGTAAGATTATTGGGATTGGCGAAGTAACGGTGCTTCCCGGGGAATCGAAGGATATTCCGGAAGCATATGAAACCAGCCCCGTGTTGGAAGTTTACAAGAAGTGTGGGTTTGCCAAAATCACTGGCAAGCCCAAAGCTGTTGAGAAGTCTGAAGCTGAGAAAGCGGCTGCTGAAGCAGTGGCTGCAAAGAAAGCTGCTGAGGAAGCAGAAGCACTCCGCCAGGCTCGACTTGCTGCACTTGAAGGAATCAGCGAGGAAGACCTCGGAAAGATGGCGAATGACCTCGGCATCAATCCTGCTGAGTGCAAGGACCAGGCTGATGTTCTGAAGAAGGTCAAGGCAGCACTGAAGAAGTAAGGCGGTGATCGACATGGATGCGCTTGCTATTTTTCGCCTGGTGGCAACTGAGTTTGCCGATATGCCGGACGATGATGTGATTGACGGGGAAACCGGAAAGGTCAAAGCCTATGGTGTTAATTCATTCCTGGAACTGTACTCCGACCAGATATCCGAAAAACGCTTCGGTAGCACATACCAAAAGGCATTGGCATATCTGACCGCACACAAACTGAAGATGTCCGGTTACGGGAATAATGAGAACGGCAAGATAGGCGATAGCCTCCGAGTAGGCTCGTATTCTGAGGGAGAAACCTCGATAAGCTACACCACGAACCAGCAGACGAATCTCCAGGTCGATGCGGAATATGCACTCACCGTCTACGGCCTGGAGTTTTTGACTCTGCGGAGAAACGCAGTTATACCGATTATCTCAGCCGGAGAAGGATCTGGCTATGGGTGCTAAGGTAAAGGACAAGATGACACCGGAAGGTATCAAGTTCCAGCGGATGCTGAAGGAACTCGCAGATAAAGAAGTCCGTATCGGATTCCAGCATGGCAAAGCCACAGAGGAAGACGGTACGGATGTCTGCGATGTTGCCGCCTGGAATGAACTTGGTACAGTCAATATGCCGTCTCGTCCTTTTTTGCGTAAGAGCGTGGATGAAAACGAAGGCAAGATAAACAGCTTCTTGCAGTCGAAGAAGAAAGACCTCGTAAGAGGAGTGTCTGCCGAGCAGGTTCTGAAAGAGATAGGGATATTTCAGAAGGACCTCATACAAGAGAAAATCACAGAGGGTAGCTTTGCTCCCAATGCAGAATCAACTGTAAGGCAGAAAGGCAGTAGCAAACCACTGATTGACAGCGGCAGGATGCGGCAGTCAGTCAACTATGTCATCCAAAAGAAAGGAAGTGGGGACTGATGAATTTTCTGAAAAGACCGCACACGATAAGGCGCTATTCTAAGCCTACAATCGTTCGAGGGTATTCTTCTATACCTTATGAAGATTTAACGCTCCCTATGGACGTACAGACGTTGGAGGACGAAGTTATCACGACACCGGACGGTTCCAAATCGGTACAGCGTCTGAAGGTGTTCTGCGATAGCAAAATCTTAGTGGAGAGCGAAGCCAAACAGCAGAAGGCTGATAGGCTGTTGTTCCAGGAGAAATGGTTTGAGTGCAAGTCGTGCAGACTCAGCGAGAATACGCCGCTGAGACACTACACGGCCACCTTCATTGAGTGCCTGGACCAGGAACCTGTCAAAGATGCCGAGGAAAGCGAGGGAACGGAAAATGAACCTGGCGGAAGTTAAGGAAAAGCTCTACGATTTGACGGCGATGTTCTTCAACGGAGCAACGATTATATGGTCTGAACAGATTAACACGAAGCCGCCAGTACCGTATGTCACGCTGAAATGCGGTGGCATCAATAGAACCTCATTCCCGGTGGACGATGGAGATGGCAGGAGAGTTTACCATGCAAAAACAACATGGGAGGTCAACCTATTTACCCAAGGACAGCCAATAACTGCCGGAGAAGGCGTTACTGGAAACTATGCAAATACCGCAACGTCCGATTTGATGGAGTTTGCGAATTTTGTTGAATCCGATGAAATCACGGACATCATCGCAGGAAATGGAATGGATGTAACACTGATGCCCCCGGTTCGTGATCTTACGGATTTGCAGAATACCAGAAAATACCGTTACCGGGCGATGGCTGAATTTACAGTATCGTTCGCCCAGGAAGCCAATGGTCCTTATGGAGTCGGCGGTATGCCGCTTGTTCCGAACAGTAGCGGCGGTGGCAGTAATGAAATGACAGGGGCTGAAACTGATGTCATTGAGACAGTAGAAATTGAAGAAGGAGGCTATAACGATGAAAAATAATTCACTGGACGATATTGTTAAATGCAATATCGACATATCCAGTCCGGCATCCAATGATGCCACATTCGACAGCATCTTGATTGTTGTTCCTGGTCCGGAAGCGGCAGGGGCAAAGACCATGGTAAAGACAACTGCCATTTCTCAGGCTGACGAATTGCTGGACTACGGATTTACAACGAATGATACCGCATACCTGGCAGCAACAGCAGCGTTTTCTCAGAACCCGGCTCCGTCCGAGCTTTTGATTTGTATCCGCAAGGAGACATCTGAGGAAGGTGCTGCTGAAGTTGTTTATGAGGACATGAAGATTACGCTGGCGAGAGCAAACGGCGAAGCTCAGTTCTACGGTATCCATATCACGGAGTTCAAAGACCCGGCAGATGTCCAGGCGACAATCGAATGGACTGAAACCCAGGAGAAGATTTTTGGCTTTGAATACACTGACATTACCAGATGCCCGGTCAAGAACTTCTCATACTTCCGCAGCTTTGGGAAATTTTCCGGAAAAGCAGACGGATATGCAGATAATGAACAGCCGAAGGAGAATGAGTTCGCCGCTCTTGCATGGATGGCGAAATGTTTCGGGTATGATCCCGGTACTGAGACCTGGCATATGAAGGAACTGGCAACGATTGTTCCGTCTGCACTCAGCACTGACGAGAAGAAGGAACTGGAGGACACCAGTATCAATACCTTCCGCAGATATGCCGGAAGCAATGTTACCTTCGGCGGCTATATGCTGTCCGGAGAATGGATTGATGTTATCCGGTTTAGAGATTGGTTGAAATCTGAAATGCAGACCAGCGTATTCAACGCTTTGAAGGTCAATCGCAAGGTTCCGTTCACCGATGGCGGCATCGGGCTGATTGAAGGCCAGATGGAAGCTACCCTCAAACAAGGGCAGGACATCGGCGGTATCGCACCTACGGAATATGACGCAGATGATAAGCCGATTCCTGGATTCACAGTTACAGTTCCGAAGGCTGCCGATTTAACGGAAGCTGAGAGAAAATCCCGTAAGCTGACAGGGTGCAGATACACCGCCCGTTTGGCTGGTGCTATCCATGCAGTAGAAATCCAGGGCAACCTGGTAATCTAAGGAAGGAGGACATAGAAGATGGGCGTAACAACGTATAACCCGAAAAAAGTTACCTGCTCACTCGGCAGACATATTGTTTCCGGATTTGCAGATGACAGCTTTATCAACATAGAGCCTGCTGGCGATGGAACATCTTATGTCGCAGGAGCGGATGGAGAAATCGTAAGAAGCATTGATCCGTCCAAAATCTACACCGTCAAGATTGCTCTTTTGCAGACATCTAAAACCAATGCTTATTTGCAGACTATGTATGACAAAGACAAGAAGGACGGAAACGGTACATTCCCGGTAAACATCAATGATATTCTCGGTAAGGAGAAGTTCGTTGGTGCAGTAGCCTGGGTAACGAAGCCGCCTGCATGGGGCAGGGGTAAAGCTCAGACCAACCGTGAGTGGGAGATCGTAGTAGGCGAAGGAGATTTCAAATAGGAGGTAAGAAGGTATGGCACTGAAGCAGGTAGAGCCGAGACATGAAAAGGTTGGCGGCTATGATTTTTATATCAAACCGTTTGCGGCGTTCAAAGCCGCAAATCTCACTGGGGAGTTAGCATCCGTGCTGGCTCCTCTTTTAGGTGTATTAGCACCTTTGGTGAATGATGGAAACCTTATGGACGTTGATGTAGGGAAGGCGGCAGAAGCAATGATGAATTGCAAAGCTATTGACGGCGATAAGCTGGAGAAGCTGATGAAGAAGCTGTTGCTCGGCGGTCATATTGCGGTCGAGATTCCGAACGAAGATGGAGAAAAAGAAGGGGTAAGGCTTGACGAAGACTTGACGAACGAACTTTTCTGCGGAGAAATCCAGGATATGTTTGTTCTCTGCTTCCATGTTATCAAGCTGAACTTCAACGGTTTTTTCAAGAAGTTCGCTGCCCTATCTGGGAAAGTAGGGTCAGCAGAGGGCAAGGTCCTGAGAACGATCTTGTAAAGTACGGAAAATTCGACTACTCACAATTTAGCGAGTTGGAACTCCGGTGCTACATTCTGATTAAGGCACGGCTTGCTTCGATGTATGAACTCCAGGAAGTATACACCCTTGACGAGGCATTGAAGCTGTATGCCTTATACGAAATGGATTTGGATGTGCAGAAGGGGAGAGCTGATGAGCTGGAAAGGAGGACGTAGGAATTGACAATACGAGACATAGCGGTGGCATTTGGGTTCGAGGTTGACAAGAAAAGCGAGAAGGAAGCCGAAGGTAGTATCAAGGGTATCAAGAATATGGCTACGAAACTTCTCGGTGCCATTGGAATTGGGTTTTCCATCGCTGGTCTCGGTAATTTAGCAGAAGCGGCAGCAGATGCGGAAGCACTGAAATCCCAGTTTTCGCAGGTATTTGGCGATATTGAGAGTGAAGCGTCTGATAAGCTGGAAGCAATCGCAGATAATACTGGAGTTGCTGTCAACCGAATGAAGGGCAGCTTTGTTCAGATTTCAGCATTTGCTAAGACAACCGGGATGGAAACGTCTGACGCTCTCGCCCTGGCAGATAGGTCGATGATGGCAGTTGCGGATTCCGCTGCCTTCTACGACCGCTCGCTGGAGGATGTAACAAATTCCTTACAGTCGTTCTTGAAGGGCAATTTTGAGCAGGACGCTTCCCTTGGACTGTCGTGTACGGAAGTGACAAGGAACACTGCCGCAAACGAACTGTACGGAAAATCATTTAAAGACTTGGCTGAGGATCAGAAGCAGCTCACCCTGCTGAAGATGGTTGAAGATGCCAACAAAGCATCCGGTGCTTTGGGGCAGGCGGCAAGGGAGTCCGATACATGGACGAACCAGTTAGGTAATTTGAAACAGAATTTGCAGGACCTCAAAGCTGTTGCGGGTTCCACGTTTTTGAAGCCAGCAGTAGCGGTTCTGAAAATGCTGTCAGGTCTGACAAAGGCGGCAACCGATAAACTCCAGGAGTTGACCGGAGAAGGCGGTGCATTAACGATTGCATTTGACCGAATGCACGCCATCGTAAAGAAATTGAAGCCCTCGATTGACCGAATGATGCAAACGCTGTCCCGAGGGGCGGCAAAAGGCATGAGTTTGGTAAAAGGTGTGGTTGACAGGCTTGGAGGAATTGAGAATGTCCTAAAGATAGCCGCAATAGCAGCCGCAGCCTTTTTCGCTGTAATGAGCGTTGCAAAAATCATGGGGCTGATTAAGGCGGCTGGAGGAATGGTTGCTATTTTCAAGAGACTGACAAGCATATTCACTCTTGCAAATTTAAAAATCATGGCGATAGTAGCGATTGTCGTCATCCTGGCTCTGATACTGGAAGATTTCATCAACTTTATGCTTGGGAATGATTCCGTTATCGGGATGTTCTTTGATAAAGCTGGAATCGGAGCAGATAATGCCCGACAGGCAATCATTGGAGCCTGGGAAAAGGTGAAAGATTTTCTGCTGGAAGTTTGGGATTTCATCAAGCAGGCAGCCGGAATGTTTGTTGATACCGTGAAAGGATTCTTCGAGAAGCATGGCGAGAGTATTCGCCAGAACTTTGAGAGAGCCTGGGGCATTATCAAGACATTTCTTGAAGGCGTATGGACCTTCATTTCCCAGCTTGCGGCAACGCTGTTCGGAAATACCGAGGACAGCATTGATGGTTCTACGACCAGCACAAAGGATAAGCTCCTGGAAGTATGGGGAGCGATTTTGGAAGCACTGTCTGCTGTATGGGATACTCTGTACGAAGCAGGAAGTGCTATTTTTAATGCCATAGCAATGGTGATAGAAACTGTCTTTAGCTGGATTCAAGTCTTTTGGAATAACTGGGGTTCGCAGATTTTGTCCTGGTTCAAGACTTTATGGGACAGCTTGGGCGGTATCCTCAACGGATTCCTGGAGATTATCAAAGGTGTGGCGAATTTCATTTCGTCTGTGTTTACCGGAGACTGGCAGGGAGCATGGGATGCAATCAAGCAGATTTTTACCGGAATATGGGATGCGATAGTTAGCTTTATTACGGCGATATTGGAGACCATTAAGCTGCTGTTCGATATGGCTCTCAGTGCGATTTCCGCAGTATGGAACGCAATATGGGGCGCAATCAGCAGTTTCTTCATGGGTATTTGGAATGGGATCGTATCCTTCCTCTCCGGAGTTTGGAATACAATTACCAGCACAATCTCAAATGCTCTCACATCCGCCTACAATACGGTGGTGTCAGTTCTGCAAGCTATATGGAATTTCTTCAGTACCATATTCAGCAATGTGGCAACGTTCGTCAGCACCACTTTCTCCAATATACTGAGCGGTATCATTACCACAGTAACCAGCATCAAGGACGCTATTGTAAACGGATTCAATGCCGCAATAGATTTCATCAAAGGACTCCCAGGGCAAGCGATTCAATGGGGAAAAGATTTCATCGGTGGCTTGAAAGACGGTATCATGTCCGGTGTTCAAGGTATTGTGGATGCAGTAAAGGGAATTGGAGATAAGATTCGTTCGTTCCTGCACTTCTCGGTTCCGGATGAAGGACCTTTGACAGATTATGAATCCTGGATGCCTGACTTCATGGGAGGTTTGGCGAAAGGTATTAGCAATAACGAGGATACAGTCCTGGATAAGGTGAAGGGTCTGGCGAACGGCATAGCAACACTCACCCAGGCGGCAACTGCGAAAGCGGCAACCGCTACCACAAGTACCGTAAACAATTCTTCTTCCAGCGTGACTCAAAATGTCAATATCGACAACTCGTACAGCGGAGGAAGTACGGAAGCACAGAAGAATGTATCGAAAGCTATGAAGAAATCGGCTACCGATGCAACGACACAAATGGCGAGAGCGCTCGCTTATGCAAGGGGGTAAGCAGACATGGCAAGAAAGAAATTGCAGCCGGTTAGTATATGGGGCGTTGAGTTCGATGCTCTGATAGACGAGTCAAAAACCTTGTCTGCTACTATCCCGGCATACCCGGTGGAGGATGGATTCCCGGTGTCCGATACCATTATCCTGGACCCGGTAAGTATCAAGATGACACTGTACATCAGCAATACTCCGGTTACCTGGCTGTATCGGCACGGGACTTCCACAGACCGGGTGAATAAGATTTGTGATCTGCTGGAGCAGAAATGGCTGTCAAAGCAGTTAGCAAAGATTGTAACCACAGATGCCATCTACAAGGATATGGGAATCACCAGCATAGCAATCAAGAAATCGAAAGAAATCGGCTACGCCAGGGAAGTATCCCTATCCGCACAGAAGGTTCTGATAACTAAGAGAAAGACCGTCAGCATACCGTCCTACATTCTGAAAAGCGGAGAGACAAAGGCAAACGCTGGCACAGCTTCGACATCGCAAACATCCGGAAAATCCAGTACAGGTTCCGGAAGCAGCGGCAGTTCTGGCGGAGGAGGTTCCTCCAATTCCGGAGGTAAGTCCGGAAGCAGTGCAAAGAAAAGCCAGTCGATTCTGTATGGAGCGGCAAGCGGTCTCGGATTCATTTAGGAGGTGGAGAAATTGCTTTTCATCAAAGTTCCGGACATGAACGATAGTATGTCCACGCTGTCGATTGACGGCACTGAGTATTTGCTCCGCTTCACCTATAACGAGAAGTATGATTTTTGGAGCTTCGGGCTGTACAACTCTGAGGAGGAGCCTATCATCGCTATGACGAGGATTGTACCGAATTTCCCGATTATGCACTTCTACACTTACTCATATATTCCGGATGGTGTCTTCGGATGCCTTTCGGAAATCGACACGGTAGGGCGGCAGGCGTTCAATAATCAGACGGCTGAGTTCGTCTACATTCCGAACGTAGAACTGGAGGAATAACATGGCGAATGAAAATTTTTTGAGAACATACACGCTGAAGTGCGGCAAGATGGGCAGCAGCGGATTTGAAATTGGAAATATCCACAACGCTGTCGAGCCAGCGCTTCACGTTTCGTTCAGTGTTGAAAAGTGTGATGTAGAGAGTCCGAATACCGCCAAAGTACAGGTATGGAACCTCTCGAATAACAATTTGAAGATACTTGACGGAAAGGACTGCATTGTAGAACTGAAGGCTGGATACGACAACAACAATGCACTGATCCTCGTTGGGAACGTGACATCGGTTGTCACCACGCCGGAGAACGCAGACCGGATGACCGAGATAGAGGTGATGGACGGAAGGGTGGAACTAAGAGAAACCGCCGTTACCATATCGTTGAACGGAACTGTCAACTGCAAAGATGTCTATAATCAGATTGCCAGCAAGATGGGATTGCCCATCGTATTTGCTGGCGATTTGTCATTTAAGACAATGCCTAACGGATTCAGCTATACCGGGAAAGCAAAAAATGCCTTGCAGAAGATAGCCAAATATTGCGGACATTGCTGGACCATTCAGAACCAGGTTATCCAGATTACATGGCCTGGCAGAGCGGTGAATACCAGGGGCTATCTGCTGAGCAGCGAAACAGGACTGATAAGCATACCGAAGCGTATCACCATTGGCTCCAATTCCAAGAATGAGGAATCACAGACCGGATGGGAAGTCGAGTATTTCCTCAACGGTGCAATCGGGGTGAACGACATCGTGCAGCTGAAAAGTTCTACCGCCAACGGATATTACCGGGTGTACAAAGTCACACTTGACGGGGATAACCTGGAAGGCGACTGGGTATGCACGGCACAGCTCCTGGAGATTAAGGCACAGCCAAAGCTGGATAAGAAGGCCAGCACAGCCAAGAAATCCAGCACCACACCTGCCGAAAGCGGAGGAGACATCAAGAAGGGCGATAAAGTCAAGGTTATCCGAACATTTAAGCAGGGCAACAAGACAAAGGGCTATCAGTATGCTGGCGGTACATTCGTATGCTGGTATTCCGTATACGATGTCATCCAGGTAAAAGGTGACAGAGTAGTAATTGGCATTGGCAGTACAGTAACGGCTGCCGTGAATATAAAAGACCTGGCAAAGGCGTAGGAGGTGATTGGTATGATGCAGGAGTTCACACAGCAGGTGGAAGACACAGCCAGGGCGGTGCTGGATGAAATCCACACTGCACTGCCCGGAATGATTGTATCCTTCAATCCTGGAAGCGGCACCGCAACCGTGAAGCCGAATGGGAAATATCTGACCGCAGACGGAAAGAGTCTGAGTTATCCTCAAATTTCCGATGTCCCGGTTCAGTTCCCGTTTTGTCAGACTGCCGGGGTTGGAATTGCTTTCCCGGTTGGGAAGGGAGACAGTTGTATTGTCATAGTGTCCGAGGTTGAACTCGATGAATGGAGAACCGGGGCGGAATCAGAAGGTTCCCTCCGGTTTGATCTGACTAGCGCCATGTGTATTCCCGGATTGCTGGAAGGCGGAGCAGACCTGGTATCCAAAGCCTGCAAGAACAATGCGGTGGTTGTCGGGAATGGAGATTCAGAAGTTATGGTGTCTGATTCCGGCGTTATTGCAACATCGGGAGGCACCAAGATGACGGTCTCAGACGCTGGTGTAGCCATCAGCGGCGATTTAAAAGTAACTGGCAATATTTCTTCCACCAAGACAATAAAAGCCGGGGAAATTGATTTAAAAGAACATGTTCATAAATCGGCTGCACCGGGGGAAGATACCGGGAAGCCAGAATAGGAGGTGCGTATGGATATTTTACTGGACAGCACTGGAGATTTATTTGTATCGCAAGCCGGAGATATCCGGCTGGAGAACTCCGTTGCACAGAAAATCCGAATCAGGCTACTGTGGTTTGAGAAGGAATGGCGGTGGAATCCCGAAGAAGGTCTGCCGTACCTTACGCACCTGCTGGTAAAGAATCCGGAGATTGATTACTTTGAGGGTGCAGTCCGAGAGAAGATTTTCGAGGTGGACGAAGTTGTAGATGTAAAAGATGTGCAGATTACCTTTGACAGCAAGACGAGAGGAGCTGTCATCCGATTTGTGGCACTGACAGATGAAGAAACCATTAAGGAGGAGGTGAAAATAAAATGTCGGAGTTCGGAGTAACAGACCAAGGATTTGTTCTGAAAAGGATGGATACCATCCTGGAGGAAATCCACGCAGACTTGACTGAAGGATTCGGGGTTGATACCAGACTGGCAGGAACATCGTTTCTGAATACGTTGGTGACAACCTTCGGAGGAAAGATAGCGGAGCTTTGGGAAGTAGGGCAGGACAGCTACTATGCCAAGTATCCTGCAACAGCTATCGGAGTCAACCTGGATAATGCAGTTCAGTATGGAGGAATCCGAAGAACAGCCAGTAAACGCACCTGCTATCCCCTGCATTGCACGGGCGATGACGGTGCTTATATTCGCGAGAAGGCCATTGTTGCCACCAACACGATGCCTGAAGTCAGATTGTATTCTGCTGATGAATTTCAGATTACCAGGGACAGCTTCAATGCGGTAGACATCAAAGTGGCGGCGGTCGAGAGCGGCGGAGTATATTCTGTCAGCATTAACGGTGATCAGTACAGCCATATGAATGAAAGCGGCTCCGAAGGAGACATTCTGGAAGGTCTGTCAAAGGTGATTACCAATGCAGACTATACGGTTACGTTCGTTGCGAGTGAGAATATCCTCCGGATTGAAGATACCATGAAGTCCAGGGCAAATGCCCTGGTGTTATCTGATAACCTCACCACAAGCAGCGTAACGACAATAGCTAACTTCTTCACGCAGGAGTTTGGGAAAATAACCCTGCCTTACAAAATTGTCACGAAGCTGGTGAACAACATCACCGGATTCAATGCCGTCACGAACCTGCTGGAGCCTACCTATGGAAGATTGCAGGAGAAGGACATCGAGCTGAGACAGTCGTACATCGCCAAATCAGCTCTCCGCTCGAATACGATGATTGACAGTATCGTAGCCGAACTGCTGAACAATGTAGCTGATGTCGAGTCGGCATCCGGATACGAAAACTGTGATGACGTGGTGGATGCAAGAGGGCTTCCTCCGCACAGCGTAGAAATCATCGTTGAAGGAGGCGATAACAATGAGATCGCCGAAGCAATTCTCAGGAGAAAAGCCGGAGGTATCCAGACCCACGGAAGCATAACGGTCAATGTCCCTGGTAAGTACGGAGATTCGATACCGATTCACTTCAACAGACCGGAATATTTGTACACCTGGCTGAAAGTCATCCTGCATGGAGATTCTGGAAAGCTGCCGACAAACTATGCAGCCCTCACCACGGCTTCGCTGATTGAAGACGGGGCTCAGATGGTAGCCGGAACCAGTCTGCTCACGCAGTTGCTGAATGACGGCATCTACGGAGTAGTAGCCGGAATTACTTATGTAGAGATTAAGACGGCGCACTCAACCGAGAAAGGATACGTCCCGAAGGCTGAAGACTACAAACTGGCGAACATCATCGTCACATCCCGTCAGAAGGTTCTGATTGATGAAACGAGAATCGAGGTGACGTTTGATGCAGATAGTTGATGCCTGGCTAAGAGATTTGCCGCAGCAGTTCCAGGATAAGCACAACATTGAGGTGCTTATTTCTGCTTTTGCGAAGCAGATGCAGGAAGTTGAGAAGATGTTCGAGGATGTAAATGCCTTGACCGACCTGGATACAGCAACGGGACAGAACCTGGACTATGTTGGCACAATCATACCGCTCACCAGGAAGGAAGCCGGGGAGCTTGCCGGGATTGGAGTTACCGATCCGGTAATCTCAGATGACCGATACCGCCAGTTCCTCCGGTACAAGAACCTGGTGAATACGAATGAGTGTACCTACTATGACCTTATGAACGGTCTTTCTCTGCTGTGGGATGTTTCTCCGATTTACTACATCGAGGACCCGGCTCTGCCTGCAACGATTATCTTGACGATGCCGTTCTTGAAGCCGGGAGGAGAAACCGTCCGTCTTGGCGAGGTTCCTATGGTTAAGCCTGGCGGTGTCCGGATTGAGTTCCAGTACCTCATACGGTATGCAGTTGAGACACTGGTGAAATGGATATACATGGTGTACAATGTGCCGCTTTGCGACCAACTGTTATGTGGACAGCATCCACGGAGAGGCTCCCTTGGAGAAGTAGTCCTATTGCAGACGGAGGTTGACCTGGAGGAAATTAAGAGAATCTTCCGGAATACCCTTGCCGGAACCATCCGGATAGGAGGAAAGCTGTATGACTCCACGAAAGGCGAGATTATCACCGAAGATGTGGAGATTGTTATAAATTCAGAATATCAGATTGAGGAACTGATCCTCGCCGGGCAGGTGGTGTCCGGAACGCACCCGACACGAGCCGTCAATGGATTCGTGGTGGGAACTGCCGTGGAAGCCGCAAACAAAAGCACAACCGCTGCGGCTGATTTGCCGTTGTCCGGCACATATCCTATTCGCTCCGTAGAGGGCGTAATGATAGGCAGTAGTGTTGAAGCTGATAGAATTGTCAGCAACGCCAAGAAAAACGCTCCTTTGAGCGGTACGCTTGTTATGAGCGGTACTACGGAGGAGAAGGCACTGGTTATCAACAGCGAGGCAATCAGTGCAGAACCAATCGTCCATATAGCTGCGGTAAAGGCCAGGGGCTGTGGAACCGGAGTTTGTGGTAATAAATCTATAAGGAGGTAGAAAACAGATGTCTTTTTGGTCCAAAGAATTTATGAATGACCGAAGGAAGCAGTGGCTGGCGGCACTGGTTAAATTCCAGTTCTGCGTAGACTCCACCTGGTACGATGCGACAATCAACACGAAGCGTATCGTTGGAAACCGGGTTGAGATTATTGTCAGCTTCCCCAGAACATCATCTGGCAGTCAGACAATTACTGCAATCCGTATCATTGATGTGACCGGAAAGCAGTGCGGCTACCAGGAAACGAAAGTCGTTAGAGCATCAAACCAGGGAGTTCTGACTAAGTTCGAGTTCCCCATCTATGAGAAAGAAGGTGAAGTACAATGAACGGCAGAGAACAACCATATATCAATGGCAACGGAACGGGCAGTTACGATCCTACGGAGTGGCTGGACGATGTTCCGGAAATCGGGCAGGAAGGCACTCCGATGGATGAACAGCACTTTAACAACATGGAGTGCGGCATCAACGGAGCCAATCTGTTTGCTGAGTTCCTGGCGGAAGTAGTCGGGAAACAGCAGAAGCGTTTGGATGATGTTGACGGGGAAGTAATTACCGTCACGCTCACCAATACCCAAGATTTCTATGCCAATAATTCGGCGAAGACAATACCGCTCTCTGTGAGAAGGGACACGCTGAATTACATGGTGGATGCAGAAATCCAGGGAGACACGATCAATGTTGGTGATGTCGTTGTCTACGATAAGCAGGTCAACGGCTTCAAGGTAAAATTCACCGGAAGTGCCAAGTCGGTGGATTTGAAACTTTATGTACATGGAGGTAATACGGCGTGAGTGTAGGTGTAATTATCAGAGGTGACGAAAGAAACCAGCAGATGAATCAGACATTAAGGGAGTATGGTATCGACCCGAGCAGAGCGTCCGCCCATCAGAGAGATATGGCGGACTGCATTGCTCAGAAAACCAACGAGGCATACAGAGATGCCCGTAACACAAGGAGGTAAAGATGATGAATGTTGTAGAAGTAAACGCAGGTCCTAAGATTCCGTATTCTGTCAGCAAAAACAAAATCACATTCGATGACGAGCTGATGCTGAACCTGGAGAAATGCGAGAGAGACTTTGATGTTAACATTGATGTCTGCATTGACAAGTTTGGAATGCTCACAACTGGACTTGGCGTAGCGTATGCGGCTCAGATTGAGATCCCTGCGAGACAGTATATCGAGACGCAGGCTGAGAATCCGGAATATAATCCGGAAGATGAAACAAGCCAGGAGATTATCACAAACAGAGACCCCGTGCCGTTCAGCATGGAGAATGTTACTCTGAAATTATATGCAATCTAAGGAGGAGAAAGATTATGGCAAATTACGATCAGTTTGCAGCGGCAGTCAAAGAAATTTCCGGAGGTAAGAATATCGTCCTGCTGGACGACCTCGGACTCCCCTCCGTGTATGTGCCGTTCAACAAAATTAAGAACAGCGAGCTTGTAGCCGGGTTGAGTGAAAACGTTCATCCGGCTTTTTTAGTGGACGGAGTTGAGAAGCCCTGCTTCTACTACTCCAAGTATCAGAATGTCATCATCAACGGCAGGGCATATTCCCTGGCTCACAGAGACCCGAATGTTTACGTTCCATTCGATGACGCAAGAGAAGCCTGCGAAGCAAAGGGTGCCGGATTCCATCTGTCCACCATGGCAGAATGGTCCGCAATCGCCTTGTGGTGCAGAAAGAACGGTACGATACCGCACGGAAACAACTATTGGGGACGTGATAATGAGCATACTCACGAAAGAGGTTTGCCTACCTCTTATGAAGGAAGCAGCCATGAATCGCACCCGAATGAACCTGCAAGATGCTTTACCGGGTCCGGTCCTGCAACCTGGGGACATGATTGGACGCAGTTTGGTATCCAGGATATGAACGGCAATGTATGGGAGTGGAATGGAGGTCTCCGTCTGAAAGAGGGCGAAATTCAGATTATTCCGTATAACAATGCCGCCATGGGTGCCGAATGCGATCAGTCTCTGACATCTACACTCTGGAAGGCAATCAAAAATGATGGTTCCATCGTAGCACCCGGGACTGCCGCAACTCTGAAATATGACTTTGTTGGTGGAAAGATTCAGTTGACAACCGGAATCACCAGTGCCTCAGATGTGGGACGTGGATGCCAGTACAGGGATATGAGTCTTGCCAGCGGTTTAACGGCTCCGGAGTTAGCGAAGATTTTGCTGATTTATCCGGACGAACCGGGCGGAGATTACGCCGGAGATTATCATTGGATGAATAACACTGGAGAGCGTTTGCCGCTCTGTGGGGGCTGCTGGTCCTACGGTTCCTATGCTGGCGTGTTCCTCGTGTACCTCATCGACCCCCGTTCCCTCTCGAGCGGCCTCGTTGGCTTCCGCTCCGCTTATGTAGAACTGTAAACTGAAAACTGTGTACTGAATGGCGAACGGTAGTGAGCCATTATTTCTGAAAGTCCTATGGATTGTCCGGTGTAAAGTCCGCAGACAGTCCGTAGGACATTTTTGCATAGGGAGGCAATATGGATACCACAAAAGAACAATCAGAACCCAAACGGGCATTACAGAAAATCGAGGACATGATGGAGTACGCATATCCCGTACTTCAGCAGTTTCCAAAAGCCGAGAAGTATTCAATGGCGGCTGACCTCAAACGGTGCATGGACATCATGCTGGAACGATGTGTGGAGGCGGAGAAAGCCTACTACAAGAAAACCACGCTCCGGGAGCTGGATGTTGCGGTAGCCAAATGCAAGACCTATGTGAAAATGGCGTACCGTTTGAAGTTCATGTCGTATAAGAAATTTGAAATTATAAACGACTATCTTACGCAAATCGGCAAGATGGTCGGCGGCTGGATCAAGACGATGAATGAGTCTGAAAGTTCCAGCAAGAAGAAATAAAGCTACACCGGGAGCAGACTATTTACGTTTGCCGATCTGTGGGGGCAACTGGAACAACGGTTCCAATGCTGGCGTGTTCAACGTGAACCTCAACAACCCCCGTTCCATCTCGAACAGCAACGTTGGCTTCCGCTCCGCTCTACCCTCAAATGTCAGAAGTTCCACACTCATGGGTGTGGTTCCAGTACAGAGGGGATAAAGGAGTCTGTTTCCGCTCCGGCCCGGCAGGGAGGAGAAAAATGGGTGTCGTTCGCAGTTGGACGATGCCGCCCTTTGAGGAGGCAAACAAATCTTAGGGCTTCTACGAAGGCTGCAAGTAGCTGTTATCAGCAAAAGCCGCTGCGAGGAAAAAGGAGGGAGGGGATATAACTAAGATAAAAAATGTTTTTGAACGCATTTTCTCAAAAGAAAATCTCTATGAAGCATTGGAAGATGCGTCCAGGGGCAGGAGGTATCAGAAGGATGTTTTATCCTTCAATATGGATGCCTGGGACAACTTGACCGACTTGCGGGATGAAATCCTTAGCGGTGAGTATGTGATTGAAGAATATTTTATCTTTTACATTCACGAACCGAAGCTGAGAATGATTATGTCAATAGCCTTCAAACACCGAGTTGTCCAGTGGGCTATATACCGGGTGATAAACCCGATACTTGTGCCGGGGTACATCGAAGATAGTTACGGATGTATTCCCGGCAGAGGTAGCCTGAGTGCAATGCAAAAGCTGAAGTCATGGCTGGAACTGGTAAGCCGCAAGGAGGGCGAAGACTGGTTCTATCTGAAGCTCGACATCAGCAAATATTTTTACCGGGTCTCGCATCGGATTTTGAAGAAGATACTCGCTAAGAAGATAAAAGACAAGCGGCTGCTGGAAGTGCTGTATAGAATCATTGATTGTAAGCATACTCCGTTTGGTCTGCCGCCGGGCATGAATCCGGAGGATGTGCCGCTGGAGGATAGACTTTTTGATGTCGGTATGCCTATTGGAAATCTGCTCAGTCAGCTATTTGCGAATATCTACCTGGATTTGCTGGACCAGTTCTGTAAGAGAGTTCTCAGAATCCGGTATTACATCCGTTACATGGATGATGTCATCATTCTGTGTAACAGCAAACTCCAGCTTCGGGAATGGAAAGACCGCATTGGCGTGTTCCTGGAAACGGAACTGGAATTGAATTTGAATAATAAGACTTGTATCCGTCCTATCGGGCAGGGTATTGAGTTTGTTGGATACAGAGTGTGGGCGGACCGTGTGGTTATACGGAAAAGCACCACGCTGAGAATCAAGAGAAGTCTGAAAGGTGTCCGGAAATTGTATGCAGAAGGCAAGATGTCGTTTGAAAAAGTGACAGAAACCTTCAACAGTTACCTCGGTATGCTGAAGCACACGGACAGCCAGGCTCTGATAGATAAGCTGTACCAGGATATGGTGCTGATGAAAGGAGAAAGGAAAATTGCAGAAGGAGAAGAAACGAAAGAATTTGTTCCTATGCTCCCACAAGAAGATTGGTATTTGTGCTATGAACTTTTCGGAGTGCATGGAGACGTGTTCTATGAAGAACCGATGCGAGCATTGCCTTAACTACCACATACCAGCCGGGCAGTACCCGTGCAGGGAATGTGAGTGTTTGAGGATAGATTTAAGACCGCCCGAATAGGGCGGTTTTTCTCATGGAAGGAGGTGAGAATTAAGATGGACTTAGAAACATTAGTTATCGCAATGAGCATACCCTCGGCGATTACCGGATTTTGCTTTTGGCTCCTGGAAAGAAAGATCAGTAAACGGGAGGCGGCAGAAAATGCAGAACGGGAGGAGCGCCAGCGTTTGCTGGATGAACGGGAAGCCGCCAGAGAAAAGCACGTTCTTTATCTCGTCAAGAGCGTAAGTGCTGCAATCGCCCTCGGGGAAGCCACGGCGAAGGCGGTGCAGCGTATTCCGGATGCGAGATGTAACGGAGATATGCACGCCGCCCTGGAGTACGCCCAGCAAGTGAAGCACGAACAGAAGGACTTCATCAATGAGCAGGCTCTGAAAAATTTGTACTGAGGAGGTGCTGTATGAGAAAAGAGAAGAAAAAGGTCCGTACAATGGATGTCGTCCTGGCAATCATCGCAGTATTCCTTCTGCTGTTCATCGTCACGATGCTGGTTCTGTACTACATCACCGGGGCAATCCCGGATACACTTTGCACCTGTGTCTTTGCAATTTGCGGCGGCGAGTGTGGCGTTATGGGATGGATCAAGACAACGAAGGAGCGGCAGAAAGACCGCCAGTACGAACTGGAGGACCGCAAGTATCAGGAAAATTTGGACAATCAGAATGGTATGGAAACCATGCCGGAATAGGAGGAAATATGCAGTTTTTGATTGATAATTGGTGTCTGCTGGTGGCAGGTATTGTAGTAGTGGCATTTTGCGGATATGCCGTATATGCTTTTGTAAAAAAGCCGAGTGACGCACAGCTCCAGTCCGTGAAAGAGTGGATGCTCTGGGCTGTAACGAAGGCTGAGAAGGAGTTAGGCTCCGGTACTGGCAAGCTGAAGCTCCGCTATGTCTACGATATGTTCGTCACGAAGTTCCCTTGGCTGGATGATGTAATTAGCTTCGAGATGGTGAGCATGATGGTAGACGATGCCCTGGAAGAAATGAGAGAAATGCTGGAAACAAACAAGGCAGTTAAGGAATTTGTGAATGGTTCTACCGAGGAGACCAGGAAGGAGCAGTAGTTATGGCTTTGGTTGGAAATACGGTGAAACAGCAGATTTGGAATTTTCTTAGAGACAAGGGAATGAGTAAATGGGGAGTTGCCGGACTGATGGGGAATCTTTTCGCTGAGTCAGGATTGAATCCGCAGAATCTTCAAAACAGCTTTGAAAAGAAGCTGGGAATGACGAATGAATCCTACACCCAGGCGGTCGATGCCGGGACCTATGATAATTTCGTGAAAGACAGTGCCGGGTATGGCTTGGCACAATGGACGTATTGGTCCAGGAAACAGAATATGCTCGATTTTGCCAGCAAGCAGAACAAGTCCATTGGAGATTTGGAGATGCAGCTGGCTTTTCTTTTTGAAGAACTCAGCAAGAGTTACCCAACCGTCCTTGCAAAGTTGAAAACCGCCCGATCTGTTAAGGCGGCATCTGATGTCGTTCTGACCCAGTTTGAGAGACCAGCAGACCAGGGAAGTACAGTGAAGGCAAAGAGGGCTGGGTACGGGCAGAAGTATTTTGATGAATTTGCAGGGGAAGCAAACAAATCCCAGGAAGGAGTAAGCAATATGACCGAAGCACAGTTAAGACAGAAAGTAGTTGGAATCATGCAGGGTTGGGTAGGGTGCAGAGAGAGCAACGGCAGCCACAAGAAAATTATCGACATCTACAATGCACATAAGCCGCTGGCGAGAAGTTACAAGGTGCAGTACACGGATGCCTGGTGTGCGACCGGAGCGTCTGCTGCGGCAATCGTTGCGGAACTTACAGACATCATCCCCACGGAGTGCGGATGCAATCAGATGATTGAACTGTTCGCAAAGCTCGGAGCGTGGGTTGAGAATGACGGGTACGTTCCTGCACCTGGAGATTATATCTTCTATGATTGGCAGGACAGCGGTTCCGGAGATAACCGTGGCGATTCCGACCATGTTGGAATTGTTGAAAAAGTAGTTGGCAGCACCATTACGGTTATCGAGTGCAATATCAATAATTCCTGCGGAAGAATAAATATCCAGGTGAATGGAAGATACATTCGTGGCTATGGGGTTCCGAAATATTCCAGCAAGGCTACGTCCGAAGGGAAAGGGGAATCCAACACCAGCGGAACTCTTGGAGTCGGTGATGTAGTGAACTTCACAGGAAGCAAGCAGTTCACAAGTTCTTATTCCGGAGGAAAGCAGAAGACAGCGAAGCCTTGCAAGGCAAGGATCACTGCTGTAAGTGCCGGAAAACCGCATCCGTACCACCTGGTAGCAGTCAGCGGTGGTAAAGTTTACGGCTGGGTTAATTCTGAGGACATCGAGGAAACGTCTGCCGGAAGTAAGACTTTCGGAATCGGGGATAAGGTTCAGTTCTCCGGAAGCACTCAGTACACCAGCAGCTACAATGGAGCCAGGGCAGTAGGGGCCAAGGCTTGCGAAGCAAAGATTACCGCTATGAATAAGAATGGTGTTCACCAGTACCATGTTGTCGGCAATGGTGTACATGGCTGGGTAAATGTTTCTGACATCAGCAGATAGGAGGTCCACGGATGAAAAACTATATCGGCGTAAAGATTGTGAAGGCGAAGCCGGGAACCATGGCTGAAGCCCAAGCTATGAAGTGCGGATGCCCGGTTGAGATTCAGAAAGAAATCTTCCGGAAGTCCGGGACGAAAGACCGGGAAGGATACATTGTGAAGTATCCGGACGGCTACATCTCATGGAGTCCGAAGGAAGCCTTTGAGGAGGCATACCGGGAACTCGGCTGCACAGATTTCATCAATGAAGATTCGTAAAGTAGAGGAGCTTCTCCGTTGCATTTTGCTTCGGGGAGGCTCTTTTTTGTTGCTCACAAATGGAGCTGGTGTCAATAATAAATATCGACAAAAATAAGATTGCTGTTTTAGGCAAAAATCCGGATTCTGTTCAAAATAAATTCTTCAATACCTAATACCCCTACGAAAGGCAATGCCGGAAAAAGGCAAATAAGAAGTCCCAGGAGATAGAGGTTTCTCAGAGAAAAAATCAGAGCGATTCTGCTCGAAAAATTCCAAAAAAAATGCGTCCACCGGACTGTCACGCGGACAGTCACGGAAAAGATAAGGAAAACGTCCATGGACGACTTCTGATTTGACCCTATTTTTCATTGGTATCAGAAAAAATGCTGATTCAGTAGTTCAGTAGACAAAATGGCATGGATTTCTTCTTATTATAATGTACACCCGATTTCTTGTTGTCCTTGTGACCGTCCATAGGACAATCCCAGGACTGTCACGCAAAACGTCCTTGACCATACCGTCACCGTAACCGTAACCAAATAATAAAAAATATATATGTGTGGATAGTGTGGAAAAGTCGGTGGATAAAACTCGAAATTTCCAAAAATATTTCAGTAAAACTATTGACAACGATGGTGTCAGTGCTACGATACGCCCGTAATCAAACAATGCTTAATCTAAGCGAAGAAGTAGTCAGTCAGATGGTTGTTCCAATCGGGCGGCTGATAAAAAGTAGCAAGAAAAGCGGCTGGAAAATTCCGAAATAATTTCAGTAAAACTATTGACAAACTGGAAAATTCCAGCTACGATACGAGCAAGATAACAAATATCAGTAAAACAACTGAAAGGAGCAGATAAAGATGTTAGAGATGGAAGCGAGAATGAAAAGAGTAGCAGTAAAAGCCCTGGAGTTAATCACCGGGATGGAAAGAGTAGCGCCGACAGAGTTCAGTTTCGGTTATGTTGATAAAAACCATCAGTGCAGAGAGGGTTTAGTCATCAAAAATTGCTGTCCGGCAGTTATCAATAAGCTGATCGAGGAAGGCTATATGCTGAGCATGACAGAATACGGATTGCTGGTTGATAACCTCGGTATCAGATAGGAGGTAGACATGATGGAATCGAGAAACAGCTACGGCTGGGGAATGACTGGCAGTGATAAAAAAGGCTTTGAATGGGAGCTGGTGGATGAATACGGAAAGTTGCTGAGCGGAGATGTTTACAAGACGGCTGACGAAGCTATCCGAGAATGCAGAAAGTATTGTAAAGAGTCCGAGTGCCGGGGGAAAAGCGAGAACACAACGATTCGGGCGATTCCTGCAAGTCTGAGAAGATTTGAATATTAGGAGGTCACAGTATGGAAGAAAAAGATTTGAGAATTTGCCCTGTTTGTGAAAGGGAAGTTCCCAGGGAAGAAATGGGTTTTACGAGAGATTGCCATGGCATCACATTTCGGCTCGTGTGCTGGGAATGTTATGACAAGGTTATGGCGAAAGGCTATGACGGTGCGTATTACACCGAGGCTGATGAACAGATTGAAGATGATTACTGAGGAGGTGTAGACATGGCGTATAAACGAAAGACCAAGGATCGCTGGGATATTATGACGAATTGGGGATATGGCTGGGAGTGCGAGAACAGCGAATACACGAGGGAGGACGCAAGGAGAAGCCTGAGAGAATATCGTGAAAATTATGCAGGTAGAGCTGAAGTAAGGATGGAGAAACACCGTGAGCCGATAGCTGGATAAAGGAGGAATGGTCGATGATTAAAGAAGGCTGGAAAGTAAAGATAGATAACATCGGACCGCTGGCAACCTGCACGAAGGCAGGGAGCCAGGAGATTGAGATAGAGCTGGAAGGTGTGAGGATGATGATTCCTACCAGCATTTGCCGAGTTGCGGAAAGGAGAGCGGCGTAATGAAAGTTGGATTTGAGCAGTGGAACGCAAACGGTTTTGTTTGCAAAGGACAGATGGAAGCAAAGGATATTCCGAAGACGTTGCTGGAGTTCGAGAGAAAAGCAAAGGAACTGCTTGACAGCACCGGAGCGGATCATGTGGTGTATGCCTGGAAGCGGTATGGGAAGCAGAGTGGAAAGCTGGAATGTGTCTGCTTTTATGAAGGAACGGCACTTGATGACAATGTGTTCAATGAGAGGTGCGATAAGATCACCGGAATCGTATATGCACTGCATGCAAGGAGGTAGGTCATGAAGTATTACAGCACACAGCGTCCTGTTTCCATCGGTACTTTCCCGGAGTCGCAGAAAGTAATTGAAATTCATAATTTTGACCGGAGGGAATATGTGACGAACATTCACCATGAAGCCTGGGGATGGATTGAGTATGAGAATCCTCTTACGGAGAAGGAGGCGAAAGACTATGAACTTGTTCTGGAGTACAGCGAAACAGACCGACTTAGAACCATGCTGATGAATGCTGTTGATTTGATTTTTGAGCATGAGTCTGGAGATGCAAGCAGATATGAAGACGTAAATGAGTTCTGGGAGTATCTGTTCGACCAGCTCGGAAGCGATAGCAAAGAGATGGCTGCTCTCGGACTTGATTTGTCAGATTATGGCGTGGAGGTGTGAACATGGAGAAAAAGCTGATTTTTAATAAGAGAACCGAGAACCTGGCAGAAATCGCAATGGTGTATGCGGCACTGGTTCCCCAATATCCGAAGTTGACTGATACAGACAGCGTTGTCTGGAAGCAGAAATTTATTGAATGGGCGAATGAGTTCGAGGAGCTGCATCCGGATATTGAGGATGACCCGGATAAAGATTATCTGGTTCTGATTGAAAATTTCGCAAGAGAGAAGATTTTCGAGTTTGGCGGTATTGAGATGAAGCCATTCTACTTCACCTTTGGAAGCTGGGAGAAGTTCCCGTATAAGAATACATTTCTGGTGGTATATGCAGCGGATTTGAGAGAGGCTATTGCGAAGTTCCGCCAGCATCATCCGGATGTGAATGAGAACACGGTGAATTGTTCTTCTTGGTACCCAAAAGAGCAGTTCGATAAAAGTTTCTGCGGCGAGGCTTGGGGCAACCGTAAGCCAGCGGAGGTGATTCTGTAAATTATTTTCTCGGAAACTTTCAGTTTTTCTATTGACACCCGGTACGCAGGTGTTACCGTACGTTCGCAATCAAAAATACATACATTGCGGATTGGAGGAGATACCGATTGGGAACCGAAAGGAGCTGAGGAAGCTGAAGCGGAAGGTAGAGATGCTGGAAGTCCAGGTTGAAGAACTCGGCAGAAAAATCGAAGCCCAGGAAAACAAGAAAATTCGGATTGGAAAGATTATCAGTTTGACAGCAGAAATCTTAACAATCATTGCCGGAATTGTAGCAATAGTCGAATTGTTCTCGTAACCCAGGCTCCATGGAGGAGTTGACAGCCTCCCACATGGGATGGAGGAGCTTTTTCCTCCTCCCATGCTATAAAAATACCACGATTGGAGGGAAAAGTAAATGGAGGCAATTAAGAAAGTTTGTAAGGCAGCCGGAGTTATCTGCCTGGTAGCAGCAGTCGGAACCGGAAACGTAGCATTTGCCCTGGCAACGGTGGTATTTGCGGCGGCAGCAATCGGAATCGAGATTAAGAACTGGAGGAAATAGATTATGAGCAGAGCAAAGGCGATGAAGCTGACAGAACAGCAGATTGAGCAGATGGCGGTAGAAATCCGGGAGTTCCTGCTGGAGCATGAGATGTGGCAGGATACAGATATTTACTTCAACGGAAAGAAATTCACCAGCCATGATCCGAAAGACGGTCGGTATTACTACAATGACCGGGGGCATCTGATTGTTGAGGAGAACCAGGACCCGAGAACCTACTTTGAGTATGTGGCTGACGATCATATTCTCAGCATGTCGTTTGAAGGCCCGGCGTATCACATGATTAACGGGTACGGGTATGGTGGACTGGTTGAGAAATTCAGCAAGATTTTTGAAAAGTATGGAGTTTATTACGAACAGGGCAATGCGTGGAACTTCAGCTGCTACTACGTTTAGGAGGTGACGAGATGGCGGAGTTCAAGGAGGTAAGCCCCGGGCTGAAACAGCTGCTTGATAAGGCAGAGGAGATGGAATGGTCCTATACGCTGTATATCGAGGAGAGCCAGGACAACAGAACCTATGCAGAAATGGAAAAATACTCCCCGGCTGGAGAAGATTTTCTGATGGTGATTGATTTCGACAAAGACAACCAGGCTGACAGTTTCCGGAGGGATTTGAGATCGTATTATGAGGGATTCGATGTTGATGAACACGTTGAGATGTGGATTCCATCCATGGGCGAAGGAGGATGCCCGTCCAGCGTAAGAGACCTGGTAGAAGACGCTGAAGCAATCGAAAGCATGATTTGCGATTTGCTTGAAGTGCTTGAAGAAATGGAGGTGGATGACGATGAGAGTTGATTATGCCAAGGAACATTTCCAGGCGGTAGAGGTAAAAGGTATCCCGTGCCAGTTCAATGATATGAGAATCGACCGGGCAACCATTCCGGAAGGAAAGTTCCAGTATGAGGTGGCTGGTGATGATGACAGCGGAGGAGACCCTGCAAGAATCCAATACGGAGTGATGGTGAATTTCTTTGGAACGCTGATTTGCGACCAAGAATTACCGCTGGAAGATGGGATTCTTTGGGTTATGGATGGTGACTGGGTATGGAAGTAGAAGAAAAGTATGAGGTTATTGGCGAACTTGAACTCGATGCGGAAGGCAACATTGTAAAGCTCGAACGCCATTGGTTCCAGCAGGGATACATTTACAAGAACCCGAACGCATATTTCGATGACAAATCGGCTGTCTGTTACGTTCCGGAGCTTTCGGACTCGCTTTATACCGGGCAGGACTTCTTGGATATGTGCAATGGACAACCGGAAATTGCAGACCACATATTTGATGCGGTTGACTGGCAGAATCCGGAAACATATCTGGATGAACAGTGGAACGGGGGGCGAACCGGAGTTGGCGGAGTGCGGATGCGGAAAGTGGTACTGGTCCTATGGAGTTGATAAATGTCCGTACTGTGGAAAGGAGCGTGAAAAAGATGGCATACCACATTGAAGACGATACATATTCCTGCGATTGTTGCGGATTCCGGAATAAGTGGGATGCGTCAGATAGCACGCATGGGGAACTGTGGGGATGCGAAAAATGCGGAAATACGTTCTGCTCAAAGTGTTTCATAGATAAGTTTGGCAGTAAAGAGTATATGAACATGATGCAGGGAAGTAATCAGATTTATTGTCCGAATTGCTGGGAGAATGAAAGAGAGGGAAAGTAGATGGAAGTTACAAGCGTGAAAGTAGAAATGGAGATCATCGTATCCCAGGAAGATATTGATGACATCATGTGCGGAGCATTGGAAGGCGGCATTACATACTGGTGTGACAGAGCAGATGTAGTCGGTGATTACCTTGGAGAATACGGACATGAGCAGATCGCAAGAGGCGGTCAGCTTGGACTGCATGACTGCGAGGAGGATAAAGTCTACACTCTGGATCTGGAGAAGCTGCTGAACGGCATTAAGCTGTACGCACAGAATCCGACCGGATGCAACTGCCTGGAGCAGGTTGATGGACACCTGGAGATTGATTGCTGCAATGCTGATGCGGATGTGTGTGATGCAATCGTCCAGTATGCACTGTTCGGCGAGGTGATGTATGGATAAGAACAAAAGCAAGGTCACTGAGCATAGCGAGATTTGCATATTCTGCGGCAGGCAGGCGGAGTGTGAGCATCATCTGATTTTCGGAATTGCACAGAGAGAAAAGGCAGACCAGGACGGGCTGGTTGTTCCGTCCTGCAATGATTGCCACAATCTCGGAAAGTTACTCAGTAGAGTACATGAGAATCCGATGGCTGAGAAGTTGTCGAAGATGCTCGGGCAGGCGATGTGGGAACGGAACTGGATTCTGAAGGATTCAATCCATGACGATGATGGAGATGAAGAAGCCCATGACCTGGAAAGCAGAATCGCCCGGAAGGAATTTATGAGGAGATACGGAAGGTCGTATCTGTAAAAGGGCTGTATTGCAACGGAGAAAAGAAGAACCTATCAAATATACCCTGGCGATGTTAAAAACGCTCCCAGGGGCTTTAAATAAACCACAAGGAGGTACCAGAAGGTGGAAAATAGAAAGATTTTGCTGTATGTGTTGTCCGGTTCATGGAATCATTCGGAGTTTGACGGAACCGGAGTTCTTGGAGTTTCTGAAGACATTGAACTGTTACAGAAGAAGCTGGATGAAGTAGCAAACAACTTAGCCGGAGACTATCTGCACAATACATACGGCGGCCTAACTGTTGAAAAAGGAGAAAGACACTATGAGGTTACGGATGAAGCTGGTGCGTATGCAAAGTTCTATATCACAGAGCATTATGTTGAGATTTCCGAAGCACTGATGGGAGCTATCAGCCGGGAGATGTCGAAGATTGACCGCACCAATGATGTAGAGGAATACCTGCGAGGGCTGTTTGAGAGCAGCAACATTGACGGCTGGCAGTATGAGTACATGACAAGAAAACCGGAGGTGATGAAGCAGATTCTTGAACTGTTCGACAAGCTGGAAGACTGCAACACACCGTTCAATTCCACGATGGATATTGTTGTCGGCAATGTGAGAAAAGAGATTCTGCTGAATGATGAAGTTCTTGAATATCTGTGGGAGGAGTTCGGGGATTTTCCTGGAGTCGATGAAGAAGATTGTCTCCTTGATGATTTTCTTGGCTTTGAAGCCGGGACGCACCGGGAGGACGTGTGGCATTGGTTTGACGAACACCATTCCAGGGGAGTAGCTTTTCTCATGTTTGGAGGAGAGCAGTAGGAGGTGAGCTGCATGGTGGGAAATAAGAGAGCAGATGAACTCGGAAAATGTATCCGGGATTCCTTCGCAAGATGGAACCATATCCACCAGAATGGTGGAAGCGATCCGTTTTGGGAAGACGGACCGAATCTCGAATTGGTTAGAAATCATATTATCTATCACAAAAGACAGTGCGAGGAGGAGTTATTGCCTGAGCAGTACCCTCCGGAGTACCACCTAGAACTGCCGCCCGTTGTTGACAAGTCGTATATGGCGAGAGCTGATGAAATCAAGGAACACGCAGCCCATAGCCTAGAGGTTTACGTTGGTGATGTGAATTACCAGTATCTGATGGAGAATCTGCACAGACTCACTGAAAAGCAGAAGAACGAAATTCATATTATGAATGTCATCGGATATGTTGTCGGCTTGCAGAGTTTCATCCGGAATGGAAGCCTGGTTGAAATGAGGAGACATGAACACCCGGAACATTACCAGGAATCGTTTCTGACTTGCCGGGAGCGGATGGAAGCCATTATCGGAGTTGGGAAAGTGTTACCGCAGGGGCAGTTGTCTCTGTTTGATTTGTTTGAAATGTGGGAGGTGTAGGAATGTTAGTGAAAGCAAGTAGAGAGAATTTTTGGATGCTGAATTGGTTGGATGAATACATGATCGGTCACAAAGGCTTTATTTGTGGAGGATGCTTCAAGAATATCTTTAGCAAAGAAAAGGTAAAAGATTTGGATATCTTCTTCGAGAAAGAGGCAGATTTTGATGATGCAGTACAGTATTTCGACAGCATGACACCTGGATACGAAGGTGATGATGCGAGGGAGAAAAAGTATTTCTTCCACTACGAGAATGGCAATGTGAAGGCGTACAAGCATTCTGAAACCGGAATCGTCATAGAGTTGTGCCGCAAGATTCACGGAACTGCCAATGAAATTCTGAAGAATTTCGACTTCACCATCACAAAGTTCGCTTATTACAAGGAGGAGGTCCTGGACGATCCGGAATTAGACCCGTTCGATGTTGCAGAGATTGATGGACTTGAACTGGCCCATCCGTCAAGTCAGAAAACCCATACTGAGTATCGGATACTCATGGATGATAAGTTTTTTGAGCATTTGCATTTGAAACGCTTGGTTATTGACGATCAGATACCATATCCAATGAGTACGCTGGAGAGAATGTTCCGGTATGCGAAATACGGATATTTTCCTTGCAGAGAAACGAAGATGAAAATTGTCCATGCGCTCAGAGAGCTGTCGGACGAGCAGGTTGAGTTGTCAGAAAGTTTATACGATGGGGTTGATTAAGATGATGATTTTAAGTCAGAACGGAGAAGTAATGGTGAATGTGGAAAATCTGCATTCCATTACAACATATAAGTTGGGAGATTACCAGCGCGGAGAGAAGATGGAGAAGAAACACCGTATCCTGGCGTGGTATGGAAACGGAGAAGATGACTGCTGGGGCATCGGAGATTATGAGACCGAAGACCGGGCAAAAGAGATTATCAGAGCAATTTGGCAGAAGTACGGTGAATACCTGCACAGACAGGGAGGTCCGGCAGTGTTGCGTGGATCAGTAGAAGTCCCGGAGATGATTTGGGTGCTTCCGAAGCTGTACGAGATGCCGCAGGAGTAGGAGGTTTCTATGGCAGAAATGAGAAGTTTGAGTTTTAGAGTTGAAGGGGAGTTCATAACGAGACTTGCCCGGGAAAAAGTGTACCTTGAAGGCGATATGGCATATGCCATGAAGCTTCTTCTGTCCTGCATGGATGGAACTGACCTGGAGGAATGCGAACTCAGACAAATGGCATTCTCAATAATCAACGGAGAGGCACGACTGAAAGGAACGTATCCTGGAGAAGATTACGGGTTTGAGTACCTGGAATCCAAGGATGAAAAATATGATTTGGCATCGTACATCTCGAAACTCAGAAATGAGTGCGAGAAGGCGAAAGAGGAATCTGAAAAGATGGCGGGATGGTACAACATAGCCATGAATCATGTTCCGGAATATAAGTGGGACGATGTACTGGTAGAAACTGGACAGAAACAGCCGGACAGCACATCGTTTGGAAGCAGTCTTCTTGATGGATTTATGAAGCGGATGATGGATGAAGAAGAACACGCCACGGAAGATTACGGATGGTTAGAACCGGATGGAACCTTCCATGAAGTCGATTGGGCTAAGCATGAGAAGTTTGCTTCTGAATACCTGCGTGAATTGTATGATAGAGGAACCTTTACAGAGGAAGAATGGATGGAAATTGGAGATTCAATATCAAAGAGCGGAGATTACCTTGTTGACAGAGGATGGGTGCTACTCCACAACCCGTCCCAGGGAATCGCCTTTCCGACCAGGAAAGAAACCGGAAGATACACAAAAGCTCAGAAGGAGTTCCTCTACGATTACTACATGGAGAGAAACTGCGAGAAGGAAGCAAATGCAGTTTACCAGGAAGAGGATGACTAAATGGAACGTAATAATAGACCGGAGATTACAGCAATGTTGTCTTTGTCGATTCAAAAGCACATTTCGCCGCATAACGACCCGAGGATTTACTGGGCGAGAGAGGTGACATTCGACTATGCCACCAGCAAAGCAGTAAGGGTGGATTACATGAAATTCAAGCCAGTAAATAATACTGTATCCGGAATCGAAAAAGGAGATTTCTACTGCTATGAGGTTAAGTCATCGGTAGAGGATTTTCATTCGGAGAACGGTCACAATTTCCTGGGCGATTACAACTATTATGTTATGCCGGAAGAAGTGTACGAGAAGGTGAGAAATCAGATACCGTACAATGTTGGCGTGTATGTTCCGGATGGAAAGAATTATCGGGGCGAATGGTACGATTTGAAATCCGTTAAGAATGCAGTAAGGAAAGACCGTGAGAAACCAGTATCGGAGATGCTGCTGATGATGTTTCGATCGGCAGTAAGAGAAAAAGATAGAGGAGGAAAGAAGTAAGTGAAGAAAGCATCAGAGATTGTATTGGATTGCCTGGAAGAAAAGAAGTTATCGCAGAGACAGTTGGCGGCACGGATGGGAGAGGATGTCAGATATCTTAATCAGCAGCTCAAACGCCAGAATGATATGAAGGTAGGACGGTTTTCCAATGTGCTTGAACACGCCGGATATAGAGTTGAGGTTGTTGAAAATGATGGCATTCAACGGGTATGCCAGGAGTATGCGGATCAGGTGATTGAAACCAGGCAGCCACTTGGGAGTTTCTATACATTCGCCGGAGGCATTTATACTGGCATTGACAATGGAACCGGGGAAGCCTGGACAGAAGATTTCAGCTCTTACGATGAGTGCATGAAGTGGCTTAGACACGAACCTGCTGTTGACGTACATGGGGAACTGCATGAGGTATAAAAAATCTCGGAAAAATCAGTTTTTCTATTGACAACGCAGGTGGTGCTGCTATCGTACGCTTACGCTAAAACAAGGAGGTAAGTTGATATGATGATGTCAGAATTCATTGAGAGAGTAGGTTTTGAGCCGACAGCTGCTGAGTACCATGAAATCGAAGCGGAATACATGGGATGCGATGTCGATAAGGACAAGTTCTGTAAGGACTGGAAGAAAAACGGAGGTATCCAGCGGCTTTGCAGATTGAGAGTCAGAAGAATCGAGGAACTGGAAAACGAGGTGAAATTGAAAGACCGCCAGTTCGAGGAGATGGATGCTCGCCACTGTCGTAGCTTCAATGAACTGAATGACCGGATGAAGAAGAAAGTTGCTGAGTTAGAAGAAAAAGTTGCCGCTTATGAAAAGCTGACAGAGGAAAGGTATAACGAAACTGAGGAGGTGAAGAAAAAGCTGGAAGAAGCTGAAGGTCAGATTGCAACAGTCAGAGCGGCGTTTGCCATCCTCGGAATTGGGAAGGAGGAAGCGTAGATGTACGAACCGGACTATGACGGAGATATGAAGTATTACCAGGACCAGCTGGCGAAGAAAGGCATCTCGAAAGAGATGCTGGACATGGACAACTTCGCCGGGCTGACTGCCAGGGAGTTACAGAGCATCGTTGATGGTGCAAGAATCGTAAAGAAGGAGGCGGTTGCAAGTGTTTAAGTTAGAAATCAGTACAGACGGAGCGGCGTTCTGAGACCCGTTCTCCGGAGAAGAAGATGAAGTGATGGAGGCTACCGAAATCAGAAGCCTGCTCGCAAAGGTATCTTGCGAACTGGAACATGGAAGAAGTTCCGGAGTCATCATGGATGTAAATGGCAATAAAGTTGGAAGCTGGAGCAGATAGGAGGATTCGATATGGGAGAAAAATGGCGGCTTGGTGAAGATTTGAGCGTTGAAGATAATATGCTTGATGGCATCACCTTTGCAGATATTATTTTGGCAGTTCACCACAACTGCCGGGAGATTACTCCGGAAGCTATCCGGAAGGAAGTTCTCGATTTTGTAGAAATGAGACTGGATGACATGAAATGTCTGATGGAGAAGAACCTGGATGTGATTGCGGCTGAAGCAATGAAAGGAAGGTGTTAGAGATGAAAAAGGTTATCAACCCTTGTATGTGTGAAGTATATGGCGGCAACGCCAGGGGCTTTGCGAAGATTGAGTATAAGGATGGCAGACTTAGTATCTGCGGAGTAATCGGTCCTATGAGAAACGGAGATGCCAAAGGATCATGCGGACAGTGTACCGATGAAATCCGGAAAGGCGAACCGATTGAAGGGTGGACCAGGGAGATGCTTGATAAGCTGTGCGAGATTTGGGACAGATGGCATCTGAATGATATGCGTCCGTACTGCGAGCATCAGAAGGAGCTTGGATGGGACGAGCTGGCAGGAAAGAAGGTTACGTTGTACAACTACCGCCTTACAACAGAGTCCATGGACAAAAAGAAAGCCGCAGAGAAAGCAGCACTCACTGCGCTCCGGGAAGGAAGGACATTCACCCCGACAGAGGAGCAGATTACATACGCAACGATGCCATATTCTGTAAAGACACATGAAGAATTGACCGGGGAAGCGGCTGAAAGATATGAGCCGAAAAAGCCATTGTTTGCAGGAGATGAAGGTGCGACAGAAACGGAGATGCTTGGATGGTTGTATCCGAAATACCACCCAGATGGAATCCTTTGCAAGCCGTGTCCGGTATGCGGATACAAGTACGGAAGCTCCTGGAAGAAAGAAGAAGTTCCGGAAGATGTCATTGAATGGTTGTTTGCATTGCCGGATTCAAAAGTTGAGCCAGCGTGGGTGTAGATGGAGGTGAACGCCATGAAGAAGTCGGACTTCGACAGAATCATCGTTGATAAGAACAGCAAGATGACCGAGATTATCAACTGGTTCCTGGCAAATAAGGAATGGCTGGCGAAAGAGGAGTTCCATGCTCCAATGGAATCTGGGCTGATCGTCATGGTTGAAGAAAAAAATGATATTGGGTTTGAGAGCCTGGGTGACGGGGAGGTGAAAATCTACGTCTACCCGGCTCATATCGAAGAACCTGCCATGACGTTCCATTACGACCCGGTCACAACGAAGGTCAGAAATCATCAGTTCCCGAATAAGATGCGACACCGGAAGGAAGAACTTCTGAAGCTGGTGTTTGAAATGGACCATACGGATGTTAAGGAGTCCATAAAGTACCATGCACTGATGATGTTTGCGGCTCACTATGAGGAGATTGTAGAGGTTGATGAGAAGCAGAACGTCCGAAGAACCAGGCATGAAGCGAAGATGCTTAGAAAGAATCAGAGCCAGCCGCTCAGCCTGGTGAAGAAAACGTATGTTATAAAAGAGTTTTCCGGAGACAATCTCCACAGATATGGTGAAAAGAGAGGTTACACAAAGCCGGACCACGAAGTCCAGGTGCGAGGATTCTACCGGAAAAGTAAGAATGGTAAGAAAAGCTGGGTTAAGCCGTTCTCCCGGTACAAGGATAAGGGCGGCAGACACCCGAAAGAATACAAAGTTTAGGAGGAAGAAGCTATGAGCGAGAAAAAGTATTACAGAGGTCAGATTTATTATGTGTACCCGAAAGACTATACCGGAAGTGAACAGGGAGGAGGCAGACCCGCAATCATCGTAAGCAATGATGTTGGAAATGAGTATTCCCAGGTAGTTGAAGTTGTGTTCCTTACCACCAGGGAGAAGAAACCGTTGCCGACACATGTTGCCATCAATTCTGCGAAGTATCCGTCCACGGCGTTATGTGAGCAGATTGATAGTGTTGATAAGGAGAGAATCGGTGGCTACATAAACGAGATCAGCCAGGCAGAGATGAAGAATATCGAGAGAGCGCTGCTGGTTAGCCTGGACATTTCCTGCAATCTGAAAGGCAGTAAAGCGTTGGAAGCCTGGAGAAAGCTGATGGAAGATTGCCGGGAAGAAGAAATTTACGAAGAACCGGAGGCAGACAACATTTCCATCAAAGAAAAGCCGAAAGAAGCTGAAAAGAAGATGGAGACAGCCGAAATTCTGGTTCCCAGTCCGATTGACGGGTACATCGACCTGGAGGTGGCTCCGGAGTATATCCGGATGAAGACCGAAAGGGATGTCTATAAGGAACTGTACATGAATTTGCTGCAAATGAAAGCGGCAGTATGAGGAGGAAAGAACATGAAAGTGAAATGCGAAAGAAATTGCAAGGAAAGTGTGAAAGGATTTTGCAGGATGTCTGAAATTGATATTCTGGCAGATGGTATGTGCGGAAAATACAACCGCAAGCCGGAGTTTGAGCTGTTCAGAGAGGACAATGTTGTTGTGTTTGATAACGCCGGGTTGCCGTCTATCATGGTTAAGTTCACAAGGAACCCGGAAGTACCCACTCACCCGATGTTCATTATCGGCGGCAAGACCTACAACAAGATTTATGTTTCCAAGTATCCGAATGTCATTATCAATGGCAAGGCGTACAGTCTTCCGATGCAGCAGCCAGCAGTGAACGTCACCCAGGAGGAAGCTGAGGAAGCCTGTTTCAGCAAGGGCGATGGATGGCATCTGTGGACTGCAATGGAGAGAGGATACATCGCCAATCTCTGCTACGATACCGGGATTTTTCCTCATGGCAATACGAACAGGGGAGAATATCACGCTGATTGTTCTGAGAAGGGTGATTGTTTCGGTGGATACAAGACGCTGACGGGTTCCGGTCCGGAGACCTGGAGCCACGATCATACGGTGTTTGGCATCTATGACCTTTGCGGTAATGTTTGGGAGAGATTCAGAGGATTGAGATTGAAAGATGGTATCCTCCAGGTAGCTGAGAATAATGATGCCGCCATGAACATCGACCTCTCAGCCGGAAGCAATAAGTGGAAATGCTTGCTGGACAGCGATGGGGAGCCTATCAGAATTGATGCCAACGATGGAGAAATCAAGTTCACCACAGAGGATGAAATCGAAGAAGATTACGATGGATGCCACTGGAAAGATGTTGGGTTTGATTGCGAGATTACAGATGAAATGAAAGCACTTGGCCTGTTTGCCGGAGAACCGGAAGCATACATCTATGCTGATACATCTGGAGAGCGTTTGCCGATCTGTGGGGGCGACTGGGGCAGCGGTTCCAATGCTGGCGTGTTCGACGTGGACCTCAACAACCCCCGTTCCCTCTCGAGCAGCTACGTTGGCTTCCGCTCCGCTTACTACTGTGATGCTGAGGACTGATAACTGTGTACTGATTGGCGGCTGAGAAGCCGCCATTACCATTGGAGGTAAGGAGATGCGAAAGAAATTTAAGAAGATGCTTGATACGCATTGGAACTGCTTACCCTGGTTCATCTGCGGATTGTCGATTTTGATAAAGGGAGACATCGGAAGGTGGGCTTATGGGCTGGCATGGGTGACTATCTTGGTGATGACCTGGCACTATTGCCCGACAGTAAATATCAACAGATTATCGAAGGAGAAAGACGATGAATAAAGTAATTTTGATGGGAAGACTTACGAGAGACCCGGAGGTGCGATATGCACAGAATGAAAACAGTACAGCGGTTGCCCGGTACAGCCTGGCAGTAGACCGCCGCTTCAAGCGTGACGGAGAGCAGGATGCAGACTTCATTGGATGTGTTGCGTTCGGAAAAGCAGCCGAGTTTGCTGAAAAGTATTTCCATAAAGGAATCAAGGTATTGATTACCGGAAGAATCCAGACTGGAAGCTACACCAACAAAGACGGTCAGAAGGTGTATACCACAGATGTTGTCATCGAGGAGCAGGAGTTCGCAGAGAGCAAGGCTGCCAGCGAAGGCAATGGAGGCGGTTATTCCGGCGGCGGAAGCAACAATTCATCATCCGGGGACGGATTTATGAATGTACCGGACGGCATTGACGAAGAATTGCCGTTCAACTAAGGAGCTGAGCCGCATGGCTGAACTTGCCAGCTGTAACAAGTGGATGTTTCGGAAGGTTAGATGTAATGCGTATTTGAAAAAGATTAGAGATGGAAGATTCATCGAGAAGGACGAAGATGGAAATTGCACCTATGTTGATACCAACAAAGTAGAAGACGGGGAACATTGGAGCAAAGCGGTTCAGGAGGAAGATTATGACGGAACGAAGAATTTTCTCAAAACGTACTACGAATACACCCGGAAGGAGTTTGTCGGAGTAATTGTCGGGCTGAAGATGGTTACTCTGACCGGATACCTTGTTGTTGAAACAGAGTATCACTATAACGGAGGAGAATATACGGTAGTGAGGAAAGAACCCGAGGATGTAAGAAAGTGTGCGTTGGTATATTACGGATGCAATAAGAGCCGCCTGGTTCCTATTTGTGATTTAGAGATATTGGAGGATGAAGAAAATGAGCAAAAGATCAGATAAAGCCCAGGATAAAGTACTTGAAGAAACTTGCATGGAGTATGTGACGGATGTGCATGAGACACCGAATTTCGTAGAGGTACATGGCAATGCTGGCGGAGATGATGTTTGTTACAGAGTGTACGATGATGGCAGCATCACTTGCAGATAGGAGGGCAACATGGGGAAAACATATCATGCTGAACCGGACAAAGCGAATGAGCACGGATATTCAAGTGATTATACCTGGATAACGGTAGAAAATGGAGAAGTCATTGGATGTGCGAGAGGAGACCAGCGTGCTGGATGCTCTTGCAGAAAAGAAGACAGACCGCTGAGATGCACAGATGAATGTGCTGCTAATTGCATTGAAGATATTATCTCCTGCTTGCTTAAAGAAGATGCGGCTGAAGTTGAAGGAGCAAAGTTCAAAGAGCGGACAGCAACCGAAGTCGAAGCTCTTATGCTGAAAGAAGCAAGAATCCGGGCTGTGAAGTTGAAGGAAACGATTGAAACCGCCTGCAAGTGCTACGGGATGAACCTCACCATCTACAACGGGAAAATCGGGTTTGTTGACCCGGGGAGCAAGAGAATCGTGATGCTGTGGGGAGCCGAGTACAAGATGAACGAAGGAGATGAAGGCAATGGGGAAGATTAAAGGATTCCTACTGAACAGAAAGCAGTATGACCGCATCCGGAAGATGGATCACTGTCAGATGACATTGTATGTCGAATCAATTTACAAGTCCGGATACGCAGATGGCAAGAAAGATGCCGAAGGATTGACGGCGAATGAAATCAGAGAAGTGTTGCTCCAGGTGAAAGGTATCGGAGAAAAGAGAGTTGATATCATCGTATCTGCCCTGGAAGCGGCTATGAATAACAAGGAGGATAAGAAAAGTGACAGTTAAAGAGAAAATCAAAGCAATAGCTGAGAAGTACGGATATGACGCACAGAGCCGCCAGTGCATCGAGGAGATGGCGGAACTCACCCAGGCAATCAATAAACTTTGGAGAAAGCAGTTGGGATGTGGAGAGATTCCATTCCCGGATGACCCGGATACATTCCCTTCCTTTGGTAAGGAATACGATAACCTGGTTGAGGAGATTGCCGATGTGCAGATTATGCTGTGGCAGATGGAACGGTTCCTGCATTGTAATATCGACTCCATTGTAGAGAGAAAACTCGACCGTCAGATGGAGAGAATCGGAAACAAAAATTCCGATTGAGATAAGTTCCCGGGAGTGATATAATAGTATAAAATTTTGCTAAGGAGCATAGATGTGCAATTTGTAAATTACAAATGTGAAGTTTTAGGTAGAAATCGGCACATAGGGGATGCCATGTTTATCACCGATCTTCACGAGGGAGTGGTTCCCGATGTTGGAGAGCAGAACGGTGATGGAGATCAGGTCGGTAACGAGACTGGGGAAAGGACGGAAAAATGAAATCAGCAGAAGATTTGAGACAATTTCTCCGTTCCGTTGACCGGAAGGGATATCCTGCCTACAAGGGAGCGAAGGGTGTTTACCAGTTTCCGGACTTTACCTTAAGCATCGACCATGTGCAGGGCGACCCGTTTGCGTCGCCGTCCAGGGTCAGCATCCGGGTGGAGGGAAAGAAAGCCTGTTTTCCGGCAGAGTCCTATCACCTGAGTCATAAAAGGGTGGCGCTGCAGGACCTGCTGCTTCGTAAATTCGCCGCCAAGGTGGAACGGTACAATTTTAAGGCGAGAGGTTCGGGAAAGAGCGGGCTGATCGCAGTCAGCCGGTGCGGCCAGGAGATTCTGGAGAGAACCGCGTGTGTGGCAGATCCGGAGGATGGAGGCATTTTGATCCGAATGGAAGTCGGATTTCCGGCGAACGGAAGGACGATCAATTCCGGGGAACTGATTAAGATTCTGTTTGAATTTCTGCCGGAGTGCGTGGCGGGAACGTGTTTTTATAAAACCTATCCGGCTGCAGAGAAGGAGAAGGTGAAAGAAGTCTCTGAACTGGCGGAGGACCAGGAGGAAGCGAGACGGCTGCTTTCTGCCATGGGACTCACCGCGTTTGTGGCGAACGGATCCATTCTTCCAAGGGAATCCGGGGTATCGGACCGGCCGATGGCGAAGGCGGTTCCATTTACGTCCCCATCTTCGATGGAAGTGGTGATGAAGCTTCCTCATGCAGGGGCGATTAAGGGGATGGGCATCCCCAGGGGTGTAACTCTGATCGTGGGCGGAGGCTACCACGGCAAATCCACGCTTCTCTCAGCCCTCGAGTCGGGCGTGTACAATCATATCGCCGGAGATGGCAGGGAGTACGTCGTCACGGAAGCGTCGGCGGTGAAGCTGCGCGCAGAGGATGGACGGAGCGTCAAGAACGTGGATATCTCCCTGTTTATAAAGAATCTTCCGGATCGGAGGGATACGAAACGGTTCTGCACCGAGGATGCCAGCGGAAGTACGTCGCAGGCGGCCGGTGTGGTGGAAGCGATGGAGAGCGGAGCAAAGATATTTCTGGTGGACGAGGATACCAGTGCGACGAATTTCATGATACGGGACGAGCTGATGCAGATGGTGGTGCACCGGGATCAGGAACCGATTACACCATTTGTGGAGCGGGTCCGGGCGCTTTATGACGAGCAGGGAATCTCCACGATTCTGGTAGCCGGAAGCTCGGGCGCCTATTTCCATGTGGCGGACCGTGTCATACAGATGGACTGCTATGTGCCGAAGGAAGTGACCAAAGAGGCGAAGGAGGCCGCTGCCGGGTTCGGAGAAGGCGTCCAGTCGCTTAAATTAACTCCGGTTTCCTTTGAACGGGTACCGAAGAAGTTTAAGACCGGAGGCAGGGACGAACGGTTTAAGATGAAGGTTCTGGGCCGTGACAGCCTGCAGTTTGACCGGGACGTGGTGGAGCTTCGTTTTGTGGAACAGATTGCGGATACGGAGCAGATCGCGGCGCTGGGATATCTGTTAAAATATGCGGGAACGCATTTCATAGATGGCAGGCGGAATCTGATTCAGATCGTGGACCTGCTGGAAAAGAAGGTTGCGGCGGAGGGCCTTGCGGCACTGGCGGAAGACGGATATCTGCCGGTTAATTTATGTATGCCGAGGCGTCAGGAGATATTTGCCTGTATCAATCGCTGCCGCAGCCTGATGTTTTAGGGAACAGGCGGTTAGCTGGATTAGCAAAGGGGTCAGTCATGGAAGAAAAAAAACATCTGGTTGGGGGCATTTCCAGAAAGACGCTGGAACGCCTTCCTGTGTATCATCATTACCTGGAGCGCAGAGATTCCGAGGGGCTTGTCAATATCTCCGCGCCGGTGATTGCACTGGATCTGCAGCTGAATGAGGTTCAGGTCCGAAAGGATATCGCTATGGTGGCGCGTTCGGCGGGGAAGCCGAAGACGGGTTACGTAGTTAAGGATTTGATCGATGACATTGAGGAATTTCTGGGGTACCATAATACGAATCAGGCCGTTCTGGTGGGCGCAGGTTCCCTTGGAAAGGCGCTTTTATCGTACCGCGGGTTTGAGCAGTACGGCGTGGAGATCGTCATGGCTTTTGACGGAGACGCCAAAAAGGCAGAGCAGAAGGTAGGGGAAAAGATGATTCTTCCCATGGAGAAACTGGAAAATCTCTGCCGGAGAATGAATATCCATATCGGCATTATCACAGTTCCGGCGGATTCCGCGCAGGAGGTGTGTGACAGGCTGGTGGACGGAGGTGTGAGAGCCATCTGGAATTTCGCGCCGATTCATCTGAATGTACCGGATCACGTGCTGGTTCAGAATGAGAATATGGCCGTGTCTCTGGCGGCACTGTCAAAATATCTCTACGAAACGGATAAGGATGCAGTGAGGGGGAATGGTGTTTGAATACTGTATTGCTGCAATATGCCGTGGAGGTTGAAAAGACCGGATCCATCACTCAGGCGGCCGGAAATCTCTACATGGACCAGCCGAATTTGAGCAAGGCCATAAAGACGCTGGAGGAAAGCCTGGGAGCACCCATTTTCAAGCGGACGCCCAAGGGGGTCGTCCCTACGGCCAGAGGCAGGATCTTTCTGGAATATGCGAGAAATGTGCTGGCTCAGTTAGAGGAGATGGAGGCGCTTTATAAGCCTGCGAAGGCAGGTGGTGTGGAGTTCGCCCTGTCCATGCCCCGGGCCAGCTATATCAGCTATGCATTTTCCCTGTTCGTGAAGCGGATTGACCGGAAGGAAGGCATGAATCTATGGCTTCGGGAGACGAATTCCGCCGACACTCTGCGTGATGTGGACCGTGGAGAGTATAAGCTGGGGATCATCCGCTACAAGCCGTCCGCAGAGGCATATTACGCCAAGCAGGCCGCGGAATGCGGGCTGAAGACGGAGCTTCTGCTGGAATACGATGAACGCCTCCTGATGTCGCAGGCCCATCCCCTGGCCTTAGCCGGCCATATAGAGCCAGGCGATCTGCTGCCCTACATCGAGATCACCCATGGAGACGGCAGCACCTCCGGCCATCGGGAATTTAAGGCCGCGGACAGCCCGCCGGCCAACAGGATCTATATCTTCGAGAGGGGAACCCAGATGGGGCTTCTCCATGAGAACAGCGACACCTATATGTGGGTATCCCCCATGCCGCCGTCTGTCTTAAGGCAGCACGGACTGACCGAAAAGCCGTGTGCAGACGGAAATCACCGGTACCGCGATGTCCTCGTCTACAGAAATGGTTATAAGATGGGGAAATGGGAACGGCTGTTTCTGGAAGAGCTGGAGCAGGTAAAGGCAGGCCTGATGGGTGAGCTATAATCAGTATCTATATATCGATATTTATATACTGATATATGGGAATTTACATTTGTATTTTTTCCTCCCTGAGTCTACAATAAGATCAGCATAAAAATATGGCGAGGAGGATTTTACTATGGCAAGATTCACATTACCAAGAGATCTGTATCATGGAAAAGGAGCCCTTGAAGAGCTTAAGAATTTAAAGGGAAATAAGGCAATCGTGGTAGTAGGCGGCGGCTCTATGAAGCGTTTTGGCTTTCTCGATAGAGTAATCGACTATTTAAAAGAAGCCGGCCTGGAAGTGAAGTTATTTGAAGGTGTGGAACCGGATCCCAGCGTGGATACCGTTATGAAGGGCGCTGAGATGATGCGCGAGTTCGGTCCGGACTGGATCGTGGCGATCGGCGGAGGTTCTCCGATTGATGCGGCCAAGGCGATGTGGGCATTCTATGAATATCCGGATACCACATTCGAAGATCTGTGCATTCCGTTTAACTTCCCGACACTCCGTACAAAGGCAAGATTCTGTGCGATTCCGTCAACCTCCGGTACTGCTACCGAGGTAACGGCATTCAGCGTAATTACAGATTACAACAAGGGTATCAAATATCCGCTGGCTGACTTCAACATCACTCCGGACGTAGCGATTGTTGATCCGGATCTGGCTGAGACGATGCCGGCCAAGCTGACCGCGTTTACCGGTATGGATGCCATGACACACGCTATCGAAGCGTATGTGTCCACGCTCCACTGTGATTATACCGATCCGCTGGCGCTTCATGCCATCAAGATGATACATAACGATTTAATCGATTCCTATAATGGAGACATGGCTGCCCGTGACCGCATGCATAATGCACAGTGTCTGGCAGGAATGGCATTCTCCAACGCGCTTCTGGGCATTGTTCATTCCATGGCCCATAAGACGGGCGCCGCATATTCCGGCGGCCACATCGTACATGGATGTGCCAATGCCATGTATCTTCCTAAAGTAATCAGGTTTAACGCGAAAGAACCGGAAGCGGCAAAGCGTTACGCTGAGATTGCACGTTTCATTGACCTCAAGGGTTCCACCGATGAGGAGCTTGTGGCTGCGCTGATCGCAGAACTCCGCGGGATGAATGAGAAGCTGAATATTCCAACCTGCATCAAAGAGTACGAAGGCGGAATCATCGATGAGACAGAATTCAATGAAAAATTACCGTCAGTAGCAGAGCTGGCAGTCGGTGATGCATGCACCGGATCCAATCCGAGACCGATTACACCGGCCGAAATGGAGAAGCTGTTAACCTGTTGTTACTATGATAAAGAAGTTGATTTTTAACCTTTTATTTAGCAATGCAATGTGTGCCGGGGGCGCAGGATCGTATGGTCCTGCGCCTCTGGTGCGTGAAAAAGGTTTCAGTTGTCTGAGCGCAGCGAGTTTGGGAATTTTCCCTGGTTTTTAGAAAAATTCTGCACGTTTAGAAGTGCTTATCCCCGAAACCGGAACTGGAAACCACGCATAAGCCAGCCGGGGCAGACCGGGAAGCAGAGATCGACAGGGCTGTGAACTGAAACCGAAAAAGCTGTTTGACACAGTTTTTTATCTGTGTTATGGTATCAGGGAATCAAAAAAGAAGGGACAGGACGGAACGGATGAAAAAAGAGGATGCAGTGCTGGTGGTCAGCTTTGGAACCAGTTATAATGACAGCCGTAAGAAGACCATCGAGGAGATCGAGAAGACGATTGCCGGACATTTTCAAGGTTACGAGTTCCACCGGGCGTTTACCAGCCGGGTGATTATTAATATTTTAAAAAAACGGGATTCCATTTCGATCGACGGAGTGTCGGAGGCGATGGAAAGACTTTTAAATCAGGGCATAAAAAGGGTTCTGATCCAGCCCACCCACGTCATGAGCGGCGAGGAATTCGACGCCATGATGGAGGAGATGAGTCCCTATGAGGCTTCCTTTGAGGCTGTGGCCGTAGGCGCCCCGCTGCTCACTTCGGATGAAGACTATGAGCGGCTCGTCCGCATTCTGGCAGAGGATACGAAGGAATTTGACCAGGAGGGAACGGAGATCATACTCATGGGCCACGGGACAGAACATGCGGCGAATGAGGTCTATGTGCGCCTTGCCGCGGAATTTAAGAAACAGGGATACGGCCGGTACCATGTCGGGACTGTGGAGGCGACGCCCTCACTGGAAGATATGAAGCGCGAGACGGATCAGACAGGTGCGCGCCGGGTGGTGCTTCAGCCGCTGATGATCGTGGCGGGAGACCATGCCAATAACGATATGGCAGGCGACGAAGAGGACTCGTGGAAGAGCGTATTTCAGGCGGACGGATACGAGGTGGTGTGCCGGCTGAAGGGGCTGGGAGAGCTGGAAGGGATCCGCAGAATGTTTGTAGATCACGCGAAAATGGCGGTGCGGTCCTTGACTTTAAAATAGCGCTTTGCTAGAATGACACTATTCGTTATATAAGGAAAAGGACAGGTAATATGCAAAAAAGAAAGAGAATGGCGGCTGCCGCGGTTTGTCTTGCGGCTGCCGCTTCCATCTGGCTGCTGTCGGGATGCGCCAGAAAGATCGAACCAATTACAAAGTCCAGTTTTATGCTGAATACGTTTGTAACCGTGACTCTGTATGATACGGATGATCCGGACCTGTTAAACGGCAGCCTGGAACTGTGCCGTTCCTATGAGAATATATTCAGCAGAACCATCGAGGGAAGCGAGATTTACAAGCTGAACCACCGTTCTGCGGATGAGCAGACCGTGACCGTCTCAGACGATGTGGCGGCTCTGCTGGAAAAGGGAATTCATTACAGTGAAGTCTCGGACGGAGATTTTGATATTACCGTCGAGCCGCTCAGCTCCCTGTGGAATTTTTCGTCGGATGAACATATAGTTCCTTCTGATATCGAGATCAGGGAAGCCAGGGACAAGGTGAACTGGAAGAATCTGGAGCTGGCTGGGAATACCCTTACGTTTGGCTCGCCGGATACGGCCATTGATTTGGGGGCCATAGCCAAGGGCTATATTGCGGACCGCATGAAGGACTATCTTGTCGAAAAGGGAGTGAAGAGCGCCGTCATCAATCTGGGCGGCAATGTGCTCTGTATCGGGAAAAGGCCCGATGGGACGCCGTTTAAGGTCGGCCTTCAGAAACCTTATGCGGACCGGAATGAGACGATTGCGACGCTGAACATCGACGGAATGTCTGTCGTTTCATCCGGTGTCTATGAACGCCATTTTGAAAAGGATGGGGTGAATTACCACCATATATTAAATCCCAGAGACGGATATCCGTATCAGAACGGACTCATATCGGTAACCATCATCTCCGATCTGTCCGTGGATGGGGACGGCCTTTCCACGACCTGCTTTTCCATGGGACTGGAGAAGGGAAAGGACCTGCTCGATTCCATCGACGGCGCCTACGGCGTGTTTATCACCGATGACTATGAGATTGTATATTCGGAGGGAGCGAAGCAGTTCCTGGATAAAGAATCTTAAGGATTCCTTTATTCATGGGGATTTGCTTTACATTTTTCCGGCACTATACTACAATAGAAGAAATGTAATTTTGACAGGAGCAGTGTTATGATTAAAAAAATATGGGACAAGGTTATGAACCGAGAGGTCATTTCTTATCTGATCTTCGGGGTGCTGACCACACTGGTGAACTGGGTGGTCTATGCGGCCATGGTAAAGGTTCATATCGATTACCGCATAGCGACAGCGGTGGCATGGGCTGTATCTGTCTTGTTTGCGTTTATTGTGAATAAGATTTTCGTATTTCAGAGCTATAATATGCGCCCGGCCTTTGTAATGAAGGAGATCACGTCGTTTGTGGCGTGCAGAGCCGTGTCGGGTGTGATGGAGATGGTCTTTATGATTGTCATGGTATCATGGATTCATATGGACGAGTATATCAGCAAGATTGCAGTTTCTGTGATTGTTGTAATTGTAAACTACGTATTCAGTAAACTTTTTATATTCAGGAAGAGCGAAGAAAAATCCCTGTGAAAGGTTGGCCGAAGTACGGCCAGGTAACTGCATATGGAACGCGATGACGAGATTGAAAAGATTTCTAAAGAACTAGAGGACATACTAAGAATGACATCAGAGAAAAAACGGAGCAGTGGGGAAACTGAGACGGAGAAGAAAAATTTGATACCTTCGGAGAATGGGACGGACGAAAAAGAACCGTCCGCTTCCCTGGAGGATTTTTCACTTATACTGGACCTGGGCGAAGGCTATACGGTGTCGTCGGATTCTGTAGCGGACGCGTCTGACCTTGAACATGGGGAAGCGGAAGTGAAGGCCGGTGCGGGAGACAGGACGGATTCGGGAGACAGGACAGATTCGGGAGACAGGACGGATTCGGGAGATAGAACGGATTCGAGAGAGAGAACGGATTCGGGAGACAGAACGGATTCGGGAGACAGAACGGATTTGGAAGACAGAACGGATTCGCCGGAACTGTGCGCGGATCCCGGTGACAGCCTGGATTCCTTTGACCTGCTGGGCGGTCAGACGGCAGCTGAAGGGGAATACGAGGATTCTCTGGAACTTTTTCTGGAACCCGTGGAAGAGGAAGAATACGAATACGATGAAGACGCAGAATTTCCGGATCGGGAAGACGCCGGGTATGCAGCCCGTGATGAGGGCCTGTATCCGGATTCGGAAAAACCGGTCCGTGGTGACCGTACCCGGAAACGGAGACGGGACGGCAGAGAGAGCATCAGCCTGATACGGCCATCGGATGGACTTGTGGCTGCATTTTTTGTGCCGATTATTATTATGATCATTATCTTTGCCCAGCGCGGAATCTTTCCGTTTGGGGAGGAGAGCTTCTTAAGAACGGATATGTACCACCAGTATGCGCCGTTCTTCTCCGAATTTCAGCACAAGCTGACCCATGGCGGCAGCTTCCTGTACAGCTGGGATGTGGGAATGGGCGTGAATTTCGCGGCCCTCTACGCCTACTATCTGGCCAGCCCCTTAAACTGGCTTCTGGTGCTCTGTCCCAAGGCGTATATCATCGAGTTCATGACCTATATGATCGTGTTCAAGATCGGTCTCAGCGGGTTAAGCTTCGCCTACTATCTGCGGAAGCACTGCAGGACCTCGGATTTCGGTATCGCATTTTTCGGCATTTTTTATGCGCTTTCCGGTTATATGGCAGCTTACAGCTGGAATATCATGTGGCTGGACTGCATCCTTTTGTTCCCTCTGATCATGCTGGGGCTGGAGCGCCTCGTCCGGGAAAAGAAATGTTTTCTCTATTGCATTACTCTGGGGTTATCTATTCTGTCAAACTATTACATATCCATTATGATATGTATTTTTATGGTGCTGTACTTCATCGCCCTGCTTGTGATGGATGGAAAGAAATCGTGGAAGGATTACATGGTAAATATCAGTTCCTTCGCGGTGTTCTCCCTTCTGGCAGGCGGTCTGGCCGCGGCAGTGCTCCTTCCGGAGATCTACGCGCTGCAGATGACCGCGTCCGGAGATTTTAACTTTCCGAAGACGGTGACCTCCTATTTTCCGATCTTTGATATGCTGGCGAGACACTTGCCGGATGTGGAGACGGAGATCGGACTGGATCACTGGCCGAATATCTACTGCGGCGTGGCGGTCCTTATGCTGTTTTTGCTGTATCTCGTAAACCGGAAGATCAAACGGCGGGAAAAAGTGGTGTACTGCGGTCTGCTGCTGTTCTTTTTTGCCAGCTTCTCGTTCAATGTACTTAACTTTATCTGGCACGGGTTCCATTATCCCAACAGCCTTCCGTGCCGCCAGTCCTTCATCTATATTTTCCTGATGCTTCTGATGTGTTATCAGGCGTACAGCCATTTGAAGGAGACGCCGTGGAAGCATGTGGTGCTGGCGTTCTTTGCGGCGATCGTATTTGTGCTGATGGCTCAGAAGCTGATCACGGATGAAGCGTACCATTTTTCTGTGTTCTATGTGGCGATTCTATTCCTTTCCGCCTATGCGGGGCTGATCTGTTTGTATCAGAAGGGGGTCAACCGGAATCTCGTCATCCTGCTGGCGCTGGGAGTCGTTTCGGTGGAAGCGGCGGTCAATACGACGGTGACGAGCGTTACCACGACCAGCCGGACCAGCTACGTAAAGGATAATGACGCCAGCGTGAGACTGACGGAAGGGATCAGCGATCCCTCCTTTTACCGGGTGGAAAAGATCACCAGGAAGACGAAAAATGACGGCGCGTGGATGAATTTCCCGTCCGTATCCCTGTTCTCGTCCACAGCCAACGCGGACTTATCAAAGTTCTTCAAAAAGCTAGGATGCGAGAGTTCCACCAACGCTTACAGCATCACCGGCAGCACGCCGCTGGTGGATTCGCTGTTTTCCGTTAAATACGCGCTGTATTCAGAGACACCGGCCGACACCGGTCTCCTCACTCCGATGGAGGTGGAGGATCATACGTATCTCTACAGCAATGAATTTACGCTGCCGTTGGGAGTCATGGTCCCTTACGATCTTGAGGACAACTGGCAGTTAGACATCACCAACCCGGCGGATGTACAGAACGATCTTGCCGTGGTGCTGGGAGCCAGCCCTGTGCTGGAGGAGGTGCCGAGCGAGATCCTCGGAACCAGCTTCACCTTTACACCGGAGGTATCGGGCGATTATTACGTCTATGTGAGCAACAAGAAGGTGGAAAAGGTAAGCGCCCTGATGGGGGAAAATACGAAGAGCTTCGACAACATTAACCGCGGATACATGCTGGAGCTGGGATGGATTTCCGCAGGCGAGGAAGTGACGCTCCGCAACGATGACAACGAGCAGGATCTGGTTGCTATGGCTTATCGATTTATACCGGAAGGTCTGGAATCGGTATACAATGTGTTAAACAGAAATTCCATGGAGCTGACGAAGAAGACAGATACGGAAATCTCCGGAAGAATCGAAGCCGAAAGGGCGGGGCTCCTCTATTTGAGCATTCCTTACGACAAGGGATGGTCCATATTGGTGGATGGAGAAGAGACGGAGCCGTATAAGCTGTTCGATACCTTCTTAAGCGTGCGGCTCACGGCCGGAACGCATATCGTGGAGCTGCGCTATATGCCGCAGGGCTTAAAGACGGGCGGAATGATCACGGCAGGCAGCATCGCTGTGCTGCTTCTCATTGCAGGAATCACCGCAGGCCGCAGAAAGAAACCGGTCATGCGCAGAAGAATAAAATGCTAAGGAGAAATGAAATATGAAATTATGGGGCGGACGCTTCACAAAAGAGACGAACCAACTGGTACACAATTTCAATGCTTCCCTTTCCTTTGACCAGAAGTTTTACCATCAGGACATCGAAGGCAGCATTGCCCATGTAAAAATGCTGGCAAAGCAGGGAATTCTGACGACAGAAGACAGAGATGCGATCATAGAGGGGCTGGAAGGAATCCGCAGGGATTTAGAGAGCGGAGCGCTTGCATTTACGGCGGAGCACGAGGATATTCATTCCTTCGTGGAGGCGGTCTTAACGGAGCGCATCGGTGAGGCCGGAAAACGGCTTCACACAGGCAGAAGCCGCAACGACCAGGTGGCCCTGGACATGAAGCTGTATACGAGAGACGAGATCGATGAGCTGGACGGTCTGGTCAAATCCCTTCTGGAAGAGCTGTTAAAGCTGATGGAGGAGAATCTGGACACATATATGCCGGGCTTTACTCATTTGCAGAAGGCTCAGCCCATCACGCTGGCTCACCATATGGGGGCCTACTTTGAGATGTTTGACCGCGACCGTTCCCGCCTTTCCGATATCAGGAAACGGATGAACTACTGTCCGCTGGGATCCGGCGCGCTTGCAGGCACCACCTATCCCCTGGACCGGGAGTATACGGCGGAGCTTCTTGGATTTGACGGACCGACGTTAAACAGCATGGATTCCGTGGCGGATCGTGATTACGTCATCGAGCTGCTCAGCGCGCTGTCGACGATTGCCATGCATTTGAGCCGCTTCTGCGAGGAGATTATCATCTGGAATACGAACGAGTATCAGTTCGTGGAGATCGATGATTCCTACAGCACGGGAAGCAGCATCATGCCTCAGAAAAAGAACCCTGATATCGCGGAGCTGATCCGTGGAAAGACAGGCCGGGTCTATGGCGCTCTCGTCTCCATTCTGACGACCATGAAGGGGATTCCGCTGGCCTATAACAAGGACATGCAGGAGGACAAGGAGCTGACCTTTGACGCCATCGATACGGTAAAGGGCTGCCTTGCGCTCTTCACCGGCATGATCTCCTCCATGACCTTCAAGAAGGATGCCATGGAAGCGAGTGCGAAAAATGGCTTTACCAATGCGACAGATGCCGCGGATTATCTGGTGAACCACGGTGTGGCGTTCCGTGACGCCCATGGAATCGTGGGACAGCTGGTATTGTACTGTATTGAGAAGGGGATTGCACTGGACGATATGTCCCTGGAAGAATTCCAGGCGATCAGTCCCGTGTTTGAGGAAGATATTTACGACGCCATCAGCATGCAGACGTGTGTGAAAAAGCGTATGACCATCGGCGCCCCGGGACAGGATGCGATGAAGAAAGTGATAGAAGCGTGCAGAGAGAGGCTGGAAAAGTAAAATCCATATACTGGAAATTTCCTCAGAAAAACTATTGCATTCCTCTATAGGGGAAGGTTTATACTAAAGTATATTAGATGATTTATACGGAAAGGTAAACAAAATCTGATCAGAGGAGGCTGTCTGGTTTGCTATGGGGGAAAGGCAAAACGCTAAAAAATTATATTCTATCGGTGAAGTAAGCCGTATCTGCAATGTGTCGAAAAAGGCACTTCGCTTTTATGACCAGATCGGAGTGATCTCTCCGGATATGGTAAGCGAAGAGAACAATTACCGCTATTACAGCGAGGAGACACTGCTTCTGGTTCCGGTCGTCAAGTATTATAAACAGATGGGGTTCAGTCTGGAACAGATGCAGAGTCTGGTGGAAGGCAGTACGTATCAATGCCTGGAGCGAAGTTTTTTAAGCAAGAGTGAGGAACTGCAGACCGAACGGCAGGAGCTGTTATACCGCTATACCGCCGTGAAGGACTGGTATGAGCTCGTCCGTGAGGCGGAGCTTGTTTCCCAGCGCAAAGAACACGATGTGACGATAAAATATGTGAATTCTACGGTGTATTGCAGTAAAGAACAGGATTTTTCATACAATTACATGGAATCGATCATCAATATTCCGTGGGTGAACTATCTGGAAAGCATACATAACGAGATCACAGGACCGGTTATCTTAAATTTCCCATCGTTTCGTGAGAAGCGGGATGGGACGTGCAGGCGGGCCAGGATTATGCAGATGCCGCTCCGCCCGCTGGTAAAGGATGCGGAACTAAAGACGCTGGGCGGGACCATGATGGCTTCGGTCTATCACGTGGGATCCCTGGATACAATCGGACGGGAGTACGGGAAGATTGAGGAATGGGCGTCGAGAAAAGGATATGTCTGCGGCGAGGAATCGTTTGAACGGTATGTGGTGGATTACTGGACGACGCGGGTGCCGTCGGAGTTTGTGACGGAGATACTGGTGCCGGTTACCCGGATGGAAGAGTGCAGATAATTTGTGTAAATTGAATAATATGATGCCAAAACCTTCCCCTCAAGGGGAAGGTTTGAAGGAGACAACCATAGCTTCGCAGGGAGATGGTTGTCTTTTTTTATGCAAAATTACGCTGTATCATGGTTTGACGGTATTGTTATTGTTTTAACATTACCCTAAGGGGAAGGTACATTATGCAGATTTACCTGCATTATACTAAAAAATATTTAGAAAACAAAACAATAGTAAGCATAATATAAAAATATTTTAGAAAAATAGCGTAAAAAATGAGGCTTGACATTCCACATAGGGGAAGGGACTATACTAAATGCATATAAAAAAGATGGATTGAAGATAAAAATTAGATAATGTATCTAATTTTCAAATCCAGAAGGAGGATATTTCATGAAGTACGATGCATTGGGAATGATTGAAACAAAAGGACTGGTAGGATCGATCGAAGCGGCGGACGCCATGGTAAAGGCGGCGAATGTCACCTTAATCGGCAAGGAACACGTAGGCGGCGGTCTCGTTACCGTTATGGTGAGAGGCGATGTCGGAGCTGTAAAGGCTGCGACGGATGCAGGAGCGGCAGCAGCACAGCGCGTAGGCGAGCTGGTATCCGTTCATGTAATCCCACGTCCTCATGCAGAAGTGGAGTGCATACTTCCAGTCTGCAGAAAACCGGAATAGGAGGAGGTCACGTAGGTGAGATATTACGGAGAAGAGGCACTGGGCCTGGTGGAGACCATCGGCCTGACACCCGCGCTGGAAGCGGCGGATAAGATGTTAAAGGCAGCGGACGTGGAACTCATATCCTACGAAAACGTAGGTTCCACTCTTGTGACCATCATGGTCAAGGGAGATGTGGCAGCGGTACGGTCCTCTGTGGAGGCCGGAGCGGCAGCTGCGGCAGCCATCGGAAAGCTGACGGCTAAGAATGTAATGGCGAGACCGATTCAGGGAGTAGGCGATATTGTATCCGTACACGATGTTGATGCGTAAGAACAGATAAACGGCAGGAAGGAAAAATTTTATGGAAAGATATGAAGCCATTGGTTCCATTGAAACATTTGGCCTGGTATTCGTTCTGGAAGCCGCGGATGCGATGTGCAAGGCGGCCGATGTGGAACTGATTGGATATGAGAATGTGGCTTCCGGATACATTTCCGTGCTGGTGCGCGGTGATGTGGGAGCATGTAAGACGGCAGTAGATGCCGGAGTAAAGGCAGTGGAAGCTATGGGAGCCGAGGTTTACAGCTCTGTCGTAATCCCGAGGCCTCATCCCGATCTGGAGAAGATCATCACACGTTACTCCTTAAAGAATCTTCTTCCGGCGGAGTAAGGAAAGGAAGCGTAGGCAATGCGTTTTGTTGATAAAGACTTGCTTTCTGTCCAGGAAGCCAGAATCCTGATGGAAAATGCCGGAGAGGCGAGAAAAGTGCTGGCTGGTTTTGAACAGGAAAGGCTGGACCGCATTGTGGTACATATGGCGCAGGCGGCGGCAAAACACGCCAGGGAGCTGGCGATCATGTCCTGCGAGGAGACGGAATACGGAAACTGGCAGGATAAATACAGGAAAAACCGGTATATCTGCGAATACCTGCCCGAGAAGCTTAAGACCATGCGTTTTGTGGGAATCATTTCGGAGGACCGGGAAGAGAAAATGATGAAGGTCGGCGTACCGTTAGGAATTATCGCAGCGCTGACACCGTCTACCAATCCGGTATCCACGGCCATCTATCAGGCGCTCATCGCGGTGAAATCAGGCAACGCCATCGTCTTCGCTCCCCATGAGCGGGCCGCGAAGACCACGGGCAGAGCGCTGGATATTCTGATGGAAGCGGCTGCTGAGGCGGGACTTCCGGACGGCGCGCTCTCCTACTTAGGCACCGTGACGCGTCAGGGAACGGAAGAGCTGATCGGCCATCCGGCCGTATCACTGGTGATCGGCACCGGCGTTCCGGAGATGACAGAGGCCGCGAAGGCCGCGGGAAAACCGTTCATCTATGGAGGAACCGTAGGTTCCCCCGCGTTTATCGAGAGGACGGCGGACATACCGAGGGCGGTGAAGGCCATCGTGGCCAGCCGGAATTTTGATTACGGAATCGTGCCGGCGGCGGAACAGTATATCGTTGCAGACAGCTGCATCGCCGGTGAGGCGAAACGGGAATTTGAGAGAAACGGCGCCTACTTCATGTCTGGGGACGAGGAAAAACAGCTGATCGGGCTGCTTTGTCCCGAAAACGGCAGCCAGGACCCTGAGCTGGTGGGTAAACCGGCGCGGGAGCTGGCCAGGAGGGCGGGATTTTCCGTTCCGGACACGGTAAAGGTACTGGTCTCCGAACAGAAGTATATTTCAGACAGAAATCCATACGCCAGGGCGCTGCTGTGTCCGGTTCTGGTGTATTACATAGAAAATGACTGGGTTCACGCCTGTGAGAAATGCATCGAACTGCTGGCAAATGAAAGCCATGGACACACACTTGTGATTCATTCGAAGGATGAAGAGGTCATTCGCCAGTTCGCACTGAAGAAACCGGTCGCCAGGATGCTGGTGAACACTCCGGCTGTGTTCGGGAGCATGGGCGTGACGACGAATCTGTTTCCGGCCATGACGCTTGGAAGCATTACCGCGGGGGTCGGAATCACCTCGGACAGCGTTTCCCCCATGAACCTGATTTACGTCAGAAATGTGGGATACGGAGTACGGGAGATCGAAGACCGGATGGCTGGAGACGCAGAGCAGAAGAACGGCCGCGCCGATGCCGCGGTTTTAAACACAACCCGACAGACGGCGGTCCCGGAAGGCGGGGATGACAGCCTGGATGACGAGCTGGAGCGGGCCATGAAGAAGCTCCTGGAGTGGATGGCCGAAGAAGAATAAGCAGGAAAGAGGGGTAATACAAATTGGATATTCGTGAGTTTACAGATAAATTTGCAGATGCGACCAGAAACATGTCGCCGGAACAGCGGGAGGCGCTGGTAAAGATGCTGGAATCCGTTTCCGGCGATCTGCCAAAGGGCGCTCCGGAGAAAACGGGAGTATGCAGCGGCGAGGGCACAGAGATTCCCGATGGGATCACCGAGCGTCTCCAGCTTCTGAAGGATAACTACTTAAAGCAGGTTCCTTCCATCACGACTTACCGTGCGAGAGCCATTACGAAGATCGCAAAAGAGAATCCGGGCATGCCGAAGATTCTTCTGCGCGCAAAATGCTTCCGTTACTGCTGTGAGACGGCACCTCTGGTGATTCAGGACCACGAGCTGATCGTCGGAGCACCATGCGGAGCACCGAGAGCCGGAGCATTTTCACCGGATATCGCCTGGAGATGGATGGAAGACGAGATCGACACCATCGGGACGCGTGCCCAGGATCCATTCTACATTTCCGAGGAAGACAAGAAGATCATGAGAGAGGAGCTGTTCCCGTTCTGGAAGGGCAAATCTGTCGATGAGTACTGCGAAGACCAGTACCGGGAAGCCGGCGTATGGGAGCTCTCCGGCGAGTCCTTCGTATCAGACTGTTCCTACCACGCGTTAAACGGCGGCGGAGATTCCAACCCCGGATACGACGTAATCCTGATGAAAAAAGGAATGCTGGATATCCAGAGAGAAGCGAAAGAGCATTTGGAGCACCTGGATTATGAGAACCCGGACGATATCGAAAAGATATATTTCTATAAATCTATCATCGATACCACCGAGGGCGTTATGATTTACGCAAAGCGTCTGTCTGATTACGCGGCGGAGCTGGCGGCAAAGGAGACGAATCCGAAGAGGAAGGCAGAGCTCTTAAAGATTTCCGAGGTCAACGCCCGTGTACCGGCCCATAAGCCGGAAACCTTCTGGGAAGCAGTCCAGGCGGTATGGACCATCGAGTCCCTGCTTGTCGTGGAAGAGAACCAGACCGGTATGTCCATCGGACGTGTGGATCAGTATATGTATCCGTACTATAAGGGCGATATCGAATCCGGACGGTTAAATGATTTCCAGGCCTTCGAGCTTGCCGGATGTATGCTGATTAAGATGTCAGAGATGATGTGGATCACCAGCGAGGGCGGTTCCAAGTTCTTTGCCGGCTACCAGCCATTCGTCAATATGTGCGTGGGCGGCGTGACGAGAGACGGCCGTGACGCAACCAATGAACTGACGTATTTACTGATGGATGCTGTCCGCCACGTGAAGATTTACCAGCCTTCCCTGGCCTGCCGGATCCACAACAAATCTCCTAAGAAATATATGAAAAAGATCGTGGACGTAATCCGTTCCGGCATGGGCTTCCCGGCCTGCCACTTCGACGACGCCCACATTAAGATGATGCTGGCAAAGGGCGTGAGCATCGAGGACGCCAGAGACTACTGTCTGATGGGATGCGTGGAGCCGCAGAAATCAGGCCGTCTCTACCAGTGGACCTCCACCGCCTATACCCAGTGGCCGGTCTGCATCGAGCTGGTGTTAAACCACGGCGTTCCGCTCTGGTACGGCAAGCAGGTCTGCCCGGATATGGGAGATTTGAGCCGGTTCAAGACTTTTGAGGAATTTGACGCGGCTGTAAAGGAAGAGATTAAATACGTGACAAAATGGACCGACGTGGCCACGGTTATTTCCCAGAGAGTCCACAGAGACCTTGCTCCGAAGCCTCTTATGTCCATCATGTACGAAGGCTGTATGGAAAAGGGAAAAGACGTTTCCTCCGGCGGCGCGATGTACAATTACGGACCTGGCGTAATCTGGTCCGGCCTTGCAACCTACGCCGATTCCATGGCAGCGATCAGGAAACTGGTATTCGATGATAAGAAATATACATTAGAGCAGTTAAACGAGGCGTTAAAGGCTGATTTCGTTGGTTACGACCAGATCAAGGCCGACTGCCTGGGCGCACCGAAGTACGGCAACGACGATGATTATGCGGATGATATCGCGGCGGATTTAGTTGATTTCACAGAGAAGGAGCACAAAAAATATAAGACTCTGTACTCCAACTTAAGCCACGGTACCCTGTCCATTTCCAACAATACTCCGTTCGGGCAGATGACAGGCGCTTCCGCCAACGGCCGAGGCGCATGGCTGCCGTTATCCGACGGCATCAGCCCAACCCAGGGAGCCGACTACAAGGGACCGACTGCGATCATCAAGTCCGTGTCCAAGATGGCCAATGACAGCATGAATATCGGCCTGGTACATAACTTCAAGATCATGGCGGGACTCCTGGACACTCCGGAAGGAGAGGAGAGCCTGATCACCCTGCTTCGGACCGCCAGTATCTTCGGAAACGGCGAGATGCAGTTTAACTATCTGGATAACAACACGCTCTTGGAAGCGCAGAAGCACCCGGAGAAATACCGCGACTTAATCGTCCGTGTAGCCGGATACAGCGCCTTCTTCGTAGAACTTTGCAAGGATGTTCAGGATGAGATTATCAGCAGAACCATGCTGACCCATTTATAAAGAACCGTAAATTGGAGATGAATAACGATGAATCAGACACATGCAGGTTCCATTGAGCGCAAGGCACTGATATTCAATGTTCAGAAGTATAACATGTACGACGGACCGGGCATCCGCACCATTGTGTTTTTCAAGGGCTGTCCACTGCGCTGCAAATGGTGTTCCAATCCGGAGGGAATGGACCGGAGTTTTCAGGTCATGTTTAAGAAACGTTCCTGCGTGGACTGCGGGGCATGTGTAAATGCCTGCCCTGCGGGGATTCACGTGCTCTCCCCGGAGACCGGAAAACACGAAATCCGCAGAGACAGAGACTGCACCGGATGCAGAAAATGCATGGAGGTGTGCCCCCAGGAAGCGCTGACGATCTCAGGTGAATGTAAGACCATCTCGGAGCTGTTAAAGATTATTTCCGAGGATGAGGCCTTCTACGAGCAGTCGGGAGGGGGCGTGACACTGGGCGGCGGAGAAGTAACCGCGCAGCCGGAGGCGGCCTTAAACCTTCTGATGGCCTGTAAGCAGGAAGGCTATAACACGGCGATCGAGACGTGCGGCTTCACGAAAACAGAAACCATTTTAAAAATCGCGGAGTATGTGGACTTATTCCTGTTCGATATCAAGCATATGGACCCGGAACGCCACAACGAGCTGGTCGGTGTAAACAATGAGCTGATCCTGGAAAATTTAAAGGAGCTTCTTCACCGCCGTTACAACGTCAAGGTGAGAATGCCCATGCTAAAGGGGATCAACGACAGCAGGGAAGAGATCGACCGGGTAATCCAGTTTTTGATGCCTTTTCGTGATTATAAGAATTTCAAGGGAATTGATCTGCTCCCATACCACAAGATGGGGGTAAATAAATACAATCAGCTGGACCGGCCCTATCCCATCGACGGAGATCCCAGCCTGAGCGACGAGGACTTATCGCGGATCGAGGGCTGGCTGAAGGAGTATCAGTTCCCTGTCACTGTGGTAAGACATTAGCGGAGTCGGTATACAGCAGGAAAGGAGAGCCATGGCGGGAAAGGAACTTACCAGTGTAAGCCGGGTGATCGAGGAATCCGTACCCGGCAAACAGGTCACGATCGCCCATGTGATCGCATCACCGGTGCCGGAGGTGTACGAGTGCCTTGGAATTGACGCGGCGGGAGCCATCGGTATCCTGACGCTCTCACCGTTTGAGACGGCCATCATCGCGGCGGATATCGCGGCTAAGGCGGCCGATGTGGAGGTTGGATTTTTAGACCGCTTCACGGGATCGGTGGTCATAGCCGGAGATGTCCAGAGCGTGGAGACGGCTCTTGCCTCCGTCTGCCGGACGCTGGAGACCGTGCTTGGCTTTGCCGTGACCCCGGTGACGAGAACATGAGAACAAAGAGAATTATGGTAATGGGGGCTGGCGGGAGCGGGAAAACGACTCTGGCCCATGCACTGAATGGGGATCACTCTCCGGTAAAGCGGACGCCCTGTCTGGTCTACGGAGCACGGACGATCGATGCTCCCGCCGCCTACTTAGAATCCCCCTGGATGGTACACCACCTGATCGCGGAGGCTCAGAATGCGTCTCATGTTCTGATGCTGGTGGATCAGACAAAGACGAGGGAGGTATATTCCCCCGGTTTTGCCCTGGCCTTCCGTGCTCCGGTCATCGGAGTCATAACGAAGGAAGGAAAGAGCCGGGAGCAGCTGGCCCGGTGTGAAAAGGAGCTTATAAAGGCCGGAGTCCAGCCTCCGTTTTACCGGGTGGTATTTCCTTCCGGGGAGGGGCTCCTTGAACTGGAAAAACGGCTGAACAGTAACTAAAATTCAGGAGAAAGGAGGCGGAAATAAAATGGAACAGTTTATTATGAAAACAAAAGTGTATCTCGGGGAAGCTTCTCTGGAAACTCTCCGGGATATGGGAATAAAAAAGGCGTTCGTGATCTGCGATCCGTTTATGAAGAGTTCTCATAAAGTGGATATGGTGACGGATCTGCTGGAGGAAGCGGGAGCGGAATTTTCTGTTTTTGCTGAGGTTGTACCGGATCCCACCATTGCGGTGGTGTCTAAGGCCATCGAGCAGATGCTGGTATGCAGACCGGACGCCGTGATTGCGCTGGGCGGCGGCTCAGCCATCGATACGGCAAAGGCGGCAGGCCTGCTTTATTCCGGCATGAGCCAGTCGGAGCGTCCGGAACTGATTGCAATTCCGACGACGAGCGGAACGGGAAGCGAGGTTACCTCCTTTGCTGTGATCTCGGACCCGGAAAAACAGGCGAAATATCCTCTGGTGGACGATTCCATGGTGCCGGATACGGCGCTGTTGGACCCGCGTTTTACCGTTTCGGTACCACCCCATATTACGGCGGATACCGGCATGGATGTGCTGACACATGCGCTGGAGGCGTATGTTTCCACAGACGCCGGTGACTTTACGGATGCCTGTGCGGAGAAAGCGATCCGGCTGGTATGGCGTTACTTAAAAACTGCGGTGGAAGACGGGAGCAGCATGGAAGCCAGGGAGAAGATGCATAACGCGTCGTGCCTGGCCGGCGTGGCATTTAACGGGGCATCCCTGGGAATCTGTCACAGCCTGGCTCACGCGCTTGGCGGAAGATTTCATATTCCGCACGGAAGAAGCAATGCGATGCTGCTCTGCCATGTGATCGCTTATAATGCGGGGCTGGATACTCCGGGAGAGACGGCGGCCCTGAAACGGTACGTGGAAGTGGCCAATATGCTGGGAATCTCGGCAGGAACCGACAAGGCGACCGTACACGGACTGATCCGACAGATCAGGATTCTGATGAATCAGATCCATATTCCCCAGTATATAACGGAATGCGGTGTGGACAGGGAGGAATTCCTGGAGGCCGCAGACGGTATGGCACAGCTTGCTTTGGATGACAACTGCACGGTGACGAATCCCAGGAAGCCGTCCAAAGAAGAGCTGGAGAACTTATACCGGTGTCTGTGCAAAGGGGGATATTGATGAAATACATAACCGAAGCGGATTTGAGAAATTTATACCGCACCACCCCTTTTACAACGTATGAAACGGAACCGGGGACACGGCTGACGCCGGGAGCGAGGCAGTTCCTGGGGGACCGCGGAATCAGGATTCCGGATGAGATACCTTCCGCAAAGCGGTTCGGGGACAGTGGAACCGGAGGAAAGAAGCCGCTGTACTTCTGGAGACAGGAGGAAAATAAGGCGGGGCATGATACGGACCGTATTGGTGCAGATGCAGAAGAAAACGCAGCAGCGACGGACAGCCTGGAAGGTGAGGAGCGATGTCCGGAGGATTTGAATATCACTCCGGAAAAAATGGCGCTCTTAAACCGCCTGAAATCGGCGCAGGCCTTATTTTTGGAAACGGGGCTTCAGTTTAAGGAGCACGACGTGCTTCTGGCCCAGCGAATCTTCGTCATGGAGCGCTGCCTTGCGGGGCTGGCCGCAGAGGAGGAAATGTGCCTGCTGCCGTGCCAGGCGTGTACTGGAATCTGCCCGGATAATTTTTCCGAGGATATGGAGGACTGCTTCGAGATTACCTCCTTCCACGTCCAGTCAGACCGGGGGATGGATCTGATCCGGCTTCACCGGCTGCGCTGTCTTCTGCGGGAGCTGGGCCCTTTCGTGGAGCAGGAGCTGGGAGACGGCAAAAAACGGGAGCTTCATCAGGTGATTAATGGTTTATCCCAGTTAATATGCCAGTTATTTGGAGGAAATACATGTCAAAAGAAGGAATAACATTTGAGGAATGCGACAGCCTGGTAAAGGAGTTTGAGCGAGTCGTTAAAAACCCGGTAACAAACGGTTCTTCCGTCTATTACACCGGAGTGGATTTAGGAACGGCCTGTGTCGTAGTGGCGGTTCTGGATGAAAACTTTAAGCCTGCTGCCGGCGCTTACCGGTATGCCGACGTGGTGCGGGACGGTATGGTAGTGGATTATATCGGTGCCATCCGGATCGTCCGGGAGATGAAGGAGGAACTGGAGGAAAAGCTGGGCTGTGAGCTTTTATATGCGGCCGCCGCCATTCCTCCCGGGACCGACGAGCTGGATTCGGGAGCCATCAAAAATGTGGTTCAGGGCGCGGGCTTTGAGATCACGGCTCTTCTCGATGAGCCAACCGCAGCCAACGCCGTGTTAAAGATTAAGAACGGCGCGGTCGTGGATATCGGAGGCGGAACCACTGGAATCTCCATCTTAAAAGACGGAAAGGTGGTTTATGTGGCGGATGAGGCTACCGGCGGAACGCATTTTTCACTCGTTATTTCCGGGGCTTATGGGCTTCCCTTCGGGGAGGCGGAACGCTATAAGCGGGACCCCTCACACCATAAGGAGCTGCTGCCGGTCTTAAAGCCGGTGGTGGAAAAGATATCTTCTATCATCAACCGCCATTTAGAAGGCCATCAGGTGGAAGGCATCTACCTGGTGGGAGGAACCTGCTGCCTGGCGGGGATTGAGGATATTATTGAAAAGAGGACGGGAATTCCGACGTATAAACCGGATAATCCCATGTTTGTAACCCCACTGGGGATTGCACGAAGCTGTACCCAGGAAGCCTGTGAATGAGATGAGGTAATGTGACATGGAAATCAGAATCATAAAATCACCGGCGCACGGCACCCTCGATATCCTGTTAAGAAGAAAGGGATCGGGAGCATCGACACCCATCGAGTCGGTGGATGCGGTCGGGCTGGTTCAGGGCCGGATGATTGAGATGGTGTGCGCCGCCGATGTGGCGGAAAAGGCTGTCGGCGTTACCGTGGAAGACATTCGGGGCAACTGTCCTCAGAATATGGTGCTGCTGGCTATTTTCGGGGATACCGCCTCCGTGGAAGCGGCCCTTGAGGAAATTAAGCGGAAAGAGAAAGAGGGGACACCGGAATGGTAACTGCAAAGCTGATCGGCAATGTCTGGGCGACCAGAAAAGCGGAATCCTTAAACGGATTTAAGTTTATGATGGCGGAGATCATCAGCGGGACGAGGACGGGAGAACGAATGATCGTGGTGGACACAATCAGCGCCGGAATCGGTGACCGGGTGATCGTCACGACCGGTTCTTCCGCGCGCCGCATGCTGGGTGACGACGGGATTCCGGTGGACGCCGTGGTAGTAGGAATTATTGATGAAGATTGTGAATTTATATAGAAGAAACCGGTGCAGCGCTGCACTTGTGTTTTCAAATGGATAGATTCGCAGAGAAGAAGGGATGTGGTACCATGAAAAAGTTAGTTTGCGCCAGGGATATCGAAGAGTGCAGCAAACAGGGAAAGACCGAGTACTGCGTGGACGGCGATACGATTATCACACCTTCCGCAAAGGACGCGGCCGAGGCGTGCGGGATCCGGTTTACGGATCGTATAAGCCAGCCGGAAGCGGTGTGTGCCAATGCGTTTGCGGGAATGGATAAGATGGATGCGGCCGGACTCTGCCAGCTGTTAAAGACCATACTGGAGCAGGGTGGTTTACAGGCGCCGTCTAAGCCTTATGAAGAGGAGCGCCACGGAAATGGCTTAAAGGTAGTTCGGGGCAGAACGGTGAAAATGGATGTGTTTGACACCGGAAACCCGGATGCGACGGCGTATTTCCAGGAACTGGTAAGCAAGGATGAATCCCATATCAGCGCCGGGTTCCTGATTATTGAAAATTCGAAATTTGACTGGGAACTGACCTATGAAGAGATCGATTACGTCATCGAAGGCACACTGACGATCACCATCGACGGAAAGACGTATACCGCTCACGCCGGAGACGTGCTGTTCGTACCATCGAATTCCAAAGTCGTTTGGGGATCTCCAGACAGGGCGAGAGTGTTCTATGCCACTTATCCGGCCAACTGGGCAGATTTGCTGTAAGGAGGTAAGCCATGAAGGCACTTGGACTGATAGAGACAAAAGGCACTCTGGCGGCGGTGGAAGCCGCAGATGCCATGGTAAAAGCCGCGGATGTCACACTGGTTGAGAAAACACGAGTCGGCGGCGGCCTGGTGACCATCACGGTGACCGGTGATGTGGCCGCGGTACAGGCGGCTGTGGCCGCCGGTGTGGCAGCAGTGGAACGGATCGCGGCCTCCAGCCTGGCGGCAAAACTGGTCATTCCACGGCCTCATGAGGAGCTGGAAATCCTGTTTACACCGAAGGGGCCTGGCGGAAAGACGGATCCTGGTGTGAGGGACGAGGAAGAACTGGAAGCAGAAGGCGCAGCTGTGGGAGAAACGGTTGAAGAAGTGGTTGGAGACGTGGTTGGAGAAGTAGAAGAATCCCCCCACCCTGCCCTCCCGGAGAAGCTGGACCGGCAGACCTTAGATTCCATTATTGAAAAATACGGCATTGCCGAAGGTATGGCGATGGCGGACGGACTGAAAGTAACAGCGTTAAGGACACTGGCCCGTGAATACGGAGAATTGAAGATTTCCGGCAGGGAAGTGTCCAAAGCCAATAAACAACTGCTGCTGGAGGAATTAAAGAGCTATTACGAAGCTCGAAATGATTGACGCGGTTCTTCGCGGGAACAAAATAATAGAAAAGGAGATCCTGACAATGGAAAACTTTGATTTTGATTTACGTTCCATCCAGGAAGCCAGAGATTTAGCCAGAAAAGGAGAAATCGCGGCGAAAAAGATGGCTACCTACTCCCAGGAGCAGATAGAGGTTATATTACAGAATATGGTAAGAGCAGCAGAGGAACACGCGGTCTGCCTGGGTAAAATGGCAGCAGAGGAAACCGGGTTCGGAAAGGCGGAGGATAAAGCCTATAAGAATCACGCAGCCTCCACGCTGTTATATGAAGAGATAAAAGATATGAAGACCGTGGGAATCATCGACGAGGACCCGGTAAAACATACGATGGATGTGGCGGCGCCTGTCGGCCTGGTTATGGGAATCGTTCCATCGACCAACCCGACTTCCACCACAATCTTTAAATCCATTATTGCAGTGAAATCAGGAAATGCCATCGTCTTTTCCCCCCATCCGTCTGCGGCGAAATGTACACTGAAAGCAGCAGAACTGATGCGGGATGCAGCGGTGGAGGCGGGGGCGCCGGAGGACATTATCGGCTGTGTCACCATGCCGACCATGGGAGCCACCAATGAACTGATGAAATGCAAAGAGGTAAACTTAATTATCGCCACCGGAGGCCCCGGTATGGTGAAAGCAGCGTACAGCGCCGGAAAACCGGCTCTGGGCGTAGGCGCGGGCAACTCCCCGGCATACATAGAGCGGACCGCCGATATCAAACAGGCCGTAAGCAACATCATGGCCAGCAAGACCTTCGATTACGGAACGATCTGCGCTTCCGAGCAGTCGATCGTTGTGGAAGAATGCAATAAGGACGCGGTTGTCGCAGAGTTAAAGAGCCAGGGAGCCTATTTTATGACTCCAGAGGAGACGGAGAAGGTGTGTGCCCTGCTTTTCAAGAGCGGCAGCCATAACATGAATGCCAAATTCGTGGGAAGAAGCCCGCAGGTCATCGCGGAAGCGGCGAAGATAACCATTCCGGCAGGAACGAGAGTTCTGATCGGAGAGCAGGGCGGTGTTGGTGAGGGATACCCATTATCCTATGAAAAACTGACAACCGTGCTTGCCTTCTATACGGTAAGAGACTGGCAGGAAGCCTGTGAACTCAGCATCCGCCTGCTTCAGAACGGTATCGGCCACACCATGAGCATCCACACGGAAGACAGGGAGATGGTGAGAAGATTTGCGGCGAAGCCGGCTTCCCGTATTCTGGTCAACACCGGAGGAAGCATGGGAGGTACCGGAATCAGCACGGGATTGGCAACCTCCTTTACCTTAGGCTGCGGAACGTGCGGCGGAAGCTCTGTTTCTGAAAATGTCAGCCCGAAACATTTAATTAATATTAAAAAAGTTGCGTTCGGTGTGAAAAATTGTGCTACACTGGTGCAGGAAGATAAAACGTTCCGTCATCCGGAACTGGCTTCACAGTCCTGCTGTCAGGGAACCTGCGGTACGGCTTCCAGCCCGGCTGATTTCGTTGCCTCCTTTGAGGAAAAACACTCTGCCTCCGGTACGGCGAAGGCTGACACTGCGGTTTTTGCAGACTGCGGCAGCGATAAGCTGGCGGCACTCGTAAGAGAACTGGTTATCGCCATGAAGAACCAGTAAAGCGGCAGAAGGAGGAGACCCATGGATCAGTATGAGGCAATGATCAAGCTTCTTTTGGAAGCGGTAAAAAATGAGGACGGCACAGCGGCGGGTAACGCTTCCGCGAACACCCCGGCAAATGCGGTGCCGGTCGGCGTATCCAACCGGCACGTACATTTATCCCAGGCCGATTTAGATACCCTGTTCGGCCGTGGATACGAATTGACGAAGACGAAAGACTTATCCCAGCCGGGCCAGTTTGCCTGCAAAGAGACCGTAACGGTCTGCGGACCGAAGGGGGCCATTGAAAAGGTAAGAATTCTGGGACCTGTAAGGAGCCGGACACAGGTGGAGATTCTCGCAGGCGACTGCTTTAAACTGGGCGCCAAGGCGGAACCGAGGCTGTCCGGTGATCTGGACGGTACGCCGGGAATCACTCTTGTGGGACCGAAGGGATCCGTACAGACGAAGGAAGGTCTGATGGTGGCGCAGCGCCATATCCATATGCATCCGGATGACGCGGCCAGGTTTGGCGTTCATGACGGCCAGTCTGTTTCTATTGAGACAGATGGATTACGCGGAGGCGTTTACCGCAATGTGTTAATCCGTGTAACGCCGGAATCCGCACTGGAGTGTCATGTGGATACAGAGGAAGCCAACGCGATGGGAATCGGTTGTTCCGCGTCTGTCACTCTGGTAAAGTAAATCGTCTGTTTATAAAAAGTATAGCATTTAAAATTAAAATAAAATTCAGGAGGATTTCACAATGAAATACGATGCATTAGGAATGATTGAAACAAAAGGTTTAGTTGGATCCATCGAGGCTGCAGATGCCATGGTTAAGGCTGCAAATGTTACATTAATCGGCAAGGAATTCGTAGGCGGCGGTCTCGTTACTGTCATGGTAAGAGGCGATGTCGGTGCAGTAAAGGCAGCGACTGACGCAGGCGCGGCAGCAGCTCAGAGAGTAGGCGAGCTTGTATCCGTTCATGTGATTCCGCGTCCTCACGCAGAGGTAGAGACCATTCTTCCGGCAGCTGCAAGAGAAGAGTAATCAGTCAGGTGGTCAGGAGCGCCGTCTCATATGTCGCAGAACGACAGGAAAAGCAGCGCTCCTGCTTTTTTGCAGGAACTTAAGAGTGCTCTCGTTTCGGAGGGTGCTCCTTAACCAATAAGGAGGGCTTACAAGAATGAATGAAGGTGCAGGCGCAGCAGCTGTTGCTGCGAAGAAAAAATTATCTGCTCAGTTTTTTAAGAAGGGTGTATTTGTTGCAATCATGTCCGGTATCTGTTACGGGCTGTATTCCGCGTTTATGACACTGGGAATGACAAAGGGGATATGGGCGGACTGGTATGGTCCTAATACGGCGGCTTTGTCTGCTTTTGTCATAACGTATCTGCTCGGCTCACTGGGAAGCGCGATCAACGATACGTGCAGCGCGGTATGGGCCCTGCTGATTGCCGGAGCAAAGGGAAAGCTGGGCGACTTTTTCCGCTGTTTAAAGACGAAACCAGGCTGGATCATGATCGCTGCCGCTCTGGTGGGCGGCCCCATCTCCAGTGCGGCCTATGTGGTTGGACTTCAGATGGCTGGTTCCATCGTTATTCCGATTTCGGCTCTCTGCCCTGCAATCGGTGCAATCTTAGGAAGAGTGCTCTACAAGCAGGAACTGAATAAGCGCATGGTTGCCGGTATCGGGATCTGCGTTCTTTCCAGCTTTATGATCGGAAGCACCAGTCTGGGCGGCGATGCTCCGGAGGGCCGGCTTCTGGGAATCTGTATCGCATTTATCGCGGCTCTGGGCTGGGGAATAGAAGGATGCGTAGCCGGTTATGGTACGACCCTGATCGACTATGAGATCGGTATTACCATTCGCCAGTGTACCTCCGGACTTTCCAACCTGTTTATTCTGGTTCCGATTTTTGGCATCATTGCCGGCAACATCGGCATTGCCCCTCATTTAACGGTTCAGGCATTTACCAGCGGTCCGGCCATGATCTTTTTCGTGATCAGCGGATTCTTCGCCCTGTTTGCATACAGTCTGTGGTATAAAGGAAACAGCATGTGCGGCGCGGCTCTCGGTATGGCGTGTAACGGAGCGTTTTCCTTCTGGGGACCGTTCTTCTGCTGGATTATCCTCGGCGTCATCTGCGGGATCGACGGCTGGTCACTTCCGCCGATCGTCTGGGCGGCAGCGATTCTGATGATATTCGGTATCCTTATGATCGCCATGAATCCGCTGGATTTATTTAAGAAAAAGGAGGACTAGGCAGATGAAACCACTGAGTTACGCGATTATCAAACACTTTACGGAGGTCCCAGAGGCCTGTGCGGAAGATGTAATCGACGCCTTAAAGGGAGATTACGGTAAATTCAGGGGATTGACCCTTAAGTCTGTGATCGAGACCCTGATGACGGACGAGGCCAACGGTCTCCTTGAGGAATCCAGATTTGAACTGGATGAAGTCGGAAATTTAAGGATTTACTACCGGGCGAATGAGGAGCAGAAGGCGACCATCAACCGGTATATCAAAGACTGACGGCGGGATACGGTATAACCGCTGAACAGCCATCGATTGGAGGCGGGCCTGGCCCTTCCAGCCGATGGCTGTTTTGTGTAATAGGAAGGTGCTCCGCACCCTTTACTCCTCTGTGTATGGACTTTACTGCAGTGTACGAATCCACTACAATGGAAGAAACTGCGCTTTCCGCTGGCGGAACACCGTATAATACGAGAACCCGCATTCCTTCAGCAGTTCCCTTGTCCGCTCGAAATCAGCCCCTAAATCTTCAGGTATATGGGCGTCCGAGCCGATCGTCAGGATTTCTCCGCCTAACTCCCGGTAGCGTTTCAGCACATCTGCCGCCGGGTTGGGCTGGCTGATGCCCTTCCGCAGTCCGGCCGTGTTGCATTCAATTCCCTTGCCGTGTTCGATGACAGCCTTGAGAATCCTGTCGAGGATGTCCCTGTACGCCTCATAGCTGTAGAAGGCGGCCTTGTTGGGACCGTATCGGACGATGTAGTCGATGTGGCCCGCCACGTCGTAATCGTCCAAATGGCTGACATTATCCAGCGTAGTCTCAAAATACTGGAGGTAGGCATTGGCCTCCCCCCTCTCCTCGAAAAACTCCGGGTAGGCGGGATCCTTTCTGTCTATGAAATGGGTGGAACCGATGACGAAATCAAAGGGATATCTGCGGGTCAGTTCTTTAAAATACTCCTTTAAATGGACCTGCAGTCCCAGTTCAATGCCGATCCTCACATCGATCCGGTCTTTATATTCTTCCTGAAGCCTGGTGAGAGAACTCATGTAGGGGTCCAAATCCAGGTTGAAGTCGATGATGGATTCCACGTCATAGTCGTGGTGGTCCGTGATGCACAGCGAATCCATTCCCAGTTGTATGGCACGCTCGATCTGCGCCCTGGGGGGCGTCGTGGAGTCGCCGGAAAAATCCGTGTGCAGATGGTAATCTGGCAGCATGACTGTCTCCTCTCTCTCTAAATGAAAGCTAAAACCATTATAATCAATATCGTTGGGAAAAGCAACGCAGGATTCGTCAGCTTTACACACTTTTTACCAAAAGTTTACAGAATTCATAAAAAGCGTTGAAAAGACATTCCGGTCTATGATATCATTAGAGATGCGCGCGGCGGAGGGAATCCATGCGGGTATGAAGCCGGCGCTTAAAAAAGAAAATGAATGCAGTTGAAAAAGGGGTTACAAGGAGGTAACTATGTCTGTCAATGACATATCAAGTCTGTTCAGTTTTATCGGTGGACTGGGGATGTTCCTGTATGGCATGAACATCATGGCCGACGGTATGCAGAAGACCGCCGGAAGTAAGATGAGCCAGTTTTTGGGAATGTTAACGAACAATCGTCTGATGGCGGTCCTTTTGGGTGCGCTGATCACGGCAATTATTCAGAGCAGCGGTGCTACGACGGTTATGGTAGTCGGTTTTGTAAGTGCCGGGGTCCTGAATCTGACACAGGCGGTAGGCGTGATCATGGGTGCCAATATCGGTACGACGATTACGGCCTGGATTGTATCTATGAACCAGCTGGGAGATGCGTTTGCCGTATTCCAGCCGGCATTTTTTGCTCCGCTGTTGATCGGGATCGGAGCGATTTTCATGTTATTTGGTAAAAAACAGAGGATGAAAACGGCGGGAGAGATTCTGGTCGGCCTTGGTCTTCTGTTCATTGGTCTTGATTTTATGTCGAGTTCCATATCGCCATACACTGACGCGCCTGTTTTCTCTGAGGCATTCCGCCTGCTGGGAAGCAATCCATTGCTGGGAATGATCATCGGTGCTCTGGTTACGGCTCTTCTTCAGAGCTCCTCCGCCTCAGTCGGTATCTTACAGACTCTGGCGATGAACGGTGTGGTAACGACGAACGCGGCGATTTTCATCACGCTGGGCCAGAATATCGGTTCCTGTGTGACCGCCATGATATCCAGTATCGGCGGGTCCAGAACCGCAAAGAGAGCGGCCGTCATCCACCTGACATTTAATGTGATGGGCGCCGTGATATTCGGAGTGATTTCGTTTATCCTGTTTTCCCTTCATCCGGTGCTTGCGGCCCATAACATTACATCTGTGCAGATATCGATTTTCCATACGATCTTTAACCTGACGAACACGGCGCTGCTGTTCCCGTTTGCCAATCAGCTGGTGAAGCTCTCCGGAGTCTTCGTTCCGGAGGATAAGAAGGAACCGGCCGTCACTGACGAAGAGTCCGAGACGATGAAGCATCTGGATGAGAGAATCTTCGAATCTCCCGCATTTGCCGTGGAGACGGCAGCCATGGAAGTGGTTCATATGGGACAGATCACCATGGAGAATGTGAGACGGGCCATGGACGCGGTTCTGACTAAGAATGCAAATGAAGTCGAAGACGTGTATAAAACGGAGCAGACCATCAATAATATGGAGAAGATGCTGACCGAATATCTCGTCAAGGTCAACAACCTGTCGCTGACAGAAAGACAGAAGCTGGTTGTGAATGACTTGTTCTACAGCATCAATGACATTGAGCGTGTGGGAGACCACGCAGAAAACCTGGCCGAGCAGGCAGAATACATGGTACAGCATAATATCAGCTTTTCAGAAACAGGAGAGTCGGACCTTCATGTTATTTGTGAGACCGCTTTTAACTCGTTCAAACACTCCATCAACGCCCGGCAGAAGGGGGACATGGATGATGTCAGAAAGGTAAGCCAGTACGAGGACGAGGTGGATACGCTGGAGGAGGAGCTGAGGGAGAAGCACATCGAGCGGCTGTCTGCCGGTAAATGTGACCCTTCGGCAGGGGTGGTATTCCTGGATCTTATCAGCAATCTGGAACGTATTTCTGATCACGCATACAATCTTGCCGGTTACGTGAAGGACGAGATGTAGAAAATGTTAAAAAAGTAACAAAATCCAAAAAATGAAAAAAAGGACTTGCTATTTAATGGATTATTAGGTAAAATAAAGGGTAGTTGATTTTATTTTAACAAAATCACAAGAAATCCACTCTTCATTAAAGATTGTGGATATGTGAATTAAAAGGTACAATCAAATTAATTTTATTCTTAGGAGGAATTGAATTATGGCAGTAAAAGTAGCGATTAACGGTTTTGGTCGTATCGGTCGTCTTGCATTCAGACAGATGTTTGGTGCAGAAGGTTATGATGTAGTAGCTATCAACGATTTAACAGATCCGAAGATGTTAGCTCATTTATTAAAATATGACACCGCTCAGGGTGGATACACAGGACGCATCGGTGAAGGCCTTCACACAGTAGAAGCTGGAGAGGACTCCATTACTGTAGACGGCAAGACCATCAAGATTTACGCAGAAAAAGATGCTGCTAATCTTCCTTGGGGAGAAATTGGCGTAGATGTAGTATTAGAGTGTACAGGCTTCTACTGCTCTAAAGATAAATCTCAGGCACACATCAATGCAGGCGCTAAGAAAGTTGTTATCTCCGCACCAGCAGGCAGCGATCTGCCAACCATCGTTTACAGCGTAAACGAGAAGGAATTAACTGCAGATGATACCATCATCTCCGCAGCTTCCTGTACAACAAACTGCTTAGCTCCTATGGCTAAGGCTCTGAACGATTACGCTCCGATCCAGTCCGGTATCATGAGCACAATCCACGCTTACACAGGCGATCAGATGATCCTTGACGGACCGCACAGAAAAGGCGATTTAAGAAGAGCAAGAGCTGGCGCTGCCAACATCGTTCCGAACTCCACAGGCGCTGCAAAAGCAATCGGCCTTGTTATTCCGGAATTAAACGGCAAGTTAATCGGTTCCGCTCAGCGTGTTCCGGTTCCGACAGGTTCCACAACAATCTTAGTTGCTGTAGTTAAGGGCAAAGACGTTACAAAAGAAGGCATCAACGCAGCTATGAAGGCAGCAGCTTCCGAGTCCTTCGGCTACGAAGAAGATCCGATCGTTTCTTCTGACGTTATCGGCATGAGATTCGGTTCTCTGTTCGATGCTACTCAGACCATGGTTTCCAGCCTTGGTGATGACTTATATCAGGTACAGGTTGTTTCCTGGTATGACAACGAGAACTCCTATACAAGCCAGATGGTTCGTACAATTAAGTACTTCGCTGAATTAGGCTAATTATTAAAGATCCATGGAGGGTCCGGTCGTTTGGACCGGACCCTTTTATCGTTCAAAGGAAGGGGCGCTCCGGCGTGTCCTTTCTCTTATAAAACAGGTTCGTATCCTGTATCCATAACCATTTCGTTATGAATACAGCGTCAAGTCAAAACCCCGCCGCAGGCAACGGGGCATCCAATTTGCAACGCCGTGAACGGCGGGGTTTTTAACCCTCGCGGCAGTCGCCAAATGGTCCCGCAAGCGTGCCCATCTGGCTCGTTGCCCGCGGGAATAAGCGAAAATATGGAAAGGAGCATGAAATTATGCTTAACAAGAAAACAGTTGATGATTTAACCGGATTACAGGGAAAGAAAGTGCTCGTAAGATGTGACTTCAACGTTCCGTTAAAGGAAGGCGTGATTCAGAACTACAACCGTATCGACGGTGCGATTCCAACCATTAAGAAATTACTTGATCAGGGTGCAAAAGTGATACTTTGCTCTCATTTAGGAAAGCCGAAGGGAGAGCCGCTTCCAGAGCTGTCCTTAGCTCCGGTAGCTCCGGCACTGAGCGAGAGACTTGGCGTAGAAGTAAAATTCGTGGATGATCCGAAGGTAACTGGACCGGAGACACAGAAGGTTGCTGCCGAATTAAAGGATGGCGAAGTTTTATTACTTCAGAATACCCGTTACAGAATCGAAGAGACAAAGTACGGAAAAGATGAGAATGCGGAAAGCTATGCGAAAGAACTGGCTGATCTCTGCGACGGCATCTTTGTAAACGACGCGTTCGGTACGGCCCACAGAGCTCACTGCTCCAACGTAGGCGTTACAAAATACACCAATACCAATGTAGTTGGATACTTAATGGAAAAAGAAATCAAGTTCTTAGGACAGGCCGTTGAGAATCCGGTTCGTCCGTTCGTTGCCATCTTGGGCGGAGCGAAGGTTTCCGATAAGATTAACGTAATCAACAACCTGCTTGACAAGGTAGATACCCTGATCATCGGCGGCGGTATGGCTTATACATTTGAGAAGGCACAGGGCGAGGAGATCGGCAATTCCTTATGTGAGGAAGACAAGCTGGATTACGCTCTGGAGATGATCAAGAAGGCCGAAGAAAAAGGCGTGAAGTTATTACTTCCGGTTGACCATGTAGAAGGTAAGGAATTCTCCAACGATACAGAACGCAAGGTCGTTGATGTTATCGATGCCGGCTGGTCAGGATTCGATATCGGACCGAAGACCATCGCTCTTTACAAGGCTGCTCTGGAAGGTGCTAAGACTGTTGTTTGGAACGGACCGATGGGCGTATTTGAATTCTCCAACTTTGCGGAAGGTACTCTGGAAGTATGCCGCGCCGTTGCTGATTTACAGGACGCAACAACCGTAATCGGCGGCGGAGATTCCGTAAATGCTGTGAAGAGACTTGGCTTCGCTGACAAGATGACTCATATCTCCACAGGCGGCGGTGCATCCTTAGAGTTCCTGGAAGGCAAAGAGCTGCCAGGCGTAGCTGCTGCAGATAATAAATAAGTAAGTAAGAGGAGAATAAGATAAAATGGCAAGGAAAAAAATTATTGCTGGTAACTGGAAGATGAACATGACACCAACAGAGGCTGTAGAGCTGGTTAATACCTTAAAGCCGCTGGTTGTTAATGAGGATGTAGATGTAGTATTCTGTGTACCGGCCATTGATATCATTCCGGTTATGGAAGCAGCAAAGGGAACCAACATCTGCGTTGGTGCCGAGAATATGTACTATGAGGACAAGGGCGCCTACACCGGCGAGATTTCCCCTGCCATGTTAGTAGATGCTGGCGTTAAATACGTAGTAATCGGCCATTCTGAGAGAAGAGAGTACTTCGCTGAGAGTGACGAGACAGTAAATAAAAAGGTCTTAAAGGCATTCGAATACGGCATTACACCGATCGTATGCTGCGGAGAGTCCTTAACTCAGAGAGAGCAGGGAATCACCATCGACTGGATCCGTCAGCAGATCAAGATCGCCTTCTTAAACGTACCGGCAGACAAGGCTGCAGAAGCTGTTATCGCTTATGAGCCGATCTGGGCAATCGGTACCGGCAAGGTCGCTACGACTGAGCAGGCTCAGGAAGTATGCGGAGCGATCCGTGCATGCATCGCTGAGATCTATGACGAAGCCACAGCAGAAGCGATCCGTATCCAGTACGGCGGTTCTGTATCCGCTGGAAGCGCACCGGAACTGTTCGCACAGCCGGACATCGACGGCGGCTTAGTAGGCGGAGCTTCCCTGAAGCCAGACTTCGGAAAGATCGTTTGCTATAACAAATAAGTAATGAATAATACAGGATTATGAAGTGTCCTGTAATGAAAAAAGGTGGAGACAGTCGCAAACGCGGCTTCTCTGCCTTTTTATTATTCTGTACACGGCCGGTATTTCGCGAAGCGTACTGCCGGTCGCAGTGTGTGCAGTAACTTTTTATTCCGCTGAAAAGCCTGGTTATGCGCATACGGTTGACAAGTGATGAGAAAAAGTGAATAATAGTAATGAATATACCGATGTCAGGGTGCGCAGAATGGGTAAAGGAGGAGGAGTTATGGATACAAAAGAGCCGGGACTGATGCAGAGGAGTATTGAGATCGACATGGAGCGGATTCGGAAGGAACTGTGTGAGCAGGAGCTGCTTCCGGGAGCGTACTGCCAGGAATACGAGATATTTAAAGTGATATACCGGTTTGTGGCGCGGAGGCTGAAGCGCACGAATGAGAGCGCCTATATCATCCTGCTGACCCTGACGGACCGGAAGGGAGAACTGCCCTGTCTCGAGAGCAGAAACGGGCAGATGGAGATTTTAAGGGAACTGATTCAGTATTCGATCCGCTGCGGGGATGTCTATACGAAATACAGCAGCTGTCAGTTTCTCATTATGGTGACAGACTTATCAGAGGCGGATGCCGATATGGTTGCGAAGAGAATTGCGGATGCATTTTACCAGAGACTGGGCGAGGGAGCGGACCAGGTGCTGCTGCACCACTGCTATCCCATGAAAGCCATGGAAGAGCGGCCTTAAACCATTATCGTTCACAGCCTAAAGCCTGGGTTTATGATAAAAATTTGTCATTCAGCAGTTGCAAGATATCCGCAAATCATGTAGAATATAGAGTTGTGAGAAGATAATTACCATTATATAGAAAAAACAAGATAAGGAGATTAAGTTATGAGCAAGAAACCTGTTGTACTTATGATACTTGATGGATATGGACTGAATGATAACTGTGACCATAACGCAGTCTGCGAAGGCAGAACACCGATTATGGACCAGCTGATGAGCCAGTGCCCGTTTGTAAAGGGCAACGCCAGCGGCCTTGCCGTAGGACTTCCGGATGGCCAGATGGGAAATTCCGAGGTTGGTCACTTAAACATGGGTGCCGGCCGTATCGTTTATCAGGAACTGACCAGAATTACAAAATCGATCCAGGACGGAGATTTTTTCGATGTTCCTGAATTTTTACAGGCTGTAGAGAACTGTAAGAAGAATGATTCTGCCCTTCATTTATGGGGACTTGTCTCCGACGGAGGCGTGCACAGCCACAATACCCATATCTACGGACTCCTGGAACTTGCCAGGAGAAATGGCCTCGACAAGGTTTACGTACACTGCTTCTTAGACGGCCGTGACACACCGCCGGCTTCCGGCAAGGGCTACGTGGAAGCGCTGGAAGCGAAGATGAAGGAAATCGGAGTGGGCAAAGTAGCCTCTGTGATGGGCCGTTATTATGCGATGGACCGTGACAACCGCTGGGATCGTGTGGAGCGCGCTTACAACGCTCTGACCAGGGGAGAAGGCGGTACTGCTGCCAGCGCTACGGCAGGAATTCAGGCTTCTTATGACGCGGAAGTGAATGATGAGTTTGTGGAGCCGTTTGTCGTAGTCGAGGATGGAAAACCGGTTGCTACCGTAAAAGATAACGATTCCGTTATTTTCTTCAATTTCCGTCCTGACCGTGCAAGAGAGATCACGAGAGCGTTCTGTGATGACGATTTCAAGGGATTTGCCAGAGACAGACGCCTGAACTTAACGTATGTATGCTTTACCGATTATGATGACACCATTGCAAATAAGCTGGTTGCATTTAAGAAGGAAGCCATTGCGAATACCTTTGGCCAGTTCCTTGCAGACCACGACATGACCCAGGCCAGAATCGCCGAGACAGAGAAGTATGCTCATGTGACATTCTTCTTTAACGGCGGTGTTGAGGAGCCGAATAAGGGCGAGGACAGAATTCTGGTTCCGTCTCCGAAGGTGGCTACCTATGACCTTCAGCCTGAGATGAGTGCCCCGGCTGTTTGTGACAAGCTGGTGGAAGCGATCAAATCCGGAAAATACGACGTTGTCATCATCAACTTCGCGAACCCGGATATGGTTGGCCATACGGGAATTGAGGATGCTGCGATCAAGGCGATCGAGACAGTAGACGCCTGTGTGGGAAGAGCCGTAGACGCAGTCAAGGAGATGGACGGCGTACTGTTCATCTGCGCCGACCACGGAAATGCAGAGCAGCTGGTAGATTACGAGACAGGAACACCGTTCACCGCTCATACCACAAATCCGGTTCCGTTCATTCTTGTGAACGCAGATCCGTCCTATAAGCTGCGCGAAGGCGGCTGCCTGGCAGATATCGCTCCGACATTAATTGAATTAATGGGCATGGAACAGCCGAAAGAGATGACTGGAAAGTCATTATTAGTGAAGTAAGATACGGGAAATATCCTGTAAAAACGACAAAAATATAAAAGAAAAGTCATGTTATAATCTCAGACATAAAAAAATAGTTATGAAAAGTCGAAAAAAGGCCGCATATTTGAACCTTAGGAACCGCAGCGATCACCGGCGGGGAAGAGGGGACAGAGTGACGGCCTTTTTCCTGCCTCCGTGGGAACGAATGGTGGTTGTTCGTCTGGCTGGCGGATGATATAATATGGGAAGAAAATAAAAGAAAGGGGAATTACCATGTTGGATCAAAAAGTTGCAGAACTTATTAATGTGCAGGTGAATAAGGAATTTTACTCGGCGTATCTGTATCTCGATTTTGCCAATTACTACCGCGAGGCGGAGCTGAATGGATTTGCAAACTGGTATCAGGTGCAGGCACAGGAGGAGAGAGACCATGCCATGCTGTTTATTCAGTATCTGCAGAATAACAGCGGCAAAGTGACTCTTGAGGCCATTGACAAGCCCGATAAAAAGTTTGAGGACTACGTCGGACCGCTGAAGGCAGGGCTGGAGCATGAGGTCTATGTGACCGGACTTATCCATGCGATCTATGATGCGGCATACTCCGTAAAGGATTTCCGTACCATGCAGTTTCTCGACTGGTTTGTGAAGGAGCAGGGCGAGGAAGAGAAGAATGCAGATAATCTGGTGAAGCGTTTCGAGCTCTTTGGCCATGATCCGAAGGGGTTATACATGCTGGATTCTGAGATGGCGGCCCGCGTATACACCGCTCCGTCCCTGGTGCTGTAATGGGAAAGAATGAATATCTCTGTCCGTGCCTGAAGATCACGAAAAAGGATATCAAGGAGGCGATCGCGGACGGCGCGGATTCCTTTAAAAAAGTGAAAAAGAAGACGGGAGCTTCCCTGAAATGCGGCCATTGTGAGTGCCGGGTGAAGAAGTATGCGAAAAAGCAGTTGAAGAAGCACGCTTGACAAGCGCAGCAAAGAAATCTATACTAAATGTGCAAGGGTTTCTAAACAACTCCCTTAGCACTAAAGGAAAGATGAATATGAGAAAACCACTTATTATTCAAACAGATTTTGGCACTGCGGACGGGGCTGTCTGCGCAATGTATGGAGTATCCTATGGGGTAGACCCGGAACTTCGGATTACGGACTTGACACACGATATTCCCCAGTATGATATCTGGGAAGCATCCTACCGGCTGATACAGACGGTGAACTATTGGCCGGAGGGGTCGGTATTTGTCAGCGTTGTGGATCCGGGAGTGGGATCGACGAGACGAAGCATTGTGGCGAAGACCACCACGGGACAGTACATAGTGACACCTGACAATGGAACACTGACCCATGTGAAGCGGATGTGCGGAATCACGGAAGCGCGTATCATCGATGAGAATGTGAACCGCCTGCCGGGATCGGGAGAGAGCTATACGTTCCATGGCCGTGATATTTACGCTTATACTGGGGCGAGGCTGGCTGCCGGTGTCATCACCTTCGAGGGAGTAGGCCCTTCCGTGGAAGCGGAAAGCGTCATCGAGCTTCCTGTTGTGGAAGCGGCTTATAACGGAGAGCGTGTGAGCGGTACCATCGATGTGCTCGACGTCAGATTCGGAAGCCTGTGGACCAATATCTCCAGAGACCTGTTTTTGAAGATTGGTGTAAAACACGGACAGCGTGTGGAAATCAGTATTGAGAATGAGACGAGAACCCTGTACAAGAATATTCTGGTTTATGCAAAGAGCTTTGCCGACGTTTATGTAGGCGAACCGCTCATCTATGTGAACAGCCTGGACTGCATGGCGGTAGCCATCAATCAGGGCAGCTTTGCAAAGGCCTATAACATTGGAACAGGGAATAAGTGGCAGATTACGATGCGTAAGGCGCCTAAGATTATATACGAAGACTAAACACTTTATCTGATTTAATAGATAAAGGATGAAAAAGTGAATAGACATAGAAGACGGCTGTCCCGCCGCTCCGGAAGAAGGAGCGGGCGGGACAGCCGTCTTTATCGCGCTAAGGAAGTATGGCCGCTGAAGCGACCGCGCTCCGGCGCGATAGTCCGGCGGGCCGGAGTCTTTGCTCTTGCTTTTTTGTCTTATGATCGTCCGGTCAGATGGTAATCGCGTATTTTATGACATGATCGGCCTGCTTTTCAAATATCTCGTAAGCCTCCAGGATATGGGCTAAATCCGTCCGGTGTGTGATGAGGCAGCCGGTATCCAGCTTTCCTTCCTCAATCAGCTTCAAAATTTCACTGCAGGAATTGGCATCGACGCCTCCTGTCTTGAAAATCAGATTTTTCCCATACATAGAAGGCAGAGGAAGTACCTGCGGTTCCTCATAGAGTGCGGCGACGCAGACAACCGCGTTGGGACGGGCGATCTGCCAGGCCATCTGGAAGGTGTCCTTCCCTCCGGCCACCTCGAGAACAGAGTCGGCGCCCCGGCCGGATGTGAGTTCCAGCACTCTTTCCAGGACATTTTCATTGCGCGGGTTTAGGGTGTAATCGGCAAGACCGCGGCGTTTGGCAAGCTCCAGGCGTTCCTGGGAGGTATCGATGGCGATCAGCTTCCCCGGATGATAGAGGCGGGCACACATCATGGTGCATAAGCCGGTAGGGCCGGCTCCGATGACGGCCGCCGTGCCGCCCTCCCCGATCTCCGCAAGCCCCGCGCCCCAGTAGCCGGTGGATAGGATGTCCCCCGTAAAAAGGGCGGCTTCATCGGTCACAGAATCGGGAATCGGCGTGAGGCCGTTGTCCGCAAATGGAATGCGGACGTACTCCGACTGACCTCCGTCGATCCGGCAGCCGAGAGCCCAGCCGCCATGCTCATCAGTACAGTTATTGACATAGCCGCGCTGGCAGTAAAAGCACTCCCCGCAGAAGGTCTCCACATTGACGGCAACCCTGTCGCCGGGTTTTACCCGTGTCACCTCACTTCCAGTCTCTTCCACGATCCCCACAAATTCATGGCCCAGTATGGTGCCCGGAACAGCCCTGGGAACTGCGCCGTGCAGGATATGGATATCGCTGGAGCAGATGGTGGTGAGCGTAACTCTCACGACGGCATCCCTGGGGGTCATGATATGTGGGATTGGCCGTTCCTCTAAACGCAGGATTCCATTGCCTTCGTAGACGACGGCCTTCATGGTTTCCTTACGGGGAAGGTTTTGTGATGTATGGTTCTGTGATACCTGATTTTGTGACATAAGTTTCTCCTCTCCATACTTTAAAAGCGGTAAAAATACCTCTTACTATACTCTGTATAATAGTCTAGTCAATGGCCTCCCAATTGTCAATGCGCATGCCTCGAAAAATATCCGGAAGTGTAACAGTTCAGTCTCTGCTGCGAGCTGCCGCTGTCTGGCCCGGCGTTTTCGCTTTCCGGACCTTTTCTGTTCCGGTTTCGGGCATAAGCATTTCTAAACGTGCAGGATTTTTCTAAAAACCAGTGAAAATCCCCAAACTCGCTGCGCTCAGACA